>Ga0209479_1000029_pt1 | contig 370657 bp, 375 predicted proteins | sample DewCreD2012metaG_2_FD_184112 | JGI IMG/M metagenome (GOLD analysis project Ga0209479, IMG submission 184112) | Hot spring sediment bacterial and archeal communities from British Columbia, Canada, to study Microbial Dark Matter (Phase II) - Dewar... ... | reverse complement strand
ACCTCGCGCGGTACCACCCGGCTTCCCCACCGCACGGCGTGCGGCAGGGCCCTCTCGGAACGGGACTCACGTCCGATTCCGCCGGCCTGGGCAACGGGAGCCGGAACCCCGTCGGCGCCTACTGGGCTCTGTTGCCGTTCGGGCCGCCCCTCCCGGGTCCATTCCGCGGGCTGACAGCTACCGCGCTTCCACCGACCTCGCGGCTCTCTTGGAGCGTCCTTCCCGCGTACTCGTCCCGATCCTCGGGTTTGGCATGAATTTTAGCACCGACGGTCAACCCCGTGCCAGCGGTTTGACGGGGACGGCTCGGGCGGTTAGGCTGGGCTCGGGCTGTTGGCCCGTTCCCCGAGGAGCGCGTCCAAACGCGTGACGTGGGGACAGGGATCGGCGCTTGCGAGGACGGTGCCGGTCCCGGCGGTGGACGAGCGTCGTGCAAACCCTCCTCCTGGGGATCCCTCTGATTCCCCTGCTGGCCGCGCCGTGGGCCGCGGCCAGCAGGCGTGCGCCCTGGCTGGTCGCCCTGGGCGCGTGCGGGGCGGTGCTGCTGGCGCTGGTACCGGTAGCCCGGTGGGCCGCCGCGGGCCTGGTGGCATCCGCGGAGCTGAGCTGGTTCTCTGCCCTCGGGGTCGGCTACCGCCTCCGCGCGGACGGCCTGAGTGCGCTGTTCGCCCTGCTCGTGGCCGGCGTGGGGGTGCTCATCGTCCTGTACGCGAGGGCCTACCTAGAACACGAGCCCCGCGCGCCTGCCTTCTTCGCGTACCTGCTGCTCTTCGCTGGCTCCATGTTGGGGCTCGTGCTGGCGGATGACCTGCTGACCCTGTACGTGTTCTGGGAGGGTACCTCCCTCGCCTCCTTCTTTCTGATCGGGTTTCACGACGAGCGGTGGGAGGCACGGCAGGCCTCCGTGCGGGCTCTGGTGGTCACCGTGGTGGGCGGCCTCGCCATGCTGGCGGGCTTCTTGCTGCTGGGACTGGAGGCGGGGACTTTCCGTGTGTCGGAGCTGGATCCTCGGACCGTACAGGGCTCTCCGCGCTACCCGTGGGTGCTGGGCTTGGTCCTGGCGGGGGCCTTCACCAAGTCCGCACAGATCCCGGTGCACTTCTGGCTGCCGGGCGCCATGGTGGCGCCCACGCCGGTGAGCGCGTACCTGCATTCCGCCACCATGGTGAAGGCGGGCGTCTTCCTCCTGCTGCGCCTGCTCCCGGTGCTGGGCGGAACGGAGCTCTGGCGCACCTGGATCCTGCCCGTGGGCCTAGGTACGTTCCTGTTCGGGGCGGTGGTGGCGGTGCTGCAGGACGACCTGAAGGCCCTGCTGGCCTACGGGACCGTGAGCGCCCTGGGTCTGGCCACCGCGCTCGCGGGGACCGGCACGGCGGTGGGGCGGGACGCCGCGGTGTTGTATCTCGTGAACCACGCGGCCTATAAGGGCACGCTGTTCCTGGTGGCGGGGGCCGTGGAGCACGAAACCGGTACCCGGCAAATCCGCCACCTGCGGGGCCTCGCGCGGGCGATGCCCGCCACCGCGGCGCTGGCCGCGGTGAGCGTGTTCTCCCTGGCGGCTCTTCCTGCGAGCGGCGGGTTCGTGGCCAAGGACCTGGCTGCGAAGGCGCTGGGGCACGGGCTGGAGGGGTGGCTGTGGGTCGGGGCGGTGGTCACCGCGGCGTTCGGAGCGCGCTTCCTGCAGGTGTTCTTTGGCTCCGGAGAGGCTGAACATCGGCACGAGCCCGCGGGGTTGTGGTTGCCCGCCTTGCCCCTGGCGGTGCTGTGCGTGCTGTTCGGCACCTGGCGGCAGCTCCCGGAAGCCGTGGTGGGCTGGCTCGGAGCTCCCCACAACGTCTGGCCCAAGTTCAGCTGGGGCAAGGTGGCCCCGGCGCTGCTGGCCGCGGTGGGTGGAGCGGGGGTGGCCTGGTTCGGCGGAACGGTGTCCTCGCGGTGGCCGGAAGCTCGGTGGAACGGGGATCGGGTCTTCGACGCGCTGCAGGCCGCCCTGCTGCGCTTCGCGGACGCCCTCACGCACCTCAGCCTGACCGGGCGGCTGCGGGACTACCTGGTGGTGATCCTGGGGGTGGCCGCAGTGGGGGCGGGGCTCCCCGTGCTGGCCCACGCGCGGTGGCCGGAGGTGGGGCGGCTTTCCTTCGAGGCCGCGTTCGTGGGCATCGGCGTCGCTGCCGTGCTCGTGACCGTGCTTAGCCGGAGTCTGGTGGCCGCGGTGGTCGCGCTGGGTGCTGTGGGCTACAGCGTGGTGTTCCTGTTCATGGGGCTGCGGGCGCCTGACCTGGCCCTCACCCAGATGCTGGTGGAGACGGTGAGCCTGGTGCTGTTCCTCGCGGTGGTCACGCGCCTGTTGAGCACGGACGTGCCCGACCGTCATCCCCTGGCGGGGCTGGACCTGCTGGTGTCCGTGGCGGTCGGGGTGGTGGCCGGCGCGCTGGCGTTCCAGCTCACCACAGGACCCCCGTCCCAGCGCCTTGCGGAGTTCTTCGCGCGCAACGCGAAGCTGGCGGGCGGGACCAACCTGGTGAACCTGGTCGTGGTGGACTTCCGGGGGCTGGACACGCTGGGGGAGATCACGGTGTTGGGCATCGCCGCGTTGGGGGTGCTGGCGCTGGCGAGGAGGCCTCGGTGAACAGCCTGGTGCTGAGGACGGTGGCACGGGTGGTGGCACCCGTGGTGATGCTGTACGGCGTGCGGTTGCTCCTGGTAGGTCACGACTCGCCGGGCGGAGGCTTCGTGGGCGGTCTGGTCACGGCCCTGGCGGTGGTCCTGGGCTGGATGGCCTTCGGACCGCCTCCGCGGGCACGCCGGTGGGAGCGGGGCGTGGCGCTGGGGGTGGGGATTTCCGCGGTCACGGGCCTGGGTGCGGTGCTCCTGGGCCGGCCGTTCTTGACCCACGCCTTGCTGTACGCGGGACCCGTGAAGCTGCCCACGTCCCTGTTCTTCGACGTGGGGGTGTTCCTGGTGGTGGTGTCCGCGACGCTGGCGGCCGTCCGGACCCTGTGGGAGGCGGGCTCGTGAACCTGCTGCTGGCGGCCCTGGTGGGTCTGCTGTTCGCGGCGGGCACCTGGCTGCTGCTGGGACAGCGCATCCTCCGGCAGGTGATCGGCCTCGGGTTGATCGCGCACGGGGCGAACCTGATGGTGCTCCTAGCAGGCGGCCTGGCAGGCCGGCACGCGCCGCTGCTGGGGAACCCCGAGCCCCGGGCAGACCCGCTGCCGCAGGCGCTGATCCTGACCGCCATCGTGATCGGCTTCGGGATCACCGCATTCCTGCTGGCCCTGGGCTACCGCATGCACGCCCTCGAGGAGGACGAGGGGTGAACGCCGCCGCAGCCCCCGTGCTGATCCCGCTGCTGACGGGGCTTCTGTGCGTCGCCCTTCCCTCCCGCCGCCTCCGTTGGGGGGTGAGCGTGACGGGAGGTGCGGCCTGCTTTGTCGCCAGCGTCTGGTTGGTGGCCTTGGCCCGGGCGCACGCGGTCGTGATCCTGCGCTTCGGCAACTGGCCCGCGCCGTTCGGGATTGTGTTCGCCGCGGACCTCCTGGGAGCGCTCATGAGCGCCATCGGGAGCTGGGTGGCGCTGTGCACCCTCCTGGCCCTGCTGGCGCAGCCTCACCCTCGCCTGGACGGCTTCTTCCACGGCGGCTGGCACCTGATGCTGGCGGGGATGAACGGGGCGTTCCTGACGGGGGATCTGTTCAACCTGTACGTGTTCTTCGAGGTGCTGCTGGTGGCCTCGTACTTCCTGCTCACCCTGGGCAGCACCCGCCGCCAGGCGCGGGAGGCGTTCACCTACGTAGCCATCAACCTGGTCGCGTCCACCCTGTTCCTGGTGGGAGTGGCGTTGTTGTACGCGGCCGTGGGCAGCGTCAACATGGCGGACCTGTCCGTGCGGATGCCGGACGCCTCCCCGGGTCTGGTGCGCCCCGCGGTGTTCCTGCTGGCGGTGGCGTTCGGGGTGAAGGCCGCCATCTTCCCCCTGTACGCTTGGCTGCCGCACGCTTACACGCTGCCCCCGGGGCCGGTGGCCGCGTACTTCGGGGGTATGCTCACAAAGGTGGGGGTGTACGCTCTGTACCGCCTGTTAACCACCCTGAACCCCCTCCGGGGTCCGGAGCCCACCCTGGTGGCGGTGGCGGTGCTGACCATGGTGTTCGGGGTGCTGGGAGCCCTGGCGCAGGAGGAGGTGCGGAGGATCCTGTCCTTCCACATCATCAGCCAGATCGGGTACATGGTGTTCGGGCTGGCGCTGGGCACGCCGCAGGCGTGGGCCGCGGGGCTGTTCTACGTCCTGCACCACATCGGCGTGAAGACGGCGCTGCTGCTGGTGAGCGCCGCGGTGGAGGCCAGCTACGGCACAGGCGCCCTGCGGGCGCTGTCGGGCCTGGCGCACGCGCACCCGTTCCTGGGCCTGTCCTTTGCGATCCCTGCCCTGTCCCTGGCCGGGATCCCGCCCTTGAGCGGCTTCTGGGCAAAGGTGTTCGTGGTGCAGGCGGGGCTCCAGGCCGGTGAGGCCTTCGCCGTGGGTGCGAGTCTTGCGGTGAGCCTGCTGACCCTGCTGTCCATGAGCAAGATCTTCACCGGTGCCTTCTGGGGGCCATCTCCGGAACGGGAGGCGATCCCAGCGCTTCACTACCTTGCCATCGCGGGCGTGGGGGTGCTCACCCTGGTGTGGGGGCTGGGAGGCGGGTGGCTGTGGGACCTGACCGCCACGGCGGCGGAGCGCCTCGCGGACCCCGGGACCTACGCGCGGGCAGTGTTGGAAGGGCGCTGAGGTGAGGCGGCTGGCGGCAGCGTTGCGCTTGGTGGCGGTCGGGGTGTGGGAGATCTCCCGGGCGAACCTGCGCCTGGCGGCCCTGGTGCTGAACCCCATGCGGGCCAACCGGCCCCGCTTCATCCGGGTACCCATCCGCCTGCGCGGAGACGCCGCCATCACAGCCCTGGCGAACCTGATCACCCTGACGCCGGGGACCCTCACGGTGGACGTAGCACCCGACCGCTCGAGTCTCCTGGTGCACGTCTTCGACCTGGAGGAGGAGGCTGCCGCGGTGGCAGAAATCCAGAACCGGCTGGAACGCGCGGTGGCGGAGGTGTTCGAGTGACAGCGGTAGCTTTAGCGCTGCTGGCCTGCGCTGCAGCCTTGTGCGCGGTCCGGCTGGCCACGGGACCCGGGTTCGTGGACCGCGTGGTGGCCGCAGACGCCCTGGCGATGGTGCTGCTCAACGTCGTCCTCACCGCGGGCGTGCTGTGGAACACCCGCGACTACCTGGACGTGGCTGTGGTGCTGGCTGCCCTGGCGTTCGTGGGCACGGTGGCGGCGGCGCGTTTCGTGTCCGGAGGGGGTCCCCTTGCGTGAGTGGAGTGCTGTCTTCCTGCTGGTGGGCGCCGCCTTCTCCCTGGTGGCCGGTGTGGGGATGGTCAGGTACCGGGACACCCTGAGCCGCCTGCACGTGGCGGGGAAGGTCACCACCTTCGGCGCCGCGGGAGCCCTGCTGGGGTCCTTCCTGCACCACGGAGGAGGCTGGCAGGAGCTGGCGATCCTGGCTTTCCTGCTGCTGACCACCCCCGCGGGATCCCACGCTCTGGCCCGGGCTATCGCAAGACGCTTTCACGACCTACCGGGATGGCCGTCCTCCGGGGACTCCTGATCCGCGGCCTGCTGGTGACCGTCCCCCTCCTGGTCGCCTTCGCCCTCCTGCGGTGGGTGTTCCGGGTGCTGGACAGCATCCTGCAGCCGGTCTTCCGGTGGCTGTTCGGCAACAGCGTGCCGGGCGCAGGGCTCGTGGGCGGGCTGGCCGTGATCCTCCTGGTGGGGTTTCTGGTCAGCAGCTGGCCGGGCCGGGCGGCTCTGCACGCCCTGGAGACCGTCCTGTTCCGGACCCCGCTTCTGCGGGTCATCTACGGCGGCACCAAGCAGGTGGTGGAGGTGGTGTTGGGCGGCCGGCAGGCCCCGTTCCGGCGGGTGGTGCTGGTGGAGTGGCCACGGAGGGGGGCCTACGCGCTGGGGTTCGTGACAGGCGAGGAGCCCGTCGGCTCGGGTCGGTCAGTCCTCAAGGTGTTCGTCATCAGCTCGCCGAACCCGACCACGGGCTTCCTCACGCTGGTGCCCGAGGAGCAGACAGTGCCGCTCCGGATGACCGTGGACGAGGCCCTGACCCTGGTGGTGTCCGGGGGGCTGGCGGGCTCCGCGCAGGCGGTGGGGCAGGCCTTGAAGGAGGCCCGCGCGGACGCGGAGGGAGGTGACAGGTGACCGGGAAGATGGACGAGGAGGTCCTGGTGGTGCCGCGGGCGGTGCTGCTCACGAGCGGGCCTTTCACCGGGATGCGCGGGCCGGACGAGGCGGTGCTGCGCGTCATCCGCGACCGCGGGGTCTACCGCCGCCGGGCGGATGTGGAGGAGGACCCGTCGCTGAAGCAGGTGATCCCGTACGTGGTGGTCCGGCGGGGTGAGGAGGTGTTCCTGTTCCGACGGCTGGGACAGGGCAGCGAAGCGCGGCTGCACGACCGGTACTCCATCGGGGTCGGCGGCCACATCCGCCGGGCGGACGGAGACGACGGGGACCCCGTGCAGGCGGGGATGGTACGGGAGCTGGAGGAGGAGCTCGTGTTCAGCGCCCCGTGGACCGCGCGGTGGGTCGGGGTGCTCAACGACGAACGCAACCCAGTGAGCGCGGTGCACTTCGGGCTGGTGTACGAGGCCCAGACCACAGGGGAGGTCCGGGTGCGCGAGGAGGGAGTGCTGGCCGGCGGGTTCGTCCCCGTGCGGGAGGCGGTGCGGTACTACGACCGGATGGAGACCTGGTCGCAGCTGGTGATCGACGGGCTGGGCTGGTACCGTTCAGAGGACTGAGCTGTCCGTGGGGGTTGCAGACGCGAAGTACTGTCCGCGGTGTGGGGGGCCGCTAGCTCCCCGGCGGTTCCACGGCGAGCGGGTTACGCATCCTGCCTGCCAGCGCTGCGGGTTCATCCTCTGGCAGAACCCCAAGCCCGTGGTGGCGGCCCTCGTCACCCGACAGGACGAGGCCCAAGCCCGGGTACTGTTGGGACGGCGCGGGTTGGAACCTGGCCGCGGTCTGTGGCACGTGCCGGGCGGGTTCGTGGACCCTGACGAGACGCCGGAGGAAGCCCTGGCGCGGGAGTGCGCGGAGGAACTGGGAGTGCAGGTGGAACCTGAGGAGTTTGTGGGTGGGTTTCCTGACCGGTACGGGGACGAGCCCATCCTGGTCCTGGCGTATCGGTGCCGCCTGGTTGGGGGAGAACCGGAGGGCTCCACGGAGCTGGATCAGCCCACGTGGTTTCCGGTGAACCGGCCACCGCAGCTGGCCTTCCGCAGCTGCCAGCTGGCGCTCCAGGTCCTGTTGAGGAAACTGCAGGGCGGCGGCTAGCTAGCGGGCCGCCCGCCCCTGGCCCGAGGGCAGGGCAGCCGGTTCGCTGGCGTCCCCTTGCAGCAGCCCGAGCCGCTGGGCGGCCACCACCACCTCCACCCGGTTGTGGGCGTCCAGCTTGGACAGCAGGGACTGCACGTAGTTCCGGGCGGTGTAGTAGCTGATGGACAGGCGCTCCGCGATGGCCCGCGTGGGGAGCCCCCGGGCCAGCAGGTGCAGCACCTGCTTTTCCCGCGTGGTCAGGGCCACGTTGTCTGCGTAGGCCGCAGCCTTGGCCAGCTGCAGCTCGTCCATCTCGTCCCTCAGGGCCTCCACCACGCGGCGCAGGAACCGGATGGAGATGACCTCCAGGGAAGCATCCCGGAGGCGGTGGAGCACGAGGGGACCGTTGGGGGTGGCCACGGGTTGGTGCAGCAGCGACCAAGCGCCCAGGGTGTGCTCGCGGCGCAGCACACACACGTACCGTTCCCCCCTGGCGGCCGCGCGGAGGGGGTTGCAGTTCCGCGAACACGGCAGCGGGTCGCGCAGCCGCAGGCGGCGCAGGACCTGGAAGCACGGCCGGCCGAGAACTTGGTGGGTAGCTGGGACGAGCACTCCGCGCGCGGCAGGCGTGGCTTTTGTAGGTCTCACGTGCGGCCGTGAACAGGCCTTCGGCCCTGGCACCCGGGTGGCCCACGACCTGGAGGAGGTTACGCGGCTGCTCCTTCGCTCGTGACACGCCCCCCGCCAGGGAAGCAGCCCCCTCCGCCGAACCTTCACCGACGTGACAGGCTTTGCGGTAGGAACGCCCGGACACCGGGGCTCGGGCGCAGACCCCCGAGCGCCTGCAGCCTTCGTCCTGCGGCTCCCCGGGTTGCACCTGGCCCGCACCCTCGGATGCGGCCAGGCTTTCCGCTGGAGCTGGCGCGGCGGGGTCGCGGAGGGTGTCGTCGGGCGCTCGGTGTGGCGGCTGCGGCCCACAGCCGGCGGTGTCCGTGGGGTGGGCGCCGGGGAGGACGTCCGTCCGGACCGGTTGCGGCGCTACCTGCTGGGCTGGGGACCGGTAGGTCCGCTGGAGGCCGCTCTGGCCACGGATCCAGTACTGGCGAGGGCACTGCGCCAGACCCGCGGGATCTCCATCCTGGCGCAGGACCCGTGGGAGGTGCTGGCCACGTTCCTGGTCTCTCAGAACAACAACATCCCGAAGATCGTCCGCAGCGTGCTGCACCTCTGCCGGGCCCTGGGTGAGCCCATCGGACGGCCGGCCCTGGCGTGGACGTTCCCGTCCCCGGCGGTGGTAGCGGAAGCACCGGACCGGATGCTAAAGGAGGCGCTGCTGGGCTACCGGGCAGCCTACCTGCGCGAGGTGGCGCGGCGCGTGGCCTGGGGCGACCTGGACCTGGACCGCCTGCGGGCCCTTCCCACGGAGGAGGCCCGAAGGGCGCTGCTGGACCTGCCCGGGGTCGGGGAGAAGGTGGCGGACTGTGTGTTGCTCTTCGGCCTGGGGCACCGGGCGGTATTCCCCGTGGACGTATGGGTGAGGCGTGCGGTGGAGGAGCTATACTTCGGCGGGCGATCCAGGTCCGTACGGGACATCCGGGCGTGGGCCCTGGACCGCTTCGGGCAGCTGGCAGGCCTTGCGCAGCAGCACCTGTACCACTACGCCAGGACGTGCGGGATCGCTGCGTCGCGTCAGGGCGACGGCGGCAGGGGCGGTACGGCAGGGCGCAGGACCTCCGCCTGCGGGTGACGTGCCTGCCGCCAGTTCCGGACTGCCAGCAGGGCCGCGCAGACCAGCCCTGCCACCTCCAGGGGCCACGAGAAAGCCACCACCTGGCCGGTCTCGGGGGTGAGCACCGCGAGCGCGCTGGCTGCCAGCAACACGCGTTCCGGCAAGGAAAGGTGGGTGAACCAGTGGCCGACCAAGGAGGCCGCCAGCAACCACGTCCCCAGCACCGCCGTACCGGTGGCCAGCAGGATGGTGGCCATGCTTCCACGACCGATGAGGGCCGGTTCCAGGGCGAACAGGAAGGGGACCACGTAGGCTACCGCCGCCAGTCGCATGCCTGCCCAGCCGGCGCGCCAGAAGTCGCACCCTCCGATGGCCGCGGCGGTGAAGGTGGCCAGGCACACCGGCGGGGTGATCATGGACAGCATCCCGAAGTAGAAGACAAACAGGTGCGCCGCGAGCGCCGGTACCCCCAGCTGGACCAACGCCGGAGCCACGAGGGTCGCCATGAGCACGTAGACCGCGACTGTGGGCATGCCCATGCCCAGCAGCATCGCCACAACGGCGGTCAGCAGCAGGAGGAGCGGGAGGTTCCCTCCGGCCAGCTGGGTGAGTAGCAGGGCCAGGCGGAAGCCCAGTCCGGTGTACTGCAGGACCCCGATGACCAGGCCCGCGACGCCGGTCACCGCCACCAGACCCAGCAGGGCGCGCCCGGTCTGCTCCAGGACGCCCAGCGCGCTCCAGCCCCGCACCCGCAGGGCCAGCGCCGCCAGCGCTGCCAGGGCCGCGGCCACCACGCCCACGTGGTCCGCCTCCCACCGGAGGCCGTACAGCCCGAGGATCACGGAGCCCAGGGCGACCGCGAACACGCTGCCGCGCGGGAGGACCCGCCGCAGCTGCGGGAGCTGGTCCGCGGGCAGGCCCCGCAGGCCGGCCCTGGCGGCCTCGAGGTCCACCTGGAAGAACAGGCAGACGTAGTACAGGATCGCCGGGATCAAGGCCGCCGCCGCCACCTCCGCGTACCGAATGCCCAGGAACTCCGCCATGAGGAACGCGGCGGCACCCATCACCGGCGGCATGATCTGCCCTCCCGTGGAGGCGGTGGCCTCCACCGCGGCGGCCACGTGGGCCGGGTAACCGGCCCGCTTCATCATGGGGATGGTGATGGGGCCGTCCACGGCCACGTTGGCCACCGCGCTGCCCGAGATGTTGCCGAACAGAGACGAGGCCACCACGGCCATCTTCGCCGGTCCGCCCCGAAAGCGGCCCACCAGGGCCAGGGCCAGGTCGCCCAGGAAGTCCGCGCCGCCCGTGGCGAACAACACCTGCCCCATGAGGACGAACCCGAGCACCACCGTGGAGGCGACCGCGAGGGGCGTGCCGAGGATCCCGTTGAGGTCCAAGTACAGGTAGGTGAACAGGCGCTCCCACCGCGCGGGTGTGCCAGCCAGCGGCCCGGGCAGCAGGTCCGCAAAGCGGCCGTACAGGAGGAACACCACGGCCACCCACAGGACCGCTGGTCCCGCGGTGCGCCGCACGGCCTCCAGCAGGAGCACCACCGCGGCGAGGCCGAGCAGCCACTTGTCGGGCGTGAGGATGGCCAAGCGGTCGGCCACAGAGGGGTAGTAGACGGCCACGTAGCCGCCCACCGCGACCCCCGCGCAGGCCAGGACCCAGTCGTACCAAGGGACCCGGGCCCTCGCCCTTCCACGGGCCGGGATCGACAGGAACACGGCCGGCAGCGCCAGGGCCAGCAGCACGCCCAGGTACTGCTCGCGGAACACCGGCACTCCCACGCGGGAGGGCACCTGGAGGATGAACAGTATCCCGGCTGCGGGGATGGCTACCAGCATCACCCGCAGCACAGCTCCGGCAGCTCCGCCCGGGCGCGCAGCCGGCAGGTTCTCTGGGTCACGCACCGTGGCGGGCTCGCTGGGCCGCAGGGGGCGCGGCATCTACCGGGCAGCCTCCTGGAGCAGACGTGCCTGGGCCTGGTCCATGGCCTGCGTCCACGCGCCCTTCTCCCGGTACAGCCGGATGGCGCCGGGGTGGTAGGGGACGGTCACGCCGGGATCCGCGTAGCGCCTCGTGGCCCACTCCTCGAAGGCGGAGTGCAGGGGCCACAGCCTCCGGTTGTGCTCCCACAGGGTCCGGGTGACGCGGTACACCACGTCCTCAGGGAGGTCCTTGTGGGTCAGTAGGTAGATGTCGTAGGCTTCCACCCAGACGTCCTCCACCACCCCCGCGGAACGGCCTGCCTTCAGGCGCACCGCGTAGTAGCCGGGCACCGCCTCCCGCAGCCGCCGCTGGCCCTGTTCGTCCCCGCAGATGGACAGAGCCCGCAGCCCGATGGTGGCGTCCGCCTCCTGCACGTCCGCGGCGCCGAGGGCGTAGGCAGCGGAGTCCGCGCGGCCGGTCACGAGCGCCCGCATCCCCTCGCCCACGGTGGACACCGGCACCACCTGGACGTCGTTCCAGGAGAGCCCGCAGGAGGCCAGGTTGCCGTAGGTATTGAACCAGACGGCCAAGTGGGCCGAGTACACGCCCGTCACCCGTCGGCCCCGCAGGTCCGCCACGGTGCGGAACGGGCTGTCCCGCCGGGCCCACTGCACCGCGTAGAGCGGGCCGCCGCGCACCACCAGGCGGATGTGGGGCGCGGGCTGGAACGGGTTCCTCCCGCCCACCTTCAGCCGGTCGGGACCGCGGTACGCCATCGCCACGTCCACCGCGTTGACCACGCCGAGCTGCAGCTCGCCCGCGTTGAGCAGCGGCAGGAAGGTGCTACTGCCGCTGTACGGCTGGACCACGGCCCGCAGGCCTGCGTAGTCCGTGAGGACACGGGCGATGCCGCTCCCAAGCGCGTAGAAGAGGGTGCCCGGTGGGTTGGTACCGATGGTGAGGGTGCCGGGGGCCGGGCCCGCGAAGACCCCTGCACAGGCCACCAGCAACGCGAGCAACACCGCCATGCCGGGAACGCCGATCCGGAACATGCCAGCCACCCCCTTTTCGCGCGCTTTGCCTCGCTAACAGGTTGCCAGAGAGGGGTGGAGGGGTCAAAGGGTCAGGCGAGCGCCAGCAGGTCCCGCGCGTTCCGCCACAGCACCGCCTCCAGCTCCTCCGGATTCAGACCGGCCTCCTGCAAAGCCCGCACGCCGTCCTCGAGGTGGCCGATCACGTGGGGGAAGTCGGAGCCAAAGACCACCTTCTCAGGGCCCACGGTGTCCAGGAGGCACCGCAGAGCAGGCGGGTAGGTGTTCACGGTGTCGTAGTACACGCGCCGCAGAGCCTCGCTGGGCGGGCAGGCGGCAGCGCACTCCGCGTACGCCCGGTAGCCGGTGTCCAAACGACCCAGCAGGTAGGGCACGGCGCCGCCCGCGTGGGGAGCCACCAGCTTCACCCGCGGGTACCGGTCGAAGAAGCCCGAGTACGCCATCCGCGCCAGCGCCACGGTGGTCTCCGCGGGAAAGCCAACCAGGGGGACGAGGCTGAAGTCCTGCAGGTGGGGCGAAATGAGGCCCCCCATGGGGTGGAGGAGGACCACCAGACCCAGCTCGTCCGCCCGCCTCCAGAAGGGCTGGAAGGCGGGGTCGTCCAGCGGCTTTTCGCCCACCGTGGTCCCCACCACCACTCCGTCGAGGCCCAGGACGCGGACGGCGTAGTCCAGTTCCTCCACCTCCGCACCCGTCCCCAGGGGTACGCTGGCCAAGCACCGGAACCGGTCCGGGTGGCGCCCCTTGACCTCGGCGTACACCCGGTTCACCAGACGCGCAGCCTGCACCGCCACGGGTTCAGGGAACGCGTACACGTTGGGGCTCGTGAGCGACAGCACCTGGACGGAAGCGCCCAGGTGGTCCATGATCCGCAAGCGTTCTTCGAGATCCACCATGGGCCGCGTGAGGGTGGCCAGGCGGGTGCCGTGCTGCTCCAGGTAGCGACGGCCCTGAGCGTCGGTCCGGATCCGCACGCCGTGCGCTTGGTGCTCCAGGAGGGCCAGGTACGCCTCGGGGTAGAAGTGGGTGTGGAGATCCACGAGCATCTTAGACGTCCAGGTACACCACCGCGGTCCAGCCGCCTGCGGAGGGCTCCACCCGGGCCTGGTGGTAGGTGGCGGACTTCACCTCGATCCCCCGGGGGTGACGGCCGGGGTCGAACCGCTCTCCCCACACCGTGGCCCGCAGCCGTCCTCCACCGGCCTCGTGCACCGCGCAGCGTCGGGCCAACATCCCGTCCCGGGCGTGCAGGAACAGCAGCTCGTTCAGCCACTCCACCGCCAGGGCGGTGAGGTCGTCGGCCTGTACCTCCACCTGCCAGGCTTCTCGCTCCTGTACCGTCTGAGGGTCCGTGATCAGGCCGAACAGGCCCGCAGCCAGCTCCTGCAACACACTCTCCAGAGAGTCCGCGCGGGCCCGCAGGCCGACCTCTGCGGTGTGCTCCAGGACCTCTACCGGCACGGCTCTGCCCAGGTGGCGTGCTCCGCAGACCCAGTCCTAACCGGCACCCACGTCCTCCGCGGCGACCCGGGTGAACTGCGGGTCACCCATCAGCTCGAGCAGCGCCCGCATGAGGATGCTCACCCGCTTCTCCCGGTGGCGCACGCCCCACAGGGTCCGGGTGGGCCGGAAGTCCACGGTGTCCACCACCACCAGGTGCCCCTGCCGCAAGGCATCCTCCGCAGCCAGCCGGGAAATCACCCCTACGCCGAGCCCGGCGGCTACTGCCCGTACCACCGCCTCGTTCCCCTGCAGCTCCATCGCGGGGGTGGGTACCAGCCCGAGGCTGCGGAACGCCCGCTCCGCCGCCTCCCGGGTCCCGCTCCCCCGCTCCCGCATCACGAGCCGCTGGCGAACCAGCTCCGCCGCGGTCACGTCCCTGCGCTGCGCCAGGGGATGGTCTCGGGACGCGATGACCACCAACTGGTCGGTGTAGTAGGGGAAGTGGACGATGGACTCGTGCCGCATGCCGTCGCCCACCACCCCCACGTCCAGCTCGTTGCGCAGCAGCTTCTCGTAAACCCGCCGGGTGGGCAGGATCTCCAGGGTGATCTCCGCCTCGGGCGCCTGCTCCCGCACCCGCGCCAGCAGGGGCGGGAGCAGGTACGTGCCGGCCGTGTTGTTGGCTCCCACGCGGAGGGAGCCCGCCGCCGCCCCCCGCAGGTCCCGGACGGCCTGCTCCGCCTCTTCCAGCAGGGAGAGGATCCGCACCGCGTACTCGTCCAGCACGCGCCCGGCTTCGGTGAGGAAGATGCGCTTGCCGATCTGCTCGAACAGCTCCACGCCCAGGGCCCGCTCCAGCTCCCGCACCTGGATGCTCACGGAGGGCTGGGTGATGCGCAGCTCCTCCGCGGCGCGAGAGAACGAACCCGCCCGCACCACGGTCCGGAAGATCTTGAGCTGGTGGACGTTCAGCATCCCTTCGCTTCCCATTTCCACTATACCTCCCCGCCGGCCGGCGGCCCACGGGTGGCGTGTGATTCCCAGCCCCTAGACAGGCCGGCACGCTGGTCCTATCGTTTGTAAACGAGACCGGCGAGGACGGAGGCAGCACCTCGTCTGCACCCTCAGCGAGCCGGCGGGCCGGTGGGAGCCGGCGGGCGGACGCGGTGGATTCCACCTCCGGAGCCGCGGCGACAACGCCGCCGGGGAGCCCGATAGAGCCGGAGAGGTGCCGGCCCCTGAGGCCGGAATCAGAGTGGCACCGCGGGAAGCGGAAACCTCCCGTCTCTGAGACGCGGAGGTTTTTTGTTGGAGGTGTGAGGATGGACGAGCTGCTCCTGATCCCGGGACCGACCCCGGTCCCCTTGCCCGTGCGGGAGGCCGGGAGCCGGCCCATGACCAACCACCGCAGCGAGGCGTTCGCGCGGGTCCTGCGGACCGTGCTGGAGGGGGTGCGGGAGCTGTACCGCACGCGCCAGCCGGTGATCCCGTACGCCAGCTCCGGGACCGGGGTGCTGGAGGCCGCGGTGGTGAACACCCTCTCGCCGGGAGACCGGGTGCTGGCGCTGTCGTGCGGCGCCTTCGGGAACCGGTTCAGCCGCATCGCTCGGGCTTACGGAGCGGAGGTCACCCACGTGGAGGTGGAGTGGGGCACGGGGGTCCCACCCGAGCTGTTGGAGGAACACCTGAAGAAGGCCGACTACCGGGCGGTGCTGGTCACCCACAACGAGACCTCCACGGGCGTGCAGAATGACTTGAGCGCCCTGGCGGGTGCGCGGGGGGACCGTCCCGCGCTGCTGTTGGTAGACGCGGTGAGCTCCCTGGGGGCCGTCCCCCTGGACATGGACGGGTGGGGGCTGGACGTGGTGGTCACCGCGTCCCAGAAGGCGCTGGGCTGCCCGCCCGGGGTGAGCTTCCTGGCCGCCAGCCAGCGCGCGTGGGAGGCGCACCGCACGGCTCGGATGCCCCGCTACTACTGGGACATGGGCATGGTTCAAGACGCCCTGCGGCAGCCCCTGACGCAGACGCCCTTCACCCCGGCGGTTTCGGTGTTCTACAGCCTGGAGGTCTCCCTGGAGCTGATCCGGCAGGAGGGCTACGAAGCCGTGTGCCAACGGCACCGGCTCCTCAGTGAGGCCGTCCGGGCAGGCGTCCGGGCCCTGGGCCTGCGACCCGTGGCGGACGAGCGTTGGGCCTCCTGGACGGTGACGGCGGTGTGGCTGCCGGAGGGCGTGTCCGCGGAGGCTCTGGTGGGCCGCGTGCGGGAGCGGTACGGGGTGATCCTGGCCGGGGGTCAGGGCAAGCTGGAAGGCAGGGTGTTCCGGATCGGTCACCTGGGCTACGTGTGGCCCCAGGACGTCCTGCGGTGCATGGAAGCGTTGGGGGCGGTGCTGCGGGAGCTGGGCGTGGCGGTGGACCCACAGGCGGGGGTGGAGGCGGCCCGGCGGGTGTTCGACGGCCGGGCTGCACAGGCGGTGTAGGCGGCATGGCACTGGCCACGGACCGGCAGAAGGTCGAGGAGGTGGGCGTCCGGTACCGGGTGCTGGTGGCGGACGGCTTGGGGGAAGCGGGCCTGCGCCGGCTTCGGGAGTCCTGCGAGGTGCAGGTGTTTCGGGGGCTCTCCGAGGAGGAGCTGTGCGCCCGACTGGAGGGCGTGCACGCCCTGATCGTGCGGAGCCGTACCAGGGTCACCCGGCGCGCCTTGGAAGCGGGGCGGGACCTGCGGGTGGTGGCGCGGGCGGGCGTCGGGGTCGACAACATCGACCTGGAGGCTGCCACCCGGGCAGGGGTGCTGGTGATCAACACGCCGGACAGCAGCGTCCGGGCCACCGCGGAACACACCCTGGCGATGCTGCTGGCCTGCTGCCGGAACCTGCCGCAGGCCTACCAGTCCCTGCAGCGCGGGGAGTGGAACCGCGAGGCTTTCGTGGGCACCGAGGTGTACGGGAAGACCCTGGGGGTGGTGGGGCTGGGCCGCATCGGGAGCGAGGTGGCGCGTCTGGCCCGGGGTGTGGGGATGCGGGTGGTGGCCTACGACCCCTACGTGAGCGGGGAGCGCGCGGCGCACCTGGGCGCCGAGTTGGTGCCGTTCGAACGCCTGCTGGAGGAGGCGGACTTCATCACCCTCCACGTGCCCCTGTCGCCCCAGACCAGGGGCATGATCGGCCGGGCGGAGTTGCGTCGGATGAAGCGGGGTGTGCGGCTGGTCAACTGCGCCCGCGGGGGGCTGGTGGACGAGGAGGCGCTGCTGGAAGCCCTCGAAGAAGGGCACGTGGCGGGAGCGGCGCTGGACGTGTTCGCGGAGGAGCCCCCCCGGGACCTCCGGCTAGTCCGGCATCCCCGGGTGGTGGCGACCCCGCACCTGGGAGCGTCCACCCGGGAGGCCCAGGAGGCTATCGGCGTGGACGTGGCGGAGCAGGTGCTGCAGGCCCTGGCGGGCCGCCTGCCCCGCGGCGCGGTGAACGTGGCGGCCTTCCGCGGCGACGCCTGGGAGCGGCTTAGCCCCCACCTGGAACTGGGCCGCGTCCTGGGAGCCCTGCTGCGGCAGCTGAGCCCCGGCCCCATCCACGCGGTGGAGGTGCGGCTGGAGGGCGAGCTGAGCCACGTGGAGCCCTCGCCCCTGGTGGCCTCCGTGCTGGTGGGCCTGCTGAGCGGGGTGACCGACCAGGTGGTGAACGTGGTGAACGCGCACCTGCTGGCCGGCGAGCGGGGCATCCGGGTGGTGGAGTCCCGGCAGGAGACCAGCGAGGACTTTGCGAGCCTGATGGTGGTAACCGCCCACACGCCCGGCGGCGACTTCCAGCTGGGCGGGACGCTGTTTGGCCGCAGCGAGCCGCGGATCGTGCGCATCGGACAGTACCGGATCGACCTGGACCCGGCTCCCTACATGCTGTTCGCGTGGAACACCGACCGGCCCGGGATGATCGGGCGAGTGGGGACCATCCTGGGCCGCCACAGCGTCAACATCGCGGGCATGCACCTGGGCCGCGAGAGCCCAGGAGGGGTGGCGGTGATGGTGTTGACCCTCGACGACCCGGTTCCTCCGGAGGCGGTGGCGGAGATCCGGTCCCTGGACGGGATCTACGACGTGAAGGTAGCGCAGTTGTGACGCGGGCTCCGATCCGCGCCTGGGGAGCAGGGTGGTAAACACGCCGGCCGTTGGGGGACAGCGGTGGTGGACCTGAGATCCCTCCGCGAGGACCCGCAGACGTTCCGGGAGGCGTTGCGGCGTCGGGGCCGGGATCCGTCCCTGGTGGACCAGGCCCTGGAGCTGGACCGCTCGTGGCGGGAGGCGCTGCAGGAGGTGGAGCGGCTGCGGGCGCAGCAGAACCGCGCCAGCGAGGAGGTGGCGCGGCTGGCGCCGGAGGCGCGGGCGCAGAGGATCGCGGAGGTCCGGGAGCTGGCGGCGCGCCTGAAGGAACTGGAGCCCGAGGTGCGCCGCCGGCGGGAGGAGCTCGAGCGGGTGCTGCTCCTGTTCCCCAACACCCCGCACCCCACGGTCCCGGACGGTGTGGGGGAGCAGGACAACCTGGTGGTCCGGACATGGGGGACGCCGCCCCGGTTCGACTTCGAGCCCAAGGACCACGTGGAGCTCGGCCTGCGACTGGGCATCCTGGACTTCGAGCGGGCCGCCAAGGTCTCCGGCTCCCGTTTCTACTACCTCCTGGGGAAGGGCGCGCTGCTGGAGATGGCCCTCGTCCGGTACGCCCTGGACCGTCTGCTGGCCCACGGGTTCGTCCCGGTGATCCCGCCGGTGCTGGTGCGGCCGGAGATCATCACGGGCGCCTGGGGCGGGGCCACCTTCGACCCGCAGCAGACGTACCGCGTGGCGGAGGACGACCTGGCCCTGATCGGGACGTCGGAGCAGAGTCTGGCCGGTTTCTACCGAGACGAGGTCCTGGACGCACAGCGGCTGCCGGTGCGGTTCGCGGGGATCTCCTGGTGCTTCCGCCGGGAGGCCGGCGCCCACGGCCGCGAGACCCGAGGCCTGTACCGCGTGCACCAGTTCGACAAAGTGGAGATGTTCTCGTTCGCGCACCCCGAGCGGTCGTGGGAGGAGCACGAGTTCCTGGTGAGCGTGGAGGAGGAAATCCTGCAGGGGCTCGGGATCCCGTACCGGGTGGTGCTGCTGTGTGCGGGGGACCTGGGCACCGCGTCCGCCAAGACCTACGACCTGGAGGCTTGGATGCCGGGCCGGGGGGCCTACGGGGAGGTGACCTCCTGCAGCAACACCACGGACTTCCAGGCGCGGCGGCTCAACGTGCGCTTCCGGGAGCGGGGCAGGACGGAGTTCGTGCACACCCTGAACGGTACCGCCCTGGCGACGTCGCGCGTGCTCATCGCCCTTCTGGAGAACTACCAGGAGCCGGACGGCAGCGTCCGAATCCCTGAAGCCCTGGTGCCCTACACGGGCTTCGACCGGGTGGAGCCTGCGGCGTGACGGGGCCGCCGTGGAGCCCTTCGAGGAACTGGTGAGGCGAGGCGAGGAGGCCCTCGCGCAGGGCGCGTGGCACCGAGCGGAGGAGTGTTTCCGGGAAGCCGTGGCGCTGCGCCCGACGTCCGCCCACGCCCACAGCAGGCTCGGGGTGGCCCTAGCCCGCCAGGGGCGGTACGAGGAGGCGCTGGCCAGCTTCCGGGAGGCCCTGCAACTAGACCCCCTTTACGCACCCGCCTACTGCAACATCGGCACCGTCCACGGCGAGCGGGGCGAGCTCGAGGAAGCGGTCCGGGCGTACCGGAAGGCCCTGGAGCTGGATCCCGACTACGCGGTAGCGCACCAGAACCTGGCCGCGGTGTACAAGCGGCTGGGCCGGTACGAGGAGTTCGTACGCCACATGAAGCGGGCCACGCGGCTCGCCGCACGGGGACCGAGGGTCGCGGGCCGGCCGGGATGCCTGGTCACCCTCCTGGCAGCGGGAGCGGTCCTGTGGTGGGGGCGCTGAACGCCCCGGGAGGCCTGCGCCCGCCAGTCACGGCCGTGGGGGCGGCAGCCTGCGCCGCGAAGGAGGGGTAGGGGAGCGCGACTCCGCAGCGGTGCTGCAGTCGAAGGCGGACCGTGGGCCACTCGCTGTGCAGGAGGCGGTAGACGAGGGTGTCGTGGACGCGGCCGTCCCGCGCCACGTCCGCGGCGGCCTGGAACGCCTCCACAGAAGCCCCCAGCTTGTTGAGGGCGGCCCGAGCGGCCAGGTTGGCTGCAGACGTCCTCCACCGTACGCGGGGCAGGCGGAGATGGTCGAAGGCCAGACCCAGCAGCAGCAGCATCGTCTCCGGAAAGACAACCCCTCCGCGGTAGGAGGGCAGCAGCAGGGTGCAGCACACCTCCGCACACCGTTGCGCGGGCCGCAGGTCCACCAGGCCCGTAATACCGGCCGGCGCTAGGTTGCCCCTGAGCCGGATCACGTACGCCCGGATGCCCGGGCGGCGCAGCAGCCGCCGCAGGTACGCACGGGTCCCCTCCACCGTGGGGTCGTCCGGCCAGTCCAGCATGTTGTGGAACAGGGAAGGGCTCCACACGGAGGCGAGCTCCGCGGCGTCCGCGCTGGACAGGTTCTGCAGCACCACCCACCGCCCCACCAGCGGGAAAAGCAGGTCAGCCGGCAGGCGGCGGGCGGCGTGGGGTCCCACGGCCCTCAGTCGCGCAGCTCGGACCGCAGCCGGATCAGGTGCAACAGGTCGCTACGGGTGAGGATCCCCACCAGCTCGCCGCCTGCGTCCAGCACCAGGAGGCGGCCCACCCCCGCCTGCACCATCCGGGCGAGGGCGTCGTACGCGGGCGCCTCCGGCCGCACCGTTTGGGCCCGGTCGATGGGGGTCATGGCCTCGCGCACGCGGGTGGTGGACCACCTCTCCCGGGGCACCTGCTTCAGGTCGTGCAGGGTGAGGATGCCCAGCAGCCGGTCCCCGTAGACGACCGGGTAGCCGCCGTGCTTGCGGGGCAGGAAGTAGCCGGCCACCGCTTCCTCCAGGGTGAGGTCGGCTTCCAGGGTGACGGGGTCGGGCGTCATGATGTCACGCACCCGCACGCCCCTCAGGGCGTGTCGCAGGAGCATCTGCTGGTAAGAGGCTCCCGCGCCCTGGTCCAGGAACCAACCGATGAGGACCAGCCACAGGCCGTCCACGGGGCGGCCGGTGAAGATGGCCAGCACCCCCAGGGCGATGAAGGCCGCTGCGGTGGCGTGGCCGAGGGAGGTGCTGACGCGGGTGGCGCGCTCGAGGCCGAGGAAGGACCACAGGATCGCCCGCAGCACCCGCCCGCCGTCCAGGGGAAAGGCGGGCAGGAGGTTGAAGGCGGCCAGCAGGAGGTTCACGGAGGACAGGTACCCCATCAGGGCCGTGGCGGGCACCGGGTCGCCAGAAGGGGTGAGGAGCCGGAAGAGGCCAGCCAGCAACAGCGACGTGGCCGGACCTGCCAGAGCCACCCACAGCTCGTGCGCGGGCCGCTCGGGCTCCCGCGCGATCTGCGCCACCCCACCGAAGAGGAACAGGGTAATGCTGCGGGTGGGGATGCGGAAGTGCCTGGCCACCAGGGCGTGGCCCAGCTCGTGGACCAGCACGGACGCGAAGAGCAGCAGCGCGCCAGCAAACCCCATGGTCCAGTAGGTCTCCACGGGCAGGCCGGGGATGCGCTGCGGGAAGATCCCCCGGGCCAGGGACCAAGCGATGGCCCACACCGCGAGGAACCACGTGGCGTGCACCTGCACGGTGATCCCCAGCAGGCGGCCGACGCGAATCGAACCGGTCATCCCACGACCTCCGGAGCCGGGTGTTCAGCGGGGATTTCACCACGGGGGCCGGCGCTCCCTGCGGTTGTGCTAGCATCCTGGCGGGAATAGCGGGCCAGACGGCACCGTTTCCATCACGCGAGGCCCGAAACCCGAAGCGGAGGAGGTTCAGCGACGATGGGCAAGCCCGTAGAGGTCACCGACGAGAGCTTCGAGCGCGAGGTGCTGCAGGCGCAGCTGCCCACGGTGGTGGACTTCTGGGCGGCGTGGTGCGGCCCCTGCCGCATGATCGCTCCCATCGTGGAGGAGCTAGCGCGGGAGTACGAGGGCCGGGTGAAGTTTGCCAAGCTGGACGTGGACCGCAACCCGTCCACCGCGGTGCGCTACAACATCCTGTCCATCCCCACCCTGGGCGTGTTCAAGGGCGGGCAGCTGGTAGAGCGCATCATCGGGTACATGCCCAAGGCCGAGCTCAAGCGCCGGATCGAGGCCGCGGTGGGCGCTACCGTGTAGGGTCCGCGGCCCGGCGCGCCAGCTCCGAGACGGCCTCGTGGATCCGGAAGACCACCACCAGCGCCTCGAGGGCCAGCCGGAGGAGGGCACACCCCAGCAGGAACCCGAGGGGCGCCGTCACGAGGCCCAGCAGGGCGGGCGGGCCGCCCCGCACCAGGGCGGCCAGGAGGAAGGCCAGTGACCAGAAGGCTAGCAGGGCCACTCCGGCAGCGTAGACCCAGCGGGCCACCCGCAGGGTGACCATCCGCTCGAAGGAGAGGTCGAACAGGGACGAAAGGAAGGAGACTCCTTCCGGATCGCGCACGGCGCCCTCCGTTTTCGCGAAGGGTTCGGCGCGTGTGCGGGCACGTCCTCCGTCAGTCCTGCTGCGCCAGCCAGCGCTCCGCCTCGATGGCCGCCTGACACCCGTACCCCGCCGCGGTCACCGCCTGCCGGTAGGTGTGATCGTGCACGTCGCCCGCGGCGAACACCCCCTCCACGCTGGTCATCATCCCCCGCTTGAGGACCACGTAGCCGGCGGCGTCCAGCTCCAGCTGGCCTCGGAACAGGTCGGTGTTGGGAATGTGACCGATGGCCACGAACACCCCGTCGGTGGCCAGCTCCCAGGTCTGCCCCGTCTGGGTGTGGCGCAGGCGCACCCCGGTCACGCGGGAGTCCTCCCCCAGGATCTCTTCCACCACGTGGTTCCACACGAATTCGATCTTGGGGTTGCGGAAGGCGCGGTCCTGCAGGATCCGGCTGGCTCGGAGCTGATCCCGTCGGTGCACGACCCGCACGGACTCCGCCAGGTTGGCCAGGTACAACGCTTCCTCCATGGCGGTGTCCCCGCCTCCCACCACCACGACCCGCTTGCCGCGGAAGAAGAACCCGTCGCAGGTGGCGCAGGTGCTCACGCCCCGGCCGAGGTACCGGCTCTCCGACGGCAGGCCCAGCATGCGGGCCCGCGCGCCCGTGGCCACGATGACGGCCCGGGCCTCGTACACTTCTCCGTTCCCCGCCTGGATCCGGAAGGGGCGGGTGCGGAAGTCCACCGCCACCGCGTCCTCCGGAACGAACTCCGCCCCCACCCGCTGGGCCTGGCGGCGCATCTGCTGCATGAGCTCCGGCCCCAGGATGGGCTCCGCAAATCCGGGGTAGTTCTCCACCTCGGTGGTGAGCATGAGCTGGCCCCCGGGCTGGGAGCCCTCCAGGACCAGGGGGTGCAGGTTCGCCCGGGCCGCGTAGATGGCCGCGGTCAGGCCCGCGGGACCGGAACCCAGGATCACGAGATCACGCATCGCTGTGCCCTCCGCGCCGCCGGGTTAGCCGGACCGCACGGTGCAACGCTCCGGGGGTCCGGAGGATTCCCGAACTGGGGTATAAACCTAAGCAGGAACGGTCCGGGGGTCGGGATGTCGAACGCGCGCTTCCGCACCGACGTCGATTACTACGAGGTCCTCCAGGTACACCCCAGCGCCCATCCTGCCGTCATCCGCAAAGTCTACCACGTGCTCATGCTGGAGCTGAAGCACCACCCGGACCTGGGCGGGGACGTGGAGCGGGCGCAGTTGATCAACGAGGCGTTCGCGGTGCTGTCGGACCCGCAGCGGCGGCAGGAGTACGATCGGTTCCGGGCGGAAGTGGGGCTGCGCACGGAATCGCCCGGGGCAGCCCGCACCGCCCCGGAGCAGGGAGCAGACCCGGACGTCCACGCGGCACTCCTGGAGCAGATCCAGGAGGCCATGACGGCTCTGTCCGCGTGGCCGCCCCGCAAGACGCCGCCGCCCTTCTGCCGCGGCCGCGCGGCAGGGGTCGAGGTGGGGCCGCTGTCCCGGGTGCATGGGTTCCGATACACGGGGTCCATCCGAAGCGCGCAGGAGAAGCTGGGCGAGGAGCTGGAGTTCCGCACGTACGCGCGGCCGTCGGGGGACCTGCGCATGGTGGTGGTCGCGGCCCGCGGGACGCTGGTGGCGGGCATGCTGTGCGGGGCGCCGGAGCAGCTGGCCCCCGACGTGGTCCGGGCGTTCGCCGCGGAGGTCACCGGCGGCGAGGTGGACACGGAGGCGGTGGCGCGGCTGCTGCACGCGGTGGAGTACCTGGACTCCGGAGACCGGCGGCGGCGGACGCGGGCGCTGGACCTGTGGCTGGCCTGCGCGACCCGGGAGCCGCACCAGAGCTGCCTCGTGCTGAGCGCGTACCCGCTCTAGAGCGCCGGCGTGGCGGCCCGTCCCTCCGAAGGTTCTCAGGGCACCCTGCGGGAGGTCGCCCTGCTGTTCCTCAAGCTCGGCGTGGTCGGCTTCGGCGGGCCCGCGGCGCACATCGCTCTCATGCACGAAGACGTGGTCCGCCGGCGGCGGTGGGTCTCCGAGGCCGAGTTCCTGGACCTGGTGGGTGCGACGAACCTGATCCCCGGCCCCAACTCCACCGAGCTCGCCATCCACCTGGGGTACCGCCGGGCGGGCTGGCCAGGGTTGGTGGCCGCGGGCGGCTGCTTCATCCTGCCCGCTTTTCTGGCCGTGCTGGGCTGCGCCTGGGCGTACGTGCGGTACGGCAGCCTGCCGCAGGTGGCCTCCGCCCTGTACGGCGCGAAGCCGGCCATCGTGGCGGTGGTGGCCGTGGCTCTGTGGGGGCTGGGGCGGGCGGCTTTGAAGGACGGGCTCACCTTGGGGCTGGCGGGCGCGGTACTGGTGTTGTGGCTGCGGGGAGCTCACGAGCTGGCGCTCCTGTTCGGTGCGGGGATCGTCGCCATGGCCGCACGAGGGCGGACCGGGGGTCTGGTGGCGTTGCTGCCGCTGGCGGCGCCGGCGGCGACCGCCGCCCCCACCGCGGTGCCCTTCCAGTTGGGCACCCTGTTCTTCACCTTCCTGAAGATCGGCTCGGTCCTGTTCGGCAGCGGGTACGTGCTGCTGGCCTTTCTGCACGCGGACTTCGTGGTCCGGCTGGGCTGGCTTTCCGACGGGCAGCTGTTGGACGCGGTGGCGGTGGGGCAGGTGACGCCGGGCCCGGTGTTCACCACCGCCACGTTCGTGGGTTACCTGCTGGGAGGGCTTCCCGGCGCCGCGGTGGCCACGGCCGGGATCTTCCTGCCGGCCTTTGTGTTCGTGGCTGCCACCCATCCCCTGGTCCCCCGCATGCGACGCTTCAAATTCGCCTCCGGGTTCCTGGACGGCGTGAACGCGGCCTCGTGGGCGCTGATGGCGGGCGTGAGCCTGCGCCTCGCACAGGCCTCGCTGACCGACGGGGTGACCGTGGTCCTGGCGGTCGGGGCCTTGCTGCTGCTGTGGCGGCGGGTGAACTCCGCGTGGGTGGTGCTGGGCTGCGCCGCCGTGGGGGTTCTCACGCGGGAGCTCGTGACACGGCTGTGAAACCGTCCCCGCATCCTGAGGGGCAGGCCGGGTGGAGGAGGTGAGGGCATGCGCAGGCTTTCCGCGATGGTGGGTCTGGGGGTTTTCCTGACGCTGGCCTCCGCAGCGCTCGCGCAGTCCTACAAGGCCGGGGAGTACCAGGTAGGCGCGCCCGCGTCAGAGCCGAAGTGGCGGGTGCAGGCGCGGACGGGGTCCACCCACGCGGGATTTGCCGCCGCGGCGGATGCCGCCTCGTCGGTAAACCAACACCTGGGCCACGCCTTGAACTGCATCGAGGGCTCCAGGGGCAAGAACTTCAACGCCAGCTGGGGACACGTGTGCCAGGGCCAGGGGGACGGTCTCCTGGTGGACCTGCGGGCAGACCGTGCGGGCGCGGCGTGGCTGCTGGTGGCGGAGGCCGCAGACCAGCTGGCCGTGGCCGGGATCCGGGCCCGCGACCTGGCACAGAAGAAGAACGCAAGCCGGGGCGTGGCGGAGCTGTTGCGCCTGATCGCGGAGAGCCGCTAGGCCGGGGAAGGATTGTTGAGAGCTCCCCGGAACCGGGCTACTGTAGTAGCGAGGTCCCGAGGGAGACCATGGAGCTACACGTCCTCGCCCCGCGGCGGGCTCACCCGCCCGCGGGCCCCGCAAACCCCCAACGACTGCCCCGCGCCGCGGAGGGGGTGCAGTGAGCGAGCTCGGTGGGTTCGCCGCCGCCCTCGCGCTGGCGCTCTGTGCGTATGCCGCAGGGGCCAGCTTCCACGGCGCCCGCACGGGCAGCCCACGCTGGGCGGACAGCGGGGCACGGGCTCTGTGGGCGGCCGGCGCTGCCCTGACCGTGTGCGTGGCGACGCTGCTGTACGCCCTGGTGACGTGGGACTTCCGGCTGAGCTACGTGGTCCGCAACACCAGCCTCGCCACGCCCCTGCTGTACCGGGTGAGCGCCCTGTGGGGCGCGCAGGCGGGATCCCTGCTGTTCTGGAGCTGGCTGCTGGCCCTGGTGGCCTCCGCCGCGGTGGCCGGGCAGCGCCGCCAGCACCCGCAGCTGTCCGCGTGGGCCTGCGCGGTGCTGAGCGCGGTGCTGGGATTTTTCCTGTTTCTGGTGGTCCTGGAGCGTCCGTTCCGGACCCTGCCGTTCGCGCCCGCGGACGGGCGCGGGCTCAATCCCCTGCTGGAAGACCCCGGCATGGTGGCCCACCCGCCTTTGCTGTACATGGGGTTCGTGGGGCTCGCCGTGCCCTACGCCTTCGCCATGGCCGCTCTGGTGACCCGGAGGCTGGACGCGGGCTGGATCGCGGCCACCCGCCGCTGGACCGTGGCCAGCTGGCTCAGCCTGGGAGCCGGGCTGGTGGTGGGGGGGTGGTGGGCGTACCGGACCCTGGGCTGGGGCGGCTACTGGGGCTGGGACCCGGTGGAGAATGCGGCTTTGGTCCCCTGGCTGGTCGCCACCGCGTACCTTCACTCCGCGGTGGTGCAGGAGCGGCGCGGAGCCTTCGCCGCGTGGAACCTGACGCTGGTGGTGCTGGCGTTCGGCACCGCGGTCCTGGGCACCTTCCTCACGCGCACGGGGCTGGTGGTCTCCGTTCACAGCTTCGCGCGATCCGAGATCGGGCCGTACTTCCTCGGCTTCATGGCGCTGCTGCTGGCGGCGTCCTTCGCCCTCGTGGCGTGGCGCTGGGACGACCTGCGGGGTAGCCCCCCGGTGGAGGACCTGCGGTCGCGGGAGGGTGCTTTCCTGTTCAACAACGTGCTGTTTTTGAGCTTCGCGGGCGCGGTGCTGGTGGGCACCTTGTATCCGCTGGCGATCCAGGCGGCGGGCGGCCCGCAGGTGTTCGTGGGGCCCCCGTACTTCCACGCGGTGGCCGCGCCCGTGGGCGTGGCGCTCCTCGTGCTGATGGGTGTCGCGGTGGGGCTGCCCTGGCGGCGCGCGGGTGCAGGTGTGGTGGCGCGTTTCCGCTACCCGCTGTTCGCGGCGCTGATGGTGGCCATGGGATCCGGGGTGGTGCTGCGCCGTCCCGGCGTGGTGGCGGCCGCTGCCGCGCTGAGCTTCGCATTGTCCGCAACCCTGCAGGCGTTCCACGACGCGGGCCGGGCGGGCGCGCGGATCGGCCGGGGCTACCTCCAGGGCCTTCTGGAAGCGTTCCGGACGCAGCCCCGGCGCTACGGCGGTTACGTGGTGCACCTCGGGGTCCTGGTGATGGTGGTGGGCATCGTGGGCAGCCACGCGTACGTGCGGGAGCGCGAGGTGACGGTCCGCCCCGGTCAGAGCTTCGCCGTGGGCCCGTACGTTCTGCGTTACCGGGGTTTGGAAGCGGGGGCCACGGCCCTGGCGGACGCACGCCGCGCCACGGTGGAGCTGAGGGAAGATGGACGCTCCCTGGTCCTGCAGCCGGTCCGGCTGTTCTACCCCAGGTGGGGGCAGGTGGTCAGCCGACCTGCGATCCGGTCGACCTGGCGGGAGGACGTGTACGTGGTCCTGTGGGCCTTCCAGCCGGACGGCTCCGCCACGTTCCGTGCCTGGGTGAACCCCTTGGTGCGCTGGGTGTGGTTGGGCGCCCTCCTGGCGGGGCTGGGCACGGTGGTGACCCTCTGGCCGCAGGGAGGGAGCAGGCGAGCGGTCTTCGCCTTGGGCCCCTGGCCGGTGCGGGCGCAGCCTGCACGGGACGGGCACCGGGGCCGAGCGGTTCGGGAGGTACTGCGGGCCCTGCGTAGCCCGCGGGAGGGCGGGGAACCGTGAGGTGGGCCGGCCTGTTGGCTGCAGTCCTGACGGCGCTGTGGTGCGCGGGGGCGTGGGCCTCCGGGGATCTGGACGAGCGGGTTCGCGCGGTGGCTTCGCGGCTGATGTGCCCTGTGTGCGAGGGCCGCACGGTGGCGGACTCCACCTCAGAGCTGGCGGCGCAGATGCGGGCGGTGATCCGGGAAAAGCTGGCCCAGGGCGAGACCGAGGACGCAGTGCTGGCGTACTTCGTGGAGCGGTACGGGCCGTCGGTGCTGGCGACCCCTCCCGCCGCAGGGTCCGGCTGGGTGCTGTGGCTCGCGCCCGCGGCGCTGGCGGCCGGCGGGGCGGGCTACGTGGTGTACCGGTTCGGACGCCGCAGCCCGTGGACGTGGGCGGATGACGGCGAGGCAGAGGGCTGAGGGGCAGGGCGGGTGGGGCCCCACCGGCCGGGTGGCCGTCGTGTTGGCTTTCGCCACGGCGCTGCTCGCCACGGCCCCCGCGGCGGCGAGCCCGGTGGAGGGTGTGGTGGTGCACGGCGAAACGGGCCGACCCGTGGCCGGCGTGGAGGTGCGGGTGGTGGGGATGGAACCCGGGAAGCCGCCCGTGGAGGTGGTCTCCCGCACGGACCGAGGGGGCCGCTTCCGCGCACGCCTGCAGCCCGTGCGGCGCACGTACGTGGTGCAGGCCACGTTTGACGGGGTGACCTACACTAGCGGACCGTACCCGGCCTCCGTGGCCCTGTCGGCGGTGACGCTACGGGTGTTCGACGCCACCCGGGAACCTCCGGCCCTCCGGATCTCCCGGCGCGCACTGCTGCTAGATCGGGAGGGCCCGTGGTTTGTGGTGCGGGAGGTGACGGTAGTGCACAACCCGTCCCTCCGCACCTACGTGGGAGGGGCCTCCGGCGCGGGGACGTGGCGGGTGCCGCTGCTGCGCGGCGCGCAGGACGTCCGGGTGGTCAGGGGGATGGTCCCCACGGGCGTGGACCCGGATGGCGCCCTGGTGGACACCCTGCCGGTGCAGCCCGGCGAGCGTGCCGCGGTCGTGATGTACCGGGTGCGGGCGCGCGGGCCGTCACTTCTGGAGTTGCCCACCGGGCTCGCCACCGAGTCCCTGGACGTGTTCGTCCCCGAACCCCTGCGGGTGCGGTCGGAGGTCCTGCGATTGCGGGAGGTCCGGCAGGTGGAGGGGATGCGGGTGGCTTGGCTGCAGGCGCGGGGTCTTCCGCCGGACGCGGTGGTCCCGCTGGGGCTGGAAGGCGTGCCCCAGGAGCCTCGCGGGGCGTCGCTCCTCCTGGCCGCGCTGCTGGCGGTGGGCTCCGCTACCTTCGTGGCCTGGCCCTGGTTGGCCCGGCGCGGTTGATGCGGTCCGCGGCGCTGGTCTACACTATGGCCAGCATGGGCTGGCTGCACGAGCTGTACCTCCCGTTCGCGCCGCGACAGTGCATCTGTCCTCCGCGGGGGCGGCGGGGTAGCTCCCGCCACGCCGACCCCCGCGTCGCCTGACCGCGCGCGGCCGCATCCTCTCAGTTCCCGAGCAGTCCTAGACGTGTGCGGCCCGCGACCCCGGCCCGCCACTGCGGGCAAGGTGGGTCCGTGGAGGGCCTGCCCGTACGGCCGGGGTGGCTGAAGGACCCGGACGCAGGAGGTGACGGGATGCCGAGCAGGCACTTGGACCCGACGGAGCACTGCTGCCAGGAGCTGGCCGTGGACACCCCGCGGTTACCCCGGCGGCGGTTCTTGGCCTGGCTGGTGGCCGCGGGGCTGTGGGGGTGGCAGGCGCTGGCGCGCACCGGTTCTGCGCAGACCCGCCGCCGGGTGAGGTTGGGGTTCTGCGGGCAGCTGCTGTGCGTGGTCCCCTACGAGGTGGCCCGGTACCACGGCTACTTCGCGGAGCAGGGGCTGGACGTGGAACTGGTGTACTTCCGCGGCGGCGCGGCAGCCATGCAGGCCCTAGTGGCCGGGGCGGTGGACTACGCCGCCACCTCGTTCGACGTGGCGCTCGGGGCGTACGCGCGGGGCGCGCGCATCGTCCGTTTCTTCACCACGGGGAGGCTGCCGCTGTTCGCTCTGGTGACCGCGCCGGGCCAGGCGGATCGTATCCGGCGACTGGAGGACCTGGCGGGCCGGACGGTGGGGGTCTCGGGGCTGGGGAACGCCGACCACGTCCTGGCGCTGTACCTGGTTCGCCGGGCGGGGGTGGATCCCCAGCGGGTCCGGTTCGCGGTGTTGGGGCCCAACCTGTTCGAGGCGCTGCGGGTGGGCCACGTGGACGCGGGGATGGTGCAGGAGCCCGCCCTGAGTCTTCTCAGCCGCAGCGGCGGGCGGGTGCTGGCGAACCTCATGGACTTGAAGCAGGCTGACCGCTTCCTGGGTGGCCCCTACGAGTTCATGGGGGTGGCGGTGCGCAGGGACGAGTGGCAGGCCCGCGAGGCGGAGATGCGGGCGCTGGCGCGGGCGCTGACGCGGGCCCTGCGCCTGATCCACTACGGGACCCCCCGGCTGGTGGTGCAGGCCCTCCCGCCGGAGCTGGTGGCGGGCGGAGATCGGGAACTGTTTGAGGCTGTGCTGGCGCGCCACCGTCGGTCCCTGTACCCGCAGTCAGGGCGCATCGACCTGGCCGCCGCCCGTCGCGTCGCCGACCTGCAGGCCCAGGCGGGCGTACTGAGCCGGCCGGTGGATCCTGCGGAGCTGGTCAGCAACGCCATCGTGGAGGGGCTGTGAGCGCGCTGCGGATCCGCGGTCTGGAAGTCCGGTACGGATCTCACCGGGTCCTGGGCGGCGTGGACCTGGAGCTGGGCGAAGGCGAGTTCCTGGGCCTGGTGGGCCCCTCAGGTTGCGGGAAGAGCACCCTGCTGCGGTGCGTGGCCGGGCTGGTGCAGCCCGAGTCCGGGCACGTGGAGGTGTTCGGGAATCCCGTGCGGGGTCCCTGCCCCGAGGTCGGGATCCTGTTCCAGGACGACGCGCTGCTCCCCTGGCGGACGGCGCGGGAGAACGTGGCGCTGCCCCTGCGTTTCCGCGGCGCCTCCCCGCGCGAGGCGCAAGAGCAGGCGGACCGGTGGCTTCGCCGGGTCGGGCTGGAGGGGTTCGGCGACCACTACCCCTCGGAGCTGTCCGGCGGGATGCGCAAGCGGGTGGCGCTGGCGCAGGTGCTGGCCGTGCGGCCCCGGCTGCTCCTGATGGACGAGCCCTTCGCCAGTGTGGACGCCATCGTACGCCACGTGCTGGAAGTGGACTTCTGCCGCCTGGTGGCTGAGGCGGGGACGGCGGTGTTGCTCGTGACCCACGACCTGGAGGAGGCCATCAGCCTCTGCGACCGGGTAGCGGTGATGTCCGCGGGGCCCGGCGCGCGCATCGTGGCCGTGTACCAGATCCCCTTCGGACGGCCTCGGGATCCCGTGGCCGTTCGCGCGGAGAACGAGTTCGGGCCGCTGGTGCGCGCGGTGTGGGAGACCTTGCAGGTGGAGGTGGCACGCATGGGCTGGGAGCTGTCGGCATGAGCCGCGTGGTGGCCCTGACGGTGTTTCTGGGTGGCTGGGAGCTAGCCAGCCGTGCCCGCTGGCTGGATCCCTTCCTGTTCCCTCCCCCAAGCGGGGTGGCGTGGGTGGTCTACGAGCTGGTCCGGTCAGGCCAGGTATGGCCCCACTTCCGGGTGACGGTCACGGAGGCGCTGGCAGGCCTCGTCCTGGGCACGGGCACTGGGGCGGTGTTAGGCCTGGTGTGCGCGGGCTTCCGCCCCCTGGCGGAGGTCGTGGAGCCTGCCATGGCGCTGCTGAACGCGATTCCGCGGGTGATCCTGGCCCCGGTCTTCGTGATCTGGTTGGGGATCGGGATGGCCTCCAAGGTGGCCCTCAGCTTCCTGCTCGTGATGGTGGTCATGTTCTTCGCCACCTACACCGGCATCCGGGAGGTGGACGGACGGCTGGTGGAGCGCGTCCGGACCCTGGGCGGGGGACGGCGCGAGGTGGTGCGGGAGGTGTACGTTCCGTCCGTGACCGCGTGGGTGGCCAGTGGCCTGAAGGTGGCGGTGGGTTTTGCCTTCACCGGCGCGGTGGTGGGTGAGTTCGTGGCTTCCAGCCAGGGCCTGGGGTACCTGCTGTCCTTTGCTCAGAGCACGTACAACGCGTCGCTAACGCTGGCGCTCATCGCGCTGGTGGTCGGGGTCATCCTGCTGCTCTTCTGGGGGTTCGGTTCGCTGGAGCGATGGTGGCTGCGGTGGAAGCCGGAGTACCGAAGCCGCCGGGCGCACCCGCAGGCCCTCCCGCGGACCGTCCGACCGGCCGAGCAAGTCCCCTGACCCCGGAGCGCCCGGCGGCTTCGGAGAGGCTCAGGACGTGGGAGCTGGCTGCCGGCTGGCCTTAACTCCGAGCAGGCTCCCCAGCAGCAGGGCCAGCACCACGCCCGACAGCACTGCGGGCTCCGCGGGCACCGAGAGGCCCAGGTGCGGGTCCAGCGCGTAGGCGCCGGGCCCGGTCAGGCCGACACCTACGGCGACCGCGGCGTTGACCAGCGGGTACTCAAAGCCGCCGTTCTCGGCCCAGAGCCCGTGGCGGGCATGCACCAGGACGGTGGCCGCCGCCATCACCGGGACCAACAGGACCGGGGCCAGGGGCGTGAGCAAGCCCAGGGCCAGCAACGCACCGCCCACCAGCTCTGCCAGCCCTGCGGCCAGCGCCCACAGCCAGCCGGGCCGGAGGCCCAGCGACTCCATCCAGGCCCCCGTCCGGGCCAGGCCCGCCCCGGAGGGCCAGCCGAACAGCTTCTGAGCCCCGTGCCCGACGAACAGGAGCCCGACCACCGACCGCACGATCAGCAAGCCCAGGTCCAGCATCGGACTCACCTCCTTTCGCCGTCACGGGTTGGCCTCACGGGACAATCTGTACGGAGCCCTCGGGCAGCGGGCTTTGCTACCCTGTCCACTTCGGGGTAACGGACCCCCACCTCGCGAGCTATTCCCGGGGCCGGCCGGGGCCCCGACCCGGGACGGGCCGCGGCGTGGGTGGCGCGTACGGGATCGGCACGTACTCCACCGACGGCCGGCGGGGCCCTGCCTGTGGGTACAGGGCCATGAGGCGGTGGATCTCCGGGGGCATGTCTGTGGACACACGCAGCCCCAGCTCCCGGGCCTCCTCCACGGTGATGGGGTAGTCGTGGGTCCACCTTCCGCAGCTCAGGGCGTCCGCCACGGCGTCCGCGCGTTCCGGGGGCATCTTGTCCGCCAGCAGCTCCCGGACCGCCGTCCGGACCTGGCGGAGGGCCTTCTCCGCCACGTCCGCCAGGATCACCGTCTGGTCGTCCACCTCATTGATGTTCTTGCGCTCCAGCACCTTGAGCACGGAGGCCGCGGGGTACTGGCCCAGCTGGGGATCCACGGGGCCCAGGACCGCGTGCGGGTCCATGACGATCTCGTCCGCGGCCAGGGCGATGAGGGTGCCGCCGGACATGGCGTAGTGGGGGACGAACACCGTGACCTTCCCCCGGTGGGCCTGGAGGGCCCGCGCGATCTGCTCCGCGGCCAGCACGAGACCTCCCGGGGTGTGCAGGATGAGGTCAATGGGCATCTCCGGGGGGGTGAAGCGCACCGCGCGCAGCACCGCCTCGGAGTCGTCGATGTCGATGTAGCGGACCAGGGGGAAACCCAGCAGGCTCATGGTCTCCTGCCGGTGGATCATGGCGATCACCCTCGAGCCGCGCGCCCGTTCCAGCTCATGGATCAGGCGCAGCCGCGCGGCCTCCAGCCAGCGCCGCTGCAGGACGGGCTGCAGGGCCGAAGCGATGAAGAAGAACCACAGGATGTCCAGCGCGGTCACGGTCCCTCCTCGGTCTCTGTCAAGCCGTGTTGCTTGATGACCCCCGCCCCGCCGGGGGGAGGCGGGACGAGTATACCGCGGAGCCGCGCCAGGACGCGCTAGGATCCCGAGGGCGTTCACGGTGATCGGCTTGGCCGACCGGCTGTGGCTGGTGGGCTTCCAGGGGATCCGCCGGAGTGGAAGGACCCTGCGCGTGCCCTCCTGGGGGAAGGACTCCCCGCAGCTCCCGGAGCCGGTCCTCGCGTACGCGTTCCGCCGACAGCTGGACCGGGCGGTGGAGCGGTGGCTCGCGAGCGGCGCTTGGTTTGCTGTCCCTGGAGTAGGAGTCCTTCCGGGCCGTGCGGCCCTGGCGGGCTGCGCGGCAGGGACTGCGGCTGTCAAGTATGTTGACTTGACGACCCGCAGCCGGGGCCGCACACTGGGGGCGGTAAGGAACGCGGCGTGGAGGGCGAGCGATGAGCAGGACGGACGGTTCGACTCGGCTGGAGATCCGCCCCGGAGCCACCGTGCACGCCTCCGACGGCGTGGCCGGGGAGCTGGCGCAGGTGGTGGTGAGCCCCCGGGAGCGGCGCGTGGTCGCCCTGGTGGTCCGGCTGGGCTCGGGACGGGAAGTGGTGCTCCCCGCGGAGGCGGTGGAGGACGCCACGGAGGAGGCCGTCTGGGTTCGCGGGTCGCTGGCGGAGCTGGAACAGCTGCCCAACTGGCAGGCGGAGGCGCACGCCCCTGCGTCGCTCTCCTGGCCCGGCTGGCGTGGGTTGCGGGAGGGCGGCGCCTGGCTCGCGCTGCCGGGTTCCCTGCGGCGGATGGAAGGACTGCAACGCCAGATGTCCGGGCCGGCGGAGCCCCGTCCGGAGGAGCGGTTGGTCACCATCCGCCGCGGGCAGCGGGTGCTGGCCAGCGACGGCCCCATCGGCCGGGTGGACCAGGTGCTGGTGGACGCGGCCACGGGGCGCGTGAAGCACTTGGTGATCCGCCAGGGGCTTCTGTTTTCCCGTGACGTGGCGATCCCTGCGGACTGGGTGGGTACGGTGGAGGACGGCGTGGTGGTCCTAGAAGCTTCCCGGGACGCGGTGGCGCGCCTGCCCGGCTACCGGCCGGACGACGAGCTGGAGCGGGACGTGGAGGAGGCGCTCCAGCGAGAGGAGCTGCTCCGGACCCTGGCCATCCCCGTACGCGCCGAGGTGACCGACGGGGTCGTCCGGCTGCGGGGTCACGTCCACAACCGTGCCCTGGCCGGACGGGCGGAGGAGGTGGCGCGGTCGGTCCCCGGTGTGGTGGACGTACGCAACGAGCTGGTGGTGGACCATGAACTCCTGCAGGAGGTCGTCGCGTCCGTGCAGGCGGACGAAGCCACGCGTCACCTCGTGGGCTACTACCTGCGGGTGCGTGATGGCGTGGTGGAACTCACCGGCACGCTCCCGTCCCTGGAGGCGGCGCGGGCGCTGGAACGGGCCATCGCCCGGGTGCCCGGAGTGCGGGGAGTGGTCAACCACCTGACGGGGCTGGACATCCCCCCCACCTGGCGTCAGGTAGTGCAGCCGGAAGTTGGGCAGGCGGTGTACGCCACGGACCAGGAGGTGGGCCGGGTGGCATCGGTGGTGGTGGATCCCGACAGCCGGCGGGTGCAGGCGGTGGTGGTGGCCGGCGACTTTCCGGACCCAGGGGCCCCACCGTTCTCCGCGGGTCCGCTCTGGGAGCGGCGGGTGGTGGTACCCCTGGAGGACGTGGAGCGGGTGACCCCGGCTGGCGTGTTCCTGCGGGTGCACGCAGGGGAGGCCGCGGAGCGGCCGGACCTGCGGGAGGAAGACTACCCGCGCCCGCCCGCCGGGTGGACGCCGCCGTTCCCGTACGAGGTCCACCAGGTCCGCTGGCCCCGCAAGGCCGAAGCGTCTCAGTGTCAAAAGACTTGACAATTATGTTGTCAGCCTGCTACTGGTGGACGTGGAAACTGTCGGCGAGGTCGGGCCGTGGCGGAGCGCACCGTCCGTCGGGAGGAGCTGCCCGTGTACGTGATCAGCGTGGCCGCGGAGCTGGCGGGGGTGCACCCGCGGACCCTGCGGATCTACGAAGCGAAGGGCCTGATCCGTCCGGCCCGCCGCAAGCACATCCGGCTGTTCAGTGAGCGGGATGTGCAGCGGGTGAGGTTGATCCAGTACCTGACGCAGGAGGTGGGGCTGAACCTGGCCGGGGTGCGGCTGTTCCTGGAGATCCAGGAACGGCACGAGGAGGTGGCCCGGTGGTTGCTGGAGCTGTGCGACACCCAGACCGAAAGGAGGGGACGGCGATGAGCATCCTGCGGTGGGATCCCTTCGAGGAGCTGCGGGAGATGCAGCGGTCGCTGGACCGGCTGTTCGACGAGCTGACCGGCCGGCGGCCCGTTCGGCGTCGGGAGCCGCGGGAGCCGGTGGTGTGGGAGCCCGCGGTGGAGGTGTTCGAGACGGACCAGGACGTGGTGGTCCGGGCAGAGCTGCCGGGCGTGGACCCCAAGAACGTGAACGTGACGGTTCAGGACAACACCGTCACCATCGAGGCGGAGGCGAAGGAGGAGCAGGAGGAGCGCGGCCGCAACTACCTGCGGCGGGAGCTGCGCTACGGACAGTTCTGCCGGACCCTGGCGCTGCCTACGGAGGTGAAGGCGGAGGAGGCCAAGGCCACCTACCGCAACGGCCTGCTGGAGCTGCGGCTGCCCAAGAGCGAACGGGCCAAGCCCAAGCAGGTGAAGGTGGAGGTCCGGAGCTAAGGTCGTCGACAACTGGGGGCGGCCCCTGGGGGCCGCCCCCAGGAGGAGGGAGCAGACATGGGCAGGGTCGTCGGCATCGATCTGGGAACCACCAACTCGGTCATCGCGGCCATGGTGGGCGGGGAGCCGGTGGTGATCCCGAACCGGGAGGGCAGCCGTCTCACGCCTTCCGTGGTGGCCTTCACGAAGACGGGGGAGCGGCTGGTAGGCCAGATGGCCAAGCGTCAGGCCATCCTGAACCCCGAGAACACCATCTACTCCATCAAACGCTTCATGGGGCGCCGCTTCCATGAGGTGGAAGTGGAGCGGAAGATGGTGCCCTACAAGGTGGTGGAGGGCCAGCACGGGATGGCGGTGGTGGAGATCCCCGCGGCAGGCCGCACCTTCACCCCGGAGGAGATCTCCGCCATGATCCTGCAGAAGCTGAAGGAGGACGCGGAGGCCTACCTGGGGGAGAAGGTGGAGGCCGCGGTGATCACCGTACCCGCGTACTTCAACGACGCCCAGCGGACCGCCACGAAGAACGCGGGGGAGATCGCGGGGTTGAAGGTCCTGCGGATCATCAACGAGCCCACCGCCGCGTGCCTGGCGTACGGGCTGGACAAGAAGGGCTCGGAGACGGTGCTGGTGTGGGACCTGGGTGGGGGGACCTTTGACGTCTCCGTCCTGGAGATCGGCGAGGGCGTGTTCCAGGTGCGGGCCACCGCGGGGGACACCCACCTCGGCGGGGATGACTGGGACGAGCGGATCGTGAACTGGCTGGCAGACGAGTTCCGCAAGCAGCACGGCATCGACCTGCGGCAGGACCGGCAGGCCCTGCAGCGGCTCCGGGAGGCGGCGGAGCGGGCCAAGATCGAACTCAGCGCGATGGTGCAGACCACCATCAACCTTCCCTTCATCACCGCCGACGCCACGGGGCCCAAGCACCTCGACATGGTGCTGACCCGGGCCAAGTTCGAGGAGCTCACCGCGGACCTCGTGGAGCGGTGCATCGGCCCCTTCCGGCAGGCCCTGCAGGACGCCAAGCTCAGCGAGCGGGACCTGCACGAGGTCATCCTGGTGGGCGGCAGCACCCGCATGCCCATGATCCAGGAGCTGGTGCGCCGGCTCACGGGGAAGGAGCCCAACAAGGAGGTGCACCCGGACGAGGTGGTGGCCATCGGCGCCGCCATCCAGGCGGGCGTGCTGGCGGGCGAGGTGCGGGACGTGGTGCTCCTGGACGTGACCCCGCTGTCCCTGGGCATCGAGACCCTGGGCGGGGTGATGACCGTCCTGATCCCCCGCAACACCACCATCCCCACCCGCAAGAGCGAGACCTTCACCACTGCGGAGGACGGCCAGACGCAGGTGGAGATCCACGTGCTGCAGGGCGAGCGGCCCATGGCCCGCGACAACCGCACCCTGGGCCGGTTCATCCTGGACGGGATCCCGCCTGCACCGCGGGGCGTGCCCAAGATCGAGGTGACCTTTGACATCGACGCCAACGGGATCCTGGCGGTGTCCGCCAAGGACCTCGCCACGGGCCGCGAGCAGTCCATCAAGATCACCGGCACCTCCACCCTGACCCGGGAGGAGGTGGAGCGGATGATCCGGGAGGCGGAGGCCCACGCGGAGGAGGACCGCCGGAAGCGGGAGGAGGCGGAGATCCTCAACCGCGGGGACAGCCTCGCCTACCAGACGGAGCGGCTGCTCCGGGACCAGGCCAAGGCGGTGTCCGAAGCGGACCGGCGGGAGTTGGAACAGAAGGTGGCGGAGCTTCGCCAGGCCGTGCAGGCCCGCGACGTGGCCCGGGTCCGGCAGCTGTCGGACGAGGTGCAGCGGCTCACCTACAGGTTGAGCGAGCTGTTGTACCGGGGTGCCGCCACGGGCGCCAGCACCGGCGGCAAGGAGACCCGGGGCGACGGCGAGGTGATCGACGCGGACTACAAGCCCAGCGACTAGGCGTGGGTCGACGAGACGTGTGACGGGTACCCAAAGCCGCGTGGACGGGTTCTGGGGCCCGGCAGGCGCGGAGGGTTCGGAGGATGTCGGAGGAGCTTCGGGAGCCGGAGGGCGTGGAGCCGCAGGGGGACGTGGAGCCGCCCCAGGCAGGGGCAGAAAAGCCCGGCGGGGTGGCCGAGGAGCCGGCGCCGGAAGCCGCCGGGGCGGTGAGCCCTGAGGAGGTGGCGGCCCTGCGGGAGGAGCTTGAGCGCTACCGCCAGGAGGCGGAGCGGAACTGGCAGCAGTTCCTGCACGCGGCCGCGGACCTGGAGAACTACAAGAAGGCCGCAGCCCGCATGCAGCGGGACGCGGTGGAACGCACCCGCCGGCAGATGCTGCTGGTGGTGCTTTCCGCCGTGGACGATCTGGAACGGGCCATCGGGTACGCGGAGCGCGGCGCGGACCACGAGCTGGTGGCGGGGATCCTGGAGGGGCTGCGGATGACCCACCGGTCCCTGCTGGAGCAGCTGCGCAGCTTGGGGGTGGAGCGCATGGAGGCCGCGGGGGAGCCCTTCGACCCCGGAAGGCACGAGGCGGTGGAGGTGGCCTCCGCAGAGGAGGCGGGAGTGGAACCCGGGACCGTGCTGGGAGTGATCCAGCCCGGGTACGTGCTGGACGGCCGGGTCCTGCGGCCCGCGCGGGTACGGGTGGCCCAGTAAGGGGCCGCGGCGTTGAACGCCATGGAGTTCAAGGACTACTACCGGATCCTCGGGGTGGATCGGAAGGCCGACAGCAAGGCCATCGGGGAGGCCTTCCGGCGGCTGGCGCGGCAGTACCACCCCGACGTGAACAAGGACCCCCAGGCCGCGGAGAAGTTCAAGGAGATCAACGAAGCCTACCAGGTGCTGAGCGACCCCGAGAAGCGCGCCCGCTACGACCAGATGCTGGAGCTCCGGGAGCGGGGAATGCCCTGGGAGCAGGTCTTCACTCGTCCCGGCGGGGGGCCTCGGCCGGAGGAGTGGACCGTCCTGTTCGAGCAGCCCCAGGACCTGTTCGGAGGGTTCTCCGAGTTCTTCCGCAGGTTCTTCGCAGACCTGGGCGGGGAGCCCTTCGAGGCGAGCCGGCTCTGGCCGAGGCCGCCGGTCGCCGCCACCGCGGAGATCAGCCTGGAGGAGGCCTTCCGCGGTACGGAGCGCGAGCTGGTGGTGCGGAACGGCTTCCCGCGGCGGGTCACGGTGCGCATCCCGCCCGGGGTCCGGACCGGACAGAAGGTCCGGGTTCGGGGCGCTGCGGACGGAGACGTCTACGTGGAGGTCCGGGTGCAGCCCCACCCCGTGTTCACCCGGGAGGGCGACGACCTGATCTGCGAGATCCCCATCTCGTTGACGGAGGCGCTCCTGGGAGCGGAGATCGAAGTGCCCACCCTGGAGGGGAAGGTCAAGGTACGGGTGCCCCCGGAGACACAGCAGGGTCAGGTGCTGCGGCTCCGGGGTCTGGGGATGCCCCGGCTGCGGGGTGGGGGACGCGGCGACCTGCTGGTGCGGGTGAAGGTGCTGCTGCCGCGCGGGCTGTCCGCGGAGGAGCGGAGGCTGGTGGAGCAGCTCGCGAAGCTCCGGCGAGACAACCCCCGGGCCGGAATGGGGCTGAAGTAGGGGTCGGAGACGAGGTGGAAGCCGATGCGGTGGGAGAAGCTGACGGAGAAGTCCCAGGAGGCCATGCTGCGGGCCCAGGAGCTGGCCCGGGAGCGCCACCACCCCCAGGTGGACACGGAGCACCTGCTGATGGCGCTGCTGGACCAGGCGGACGGCGTGGTGCCGCAGGTGCTGCAGCGGGCCGGGGCTTCCGTGCCGCGCATCCGGCAACAGACAGAGCAGGCGCTGGCGGTGCTGCCGCAGGTGCACGGCACCGCGGAGCTGTACGTGGCGCCCGGGCTGCGACGGGTGTGGGAAGCGGCCGAGCGCGAGGCGCAGCGCATGGGCGACGAGTACACCAGCACGGAGCACTTCCTCCTCGCCCTCGCGGACGCTCCCCAGACGGGAGCCGGTCGGGTGCTCCAGCAGAACGGGGTCACCAAGGAGGTGGTGCTGCGGGCCCTGTCGGAGGTCCGGGGACGTGTGCGGGTCACCGACCCCCGGCCGGAGGCCAAGTACCAGGTGCTGGAGCGTTACGGCCGTGACCTAACCGAGCTGGCGCGGCAGGGCAAGCTGGACCCGGTGATCGGTCGGGACGAGGAGATCCGCCGGGTGATCCACGTGCTGAGCCGCCGGACGAAGAACAACCCCGTGCTCATCGGGGAGCCGGGGGTCGGGAAGACGGCTATCGTGGAGGGCCTAGCCCAGCGCATCGTTCGGGGGGACGTGCCGGAGCAGCTCAAGCACAAGCGGATCTTCCAGCTGGACATGGGCGCCCTCGTGGCCGGGACCAAGTACCGGGGGGAGTTCGAGGAGCGGCTCAAGGCGGTGCTGAAGGAGATCGCGGACAGCCAGGGCGAGATCATTCTGTTCATCGACGAGATCCACACGGTGGTGGGGGCGGGCGCCGCGGAGGGCGCCGCCATGGACGCGGCGAACATCCTCAAGCCCATGCTGGCGCGCGGCGAGCTGCACTGCATCGGCGCTACCACCCTGGACGAGTACCGCAAGCACATCGAGAAGGACCCCGCCCTGGAGCGCCGTTTCCAGCCGGTGTACGTGGGCGAGCCGTCCGTGGAGGACACCATCTCCATCCTCCGGGGCCTCAAGGAGAAGTACGAGGTCCACCACGGGGTGCGGATCACGGACGCGGCCGTGATCGCCGCGGCTACCCTGTCGACCCGGTACATCAGCGACCGGTTCCTGCCCGACAAGGCCATCGACCTCGTCGACGAGGCTGCGGCGAAGCTCCGGATGGAGATCGACAGCAAGCCCGCGGAGCTGGACGAGATCGACCGGCGGATCATGCAGCTGGAGATCGAGCGGGAGGCGCTGCGGAAGGAGACGGACCCCGCGGCACAGGAACGCCTGGCGAAGCTGGAGCAGGAACTGGGCCGGCTGCGGCAGGACAGCGAGGCGCTGCGGCGGCGCTGGGAGCAGGAGAAGCAGATCGTCCAGCGCATCCGGCAGGTGAAAGCGGAGATCGACCGCACGAAGGTGGAACTGGAGCAATCGGAGCGGGTGGCAGACCTGGAGCGGGCCGCCCGGCTGCGCTACGGCACGCTGCCGGAGCTGCAGAAGCAGCTGGCGGCGGCGGAGGCGGAGCTACGGTCCTTGGGCCCGCAGCGGCTGCTGAAGGAGGAGGTCGACGCGGAGGACATCGCGGAGGTGGTGAGCAAGTGGACGGGCATCCCGGTCACCCGGCTCCTGGAGGGTGAGATGCGCAAGCTCCTCCAACTGGAGGACCGGCTGCACCAGCGGGTCGTGGGGCAGGAGGAGGCGGTGCAGGCGGTGGCGGACGCCATCCGGCGGGCCCGGGCCGGGCTGAAGGACCCCAAGCGCCCCATCGGCGCGTTCCTGTTCCTCGGCCCCACCGGGGTCGGGAAGACGGAGCTGGCCCGGGCGCTGGCGGAGGTGCTGTTCGACTCCGAGGACGCCATGGTGCGCCTGGACATGTCGGAGTACCAGGAGAAGCACACGGTGTCCCGGCTGGTGGGTGCTCCGCCCGGCTACGTGGGCTACGAGGAGGGTGGACAGCTCACCGAGGCGGTGCGCCGTCGGCCCTACCGGGTGGTGCTGTTCGACGAGGTGGAGAAGGCCCACCCGGACGTTCTCAACGTGCTGCTGCAGGTGATGGAGGACGGCCGGCTCACGGACGCCCAGGGACGGACCGTGGACTTCAAGAACACGGTGCTGATCCTCACCAGCAACGTCGGCAGCCAGCACCTGCAGCACCTGGACCCCGACGACCCCGCCGCCTTCGAGCTGGCCAAGGTGTACGTGATGGACGAGCTGCGCCGGACCTTCCGGCCCGAGTTCCTGAACCGGCTGGACGAGGTGATCGTTTTCCGGCCGCTCTCCAAGGCCCAGCTGGAGCGGATCGTGGACCTGCAGCTGGCCCAGCTGGAGCGTCGGCTGGCGGACCTGAAGATCCGGGTGGAGGTCACCCCGGAGGCGCGGGCGTGGCTGGCGCAGGAGGGCTACAGCCCCGAGTACGGCGCCCGGCCCCTGCGGCGGCTGATCCAGCGGACCGTGGAGAACACCCTGAGCCGCATGGTCCTGCGGGGAGACCTGAAGGAGGGCGACGTGGCGGTGGTCACCGTCCGGGGTGGGGCGATCGCCATCCAGCGCAAGGAGCCGGTGCCCGCGTAGCCGAAGACCCGAAAGCCGCCCGCACGTGGACCCCGGGGGACTCACCCGTACCCCAGTTCCTCCAGGCGGTCCTCGTCCAGGCCGAAGTAGTGGCCGAGCTCGTGGAGGACCGTCCGGCGGATTTCCTCCCGCAGGTCGTCTTCGTTGTCGCACGCCTCTTCCAGGGGACCCTGGAACAGGGTGATGCGGTCCGGCAACAGCGGGGGTTCGATGCCGCGCTCTGGCAGCGGGGTGCCCTCGTACAGCCCGAACAGCACGCCGTCTTCGGGCAGGCCCACCGCGGCCAGCTGCTCGGCCGTGGGCCAGTCCTCCACCACCACGTGCACGTTGTCCAGCGCCTCGCGGAAGGCTTCGGGGACCTCTGCCAGGGCTTCCTCCACCAGCTGCTGGAAGCGGCGGCGGCTCAACCGCATGGCTTCTCAACGCCGGAACAGGCCGGCCGCCGCGCGGGCCGGAAGGGGCACCCCGCAGCGCCGCAGCTGGTCTAGCCGCTCTGCCAGCTGCTCCGGACGGTCCGCGCACACCGTGACGTGGCCTACCTTCCGGCCTGGCCGCACCGCCTTGCCGTACCAGTGGAAGGACGCCCCGGGGACCCGGAGCACCGCCGCGGGGTCCGGCCGGTGGCCGATGAGGTTCACCATGGCGCACCATCCGCGAGGCCGGGGCGATCCCAGGGGCAGGCCCGCTACCGCCCGCACGTGGTTGGCGAACTGACTGGTACACGCGCCCTCGATAGTCCAGTGGCCGGAGTTGTGCACCCGCGGGGCCATCTCGTTGGCCAGGAGCCGGCCGTCCACCTCGAACAGCTCCACGCACAGGACGCCCACGTAGTCCAGCGCTTCCAGGGCGCGGCGGGCGTAGGCGTGTGCCAGCTCCTCCAAGGCGGGGTCCAGGTCCGGGGCGGGAGCCAGGGACAGCCGCAGGATGCCGCCCTCGTGGTGGTTCTCCACCACCGGGTAGCAGACCACCTCCCCCCAGCTATCCCGCGCGGCCAGCACCGACAGCTCCCTCCGGAACGGGACCAGGGCTTCCGCCAGCAGGCCTCCTGACAACCCCTCCACGCGCGGCGTGGGGAGGGGGGAACTTTCGGTCCGCGGGCCGGTCAGCGCCTCCCACGCCGCCTGGAGGTCCTCCGGTGCCATGAGGATCCGCTGCCCTTTCCCGTCGTAGCCCATCCGGCGGGTCTTGAGCACCGCGGGCAGTCCCACGTGGTCCACTGCGGCTTCCAGGTCCTCCAGGGAGTCCACCGCCGCAAACTCCGCCGTGGGGATCCCCAGGGAGCGGAAGAACTCCTTCTCCCTTAGCCGGTCCTGGGCCACCTCGAGGGCTGGAGGCGGAGGATACACCGGTACGGAGCGCACAAGCTCCGCGGTGGCCTGAAATGGGACGTTCTCGAATTCGTACGTGGCGCGCTCGCAGGTGCGGGCGAGTTCGTGCAGGGCCTCTGGGTCGGTGTAAGCCGCTCGCAGGTGCCGGCCCACCGCCGCAGCGCACGCTTCCTCCGAAGGGTCGAGGAAGGTGAACTGCACCCCGAGGGGCAGGCCGGCCAGGCCCAGCATCCGCCCCAGCTGCCCACCGCCGAGGACCCCGATCCTCACGGCGCCGTACGGGGGTCTGCTTGCTCCAGGACCGCCTGGGTTTGCGCGGCGCGGTAACGGCGCAGGGCTTCCCGCACGTGTGGGTGTTTGTTCCCGAGGATGCTGGCCGCGAGGATGGCGGCGTTCACCGCGCCCGCCCGCCCGATGGCCAAAGTCCCCACCGGCACGCCCGCGGGCATCTGCACGATGGACAGCAGGGAGTCCAGACCTCCGAGGGCCTGGGTTTCCACCGGGACCCCCAACACGGGCAGGACGGTGTTGGCCGCGGTCATCCCCGGGAGGTGAGCGGCGCCCCCTGCCCCCGCGATGATCACCTCGAGGCCGCGCGCCTCCGCGCTTTTCGCGTACTCGTACAGCAGGTCGGGCGTGCGGTGCGCGGACACCACGCGGACCTCGTACGGAACCCCCAGCTGGTCCAGGGTGTCCGCAGCGTGGCGCAGGGTCTCCCAGTCAGACCGGGAGCCCATGATCAGGCCGACCAGGGGCTGCATCAAGGCGATTGTACCAGCGGTCTAACCGAGGGGCTTGCGGGCCCGGAGGGTGACCGACCGCAGGGACACCCTCCAAGGATCGCCGCAGTCGGCCCGCGACTCCTCCAGGACTTCCACGGCGTGGAAGCCCGCCTCCGCTAAGAGCCGGAAGTACTCCCGCAGGCTCACCGCGCCGGCCACGCAAGCGCTCCAGGCCTGCGGGTCCTCCCGGAGTTCCGGCGGGAGGGGGCGGTCTGCCACCACGTCGGAGACGACCAGGCGTCCACCGGGCCGCAGCACCCGGTGGGCCTCCCGGAACGCCTGCGCCTTGTCCGGGACCAGGTTCACCACGCAGTTGCTGAGGACCACGTCCGCGAAGCCCTCAGGCAGCGGCAGCGCCTCGAGTTCACCCACCACGAAGCGGGCGTTGGCAACACCCAGGGCCGCGGCGTTCTGACGGGCGAGGACGACCATCTCCTCCGTCATGTCCACTCCCACCGCCTGCCCGTAGGGTCCGACCGCCTGAGCGGCGCGGAGCACCTCCAGGCCTGCGCCGCTTCCGAGGTCCACCACGACTTCTCCCGGAGCCAGGTCTGCATGGGCGACCGGGCTTCCGCAACCCAACGACAACGGCACCACACCGGAGTTCTCTGGAGCCGGTCGGGGCGCACAGCCGCACCCACACCCAGCGGTGCCCTGCCGGGCAAGCCCGGCGTAATGCAATCGCACTGCGTGCTGTACCGCCCGGGCGGACATGACCCCGTCACCTCAAATCGATATCAATCAATGCGCTGAGCGCCAGGACCATGAGCCGGGCGGTCTGGGGACACGCTCCGGCGAGCTCCTGGGAGGCCTGAAGCCGCGGGTCCGCTTCCGCCCGCGGGACTTCCTGGAAGTTGAACTGGCGGGCGAAGTAGTCGGCCGCGGTCTCCGTGAGGAGGTAGACCTGGCGCACGCCCAGCCGGGCGGCCTCCGCGAGGGCTTCCCGGCACAGCTGGCGTGCGATCCCCCGGTTCCGGTACGACGGGTCCGTGGCCACGGACCGCAGCAGGGCTACCTCCCCGTACACCTCCAGCCCCGCGGTCGCTATGACTCCCTCCGGTCCCTCCGCAAGCCAGAAGGTCTGCAGGTGGTCCCGCACGCCCGCGCTGGGTAACCCGCAGCGGGCCAGCAGCGCCAGCACGGAGGGCTCGTCGTGCGGGGTGGCGCGCCGGACGTTCACGTCCGCACCTCCTGGAAGGGGTCTGCAGACACGTCGGCCGCGGTCTGCGCCGGCTACAGGAGATCCAGCAGCTCCGCCGCCAAGCGCTTGAGCGCGTCCTTCCGGATCCGGTAGTAGGCCCACGGCCCGCGCCGTTCCACCTCCACCAGCCCCGCCTCCCTGAGCACCTTGAGGTGGTGCGACACGGTGGGCTGGCTCAGGAGCAAGGCCCCCTGCAGCTGGCACACGCAGAGGGTCCCCCGCCGCGCCAGGAGCCGGAGCGCGAGCAGCCTGGCAGGCTCGCCTAGGGCTGCAAACCCGGCCGCTACCGCAACCGAGCGCTGTCGGGCCTCTTCCGGCACCTCAGGGGCCGTGCCGCTCAGCTGCCTGGGCTCGGGGGCTGCCGTCATCGCCGCGGGTTGCATGCTCTGAGGCTACTAGCTCTATCGAATTCTGTCAATATGGTCTATAGCGCTCGGGTAGCTCCGCGCCCCAGGACCACCAGCCCCGAGGGGTCCGTGTGGTACCGGCGCGCGTCCTCCTCCGGGTCGAAGCCGATCACGGTACCCGGCTCCAGGGTGTTGAAGCGATCCACGATGACCCGGCGCAGCCGCACCCCCGGCCGCAGCACGCAGTAGTCCATCACCACCGACTCTTCCACCTCCACGTCCTCCTCCACGCGTACCTCGCGGCCGAGCACCGATCGCACGACCCGGCCCCCGTGGATCACGGAGCCTTCCCCGAGCAGGGAGTCCTGGACTTCTCCGAACACGATGCGGGCGGAGGGGCCCGCGTACGGTGCGCCCTTGATGGGCCACAGGTGGTTGGAGAGGTCGAACCGGGGTTGGGGCCCCAGCAGGTCCATGTGCGCGCGCCAGTATGCTTCGAGAGTCCCCACGTCGCGCCAGTAGCCGGGCTCTTCGTACGGCCTGGTGCCAGGAATGCGGTTGGTGTGGAAGTCGTACGCGAACACGCGGTGGCCGGAGACCAGGGCCGGGAGGATGCTCCGGCCGAAGTCGTGCTCCGTGTCCCTGGAGGCGTCCTGGGTCACCGCCTCCACCAGGAGGCGGGCGTCGAACAGGTAGTTGCCCATGGAAGCCAGGGCGAACCCGGGCCGACCCGGCATGGGGCGGGGCCGGGCGGGCTTCTCCTCGAAGCCTCGCACTCGGCCGTCGGCGTCGATCTCCAGCACCCCCATCCGGGTGGCCTCCTGCAGGGGTACGGGCAGCGCGGCCACCGTCACCTCCGCCTCGCGCTCGAGGTGGAAGTCCACCATCTGCGAGACGTCCATCCGGTAGATGTGGTCGGCCCCGAATACGGCCACCAGGGCCGGCCCGAAGTCCCGGATGAGGTTCAGGTTCTGGTACACGGCGTCTGCGGTGCCCCGGTACCAGGAGTCGCCCCAGCGCATCTGGGGCGGCACCACCAGGACGAAGTGGTCCTCGTGCAGTCCGCTGGCCCGCCAGGCGTGGCGGAGGTGGTCGATCAGGGACTGCGACTTGTACTGCACCAGGATGTACAGGGAGAACACGTTGGAGTTGATCAGGTTGCTGAGCACGAAGTCCACGATGCGGTATTTACCCCCGAAGGGGACCGCGGGCTTGCTGCGGTCTCGGGTCAGAGGGTGCAGCCGTTCGCCGCGCCCGCCCGCCAGTACCAAGCCGAGGATACGTCGGCGCCCACCGGGAGACGGCCGGTCGGAAATCCTGGTCATGGGTTCCCCGCGTCCCCCATCATATCGGCCACGGGCTTGCGGACAGTGCCTGAACCGCAATCCCGGCGTCCCGGAACGCCTCCCGAAGCTGCCAGCGCAGCTGGCGCTCCGCCTCCGCCCGGTACGGGGGGAGGACCGGGATGGCCACGCGGAGGCTGACACCCGCGGGCGACAGCTCCACCAGGGGGTCCACCTCCACGGGACCGGTGATCCAGTCCGGGTGCGCTGCAGCCCAGCTCCCCACCACCCGCTGCGCCACCGCCGCCGCGGCCTCCAGATCCGCGTCCGCGGGCAGGGTCGCGAGCACCACCGCCCGCAGGTAGCCACGGCTGAGGTTCGCGAAGCGGGTGATCTCGCCGTTGGGGATGGTCACCAGCTCCCCCGTGTACCGCCGGATCTGCGTGTTCCGCAGGGTGATCTGCTCCACCTGGCCCACTTCCCCCCCCACGGACACCACGTCGCCCACCTGCAGGCCGCCGTCCAGCAGCAGGAAGAACCCAGACAGGCTGTCCCGCACCAGGGTCTGGGCGCCCAGGCCCACGGCCAGCCCCGCGATCCCCGCGCTGGCGAGGACCGCGGTGGCGTCCACGTGGACCTGCCGCAGGATCATCACCAGCGCCACGAAGTACACGGTGTAGCGCACCACGCTGTGGGCCAGGGACGCCAGGGTCCGGGCGCGGGCCAGCCGTGCCTCGTAGTCCCGGACTCCCGGCAAGGGTTGAAGCAGGCGGTCCAGCGCGCGCCGCGACAGGGACACCACGGCTGCCGCTGCGGCCACGATGACCGCTACGGCCACCAGGGTCCGCGCTGCCGCTGCCAGGTGGACCGGAGACGCCAGCTCGCGAAGGACTTCCCGCGCAAACTCCACGTTAGATCTCCCCCTGGGCGCGGCGCACGGCCAGGTCGATGAACAGCGCCGCGGACCACCCGAAGGCCGGAGCCGCCTTGGTGCCCGGTTGGCCCGTCTCGGGGTGGTAGTACTCGCGTATGTCCGGGAAGGCCGCCACCATGTCCAGGGTGCGGTCGCATAGCTCACGGGCGCGGTCCGGGTAGCCGCAGCGCAGCAGCGCGTCGATCAGCAGGTAGTTGACGTTGACCCACACGGGGCCCCGCCACATCCGGTCCGGGTCGTAGGTGGGGTCCGAGCGGGCCACGGTGGGTACCGGGTAGGGGGTCCAGAAGCTCTCCGGGTCCTCCAGGCGGTCCACCAAAGAAGCGCGGACGTCTTCCGGCATCCGGCCGGTGAGCAGGGGGAACAGGGAGACCGCGGCGAGGACGGGCACTCGCTCGTGGCCGTGCTCTGTCATCCGCTGGGCCCAGAAGACCCTGGCCTTCGGGTCGTAGAGGTGCTGCAAAAGGGATGCGGCCAGCTGGTCCGCCTGGGCCCGCCACAGCGCGGCCTCCTCTGGAAGGCTCAGGGTCGCCGCCATCTGGCCCAGGGACTCCGCCTGCAGGCACAGGTAACTGTTGAGGTCCGGCGACTCCACCGGCATCCCGCGATCCCACAGGGGGCTGTCGTCCAGGCCTGACGAGAAGGGGTGGTCGTACTGGCAGACGCCGTCGCCGTCCCGGTCGCACCGCTCCAGCCACCACCGCTGCCACCGGGTCAGGGGCTCGTACATCTCGTCCAGGAAGTCTGTGTCCCCCGTGGCTTCGTACACGCGCCACAGGCACCACCCCGCCACCGGCGGCTTGGTCACGGACGCGTCCACGGGATACCCCATACGCTCCACCAGCCCCTCGTCAAACACGCAGTCCGGGACCATGCCGTCGGGCCGCTGGTGGTCGAACAGCACCCGGAACTGGTCGTGAGCCAGCTGGGCGTCCACGTGCCGGTAGGCCAGGGCGTGGAAGAAAGCGTCCCACTGCCACAGCCCCACGTAGTGCACCTTGGAGGGGACCATGGCTTCCCGGGTGACGTAGAACCGGCTGCTGATGAGCCCGGCGCGCATCAGGTACCAGGCGTACAGGTAGGCGGCGCGCAGGTAAGGCGGGCACGGGGGGACGCGGTCGAACCACTGCCGCCACCGCCGCTCCGCGTCCTCGAACAGGCCCAGGGGCTGGATCCGGCGGTCGAACCCGAGCCGAGGGGTGATGTTCAGGGTGAACAAGGGCTGCGGGTGGTCGTCCACCACCACCGTCACCCGCCACTGACCGGCTTCCGTAGCCACCGCCTCGTTCCGCAGGATCCGGGCGTTGGTGGTGTACGCGACGTTGCGGACCCCCCTGGCGCGGCCGCCCCGGCGGTCCGGGGTGAAGTGGTCCGCGCGCACTACAAACCGGATGCCCCAACGGCCGCGGGGCGGGCGCAGAGCCAGCAGCTCCGGCGTGGAGAAGCACAGCTCGAACCGTCCCGCGGGCGTGTGGAACACCAGCACGTGCGGGTAGGCGGCCAGGTCCCACGCCAGGGGCTGCCCGTCCCCGTCCAGCAGCTCCACCTCCTTCAGCAGGGGCGGCCGGACCCGATACGTCCCTTCCGCGTACTCCAGCTTCGGCCACCGCTCGCACACCCTCACATACAGCCGGTGCCGGTGGGGCTCCCGGAACACCAGGATGCGGCTACCCCGGTCGGTGAAGGGGACGGTGGTCGGGTCCAGGCGCGACCGGACGGTCTCCAGCGGGTCCAGGGGACGCTCAGCCATCGCCGCGTGATCCCGCAGCCAGGGCCTGGCGACGGGCCCGGTACTCGGGGACGGTGACCATGGGCGGTCGCTCCGCCTCCACCACCTCCCGCTCCTCCAAAGACAGCCGCCCTTCCTCGTAGCGCACCAGCTTCAGGGTCCGGGCCGCGGCGTCCAACAGGGGGGTGCCCAGCCGGTCCTCCAGCCGCCGCGCGATCACCTGCACGATCTGGAACGCCATCAGGGACAGGCTCTGCAGCGACTGGTTCCGGTGCACCCGCTGCTCCAGGTCCACCTGCCCGATGGCCTCCAGCCCGAACCGGTTCAGCAGGTCGATCAGCATCCCCGTCTCCACTCCGTAGCCGGTGAAGAAGGGGATCTGCTCCAGCGCCTCCCTCCGCCCCGCGTACTCACCCGCCAGGGGCTGGATGAGGCCCGAGAGCTGCGGGAAGAACAGGTTCAGCAGGGGACGCGCTACCAACTCCGTTACCCGGCCCCCGCCGGTCTCGTACAGCCGGTCGCCGATCTGGACGGGACGGCGGTAGTACCCCTTCACGAACAGGATGCGGTCCTCCCGCAGCAGCGGCCCCACCAGGCCATAGATGAACTTCGGGTGTATGTTGCGGATGTCCGTGTCCACCCACACCACCACGTCGCCCCGAAGCACGTACAGGCTCTTCCACAAGGCCTCCCCCTTGCCCCGGTACGAGCCGAGGTGGGGGAGGATCTCCCGGTGGCGGTAGACGGGGATCCCCGCCTCCTCTGCGATCTCCCGCGTGCGGTCGGTGGAGTCGCTGTCGATGAGCACGATCTCGTCCAGCAGCGGGACGTCGCGCATCAGGCGGTCCCGCAGGACCCGGATGATGGCCCCCACGGTTTCCTCTTCGTTGAGGGCCGGCAGTCCCAGGCTGATGGTCCAGGCGCGCCGGCGCTTGAGCTCCACCAGCCGGTCCAGGTCCTGGAACTCCCGGGCGTGGAAGGTGTTCTCCGCGAACCACTTCTCCACTTCCGGCCTGGACCAGCGGGCCGGCGCGGTGGCGTGCTCTGCCAGCCACGTCTGCACGGACTGCCCGCTGCGCACCACCACCAGGGGCTCCACCGCCCGCAGGACAGGCTGGACCGCAGGGCGGCCGGGATCCGCGGTGGCGCCCACGACCACCGCGGTGTACGCGGGCGCCTCGCGGGCGATCACGTGGGCGGCGCTGCCGGCCGCTATGCGCTTGCGCACCGATCGCTCCGCCCGCTGCATCACCACCAGGTAAGGGCGCTCCTCCCGCCAGCGGTCCCGCTCGGAGATGTCCTCCCGGAACACGTGCAGGGCGGTTACCTCCCCGCCCACGGCCTCCGCCAGTGCCTGAGCCACGCGCAGCGCCAGTTCCGCGTTAGGCCCGCCGCGCACGCCCACCAGCAGCCGGGATAGTGCCTCCGCAGGCAGGACGGGCGCGAGGACCGTGTCGCAGGGCGCACTCCGCAGCAGCTCGTCCACGGAGTGCCCGAACAGGGGTTCGTCCAGGCCCTTGGGCCGGAGGAGCACTAGGAGTTCCGCACCCTCCTCCTTGCAGGCGGCAGTGACTTCCTTCCACGGCTCGTAGCCGGCCCGCACCAGGGTCCGCACGGGGGGGGCTCCCCCCAGCTCCCGCACCGCGGCTTCCAGCAGCTCCCGGCAGCGTTGCGCCGTGGTGGCCGCGCTGCTGAGCGGTTCCCGCTGCGGCACTGCCACGGGCTGGCACAGGACGGGCTCGACAGTCCACGAGCGGCTGAGGGGCAGAAGTAGCGTGAGGGCGGCCCGGGCGTCCTCTGGGCGCGCTAGGGCGGCCAGCACGCAGCGACCCATGGCAAGGGCAGTTTACCGCCTGCCGGTGGGCTGCCGCACCGCCTCAGGAGAGGGGTGCCGGGGCTGGATCTCGAAGAGATTGCAATCGTGAGCTACGTGTTGGACGACGCGGGACGCCGTTCCGCCCTGGACCCCCAGGACATGGTGGGGTTGGTCGTGCGCACCCCCGAGTTCCTGCGGGAGGGGTGGGAGCTGGGGTTGCACCTAGGGTCTCCCCCACCACCTCCCCGACACCTGCTGGTCCTGGGCATGGGCGGATCCGGGATCGGTGGAGACCTCCTGCGCGGCCTCCTGTACGACCGGGTCGGCTTCCCCGTCACGGTGGTGAAGGACTACAGCCTGCCCGCGTGGGTGGGCCCCCAGGACGTGGTGTTCGCCTGCTCGTACTCCGGGAACACGGAGGAGACCCTGAGCGCGTACGAGGCGGCGGGCAGGGCGGGCGCCCGGCGCGTGGCGGTGACCTCGGGGGGCCAGCTGGCAGACCGGGCCCGGGCGGAGGGAGTCCCGTGGGTGCGGATTCCTCCGGGCCTGCCTCCCCGGGCGGCTCTGGGCTACCTGCTGGGCCCCATGCTGGGAGCCCTCCACCGTTGGGGGTGGACGGAGGGGCTGGAGGAGGAAGTGGGCGAGGCGGTGGCAGTCTTGCGGGAGCTGTCCGCTCGCTGGGGCCCGGAAGTACCCACCGCGGACAACCCCGCCAAGCAGCTGGCGAGGGCCCTGGTGGGCCGCCTCCCCGTGGTCTACGCCACCTCCCGCCTGTCGGAGGCGGCCGCGCTGCGCTGGAAGACGCAGCTCAACGAGAACAGTAAGGTGTACGCCACGTGGAACGTCTTCCCGGAGCTGAACCACAACGAGACGGTGGGCTGGGCGCTGGCCGGACAGCCGGAGGGGCTGCTGGAGGTGGTGGTCCTTCGGGACCCAGAGGATCCGCCGAGGCTCGTGCGCCGCCTGGAGATCACCCGTGAGGTGGCGCTGGGCGCGGCGGGCCTCCACGAGGTGTGGGCCCACGGCCACGGTCGCCTCAGCCGGGTGCTGTCCCTCGTCTTGTTCGGGGATCTCGTGAGCGTGTATCTTGCTTATCTGAACGAGGTGGATCCGACCCCCGTGGCGGCCATCGACGAGCTCAAGCGGCGCCTGGAATCCTAGTCCGGGACAAACCGAAGGAGGCGAGATCCGGCATGGCCCGGGTGTTCCTGGAGAACGTAACGAAGCGGTTCGGGAACGTGGTGGCGGTGAACCGGGTGACGTTGGAGATCCCGGACCGGCAGTTCACGGTCCTGGTGGGGCCCTCCGGGTGCGGGAAGACCACCTGCCTGCGGCTGATCGCGGGGCTGGAGGAGGCCACGGAGGGGAACATCTACATCGGGGACCGGTTGGTGAACGACGTCCCGCCCAAGGACCGGGACATCGCCATGGTGTTCCAGAACTACGCCCTATACCCGCACATGACCGTGTACGACAACATGGCCTTCGGGCTGCGGCTGCGGAAGTACCCGAAGGCGGAGATCGACCGCCGGGTGCGGGAGGCGGCCGCCATGCTGGGCATCGAGAACCTGCTGGACCGGAAGCCGCGGCAGCTGTCGGGCGGCCAGCGGCAGCGGGTGGCGGTGGGTCGGGCCATCGTGCGGGAGCCGCAGGTGTTCCTCATGGACGAGCCCCTCAGCAACCTGGATGCGGCCCTGCGGGTCCAGACCCGCGCGGAGCTCAAGAAGCTGCACGCGAGGCTGCAGACCACCACCGTGTACGTGACCCACGACCAGGTGGAGGCCATGACCATGGGGGACCGCATCGTGGTGATGCGGGACGGGGTGGTGCAGCAGGTGGACAGCCCCATGAATCTGTACGAGAAGCCCGCCAACCTGTTCGTGGCGGGCTTCATCGGCAGCCCCTCCATGAACTTCGTGCCGGGCGAGGTCCGTCAGCGGAACGGGACCCTGGTGTTCGACGCGGGGACCTGGCAGGTCCCCATCCCCCCCGACCTGCACGAGTACGTGCGGCCGTGGGAGGGACAGCGGGTGATCTTCGGGATCCGGCCAGAGCACATGGAGGACGTGGCCCTGCGCAACGGACAGCTGCCCCCCTCCTTCGTGACCCTGCGCGCGAAGGTGGAGGTCCACGAGCCCCTGGGGTCCGACGTGATCCTGTACCTGGACGCGGGCGGCCACTCCCTGGTAGCCCGGGTGGACGCCCACAGCCAGGCGAAGATGGGGGACGAGGTCACGGTGGCCATGGACCTGCGGAAGATGCACCTCTTTAACGCGCAGACCCACGAGGCGATCGTGTAGCCGGCTTAGCCGGACGGCCCCTTGTCCTCCACGGCCTTCTGAGCCAGGTCGCCCAGGGGCGCCAGCAGCCGCGTGAACTCCATGGGGAACACGAACTTGGTGGCGGGGCTCTCGCCCAGGGCCTTCAGAGCCTCCAGGTACTGCAGCGTCATGGTCTTGCTGTCCACGTTGCGGGCCACGCTGAAGATCTTGTCCAGGGCCAGGGCGAACCCCTCCGCCCGCAGGATGGCCGCCTGGCGGTCTCCCTCCGCCTTCAGGATGGCTGCCTGCTTTTCGCCCTCCGCCACCTTGATGGCCGCCTCGCGTTTGCCGTCTGCCTCGGTCACCACCGCCCGGCGGTTGCGCTCCGCGGACATCTGACGGGTCATGGCCTCCTGGACCTCCCGCGGCGGGAGGATCTCCCGGATCTCCACCGCGGTCACCTTCACACCCCACCGCTCGGTCACCTCGTCCAGCTTGGCCCGCAGCACGTGGTTGATCTGCTCCCGCCGGGCCAGGACGTCGTCCAGGACGATGTCCCCGATCACAGCGCGGAGCGTGGTGGTGGCGATGCCCCGGGCCGCGCCCGCGAAGTCCGCCACCTGGATCACGGAGGCCTCGGGCTCCACCACCTTCCAGTAGATCAAGAAGTCGATGTTGATGGGCGCGTTGTCCTTGGTGATGCACGTCTGGGAGGGGATCTCCAGGAAGGCCTCCCGCAGGTCCACCCACACGGCGCGGTCCACGAAGGGGATGAGGAACACGATGCCGGGACCCCGCTGGCCCACGGACCGCCCGAACCGGAACACCACCAGCCGCTGGTACTCCCGGACGATCTTCACCGCGGAGTAGAGCAGCCACAGGCCGAGGACGGCGGCCGCTACCAGGTACGTCATCGTTCACCTCCCGCGGTACGCCCGTGGGTTCGTAGCGTATCTTTGAGCTCGAAGGGCCGGGTTCCTGCAGGGAGTCGGGAGGTGTGCGGTGGCGCAGGCCGCGGTGGCCGTGGACCTGGGCGGGACCTGGATCCGGGCAGGGCGGGTGAGCCCGGAGGGCGCGGTGATGGAGGCGGTGCGGGTGCCCACACCGCAGACGGGACCCGAGGCGGTGGCGGACGCCATCGGGGAGCTCGTCCGACGCCTGGGGCCTCTGCCGCCGGGCAGGGTGGGCGTGGCGGTGCCGGGCCCCCTGAGCGTGCGGGAGGGCGTGGTGTTCGAGCCCCCCAACCTGAAGGGCTGGAGGGACGTTCCCCTGCGCGGGATGCTGGAGGAACGGCTGGGCCGGCCCGTGGTGCTGGAGAACGACGCCAACGCTGCCGCGGTGGGCGAGTGGTGGTGCGGGGCGGGACGCGGCAGCCGGCACCTGGTGTACGTGACGGTCAGCACGGGGGTGGGAGGCGGCCTGGTGCTGGACGGGCGGCTTTACCGGGGGGCCACCGACACCGCGGGGGAGATCGGACACGTGCTGGTGGACCCGGAAGGACCCGTGTGCTCGTGCGGCCGGCGTGGCCACCTGGAGGGCATCGCCTCGGGCCCTGCCATCGCCCGCTGGGTGCAGGAACGCATCCGGGAGGGCCGGCCGAGCGTTCTGGCGACGGGGAGGCCATTTTCCGCGCGGGAGGTGGCCGAGGCCGCGGAGGCTGGCGACGCCCTGGCCCGGGAAGCCTTTGAGAGGGCCGGAAGGTACCTGGGCTGGACGGTGGCGGGTTTGCTGAACCTGGTCAACCCGGAGGTGGTGGTGATCGGCGGGGGGGTGGCGCGGGCGGGGCGCTGGCTGTTCGACCCCCTGCGGGAGGCTGCCCGGGAGGCCAGCTTCGAGCGTCCGTGGCAGGCCGCGCGCATCGTGCCCGCAGCGCTGGGAGACCGGGCGGGTTTAGTGGGAGCCGCGTACGTGGCGATGGAGGAAGGAGGGATCTCTGGTGGCTAGAGTCTCGGTCCGCGTAGGGGGAGGAGTGCTGGAGCTGGTGCAGGGCGACATCACGCAGCAGGCCACCGAAGCCATCGTGAACGCGGCCAACCCGAGCCTGATGGGCGGAGGGGGCGTGGACGGTGCCATCCACAGGGCCGGGGGACCGGCCATCCTGGAGGAGTGCAAGCAGATCGTGAAGACCCTCCCGGGACGGCGGCTTCCGCCAGGCCAGGCGGTGATCACCACGGGTGGGAACCTGCCGGCCCGCTACGTGATCCACACCGTGGGGCCCGTGTGGCGGGGCGGTCAGGAGGGAGAGGACGAGGTCCTGGCCAGCGCGTACCGGTCCAGCCTGTCCCTGGCCAAGGAGAGAGGGCTGCGGTCGGTGGCGTTCCCTTCCATCAGCACCGGGGCGTACGGCTTCCCCGTGGAGCGCGCGGCACGCATCGCGCTGCGCACCCTGCTGGAGTTCCTCCGGCAACACCCCGGGAGCTTCGACGTGGTGCGCATGGTCCTGTGGAGCCCCCAGGACTTCGAGACGTACCGGCGGGCTCTGGAGGAGCTGGCGGGCTAGGGGTGCCCGGGGACCGACCGGCCCCACGCGGTCACAGGAGCAGCCGCACGGGGTTCTCCAGCAGGCGCTTCACGTCCACCAGGAACTGGGCGGCCCCCACCCCGTCGGTGACCCGGTGGTCCGCGGACACCGTGAGCTGCAGCACCGACCGCAGCACCACCTGTCCGGATCGCACCACGGGGCGCTCCTGCGCCCGACCCACGGCCAGGATCCCCGCCTGCGGCGGCTGGATGATGGCCACGAAGTTGACCACGTCGTACATGCCCAGGTTGCTGACCGAGAAGGTGGCACCCGCGTACTCCTCCTGCCGCAGCCGCCGGGCGTGGGCGCCTTCCACCAGGCGCCGGGCCTCCTTGGCGAGCTGCAGCAGGGGCAGACGGTCCGCGTCCCGCAGCACGGGGGCGATGAGGCCGTCCGGGGTGGCCACCATGATCCCGAGGTGGACGCGGCGGAACCGCCGCAGGGTGCGTTCGTCGACGACCTGGCTGTTGAGGTCCGGATGCTGTCGCAGGGCCAGGGCGGTCGCCTTGAGAACCAGGTCGTTCACCGTCACCCGCCCTTCCTCGCCCAGGGCTTCCTGCAGCTGCTCCCGCAGCTCGAGGGCACGGGTGAGGTCCACCTCCGCGGTGACGTAGAAGTGGGGGATTTGCTGCTTGCTGTGGGTGACCACCCGGCTGATGGCCTGGCGCATGCGGCTCAGGGGGACGTCCTCGTACTCGGCCTCCGCAGGAGCAGGCGCCCTCGTCGCCCGGCTTTCCAGGTAGGCCAGCACGTCGCGCTCCACCACCCGTCCGCCGGGCCCGGTCCCGCGTACCTGGGCGAGGTCGATCCCGTGCTCGGCCGCGATGCGGCGCGCCAGGGGCGAGGCTTTCACCCGGGGCGGAGCGACCTCCGTGGGAGGTCCGGTGGGCGCCGGAGCAGGTTCCGCGGCCGGAGCCTGCTCGGGCTGCGCGGCGGGTGAAGGAGCCTGCCGCGCCGCAGCCTCAGCAGGCTGTCCGTCGATGTACGCGATCACCTGCCCCACGGGCACCACCTGGCCCTCGGGGACCAGGATCTGGAGGATCCCCGAGGCCTCGGCCTCGATCTCCACGTTCACCTTGTCCGTCTCGATCTCCGCCAAGACCTCGCCCTTCTCCACCCGGTCCCCGTGACGCTTGCGCCACGAGAGGATCTTGCCCTCGGTCATGGCGTCGCCCATCTTGGGCATGATCACCTCGGCCATGCCCACCTCCGGTCGCTACTGCAACACCCGTCGGACCGCGCGGGCAATGCGGTCCTCGTCGGGGAACGCGAGCTTCTCGAGGTTGCGGGCGTAGGGGGCGGGCACGTCCTCCCCGGTGACGCGCTCCACGGGCGCGTCCAGGTCGTCGAAGCACCGTTCGTAGATGCCCGCGGCCACCTCCGCGGCGGCCCCGAAAAGCGGCCACTGCTCCTGCACGACCACCGCCCGGTGCGTGCGCCGCACCGACTCGGCCACCGTCTCCATGTCGAGGGGGCGTAGGCTGCGCAGGTCCACCACCTCGCACTCCACACCTTCGCGGGCGAGCTCGTCCGCGGCCGCCAGGGCTAGGTGCAGCATGCGGCTGTACGCCACCACGGTGACGTGCCGGCCCCGGCGGACCACCGCGGCCTGGCCGAAGGGGACGGTGTAGTCCTCGTCCGGCACGGGCCCCTTGATCCCGTACAGGGCCGCGTGCTCGAGGAAGATCACGGGGTCCTCCGACCGGAGGGCGGTGCGCAGCAACCCCTTGGCGTCCGCCGGGGTGGCGGGAGCCACCACCCGCAGGCCGGGGAAGTGGCCGTAGAAAGACTCCAGGGACTGGGAGTGCTGGGCGGAAAGCTGCACGCCCGCTCCGTTGGGGCCCCGGATGACCAGGGGCACGGACACCTGCCCGCCGGAGAAGTAGCGCACCTTGGCGGCGTTCTGCAGGATCTGGTCCGCGGCGGGCAGGGAGAAATTCCAGGTCATGACCTCCACCACCGGCCGCAGCCCCAGCATGGCCATGCCGATGGCGGCGCCAATGAACCCCAGCTCTGAGATGGGGGTGTCGATGACCCGCTTGGGCCCGTAGCGCTCCAGCAGCCCCTCCGTGATCCGGAAGGTCCCCTGGTAGACGCCGATGTCCTCGCCCAGGAGCAGCACCCGCGGGTCGCGGTCCATCTCCTCCACCAGGGTGGATCGCAGGGCTTCCCGGTAGGTCATCTCGGCCATGTCCCTCACGCCCCGTACACGTCCCGATACAGCTCCTCCGGCGGCGGTTCCGGGCTGGATTCCGCGAAGCTCACCGCTTCCTGCACCCGCTTTTCCGCCCAGGCCTCCACCTCGCGAACCGCCTCGTCGTCCAGAGCGCCCGCTTCCCGGAGCCGCCGCTCCAGCACGAGGATGGGGTCGCGTTGCCGCCAGCGTTCCACCTCCTGCTTGGTACGGTAGGGCTGGAACAGGTCGGCGGCGCCGTGGCCGGAGAACCGGTAGGTGAGGGCCTCCACCGCGTAGGGCCGGCCCGTGCGGCGCACCTCCTCCACCACCCGCCGGGCCACCTCGTAGACGGCTACCACGTCCATCCCGTCGCATCGTTCGTTCGGGATGTCGTACGCGTCGAACCGCCGCGCGAGCTCCACCACCGCGGAGGCGCGTTCCACGGAGGTGCCCATCCCGTACTGGTTGTTCTCCACCACGAAGACCACGGGGCACAGGCCCTCGCGGCCCCACAGCCCCGCCAGGTTGGCGGCCTCGTGGAGGGCTCCGCTGTTCATCGCACCGTCCCCGAAGAAGCACAGGCATACCCGGTCGGTGCCCTGGTAGCGGAGCGCGTACGCAGCCCCCACCGCCAGCGGGATGTGTCCCCCCACGATCCCGTAGCCGCCGTAGTTTCCCCGGGCGACGTCGAACAGGTGCATGGATCCGCCCTTCCCCTTACACGTGCCCCCGAGCTTCCCGTACAGCTCCGCCATCACCATGCCCGGGTCGGTGCCCCGGACCAGGGTGTGCACGTGGTCTCGGTACGAGACGAAGAACACGTCGTCCGGACGGATGGCGGACAGAAAGCCCAGGGGGACCGCCTCCTGGCCGATGGCCACGTGCAGGTAGCCTCCGATCTTCCCGCGCCGGAAGCTCCGCTCCGTCTGCTCCTCGAAGCGACGGCAGAAGACCAGGGTCCGGTACCAGTCCAGGAGGGTGTCCACCGGCACGGTTATCGGCTCCGCGTGCTGCATGGGTCCTCCCCTCCGTGCTCACGAGGACCAGCGGCCGAGCTGGCCGAGGTCCACCCGGCGCTGGACGAAGTTCGTGTACACCTCGCCGCGCCGGAAGAAGGCGTTGTCCAGGATGGCCCGGTGAAGGGGGAGGGTGGTACGGATCCCCGTGATCTCGAACTCCCGGAGCGCCCGCTCCATGCGGGCGATGGCCTCCGTCCGGTCCCGTCCCCAGGCCACCACCTTTGCCACCAGTGAATCATAGTACGGGGGGATCGTGTAGCCCGCGTACACGTGGGTGTCCACCCGCACCCCGGGGCCGCCGGGCGGCACGAAGGACACCACCCGACCCGGGGAGGGACGGAAGTCCCGCGCGGGGTCCTCCGCGTTGATCCGGCACTCCAGGGCGTGGCCGCGGAACTCCACCTCCCGCTGGCTGAAGCGGAGGCGCTCCCCCGCGGCGATCCGGATCTGCTCGGCCACCAGGTCCAGGCCCGTGATGGCTTCCGTGACGGGGTGCTCCACCTGGATGCGGGTGTTCATCTCCAGGAAATAGAAGTTGTCCTGGCGGTCCACCAGGAACTCCACGGTGCCCGCGTTCACGTACCCGATGGTACGGACCAGGCGCAGGGCCGCACGGTACAGCTGCGCCCGCAGGCGGGGGGATAATCCGGGGGCCGGTGCTTCCTCCAACAGCTTCTGGTGGCGGCGCTGGATGGAACACTCCCGGTCGCCCAGGTGGATGGCGTTGCCCCGGCTGTCCGCGAGGACCTGCACCTCCACGTGCCGGGGCTCCTCCAGGTACTTCTCCAGGTACAGCTCGCCGCTGCCGAAGGCAGCCTCCGCCTCACGCTGCGCAGCCTGCAGGGCGCGGGCGAGGTCCTCGCGGTTGTGCACCACCCGCATGCCGCGCCCCCCGCCGCCCGCGGAGGCCTTCACCAGCAGCGGGTAGCCGATGCGGTCGGCGATCTGGTAGGCCTCGCGCTCGTTCCGTACAGGTCCGGGGCTCCCGGGGACCACGGGGACGCCCGCGCGCTGGGCGATCTCCCGGGCTCGGGCTTTGTTTCCCATGGCCTCGATGGCCTCGGGGGGCGGGCCGATGAAGGCGATCCGGGCGTCCCGACAGATCTCCGCGAACCGCGGGTCCTCCGACAGGAAACCGTAGCCCGGGTGGATGGCGTCCACCCCCAGCAGCTCCGCGGTGCTCAGGATGTTGGGCACGTTCAGGTAGCTCTCGGAAGCCGGAGGCGGGCCGATGCAGAACGCCTCGTCCGCTAGGCGCACGTGCAGGCTGTCCCGGTCCGCCTCGGAGTACACGGCCACGGTGCGGATCCCGAGCTCCCGGCACGCCCGGATCACCCGCACCGCGATCTCGCCCCGATTGGCTACGAGGACCTTCCGGAACATGCGGGGAGGCTACCCTTGAGGGTCGATGAGGAACAGGGGCTGCCCGTACTCCACGGGAGCCCCGTCCTCCGCCAGCACCCGCACCACCCGTCCGGACACCTCCGCGGGGATCTCGTTGAACATCTTCATCGCCTCGATGATGCACAGGGTCTGGCCCGCTTCCACCCGGTCACCCTCCTGTACGAAGGGTGGCTGGTCCGGTCCCGGGGCTCGGTAGAAGGTCCCTACCATGGGCGCGGTGACGGGGACCCAGTGGGGGCTGTGTGCCTCCGGGGCCGGGGCCCCAGGGGTGGAGGTTGCCGCCGGAGGAGTGGAGGTCGCCGCCGGAGGGTTGACCGGGGTGGGCGGCGGCGCACTCCCGCGGGGGGCCTTACGGATGGCCACCCGGAGGTGCCCGGCCTCCACCTCTAGCTCCGTGATGTCCGCTTCGCTGGCGATCCGCACCAGCTCGCGGATCTCGTCGAAGTTCAGCGAGGGCCGCTGGTCGTCCGACATCGGCGCTCCTCTGCGGGGCGGGTTCACCGCCCGCCTGCCAGCAGGTCCGAGGGGTGAGCGGTGAACCGGCCCATCCGCCGGTACTTATCGTAGCGGCGCCGTAGCCGCTCTTCAGGGGGAACGGCCTGGACCTCCCTCAGGTGCCGTACCAGCGCCTCGCGCAGGGCCTGGGCGGCGCGTTCCGGGTCCAGGTGGGCACCCCCTAAGGGCTCCGGGACCACCTCGTCCACCACGCCGAGCTCCAGGAGGTCCTGCGCGGTGAGTTTCAGGGCTGACGCGGCCTCCTCCTTGCGACCCGCGTCCCGCCACAGGATGGCGGCACAGCCCTCGGGCGGGATCACGGAGTAGATGGCGTACTGCATCATGAGCACCCGGTCGCCGACCCCGATGGCCAGCGCCCCGCCGCTGCCGCCCTCGCCGGTGATGGCCACCACCACGGGTGACCGCAGCTGCACGAGGGTGAGGATGCTGCGGGCGATGGCTTCTGCCTGGCCGCGCTCCTCCGCCTCCACGCCCGGGTACGCCGCGGGAGTGTCCACCAGCGTCACCGCGGGCAGCCCCAGTTTGTCCGCCAGGCGCAGGACCCGCGCGGCCTTCCGGTAGCCCTCCGGGTTCGGCATGCCCCAGCGCCGGTGGACGTTCTCCCGCGTGTCCCTACCCTTGTGGTGGCCCACGACCACCACGGGCTGGCCGTCCAGGCGCGCGAGCCCGCAGAACATGGCGGGGTCGTCGCCGAACAGGCGGTCCCCGTGTAGCTCCACCACGTCGGTGAACAGCCGCTGCAGGTAGTCCGCGAGCTTGGGGCGCTGCGGGTGACGGGCGGCCTGCACCACTTGCCACGGCGTGGGCTGGCGCCACAGGGCCTCCCGCAGGACCTGCACCCGCTCCCGCAGAGCCTGCAGCCGGGCCTCCAGGTCGGGGACCTCAGGACCCGCCGCCTGCAGCTGCGCCAGCTGCTCCTCCAGCTGCTGCAGCTCCCGCTCCTGCTCGCTCCGGTCAGGCGCGGTGGTCAACGGTCACCTCTCCGCCCACGCTCATCAGCCGCAGCAGGCGCGCCACGGTGCTCTTCAGCTCTGACCGGGGTACGATGAGGTCCACGAGCCCGCAGCGCAGAAGGAACTCCGCGGTCTGGAAGCCCTCGGGGAGCTTCTGCCGGATGGTCTGCTCGATGACGCGGGCGCCCGCGAAGCCGATGAGGGCTCCCGGTTCGGCCACGTGCACGTCGCCCAGCATCGCGAAGGACGCGGTGACCCCGCCCGTGGTGGGGTCGCACAGAACGGACACGAAGGGCAACCCCGCGGCGTGCAGCCGGCCCACCGAGGCCACCGTCTTGGCCAGCTGCATGAGGGACAGGACGCCTTCCTGCATCCGGGCTCCGCCGCTGGCGCTGCAGGTGACCACGGGAAGCCGGAGCTCCACAGCCCGCTCGAAGGTCCGGGCGACCTTCTCGCCCACCACGGAGCCCATGCTGCCGCCCAGGAACTCGAAGTCCAGCACCGCCACCGCCGCCTCCACACCCTCGATGCGGCCGCGGCCGGTGAGCACCGCCTCCCGGCGGCCCGTGCGCTGCACCGCCTGACGGTAGCGGTCCGCGTACTCCGGGAAGCCCAAGGGGTCTACGGAGGCGAGCTCCGCGTCCCACTCCTCGAAGGTCCCCTCGTCCACCAGCAGCCGGAGCCGCTCGGGCCCGCTCAGACGGTGGTGGTAGCCGCACTTGGGACACACCTTCAGGTTGCGTTCCAGCTCCTTGCGGTACACCAGCTGCGCGCACCGGGGGCATTTGACCCACAGTCCCGCGGGGATGTCCCGCCGCTCCACGGACTCGTACTTGGGACGGCGCAACCAGTTCAACACGGTTTCGGCTTTTCGGGTCCCCCGGTGCGGAATCCTGCCCGCACAATGGGTCGGGAGGAGGTGACGGGATGGTCCGGAAGGTGGGTCCCCTGGTGGTGCTGGCCGCGGTGTGGCTGAGTGCTTCGGGTGCTCGCCACGCGGGCGCGGTGGACGAAGTGGAGGTTTACCGCTGGCGGCTGGAGAACGCGGCCGGGGGGGCGGTGGAGGCCAGCGAGGACGGCGGCCGCACGTGGAGGGTGATCGGGCGGGTGGTACGTCCCGCGGTGAGCACCGCGGTGGGGTTCACCGCCAGCCGATGGGGCCGGACGGGCACGGTGGTGGCCAGCGGTGCCAACGCGGTGCACGTGAAGGTAGGAGAGGCTGCCGACGGCCGTGGGCTCATTTTCAGCGTGTGGCCCCGGGGCACGCCGTGGGCACCCCACGGGATCCTCACGGACATCCCTGGCGGCCGCGGGATCTTCGGCGGGCGCTACAGCGCCTTCGTGGGCAACGAGGTCCTGGCGGAGGGCCCGGACGGGCTGCGGCCCGTGGCCGGCTGGGTCCCCACCGTGGGCGCGCGGCTGTGGGTGGTGGTCCGGCGGCCGGCCCGCTACCCCGTAGAGGTGGAGTTCGAGAACCGGTTCGGCGGCTTGATCCGGGCCCGCTACCTGGACGGCACGGAGGAGCTGCTGGCGGTGGTGCTGCGGCCCGTGGCGGGCGTGGGCCGGTTCCAGGGGACGCAGTACGTGGGCATCGGCCGCGTGCGGGCCAACCACCCGGGCGTCATCGACATCTCTACCTCGCCCGTGGGGCAGGTGGGCGGGTTCCAGGTCATCCCCCGGGACCACGCCCACAGCCCGGAGCTGGTGGGCGCGGTGCTGGGGACGCAGTGGATGGTGGTGGGTCCCCTCAACCCGCTCGACCCCTCGCCCCAGGGGACCGCGCCGCTGTTCTCCGCGTTCATCGCGCCGCGCTACGACCCCGACGACCTGCTGGACGAGGAGGAGTGGCAGCGGCGGGTCGCGGAGCGGTTTTTGGTGATGTGCCGGGTGGACGCGGGTCCGTGGACCCTGTTCCCGCCCTTGGTGGGCCGTCGGGACGACGCCCTCCTGCGGGTGACCCACATCAAGATCCTCATGCCCCTTTGGTCCCGCTAGACCGCGCCGGAGCCTGAGGGTCCGCGAAAGGGAGGCCGGGGGTTGTGAGATTATGGGGGAGAAGGGCAGGGAGAACTGTCCAAGCTGAGGGTAGAGGGATGTCGACACCCTATTCGGTGTACGGACCGGCTCAAGATACCCCGCCGCCCACCAGGCCGCGCGGCCCCGGGTTCGGGGTGTGGGTGGCGGTGGTGGTGCTGGCGGTGGCCAGCGGGGCCGTAGGCGGCTACCTGTCCGCGCGACGGCTGCCCAGCCCGACCCCTGTGGTGGTCCCCTCCCCACAGGCGCCGTCGGCCCCGGGCGGGGTGGTCCGGGTGCAGGCGGAAGAGTCCGTGGTCATCCAGGTGGTGGAGAAGGTCCGGCCCGCGGTGGTGAACATCCAAACCCGCGGCTTTGCACCGGACTTCTTCGGCCAGCTGTTCCCGCAGGAGGGAGCGGGCTCGGGCGTCATCGTCAGCGAGGACGGGTACATCCTCACCAACAACCACGTGATCCGGAACGCGACTCAGATCCGGGTGCGGCTGCTGGACGGCACCGAGCTGGAGGGTCGCGTGGTGGGGACCGACCCGCCCTCGGACCTGGCGGTGATCAAGGTGGACCCCAAGGGCCGGAAGCTCCCGGCGGCAGAACTGGGGGACTCCCACGCCCTGCGGGTGGGCCAGCTGGCCATCGCCATCGGGAACCCCTTCGGGTTGGGGAGCACGGTGACGGTAGGGGTGGTGAGCGCCCTCAACCGCTCCATCCAGGTGCCCGGGTTCGTCATCGACAACCTGATCCAGACCGACGCCGCCATCAACCCTGGCAACAGCGGGGGCGCCCTGGTGAACAGCGCGGGCCAGGTGATCGGCATCAACACCGCCATCATCCCTCAGGCCCAGGGCATCGGCTTCGCCATTCCCTCCTCGGTGGCGCGGTCCGTGATGGAACAGCTGATCCGCACGGGCAGCGTGCAGCGGCCCTTCTTCGGCGTGGCGTACGTGGAGGTGACCCGAGAGCTGGCGCAGGCGTACGGACTGGCGGCAGACCACGGGGTGCTGGTCCAGCAGGTGGTGCCGGGCAGCGGGGCGGAGGCGGCGGGCGTCAAGCCCCTGGACATCATCGTGGAGATGCAGGGCAAGCGGATCGAGGGCGCCGCGGACTTCCAGCGGGAGATCCTGCAGCGCCGGGTGGGCGACGTGGTGACGGTGACGGTGGTCCGGGGCGGGCAGCGGCTGCAGCTGCGGGTGCGGCTGGGACCGCGGCCGCCGCAGTGAGGGCGCCGTGGAACGAGCCCTGATGTTGGAGTTCGTGCAGGTGACGGAGGCTGCAGCCCTGGCCGCGGCCCGGCTCATGGGACGGGGCGACGGTGAGGCGGTGGACCGGGCGGCGGTGGAGGCCATGCGGGGCGCGCTGGCCCAGCTACCCATCCGCGGCCGGGTGGTAATCGGGGAGGGCGAGCGGGACGAGGCGCCCATGCTGTACATCGGCGAGGAGGTGGGCGCGGGTACCGGCTACCCGGTGGACATCGCGGTGGACCCCGTGGAGGGCACCAACCTGGTGGCTCGGGGTCAGCCCAACGCCATCTCCGTCATTGCCGCCAGCGAGCGGGGCGGGATCCTGCGCGCTCCCGACGTGTACATGGAAAAGCTCATCGTGGGACCCTCCGCGGCGGGCCGGGTGGACCTGCGGTGGCCGGTGGCGCGGAACCTGAACACCATCGCTGGCTCCCTGCGGCGGAGCGTGCAGGACATCACGGTGGTGATCCTGGACCGGCCCCGCCACGCGGGACTCATCGAGCAGGTGCGCGAGGCGGGCGCCCGGATCCGGTTGATTCCCGACGGGGACGTCAGCGCCGCCATCGCGGCCGCCCTCTCGGGCACCGGGGTGCACGCGGTGATGGGGATCGGGGGCGCTCCGGAGGGAGTGCTGGCGGCCGCGGCCCTGCGCTGTCTGGGAGGGGAGATCCAGGGCCGGTTCTGGTTCCGCAACGACGAGGAGCGGGAGCGGGTCCGGGGGATGGGGGTGGACGACCCCGACCGGATCTTCCTCACCGAGGACCTGGTCCCGGGGCGCGAGGTGGTGTTCGCTTGCACCGGGATCACGGACGGGGACCTGTTCAAGGGGGTGTTGTTCTTCGCCGGTGGTCAGCGCACCCATACCCTGGTCATGGGTGCGCGCTGCGGGGAGATCCGATTCGTGGATTCCGTGCACGTGGCCGACCGTGCGCGGGTAGGGCCCGTCCGGCTCTTCTGAAAGGCTTCAGGCCCGGGCGCGAGACTCCCACTCGTGGAGCCAGCTGCGCAGCAGGTCCGCGAGGGTCGGGGAGCCGACCTCCTCCAGCTCGTAGCGGACCCGGGCGGCGGGCTTGTCCAGGCGGAGCAACCGTCGCAGGTCCACGGGGGTTCCCACCACCACCGCGTCCGCCTCGGCGCGCCGGAGGGTTTCCTCGAGCTCCCGCAGCTGCTCGCCTCCGTACCCCATGGCCGGCAGCACCTGGGTGAGGTGCGGGTAGTCGCGGAACACTTGCTGCAGGCTGCCCACCGCGTACGGCCGCGGATCCACCACCACCGCGCCCAGTCGCCGGGCGGCCAGAAGCCCGGCGCCGTAAGGCATCCCGCCGTGGGTCACGGTGGGCCCGTCCTCCACGACGACCACCCGCCGGCCCACCACCACCTCCGGGCGGTCCACCTGGATGGGCGAGGCCGCCTCCACCACCACCGCGCCGGGGTTGGCGGCCCGGATGTTCCGCACCACCTCCTCCACCGCCTCCCGGGGTGCGGTGTCCACCTTGTTGACCACCACCACGTGGGCCATGCGGAGGTTGACCTCTCCGGGGTGGTAGCGCAGCTCGTGGCCGGGCCGGTGGGGGTCGGCGACCACCACGTAGCGGTCGGGCCAGACGAAGGGGAAGTCGTTGTTGCCTCCGTCCCACACCAGGACCTCGGCCTCCGCCTCGGCTCTGCGGAACACCTCCCCGTAGTCCACACCCGCGTACACCGGCACGCCTACGGCCACGTGGGGCTCGTACTCCTCGCGCTCCTCCACCGTCAAGGGCGTGCGGTCCAGGTCCTCCCACGAAGCGAATCGCTGCACCGCCTGGGCCGCGAGGTCGCCGTAGGCCATGGGGTGGCGGACCACCACCACCCGCTTCCCCCACTCGCGCAAGAGGCGCGCCAGCTTGCGGGCCGTCTGGCTCTTGCCGCTGCCCGTGCGCACCGCACCCACTGCCACCACCGGCACGCGGACCCGCAACATGGTGTCTTCTGGCCCCAGGAAGCGGACGCTGCTGCCCGCGGCCAGCGCCCGGGAGGCCACGTGCATCACGTGCTCGTGGGAGACGTCACTGTAGCTGAACACCACCTCCCGGACGCCCTCCCGGCGGATCCACGCCTCCATCTCCTCCTCGGGAACGATGGGGATCCCCTCCGGGTAGCCGGGACCTGCGAGCTCCGGTGGGTACCGCCGGCCTGCGAGGTTGGGGATCTGGGTGGCGGTGAACGCCACCACCCGGTAGTCTGACCGGTGGCGGAAGTACACGTTGAAGTTGTGGAAGTCCCGGCCGCCGGCCCCCAGGATCAGGACGCGGACGGGTTCGGCCACGACGGTCACATGACCTCGGGGGCGGGGACCCCCAACAGTTCCAGGCCGGTACGCAGCACGTCCCGCACCTGGCGCACCAGCGCCAGCCGGGCGCCCCGCAGCCCCGGCGGTGCCTGCAGCACGGGGGTGGCGGGGCTTCCGTCCGGGTGGCGGGCGTTGTAGTACGCGTTCCACGCGGCGGCCAGGTCCAGCAGGTACTGGGCCAGAACGTGCGGGGTGCGCTGAGCCGCGGCCGCGGCCACCACGTCCGGGAAGTCCAGCAACGCGCGGGCCACCGGCCTCTCGTACTCCGTGGCCTGCGCGAAGTCCGGTTCCTCGCCCAACACGCCCGCCTCCTCCGCCCGGCGCAGGATGGAGGCCGCCCGGGCGTGGGCGTACTGCACGTACGGCCCGCTGTCCCCGTCGAAGGACAGGGCCTGCTCCCAGCGGAAGTCGATCTGCCGGCGGGGTTCGGTCTTCACCATGGCGAACCGTACCGCGCCGATCCCCACCTGCTCGGCGGCCGACTCCGGGTCGGGGTGTTCAGGGTTCTTTTCCGCCACCACCGCCCGCGCCCTGCGGTGCGCCTCGTCCAGCACCTCGTCCACGGAGACCGTGTGGCCCCGGCGGCCGGAGATCCGGCGGCCCTCCAGGGTCACGGTCTCGTAGGCCAGGTGGTGGGCGCCCTCCGCCAGGTCCGGCCGGCCGGCCACCGCCAGGGCGGTCCGCACCACCCGCTGCGGGTAGCTCTGGGTGGCGTCGATGACGTTGATGGTCTCCTCGCAGCCTCCGAACCGCACCGAGCGGTCGCCCTCCGGGTGGGAGGTGTACAGGAGGCGGCCGGAGGGCTGCCGGGTGAAAGGCCGGAAGCCCAGGCCCTGCAGCAGCCCCATCTTCCAGAACTGGAAGGCGATGTCCTTGGCCGGGTAGGTGGCGGTGCCATCTGACCGGACCAGTACCAGGTAGGGATCCTCCAGCCCCTGTACGAAGGACGACGTGTCCATCACCAGGGCCCCCGCGTACTTCCCCTCACGGGGTCGTTGCACGTAGGGGGTGTGTTCCAAGAGGGCCAGGGCCTGCTGCAGGAGACCTTCCCGCACGAGGTCGGACTCCCACACCAGCGCGTCGTACTCCGCGCCCAGGCGCCACATGGTGTCCAGCTGCGCCCGCAGGACGCGCTCTACCTCCGACCGCAGCTCCCCGGCTTCCAGCCGGTGGAGCACCGCCCGCACGCCTGCCTCGAGCTCCTCCCGGAGGCGCGGATCCTCCATCTCCCGGTGCAGGCGGACGTACGCCTGGCCCACCCAGTGGTCGTACTTGGTGACTCCGTCGTAGCGCAGCCCGTACCGCTCCACGGCGAACAGGGTCTCCGCCACCTGGCGGCCGGTGTCGTCGATGTAGTTGAGGACCTGGACCTCATAGCCCGCGTATCGAAGGATGCGGCTCAGGGCGTCGCCGAGGGCGATGTTGCGCAGGTGGCCCACGTGCAGCTCTTTGTTCGGGTTGACGGAGGTGTGCTCCACCAGCACCCTCCGCCCCACCGGCCCAGGCGGGCGGAGGGGTTCGGCGGCTGCCCGGACCAACTCTCCTAGCCCCACGGTGAAGTTCACATACCCGCCTACCGCCTCCGCACCGACCACGCCGGGCGGCAGGCAGACCCGGGCGGCCAGCTCCCGAGCGATCTCCGCGGGAGGACGGCGCAGGACTCGCGCGAGGGTGAAGGCCACCGGGGTGCCGTAGTCGCCGGGCCGGTCCGGCGGGGTCGGTTGTACCGGCACGTCCACGGACTCCTCCACCCCGAGCAGGGCCAGCGCCTGCTCCAGGGCTCTTTGCAGCTCCGCCTTGAGGTTCCGCACTCCCGGACCATGGTAACAGGACCCGTGCGGCTCCGGATGGTATAATGCGGCCGTGAGCGCGGCGCGGGAGTTGCTGGACCGGGTGGTGCGCTCGGTGCGCGAGGGTGCCACCTCGGTCGCGCGCGAGTCCGAGAGGCTCGCCCGGGTGGCCCGGGTTCGTCTGGAGATCGGGACGCTGCAGGCCCGCCTGGAAGACCGTTACACGGACATCGGGCGGCTGGTGCACGCGAGGTACCGGGCGGGCACCCTGCAGGACCCCGAGCTGGCGGCCCTGTGCGAGCCCGCGGAGGCGCTGGAAGTGGAGATCCGCCGGCTCGAACAGGAGCTGGCGGACCTGCGCAGCGCGGAGGCGGCCCGGGTCGGGCCTGACCACCGTCCCGGCGAGTAGGCAGTCCCGGCACGTCGAGACACTAGGCCCAGGGGAACGGGTTGCCACGTCGGTGAGCAATTCCCCCTTGACGGAGACCTGAGGAGGTCCAGTGGGTGTGTTCGGCCGGAGGTACGTTTGCGCCGTCCTGCTGGCGGCCGTGCTCGCCCTGCCCGCGTGGGGCCAGATCTTCACCGACGTGGCGGGCCGGCCGGAGCAGCGGATGCTGGACAAGCTGGCGGCCAGAGGAGTGTTCCCCATCCCCCAGGACCGCCGCTTCCAGCCGGAAGAACGCATCACCCGTCTGGACTTCTTCACCGCCCTGGCCCGGGCGGTGGGACTGCGGGAGGGCGGGGGCTCCCTGCCGGACTACCGGGACGCTCAGGAGATCCCCTCCGGTGCGCGCGGCCTGCTGGCGGCCCTGGCCAGCGCGGGCACCGTCAACCAGCGCAAGGCGGTCCGCAAGGTGCAGCAGTGGGAGGTGATCCTGGAGACGGACAAGGGGACCTACGGGCCCGGGGAGGAGATCGGGCTCACCCTGTCCCTGCGCAACACGTCCGGCCAGGCCGCCCAGGTGGAGTTCCCCACGTCGCAGCGCTACGACTTCGTGATCCGCAGCCCGTCCGGGGAGGAGGTGGCCCGCTGGTCTTTGGGCCAGCAGTTCACCACCCAGGGCCTGAAGCTGACGGTGCAGCCCAACCAGCAGGTGGTCCTCGGGGACACGAAGTGGAAGCAGCTGGACCAGAACGACCGGCCGGTGCCGCCGGGCCGGTACGAGCTGGTGGGCGTGGTCACCGCGCGGCCCCAGCCCATGACGGTGACCATCTTTTTCACCAAGGGGTTCGTGACCAGCTTCCCCGACAACACCTTCCGGCCGCGGGCGCCCATCTCGCGGGCGGAGGTGGCGGAGCTGGCCGCCCGGGTGAGCGGGCTGGAGCAGGAGGCGCTGGCCAAGCGCGGCAGCCCCATCCCCGCGCAGGACGCCCAGGAGGTGAAACCGGAACACCGCGGGTACGTGGCCCTGGCGGTGGAGCGGAAGTTCCTCCTCCTCTCGGACGGGCGGGTGCGGGCCAACGACCCCGCCACGCGGCTGGACGCGGCGGTGGCGCTGGACGGGGTCATGAACGTCCTGGGCCGGTACAGCTTCGTGCGCGGCCGCTTCCGGTCCATCCAGCCCGGGAACCCCTCCATCCTGTCCGTGACCGACGGGCCCACCATCCGCAGCTTCCGCCTGGGCCCCGTGGTGGCGGTGTACCGGAACGACCGGCCCGCTCAGCTGCAGGACTTGAAGCCCAACGACGAATTGGCCATGCTGTTGCTGGGGGACGTGGGAGACGTGAGCTACATTGAGGCGAAGGGACCGTAGCGGAGCCCGCGCATGCTCTTCTTCCTGGACACCGCCAACCCCGACCAGATCCGTACCGCGGCGTCGTGGGGGATCCTGGACGGGGTGACCACGAACCCGACCCTGATGGCGCGGGAGGGGCGGGAGCCGCGGGAGCTCGTGCGGGAGATCGCCCGCTGGGTCTCCGGCCCCATCAGCGTGGAGACCACCAGCCTGGACGCGGAGGGCATGATCCGGGAGGCGCGGGAGTTTGTGGGCTGGGCTCCCAACGTGGTGGTCAAGGTGCCCATGACGCCCGAGGGCTTGCGGGCGGTGGTGGCCCTCCGGGAGGAGGGCATCCGCACCAACGTGACTCTGGTGTTCACGCCGGTGCAGGCGTTGCTGGCGGCGAAGGCGGGTGCGACGTTCGTCAGTCCCTTCGTGGGTCGGCTGGACGACATCGGCCACGTGGGGATGGACACGGTCCGGCAGGCGGTGGAGATCCTGCGGCGGTACGGGTTCCCCACCCAGGTGCTGGCCGCCAGCCTGCGGCACCCCCTGCACGTGCTGGAAGCGGCACGGGCAGGAGCGGACATCGCCACCATGCCCTTCGCCACGCTGGAGCAGCTGTTCCGCCACCCGCTCACGGACCAGGGGCTGGAGCGGTTCCTGGCGGACTGGCGCAGGCTGCAGGCGGAACTGGCCAGCCGCACCGCGGCGCCCGCCGGGGGGTCGTAGCAGCGACCCGCACCCCGGGCGCGGATCTTCGGAACGGCGCGCCTTGCAGAGCGTCGAGATGTCCCCGGTCGGCCCGGCCGGGCGGCAGCGGACACACGGGCACAGGAACTGGAGGTGGCAGTCATTCTCGCGCTGGCGGAACTGGAAGCCAAGAACCTGAACGAGCTCCAGGAGATTGCGAAGGAGCTGAACATCCCCAACTACCGCCGGTACCGCAAGCAGGAACTCATCATGCGGATCCTGCAGGCGCAGACCGAGCAGTCGGGGCTCATGTTCCGCTCCGGGATCCTGGAGATCATGCCGGAGGGCTACGGGTTCCTGCGGTCCAGCGGGTACCTGCCCGGCTCGGAGGACATCTACGTGTCCCCCTCCCAGATCAAACGGTTCGGGCTGCGGGTGGGGGACGAGGTCCTGGGACAGGTGAGGCCCCCCAAGGACAACGAGAAGTACTACGCCCTCCTGCGGGTGGAGGCGGTGAACGGCCTGGATCCCGAGCAGGCGCGCAACCGTCCCCACTTCGAGCAGCTGACCCCGGTCTTCCCGTACGAGCGCTTCCGCCTGGAGACCGGCAGCGACCTGACCACCCGGGTGGTGGATCTGTTCGCGCCCATCGGCAAGGGGCAGCGGGCCATGATCGTGTCCCCTCCCAAGGCGGGGAAGACCACGCTGTTGAAGAAGATCGGGCAGGCCATCGTGCAGAACCACCCCGAGGTGTACCTGATGGTGCTGCTGCTGGACGAGCGGCCGGAGGAGGTCACCGACATGCGCCGGTCCGTGGAGGCGGAGGTGGTGGCCAGCACCTTCGACCGGCCGCCGGAGGAGCACGTGCAGGTGGCGGACCTGGTGCTGGAGCGGGCCAAGCGGATCGTGGAGGGGAAGCGGGACGTGGTGATCCTCCTGGACAGCCTGACGCGGTTCGCGCGGGCCAACAACCTCGTAATCCCGCCCTCGGGCCGTACCCTGTCCGGTGGCCTGGATCCCGCGGCCCTGCACCGGCCCAAGCGGTTCTTCGGAGCCGCGCGCAAGATCGAGGAGGGGGGCAGCCTGACCATCGTGGCCACCGCCCTCATCGACACCGGCAGCCGTATGGACGACATGATCTACGAGGAGTTCAAGGGAACGGGGAACATGGAGCTGCACCTGAACCGCAAGCTGCAGGAGCGGCGCACCTTCCCCGCCATCGACATCAAGATGTCGGGCACCCGGCGCGAGGAACTCCTGCTGACGGAGGAGGAGCTGCGCAAGGTGTGGGTGCTCCGCAAGTCGCTGGAGCAGCTGGACACGGTGGCCATGACGGAGCTGATCCTGGATCGGATGCGCAAGACCCCCAACAACGCGGCCTTCCTCCGGTCCATCGTGAAGTCCTCCGAGGAAGAGATCCGGGTGGGCTCCTAAGGAACACGGATCCCCCGACCTCCAGGGGCCGCGCGCTGACCCGGGCATAGATCCCCGGCCAGGGTGTTTCCGGGGGGCATTTGTTCGGGTCTATCCCGTTTGACAACTTAGCCTATAATCTATACGTCCGCCGTGGCGCGGGCATCGTCCGTAGCAGCAACCAAACCCTGGAAGGACACCGGGAGGGGCGTTGCGACGCGCCGCTTTCCGAGCCCTGGCTGTGTGCGTGGTGCTGTTGGTCCCGGGCCCGCGCACCGGCTCCACAGAGGTCCACAGGGCCACTGACGGCGCTTCGGGTTCCGTGGTGTTCCGCGAGCCTCCGCGTCCGCGGCTGCCCGAGGTCGTCCAGCCTCCGGCGTTTCTGGTGGCCCGCGATAGGCCCCGTCGTTCACCGGCGACTACCCCCCAGGCCGACCGTCGCCCGAGGAAAAGGACTCCGCAGATCGCGGCTCGGGGGGTAGCGTCGCAGCGGTACACCGTGGTGGAGGGGGATACCCTGTGGGGGATCGCGCGTCGGTTCGGGACCACGGTGGACGCGCTGGTGGAGGTCAACGGGATCTCGGAGGCAGAGTTCCTCCGCCCGGGTCAGGTTCTTCGAGTGCCCTCCACAGGCGAGGGTACCCCACGCCGCCCGGTCGTGGCGTCCACCTACACCGTCCGTAAGGGCGACACCCTGTGGGCCATCGCCCTCAAGACCGGGGTGCCGGTGGAGCAGCTGGCGGAGGCCAACGGGATCCGCGGGGACCGCCTTCAGATCGGGCAGGAGCTGGTGATCCCCACGGGCCCTGCCGCGCGCCCGCAGGCCGCACGGGCCTTGCCCCGCACCCGCGCGGTGGTGGCATACCTGTGGCCGGCCCGGGGCGTCGTGACCTCGCGGTTCGGCACCCGATGGCGCCGGCACCACACCGGGGTGGACATCGCGGCACCGCGCGGAACGCCCATCCACGCCGCGCGGGACGGGCGGGTGGTGCGAGCGGGCTGGTACGGCGGGTACGGACTGGTGGTGGTTCTGGAGCACGGGGACGGCATGGAGACGTGGTACGGCCATGCCTCCGCCGTGCTGGTGCGGGTGGGACAGCAGGTGGAGCGCGGGCAGGTGATCGGCCGGGTGGGTTGTACGGGCGCGTGCACCGGCCCGCACGTGCACTTTGAGGTCCGGGTCCGTGGCCAGCCCGTAAACCCCCTGCGCTACCTGCCGTAGCCCTCTGGGTTGCCCACGCTGTCGTGCCCGGGTCCTTCGGGATGGGGTGGGGGTCGTCCGACGTTTTTCCCGCTTGAGGACTCAGGCCTGCTGGTTTGCTGGGGGCGGGCGCGGGTCCGGTAGGTCCGGTAGGATGGAAGCGTGACAGGGCGTCTGAGCTCCCCACCGAGGGCCACCATCGGCGGTCAGGCGGTCCTCGAGGGTGTGATGATCCGCGGGCCCCACTGGGTCAGCACCGCGGTGCGCCGCCCGGACGGGGCCATCGCGGAGGAGGTGCTGCACCGACCGAGCGCGCTGGTCCGAACTCGGTGGGCGCGGCTGCCGGTGGTCCGCGGGGTGGTGGTGCTGTGGGAGGCCCTGGTAGTGGGCACGCGGGCGCTGGTGTACTCCGCCAGCCAGGCGGTAGCGGGCGAGCTGGGACGGCCCCTCTCGAGCCGCGAGGTAGCCCTGAGCCTGGGGCTGGGCGTGGGCCTCGCGGTGGGCCTGTTCTTCGTGTTGCCCACGGTGTTGGTGCGGTGGGTGGATCCCGGCTGGGGGGTGGTGTCGTTCAACCTGGTGGAGGGACTGGTGCGCGCCGCGGTCCTGGTGCTGTACGTGGGCGCGGTGGGGGCGTTCCCGGAGATCCGCCGGGTGTTCATGTACCACGGTGCCGAGCACAAGGTGGTGAACGCGTGGGAGCGCGGAGTGCCGCTGGTGGTGGAGGAGGTGCAGAAGCAGAGCCGGTTCCACCCCCGGTGCGGGACGTCGTTCTTGCTGGTAGTGGTCCTGGTGGCGGTGGGGGTGTTCTCGCTGCTGGGCAAGCCGCCCCTGTGGGCGCGGGTGGTTTCGCGGGTGCTGCTGGTCCCGCTGATCGCGGGCGTGGCGTACGAGGTCATCCGGGCCGGGGCGCGGTCGCGGTGGCTGCGCCCCCTGGTGGCGCCGGGGATCTGGCTGCAGCGGTTGACCACGCGGGAACCGGATCCCCGCCAGGTGGAGGTGGCCATCCGCGCCCTGCAGGCGGTGCTGGACCGGGAGGACTCAGGGTCCTTGGAGCGGATGGTGGTGTGATGAAGAGCGTGCGGGATCTGCTGGAGGAGCGCGTGGCGCGGCTGGAGCAGCGGTATGAGGAACTGGGCCGGCTGCTCGGGGACCCCTCCGTCCTGCAGGATCCCGGGCGGTACCGGGAGCTGGCCAAGGAGTACGCGGAGCTGGAAGAGGTGACCCAGCGGGCCAGGGCCCTGCGCCAGGTGGAGGCGGAGCGGGCCCAGGCTGAGGCCCTGCTACAGGACCCCGACCCGGCGCTGCGGGACCTGGCGGCCCAGGAGCTGGAGAGACTGGACGGGCTGAGGCGGGCCCTGCGGTCGGAGCTGGAGGATCTGCTGGCGCCCAGGGACCCGTACGACGACCGCAACATCTTCCTTGAAATCCGACCCGCCGCGGGCGGCGAGGAGGCCGCCCTGTTCGCCGGGGACCTGCTCCGGATGTACACCCGGTACGCAGAGCGGCGCGGGTGGAAGGTGGAGGTGCTGGAGCTGAGCCCCTCGGACCTGGGCGGGGTGAAGTCCGCCACGTTGAGCATCGCGGGCAAGGGGGCGTACAGCCGGTTGAAGTACGAGAGCGGCGTGCACCGGGTCCAGAGGGTCCCCGCCACCGAGGCCGCCGGCCGTATCCACACTTCCACCGCCACCGTGGCGGTGCTGCCGGAGGCGGAGGAGGTGGAGGTGGAGATCCGGCCGGAGGAGCTGGAGGTGGACACCTTCCGGGCCGGCGGAGCGGGCGGCCAGAACGTGAACAAGGTGGAGACCGCGGTGCGGATCAAGCACCTCCCCACGGGGATCGTGGTGACGTGCCAGGACGAGCGGTCCCAGTACCAGAACCGGGAGAAGGCCCTGCGGATCCTGCGGGCGCACCTGCTGGAGCTGCGGCGCCGGGAGCAGCAGGCGCGTATCGCGGCCACCCGGCGGCAGCAGGTGGGCACCGGGGAGCGCAGCGAGAAGATCCGGACGTACAACTTCCCGCAGAACCGCGTCACCGATCACCGGATCGGTCTGACCCTGCACCGCCTGGACGCGGTGCTGGACGGGGAGCTGGACCCCATCCTGGACGCCCTGGTGGCCCACGCGCGCGGCCAGGCGGCTCAGGCGGCGCGCTGAAGGAAGCGCATGCAGCGAGTTCCTCCCCGCACCGCTTTCTGGAAAGGCGCGGTGCCCAGTAGCGTCCGCGAGGCGTACCTGTGGGGCAGGGAACACCTGAGCGCCTGCGGGGTGGAGGCGGCCGCTCTGGAGGCGGAGGTCCTTCTGCGCTGTGCCCTCGGGATGACCCGGGCGCAGCTGTACGCGCGGTGGCCGGCCTCGGTGGAGGAGGGCGCCTGGCGCCGCTACGTGGAGCTGCTGGAGCAGCGCGTGTCCGGGAGGCCGCTGGCGTACGTGGTAGGCGAGCGGGAGTTCTTCGGGCTGCCGTTCTGGGTGGACGAGCGGGTGCTGGTGCCTCGACCCGAGACGGAGCACCTGGTGGAGGTGGTTCTGGAGGCCACGCGGGACGTGAGGGATCCCGTGTACGTGGACGTGGGCACGGGCAGCGGGGCGGTGGCCGTGGCGCTGGCGGTCCACCGGCCGGACGCCACGGTGTACGCCACGGACGTGTCCCGGGACGCCCTGGCTGTGGCGGAGCGGAACGCAGGCCGCCACGGAGTGTCCGGGCGCGTGCGTCTGTTGCACGGGGACGCGCTGGAGCCGTTGCTGCAGGCTGGCCTGCGGGCGCACGCGGTGGCGGCAAACCCGCCGTACGTGCCTCCCTCCGCGCGCTCGGAGCTGCCCCCGGAGGTGCTGGCCGAGCCGGAGGTGGCGGTGTTCGCACCCGGCCCGCTCGGGGTCGAGCTGCACGAACGGATCGCGGACCAGGCGCGCGCGGTGTTGCAGGAAAGCGGGGTCCTCGCGTTGGAGGTAGCGGCAAAGTGGGACCAGGCGCGGCAGGTCATGCGGACCCTGGAGCGGATGGGCTACCGGGAGGTGCGGGCGGTGAGGGACCTGGCGGGGCTGGAGCGGGTGGTGGTGGCGCGGTGGAGGTGAGCAGCCGCCGGTTGCGGCGCTGGCGCCACGGCCGTACAGTGGGGCCGAGGCCCGCTTCGACCGGCCAGTCCGTTCGCGGAGGGACCCGGGCGTATGGTGGAACTGCTGTTGAACCCCGTGGTGGTGCTGCGTGTGGACGCCGCCGCTCCAGCTCCCAGAAGGGCTGTGGAGGTCCTTCGGGCGGGGGACGTGGTGGTTTACCCCACCGACACCGTGTACGGGCTGGGCTGTGACGCCACCAACCCGTCCGCCGTCCGCAGGGTCTTCGAGATCAAGGGAAGGCCCCCGGACCAGCCCGTGCCGGTGCTGCTCGCGGACGTCCGACAGGCCGATGAGCTCGCGGAGATCCCGGAAGGAGCCCGCAGGCTCATGAAGCGGTTCTGGCCCGGGCCGCTCACGATCGTGCTGCCGTCCCGGGGTGTGGTGGCGGAGCTGGTCACCGCGGGGACAGGTACCGTGGGGCTGCGGGTGCCGGACCACCCCGTGCCGAGGGCCCTGGTGAGGGCGTGCGGGTTCCCGCTGGTGGGGACAAGCGCCAACTCTACGGGAAGGCCCGCGCCGGTGACGGTGGCGCAGGTGCTGTCGGACCTGGACGGCCGTGTGGGCCTGGTGCTGGACGGCGGCCGCTTGGCGGGCCGGCCCTCCACCGTGGTGGACTGCACCGGGGACCGGCCGCGGGTGCTGCGGCCCGGCCCCATCCCCGCGGAGGTCGTGGAGCGCGTGTGGGACGCCGGGCAGGTGGAGGTGGTCTCGGCCGCGAAGTAACGACCCGGCCGTGCGCATCGCCATCGCCAGCGACCACGCGGGCTACGCCCTCAAGGAGGAGCTGAAGCGGTTCGTCCAGGACCTGGGACACGAGGTCCAGGATTTCGGCACCCACACTCCGGACCCCGTGGACTACCCGGACTTCGTGGTACCCGCGGCGGAAGCGGTGGCGCGGGGGGAATGTGACCTCGGCATCGTGCTGGGCGGCAGCGGCAACGGGGAGGCCATGGCGGCCAACAAGGTACCGGGTGTGCGGTGCGCGGTGTGCTGGGAATCCTACACCGCGCGGATGGCGAGGGCCCACAACGACGCCAACGTGCTGTCCCTGGGGGCGCGGGTGATCGGGCCGGAACTGGCCCGGGAGATCGTGCGCACGTGGCTGGAGGCCCGCTACGAGGGCGGCCGGCACGACCGGCGGCTCGCGAAGATCCGGGCGGTGGAGCGAAAGTACGGGAGGGGGTGAACCCGTCATGCTGGAGTTCCTGCTGCGGCAGGACCCCGAGGTCGCGGACGCCATCGTGCGGGACATCGAGCGGCAGCAGACCCGCATCAACCTCATCGCGTCGGAGAACTACGCCAGCCGCGCGGTGCTGGAGGCGCAGGGCAGCGTGCTCACCAACAAGTACGCGGAGGGCTACCCGGGGCGACGGTACTACGGGGGTTGCGAGTTCGTGGACGCGGTGGAGCGTCTGGCCGTGGAGCGGGCGAAGGCGCTGTTCGGAGCCGAGCACGTCAACGTCCAGCCCCACTCGGGCTCCCAGGCCAACTTCGCCGCGTACTTCGCGGTGCTGCAGCCCGGGGACAAGATCCTGGCCATGAACCTGGCGCACGGCGGCCACCTGACCCACGGCAGCCCCGTGAACTTCTCCGGGCAGCTGTTCCAGGTGATCCCCTACGGGGTCGATCCCCGCACGGAGATGCTCGACTACGACCAGCTGGCCCGCCTGGCGCGGGAACACCGGCCGAAGATGATCGTGGCGGGCGCCACGGCCTACCCGCGCCACTTCGACTTCCCGCGGCTGCGGGAGATCGCGGACGAGGTCGGTGCGTACTTGCTGGTGGACATGGCCCACTTCGCGGGGCTGGTGGCCGGGAAGGTCCACCCCGATCCGGTGCCCTACGCGCACCTGGTCACCTCGACCACCCACAAGACCCTGCGGGGGCCCCGATCGGGAATGATCCTGTGCAAGGAGGAGCTGGCGAAGGCGGTGGACCGGGCCGTGTTCCCATTCTCGCAGGGCGGCCCTCTCATGCACGTGATCGCGGCCAAGGCGGTGTGCTTCCAGGAGGCATCCACCCCAGCCTTCCGCGCGTACGCGGCACAGATCGTCCGCAACGCCCAGGCGCTCGCGGAGGAGCTGCAGCGGCACGGCTTCCACATCACCTCCGGGGGCACGGACAACCACCTGATGCTGGTGGACCTGCGCAGCAAGGGCCTCACGGGGAAGGTGGCGGAGGACGCCCTGGGCGAGGCGCACATCGTGGTGAACAAGAACATGGTCCCCTTCGACCCCCAGAAGCCCACGGTGACCAGCGGGATGCGGCTAGGGACCCCCGCGGTGACCACCCGGGGGATGAGGGAGGACGAGATGCGGCAGATCGGCCGGTGGATCGCGCGGGTGCTGGCCGCGCCCGACGACGAGGCCGTGAAGGCCCGGGTGCGGGGGGAGGTACACGAGCTCTGCTCGAACTTCCCCATCTACGCGGAGGGAGACGTGCCCCGGCCAGCCCCGGCGCGCACGTAGGGAGCGCGGGGGGACTTCGGGCCCGGGTCGGGCGGAAAGGGGTGCGAGGGTGTCCAAGGTCTTCGTGGTGGATCACCCCCTGATCCAACACAAGGTGGCGATCCTACGCGACCGGAACACCCCCCACAAGGAGTTCCGGGAGCTGGTGGAGGAACTCAGCATGCTCCTGGCCTTCGAGGCTACCCGGGACCTGCGGACGCGGGACGTGGAGGTGGAAACGCCCCTCGCCCGGACCCGGGGGAAGTCCATCGCCGGCTACGAGCTGGCGGTGGTCCCCATCCTGCGGGCGGGTCTGGGGATGGAGCCGGGCATCACCAAGCTGATGCCCACGGCGCGGGTGGGACACGTGGGCATCTGGCGGGACCCCGAGACGTTGGAACCGGTCACCTACTACGTCAAGCTGCCCCCGGACATCGCGGAGCGGGAGGTCATGGTGTTGGACCCCATGCTGGCCACAGGCGGGTCCGCGGCGGAGTGCGTGCGGCTCATCAAGGAGCGCGGGGCGACCCGGTTCAAGCTCATGTGCCTGATCGCGGCGCCCGAGGGCATCGCGCGGGTACACCGGGACCACCCGGACGTGGTCATCTACACCGCGGCGGTGGACGAGCGGCTCAACGACCACGGCTACATCCTCCCGGGCCTGGGGGACGCAGGGGACCGGCTGTTCGGCACCAGGTAGGGTGGAGCGGCCCGGCTGGGACGAGTACTTCATGAGCATGGCGGCTCTGGCCGCCACGCGGTCCACCTGTACCCGGCGGCGCGTGGGTGCGGTGGTGGTGAAGGACCGCATGGTGCTGTCCACCGGGTACAACGACACCCCGAGGGGGCTCCGGAACTGCGGCGACGGTGGCTGCGCGCGCTGTGCGGGGGCTGTACCGCCGGGGACCGACCACGACACGTGCCTGTGCATCCACGCCGAGCAGAACGCCATCATCCAGGCGGCCTACCACGGGGTGGCCATCGCCGGGGCCGCGCTGTACTCCACCTACCAGCCGTGCCTGGTGTGCGCGAAGATGATCGTGAACGCGGGGATCCGCCGGGTGGTGTACGCGGGCGACTATCCGGACCCCATGGCAGCCCAGCTCCTGCAGGAGGCGGGCGTGGAGCTTGTGCGGTACACGGGTCCCTTGCAGGCCCTGGCGCCGGCCGCCTTCCCCTGAGATGGCGGCCCGGATCCTGGTGGTGGACGACGAGCCGCCCCTGGTCGACGCCATCCGGTTCGCCCTCCAACGGGAGGGCCACGAGGTGGCGGAGGCCCTGGACGGCCTGCGGGCCCTGGAGCTGGCGCGGTCCGAGCGGTTCGACCTGATCCTGCTGGACGTCATGCTGCCGGGCATGAGCGGGTTCGAGCTGTGCCGGATCCTGCGGCAGGACAGCGACGTCCCCATCGTGCTGCTCACCGCCCGGTCGGACGAGACCGACCGCGTGGTGGGGTTGGACCTCGGTGCGGACGACTACGTCACCAAGCCTTTCTCCATGCGGGAGCTCATGGCCCGGGTGCGGGCCGCCCTGCGTCGGCGGGGGATCCAGCAGACAGCTCCTCTGTCGGTGGGCGACCTGGTGCTGGACCCCGCGCGCCACGAGGTGCGTTGCGGCGGCCGATCCTTGCCCCTGAGCCCCAAGGAGTACGACCTGCTGGAGGTCCTGTTGCGGAATGCAGGGCGGGTCCTGAGCCGCAGCCAGCTGCTGGAGCGGGTGTGGGGCTACGACTATGAGGGGGACGAGCGCACCGTGGACGTGCACCTCTCGTGGCTTCGGCGCAAGCTGCGGGAGGCGGGCTCCGCGGTGCGCATCGAGACCGTGCGGGGCGTTGGGTACCGTCTGGAACCCTGATCCGCCCTGTACAGGGCACCCAGCATCGTGAGTCCCCGGGCATGGTGGGTTCTGGCGGCGGTGGCCGGTGCCGCGGCCGCGTGGGCTTGGGCCGCGGCGGACCGGTGGGCTGCGGCTTTCGGGTGGCTGGCCTGCGCCGCATTTCTGGTGGCGGGCTGGCGGGAGTGGTCCTGGCGGCGGGCCATCCGGGCTGTCGCGCAGGGACTCCGCGACCCGCGCGCCTTGGAGCGGGAAGGGGCTTCTGGCCGCGAGCTGGCCGCGGCGGTGGAGTCCGTGCTGCGGGAGGTGCGGGAGGACCTGCAACGGGCCCGGGCCCGCGAGAGCCACCTCCGTGAGCTGGTGGAGAGGCTCCCGTGGGGTCTCGTGGAGCTGGACCACCGGCGGCGGGTGGTGTGGGTGAACCGTCCGGCGGCGGCCCTGCTGGGCGTCCAGCCCGAGCAGGCGGCGGACACGTCCGCGGTGGCGCTCTTTCGACGCCACGAGGTGGACGAGCTGTTGGACCGTGCAGAGCGGGCCGGCGAGGCGGTGCGGGACCTGGAGCTGGGCGGGGTGCTGCAGGTGGTGGCCCGTCGGCTGGCCTCCGGCGGGTTCTTGCTCCTGGTGCAGGACGTGACCCAGGATCGTCGGGCGGAGGCGGTGCGGCGCGACTTCGTGGCCAACGTCTCCCACGAGCTGCGAACCCCCCTTGCGTCGGTACGAGCCATGGCCGAAGCGCTGCGGGACGGCGCACTGGAAGACCCGCAGCTGGCGGTCCGGTTCCTCGGTCAGATGCTCCAGGAGGTGGACCGCATGAGCCGGCTGGTGAATGACCTGCTGGACCTGTCCGCCCTGGAGGCCGGGGTGGTGCGGCTACGGTGGGAGGACCTCGAGGCGGAGGAGCTGCTGGAGGCGGTGGCGCGGCGGTACGCTGCCGCAGCCGAGCGGAAGGGAGTGGCCCTGGTGGTCCAGCCCGGGAAGGCGCGGGTCTGGGGCGACCGGGATCGGCTGGAGCAGGCCCTTGGGAACCTGGTGGACAACGCGGTCAAGTACACACCGTCTGGCGGCCAGGTGGTGCTCAAGGTAGAGCAACGCGACGGGGAGGTGTGTCTGGTGGTGGAGGACACGGGCCCGGGGATCCCTCCAGAGCACCTCCCCCGGGTGTTCGAGCGCTTCTACCGCGCCGACCCTTCCCGCAGCCGAGCGGAGGGAGGGACGGGCCTGGGGCTGGCCATCACCAAGCACATCGCCCTGGCTCACGGGGGCCGGGTGGAGGCGGCCAACCGCCCGACCGGCGGCGCCCGGCTGGCCGTGGTCCTGCCCGCCGCGGGTGGCAGAACCTCGGAACGGTAGCCGCGTTCAACCAGACCGTCCTGCGGGGACGGATACGGCGCCCGGCCCGAAAACCCGCTGGTAGACGTCCTCCGCGTAGCTGATGGGCAGCGGCTCCGCCTCCACCACCCGGTAGGTGCGCCGGCCCTGGGCGTCCCGCTCTGCCCGCAGGAACAGCACGGAGCTGGATCGCCGGGCCCGGAAGCGGTCCGCCAGTTCGAAGAAGTGGGTAACGAAGAACACGCGGACCCCCGCTTCCACGAACGCATCGAGGATCTGGAGGGCAATCTCCGATCCCTCCCGCTCGTTCGTAGAGGAGAACGACTCGTTGCAGAAAAACACGGAGCGGGCGGTGGCGAGGTCCACCAGGGATCGCATGCGGCGCAGCTCCTCCACGAACTTGCCTGACTCCAGGCGTGGGTCCTCCTCCCGCTTGAAGTGGGTCAGCAACCCCTCGCACACGCTCACGGCGAAGGACTGGGCGGGCACGAACAGGCCTGCCTGGGCCATCAGCCAGGCAATCCCCAGGCTCCGGAGGAACGTTGTTTTGCCCCCGGAGTTGGGCCCGGTGATCAGCACCAGCCGTTTGCCGTCCACCTCCAGGTCGTTGGCCACCACGGCCCGGTCGGTGGTGAGGGCCAGCACGGGGTCGTAGAGGCTGCGGGCGGAAAGGTTGTAGCCTGTGGAGTGCACGGAGGGCAGGCACGTGGGGTATCCGCGACGGCGAAGCTGGTCGTGCAGTCGTAGACCGCCCACGTAGAAGGCGAGTTCGGCGCGCAGGCAGGAGAAGAAGTCTCGGACGTGGTCGGCGGCCTGGCCCACGGCCGTGGCCGCTGAGGCGAGGACCCGGTCGCGCAGGGCCTCCAGGGCTTTGACACCCCCTTCATCGCGAGGGGAGAGTTCGAAGATGTAGCCGTCCTGGCCCCGACGGAACCACGCCTTCCACCGCTCCAGCCAGCTCCGGGGGCCCTCCGGAGGCGGGTGGAGGAGGAAGTCTGTGGGCTTGTTGGCAGGCCCAAGACGCGCACTCCAAAGGATACCGTGTGGTAGCCTCAGGGCGTGCAGGCAGGCCTGCACCTCGCTGAGGTAGGAGTCTTCGAGGTCTTGGCGTAGTGCCGCGAAGAAGCGCTTCCATACCTCGCTGCGGAACCGAGGAGCGTGGCGATCTGCGGCGGACTTCAGCCGCCGGAGGGAGTCCAGTAGTGCCGTCAAGGTGACCACCGACTCGCGCAGCACCCAGTCAGGGTAGCGGGCGAGGACGCCCAGATATCGGCCTTTGAGTTTGTCGGCGGCCTCGATGCTGATCGTGTACAGCTCCAGAACAGCGTCCGGGTTGTCGAGACAATCTGCCAGCGCAGCCTGGCGGTGGGCCACCACGGCAGGGTCTGCGCACGTGGCCTCCAGCAGCAGCCTTCGGCTGACCTCGAATACCAGGTCGTCCTCCCCGGCCATAGCTTCCAGGAGCGGCTGCAGTCCCAGGTCTCGCACCAGATCGTCCGCGTTTGGGGGAAGTCCCGCGGAAGGATCGAAGCCTGCGGGAGGGGCAGTGCGGTGGCCGGCCCGCAGGCCCGCTCGGACCGTGGCGGCCTGCAGGGCCCAGCGCCAGTCGGAGTCCCGGTCGGGGTACAGTAGGCGCGGGGTCATGGGACGAAGCGCTGGCGGACGTCGTGGTACGTGAGCCGGTACCTGCGGGCCAGGGCCTCGGCGTACGCGCGGCCGTCCGCTGGCTGACGCACTACCCGGAAGGTGCGCCCTTCGGGCTGGCCAGGTGGCACCGTGGCCACCAGGCTCACAGTCTTCTCGTTCAGGGAGGCCAGCTCGTCCAAGAACGTCACCCACACGCACAGGCAACCGAGTTCTACGAGCCGGCCCAGCAGCCTTCGGCCCAGGGTTCGGGCGTCGCGGAGGGCGGTGGAGGAGAGGATCTCGTTGATGATCACCACACTTTTGGAGGTCGCAACCTGGAGGATCTCGCGGATCCTCAGAAGGTCGTCTTCCAGTTTGCCGCGCAAGTCCAGGGTGTGCTCTCCGCGCGGAAAGTGGGTGAGGACGTGGTCCGGCACCGGAAGCGCAGCCTGCCGGCCAGGGACCGGGCAACCGAGCGAAGCCAGATAAAAGACCTGACCCACCGCGCGGGCGAAGGTAGTCTTGCCGCCCTGGTTGGGACCGGTGACCACCAGGGCCCGCTCCGGAGAACGGAAGAGGAAGTCGTTGAGGACCGGCAGTCGGCCCTCCGCCACCAGTTTCGCGGCCAGCGCGAGGTCGAAGCAGTCCTCCGTGAAGGCTTCCGAATTGTCCGCGCGCAGGGCGGGAAGGCAGAAGGGCAGGCCTGCCGCACGGAGGGGAGCGATGAAGTCCAGGTAGCCGAGGTAGAACTGGGCTTCCCGGTCGAAGGTATCGATCCACGGTGCTGGGAGTGGCCCGGAGGTTCTTCGGAACTCGGCCACGCGAAGGAACAGTCCTGGGTTCAGGCGGGAAACCCCTTCCAGGATCTGGGCTTCGACGTGGTTCAACTCCGTCGAGGCACGGAACTCGAAGGCGTACGGGGTGCTGTGGGCCTGTCGGAAACGCTGGAAGGTGGACCGTACCAGTTCCGCGTAGTCGGGCTCCCCTCGGTAGGGGCGGACGGTAACCCTCAGGCCCTGGACGAGCACCGCAAAGCGCAGGGACGATAGCTCCGCTTGCAGGCCCTCGGCGGCTTCCGCGAGGCTGCGGAACGCAGGGGAAGCCGCGTACGCGGCCAGCCGGTGGCGGAAGCGCACGAGCCCACGGCTGTGGAGCGGACAGGAGGACAGGCCCTCCAACAGCGCGAGGATTGCCTGCACGTAGAGGTGGGCCGCGTCCAGGAACCAGCGGTCTTTCTCCAGCGTGTAGGATGCCTTGTCCGCACGGCGCAGGTGGGCCCGTACCGCGCGGAGGGCCGAAGCGAAGGCGCGGACCGTGTCCGACACTCGGGGCTCTCGGAAATCGCGGAAGACCTCCTGGCGGAAGGAGACGGTGTCGGTTTCCCGCAGCGGGGTGTAGAAGACGGGTTCCAGGCCGTACTCCCCCCGGTCCGCCACAATGGCCTCCACCACCCTGTCCAGCTCTAAGTCCCGCAGACACGCGGGCGGCCGGTCCCGGAGCGGCGGAGGTTGGGCTGAGGGGAAGAGGAGGCTCGAGCCCTCGTCCATCAGTGCACCACCATCACGGGGCAGTGGGCGTACCGGAGCACACGTTCGGAGACCGAGCCCAGCATCCAGCGCTCCACAGGCGTAAGACCCCGTCGGCCCAGGACGATGAGGTCGAAGGCTTCTTCACGGGCCACGCGCACCAGGACCTCCGCGGGATGTCCCACCTCGGTGCGCAAGGTCACGGGGACTCCCACCTTGCGGGCCTGGTCGCGGGCCCAGCGGAAGGCCTCCGCCAGCGGTCCACGGGACTGAGCCACGGCTGCGTCCACCTCGCCCTGCAGCTCCGCGAACTCCGGCGGACGCACCACTGCCAGCGCGACCACCTCCGCGCGGTACCGGCTGGCCAGGTCCAGGGCGGCCAGCAGCGCCTTTCGGGCCGCCGGGGACCCGTCGTAGCCGACCAGTACGCGCCGGAACATCAGTCGCCTCCGGGAGCCAGGACCAGCTCGGGAGCCGCCTGGTGCACGTGGCGGGCGGGAAGGAAGAAGCGGTTGGCGATCCAGGTGGGCACCACCGCGCTGGCCACGACCGCGCTCACGAGGAAGGAGTACTGCGCCTGGTCGATGATGCCGTGGGTGAGGCCGTACAGGGAGGAAATGGTCCCGAAGGTGAGCCCGGTGGACATCAGCAGGGTCGTGTACATGGCCTCGTCCCGCGCGTACCGGTAGGCCCGGGTCAAGGGGAACACGCCCGCAAACTTGCTCAGGGCTTTGGCCGCGAACAGTACCCCGAACGTTCCCAAGCCGCCCGCCACCACGGGGAGCTGGACCAGCAGCCCCGCACGGATGAAGTAGAAGGGGGTGAGCAGCCCGAAGGTGAGGCTGCGCAGGCGTCGGACCAGCTCGTGGTGGCGGCCCACGGTCCCCGCCAGCGCCATGCCCAGCACGTAGGCGGGAAGGACCGCTTCGGACCCGGACCACGCCGCCAGGGCACCGAGGGCGAACAGCACCCCCAGGAGGAACTTCACCTCCAGCTCGGAGGTCCGGCCGGCGAAGCGGCGCAGCACGGGCCGGGCGGCGCGGGCGGAACCCCAGAGGGCAACCCCCAGAGCTACGACGAACACTGCGGTGCGCCAGCTGAAGGGGGCGAACAGGAGCCCGAGGGCCACCACCGTCCCCAGGTCGTTGACGAAGCACGCTGCCAGGATGACCTTGCCGTACTCGGTGCGGTTGATCCCCAGCTCCAGGAGCACCGCGTACACCACCGCCACGGACGTGGTGGACAGGGCAACTCCCGCGAGCCAGCTGGCCTGGGGAGCCCAGCCCAGGACCTGCCGGGCAGCCCAGGCGGCACCTAAAAAGGGAGCCAGGAAGCCGGCCAGGCCCATCACCGTGGCTTCCTTCCAGCGCCTGCGGAACGCGTCCGGGTCGAGCTCGGCTCCCGCGAGGAAGGTGAGGACCACCGATCCGGTGCCCGCGAGGAAAGCCACCCAGCCATCCCGGACTCCCGGCAACGAGGCGTGGCCGAAAACCCCCATCAGCAGCTGGCTCAAGATTCCCACGAGGATTTCGGTGAGGGCCACGGACACCCGCAGCCAGCTCCCCAGAAAGTCGGCGAGCAGGGCGAGGGCCAGCCACACCGCCGCCGTCCACCAGATCTTTTCCATGGAGTCCACCTCCGGCGGGGTAGAGGCCGAAACAAATTGGCCCCTACCCGGCTTGGGTAGGAGCCATCAGCCTCCCTGGGAGGCGGTTCGGGCGGGCTCCATCGCCCGCGGGTATTATCCGGCAAGCTCCCCGCGGCCGTCAACGCCATCGGGCTCGCCCGGAGCGTGCCTGCCTCATCCCAGTCGTAGGGAGGACCGTGCAGCGGACCAGCCGAACAACGCGGCGGCGGACAGCTGCGCGGCGACGGCAAACAGAACCAGGTAGCCCGGGTGGACGTCGTACAGGAATCCCATCAGGGCGCTGCCCGCGAACCAGGCCACACCGTATACCGTCTGGAACAAGCCGAAGGCGGACGCCCGGCGGTCCGGGGCCACCATGCGGGTCACCGCCGCGCGCAGCACGGACTCCTGCAGGCCCACACCCATCCCCCACAGGGCGACCCCGACCAAGGCGCCCGCAGGGCCGCCAAAAAAGGCAAGAGGTGCGAACACCGCGGTCGCCGCGGTCCCCACAGCGAGGGTCCTGGTACCGTACCGGTCGAACCAACGTCCCAGGAGCAGAGCCGCCCCCGCGTCCGTGGCCATGGCGAGCGCGTACAGCATGGGCACGGCGGCCGTCGGGAGGACGGCGGTGCGGGCGAAGTGATACGCCAGCAGCGGGAAGTCCACGAACCCCGCCGCCACCAACCCCGCGCCGATCAGGTAGAGGCCCAGGACGCGGCGCAGCTGGAAGTCCACGGGAACCGAACTGTCCTCCAGCCGGGACGGTTGCGGGAACCGGGCGCGGGCCCAGGCGATCGTCACGAGGCACAGGGCCGCCGGAAATGCCAGAGCCGCAAAACCCCACCGCAGGCTGGCGCCCGCAGACAGCACCGCGGCCACCAGCAGCGGGCCGGCTACGGCACCCACCTGGTCCAGGGCCTCGTGCAGGCCGAAGGCCCAGCCCGCACCCACCCGGCTTGCCGCGTACGACAGCATGGCGTCTCGGGGTGGCGTCCGGACGGCCTTGCCCGCGCGCTCCGCCACCACCAGCGCCGCAGCAGCCTCCCACCGGCCCACCAGGGCGAGGACCGGTACGGACAGGAGGTTGGCTGCGTAGCCTGCGACGGTGAGATCCCAGAAGCGGCGGGTGCGGTCGGCCAGTCGACCGGACACCAGGCGCAGTCCGTAGCCCACCAGCTCCCCGAACCCGGCCACGAAGCCGACGACGGTGGCGGAAGCACCCAGGGCCAGCAGGTAGGGGCCGAGGATGCTGCGGGCGCCCTCGTAGGTGGCGTCTGCCAGGAGGCTGACCACGCCCATCAGCAGTACGAACCGGGTCGCTTCCCGGGCGGGGTCCTGCCGGATGCTGAGGGTCGGGGTCTTCATGGTCGGGTGGGCGACCGGGTGGGTCGCGGCCGCACGTCCGGGGCGGCCCTGACCTCGTTGGGGTCGCGGCCGCTCAGAACCTCCAGGGCCCGCGTCCAGCTGACACCCTGCTCCGGGGTGAGTCCCTCATGCCGGAACCGGTAGTCGTGCTTGCGGACAAGCTCGGAGAGGTCAGCCTCCAGCCGCGCCAGGGCTTGCCGTTGGTCCTCCAGGAGGCGCGTGAGTTGTTCCGCGGACCTAGCCACGGAAGCGGCGACGATCAGGTGGGGGAGGCACAGGGGCGCCGGACCCGCAAGGGCCTGCCGCACCTCAGGGTCTGCGGAGTGCTCCAACAGGCTTGCCACGTACACCTCCTCCATGCGCTGACGGTGCAGGCAGGCAGGGCACGGAGCAGCGGGGCGCAGGGCGAGGTGCACGGCGGCCTCCGTGTCCCGTCGGCGTCTGGTCCGACTCCGGAGCACGTCGTCCAGTCGCTCCCGCAGAGTTCCCACCAGGTCCCGGTACACGATGGCGACCCCCAGGACGGGGTTGCGCTGCGCCGGGAGAGCCCACGCGTGGTGTGGGCAGAACCCCCAGCTGGCCCGAACCTCCTCCCGCATTTCAGGGTCGTTCACGCGCTCGTACAGGAAGTTGTCCAGGAACCGCTGGACCGCGTGGGTGACGAGGCGGCAGACGGGACATCCGCCAGACGCCAGGGCCTCCCTTACCCTGGCGAAGACCAGGTCGTGCCGCCGCGCGCCGCCGTGGGCGTCACCACGCACGGCACACGCTCCGCAGGAACCGCCCGATCCAGCTCCGGATGCGCTGCCCTCTTCCCGCACGCGGCGCCGGCGCGGAGGGAACCCGCGCGTCCAGAGGTGCAGCGGCGAGTTCCTGGGGCCGCCTTCCCCACTCGGCCAGCGATCGGCGGGCCTGTTCCACGGAGGCCTCCAGGCCCACCAGGTTCATGCGCAGCCCGCGCACGGCTTCGTCCGCCAGGTACGCGCGGTGCCGCAGGGTCGCAAGTTCGGCCCGTGCGGCCCCAAGGGCCCGCAGCGCGTCGTCCGGCGCAGGCCAGAGGTGTACCGCCGCGCCGTAACCGAGGAGGATCCGCAGACCTTCTGGCTCGGCCCAACCCTCCGCCCGCAGCACAGCGTCCACCGCCTGGGCTGCCTCCTCGTCCAGGGAAACGTGCACCGTGGCCAGGACGTCGTGCTCACCCGCGGGCGTATGCTGCCCTTTTCCAAGCCCTTTTTCGGGCGGCCCGGACGGTGCCCCCTGCTGGCTCCGGAGGGCGAACAGAGCCCGGCGCAGCCGCGTGTATTCCACGCTGAGGGCAGCCACCTGTTCACGGAGGATGTCCCGCTCCCTCTCGCGGGCCAGGGTCCGGGCGCGCATGGACAGCGCGTGCGCAAGGGCTTCCCGGCGCTGCAGCTCTAGCCGCGGGCCGTCCCGGTCGGGCGCCCTCGACGCGGCCAGTTCCTCCCACGTCCTCTGGTCGGCTGCGTACCGGCGAGCGCCCTCGGCGACAAGCCACGCGAGGCCGACCTCCAGGGGCCAGAACCCGAGGGAGGACAGGCCCTCCGCCAGCTGTGCTAGGTCCTCGCCGGACAGGGTTAAGATCATGTGCCGCATCCCGAACAAAAAGCTCCTACTGGCAACCCAGTAGGAGCTATCAACCCGCCGAAACGGGTACACAAGGGCGAGCCCCATCGCCCGTGCCTCCAAGATAAGCGGGCCGACGATCCCCGTCAACCGGCCCTGAGGATCGGACGGCTTGGGAGCGCTTGAGCGGCCATTGACCTTCCAGCACGGTGGAAGGTTTAACGTCGTCCGGGAGGGTGGTGAATGTGACTTCGACCCCGCAGCGGCTGCACCTCAAGCTGGGTGGGATGCACTGCTCCCTTTGCGTGGAGTCCGTGCGCAAGGCGGTCCTCCGGCTCCCCGGGGTACGGTCCGTGCACGTGTCCATCGCACACGAGGAGGCCCTGGTGGAGTACGAGCCGGACCGTGTGTCCGCCGACGCCATCTCCAGGGCGTTGGAGGACATCGGGTTTCGCGTGCGGCCGCCGGACGAGGCTGACCGTTTCCAGGAGGAAGAGGTCGAGCTGCGCCGCGCTCGCGGTTTGGCCTGGTGGGCCGGCGTCCTGCTCGGGCTGGCCAGCGCGCTGATGGGGGCCAGCGCCCTCTGGGGTCCGAGTCGCCCGCGGGCGCTGGCCATGGGCGCCCTGGCTGTGTTCGCGGCTTTCGGACCTGGCCGGTGGGTGTTGCGCAACGCGTGGCAGGCCGTCCGTCGGGGTATCCTGAACCAGGACGTGCTGGCGGCGGCCTCGGCCCTCGCGGGCGTGGCCGGAGGGACCGCGGGCTTGGTACTTCCGGGTTTCCCTCCCGGGGAGTTCTTCGGGGCTGCGGTGTTCGTCTTCGCCTTCCACATCATCGGCGGCTACCTGTCGGTCCTGGTGCACGTGCGGGCGTCGCAGTCCGTGCGCCGGCTCCTGAGCCTGGCGCCGTCTACCGCGTGGCGGCTGTTGCCCGACGGTTCCGAGGAGGAGGTCCCCGTGAGCAGCCTGCGGCCCGGAGACCGGGTACGGGTCCGCCCGGGCGAGCGCGTTCCCGCGGACGGGGTGGTCGTGCAGGGTGCTTCGGCGGTGGACGAGAGCCTGCTGACCGGGGAACCCATGCCGGTAGACAAGTCTGTGGGCGACGAGGTGGTGGGTGGGTCGCTGAACCAGCTGGGCAGCCTTGTGGTGGAGGTGACCCGGGTCGGTCCGGACAGCTTTCTCCAGGCGGTCGCGCGGCACGTGGCGGAGGCCCGGGCCCTCAAGCCGGGGGTGCTGAGGCTGGTGGACCGGGTGCTCCTGTGGTTCGTACCGGCCGTTTTCACTGCCGGTGCTGCGGGATTCCTGGCGTGGACGCTGGGCGCGGCGCTGGTGGCGGGGCGGGCGGACTGGACGCGAGCGGCCTTCGCCGCCCTGAGCGCGCTGGTGATGGGCTACCCCTGCGCCCTGGGGATGGCGACTCCACTCGCCATCGTCCGGGCCTCCGGGGAGGCGGCCCGGCGCGGGATCCTCATGCGATCCGGGGAAGCCTTCCAGCTCCTGGGTCGAGTGGACACCTTCGTGCTGGACAAGACCGGCACCGTGACGGAGGGCAGGCCCCGTCTGGCGGCGTGCAGGACCCTGGGGATGGCGGAGGAGGAGCTCCTGCGGCTGGCCGCCGGAGCCGAGAGGCCGTCTGAGCATCCCTTGGCCAGGGCGGTGGTGGAGGGTGCCGCGAGGCGAGGAATCGGCCTGCCTGATGCAGCGGACTTCGCGGCTCACCCTGGTCAGGGCATCGAGGCCCGGGTGGACGGCCGGTGGGTCCTGGCCGGCAACGCTAGGTTCCTGCGCGAACGCGGGGTGGACACAGCACCGCTTGCATCCGTCGCGCAAGAGCTACAAGGCCGGGGCCAGACCACGGTCCTGGTAGCCGTGGACGGGCGCCCCGCTGGTGTTTTGGGCATCGAGGACCCGCTCAAGGAAGACGCGGCGGAAACGGTGGGAGAGCTCCGGAGGAGGGGCCTCCGGGTGGTCCTCCTGACGGGAGACAGCCGGCGCACCGCCCAGACCGTGGCGCAGGAGGCCGGGATCGACGAGGTCCTGAGCGAGGTCCTGCCGGGGCAGAAGGCGGACGTGGTGCGAGAGGTGCAGCGACGGGGCCGGCGGGTGGCCATGGTGGGGGACGGGATCAACGACGCGCCGGCCCTCATGCAGGCGGACGTGGGGGTGGCTGTCGGTGCCGGTGCCGACATCGCGGTGGACTCCGCGGACGTGGTGCTGGTGAGCGGACGCCTGGGCGCCCTGGTGGACGCGGTCGAGCTGGCCCGGCGCAGCTACGGCCTGACCGTGGGCAACGTGGCCGTGGCCTTGGCGTTCAACGGAGTGGGGGTTGTGGCGGCCACCAGCGGATTGGTCAGGCCGGTGTGGGCCATGCTGGCGATGGCGGTGAGTGTGGGGCTCGTGCTGACCCGGTCCTTCGCAGGCCGGCTGCTGCCGCCACACGAGACCGGGCTGGCCCGGGGAGTTGCGCTGCAGGAACACGAGGGAGAGGCGGCAAGGAGGTGAACCCGTGGGCGGGCGCGTCCGCGAAGAAGCCGGAGCCAGGATCGGCGAGCTGGCCCGGGAGTTCGGCCTCAACCCGAGGACCCTGAGGTACTACGAGGCGGTGGGTCTGCTGCGGCCGCGGAGGACGGCCTGCGGCTACCGGGTGTACGATGACCGGGACCGGGGCCGGTTGCGGTTTGTCCTGCGGGCCAAGCAGGCGGGTCTGACGCTGCGGGAGATGGCGGAGATCCTGACGCTGTGGGATCGTGGGGAGGCGCCGTGCGGGTACGTGCGCGGCTGGCTGGAGCGGAGGCTGCGGGAGGTGGAGGTCCAGCTGAGCGCGCTGCGCGCGTTGCGGCAGGAGCTGGGGCGGCTGCGCCGCCGGGCGGCCGGACGTCCCCGCGGGGAGCCTCCCTGCGTCTGTCCGATCCTCGAGGAGGCTCGCGAGGCTTCGGGCCCGTCTGCGTGGCGGGCTGGGTGAAGCGGCCCGTGCGGGTCTCAGAGTCCCGCAATAAAGCGGAGCCGCAGACTCGTCTTTGGTGGTAGACGCCGGGTTGGAGGGTTGGGGTGACGGGGACGGCGGGGCCTGCGTTGGACTATGAGGCGTGTGTGCGGCCACACCTGGACTACCTCTACGGTCTGGCGGTCCGTCTGTGCGGCAGCCGGACGGCGGCGGAGGACCTCCTGCAGGACGCGCTGCTGCGGGCGTTCCGGGCCTTCGGGGGCCTGAGGAACCGGGAGCATCCCCGGCGGTGGCTGACCCGAGTCCTCACCAGTGCTTTTTACGACCGCACCCGGACGGAACGGGACGAGGCGTCACACCGTTCGGTGGAGGAAGACTTCGACCTGTTCGACAAGATCGCCGAGGAAGACCCGTTCCCCTACTCCGACCGGGTGCACCTGGACTTCCTGGAGCTGTTCGACGACGCGCGGATCCTGGAGGTCCTGCAGGGTCTGGCCCCGCAGCACCGGGTCGCGGTCATTCTGGCGTATGTGTACGGCTTCACGGCGCGGGAGATCGGCGAATTCACGGGCCGGCCTGTGGGGACGGTACTCAGCTGGCTGCACCGCGGACGGAAGCAGCTGGAACGGGAGCTGTGGGAGCACGCAGTGAGCCATCACCTTATTGACCGGGGGGCAGTCGGGAGATGATCAGTTGCCGGGAAGCCGTGGCACGCCTGTGGGCGTACCTGGACCGCAACCTGGGGCGTTTGCAGGAACAGGAGCTGGAGGAGCACCTGGGCTTGTGCAGGCACTGTTGCGGCGAGCTGGAGTTCGCGCGTCACGTGCGGGCGCTGCTGCAGCGGCCGGGCGCGGCTGTAGAGCTGCCCACAGAGACCCGGGCGAAGCTGGAGGACTTCATCCGTCAGTTGGGAGGGGGGGCATGAGGGAGCACGCGCACGGAGGTGCACAACCGCCCGAGGACCTGCTGGGCCAGGAGACGATCAAGGAGCTGGTGCGCGAGGCTTACCGGGCGGTAGTCGGGACGACCACGGGCGTGGCCGAGCGGCTGTACGACCCGGAGCAGCTGGCCCGGCTGCCCCGCGGCGCGGTGGAGCAGGCGCTCGGGGTGGGCAACCCGGTACGCGCCGCAGGCCTGCAGCCGGGAGAGGTGGTCCTGGACCTGGGGTGCGGTGGGGGCATCGACACCATCCTGGCGGCCCATGCGGTGGCGCCCGGCGGCAGGAGCATCGGCCTGGACATGCTGCCGGAGATGCTGGAGGTGGCGGCGCGCCACGCCGCGGAGGCCGGCGTGGCCAACGTCGAGTGGATGCTGGGGGAGATGGAGGCCATCCCGCTACCCGAGGCGAGCGTGGACGTGGTGCTCAGCAACGGGGTGATCAACCTCTCGCCCCGCAAGTCCCGGGCCTTCGCGGAGATCTACCGGGTCCTGCGGCCGGGCGGGCGCATGGTGGTGGCGGACATTGTGGTGGACGAGGACCTCCCCCCGGAGATCCTGACCAGCGCCGCTGCCTGGGCCGGTTGACTCTCGGGGGCTTTGGCGGAGCGTGTCTTCGCCAGCAAAGTGCAGAAGGTCGGGTTTGTGGACATCCAGCGGGGAGAGGAGTTGCCCTTCGGGGTGGACGAGTGCGAGCAGTACCCGCTGTTCACGCCGGAGCTGATTGCCCTGATGCGCCGGCTCATTCCGCCGGAACGGCAGGCGACGGTGGCCCGGTCCGTGATCTTCTCCGCACGGAAGCCTTGAGAGGAGAAATGCCTGTTCCACGTGCCTAGAGGGAGGTGAACGAGATGGCAGCGGTGGAGAAGAAGAGTCTGGACCAGCCGGAGGAAACGCAGAGGCTTGAAAAGGCGAAGATTGAAACTGTGAATGTCGGGGGGCTGAAGATCCAGCGAATAACGGTTGAGCCTGGCTGGCAATGGTCGAAACACCTGAAGCCTGTGGTGGGAACGGAAAGCTGCGAGAAGGACCACCTCATGTACATCCTTTCGGGGAAGGGTCGTGCCCGGATGAACGATGGAACGGAAGTGAGCTTTGGACCGGGCGATGTGGTGGCCATACCTCCCGGTCACGATGGTTGGAACGCGGGAAGCGAGCCCCTGGTGTATATCGAGATCCCGCACTGAACCCCGCATACCGTGTGAGTGAGGTTCCGCATGGGAGGTGGGAGCGTGGGGCAAATCGCAGGCAAGAGTTTTGATGCCGCCGACGAAACACGGCGGCCGTTCGAGAAGGGGCGGATTGACGTGGTGACCGTGGGCGGGCTGACCTTCTACCGGGAGACGCTCGAACCTGGCTGGAAGTGGTCCGAGCATGTCAGGCCCGTCGTGGGCGGAGGGCTCTGTCAACGGTTTCATGTGAAGATCTTCCTTGCGGGTCGTCAGCGCATCCGGATGCAGGACGGCACCGAGATGGAGTTCGGGCCCGGCGACGTGGCGGTCATAGCGCCGGGCCACGACGCCTGGGTGGTGGGAAGCGAGCCGAACGTGCTCATCGAACTGGCCGACGCGGTGCGACAAGCGGGCGCTGAGTGAGTCCTGGGGTCTCGCTCGTGAGGGGCGTTCTTCGGCAGGCTCGTGGGCTGGGGGCGGCATGGGACGGAAGGCGCCGAGGCCGGGGGGTGCGCATTGCGCAGGACCGCATCGAGTGGCGGTTCAGCGGCCGGGAGGACGCCGGCTCGGAGGACTCGCAGGGCCTAGAGCGGTACCGGTCGAGGGGCGGGAGCGGAAGGAGGTCGTGGGCACGGTACGGGGGTGGCGGAGATGAGGGGGAGGAGCGCGGGGCCAGGGGGATTGTCGAAACGGGGGAAGTGGAGTGGGGCGCTGGCCGCCTGCCTATTGGTGTTGCTGGGGCCGGGGCTCATCCCCGCCTCTCCGGCGCGGAGGGTACAGCTTGTCGGTGCGGGTCTGATCGGGAGCCCCGTGCCGAAGAAGTCCATCCCATCGCCTTCGGACTTTGGCTTTGCCGTGACGCCGGACGGGGGGACGTTCGTGTGCAGCATGGCGGGGCCGGTCACCGGCGGCTTCAAGGGGCTGACGGTGATGCTGGTGCAGGGGCCGGTGGAGAAAGGTAGCCTGTCCATCACCGGGAACACCGCCAGGTTCAAGGGAAGGGCCACCGTCGTGCTCGTCCCGGGGATGAACAAGGAAGCGGTGCAGATCTTCAACGATGTCGGGTTTACGGTTACGGTGCGTGCCGGGGGGCCTGGCGTCGGCTGGCTGACAGTGAACGTCCCGGCGTTTGCGAAGGCCCTGGGGGGAGATACGGGCGGCTTCTTGAAGCTGGGCCGGATCAGCGTCGAGCGATGAGGCGGCCCGGGGCGGGAAGGCTGCCTGCGCGTGGGCCACAGGTACGGAAGGGGGGGAGGGGGAGATGATCGACCGACGGGAGTTTCTGAGGAAGGCCAGCCTGGGTACTTTGGCCCTGGGGACACTGTCGGGCTTTTTACACGACGGGGCCACACCGGCCCTGGCTCAGAGCCAGCGCGGGTTTATGTTCCTGGCAGTGAGCTCGGCCGGAGAAGGGGCGGGTCGGCACATGATCGCCATGGGCGGCCGCGGGGTGTTCGATCCGTCCAAAGGTCCGGCGTCACCGGTGGAGGGCGGGGGGAGCTTCTTCCACTTTCAGCCGGCCGCCAGTGCGCCGTTTCCTCTCGTCGGATCCGGGACGTGGAAGGCCAGGCTGCTGTCGAACTACCGGGAGATCGGCAGCTACGGCGGTGCGGCGGCGGGCATTGGGGCGTTCGTCATCGACCTGCACCGGATCCGTCCATCTCCGGCGGTCTTCCGCGGGGCCGTGCTGACCATCTACTGCAACCTGGGCCCGGCCGGGCTGCAGACTGGGGAGATCGAAGGCTACACGCTCAGCATTCCCGGCACGGATTTCTCCGCGGGGGGAACGCTCGGCCCGTTCCGGCAGATCCCACCGGGCGGGGTCGGGTTGACCGTCTTCCAGCTGACCGAGTCGCTGGGGTAGCCGAACCGGACACGCCCGTGGAGACACGCGCGCTCTTCCATCCGTTTGCAATCCGCAGCGTGAGGCCGGGGGTGGCGGTGAGTGCCGCCCTAGCGTCTGCGGGCGGGGTCATCTTTGGACTCCTGGAGCAGTGGCCCGTGTGGGGAGTCGGGGTGGCGGGTCTCGTCCCCTGGCTTCCAGTCTTGGTCTCGGAGACCCGGTGGCTGTCCCGTTTGCATGGGCCGCTGGCGCTCTTCTACGTCCTGGTGGTGACGCAGACTGCCCACCTCCTTGAGCACGTGGTCCAGATGACGCAGATCCACATTCTCCGCCTCGGCGGCGTGGAGGCGCGGGGAGTCTTCGGCGCGCTGGACGTCGAGTGGGTCCACTTCCTGTGGAACACCTGGGTGCTCGCGACCGTCCTCCTGTTGCTTCGGAGTTTCCGCAACAACCGGTGGCTGTGGGTGACGGCGTGGCTTGCCGTGTGGCACGAGGCCGAGCACGTGGTGGTGTTCTCCACCTACCTGCTGACGGGGCAGGCGGGCACGCCTGGCCTCCTGGGCCAGGGCGGACTGGTCGCGGGCGGGTTGCCCCTGCGGCGATCCGACCTGCACTTCCTGTACAACCTCATCGAGACGGCGTTTCTCGTGGGGGCATTTCTGTGGCAGTTTCCGAGGTTCGGGAAGGGGGTTGCTGGGACGGGCGCAGGTCGCGCCTGAGATTAGCGTTTGAGGGGGTGAGGGAAGTGGGGTACGCGATCGAGGGGAAGTTGCTGGAGGCCTGTTCCTGTGCGGCGGTGTGTCCGTGCTGGGTGGGTGACGATCCCGACGGGGGCGAGTGCGACGGATTGGTCGCCTATCACTATGAGCGGGGAGAGATCGACGGGGTCGACGTGTCCGGTCTGACCCTGGCCCTGGCGGTCCACATTCCCGGCAACGTGCTCAAGGGTGGATGGAAGGTCGTGGCGTTCGTGGACAGCAAAGCCACCCAGCGACAAAGGGATGCGATTCTGGCGGCTCACACCGGTCAGTTGGGTGGCCCCCTGGCGGATCTGGCCTCTCTGGTGGGCGAGGTGCTGGGAGTGTATGACGTGCCCATCGAGTTCGCCATGTCCGATGGACGCGGGCACATCCGCGTTGGCGATGCGGTAGCCGGGGAGATGCAGCCCCTCACCGACCTCCAGGGACGGCCCACCTCACTGGTGGACAGCGTCTTCAGCACGATTCCGGGCTCGCCGGCGATTGTGGGCAAGGCGCCGGCGCTGCGGGCGCATATCCCGCAGCACCGCGTCGCCTGGGAGTTCAGCGGGCGCAACGCCATCCTGGGGAGCTTCCGGTTCACGGCCTGAGAGGGCGGATGGCCGATGCTGGGCGTGCGTCGGACCTCGCACGATCGCCTGTGGTACGGCGGCGCCGTGGCCGCTCTGGTCGTATCGGCGTGGGGAATCCTCGGGGTTTGGGGCGTGTCGCCCCACGCGGCGTGGCTCGGGCACGGAGGGGCTGGCGATGCCTCGCTGCAGCTGTGGGTCCACCTGGCGGTCTTTGTTGCCGCCTGGACGCTCATGACGGTCGCGATGATGCTTCCCGGCAGCCTGCCGCTGGTGCGCCTGTTTGGGGCCGTCACCCGGGAGCGAGCCGGACACGGGCGTCTCGTGGCGAGCCTCATCGGGGGGTACCTGCTGGCGTGGGCGGGGTTCGGTGTGGCCGCCTTCGTCGGTGACCTTCTCGTCCACGCCCTGGTCGAACGCGTTGCGGGGATGAGAGGGTTCGTGTATCCTGCGGTGCTCCTGGCGGCGGGCGTGTACCAGTGCACGTCCCTGAAGGAGCGGTGCCTGGCGGAGTGTCGGTCGCCCTACGCTCAGATCGCACGTCACTGGCGGGGCCTCCGGCCGATCCGCGAGGCCCTGGGCCTAGGATTCCACCACGGGCAGTGGTGTGTCGGGTGCTGCTGGGCCCTCATGCTTCTGATGTTCGCTGCGGGAGTCGCCCACCTGGGGTGGATGCTGGCCCTGGGAGCGGTGATGGCGGCTGAGCGGACCGCCTCCTGGGGGCGGCGGGTCAGCAAGCCTGTGGGCTTGGTGCTGATGGCGTGGGCCGGGCTGCTCGCGAGCGCGCCGAGCATGCGCCTGCTAGAAGGGTGGGTGAGATGACGGAGTGTCGCTCGTGTCGGAGCCCCCTTCGGCCTTGAGAGCGAAGTGGTGTTGGCACGGGCAGAGGGGGGATCCGGTCGACTGGTGCAGGGAGCAGAGGAGGGTCAACACGAGGGAGGAGGATGGCCATGGCAAGCGACGCGATGGTGAACGGGGTGGACGTGGGACGGCTCCTGGCGACGGTGGAAGCCATCAAGGCAGATCCGGATCTGGCGCGGTTTACGTTCCGGGCGACCAGCGAGTGGGTGACCGGCGGCCGGTCCCGCACCGCGATCCAGGGATTCTATGGGGCGGGGCAAGAGGACACCTCCCGGGCTAGGCCCTTCGTGCTGGAGGGCGACGAACCCCCTGTGTTGCTGGGGACGAATGCCGCCCCCAACGCCGTGGAGGCGGTGTTACATGCCCTGGCGTCCTGTCTGGCGGTGGGGTTCATCTACAACGCCGCCGCGCGGGGGATTAAGGTGGAGCGCCTGCAGTTTGCCCTGGAGGGGGACCTGGACCTCCGCGGGTTCCTGGGGTTGTCGGACCGGGTTCGCCCCGGCTACCAGAAGATCCGGCTGTCCTATCAGGTTAAAGCTGACGCGCCGCGGGAGGAGATCGTGGCCCTTTGCGACTACGTCCAGAAAACCTCGCCGGTCCTGGACATCCTTCGCAACCCGGTGTCGGTCTCGGTGTCGCTGGCGGACTGAAGGGAATTAGCGGGAGGGGGTATTCGCCGGTTTGCCTCGCCGCTCACGTGGGAAGCCGGTACAGGTACAAGAAGGACCGGCCCGGTCATCTCAGGGGTGGGTGAACGGAGCCAGGTGGGGCGGGCTGGCACGGTCTTGACGAGATAGGCCAGCCCGGTCGCGTCCACGGACGGTCGGATAGCGCTCCGACGCGGCGGCGCCCGTTCGGCCCACGGGCCAGCGGCGGACCTCCACCAAGCTGGGGCCCGACGCCGACTCCGCAGTAGACCGGAGAGGAGTTCCTGTTCGGCGCGTAGCGTGCCCGCGCCCCGCGGTTGCGGGCGGGGCCGACGGCGGCAGACGGTAGCAGATCCCACCGTCCCAGCGGTTGCCGGAGGTGTTAGAGTCAGCACGGTGGGAGTCGACGAACCCTTCGTATCCCGAGCGCTCCGGCCCTACGTGTACTCGAGCGGTCGCCCCGGGCCGGCAGAACTCGCCAGGGCCGGCGGTCTCCGTGTTCGGTACGGGGCCGCGGGCCTTTCGGGGGTGCTGCTCGCCCTGAGCTTTCCGCATCCCGGCTGGTGGCCTCTCGCCTGGGTCGCCCTAGTCCCCTTGCTCCTGGCACTCCGCGGGCTGCGGCCGGCAGCCGCGGCAGGGGTGGGCCTCGTATTCGGGTTGGCCTTCTACGGGCTGCTGCTCACGTGGCTCAACAGCCTGGGGGTGGCCGCGTACCTCACGGTTGTGGCGTTCAGCGCGGGATACTCTGCCCTGTTCGGAGCGCTGGCAAGCTGCGGAGGCCAGGGCGGGGAGGACGTTCGGTTCCTCTTGACGGCGTGGCTGGCGTGGGTCGTGGTGGAGTGGCTGCGCAGCCTGGGCGTTGCCTCATTCCCGTGGGGCCTCGTGGGCTACTCCCAGTGGACGAACCTGCCTGTCCTGCAGCTCGCCTCGCTGGGCGGTGTGTACCTCGTTTCCGCGGCCGTAGTGGCGGCGAACGTAGGGCTTGCCCTGCTTTTGCTGCGCAGACCCTCGGGGGTCGTGCCCCTGCTCCTGGTAGCGCTGGCGTGGGGATGGGGGGCCGGCAGGCTGGCGCGCCTGGAAGCGGAGGCACGACCCTGGATGCCGGTGGCTGCGATCCAGCCCAACCTGGCACAGCAGCGGAAGCTCGATCCCGACCACGCTCCTCAGACTCAGAAAACCCTCCTGGAACTCACCCGGGACGCGGTGCGCTCGGGAGCGCGTCTGGTGGTCTGGCCCGAGCACTACTGGCCGGCTCCGCTCCTCCGCGAAGGGCGACTCGATCCCCTGATCCAGACCGCAGTGCCCGAGGGCGTCGCGCTCCTGGCTACCGGGGAGATCGACGGTCGCCGCAACTCGGCCGTCATGGTGGACCGCGGAGGCGTGAGAGGGCGGCACGACAAGGTGCGGCTCGTGCCCCTTGGGGAGTGGTGGGCCGATCCCGGGCCCGGCTACCGGGCCCTCTGGGCCCCGGAGGGCCCCGTAGGTGTGCTCCTGTGTTACGAAGTGGTCTACGCCGCCTCCGCGCGGGCCCTGGTCGTCGGCGGGGCTCGCTACCTCATCCACTCTACCGAGGAGGGGTGGTTCGGGGAGTCTGCGGGACCGGTGCAGCACCTGGGCTTCGCGGTCGTGCGCGCGGTGGAGCTGGGCCGGGACGTGGTGCGGGCCGCGAGCATCGGGATCTCCGCCGTTATCGAGCGGACGGGGCGCATCCAGGCACGGCTCCCGCAGGTGACGCAGGGATGGATCGCCGGGCGCATCGAACCCCGGTCCGACCTCACGCCCTACGCCCGCTGGGGAGACCTGTGGGTGTGGGCAGCTGCCGCAATCCTGGGCGCCTTGGTGCTACCCGCAGCGCTCCCGTGGGTGCGCCGGGAGGTGGGGATGCCGTTTCTCCTGCCCGCCGCGGCCGCGATGTTGGGACGCGCCCTCGGGCTCGGGTGGTTTCTCACAGGGCTGCTCCTGGGCGCGGCGGCCCTTGGGGTGTGCCCGGATCCCCGGCGGATCGGGCTTGCACCGGCCCGGCGGCTCACGAGCCTTTTGACCGCCGCGGGCTTTTCGGGAATGGCGGTGTGGCTGGTACAGACGGGATTCGCGGCTCAGGGGATCCCGCTGTTCTTTCAGATGCCGGGGTGGGATCGCGTGTTGGCGTACCTTGTGTTTGGAGCCGCGGAGGAGGTTTGGCTGCGGGGTGTGATCGTCGCCTCCCTTCCCACCTCTTCCCTCGCCGCCTTCGCCCTCTCCCAGCTGGGTAGCCTGCTCCTGTACCTGGGAGCGCGGGGGGAGGTGGTGGCCTGGCACCTCCTGAGCGGCGCGGCGTTTTTCCTCATCCGGAGGGCCACGGGGAGCCTTTGGGGCCCCCTACTGGCACGGGGCCTCGGGGACGCGACCCTGTGGGCCCTGCTGGGACGGTGGCCGTTTTAGAGCTCTACGGAGAGGCGTCCGCCGATCGCGGCACGTGCTCGGTGACGGGAACGAGGGTCTGAGGGAGGGTCTGCGGTTGTGGTGGCCGATTACGAGATTCGCTTGGAGGACATCAAGGACGCGGACGCGGCCCTGCGCCCGTACGTGCAGCGAACCCCGCTCCTGAGCGCTGGAGCCCTGGGCCAGATGGCGGGGGTGGAGCTGTGGCTGAAGGCGGAGAACCTGCAGCGTACCGGTTCCTTCAAGGTCCGGGGTGCGTTCAACCGGATCCGTCTGCTGGGCCCGGAGGAACGGCGCCGCGGAGTGGTGGCGGCGTCTGCGGGCAACCACGCGCAGGGGGTGGCCCTGGCGGCGCGCGAGCTGGGCGTACGGGCCACGGTGGTCATGCCGGAGGCGGCTCCCCTGGTGAAGGTGGAGTCCACGCGCGGGTACGGTGCGGAGGTGGTGCTGCACGGACGGGACTTTGAGGAGGCCTTCGCGTACGCGCAGGCGCTGCACCGGGACTCCGGTGCGGTGCTCGTCCATGCCTTCGACGACCCGGCGGTCATCGCGGGCCAGGGGACGGTGGGACTGGAGATCGTGGAGCAGCTGCCGGACGTGCAGCTGGTGGTGGTTCCCGTGGGCGGCGGGGGTCTGATTTCCGGGGTGGCGGTGGCGGTCAGATCCCTGGTGCCCAAGGCCCGCGTGGTAGGGGTGCAGGCCGCAGCGGCACCCGCGGTGTACCAGTCTTGGCGGCAGGCGCGAGCGGTGGAGGTCCCCGCGCGGCGGACTCTGGCGGACGGCCTGGCGGTGAGCGCTGCGCGCGGCGGGGTCCTGGAGCTCCTGCGGCGGTGGGTAGACGACCTGGTCACGGTGGAGGAGGACGAGCTGGCGGGTGCCATGGTCCTGCTGCTGGAGCGGGCAAAACTGGTGGCGGAAGGGGCGGGAGCGGCTGCGGTGGCGGCCCTGGTGTACGGCAAGGTCCGCATGCCGGGGGCCCGCACCGTGGCGGTGGTGAGCGGGGGGAACGTGGACCTGAACACCCTGGTGCGGGTGGTGGACCGGGGTCTGATGAAGACCGGACGCCTCCTCCGGTTGCATACCCGCTTGCTGGATCGGCCCGGCAGCCTGCGGCAGCTGCTGGAGGTGGTGGCTCGGGAGGGAGCCAACGTGGTCACCGTGGAGCACGATCGCCTGGCCCCCGACGTCCCGGTGGGCGAGGCCGACGTCACCCTGCTGGTGGAGACACGGGATGCGGAGCATGCGCGGCTGCTGCTGACGCAGGTCCGACGCGCGGGCTTCTCCGTCCACGGCGACTAGGGGCCTGCCGGCGAGGGACCTCACCTCCCGCGGGAGCCTTCTCGTTCACGGATTCTTCACACGGCCGCCAACGGCGCCTCACGGACGTCGCCCAACATGATCCCGGAGGGTTCAACATGTCCTGGACGCGCCGGTTTCTCGTGGTGTGGCTCGTCGCCGGCCTGTGGGGGGCTGTCGCGGGCACCTGGCCGGCCCGGGCGGAGGTCTGGCAACCGGTCCAGTTGACCGTGCGCGACCGGGGTGCGGGTCGCGTGACGGTCACTGCCACCTGGCAGGGCGTTCGGGAGGGGAGCCTGGTGTTGCGCGTGGCCTTCGGCACGCATTCCGTGGACCTGTCCGGGTTCGACGTGGCGAGCAACACGGTCCTGCGGGACGAGGCCGGTCGGGAACTGCGGCTCCTGCGGTGGCAGGAGGAGCAGAGTAGCTCCCACCACCGCAGCGGCCTGCTGGTGTTTGCTGCTCCCCCGGCTCCTCCCGGACGTCTCTTGCTGGTGGTCCGGAACCTGGCGGGGGTCCCCGAGCGCGTGCTGGTCTTCGAGTTCCGACAGTGAAAACAGCGCTGGCACTTTCGGCTAGGCGAGGTCTGCCGGCCCGCTGCGCGGTAGGACGGGGGGCAGGAGCAGGCATTCCTCCCTGGGCCTGCGGTGTAGTGGGGAGCGCGGGATTGCTGGGGCTGTACGTGGGAGTCGTGGCCGGGCTGTCGGGTTCCCTGGGGCATGCGTGGGAGCTCCTGGCCACCGACTGGCCCTTCGTCACCGCTCTCGCCGGGGGCTTCGGGACCCAGGTGGGGCTGTACGCCCACCTGCGCAGGTTGCGGAGGGCGTCCGGTGCCGTGGCGGGCGCTGCGGGTGTCGGTACCGGGACCTCCACCGCAGCCATGGTGGCCTGCTGCGCTCACCACGCCACAGACGTCTTGCCGTTCTTGAGCCTGCCCGCGGTCACAGGTGTCGTTGGTGCCCTGGCCGCGTGGCGGGTTCCCCTCATGACCCTGGGGATCGCCACGAACGTCGTGGGCGTGGGAGTCAGTCTCCGGCTCGTGCGGCACGCCCGGGCACGCCTAGGGGAGATCTCAGAGAAGGAGGGAGGGGCCATGGCGGAGCGCGTGAAGGACCCCGTGTGCGGTATGGAGGTGGATCCGGAGCGGGCGGCCGCGCGGTCCGAGTACGAGGGCAAGACGTACTACTTCTGCTCCGCTCACTGCAAGGCCAGCTTCGACCGGGAGCCGGAGAAGTACGCCAAGCAGTCCTGAGGGGGACTCCGCTGAGGAACCCGCGGGACAACCTGTGGGAGGTGGAGTATGCGTCCCACACAGCGATCGCGCGCGACCAGAGCGGAACGGCGCTCGGGCGGCCGGCGGGGCCACGCAGGTGGCCTGTTCGGCGCCGCGCCCGTGGTGCGCAAGGCTGTCTTTCTGCTCCTGGCCCTGACGGCTGCCGGAGGGGCTGCGGCCCTGCTGTGGCCCCGGGGTGGTGGTCCGGAGGAGGCGGACCAGACCGTCGAGATCACCATGGCCGGGTTCAGCCAGCCTGTCCTCCTTGCCCGTGCAGGCAAGCCCTTGCGCCTGCGGATCGTAAACCCGGACAGCCCCTACCACACGGACGGTGGCGGGTGGCACCAACTGGCCATCCCCGCCCTCAAGGTGGATGTGCGGGTGCCTCCGCGCAGCAGCCGCGTGGTGGAGATCCCAGCCGCGCCGCCCGGCGAGTACGGCTTCTACTGCGACGTCTGCTGCGGCGGCAAGGCGAACCCGACCATGCGGGGCGTTCTGCGGGTAGAGGCCTGACGTCGGCGGTTTGACGGCCTCGTGGGGGGAGCTGGGTTGGACGCCGCCGACCTCACCCTGCCCGTGGTGGCGGGAGCTGCACTGCTGGACAGCCTCAACCCGTGTTCCTTCGCGGTGTTGCTGATGTTCGTGGGTGTCGCCCTCCTGCTGGCGGAGCGGTCGGGGGTATCTGGGGCACGGGGGAAACTGTGGCGGACGGGATTCACCTTCATCTTCGGCGTTTTCCTGGCGTACGTGGCTTTGGGGCTGGGCGGGTTGACGTTCCTCCGCGGGCTCGCTGGCGGGCACTGGGTGGGTCGCGGGGCGGCCCTGGGCGCTGTGGGCTTGGGACTGCTGACGCTTCAGGAGGCGCTGGTACCGGAATGGGGGGTACGTCTCGGTGCGCCCCCAGCGCTGGGCGAACGGCTGCGGGCCCTGAGCGCCCGGGGCAGTCTGCCCGCGGTGTTCGGCGCGGGCGTGCTCGTAGGTCTGTGCACCGTGCCCTGCTCGGGAGCCATCTATCTGGCGGTGCTGGCCCTGCTGGCCAGTCAGCCTACGTTCGCGCGAGGGCTGGCGTACCTGGTGTTGTACAATTTCGCTTTCGTGCTCCCGCTGGTGGCGCTGCTGGCGGTGGCCGGATCCCGGCCCGTTTTCAACCAGCTCGGGCGCTGGCAGCTCCACCACCGCCGAACGCTGAAATTCGCCATGGGGGCCGGGGCGGTGGTCCTGGGCCTGCTGCTCCTCGCGGTGCTGTGAAGACCCGGCTCCGCACACCGCCCGCTGCGGTGCCTGGGCGTACAATGGCGACGGAGGGGAGCCGTGTCCCGCGGGCTGGTGCTGGTCGGTGTCGGGCTCATAGCGCTGGCGGCAGTCCTGTCCCTGACCGTCCCGTGGGCCGGGCCGGCCGTGGGGTGGCCGGACTTCTGGGGATCCTCGCCTGCGACACCGGTGACGCTGGAGGCCGCTGCGGAGCTCGTGCGGCGGGTCCTGGCGGAGTGGGGCTACCCGGACCTGGTGCCCAAAGAGGTGATGGAGTTCACGAACCACTTCTACGTCCTGGTGGTGGAGAAAGACACCGGGAGGGGCGCCATGGAGCTCCTTGTGGAGCGCAACGGGTTCGTGCACCCGGAACCCGGGCCCAACATGATGTGGAACACGAAGTACGGGCACGTGGGCGGGAGGATGGGTCCGGGGTTTGGCACCTGGCAGGGAACACCGCCGTTGTCTATGGAGCGCGCGCGGGGGGTGGCGCGGGAATTCGTGGACCGGGTCTTCCCGGGGGCCGTGCCCGGCCCGGGGACGGAGTTCTACGGTTACTTCACCTTCGACCTGCAACGAGACGGAGACACCTTCGGGATGCTGAGCGTGAACGCGTACACGGGCCAGGTGTGGTACCACGCCTGGCACGGAGCGTTCATACGGGAGAAGGAGCTGTAAGGAGGGGCAGATGAGTTGGCGGGACGCGGTGCTGGTGGCCGTTGTGGTGCTGGGAGTCCTGGTGTTGCTCCCCGCCCTGTGGATGGGCGTGGGAGGTTGGGGTTGGATGATGGGGCCCGGAATGATGGGCCCCGGAATGATGGGCCGGTGGGGCGGTTGGGGCTGGGGTTGGGGTGGGCTGGTGGGGTTGGTCCTCCTCCTCCTCCTGGTGGCGGGTGTGGCCCTGGTAGTTGTCGGGCTCGCGCGGCGGGAAAGATCCGACAGCGCCCTGGAGATCCTCCGGGAACGGCTGGCGAGGGGGGAAATCACCGCGGAGCAGTACGAGGAGTTGCGGAAACTCCTCCAGTAGACGGTAGACCGCAGCGTCTACCATGAGGGTAGATGGTACGCGTCCTCGTGGTGGACGACGATGAGGCGATCCTGAGCCTCCTGGGGTCGTACCTGACCCGCGAGGGATTCGAGGTCCAGACCGCGGGGAACGGGGAGGCTGCCCTTGTCGCGGCCCGGACCTTCCGCCCCGACGTGGTGGTGCTGGATGTTCTGCTTCCTGGCCTGGACGGGCTGGAGGTGCTCCGTCGGTTGCGGGCCGAGGGCGAGCCCTACGTGATCCTCCTCACCGCGAAGGCGGAGGAGACAGACCGGGTGGTGGGCCTGGAGCTGGGGGCGGATGACTACGTGACCAAGCCCTTCAGCCCCCGGGAGCTGGTGGCCCGGATCCGCGCGGTGTTGCGCCGGGGCCGCGGCCGGGCGGAGGTCCCGGAAGCCCCCCTGGTGTTCCGGCGGCTCCGGATCGACCCGGCACGGCGGGAGGTGTGGCGGGACGGGGAGCGGGTGAACCTGACGCCCCTGGAGTTCGACCTGCTGCGGGCCCTGGCGTCCTTCCCCGGCCGGGTGTGGACCCGGGAGCAGCTCATCGAGCGGGTGTGGGGCCACGACTACTTCGGCGACGAGAGGGTGGTGGACGCACACATCAAGGAGCTCCGCCGGAAGCTAGGAGACGACCCGGCGCACCCCTCCTTCATCGGCACGGTTCGCGGCGTGGGGTACCGGTTCGTGGACGAACCCGGGTAGCATGCCCACGCGGCTGTTCCCCAAGCTCCTCCTCGCCTTCCTGGTCGTCATCGCCACCGGTGCGGTAGTGGCCTGGGGGACTGCATGGGGGCTCGCGCCGGTGGCGTTCGCGGACCACCTCGCCAGCATGGCGGACCGGCTGGGAGGTGAAGTAGGGCTGGTCGAGGAGCTGTTCGCGGGATTCCAACAGGCGGTGGGCACCGCGGTGCTGGTGGCGGTGGCCGCCTCTGTCGTGGTAGCGTCCGCGGTGGCCACCTTTGTGGCTCGCAGGATCGTGGACCCTATTGAGGCGATGCGGCAGGCCGCGGACCGGATCGCCTCCGGCCGGTACGGGGAGCGGGTTCCGGTGCGGTCCGCGGACGAGCTGGGGGAGCTCGCGGACCAATTCAACCGCATGGCGGCCTCCCTGCAGCGGCTGGAGCGTGCCCGCCGGGATCTCGTGGCAGATGTGGCGCACGAGCTGCGCACGCCCCTCGCAGGACTGGCGGGTTACCTGGAAGGTCTGCTGGACGGGGTTCTGGAGCCCACCCCCGAGCTGCTGGGCCGCATGCGCCGGGAGGTCCGCCGACTCGAGCGCCTAGTGGAGGACCTCCAGGAACTGTCGCGGGTGGAGGCCGGGCGGGTTGAGTTGCGGCGAAGAGCTACGGCGGTCGACGAGCTACTGGAGGTGGTGCTCGCTCGGCTGCGGCCGCAGTTCCTGGACAAGGGAGTCCACCTCTCGGTAGAGGTCCCCGCGGACCTGCCCCGCGTACTCGCAGACCCCGACCGGGTGGCCCAGGTACTGACCAACCTTCTGGGGAACGCCCTTCAGTACACCCCCTCCGGAGGCCAGGTGACCGTGCGGGCGTGGGCCGTGGACGGGGAGGTGGCGGTGTCGGTGACTGACACCGGGATCGGAATTCCCGCGGAGCACCTGCCCCACATCTTCGAGCGGTTCTACCGGGTCGACCGATCCCGAGCGCGGGCCGGTGGCGGGACGGGGATCGGGCTGACCATCGCCAGGGGCTTGGTGGAGCTCCACGGGGGCCGCATCTGGGCATCGAGCCCCGGCCCGGGCCGGGGGAGCACGTTCACCTTCACCCTGCCCCGGGCCGGGTAGCACCTTCACCGATTCTTCACGGACGGCGCAGGTACGCCTCACCGAGGCCACGTAGACTGACCCCGGAGGAGACTCGTGATGTTGTGGATGGTGGCTTTCTGGGTGCTGGTGGCGGTCCTGGCCGCCGCGGTGGTGTCGCTGCTGTTCCCTCGGAACAGCGGTGGGGAGGACGTGCGCCGGGTCCTGAGGGAACGGCTGGCCCGGGGCGAGCTCGGGGCGGCGGAGTACCGGGAACGGATGCAGAACCTGGAAGTGCAGAGCAGCAAGGGTTCCCGGGGTTGGGTGGGCGTCGCGGTCGTGGTGCTTCTGGCGCTGGTGACCCTGTGGGCGGTCCTCGCCATGGGCGCCGGGTGGGGCATGCACGGGCGCTGGGGCATGCCCGGCATGCCCATGCCCCACATGGGAGGTTGGAATCCCAGCCCCGTACCCAGCGCTCGTCCCGGCGGACGGCTCCTGCCCGTGGAGCTGGCAGACTTCAGCTTCCGGCCCGGGGTGGTGCGGGTGCGGGCCGGAGAGCCTGTGAACCTGAAGCTGCGCAATACCGGCCGCGTCCCCCACGACCTGTACGTTCCGGACCTGGACTTTCGCGCCGCGGTGGCTCCAGGGCAGGAGGTGGTGGCGGGGCTGCTAGCGGACCGGCCCGGCACATTCGAGTTTTACTGCACGGTTCCCGGCCACCGGGAAGCGGGCATGAGGGGGGTACTGGTGGTCTCGCCGTAGGCCTACGCCACGTCCGGCGGGCCGACCCGTTCTAGTAGAGCTGCCCACGTTCGGCTCACGTCGTATATCGTGGATCGTGCCACGGTAGGAATGCGAAGGGAGGTGGTTCAGGTGAAGGTGGTGCTGACATTTGTCATCACGGTGCTCGTGGCGGTGGGCTTCGGAGTACAGGAGGGCGCAGGCGCTGCGGGTACGCGGCAGGCGGCGGAGCTGCAGATGAAGGAGTTCGCCTTCGTGCCCGCCACCGTCACCTTCAGGGCCGGGGTGCCTGCGGAGCTGCGTCTCGTAAACCGGGGGGTGGTGGAGCACGAGTTCATGGTGTACGACCCAGGCCACATGCACCTGGCGGGGATGGATCCGGACACCATGCACCGGGAGCTGGAAGCGCGGTCCTACTTCCGGGGGCTGGACGTGCGGGTGGAGGGAAAGGCGAAGATGGTAGAACGGATGGGCAAGGACTTAGCGATGATCGCCCTCGCCCCGGGCGAGCGGGTGGTCCTGCGCTTCACGCCCAAGAAGAAGGGTACGTTCGAGGTCGGCTGCCACATCCCGGGCCACTACGAGGCGGGGATGAAGGGGCGTTGGGTGGTCCACTAGGTCCGCCGCGGCGGTGTTTCACGCAGAAGCCGGCGGGGGTGACTGCGACGGGAGGGGAGCAGGTCTGCGTCGCGGGATCCAGGCCGGGGTGCGACGGGCGTATTCTTCGTAGGTGGCACCGAAGCGCCGGGTGAGCTCCGCTTCCTCTCGCCGCGCCTGCCGCACGTAGGCGGCGGTGAGCACCGGCCACATCAGCAACCCGGGGAGGGTAGGCCAGTGCACCAACCAGCCGCCGGTTACCAGTACCAGGCCCAGGTACTGGGGGTGTCGGAGATGCCGGTAGGGCCCCGTGGTCACGAGTCCCTCGCGGTGCCGGTAAAGCTCCCTCCACCCGAGGACCACGAGGAGTACGCCCAGGAGGGTGATGGCGGAGCCCACCGGCATTCCGAAGCGGTACATGTACGTCATGAACTCCCGCTCGAACAGCGTCCAGCCCAGGGCGGACGAGAACAGGTAAGCGGTCAGGGGAAACCCGAACATCTCCGCGAACAGTGAGATCACGAAGGCCGCGTACAGCCCGTGGGGCCGCCAGTCCCTTCGGGCCCGCACGGGCAGCAACAGCAGGAAGGCCAGGAACAAGGCCGCGGAGAGCACTACCAGTCCCCACTGCCCGCGGGTGATGGACAACAGTTCCGCCCGCAGAGGGCTTCCCCAAAGCGCCAGGGAGTGCCCCGCAGCCACCAGGAGGGCGGTGACGCTGACCGTGGCGGCTGCCACGCCGGCCGCGCTCCACAGCCGTTGCGCGCGGGAGGTGGGGGAGGCGGCGTCTCGCGATGCGTGGCTCGAAGGCGGCCTCATGACAGTCGCGCCCGGCGCAGGAGGCTGGCGTTGAGGGCCACGATGACGGTGGACAGGCTCATCAGGAGGGCCCCCACCGCGGGGGAGAGCGACACGCCCGCCCGGTACGCCACCCCCGCGGCGAGGGGGATGGCCACCACGTTGTAGCCCGTGGCCCACAGCAGGTTCTGGACCATCTTGCCGTACGTGGCCGCCGCGAGGTTGAATACGGTGACCGCGTCTACGGGGTCGTTCTCCACCAGGACCACGTCCGCCGACTCCAGGGCTACGTTCGTCCCGGCACCGATGGCCACCCCGAGGTCGGCTTCCACCAGGGCCGGCGCGTCGTTGATTCCGTCCCCGACGAACGCGACCGGGCCGTCCGCGCGCAGCTGCTGAACGATGCGAGCCTTGTCCTGCGGCAGGACCCGCGCGAAGGTGCGGTCGATGCCGAGTTCCGCGGCCACGGTGCGGGCTACAGCTTCCGCGTCGCCCGTGACCATCACCACCCTGCGGCCCGTACGGTGCAGGAGCCGGACCGCTTCCCGCGCCCGGTCCCGCACGCGGTCCGCCAGGGCGAACACCGCCAGGGCGCGTCGGTCGTCCCCCAGGACCACCGCGCTTTCGCCCCGTGCGCTGGCCTGCTGCAGCCCCGTGGAGAGGGACTCCCCGCCACCTGCTAGCCCCAGCTCCTGGATCCACTCGGGCCGGCCAACCCGGTAAACTTGCCCGTTCCAGGATCCCTCGATCCCTTTCCCCGGGACCGCGCGGACCTGCTGTGCTGGTACCGGAACGACACCGCGCTCGCGGGCGGCCTCCACGATCGCGCGGCCAAGCGGGTGCTCGGAAGCCGACTCCAGGGCCGCGGCGATGCGCAGGGCCTCCGTCTCCTCCAGCCCGTCCGCGTACACCGCGCGCACGACAAAACGTCCCTCCGTAAGGGTGCCGGTTTTGTCGAAAGCCACGGTCCGGATCTCGCGGGCCCGCTCGAAGGCCTCCCGGTTCCGGACGAGGATGCCGTGGCGGGCTGCCAGGGAGGTGGCGTTCACGACGACAAGCGGGACGGCCAGGCCGAGGGCGTGTGGGCAGGCGATCACCAGGACCGTGACCGCGCGCTCCAGTGCGAAGGCGGGGTCAGCCCGCGAGGCCAGCCAGCCTCCGAGGGTGGCGCTGCTTGCTCCCGCCGCCACGTACACCAGCCAGGCGGCCGCGCGATCCGCGAGGACCTGGTAGCGGCTGCGGGCGGCCTGCGCTTCCCGGACCAGGCGCGCGATCTGGTGCAGGGTCGTCTCCTCGCCCGTGCGGAGGACGCGGACCCGGAGCACGCCTTCGCCGTTCACCGAGCCCGCCACCACGTCGGATCCGGGTTCCTTCGGCACCGGGCGGGACTCGCCCGTGAGGAAGGCCTCGTTGACGCTGCTCGCGCCCTCCTCCACCACACCGTCCGCGGGGATCTGCTCTCCAGGCCGCACGAGGACCCGGTCGCCCTCCCGCAGGGCCTCCAGCGGCACGTCTTCCACCTCCCCGTCCCGGACCCGGTGGGCCACGGGGGGGAGCAGGGAGGCGAGGTGCTCCAGGGCGCGACTGGCGCCCTGCACCGCCAGCATCTCCATCCAGTGGCCGAAGAGCATGACCACCACCAGGGTGGCGAGCTCCCAGTAAAAGGGCCTTCCGGGGACTCCGAGGCTCGTCGCGACGCTGTACGCGTAGGCCACCGTGGTGCCGAGGGCCACCAGGGTCATCATCCCGGGAACGCGGCCCCGGACCTCCCGCACCGCACCCGCGAGGAACGGGACCGCCCCGTAGCCGTACACCGCCGTGGCCAGGAGGGGCTCGACCCACCGGGAGGCCCAGAGCCGGACCGGTGGCAGCCCCAACCATCCGCGCACGTCCCCCGAGAGCGCCAGGATAGGTACGGTGAGCACCAGGCACACCCAGAAGCGGTCCCGGAACATCTGGGGCGTGTGCCCCGCGTGCCGGTCAGGAGCCGGTGGCTGCGCTCCGACTTGCGATTGGCCGGGACCGTGGGCGTGGGGGGCGTGCACGGCGGGCGCTAGGCGGCTACCGGGTACCCCGCCTGCTCCAGGGCCCGCTTTAGGGTCTCCTCGTCGAACGCCCCCTCTTCGAAGACGACTCGGACCTCTTTGTTGGCGAGGTCCACGTGCACGGACCGCACGCCCGGTACGCCCCGGGCTGCCCGCTCCACGGTGGCCGCGCACCCGTTGCAGTGCATGCGTGGTACCCTGTACACCTTCTCCATCCGGTCACCTCCCCTCTGCGCGCTTGCGAACCCACGGGATGACCACGGGCATGAGGACGATGGTGGTGAGCAGGAACACCCACGCGGCTCCAATCAGGCGGCTCGACCAGGAGGTTTCACCCTTCAGGGTGGCCAGGCCCACGAAGGCTGCCGCCGCCAGCAAGGAAGCGCCCAGGTACAAAGCCGCGGCTGCTGCGGACGGGTTTCGAACCGTCTTGAACATCGCTTCACCTCCCCGCGGCCGCGGGAGCCACCGCGCCCTCCACCCGGGCCCGCTCCTCGGGCCGGTGCCGCCGGCGCACGGGCGGCGTGTAGCCGCGCATGCGCTGGGTGTTCAGGGTCACCGACAGGGAGCTGGTGGCCATCAGCAGCGCGGCCAGCTCGGGGCTCACGATCTGGCGCAGGAAGGGGTACAGGATCCCGAAGGCCAGGGGGATGGCCGCGGTGTTGTACGCGAAGGCCCAGAACAGATTCTGGCGTACCAACCGCATGGTGGCCCGGGCGATCTGCAGGGCGGCCACGACGTCCAGGAGGTCGTCCTTCACCAGGACCACGTGTCCGGTCTCCTTGGCTACGTCCGTACCCGCACCCATGGCAATGCCCACGTCCGCCTGGGCCAGGGCCGGGGCGTCGTTGATGCCGTCGCCGACCATGGCGACCCGGTAGCCCTGGTCTTGCAAGCGTTTGATCTCTGCGGCCTTGTCTCCGGGTAGGACCTCTGCCAGTACCGTGTCCATCCCGAGTTGCTTCGCGATGGCGTGCGCGGTCCGGCGGTTGTCGCCGGTGAGCATGGCCACCCGAACGCCCATCGCTCGCAGCTCTCGGACGGCGAGGGGCGTCGTCTCCCGGAGCGTGTCGGCGACCGCCACGATCCCCACGGCCCGGCCGTCCACCGCCACGAACATGGCGGTCTTGCCCTGGGCCTCCAGCTCCTCGGCCCTTAGCCCGAGTCCGTCCAGCGCCACGCCCTGCTCGGCCATGAGAAGACGGTTGCCGAGCAGGACCGTACGTCCGTCGACCCGCGCCACCACGCCGCGGCCTGGCAGGGCCTGGAACTCCTCAGGGTCGGGGAGCGTAAGACCCCGCTCCTGAGCAGCCCGCACCACGGCCTCGCCCAGGGGGTGCTCAGAGCGCTTCTCCGCGGCCGCCGCCCAGGCCAAGACCTGTTCGTCGGCGACGCCCGCCGGGACCACGTCGGTGACGGAGGGAAGTCCCTTCGTAAGGGTGCCGGTTTTGTCGAAGACCACCACCTGGACCTTCGACAGCGCCTCCACCGCATCCGCGCCTCGGAACAGGATGCCGTGCTCCGCGGCCTTGCCCGTTCCGGCCATCATGGCGGCGGGGGTGGCCAGCCCCACCGCGCACGGGCAGGAGATCACCAGCACCGCGATGGACACCAGGACGGCGAATCCCACGGCGCTGGCGCCCGTCAGCGCGTAGGGGGTCAGCATCAGGCGCGTCTGCGGACTGAACCATAGGTCATAGCCTACGAAGTACCAGAACAGGAAGGTCAGCAGGGCCAACACGTGCACCCAGAAGATGAACCGCCCGGCTACGAAGTCTGCCAGCTTCTGGATGGGGGCTTTCGAAGTCTGAGCCTCCTCCACGAGGCGGATGATCTGGGCGAGAGCGGTCTCCCGGCCCACGCGGGTGGCCCGGAAGGTGAAGGAGCCGGTCCGGTTCAGGGTGCCGCCGATGACCTCGTCGCCGGCTTTCTTTTCCACGGGGATGCTCTCCCCCGTGATCATGGACTGATCCACCGCCGAGTAGCCCTCTAGAACGACCCCGTCCACGGGGATCTGCTCCCCGGGCCGGACCACCAGAACGTCGCCTACCTCCACCTCGTCCACGGACACCTCCACCTCCCGGCCCTCCCGCAGGACCCGCGCGCGGCGTGGCTGCAGCCGCATCAGGCGCCGGATGGCCTCAGAGGCGCGACCGCGGGTGATGGCCTCGAGGTAGCGGCCCAGGAGGATGAACCACGTGAGCAGCGCAGCGGCTTCGTAGAAGGTGGCCTGGGAACCGCCGAACCCCGCCTGCGGCCAGAAGGTGTTCACCACCGCGATGAGGTACGCGGCGCCGATGCCCGTGGCGTAGAGCAGGTTCATGTCCGTGACCCCGCGGCGCAGGCCAGCAAAGGAGTGGACGAAGAACTGGGAGCCAGGGCCGGCCACGAGGGGTGTGGTGAGCAGGAACAGGACCAGCTTGTTGTGCAGGAACTCGGGGACGATCCGGGAAAGGAACCCGTAGGGCTGGAACGTCCCCAGCATCACCAGAAGGGCGAGGGGCGTGGCCACGAGGAGGTTGGTGCGCTGACGGCGGATCTCCCGGCGGCGGGCCTCCTGCTCGCGGTCCAGGGCCGCGGCACCCTCCACCTTCTCCTCCGCCCCGTAGCCCACCTCGCGCACCGCGGCCACCATCTCCCGGACCGTCACCGCACCGGGCAGGTAGTCCACCCGGGCGGTTTCCGTGCCGAGGTTCACGGAGGCGGCGAGCACGCCAGGCAGGGACGCGAGGGCGCGACGCACGTTTTCCACGCAGGACGCGCAGCTCATGCCGGTGATGTGCAGGTACGCGGTGGCGGTGCGGAGCCCGTAGCCGATCTCCTCTACAGCGCGTTGCATGGCCCGCACGTCCACGGCAGAAGGGTCGTACTCCACGGTGGCCTGCTCCGTGGCCAGGTTCACCCGGACCTCGCGAACGCCGGGGAGCCGCTGGAGCGCCCCTTCCACGTTGGCCACGCACGAGGCACAGGACATGCCCTCGATGGGGAGAACCACCCGGCTCATCGCCCACCTCCTGCCTCGAATACCTCCAGCAACTCCTGGATCACCCGCTCCCGCTCTCCCGGGTCGTCGGAGCGGATGGCGGTGGTTACGCAGTGGTTCAGGTGCCGCTGCAGGAGCAGCGCGTTCACCCGGTCCAGGGCGCTCTGCACCGCCTTCGTCTGCTTGAGGACGTCGATGCAGTACGCGTCCTCCTCCACCATGCGCAGGATCCCGCGCACGTGCCCCTCGATGCTGCGTAGCCGGGCCAGGATCTGGTCTTTCGCCCGGGGGTCGGCACCCTGGAAGGTCCTGCCGTGTTGGGTTCGGATCGCCATGTCCACCTCCCCCCTCCCCCCGTGGGGAGGGGTCAACACGATCCTACCAGGTTCCCCCGGGGGCGTCAAACGGCGCGGGCCGTTTCTGCCTCGTGGGGACCCGGGAGCCCGGGCACGGGCCGATGAGGGTTACGAGCCGTCGCCACTTCTGTCTAACCTGATACGTGGTACGGACGAGTGCGCATCGCGCGCGTAGCGCGCGGCACCGCGTTACCGGGTGACTTTCAGCGAAGGGGAGGGCGAGCCGGGAGACGAGGTCCGCCGTGTACACGGCAGGTCACTGTAGGGTGGCGGGGCGAAACAGCGAGCGGCAACTGGGAGCCTCCGTCCTGGCCGCGGGGACCGGCGAGGCGATCCAGACGCGGTGCCCTAGGGTGCGCGATGGATCGTGTACTCAGGATTCTTGAGGCGGACTGGCAGGATCCGCTGCGGTGCACGAACGTCGAACAGGCTATCCACCGAGCGGGGCAGCGGTTCTGCGACGCCGACCGCCGGCGCTTGGCGCTAGCTATCCTGCAAGACTCGCGGCTTTCGGACCTGCTGCGCTGGCATCCGTCTGCGTACTTCCTCACGAACAGCGAACGGCGCGTGGCGCGCGGGGTGCTGCGGGCTCTGGAGGGTGGGCGAACCATGGAGGAGGCGAGCCTCGTGCGGCAGGTAGCCGCCCTCCTGGGAGAGGCTCGGGAATCCGTGGCGGCCGCCGTGGATGCTCTCCGCTGGGTGGGCTTCCTGGAGGGGGAGGAGGACGCGGTCCGCCTGAGCCCCAGGAGCTCGGAGTTCCTGGAGGGTGTGGGTTTCTACTTCCACGAGGTGGATGCCGGAGAAGAGCGCTTCAACGTGAATTGCTTCCACGACTTCGTGCTGCTCACGAGTCCCGTCTACCGGGCGCGCCGGCTGCAAATTGTGGGGCGACGGGCGGACACCCCGGGCATGACCCCTAAGATGCTGCGTTTCCTGGAAGGGATCGCGCCGCAGGAGCTGGTCCGCCGCTCCTACGACCGGGGCCGGGTGTGGCTGAACGACGCGTGTGCCTCCTGCGCGCGTCGGATCCGCCTGGTAGTGGAAGACGCATGCCTGGTGGCGGTGCAGCCCGTGGGTGCTTGGCACGTGCGGGGCGGCGGCTGCGGGGTGAACAACCTGTTCTGCGACCAGGCCTGTGCGGAGAAGTGGATGGCGGCGCATCCGGGACTACGGGATGCGGAGCGTGGGCCGGTTCAGGGGCTGTGGTCACCGGCCCCACGCGGCGGGTGAGGGTGGGTGTCGCCTGGCGCGGCGCGGGTTACTCGGCGCAGCGGCTGGGCGGTCGGGATCCTTGAAGAGGGACAGGGCGCCACGATCTGCAGCGCCTCCGCCATGGTGGGGTAGACGTGGGCCAGGTCGATGGAGTGGTGCACGGAACACGGTGGTCGATGATGTCCCCCGCCGCTTGCACGCTGGGCGGTGCGCGACGATTCGCAGATGCGACCGGGCGGGCTCCCGAGGGTGGGTGTGCGGTGAGGACTCAGGGCTCCTTCAGGAGTCGGAGCAGGTAGGCTTCCAGGCGCCGGGCACCTTCGGGCCCCACGAAGGGCCCCGCGTGCACTTCGCGGATGATGCCAGACGGAGTCACGAATACTGTAGTGGGCAGACCCACCACCCGGTAGGCGCGCAGGAGGCTCCCGTCGTCATCCACCACAGACGGGAACGGCAGACCGAACTGTTCAGCGAAGCGCCGGGCCTCCTCAATTTCGTCCAGGACGTTGACCCCTACGAAGTGCACCCGGCCCCGGAACCGGCGGGCGGCTTGCGCGAGAGTGGGTGCTTCCGCCCGGCACGGCACGCACCAGGAAGCCCAGAAGTTGAGGACCACCGGCTTACCCAGGAGCTCGGACAGGGCGAGTTCGCGTCCGTCCAGAGTCTCCCGCAGGAAGCCCGGAGCGGGACGACCCAGAGGGATGCCCGTGGGCAGGGTCCGGGGTGCCGAGAACACCTGCGGGTTCGCGGGTAGCTGCGGCCGCCGCAGGATCCATCCCACGGCTAGGACCACCGGTACGACCAGGAGGAGAAGCCAGCGCCAGCGGCGCACGGTCCGTCAGAGGGCCCGCCACCAGTACCCGAGGGTGTAGACCCCCGCGGCGACCAGGAAGGCCGCCGCCACGCGGTGCACGTGGGGGACCAGGACTCGTACCCAGCGCATCACGGTGGCCTCGAACAGGCTCACGCCCACCAGGGCCACGGTCAACACCGTCCCCATGCCCAGGCCGTAGCCGAGGAAGCGCCACGAGGCGGCGAGGAGGCTGTCTGTTGCCAGCGCGGTTCCCACCACGGCCAGGAACACCGGCAGGGTGCAGGCAAGGGAACAGGCCCCGTAAGCCACCCCAAACAGGAAGAACTTATGTGCCCGGGGAACGAGCCGGGCACGCTCCCAGACGCGGGTCGCTCCGGCGAGGCCCAACTCCTGTCCGGAGAGGGCGAGCCACAAGCCCAACGTAGCCAACCCTGCGCCCACCAGCAGGCCGCCGTACGGGAAGAACCGAGCCAGAACCCGCCCGCCCGCGCCGAACACGACTCCCGCGGCACCGAACAGGACCACGAATCCGAGGGTGGACACCGCTCCGAGGGCCAACGCGCGGGTAGCCCGGCCCGGCCCGGCGCCTTCCAGCGTGTCCGGGGTGGCCAGGGCGTACGCTGCCAGGGAGGGGAGGAGCAAAATCCCGCAGGGGTTGACCGCGGCCACCATCCCCGCAGCGAACGCGTACCCGACCGGCAGCCAGCTGATGGCTGTGGCCAGCTGGCCCTGAGCCAGATACAGGGCCTTGGTGGAGCCCACGAGGGCCAACCCGGCCCCCACTCCTGCCAGGGCAAACGCAAACCCCGCGGGATCAACGTGTGTCGCTTTTCGAGTAGCGCCGTCCGGACTCACGGTACCGACCTCCGAACACTGTCCAGGAGCCCGGCCAGCTCCTGCCGGGTGATGGGGCCCACCCACCGCCGCACCAGCCTACCCATGCCATCCACCACGTACGTCTCAGGGATCCCCGTGACACCGAAATCCACGAGGATCCCCCCTCGCGGGTCCGGCCCGTTCGGGTAGGTAATCCCGTACGTTGCGAGGAACGCACGGGCGGACTCCTCCGAGTCCCACACGTTGACTCCCACGAATACCGTACCCGCGGGGCCGAGTGCGCGCCAAGCCGCTACAAGCTCGGGTGCTTCCTCCCGGCACGGCGGGCACCACGAGGCCCAGAAGTTGACCACCACGAGCTTCCCGCGCTGGTCCGCCAGACGAAAGGTCCCGCCCTCGAACAGCCGCAGCTCGAACTCGGGTGCGGGGCGCACCCGCACCTGCCCCGCGCGGCCCGTGGCGTTGATGGCGAGTCCTCCGCGGCCCGCCGTCTGGCCGCGTACCAGCGCGGACCACAGCACGCCCATCAATCCGATCACCAGGAGGAGGCCGACCGCAGCGATCCTAGGCCCCCTACGGGCGCCTTGACTGTGCGCAGTCCTCATGCCGGACTCCGGCGGGCAGCGAATCCCGAACCCCTACTCACCCTGGCCCGACGGCGGGGTACGCGCCTGGGCCCCCGAGGGCTGCTGCGGTGTGGAGTGACACGAAGTACCCGGCCCGGCCCGCATGAGCCCGCCTCGCATGAGGAGGTAATGAGAGATCGGGCAGGCGAGCACGAGCAGCAGGATCACAGCGGGCAGCAGGAGCTGAGGCGCTAGCCGCCACAGGAGCACGGCCGCCAGCGCCACGGCACCCACGATCCTCCAGTCCACACAGAGGAGGTGGGAAGGCCGTGCCTGCGCGGCGCCGTCTGGCTGTGTGGCCTGCTGCTGTTGGAGGCCTGGGCGGGCAGGCAGAACAGACGCATCCGGCAGAGACGTCCCGGAGGGTTGCTGGCCCCGGCGCGTGCCCAGCCACGTGGCGACCCCCATGCTCACCGGGCAGGCCAGGAGCAGAAGGAGCAGGACCAGGGCATCCATCGCGTTCCACCTCCCAATTCAGTCGGTCCACCGCCGTTGCATTCGAAGCCACCCGGTCCGCGGGCACGATCGGTCCTGTCGGTGTCTGCTAGGAGGGTGCAATCCGACAGTACACGGGTAGGGCCGCGGCGGACGCTGCCAGATAGGAAGGGACCGCCCGCCATGCGGCGGCGGCGAGCCCTCCCGCTAGCAGGCTTCCAGCCAGCCTCCTGCCCGGCTTCGCCTGACCCTCCACCAGACGCCGCAGCCGCTCCTCCAGGACCCAGGCAGCACCGCTCCGGAAGGCTGGCAGAGCCCGGGCATCCAGCAGGCCGTACTCCGTGAAGCGGCCCAGGGCGGAGGCCAGAGCGAGCGGCCGCCCGGTGAGCTTCGCAGCCAGAGCGTCGGCCTCCAGCTCCTCCTCCGCCTCCAGGAGTTCGAGAGTCCGCCCGGCCCACGGCAGGTACCACACGGAGTCGCGGAGCAACCGCGCGGCCCACAGAACCGTACCCGCACGCCGGAACAGGTGGGCCAGCTCGTGGGCCAGCACCGCTTCCAGCTCGTTGCCATCGAGATGTTCCAGGAGCCACCGGGAGACGACTACCGTGGGTTCGCCGAGCCAGCCGCTCATGGCTGCAGGGGAAGAGGTGTCCAGGACCCGCAGGCGCGGGAGCGGGAATTTCCACCGCTCGCACACCGGCGCGAGGTACTGTGCCACGGCGGGGTGTTCCAGGGCGGGCCAGCTGCCAACCAACCGGCGGGCGGTCCGCAAGCGCTGCAGGTTTCGCGTGAGGGCCCACGAGACACTCCCCCACAGTACGACCAGTAGCCCCAGGCTACCCACCTGGTCCCACCCGCGAAGTGAGGTACAGTCGGCCCGGTACCACTCCAGCAGGTGTGCCGTCGAGAGCCCCAAGACGAAGAGGGGCAGGCCCAGGACGACGAAACCCAGCGGGCGACGGCCCCCCACGGGCACCAGCCGCAGGAGGAGGGCGGCCCCTCCGCTCAGCAGGGCGGCGAGCGCCAGGGAGCCCAGGACGAAGCGCACGCCCGTCATCGTTCCCCGCGGCGGCGCGACCGAGCCTCCTGCACAAGGCGCAGGAGGCGTGTCCGTGTCTGCGGGCCCAGGTAGTCTCGCAGCCGCTCCGCAGCCACGCCGCCGAAGTTTACCAGCAGCTGTTCCAGGGCCCGCTTCACGAACCGATCCACGAACTCCTGCCGGCCCAGGGTCGCCCGGTACACGTACGCGGGTTCCCGGCGCTCTGCGGCCAGCAGGCCTTTCCGGGCCAGGCGCACCATGGTGTTCATCACGGTGGTGTAGGCGATCCGGCGGCGCGGGTACAGCTCCTCAAAGACGTCCCGCACGGTCACCCCCTCGCCCGGCGGGCGGGACCAGATGACCTCCATGATCTGCGCTTCCAGCTCCCCTAGCACCGCCCGGATCCCGGGTCGGTCCAAGCGCAGGGTCGTGATCTCCGGTTCCTTCCGCGGCTCCGTCACGGTGCGAGCACCCTCCCAGCTTGTGCGAGCCTGTCCAGGGTCTTGCCCCCGTCCCGGGATCGGTAGAGGTCGGCCGAGAGCGTGCTGAGGTACAGGACTTTGGAGTTCGCAGGATCCAGAGCGAGATAGCCCACCGCGTCCTGCGCGCCGAGGAACACACCCAGGGAGCTCCAGGTGCTCCCCCCGTCGGTGCTCAGCACCAGTCCGAGCTCCGGAGAGGCAGCGTAGGCGTACACCCGGTGCGGCTCCCGGGGATGAAAGGCCAGGGCGGTTACGGGAATGCGGCCCAGTGGTCCGTCCAGGCGTTGCCAGCGCTCGCCTCCGTCACGGCTCACGGCCAGTCCCTCCTGGGTGGCAGCGAACACGGTGTTGGGATCCCGGGGGTGGACGGTCAAGGAGAACACCCAGGACAGGCCTCGCTCGCCCACGTAGGCCCAGGTCCGACCACCGTCCCGGCTCCGGTAAAGCCCCGCGCGTCGGGCCACGTTCCAGCCGTACAGTACCCGGGGATCCGACCAGCTCTGGGCCGCGGCGTGGAAGTCCGCTTCGCCGGTCAAGGCGAGCGGTTGCCAGCTCAGTCCCCCGTCACGGCTCACCTCCACGCCCAAGGGGTTGGGCCGGCGGTCTCGCGGACCCGGGTGGCCGCTGGTGAGGAGGACACGGGGCTGTCGGGGATGCACCAAGAAGCTCATGTGGTCGTACGTGTGGTTGCCGACCCGCTCCCAACGACCGTTCCGGATCCGGAGGAGCCCGCCGTGCGCGGCCACCCACACCACCTTCGGGTCCAAGGGGTCCACTGCGAGGCCGTGGATGTGCGGTCCGGGGATCTCCCGGGCCCGAGAGACCGCCGCCTCGGTGGCCAGCCCGTCCGCAGCGGAGCCGGCGATAGCCAACACCGCGACTGCGGATATCACCCAGGGGGCGGCGAACACGGGCCCACGTGGGAGCTTCCGGGACCCAGCCACCGCAGCCCACCTGGGCGTCACGGGCATCGTGGGCATGCCGGGCCTCCTCGGCATCGTGTCCCCCATCGTGCGCCGCACTCCGGGGTCGGGCATGTGCTTCCGCATCTGCCGGTGCACCTAGGGTGCTCCACCATCTGAACGCACGCGTCCATTGGAGCGCGCAAGGCTTCCACGTCCCCGTGGCGCATGCTACCATCTTTGATGGTACGACCACAAGGAGGGGGCAACGTGCCGGACCGGAGGGCGTTTCTCAGGTGGTTGGCCGCAGTCCCTGTGGTGGGCGCCCTGGCCTCCTTCACCGCTCCCGTGCTCCGCTACCTGAAGCCGAACTTGGAGCCAGGGCTCGGCGTACCGCGGCGCGAGATCCCGGACCTGGCGGAGGGCGACCTCCCGGAGGGGGAGCCGCTCCCCATCGCCACCCTGGAGGAGCTGCGAGAGCCGTGGTCCAGCAAGTTCTTCGTGTTCACGCAGAAGTACCCCCAGTACACGCCGGAGCTGGCCAAGGCGGCTGCGGTCCCCGGGGTGGCCATCAAGCTGCCGTGGAAGTTGAGCTTCCCGGGCTACAAGGGTGGGAAGGAGCCCACGGACATCGTGGTGTTCTCCCGGATCTGCCCGCACCTGGGCTGCATCTTCAACTACGTGCCGAACTGGCGGGAGGTCACGGCGGGCTACGGCGGGTACGTGCCGCCGGAGGAACGTCGCCACGGCCTCATGGCCTGCCCCTGCCACCTGTCCATCTTCGACCCCGCAGACCGCCAGCAGCCCGGCCGGGTGCTGTCGGGACCCGCGCCCCGGCCCCCCCGTTACTTCATCTACGAGGTTCGGGACGGGGTCCTGGTGGCTACAGGGGTGGAACCCGGCGGGATCGCCTGAGCCCGCCTCTGGACCCGCACATCAGGGCTCCCCGGGAACGCCGTCCGCGAGTTCACGAGGCCACTTCCCGGCTTTGCCGCCGGCTCCACCTTGTGGGGCGGCTTCCAGTAGAATCCGAAGTATGGAACTCAAGCTGGTTCCCATCGAAAAGCCAGACCCCCTTAACGTCATCCTGGGGCAGTCCCACTTCATCAAGACCGTGGAGGATCTCCACGAGGCGCTGGTCACCGCGGTACCCGGGATCAAGTTCGGCTTGGCCTTCTCGGAGGCCTCGGGCAAGCGGCTCGTCCGCCGGTCAGGGACCGACCCCCGGCTGGTGGACCTAGCGGTGCGGAACGTGCTCGCCATCGCCGCGGGCCACACCTTCCTGATCGTGCTGGGCGAGGGGTACTACCCCATCAACGTCCTGCACGCGGTGAAGGCCTGCCCGGAGGTGGTGCGGATCTTCGCAGCCACCGCAAACCCCCTGGTGGTGGTGGTGGCCGAGGAAGGGGACCAGCGGGCGGTGCTGGGGGTGATGGACGGGTTCAAGCCCCTGGGGGTGGAGGACGACGCCGAGGTGGCCTGGCGCAAGGACCTGCTGCGCAAGTTCGGGTACAAGCTCTAGGGCTGCGGTGCGCCCCTTCGAGGTCATCGACGCCCACGTCCACCTGGTCACCCCGCGCATGGTGGAGCGCGCGGTGCGGCCCAACGTCCCCATCCGTGCCCGGGCGCTCGAAGCGGCCGCACAGGCCCGGCGGAACCGGCTGCAGCAACTCGCGGGCCAGAGCCTGGAGGAGATCGCCGCGTGGTGGGCACAGCAGCTGGACGCCCACGCGGTGGCGGCCGCCTTCTTCATCGCGGTGGGGGAAGCCAACGAGGAACTGGCGGAGTTCTGCTCCCTAAACCCCCGGCGGTTCTTCGGATGGGGCAGCCTCGCAGACCCCCTCCACCCGGACGCGCCGCGCATTGTGGCACGCTTCCGCGAGTGGGGGCTGCGGGGCCTGAAGCTGTACCCGCCCACCCAGCGGTTCCACGCGAGCGACCGGGCGGTCTTCCCCGTCTACGAGAAGGTCGCGGAGCTGGAGATCCCGGTCCTGTTCCACTTCGGGATCACCGTGGCGCCTCTCTATGACCTGACCTACGCGAATCCCCTGTCCCTGTCCGCGGCGGTCAAGCAGTTCCCGGAGGTGACGTTCGGCATCGCACACTTCGGCGCCGGATTTCTGCGTGAGACCCTGTTCCTCGCCTACCACACCGACAACGTGTTCGTGGACACCTCTGGGACCAACAACTGGCGCGAGTACACCCCTGGGAACCCCTCCCTGGAGTCCGTGTTCGCGGATGCCCTGCGGGCGTTCGGGCCGCATCGGGTGGTGTTCGGGACCGACACCGCCGTGGGGCCCTACCGGGGCGCCATCCTGGAAGAGCAGCTGCAGATCCTGGAGCGGTTGGGCCTGTCGGAGGAGGAGCGGGCGCTCGTCATGTCCGGCAACGCCCGCCGGCTGTTCCGGCTGGAAGCCCCCGTGGCCGGCGAGCCATAAAAGGCCTCTCATACGGTTTGCGTGATCCCTCAGGGGGCCATCAGGTACTGCAGGCTGAAGGGCTGCGCGTCGGAGACCCACCCCCGCAGGGTTCCGGGCCCGCGGAGACCGAGCACGGTGCCGAGCCAGCCTCCTCCCGTGTACTCCACCACCCGCGCCCGGGGGATTCGGGCCAGCTGCAGGGCTTCGGAGACCGCCTCCTGTAAGGACCCAAGGCGGTCGACCAGCCCGAGCCGCTGAGCCTGCGCGCCCGTGTAGATCCGCCCGTCCGCCAGCTGCAACACCCGCGAGCGCTCCATGCGTCGGCCCTGTACCACCACGTCCACGAACCGCCGGTACGCCTCGTCCACGATGCCCTGGAACAGGGCGGCTTCCTCCGGGGTCAGGGACCGGTCGGGATTGCCCATGTCCTTGAACCGGCCGCTCTTGAACACCACGGTCCGCAGGCCGATCCGCCGGTTGAACTCCTGCAGGTTCGGGAGCACCACGATGACGCCGATGCTACCTGTCAGGGTGGAGGGGTCTGCTACCACGCGGTCCGCGCCGGCCGCCACGTAGTAACCGCCCGAGGCCGCCACTTCTGTTAGGAGCGCCACCACGGGCTTGCCGGCCCGGCGCAGCTCCACCAGCTTGTCGTGGATCTGGGCGCTGGCGACCACGGACCCTCCGGGCGTGTTGAGCTCCACCACCACCGCCTTGACCGCCCGGTCCCGCCGGGCCCGCTCCAGCTGCTCGAGCACCCGGCGGGACGAGGCCACCGGCCCGAAGGACAGCAGGCCCCCGCCTTCCTGGCTGATGGCGCCCACCACCCGTACCAGGGCCACCTTGTCCGCACCTTCCCCCGCCACCACCCGCTCGCCGGCATCTCCGAGGGGCCGGAGCCCCGTTCCCAGGGCAAAGCCGACTGCAGCCCCTACCAGGGCCGCGACCAGCAGGGCCACCACAGCCAGGACCACGCCCGCGGTCCACACCACCGGCCGTTGCACCCTCGCACCCCCTCAACACCCGTCGTTCCCGGCGGCTCGGTGAACACGTTAGGGGACCCGTGGGAAGGAGGCAAGCCACTTTACGCGCTCTTAATCAGGCCTTACTTGCAGCTTGAACTTGGGAAGGCACCCTGGCCCCGAGACCGAGGAGAGGGAGGTGGCACGACCGTGAACAGGCGCTTGGCTGCGATTCTGGCGGCGATGGGGGTCGGGACCCTGGTGGGAGCGGGGTGGGCTCAGCAGCGTGCCGGGGGTACTGCGAGCCCCCCGGGGACCATCGTGGTGGACGGCTCCAGCACCGTGGCGCCGCTCACGAGCGCGGTGGCGGAGGAGTTCCGCAAGACGTCGCAGGGCCGAAACGTGCGGATCACCGTGGGCATCAGCGGGACCGGGGGCGGGTTCAAGAAGTTCTGTGCGGACAGCCCCCAGTCCCGCACGGACATCCAGGACGCCTCCCGGCCCATCCGGCCTGAGGAGGACGAGGCGTGCCGGCGGAACCAGGTGAGCTACGTAGAAGTCCCGGTAGCCATCGACGGGCTCAGCGTCGTGGTGCACCCCCGCAACACGTGGGCCACCTGCCTCACCCTCGGGGAGCTCAGGCGCATGTGGGAGCCCGGGGCGGAGCGCAGGATCACCAGCTGGCGCCAAGTCCGGCCCACCTTCCCCGACCGGCCTCTTCGGCTGGCGGGAGCGGGAGCCGACTCAGGGACGTTCGACAGCTTCACGGAGATGGTGGTGGGACGGGCGAAGGCCAGCCGGGGCGACTACCAGGCCACGGAGGACGACAACGTGACCGTGCAGTTCGTCAGCCGAGACGAGGGGGCCCTGGGCTACTTCGGTCTGGCGTACCTGGAGGAGAACCTGGGGCGCGTGAAGGGGGTGGCCGTCGACCCCAGCGACCGGGTGGGTCTCGCGTCCAACGACCAGTGCCGCGGGATCGAGCCCACCTTCGACAACACCAAGTCGGGCCGCTACCCGCTGACCCGTCCCATGTTCATCTACCTGAACCGCACGAGCGCCACAAGCAAGCCGGAGGTGCGCCAGTTCGCCAGCTGGTACGTGGGTCCGGGCACGGGCGTGAACCTGCGGGTGGACGACCCACGCCAGCGCGGTAAGAAGACCAACCTCACCCGCGCGGTAGGGTACGTGGAGTTCCCCGAGGCCGTGTACGACGCCGCGCGGCAGTGCATAGCGCGGCTGCGGACAGGCACGGCCTTCCGGGAAGGCGGCAGGGCCGCGGGGCACGCCACCCTGGGGCGGGTAAACAGGGACTACGTGGCCTACTGCCGGTAGCCGTTGGGGCGAGGGCCATCGACCCCAGGCGGGCCCGCGCCACTCCCCAGGTCCGGCGGCGGGACCTCCGGTCGGTGGGCATCCCACCCCCCTCCGACCGGCCCGCCGCCGGGCCGAGCTGTTAACCGGAACTTAACAGAGCGTGCGCAGGGTGGAGTCCGTGGGCCGGCCTCCGAAGGGAAGGCGTGTGGAACGGTGGCTGGAGCGGGTTCTGGCCGCGAGTGCCCTCCTGTCCGTAGGGGTCACGGTAGCCATCGTGGCAGTGCTGGTCTTCGAGACCATTCAGTTCTTCCGGCTGCCCCTGGACGCTGCAGACCCCCGGCTCGTGTCGGTCCGGGCGGACCTCCAGCGGTTTGCGGAAGCCCGGCCGGACCTGGTGGGGCGGCCGGGGAAGCTCGTGCGGGAGTTCTTCACCGGGGCCACGTGGAGCCCGTTGTACAGCACGAAGCGTTTCGGCGTGCTTCCCCTGGTGGCGGGCACCGTGCTCACCAGCGCCATCGCCCTGGCGGTGGCGGTTCCCCTGGGCCTGCTGGCCGCGGTGTACCTCAGTGAGTTCGCCCCCGAATCCGTACGGGCGCGGGTGAAGCCCGCGTTGGAACTCCTGGCCGGGGTCCCCACCATCGTGTACGGTTACTTTGCCCTCACCTTCGTGACCCCGTTCCTGCAGGACCACGTGTTCGGGCCCGCCATGGCAGGACAGAACGCCCTGTCCGCGGGGCTGGTGATGGGCATCATGATCCTGCCCCTGGTCTCCTCCCTGAGCGAGGACGTGATGCGCGCAGTACCCCTGGACCTGCGGTACGGGGCGTTTGCCCTGGGTGCCACCCGCATGGAGGTGGCGGTGCGCGTGGTGGTGCCGGCGGCGCTGTCGGGGATCGCGGCCGCGTGCGTGCTGGCCCTGTCGCGGGCGTTGGGGGAAACCATGATCGTTGCCCTCGCCGCGGGGCAGACCCCTAACTGGACTGCCAACCCCCTGGAGACGGTGGAGACCATCACCGCGTTCATCGTGCAGGTCAGCCTGGGCGACACCCCTTACGGCTCCGTGGAGTACCGGACCCTGTTCGCGGTGGGGATGCTGCTGTTTGCGGCGACGTTTGCCATGAACGTGTTGAGCGTGCGGGTCGTCCAACGCTTCCGGGAGCGGTACCTGTGACCGCTGTGGCCGTGGAGAGGCTGTGGCGCCGGCGCCTGGAGCGGCGGAAGGCTCTCGCGCGGCTGTTCGTGGCCGCCTGCCAGGCCGCCACGCTGCTCGGCCTGGTGTTCCTGGCGATCCTGCTGGTGGACGTGGCCCGGGACGGGGCCGGCTACCTGCGACCGGAACTGGTCACGAACTTCCCGTCCCGGTTCCCCCAGCAGGCGGGCTACGCCAGCGCCCTGGTGGGGACCCTGTACGTGACGGGCCTCATGGGCCTGGTGGCCTTCCCTCTGGGTGTGGCCGCGGCGGTGTACCTGGAGGAGTATGCGCCCCCAGGCCGCCTGGCCCGGCTGCTGGAGGTGAACATCGCAAACCTGGCCGCAGTCCCTTCGGTCCTGTACGGCCTCCTGGGCCTGGGGCTGTTCGTGGAGGGGCTGCGGATGGGCAAGAGCGTTCTGGCAGGAGCGCTAACCCTGGCCCTGCTGGTCCTGCCCCTCACCATCCTGTCCAGCCGCGAGGCCATCCGGGCGGTTCCCTTCTCCGTGCGGGAGGCCGCGTACGCCCTGGGCGCTACCCGCTGGCAGGTGGTGCGGCACCACGTGCTGCCGTACGCGGCGCCCGGCATCCTCACGGGGACCATCCTGTCGCTCTCCCGGGCCGTGGGGGAGACCGCTCCCCTCATCATGCTGGGAGCGCTGCAGTACGTGCCCTTCCTCCCGAGAGGGGCCTGGGACTACTTCACGGTGCTCCCCATCCAGATCTTCAACTACGTGTCCCTGCCCAACCCCGAGTTCCACCGGCTGGCGGCGGCGGGCATCCTGTTGTTGCTGGCGGTCCTGCTGGCCCTGAACGGCACGGCCATCTGGTTGCGGAACCGGACCCGCATCCGGTGGTGAGGAGGAGCGCATGGACGCAGCGGTGGAAGCGCGGCTGAGGCCCGAGGTGGTGCACCGGGGGGTCGCGCCCGGCGCGCCGGTTCTCAGGATGGAGGACCTGCGGGTGTGGTATGGGGCGCAACCGGCACTGCGCGGTGTCACCCTGGACATACCGGAGCGCCGCATCACGGCGGTGATCGGCCCGTCGGGTTGCGGGAAAAGCACCCTGGTCCGCGCCATCAACCGGATGAACGAGCTGATCCCCGGGGTCCGCACCGAGGGACGGGTGCTGTTCCGGGGCCAGGACCTGTACGGGGAAGGTGTGGACCCGGTGGAGGTGCGGCTGCGCATCGGCATGGTGTTCCAGAAGCCGAATCCCTTCCCCAAGTCGGTGTACGAGAACGTGGCCTTCGGCCTGCGCCTCCACCGGCGTCTGAGCCGCCGGGAGCTGGACGAGCGGGTGGAGCGGGCCCTGCGGCAGGCGGCCCTGTGGGACGAGGTGAAGGACGACCTGCACCGGAAGAGCGGCCTGGAGCTGTCCGGCGGCCAACAGCAGCGGCTCTGCATCGCGCGGGCGCTGGCGGTGGAGCCCGAGGTCCTGCTCCTGGACGAACCGTGTTCCGCTCTGGACCCCATCTCCACCGCCCGCATCGAGGCCCTCATGGAGGAGCTCAAGCGGGACTACACGCTGGTCATCGTCACCCACAATATGCAGCAGGCGGCCCGGGTGTCGGACTTCACCGCGTTCCTGCTGGACGGGGAGCTGGTGGAGTTCGGTCCCACGGAGGAGGTGTTCACCCGGCCCCGGGACCGGCGCACGGAGGACTACATCACGGGTCGGTTCGGCTGAAGGGGGTGGGAGTCGTGTCGGGGGGCGGGCGGCACATCCGGGAGGCGTACGATGAGGCCCTACGCCGTCTCGAGGAGGACGTGGTCCGCATGGGGAGCCTGGCGGGCGACCTCATCCACCGGGCGGTGGAGGCCCTCAAGAAGCAGGACGTGCAGGCCGCGGAGGCGGTCATCGCGGAGGACGACGTGGTGGACCGCCTGCACCTGGACCTGGAGGAGCGGGTGGCCAAGTTGCTGGCGACCCAGCAGCCCATGGCGGGGGACCTCCGGGTCCTGATGTCCGTGCTGGCCATCTCCATCGACCTGGAGCGCATGGCGGACCACGCAGAGGGAATCGCGAAGGCCACCAAACGTCTGAGCCGCGAGCCGCTTCTGAAGCCCCTGGTGGACATCCCGTACATGGAGCGGCTGGTCCAGGAGATGCTGCAGGACGCCCTGCAGGCCTTCGTGGGCCGCGACGCCGCCCTCGCGCAGTCCCTGGCCCAGAAGGACGACCTGGTGGACGCCCTGCGCACCCAGGTGTTCCGGGAGCTCCTCACGTACATGGTGGAGGACCCGCGGACCATCTCCCGGGCCCTGGACCTGATCCTGGTGGCGCAGCACCTGGAGCGGGCCGCGGACCACCTGACGAACGTGGCCGAGCGTGTGGTGTACATCGTCACGGGGGAATTGCGGGAGCTGAACGTGTGAGGCGGGACGTGCGGGTCCTGTTTCTGTGCACCGGCAACTCCGCGCGGTCGCAGATGGCGGAGGGCTGGCTCCGTCACCTCTCCGCCGGCCGGGTACACGTGTACAGCGCGGGCACGGAGCCCAGGGGCCTGCACCCCCTGGCGGTGCGGGTCATGGCGGAGCGGGGGGTAGACATCTCAGGGCAGCGGTCCAAGCCCGTCTCGGAGTTTCAGGGTCAGGCCTTCGACTACGTGGTCACGGTGTGCGATCGGGCCCGGCAGACCTGTCCGTCGTTCCCCGGGGCGCAAACCCTCCACTGGGACCTGCCGGACCCCGTGGAGGTGCAGGGTCCGGAAGAAGAGAGGCTGCGGGCCTTCCGGAGCGTCCGGGACGAACTGGAAAGCCGCATCCGGGCGCTGCTAGATCTCCTGGAGGAGGCCTGAGGCCAGGGCTGCTATAATGCTGGCCTGGGCTCAGGCCCGGGGAGGTTGCGTATGCAGCGGTTGACGCTAGAGGTCGATGCGCGCGGGGAACGGGGGAAGTCCGCGGTCCGCAAGCTGCGCCGCGCGGGGCGCGTGCCCGGTGTGCTCTACGGGCGCGGCATCGAGCCCCTGGCCATCTCGGTGGACGCGCGGGCGCTGGAGGCGGCCCTGCAGAGACTGGCGGGCGCCAACGTGCTTTTGGACGTGGTGATCCGGGAGGACGGCCAGGTGCGCACGGAGCTCGCCATGCTGCAGGACGTGCAGCGGGACGTGCTGACCCGCCGGATCCTCCACGTGGACCTGCACCGCATCAGCCTGACGGAGAAGGTGTACACCCGCCTGCCCGTTCGCCTGAAGGGGGAGCCCCCCGGCGTGCGGGAGGGGGGAATCCTGGAGTTCCTGCGGCACGAGGTGGAGGTCGCGGGCCTGCCTACGGACCTGCCGGACCACCTCGAGCTGGACGTCTCCCAGCTGGCCCTGGGCGACTCCCTGCACGTCCGCGACCTCAAGGTCCCGCCGGGGGTGACCGTCCTGACTCCGCCGGAGGAGACGCTGGTGACCGTCCTGTCCCCCGCGGTAGCGCCGGAGGAAGCCCCCGCGGCTGCGGAGGAAGTTCCGGCGCAGCCGGAGGTGGTGGGCAAGGGGAAGGCCGCCGAAGAAGGGGAGGAGTAGCCGACCGGGGAGATGGGCGGGGGCGCTGCGGCGCCCCCGTTTTCGTTTTCCCGCCTGGCGTACACTGGGAGCGATGAGGCTGGTGGTGGGCCTTGGGAACCCCGGCCGCCGGTACCGCGGGACCCGTCACAACGTCGGGTTCGAGGTGGTGGAGCGGCTGGCCCGGCGCTGGGGAGTCCGTTTCCGGGCGGAGGGGCAGGCCGAGGTGGCGCAGGCGGAGGTCGGCGGTGAACCCGTGCTGCTGGCCAAGCCCTTGACGTTCATGAACCTGAGCGGCCAGGCGGTCGCGGAGCTGGTGCGGCGTTGGGGGCTGGCGCCAAACCAGGTGCTGGTGGTGTACGACGACATGGATCTGCCCGTGGGGGCGATCCGGGTTCGGGCCCGGGGCACCGCGGGCGGCCACCGCGGTATGGCCTCGGTGCTGGAGGGCCTGGGGACCCTGGAGATCCCCCGGGTGCGGGTGGGTATCGGGCGGCCTGGCTCGGACGCCGTGGACCACGTGCTGTCCCGGTTCGAGCCGGCAGAGCGAGCACAGGTGGAGGAGGCCGTGGAGCGCGCCGCGGACGCGGTGGAGGTGGCCCTGCGGGACGGGATCCACCGTGCCATGGATCGGTTCAACCGGAGGACCGCTCCGGCCGCTGCGGGGTGAGGGGTGTGGCGCGCGAGGACCGACCGATGACGTGGATCGAGCATCTGGAGGAGCTGCGGCAGCGCCTCCTCTGGAGCCTCCTGGGGCTCGCCCTGGGCACGGCGCTTTCGTGGAACTTCTCGGAGTCGCTGCTGCGCCTGCTGCTTCAGCCCACGGGGGGAATCCAGCTCCACGCCATCGGCATGCTGGAGCCGTTTCTGGCGCGCTTCCGGGTGGCGGTCACGGGGGGGTTGGCGCTGTCCATGCCCTGGATCGTCTACCAGATCTTCCGGTTCGTGGACCCCGCCCTCAAGCCGAACGAGCGGCGGGTGCTGGTCCCGGTCAGCCTGGCCGCGGGCGTGCTGTTCGTGACAGGGGCGGTGTTCGGGTATTTCTTCATCCTGCCTGCGGCGTCCAAGTGGTTGCTGGCGCAGGCCGGACAGCTCATCCGGGTCCAGATCACGGCCCTGAACTACCTGCACTTCGTCACATGGCTTCTGGTGGGCATGGGGCTGGGGTTCCAGACGCCCCTGTTGGTGGTGGCGGCGTGCGCGCTGGGCCTGGTGAGTCCCCAGCGCCTGCAGCGGGAGTGGAAGCTAGCCCTGATGGTCATCCTGGTGGTGTCAGCCGCGGTGACCCCGGACTGGAGCCCGGTGACCATGTTCCTGCTGGCGCTGCCCATGTTCGCGCTGTACGAGGCGGCGGTGCTGGTCTCGTTCCTGATCGTGCGCAGGCGGCGGGAGGCGGAGGAGGCCGCCCTGCAGCCCGACGTGTGAGGAGGCGACGTGGGCGAGGTGCAAACCCCTCGGGTTCCCCCGGGGCAGTTCGTGACGGACAAATGGCCGGTCCTGCATTACGGCCCGGTGCCCCGGGTGGACCTGGGGACGTGGCGGTTCCGGGTGTTCGGGGCGGTGGAGGAGGAGCGGGAGTGGACGTACGAAGCCTTCCGGTCCCTGGGCTACGGGGAGGTGTGCTGCGACGTCCACTGCGTAACCCGGTGGACGCGTCTGGACAACCGGTTCGCGGGCGTGCCGGCGCGCGCGGTCCTGCGGCAGGTGCGGCCCCTGCCGGGGGCCCGGTGGGTGATGGTGCACGCGGAGGGAGGATACACGACGAACGTGACCGTGGAGGACCTGGACCGGGACGACGTGGTGTTCGCGTACGAACACGACGGTCGGCCGCTTTCGCCGGAGCACGGCTGGCCCCTCCGCTTGGTGGTCCCGCACCTGTACTTCTGGAAGAGCGCCAAGTGGGTCCGGGGGCTGGAGTTCCTCACGGAGGAGCGACCGGGGTTCTGGGAAGCCGCGGGCTACCACCTGCGGGGTGACCCCTGGCGGGAGGAACGGTACGACGACGGCCTGCCGGGAGTCGACGCGGGGAGGAGGTGAAGGAGGGTTGTCCGGGCGCTTCTACATCACCACCGCCATCGACTACGTGAACGCCACGCCCCACATCGGCCACGCCTACGAGAAGGTCCTGGCGGACGTGCTGGCCCGCTACCACCGCCTGGCGGGGGAGGCGGTGTTCTTCCTCACCGGGACCGACGAACACGGCCAGAACATCGCCAACGCCGCGGCCCAGGCAGGCGAGGACGTGCAGACCTTCGTGGACCGCAACGCGGCGGCGTTCCAGCAGCTCTGCCGGGACCTGAACCTGTCCCACGACGACTTCATCCGCACCACGGACCGCCGGCGTCACTGGCCAGCGGTGCAGGAGATCTGGCGGCGGGTGGCCGCGGCGGGGGACCTGTACCGGAAGCACTACCGGGCCCTGTACTGCGTGCAGTGCGAAGCCTTCGTCACCCTGAGCGAACTGGTGGACGGGCGCTGTCCTCGACACCTCACCGAACCACAGGTGGTGGAGGAGGAGAACTACTTCTTCCGGCTGTCCCGCTACCGGGAACGGCTCCGCCGGCTGTTGGAGGAACGGCCGGACTTCGTGGTCCCGGAGAGCCGGTGGGCGGAGATGCTGCAGCTGGTGGATACCCTGGAGGACGTGTCCGTGTCCCGGCCGGTAGAGAAGCTGGCGTGGGGGATCCCCGTGCCGGATGATCCCGGCCACGTGGTGTACGTGTGGTTTGACGCGCTGACGAACTACGTCAGCGCCATCGGCTTCGGGCAGGACGAGGAGCGCTTCCGGACGTGGTGGCCCGCCCACCACCTCATCGGGAAGGACATCAACCGGTTCCACTCCCTGCTGTGGCCAGCCATGCTGTTCAGTGCGGGCCTGGAACCCCCGCGCCAGGTCCTCGTCCATGGGTTTTTGACCCTGGAGGGGCAGAAGATCAGCAAGACGCTGGGGAATGTGGTGGATCCCATGGCGGTGGCGCGCGAGCTGGCCCAGCGCAGCGGGGCGGAACTGGACGTGTGCGTGGACGCGGTGCGGTACTTCCTGCTCCGGGAGGTGCCGTTCGGGCAGGACGGGGACTTCAGCCGGGCTCAACTGGTGGCCCGTTTCAACGCGGACTTGGCCAACGACTACGGCAACCTCCTGAACCGGACCCTCCCCCTGGTGGAGCGGTACTTCGACGGCCGGTTGCCCGAGCCCGGACCCGAGGAGGGCGGCGACCGCGAACTCCGGGAGCAGGCCCTGGGTACGGTAGACGCGGTGTGGGAGTGCGTCCAGCGGTGTGACTTCCAGCGGGCGCTTTTGAGCGTCTGGCAGCTCCTCGGTGCCGCCAACCGGTACCTGGACCGGGAGGCGCCCTGGACCCTTCACCGGGCCGGGCAGCGGGACCGGGCGGGGACGGTCCTGACCAACACCCTGGAGGCCCTGCGGGTGGCCACGGTGCTGCTGGAGCCCGTGCTGCCCACCGCCACCCTCAAGGTGTGGTCCCAGCTCGGCTACCCGGAGTTCGAGGAGCGAGCGCGAGAGCTCCGCGCGCGCGGAGAGCCGTACCGGGGGACCGGACTTCTGCTGGACGATGCGCGGCGATGGCGCTGGCTGCGGCCAGGCACGCGGGTGCGGCCGGGGCCGCCCATCTTCCCCCGGGTAGAGGAGGAAAGGCCGCTACAGGTGCGGGAGGCAGCCGCGGACGAGGCGCTGAGCCTGGAGGAGTTCCGGAGGTTGGACCTGCGGGTGGGCCGGGTGGTGGCGGCGCGACGGATCCCCAACACCGACAAGCTCATCGAGGTCCGGGTGGACCTGGGACGCGAGGTCCGTACCATCGTCACGGGTCTGGTGCCCCACTACCAGCCCGACGACCTGGTGGGCAAGACCATCGTGGTGGTGGCGAACCTGCAGCCGCGCAGGGTCCGCGGCGTGGAGTCCCGGGGGATGCTGCTGGCGGCCGAGTGGGACGGCCAGCTCGCCCTGGTCACCCTGGACCGCGATCTCCCGCCCGGCGCCCGGGTGTCGTGATCGACACGCACGTGCACCTGGACCACCCGGATTTCGACCCGGACCGGGAGGCCGTGGTGGCTAGGGCGCTGGCAGCAGGGGTGCGTGTCCTGGTGACGCTGGGTACGGACGGCCGGACCAGCCAGAAAGCTGTGGAGCTGGCGGAGCGGTTCCAGCCCGTCTACGCCGCGGTGGGGATCCACCCCACCCAGGCGCACCTCGTGGGGGACGCCGACCGCGCGGTGGTGGCGGCACTGGCCGGGCACCCGAAAGTGGTGGCGGTGGGTGAGTGCGGGCTGGACTACGAACGCGGGAGCTGTCCCCGGGAGGTGCAGCAGGAAACCCTGCGCTGGCACGTGCGCCTGAGCCGGGCCTGCGGGAAGCCCCTCGTGGTGCACAACCGCGGCGCGCACCAGGACCTGCTGCGGATCCTGGAGGAGGAGGGGGCAGTAGGGGTGGTAATGCACATGTTCACAGGGCCTGCCGAGTACGCGGAGACCTGCGCGGGCCGCGGCTACCGGATGTCCGTGGGGGGGCCCGTGACTTACCCGAAGGCGGAGGAGCTCCGGCGCGCGGTGGCCCGCATTCCGGACGAACTCCTCCTGGTGGAGACGGATTCCCCCTTCGCTGCACCCCACCCGCACCGAGGTCGGCGGAACGAGCCGAGTTACCTCCCGCTGGTGGTGGAGGCTGTGGCGTCTGCCCGGGGACAAGACGCGGGCGCGGTGGCGGAGCAGACTGCGGAGAACGCACGGCGGTGCTTCGACTTGGCGCGGTGACCCTGGTGGTGCTCCTGCTGGGTGCGCCCCTGGTTGCCCAGACGGGGCAGGACCGCGCGGAGGTGGAGGCCGGCCGGCGCGCGGGCGCGCAGATCGAGCGAGCCCTGCGGGTGGTCACGGACCCCGCGACCAACGAGCGGGTCACCCGTATCGGCAAGGCGGTGGCCGCGGTGACTGAGCGTCCCCAGCTGCCGTGGACGTTTAAAGTGGTGGAGCACCGCACGCCCAACGCGGTGGCCCTCCCGGGCGGCTTGGTGTACGTGACCTCCGCCCTGGTGGCTCTGGTCCGTACGGACCACGAGCTGGCAGCTCTGCTGGCCCACGAGGGAGCCCACGTGGCGCTGCGCCACCACCAGCGCCTGGAACGGGAGGCCACCCGGACCAACCTCCTGGTGCTGCTGGTGGCGGTCCTGGCGCGGGACGCGAGGGTGGCCGCGGGGGCACAGCTGGTAGCCGGGGGCATCCTGAGTGCCTTCGGCCGGGAGCTGGAACGAGAGGCGGACGTCGCGGCGGTGGGTTACCTGCTGCAGACGCCGTGGCACCCCGTGGGGATGTTGACCCTGCTGGAACGCTTGGCGCGGGAGGACGCGCTGTCGGGCGGCAGGGATCCCGGGGCGTTTCGCACGCACCCCACGTGGGGCGAACGGCTGCGGGCGGTGGAGGAGGAGCTTGTGCGCCGTGGAGTACCGCTTCACCGGCGGGTGGCCGCGGGCTTCCTCCGACTTTCGGTGGACGAGGAGGGTCCCCTGGGCGTGGTGCGGGTAAACGGCCAAGCGGTGGCGCGGCTCACCGGAGGCCGGCCGCGGGCCGAGGAGGTCGCGGCGCGGCTCGACCGCGTGTTCAACGAGGATCCCTCCCCCTTGGACGTCCGCGCGGTGGGCGTGCTGGACGAGTGGAGCGTGCGGGTGGCGGACCGGGTGGTGCTCGTGGTGACTCCGGAGGACGTGCGGGCGTTCGGCCGGGCAGCCCGTGACCTAGCCCACGAGTACGCACAGCGGCTTCGGGAGGCGATCGCGGAGGACCGTCGGCGCAGGGCGCTGCACGGGTAACCCCCGAACCAGCTTGCGGGATCCCGCACGCGCCGTTCGGCATGGCGGAACGTGCCGCTTGCGCGGCGGCCAGGCCGTGGGAACCATAGACGCGACGCCCTCCGGGAGGCCGGTGGGAAATCCGCAGGTGGGAGGCCCGAGGTGAGCGAGCTCAAGATCGACGTCTTCTGTCACGTATTGCCGGACCGGTACTACGAGCGGATGGTCGAGGAGCTGGCCGGCGGCGCGTACATGCAGAAGCGGGTGCGCGGGGTACGGACCCTGTACGACCTGGACCTCCGCTTCCGGCTGATGGACCGGCATCCGGACTACGTGCAGGTGATCTCCCTGGCCGCGCCGCCCATCGAGGCGGTGGCGCCTCCGGAACGGTCTTGGGAGCTAGCCAGGATCGCCAACGACGCCATGGCGGAGCTGGTGCAGCGCTACCCGGACCGCTTCGTGGGGTTCGTGGCCTCGCTGCCCATGAACCAGCCCGACGCAGCCGTCCAGGAGGCGGAGCGGGCGATCAGGGAGCTGGGGGCCACCGGGGTACAGATCTTCACCAACGTGAACGGCGCCCCGCTGGACCAGCCGCAGTACGAGCCGCTCTTCGCGCGGATGAGCCAGCTGGATCTCCCCGTCTGGGTGCACCCGACCCGCCCTCCGGAGCGCGCGGACTACCCCACCGAGCGGCGGTCCAAGTACGACATCTGGTGGGCGTTCGGCTGGCCTTACGAGACCAGCGTGTTCATGGCACGCTTGGTGTTCTGGGGTCTGTTCGACCGCTATCCGAACCTGAAAGTCATCACGCACCACATGGGCGGGATGGTCCCGTACTTCGAGGGACGGGTGGGGTGGGGCCTGGACCAGGTGGGCCGGCGCACCGACGACGAGGAGGACGTCCGGGCCAAGCAGGCCCTGCGGAGGAGGCCGGTGGACTACTTCCGGATGTTCTACGCGGACACCGCCCTGTTCGGAGCTTTGCCCGCCACGGAGTGCGGCATCGCGTTCTTCGGGCCCGAGCGGGTGCTGTTCGCCACGGACTTCCCCTTCGACCCCGAGGACGGGGCCCTGTTCCTGCGGGAGACGATCCGGGTGGTGGAGAACGTGTCCTTCTCCCCGGAGACCAAGCGGGCGATCTTCGAGGGCAACGCCCGACGCTTGCTGCGGCTCAACCTACCTGGCTGAGGAGGGGTTCCGTGCGGCTGGTGCGGTTCGAACAGGACGGATCGGTGCGCTGGGGCGTGCTGGAGGGGGACTCCGTCCGCCCCGTGCGGACGTTCCGGTACGAGGGCCCGCTGGAACTGGAGGCGCGGGCGATTCCCCTAAAGGCACTCCGGCTGCGGGCGCCTGTGGATCCTCCCCGCAACGTCTTCTGCATGGGGCTCAACTACCTGGCCCACGTGGAGGAGTCCCCCGCCCGGCAGGTCCCCAAGGCCCCCGTCTGGTTCACCAAGGCCACCACGAGCCTTGTGGGGCCGGACGAGGACGTGGTGGTGGACCGAGAGCTCACGTCCCAGCTGGACTGGGAGGTCGAGCTGGCGGTGGTGCTGGGGCGCGGGGGCCGCCGGATCCCGGCCTCCAGGGCGCTGGAGTACGTCTTCGGCTACACAGTGCTCAACGATCTGTCCGCGCGGGACCTGCAGTTCGCCCGGGGCGGGCAGTGGTTCTACGGCAAGAGCCTGGACGGGCTGTGTCCCGCAGGCCCCGTGCTGGTGACCGCGGATGAGATCCCGGATCCGCAGGACCTGGAGCTGTGGCTGCGGGTGAACGGCCGGGTGCGGCAGCACGGCTTCACCCGGGACATGATCTTCTCCGTGGCAGAGGCCATCGAGGACCTATCGCGGGGGATCACGCTACTGCCGGGGGACGTGATCGCCACGGGCACGCCGGCGGGCATGGGATTCGGGCAGGACCCGCCGGTCTTCCTGGAGCACGGGGATGTGGTGGAGGCGGAGGTCTCGCGGATCGGCGTGCTCCGCAACCGGATTCGGTTCGAGGGGTGACAGGGGCCGCGGGGCCGGTTGCGCGGCTTCCGCCGGGCCGATTAGGATTAGGAAGGGAACGCGTAGGAAGGGAACGCGCCCGTAGCTCAGGGGACAGAGCGTTGGCCTCCGGAGCCAAAGGCCGCAGGTTCGAATCCTGCCGGGCGCGCCACGGTCAGTTCGGGGGCTACGGAAGACCGTTGATCGAGGCGCTGGACAACGTCGGGGTGGCGGTGCGGGACCTGGAACGCGCCGTTGCCTTCTACCGAATCCTGGGTTTCCAGCCTGAGTACGCCACCGAGGACTCGGCCCTCCTGCGGGCTGGCGGGGTCGCCCTCTACGTGTTCCGCACAGACGGGCCGGTACAGCCTTTGCGCTCGTTCGATCTAACAGGCAACGCACCCGGGTACGACCACCTCAGCTTCCGGGTCCCTGACGTGGACGCTGCGTGCCGGCGGCTACAGGAGCTGGGCGTAACCGTGGAACGGCAGCCACAGGACTACCCCTGGGGCGCGCGGGCCGCTTGCTTGCGGGACCCGGACGGCAACTGCATCTGGCTGCTCCAGCGGACGGGGCGGGAGGAGCCCTAAGCGAGGCCGCGCATCTCGGGCAACGCGGGGGTCGCCCGGGCTGGTCCGGTGGCGCGAGGCCTGGAAAGACCGAACCTCCCCTCCGTCGTGTGCCGGAGGCCCCAGCGGCCCGCATGCCGCAGCCCAGCGATCGCCCCATCGCGTCGCTCGGGCCGTGCTACGCCTCCAGGGCGGTCCGGATACCTTTGACAACCCGACGCACAGAAGGCAGATAGTAGGACTCAATAGCCGGCGCCGGGTACGGCACGTCCCACCCTGTGACCCGGACCACGGGGGCAGTGAGGGAGTCCAGAGCCCGCTCGGCGGCCAGCGCAGCGATCTCCGCCCCGAACCCCCCGCTCCTCGGGGCCTCGTGGACTACCACCAGGCGCGTGGTCCTGCGGACGGACGCGAGGAGGGTTTCCACGTCGAGGGGGTTCAGGGTACAAAGGTCCAGGACTTCTGCCTCCACACCCTCCGGGGCGAGTGCCTCCGCGGCGCGGAGGGCCAGGAGTACGGCGGCTCCCCAGCAGACCACCGTCACATCCCGGCCGGCCCGTATCAGGCGGGCCCGACCCAGGGGCTGTCGGTACGGATCCTCTGGGACTTCTTCCCGCAGGGTCCGGTACAGGGGCATGGGTTCCAGGAAGACCACCGGGTCGGGATCGTCAATGCTGGCCAGGAGCAGCCCCTTGGCATCCACGGGGCCGCTGGGGATCACAACTTTGAGCCCCGGGGTGTGACACAGGAGGGCTTCCACGCTGTCGGAATGGAACTCGGGAGCCCGAACGCCGCCGCCGTAGGGCGCACGCACGACCAGGGGCGCCCCGAAGCGGCCACCGGATCGGGCGCGCAGACGCGCGGCCTGAGCGGCCAGCTGGTCGAACGCGGAGTACAGGAAACCGGCGAACTGGATCTCCGCCACAGGACGGAGTCCGGACGCGGCCATCCCGAGGGCCACTCCCACGATGGCGGACTCCGCGAGGGGGGTGTCGATCACCCGCGCGGGTCCGAAGCGGTCCAGCAACCCTTCCGTCACCCGGAACACCCCGCCGTAGCGCCCCACGTCCTCGCCGAGGATCACCACCGTGCGGTCCTCCTCCATGGCCTGGCGCAGGGCCTCGTTCAGGGCCTCCACCATCGTGCGGGTAGGCACTCAGCCGTCCTCCAGGAAGGTCCGTCGCTGGTCTCTTACCGACTCGGGTGGCACCGCGTAGCTGTGGTCAAACATCCAGGCGGGGTCTGCCGCGGGATGCGCTTCGGCTTCCTCCACGGCGCGAGCCACCTCGGAGCGGGCCTGCTCCCAGACCCCAGCTTCCTCCTCCTCCGTCCACCCCTGGTGCCCGAACAGGTACCTGCGAAGGCGAGCCAGGGGATCCAGGGCTTTCCAGCTCTCCACCTCCTCCTCTGACCGGTACCGGCTGGGGTCGTCCGCGGTGGTGTGCGGGCCGAACCGGTAGCAGACCGCCTCCAACAGCGTGGGCCCCCCGCCGGCCCGGGCGCGTGCGACGGCGGCCTGGGCAGCTTCGTAGGTGGCGAGGATGTCCATGCCGTCCACCAGCACGCCTGGAAAGCCGTACGCCTGGGCCTTCTGAGCGAGCGTTTCGCTGGCGGTCTGCCGGCTGCGGGGGACGCTGATGGCCCAGCCGTTGTTCACGCACACGAACACCACCGGGCACCGGAACACACCCGCGAAGTTCAGGGCCTCGTGGAAGTCGCCCTTGGAGGTCGCTCCGTCCCCGAAGTAGACCATCACAACGGTGCCGTCCCCGCGGTATGCGGCAGCCCAGGCGGCCCCCACCGCGTGGGGGATGTGGGCGGCGATGGAGATCTGGACCGGAAACACATTCACCCCGTCGGGAACCCGGTTCCCCATTGGGTGGCCTCGAAACAGGAGCAGGTAGCGCGCCAGGGGGACCCCGTGCAGGACCCCGGCGAGGATATCCCGATACGTGGGGAAGATCCAATCCTGAGGGGAGAGGGCGGCGGCGGTACCCACCACGGCAGCCTCCTGTCCAGCAAAGGGAGCGTACGCCCCGAGCCATCCCTGCCGCTGCAGAGCCACCGCCTGCAGGTCCAGCACCCGGCCGAGCACCATCCACCGATAGAGCTGTACCAGCCGGTCACGGGACCAGCGTACGGGCTCGGTCGGGTTGCCCTCTGGATCCAGCAGTCTCAGGAGCCGAGTCATGCGATCCCTAGGTAGACCTCACGGACGTGGGGGTTGTCTCGCAGCGACGAGGGACTCCCCTCCAGGACCAGGCGGCCGGACTCCAGGACGTAGGCCCGGTCCGAGATCCCGAGAGCGAAGGCCGCGTCCTGCTCCACCAGCAGGACCCCGATGCCCTCCGCCCGGGCCCGCAGGACTGCTTCCCCGATCTGAGCGCGCACCGCGGGAGCGAGCCCCGTGGAGGGCTCGTCCAGCAGCAGTAATCGCGGGCGTCCCATGAGGGCCCGTGCAATGGCCAACATCTGTTGCTGCCCGCCCGACAGGGTGCCCGCCAGCTGGCGCCGCCGCTCGTGCAGCACCGGGAACAGTTCGTACACCCGCCGCAGGTCGTTTCCGACTTCTCGGTCGGACCGGGAGTACGCGCCCAGCAGCAGGTTCTTCTCCACGGACAGTTCGCCGAACAGGCGGCGCCGCTCCGGACAGTGGGCGATGCCCAGAGCGGGCACCTGGTGGGGCGGGACACGCAGGAGGTCCCGGCCGAGGAAGCGCAGGACACCCTGCGCGGGCAGCACTCGGCAGATGGCCCGCAGGAGGGTGGTCTTGCCGGCCCCGTTGGGCCCGAGGACCGCCACGACCTCGCCACCTGCCACGTGCAGGCACACCCGATCCAGCGTCAGCGCCTTACCGTGGTAGACGGTGAGGTGCTCCACTTCCAGCAGCGTCACGCGACCCCTCCCAGGTACGCGCGGATCACGGCGGGGTCTCGGGCGACCTCCGCCGGGCTGCCCGTGGCGATGACCCGGCCAAAGTCCATCACGATCACCCGCTGCACCAACTGCATGAGCTCCCGGAGCTTGTGCTCCACGACCACCAACGTAACGCCGGAGCGGGCCATCTGGAGGAGCAGCGCCACCAGGGGCGCCGTCTCCCCAGGGCCGAGCCCCGAGAACGGCTCATCCAGCAGGAGCAGGTCCGGCTCCGCGGCCAGGGCTCGGGCGATTTCCAGCCTCTTGAGCTCTCCGAAGGGTAGGTTCTCCACGGGGTCACCGGCCCGGTGTTCCAGACCCACTCGTGCCAACACCTCCCAGGCCTTGCGCTGGGGGCTGCGGCGCGGATGGAGCCGACGCGTGCGCGGAGCCGTGGCCGCCACCACGACATTCTCGAACACGGTGAGGCCCACGAAGGGCCGCACCAGCTGGAAGGTACGGACCATACCCCTGTCGGCCACCGCGTGCGGAGGCAGTCCGGTGATCTCCTGCCCCGCCAGGAACACCCGTCCGGCGTCGGGCCGCAGGAAACCGCTCAGGACGTTAAACAGGGTCGTCTTGCCTGCCCCGTTGGGACCGATCACGCCGAGGACCTCTCCCCGTGCGACCTCCAAACTGACCCCGGCTAAGGCGGTGAGCCCTCCGAAGCGCTTCGTGAGGTCCCGGGCTACAAGCAGGCTCACCGCGTCCACCGTCGTAGGCGCGCCAGTGTCCAGGGGACGAAGCCGTGGGGCATGTACCTCACGGCGGGGAGCAGGAGGGCCGCCAGCAGCAAAAGCCGGTACTCCCCGAACCGGCGCAGGGACTCGCTGAGCAGGGTGAACAGGTAACCGCCCGCGGCGGCCCCGTAGATGGTACCTACCCCGCCGAGCACGCTCATGATGATCACGGTGACGGACAAGGCCGCCGAGTACACGGAAGGGCCCACGTGCTCCTGGACGTGAGCGTACAGGGAGCCAGCCAGCCCGCCGGTGAGACCGCTGAGGAGCAGGGCGCCCATCTTGTGCCGGAAGGTGGGAATCCCGCACGCCTCGCAGGCGGGTTCGTTGGCGCGAATCGCCCGCAGGATCAGCCCCCACGTCCCTCGGGTCGCTACGTACAGCCCGAGTACCGCCCCCACGGCGAACGTGAGGGTGGCGTAGTACGTGAGCGTCGGGGACGGAGAGAGGGCCGGGACACCGAAAACGCCCTCCTCACCTCCCGTGAGGGACCAGAACAGGAGGGTCACCCGTTCCAGGACGCCTGCCGCGGCGAGGGTGGCGAGCGCGAAGTAGGGGCCTCGGAGGCGCAGCGCGGGACCTCCCACGAGGACGGCGACCATCGCGGCGAGGGCCGGCCCCGCGGGGAGGGTTACCCACAGGGGCATCTGGAGCCGGGTACTGAGCAGGGCCGCGGCGTACGCTCCCGTCCCCACGAACAGCGCGTACCCGAAGTTCTCTCTCCCCGTGAACCCGGACAGGACATCCCAGCCGGCGGCCATGCCCGCGTACAGGTGGGCCAGGGCAAACACGCTGAGGAGGTACCGGTCCTGGAGCCAGACGGGTAGGCTGACGAGGACAGCCAAGAGCGCGGCGGAGGGCACATACCCGGTCCGTCGGCTCACCAGGGGCGTTGTGGTGGCGGCAGCGGACCTCGAGGGGCTGTCACTCACCTCAGGCCTCCAGGTGGCGTCCGAGTAGGCCCGTGGGCCGCACGAGCAGCATGCCCAGGATCAGAAGCAGGGGAACGAGGTCCGCCAGAGCGCTGGTCAGGAAGTAGGACACCGCAGTCTCCGCGTAGCCGACTACCAGGGACGCCAACAGGCTACCGGGGATGCTCCCGAGACCCCCGAGGATGACGATGGCGAAGGACTTCACCAAGGGTAGCAACCACATGTGGGGACTCACCACCAGCAGGGGGGAGGTAAGCACCCCCGCGGCGCCCGCCAGAGCCGCGGAGGCACCCGTGGTTACCCGCGTGACCCGATCCACGTCGATGCCCATGTAGAGGGCGGCCTCTCGGTCCTGGGCTACCGCGAGGATCGCGGTGCCCGCGGGCGTGTGGTAAACGTACACCCACAGGGCGGCCACCAGGATCGCCGCCACCCCGAACGTCACCACCCGCTGCCCGGGCACGGAGACCCCGAACAGCTGCAGGGTCGCGGTGGTGAAGGCGGGGATGTTCCGAGAGGTGTAGCCGTAGGCCGCGTACAGCAGCTGCTCCGTCAGCAGGGCAAACACGAGGGTCAGGATGAGGACGGCCATGACGGAGGTGCGGACGGGGCGGATCAAGATCCGCTCCACCCCCACCCCCACCACACCGGTGAACAGGACGGCGGCGGCCGCTCCGAGGAGCAGGGGCACTTTCCACACGACCACGAGCGTGTAGGCGGCGTACGCACCGATCGCGTAGAACGCGCCGTGGGCCAGGTTCACCAGCCGGCCCACGCCCACGATCAGGGTGAAGCCCAGGGCCAGCAGAGCGTACACCGCGCTCTGCATCGCGCCCAAGACCAGCACGTCCACCATACGGGCGGTGTGGGGTCAGCGCATCCAGGGCAGGGCCACGTATCTCCCGGTGGCTACCTCTTTAGGCCAGATGAGGGCCCGCCGGCATCCGTCCTGCCACTGCACATAGTGGAGGCGGGCGTACCCAGGCCCGTAGCGTAGGTCGTGGGCCTCGTCGAAGGCAATGCGGGCCCCGGTGCCGATGTAGTTGGTCCGCTCCAGCTGCGGGATGACGCGTTCGGGATCGAAGCTCCGGGCCCGCTCTACGGCCTCCTTGTAAATGTAGAGGGCGTCGTACGCACCGAAGGAGGTATACACCGGCTCGCGGCGGAACTTCTCCACGTACTTGTCGAAGAACGGGATGGTCTTCGGCGTCAGGGGGACCCGCAGGGGTGGCGTCCCAAAGAGCACGATCTGACCGATGGGAGCGCCGCCGAGCTTCTCGCAGTGGTCGCCTTCCTGACTCTTGACGTCGATCCCGCCCCAGGGGATGGGCATGCGCAGGCTGGCGAACGCCTTTGCCATAACGTCGGAGGAGGCGTGGGAGACGATGGGGACCAGGAACTGAGCCCCGGAGGACCGGATCTTGGTGAAGATGGGGCTGAAGTCGGTGATCCGTACGTCGAAGAGTTCCTTGTAGACGATCTCCAACCCCCGTTTCTCCGCGAGGCGGCGCTCCAGGGCCGGCAGCACGCCCTGGACCCAGATGAGGTTCTCCCCCAGGATGGCGATCCGGGTGAGCTTGAGCTCGCCGCGGACGAACTCGTCGAGGAAGTCCGCGAGACCGATACCCAGGTAGGTGGAGTTCAACGGGCTCACGCGGAAAATGTACTTGTAGGTGTTGTAATCACGGCGCACGTGCTCCGTGATCAGAGGACTGGCCGCACCCACTCCCAGATAGATGACCCTGGCTCGGGCAATGTGGGGCAGCTGCGCCAGGGTTACGCCGCTGGTCTGTCCACCGATGAGCACGTCCACCTTGTCCTGCTCGAGCAGCTTCCGGATCGCGGCGATGCCCACCTCAGGCGTCTCTGCTTCGTCCTCGGGGATCACCGTGAGCTTGCGGCCGAGAATACCGCCGCGGGCGTTAATCTCCCCCGCGGCGAGCTGTAACCCGTAGAGGATGCCTTGCCCCACCCCGAGCTGCAGGGGCCCGGGAGCTCCCACTTTGACCACGGATCCCTGCGCGACCCCCGGCGGCAGCACGGTGAGGGCCGCGGCCAAGCAAAAAGCCAGCGCCAAGCCGGTGGCTGCGAATCGCACTCCCCTCACCCCCCTCGCGTTGGATCGGACGTGCCTATCAATCGTTCGATCGCATCACGAGCATGGCCGGAAGTACGGGACGCTGTCAAGCGGCCGCCAGATGCGCCCGGACCGTCCCCGGCGGAGCCTGGCTATGCCCTCCCGGCCGGGACGTGCCGGCGGGCGAGAAGACCTGCGGCGGCGATCAGGAGCGCGGCGAGGAGGAAGACGGGCCGCGGGCCTACGGCGCTAGCCACCGCGCCGGCCACGAAGGGCGCGGTGACCCCGCGGAGTCCCATCAGGACCGTGTACGCGGCGGCGTAGGCGGCAACCCTCCCGGGGGGAGCCAGTTCCATGCACGCGGCCATCCAGGCCAGGTCCAGGCCTGCCACGAAGAAGCCGTCCGTGGCAAACGGCAGCACGGCGATCCAGGGGTGGAAGCTGACGAGGAACAACACGGGCGTGGCCAGGGCAGTCGTCAACAGGGTCCGCATGGACGCCACGCCGGAGCGCCGGTCCACGTACCGGCCCCACACGAAGAAGCCCGCCACCGACGCAACGGCAGAGGCGGCAGACAGCACACCCACCTGGGCCGGGGTGGCGTGCAGCTCGTCCACCAGGAGGAGGGGGACCGCCGGCGCCATCATCCACCCCCCGAACCCGAAGACGAAGGTGGTCACCAGGAGGGCACGGAAGGCCGGGTCCCGGAGGGAGGTCCACCAAGCGGGTGGGGTGGCCAGGGAGTGGCCGGGCCCACACGGCAGGCGGATGCGACGGAACACCAGGGCGCCGGCGACGCCGAACACGGACGCTGCCGCGAAGACCGGGCCGTGGCCAAATTGCTCGATGGCGGGGCCCGCGGACAGGGACGCGGCCATGGCGGCCACGCTGAAGCCTATCCGCACGATTCCCACCAACCTGCCCCGCAGCTCCGGCGGAAACACCCTCCCGACCGTCTCCGCGTACGCGGGCACCGTCAGGCCGTTCAGGAGGTGGTAGGCGACCACGAGGGCCACGAGACCCCCGGGGCCGTCAAGCCAGGGTGTGAGGAGGAACAGTCCCCTCGCTACCAGGGCAGGCCACACCACCAGGGCTACGGGGTTGCGCGGGACCAGGGCGGGGGCCCATCCGGCGGTCAGGAAGAACCCCAGAGCCGGGGCGCTGGCCAGCAGGGAGATCCACAGGGGCGGGGCGCCCAGCCGCCGCGCCACCACGCCCGCGAAGGGCAACACCGTACCCGAAAATACCCCGAACAGCACCGCGCCTGCCAGGTCGTGGAGGAACGCGTGCCGGGCTCGCGGGGAAAGCGGGAGGGGACGCACGGCTTCAGTATGTACAGTCCCGCGGGGGACTCTGTCAAAGTCGGTCCCGCGTGCGCGGCGCTGCCGTAGAATAGCGGGGAAGCAGCGGAGGTGCGCATGCGCAGGCTCCTGGTGGACGGCGACGGCACCACGGAGGACGTGGTGGCGGTTTGGATGGCCGCCAAGCAGCCGGACGTGGAGGTGGTAGGGGTGACCACCGTGGCCGGCTGCGTGCGGGTGCAGCAGGCCACGGAGAACATCCTGTACGGTCTGGAACTGGCCGGCCTCACCCGCGTGCCGGTGTACGCGGGCTGCGAGCGGCCCCTCGTCCGTCCCCACACTCCCTTCGACGGGTTCTTCGGCCGCAGCGGCCTTGGCACCCACACCGCGGCGAAGCCGAAGGGCCGGGCGGAATCCGCCCACGCGGTGGACGCCATCCTGTCCCTGTGCCGGCATTACCGGAAGGACCTCGAGCTGGTGTGCCTGGGCCCCCTCACGAACTTGGCTGCGGCCCTCATTCAGGCTCCGCGGCTGGCAGAGATGCCCGGGCAGGTGTACGTGTACGGTGGGTCCGGTCAGGGCGGCAACATCACCGCGTGCGCGGAGTACAACTTCTACGCCGACCCGGAGGCCGCGGCTTTGGTGCTGGACAGCGGACTGCCCATCACGCTGTTCGGGTGGGATCTGGCCCGGCAGCACCTGTGGATGCGGGACGTAGACATCCACCGGATCCGCCAGGGGGGGACCCGGGAGTGCCGCTTCTTCCTGGAGGGCACCCGCACCCTGGCCGACTACGCCCGCAGGGTTCTGCGGCAGCGGGGTTCCGACCTGGGTGCGGTGCTGGCGATGGCCGCGGCCCTGGACCCCGCGGTGATCCGGGACGTCGCACGGCTGCGGGCGGACGTGGAGACCCGCGGTGAGTTAACCCGGGGGCAGCTGGTGCTGGATCCCCTCGGGATCTCCCGCCGGCCGCCCAACGTGCGGTGGGTGCGGGATGTGGACGGCGAGCGGGCCCGGGAGGCGCTGTTCACGGCGCTGGGGGCGCCACCGGTCCTGGAGCCCGTGCCCCCCGCGGCGGGCGACGAGCCAGCGGAGGAGGTGGAGCCCGGAGCGGACGACCCGCAAGCCGCGCAGGCCCCTTAGGGGTGTACGGAGGACAGCGCGTGTGGACGGCTTTGGGAACCTCTTTCGCCCTGGGGCTCCTTGCCACCATGGCGGTGAATCGGGCGAACTGGCAGGACTTCCGGGTCTGGTGCGCGTTCGCCGTCGGGGGCGGCGTGTTCTTCGCAGTGCAGTTCGTGGCCCGGCCGCTGGGTGTCGTGGTGGCCTACCTGGCGGGCGGAGAAGGGCTGTCCTCGTGGCTCGTGGTGGCCGTGGTGGTCGTGTTCGCGGAGGTGTTCAAGCTCACCGCGGCGGTGGCGCTGCACCAGCTGTACCGGGGCCCGCGGCCGGAGGGCGGGGGCCTGGGGGCGGCGGTGGGCGCCGGCTTCGGAGCGTGGTCGGAGGCAGTGATCCTGCGGTCGGCCTTCCAGGTGGCGCAGCTGGGGCTGCCGGGCGGCGTGTCCGTGGGAGCCGTTCTGGCCGCTTCCATGGCGCGGCTCCTGGGGGCCGCGGGCAGCACCGGCCTCGCGACCCGGCTAGCCACCTCGGGCCGGACGCTGGCAGGGCTCGGGTTGGCGGCGGCGGCCCAGCTGGTGCTGGATCCCGGCGTTCGGGTCGTGGCCCCCTCGCCGCGCTGGACGGTGGCCCTGACGGCGCTGGTGGGTGTGGGGCTGTTCGCTGCCGTGTGGGTGTCGGGGCGGAGGGCGGAGGAAGGAAGATGCCGGTGAACCCCAAGCTGCGAGACCCCCATGTGGACCGGCTGTTCGAGGCCATCCTGCAGCTGCGTTCGGTGGAGGAGTGCTACCGCTTCTTCGAGGACCTGTGTACGGTCCACGAGCTGCGGGCGTTGGCGCAGCGGTTCCACGTGGCCCGTCTGCTGCACGAGGGCGCCACCTACGAGGAGGTGGTCCGCCGTACGGGAGCCAGCTCCGCCACCGTGAGCCGGGTCAAGCGTTTCCTGGAGTACGGGGCGGACGGATATCGGCTCGTGCTGCGGCGCCTGGCGCGCACCCGCGGTGCCCGGAGCCGGGGTTGACCCGGACCTGGGGTCGTGGTAAGGTGGGGTTCGTGCGCCGTTCACTTCTTTATCGAGGTAAAGAGGTAAAGTCGAAGGCGGCCCCCCCCTGGCAGCGCTTGCCGGCCGGGCTGCGGGACTGGACGCCAGAGGAACTGGCGGCGTTGCGGGCTGTGGAGGGCTGCCTGCGGCGGACCTTTGAGGCGTGGGGCTACCGGGAGGTGGCCACCCCGGCGCTGGAGTACCTGGAGACGTGGACCCGGGGGATAGGCAGCCGTCCTGCGGCAGCGTTGTTCGTGGTGGTGGATCGGACGGGCGAGCTGCTGGCCCTGCGACCCGAGATGACAGTCCCGGTGGCGCGATTCGTGGCCACCCGGTGGCCCGACACGGTGGCGCGGCTGTACTACGTGGGCTCGGTGTTCCGGGGCGAGCTGGGCCGCGGCAACAGCCGGGAGTTCCCCCAGGCGGGTGTGGAACGGGTCGGGGACGGCGGGGCAGACGCGGACGCGGAGGTGGTGGCCCTGGCCGTGGACGCCCTGCGGCAGGCTGCGGTTCCAGGGGTGCGGGTGGGCTTGGGCCACGCGGGCTTCTTGCGGGCCTTGCTGGACGCCTCCGGGTTGGAAGAAGACCGGCAGGTGGCGCAGGAAGCCCTGTACCGCAGGGACTTCGTGACGCTTTCCTCCCTGCTGGACGGTGCCCCCGCACCCGTGCGGGGGGCGCTGCTGGACCTGCCGTCCCTACGGGGACCCGGTGCGCTGCAGCGGGCCCGCGGCCTCGGGGTGGGGAAGGAGGCACTGGACGAGCTGGAGGCAGTGCTGGAGGCTGTGCAGGGGTACGCGGTGGCCGACGCCGTGGAAGTCGACCTGGGGATCATCCGAGACTTCGACTACTACACCGGGATGGTGCTGGAGGCGTACGCGCCCGGTAGTGGTGCTCCCCTGCTGGGCGGCGGACGGTACGACCAGCTGTTGGAGCGGTTCGGTGCCCCACGGCCCGCGGTGGGGTTCGCGGTGCACCTGGAGCGCGTCCTGGCCACTTCCCAGCGGGGCGGGGTCCTGGCCCCGGTGCTGGAGGTGGGGTACGAGCGGCCGGCCCGGGCACAGGCTCTCGCGTGGGTCCTGCGGGCGCGGGCCGCCGGGCTTCGGGTGGCCGCAACACCTACCCAGGAGGGCCGCCTGCAACCCGGGTTGAGCTTCCGGGCGGACGGCGTGTGGTGGGTGGAGCGGGACGGCTCGCGCAGACCCCTGGCGCCGCAGGATCTGGACGCCCTGTTGGAGGGCCGCACGCCGTGAGGTCCCTGACGGTAGCCCTGCCGTCCGGACGGCTGCTGGAGGACGCGGTGCGGCTTCTCCGGGCTGCGGGCTACCGGGGCCCGGATGGACGGGATCGGAGCCTGGTCTGGCAGTGGGGCGAGCTGACGGTGATCGTGGCGAAGCCGGTGGACCTGCTGACCTACGTGGAGCGGGGTGCTGCGGACTGCGGGGTTGTAGGCAAGGACGTCCTGCTGGAGCAGGCCCATGAGGTGTACGAGCTGGTAGACCTGGGTTTCGGACGGTGCCGGGGTGTGGTGGCGCTGCCCGCGGACCGTCGCCACCTGTGGGAGGACCCGCGCCGGCACCTGCGGGTGGCCACCAAGTACCCCCGGGTCGCGGAGCGGTTCTTCTGGGAGCGCGGGCGCCCCGTGGAGATCGTGGAGCTGTACGGGTCGGTGGAGCTGGCTCCCCGGGTCGGACTCAGCGACGGCATCCTGGACCTGGTCATGACGGGCGCCACCCTGCGGGCCAACGGGCTGGTGGAGGTGGCGGAGGTGTTCCGGTCCACCGCGCGCTTGGTGGTGAACCCCGTGAGCCTGCGGGCCCGCGGCGAGGCGGTACGGGAGCTGGTGAGCCGGCTGACCCGCGTGGTGGAGGGGGTGCCGTGAGCGCGGAGGTGCGGCTTCTGAGGTTGCGGGAGGCGCCCGCAGCAGAGGTGCGGCGCATCCTCGTCCGATCCCAGGCACGGGCCCTGGAGCCCAGCACGCAGGAGGCCGTGCGGACGCTGCTGGAGGACGTCGAGCGCCGCGGGGACGCCGCGGTGGTGGACGCCACCGCGCGGTTCGACGGCGTGCGCCTGGAGCCAGACCGCTTACGGGTGGCACCCGAAGAGTTCACCGCGGCCCGGGAAAAGGTCGGCGAGGGTGTGCGCGCCGCGCTGGCGGCCGCGGTGGATCGCGCCCGGCGCTTCTCGGAGTGGCTGCGACCTGCCGCCCGGATGGTGGAGGAGCTGGAGCCCGGGGTGACGGTGGGGGTGCAGTTCACGCCCCTGAACTCCGTAGGCGCGTACGTCCCCTCGGGGAAAGGGAAGTTCCCGTCGACCGTGGTTACCCTCCTGACGCCGGCCGTCGTGGCGGGAGTGCCTGAGATCGCGGTGGTGGTGCCCCCGCAGCCGGACGGGACCGCAGATCCCGCGGTGCTGGTGGCCGCGGAACTGCTGGGGGTGGATCGCGTGTACCGGTGCAACGGACCCGCGGGGATCGCGGCCCTGGCGGTGGGGACGGAGTCGTTTCCCCGGGTGGAGGCGCTGGTAGGCCCTGGCAACCCCTACGTGGTGGCCATGCAGCTCCTGGCGCAGACCCGCGGCGTGCGGGTGCTGGGCACCTTCGGGCCCACGGAGTCCGTAGTTCTGGCGGATGCGGACGCGGACCCGGACCGCGTGGCGCTGGACCTGCTGAACGAGGCGGAGCACGGCAGCGACTCCGCGGCATGGCTGGTCACCCCCTCGGAGGAGCTGGCGCACGCGGTGCGGGGACGGGTACGGTCCCTGCTGGATCGGTTACCCGAGCCGCGGCGCGGGTACGCCCTGGACGCACTCAGCGATCTGGGCGGGATCCTGGTGGTGGAGGACTGGGAGGAGGCGGTGGCCTTCGTGAACCTCTACGCCCCGGAGCACGTGATGGTGCACGCCAAGGATCCCTGGGGCACGGCGCACCGGATCCGGAACGCAGGGGAGATCCTACTGGGCCCCCACACGCCCTTCTCCACGGCCAACTACGCCATCGGCGTCCCCGCGGCGCTGCCCACGGGTGGCGCGGCCCGCCGGGAATCGGGCGTGACGGTGCTCAGCTACCTGAAGGTCACGTCCGTGGCGGAGCTGGACCCTCACGGGCTGGAGAGGCTCCGGCCCGTGGTGGAGCACCTGGGGACCTACGAGGGTTTCCCGGCCCACGTGATGGCAGTACGGGACCGTCCGGCGGGAGGCGCGCGGTGACGCCCCAACCCAGACCGGAGGTGGCTGCGCTGGCCGGCTACCGCCTCGCGGGGGCAGAAGTGCCGGTCAAGCTCAACCAGAACGAGTGCCCCCAGGACGTGCCCGCGGAGCTCAAGGAGGAGATCCTGTCCCGACTGAGGGCACTCGGCTGGAACCGCTACCCGCCCATGCGGGCAGACGGCGCCCGGGAGGCAGTGGCGGCGGCCTGCGGGGTCTCCTCAGAGCAGGTGTTGCTCACCAACGGGTCCAACGAGGCCATCCTGGCCCTGGTACAGACCTTCGCCGCAGGACGGACCGTGGTGCTGCCGGAGCCCGGTTACTCTATGGCGGCCCCCCTCGCGGTGGTGGGGGGAGCCCGGGTGCGGCCGGTGCGCCTGCGGGAGGACTTTACGGTGGACGTGGACCAGTTGGCCCGCTCGGCGCGGGAGGCCGAGGCAGCGCTGATATTCCTGGCGTCGCCCAACAACCCCACCGGGCAGGCGGTGACGCCGGAGGAGGTAGAGGCGCTCCTACGGGCCTTCCGCGGGCCCGTGGTGGTGGACGAGGCGTACTGGGGGTTCTGCCCCTGGTCGGTCCTGCCCCTGCAGGACCGGTACCCCCACCTGGTGGTGCTGCGTACGGCCTCCAAGGCCTTCGGCCTCGCGGGAGCGCGAGTGGGCTGGCTGGTGGCACACCCGGAGGTGGTGGCCCAGGTGTCCAAGGTGGTCCCGCCGTACAACGTGAACCTGTTCGGGCAGATCGCGGTGGAGGTGATGGCCCGGCGCGGGGAGCTGGTGGCCCGTCGGGTACAGGAGGTGGTGCAGGAGCGGGAGCGCGTCCGCGGTGCGCTCGAGGCCATGGGCGTGCGCGTTTACCCCAGCCACGCCAACTTCCTCCTCTTCCGGGTACCGGACGCTCACGACACCTTCGTGCGGCTGCTGGAGCGCGGGGTCCTGGTGCGCGACGTGTCCCGCTACCCCATGCTGGAGGGATGTCTGAGGGTGACGGTGGGGTCCCGGGAGGACAACGATGCGTTCCTGTCGGCCCTGCGGGCCGCTCGGGAGGTGGCGGTTTGAGGCAGGCCCAGGTGGAACGCACGACTGCCGAGACCCGGGTGCGGGTCCTGCTTCGCCTGGACGGTGAGGGTCGCCACCGTGTCCGTACCCAGGTTCCGTTTCTGGACCACATGCTGGCGCAGTGGGCTCACCACGGCGGGTTCGACCTGGAGGCGGAGGCCTCCGGAGACGTGGCGGTGGACCCACACCACACGGTGGAGGATGTGGGGATCGTGTTGGGCGACGCCTTCAGCCAGGCCCTGGGCGACGGCCAGGGGATCGCGCGGTTCAGCAGCCTGCACGCGGTCATGGACGACGCGCTGGTGCTGTGTGCGGTAGACGTGAGCGGACGCCCGTACCTGCACTGGGACGTCCGCTGGCCTACGCCCGTCATCGGGTCCTTCGCCACCGAGCTGGTGGAGGAGTTCTTCCGGGCCTTCGTGGTCCGCTCCCGGGTGAGCCTGCACGTGGTGGCGGTCCACGGGCGCAACAGCCACCACCTGGCAGAGGCGGCGTTCAAGGGCTGCGGGGTCGTCCTGGGCCGCGCGGTGCGCGTGGAGCGGGTCGGTCACCCGTCCACCAAGGGTGTGCTGTAAGGGAAGCGCCGTGCGGGCCGCCCTGGTGGATTACGGTGCAGGCAACCTGCGCAGCGTGGAACGGGCCCTGGCGCGCGCGGGGTTCGTGGTCGTGCGGGCCGAGCGGCCCTCTGACCTGGAGGGCGCCGGGCTCGTGGTCCTACCGGGTGTGGGTGCCTTCGGCCCGGCGATGCGGCGGCTGTGCGAGGCGGGGTTTGTGGACGCCCTCCGGGCGTGGGCGGGGGAAGGCAGGCCCCTACTGGGCCTGTGTCTGGGGATGCAGCTGCTGTTTGAGTGGAGCGAGGAGGACGGCGTCCATCCCGGTCTGGGGCTGGTTGGAGGTCGGGTGGTGCGGCTCCCTCCCGGCGTCAAGGTGCCCCACATGGGGTGGAACCGGCTGGAGCTGGTGAGGCCGTCGGCGGTCACCGCGCACGTGCGATCCGGCGAGTACGTGTACTTCGTCCACTCCTACTACGCGGTGCCCGCTTCGGACTGCGTCGTGGCGCAGACGTGGTACGCGGTCCGGATCCCCGCCGTGGTGGAGGTGGGCTCGGTAGTGGGTTTCCAGTTTCACCCCGAGAAGAGCGGGGAGGTGGGTCGCCGGCTGCTCCTGGGTGTCCGGGAGTGGCTCAGTGCGGCGGCACGGCCGTGACGGTTTTTCCGGCCCTGGACCTGCTGGACGGCCGCGTGGTCCGGCTGGCCCAGGGGGACTTCCGGCGGGTCACCGAGTACGCGGCCGACCCGGTGGACGTGGCACAGGGGTGGTTGCGGGCCGGAGCCACGTGGGTGCACGTGGTGGACCTGGACGGCGCGCGGCACGGGTTCCCCCGGCACCTGAACGTGGTGTCCGCCTTGGCCCGGGTGGGCCTGCGGGTGCAGGTGGGTGGCGGGCTGCGCACGGAGGAGGCGGTCGAGCAAGCTCTGCAGGCGGGCGCGGACCGCGTGGTGGTGGGAACGCGTGCGGTCCTGGACCCCGGGTGGCTGGAGCGCCTGTGCGGTCGCTGGGGCGAGCACGTGGTGGTCGCCCTGGACACGCGGGACGGCCGGGTGGTAATCCGCGGCTGGACGGAGAAGACACCCCTCACGGTCGAGGAAGCTGCGCGACGGGCGCTCCAGTGCGGAGCAAGCCGGCTCCTGGTAACCGACGTGGCCGCGGACGGCGTTCTGGCCGGACCCAACCTGCCTCTGTACCGCACCCTGGTCTCCTCGGGGGCGTCCGTGGTGGCCTCCGGCGGGGTGCGGCACGCGGACGACGTGCGCGCCCTCCGGAAGGTCGGCGTGGACGGGGTGGTGGTCGGCCGGGCGCTGTACGAGGGAACCCTGCGGCTGGAGGACGCCCTGAAGGCCGCGCGGACGGGCGAGGGGGCGGGTCCGTGAGCCTGGCGAAGCGGATCATCCCGTGCCTGGACGTGGACGCGGGACGCGTCGTGAAGGGCGTGCGCTTCGTGAACCTACGGGACGCAGGGGACCCCGCACAGCTGGCGGCGGCGTACGACCGGGAGGGCGCGGACGAGCTGGTGTTCCTCGACATCACGGCCTCCGCGCAGCACCGGCCCATCCTCGAGGACGCGGTGTGGCGCACTGCGGGGGAGGTCTTCATCCCCCTCACCGTGGGCGGCGGGATCCGGTCGGTGGAGGACGCGCGGCGGATGCTGAGGGCTGGCGCGGACAAGGTGGCGGTGAACACCGCCGCAGTACAGGACCCGGACCTAATAGGGCGGCTGGCGGAGCGCTTCGGGCGCCAGTGCGTGGTAGTAGCCATCGACGCCCGGCGTCGAGCGCAGGGCTGGGAGGTCTACACGCACGGGGGACGTCGCCCCACAGGCCTCGACGCGGTGACGTGGGCGGAGCGGGCTGCGGACCTGGGAGCGGGCGAGATCCTGCTGACCAGCATGGACCGGGACGGGACCACGGAGGGGTTCGACGTGGAGTTGACCCGGGCGGTCAGCCGGGCCGTCACCGTGCCCGTCATCGCCTCCGGGGGCGCCGGGAAGGTGGAGCACTTCTTGGAGGTCCTCACGGAGGGGGAAGCGGACGCGGCCCTCGCGGCGTCCGTCTTCCACTTCGGGCAGCTCCGCATCCGGGACGTGAAGGCCGCCTTGAAGGCTCAGGGGATTCCCGTCCGTGAGGTGCAACCGTGGGTGAGCCTGTGAGCACGGGGAAGGGCGGCGGGCTGCGGCCGGTGGTGGTCCAGGACCGGCGTTCGGGGCAGGTGCTGATGCTGGCGTACGCCAACGACGAGGCCCTGCAGCGCACCCGCGAGGTGGGAGTGGCCCACTTCTGGAGCCGGTCCCGCAACGCCTTGTGGCGCAAGGGGGAGACCTCCGGCCACTCCCTCCACGTCTTCCAGATCGTGCAGGACTGCGACGGGGACGCCCTGCTTTACGTGGTGGACCCCCAGGGACCCGCGTGTCACACGGGCGAGCTGTCCTGCTTCCACCGGGACCTGGCCGGCGAGCGCGCGGAGCCGGCCGTCGGCGTGCTGGCGGAGCTGGAGCGGGTCATCCGCGACCGCCTGCGGCAACCGCCCCCGGGCTCCTACACCGCGTCCCTGCTCGCCGCAGACCCTGCGCGCCTGCACGAGAAGCTGTTCGAGGAGACCGCGGAAGTCGTCCGCGCCGCGCGGGAGGAAGGGCCGGAGCGTCTGGCGCAGGAGGCTGCGGACCTGGTGTACCACCTGTTGGTCCTCCTCGCGCGGGAAGGCGTGTCGTGGTCCCAGGTGCTCCAGGTGCTGGCCGCCCGCCGGAGCGGGTAGGACAGCGGGCCCCTCCTGGGGTATCCTCCGGGTGCGGGAGCCCATGCGCTACGCGATCCTGTCGGACGTCCACGCGAACCTGGAAGCCCTGGAGGCCGTGCTGGAGGACGCGCGCCAGCAAGGGGTCGAGAGGTTGGTGTGTCTGGGAGACTTCGTGGGCTACGGGCCGGACCCCAACGCGTGCGTGGAGCGACTGCGGGGTCTTCTGGTCGCCGCCCTGGTGGGCAACCACGACCTCGCGGCCCTAGGTCGGCTGGACGCGCGGCGTTTCAACCTGTTCGCGCGGGCCGCGGTGGAGTGGACCCGGGAGCAGCTGTCGCCGTCCGTGCGGGCATACCTGGAGGGCCTAGAGCCGCGGCAGACCTTCGAGGGGATGCTGCTGGTCCACGCCAGCCCCCAGGACCCCGTGGAGGAGTACATCCTGGACTGGGAGACCGCGGACGACAACTTCCGCGCGGCGGAGTTCTCCGTGTGCCTGTTCGGGCATACCCACGTGCCCGTGCGGTTCGCCCACGACGGCGTGCGCACCTACGTGTTCCCGCTGGCGCCCAACGTCGCAGTAAAACTGGAACGTCACCTCCGGCACTTGATCAACGTCGGCAGCGTGGGCCAGCCGCGGGACGGGGATCCCCGCGCCGCGTACGTAGTCCTGGACACCGGTGCGGGGACCCTGGAGCTCCGGCGGGTGCTGTACCCTGTGGAGGCGGTGCAGGCGAAGATGCAGGCGCGGGGGCTCCCGCGCCCTCTGTGGGAGCGGCTGAGCGAGGGCCGGTAGGAGGCGTGGGGTGAAGATCTACACCCGGACGGGCGATAGCGGGCAGACGGGCCTGTTCGGCGGCGAGCGGGTGTCCAAGGCGGATCCGCGGGTAGAGGCCTATGGAACGGTGGACGAGCTAAATACCCTGCTGGGGCTGGTGCGGGCCAAGTTGCCCGCGGGGGCGCTGTCGGACCTGCTGGCGGACGTACAGGGGACGCTGTTCGAGGTAGGGGCAGAACTGGCCACCGCGCGGGTGGAGGATCCCAAGCTGGCCTCGCGGGTGCCGCGCGTCAGCGCCTCGTCGGTGCAGGTGCTGGAAGGGTGGATCGACCGCCTGGCGGCGGACCTCCCGCCCCTGCGCGGCTTCGTGCTCCCGGGGGGCAGCGAAGCGGGTGCCCTGTTCCACGTGGCCCGGGCGGTCTGCCGGCGCGCGGAGCGGCGGGTGGTGGCCCTGGCGGAGCGGGCGGCGGTTAACCCGGAGATCCTCCGGTATCTGAACCGCCTCGGCGACCTGCTGTTCGTGGCCGCGCGGTGGGTCAACCTCGCCGCGGGGACCGCGGAAGCCCCGTGGCGCGCAGGCCCGCCGACCGCGGAAGGAGGCGAACCGACGCCTTGACATCGTTACACCAGCACGGGTAGCTTTTGCGGGAGACCGCGCCCAGACGCGGTGGCGCGGCCGGAAGGGCGAGCGACAGGAGGTCTCAGATGGCGGTGGCGCAGGGGATCGGGGCGGCGCTGTCCCGGGGCCGCACGTGGCTGGAGCGGGACCGTGTCCTGGCGCCGACCCTCTTGCTGCCCGCGGTGACCTACATCGTCCTCCTGGTAGGGTTCCCGTTCCTGTTCGCCCTTTACCTCAGCTGGACAGACGCCACGACAGGCAACCCCTTTGGCCGGTTCATCGGGCTCGCGAACTTCGCCCTGGTGTTCCAGGACCCCGTGGCCTCGCGGGCCCTGCGCAACACCTTCGTGTTCACCCTCACCGCCCAGGTCCTGGTGATGGTGCTGTCCAACGTGCTGGCTCTGGCCCTGCGCCGGCCGTTCCGCGGCCGCGGGGCGGTGATGTTCCTCCTCCTGCTGCCGTGGGTGGCCCCCGTTTCTCTGTCCACCATCGGGTGGCTGTGGATCCTGCACGCTCGGTTCAGCGTCCTGGACTGGGCGCTGCGGGGCCTGGGCCTGCTGCCGCCGGGAGCCAACATGTTCTGGCTCGGCCGGCCGGACCTGGCCTTCGGGGCGGTGGTGGCGGTGCACGTGTGGCGCATGCTGCCCTTCGCCACCGTGGTCCTCCTGGCCGGCCACTCCGCCATCCCGCAGGACTTCCTGGACCAGGCGGAGGTGGACGGGGCGAACCTCTGGCAGAAATACCGGCACGTGATGCTGCCCCTGCTGGCACCTGTGGCGGTGGTGGCCCTCCTGTTCGGCACCATCTTCACCTTCACGGACATGACGGTGGTGTACGTCCTCACCCGAGGGGGGCCCTTCGACACCACCCAGGTGCTGGCCAGCCTGGCCTTCTTCAAGGGGATCGTGGGCGGAAACCTGAGCGTGGGCGCGACCATTTCGCTGTTGCTGTTCCCTGTGCTCCTGGTGGCCGCGGTGTTCGTGCTCCGGGCGGCCCGGCGGGCGGAGGTGGCCTGGTGAGCAGCCGGGCGCGGCGCTGGCTGCTGGCCGCCGGGCGGGTGGCTCTGGTCGGGGTCTTCGTGGTGTTCGCGGCGTTCCCCTTCGTGTGGATGGGGATCACCGCTTTCAAGCAGAACTCCGACCTCTACAACCCGCAGAACAACCCGTTCTGGTTCAACGAGCCGCCGACCCTGGAGCACCTGCAGTACGCCTTCACGAAGACCCGGTTCGCCCGGTGGGTGGTGAACACCGCCCTGGTGGGCGTGGGGGTGGTGATAGTCACCCTCCTGCTCACGGTCCCCGCGGCGTACAGCCTCGCGCGGCTGCTCGGCCGGTGGGGGGAGCGGGCCAGCATCGCCATCTTCCTGGTGTACCTGGTCCCGCCCACCCTGCTGTTCATCCCCATGTCCCTGGTGGTGACGACCCTCGGGCTGCAGAACACCCTCTGGTCCCTGATCGTGGTGTACCCCACCATCACCGTGCCGCTGTGCACGTGGCTGCTGTCGGGATTTCTACGGGGGCTGCCCCGGGAGCTGGAGGAGGCGGCCATGGTGGACGGGTGCACCCGCCTGGGCGCCTTGGGGCGCGTGTTACTGCCGCTGGCGGTCCCCGGGATCGTCACGGTGATCATCTTCAGCTTCACCCTGTCCGCGCAGGAGTTCGTGTACGCCCTCAGCTTCGTCACCGCCACGGCGCAGAAGACCGTCAGCGTGGGGGTCCCTGCGGACATGGTGCGGGGGGACATCTTCGACTGGGGCCCGCTCATGGCCTCCGCGTTCCTCGCCAGCGTGCCCGTGGCAGCCCTGTACTATCTCGTGATCGAACGTTTCGTGGGGAGTTTCACCCTCAGCGGCGCCTTCCGCTGAGGAGAACGGACCACCGCGAGGGGGGATGGAGATGGAGGAGGAGCGCAAGCAGGATGAGACCTGGGTCCAGGTGGCGGAGGGCCGGTGGCGCCGGCTCACGCGCCGGGACTTCCTCAAGTCCGCGGCCGCCGGGGCGGCTGCGGGGAGCCTGGGGCCCCTCGTGCTCACCGAGCGGACCCGGGCGCAGCCGGTGACGCTGCGGATCCTGCAGTGGCGGCACTTCGTCCCGCCGTACGACGAGTGGTTCAACAAGGTCTTCGCTCCCAAGTGGGGGGAGAAGAACGGGGTGCGGGTGGTGGTGGAGAACGTGGGTCTGGCGGAGATCCCCGCCATCGCCGCCTCCGAGGCGGCCCGAGTGGCGGCGGGTGCTGACCCGGGCCACGACATGATCCAGTACCTCACGCCGCCCGCCACCCTGGAGCGGCAGGTGGACACCGACGCCCACCGGGAGGTCATCGAGGAGCTCAAGCGGAAGGTGGGCCCCTACATTCCGCTGGCGGAGAAGAGCACCTATAACCCGGTGACCCGCCGATACTTCGGGGTGTCGGACAACTTCGTGCCTGACCCCATCCACTACCGGGCGGACCTTTGGCGGCAGGTGTCCGCGCGTCTGACCGGAGACCAGCGGGTGCCCCTGCTGGGCCCCATCACGTGGGAGGACATCCGGAAGGCGGGTCGTGAGCTGAAGCGGATGGGCCACCCGGTGGGCCTGGGGCTCAGTCAGGAGATCGACACGGGAATGTGGCTGCGGGCCCTGATGTACTCATGGGGGACCGGGGAGCAGGATGAGGCGGGCAACGTGATCCTGGACGTTCCGCCCTTCCGCCAGCGAACCCTGGATGCGCTCCGGTTCGTCAAGGCGCTGTACGAGGAGACCATGTTCCCCGGCGTGTTCGCGTGGACCGCGGCGTCCAACAACGAGGAGTTCCTGGCCGGCCGGATCTCCATCGCCGCCAACGCGATCTCCATCGCGCGCACGGCCCAGGCGATGGCGGCCGCGGCCATCCGCCGCGGAGAGAACCCCAACCAGTCCCCCGCGGTCCAGTTCGCCCGCAACACCTGGATCACGGAGCGTGCGCCTCGAGGGCCGGCAGGGGCCCGGGGGCTGGAGCACGTGATGGGAGTGTACTTCATCTGGCGGAACCGGCCGCGGCCCGTGCGGGAGGCCGCGAAGAAGCTGCTCATCGACCTCGTGTTGAGCTACGACCCGGACGTGGCGGCCCGGGAGGGCTGGCCGCCCGGCAAGTTCCACGCCTCGCAGGCGTACGACTACCCCACCTTCCAGAACGCCATCTCCAAGCAGAAGCGCCTAGCATACCTGCGGGACGACCCCGTGGCGAAGGCCGCAGGGGATCGCAAGGACAAGCTGGCCACCATCGAGACCGCGTACGAGTGGGCGCACAACGTGGGCTGGCCAGGGCCATCCAGTGCGGCCATCGACGAGGTGTTCAACACGTGGATCATCAACGTGATGTTCGCCCGCGTTGCCCAGGGGATTGACACACCGGAGCAGGCCCTGGACGCGGCGGCCGCCCAGATCCGGCGGGTGTTCCAGAAGTGGAGGGAGCAGGGGCTCGTGGGTGGTCGGCGCTAGGGCCCGGACGTCCGTCGCCAGGGGGCGGGGGAGGGCGGCGGCCCTCCCCCGCTTGGTGTCAGGCCCGGCTCAACACGATGGCCTGCTTGAGCTCCTGGATGGCCTTGGTGATCTCGATCCCCTGCGGGCACGCGTCCGTGCAGTTGAACACGGTCCGGCACTTGAAGGCGCCGCTACGCTCCGCCAGGATGGCGAGGCGCTCCGCGGCGGCCCGGTCGCGGCTGTCGAAGATGAACCGGTGCGCCGCCACCAGGGCCGCGGGGCCCAGGAACTCCCCGTTGCCCCAGAAGATGGGGCACGCGGTGGTGCACACCGCGCACAGGATGCACTTGGTGGTGTCGTCGATGCGGGCCCGCTCCTCCGGACTCTGCAGCCGCTCCCGGGCGGGCGGCGGCTCATCGTTCACCAGCCACGGCATCACCTGCCGGTACTTGGCGAAGAAGGGCTCCATGTCCACCACCAGGTCCTTGATCACCGGCAGCCCGCGGAGGGGCTCCACGGTGATCCGGTCGCCCAGATCCTTGACGAGGACCTTGCAGGCGAGCCGGTTCCGGCCGTTGATGAGCATGGCGTCCGACCCGCAGATCCCGTGCGCGCAGGAGCGGCGGAGGGCCAGGGTCCCGTCCAGGTTCCACTTGATGTAGTGCAGGACGTCCAGGACCCGGTCGAAGGGGTCGGTGGGCACCTCGTAGTCCGCCCAGTAGGGCCGCCGGTCCTTCTCTGGGTTGAAACGCTTGATCCGCACGTGGACCTTCATGGGCTCCTCCTCAGTACTTCCGCTCCTGGGGCTGGAAGCGCGTGATGGTGACCGGCTTGTACGCGAAGCGCCCGTCCCGGTACAGCAGGGTGTGCTTGAGCCACTGGGCGTCGTCCCGCTTCGGATAGTCCTCCCGCATGTGGGCCCCGCGGCTTTCTGTGCGGTTCAGGGCGGAGCGGACCGTGGCCTCCGCCACGTCCAGCAGGCATCCCAGCTCCCACGCCTCCAGGAGGTCCTGGTTGAACTTCCACCCGCGGTCGTCCAGGGTGATGCGAGCGTAACGGTCCCGCAGCTCCCCCAGCTTGTCCAGCATCCGCTGCAGGTCCGCCCCGTTGCGGAAGATCCCGCACCACTCCATCATGCAGGCTGCGAGCTCCTCCCGGATGGCGCCCACCTTCTCGCCGCCGGTGCTGTTCCGCAGTCGCTCCAGTTCCTCGCGGGCGTCGCTGTCCGGGTTGTGGGCCACGGGTACCCGCTCCGCCTCCTTCAGGTAGCGGGCCATGTCCCGGCCCGCGCGCCGTCCGAACACCAGGATGTCCACCAGGGAGTTCGTACCCAGACGGTTGGCCCCGTGTACCGAGACGCACGCGCACTCCCCGGCGGCGTACAGCCCCGGCACCGGGGTGTTGTGCTCGTCCCGGATGACTCGACCCCACACGTCGGTGGGGATCCCGCCCATGGCGTAGTGGGCGGTCGGCTGGACCGGCACCGGCTGGGTGGCGGGGTCGATCCCCAGGTAGGTCCGGGCGAAGGAGGTGATCTCCGGCAGCTTCTCGTCCAGCACCTGACGGGGCAGGTGGGTAAAGTCCAGGTGGAGGTAGTCCTTCCCGTCGATCCCGCGACCCTCCCGGATCTCCGTGATCATGGCCCGGGCGATGATGTCCCGGGGTGCTAGGTCCAGCAGGTTGGGGGAATACCGCTCCATGAAGCGCTCGCCGTAGCGGTTGCGCAGGATGGCCCCCTCCCCGCGGGCGGCCTCGGACATCAGGATGCCCAGCCGGTAGATGCCCGTGGGGTGGAACTGGTAGAACTCCATGTCCTCCAGAGGGATCCCCCGGCGCCAGCAGATGGCCGCCCCATCGCCGGTGAGGGTGTGCGCGTTGCTGCTGACCTTGAAGATCCTCCCCCATCCTCCCGTGGCGAACATGACGGCCCGGCTGTGGAACACGTGTAGCTCGCCCGTGAGGATCTCCCACGCCACCACCCCTGCGGCGACTCCGTCCTCCAGGAGGAGGTCCACCACCTGGAACTCGTTGAAGAAGTGCACGTTGTTGCGCAGGCACTGCTGGTACAGGGTCTGGAGGATCATGTGGCCGGTGCGGTCCGCGGCGTGACAGGCGCGGCGCACGGGACCCTGGCCGAAGTGGTGGGTGTGGCCGCCGAACCGCCGCTGGGCGATCCGGCCGTCCGGGGTCCGGTCGAAGGGCAGGCCGTAGTGCTCCAGGTCGTAGATGGTCTCGATGGCCTCGCGGGCTAGGATCTCCGCCGCGTCCTGGTCCACCAGGTAGTCGCCGCCCTTCACGGTGTCGAACATGTGCCACTCCCAGTGGTCCTCCTCCTCGTTGCCCAGGGCGGCCCCGATGCCGCCCTGGGCGGCACCGGTGTGGGAGCGGGTGGGGTACAGCTTGGACAGCACTGCGACCCTCAGGTCCCGCTGGTGGCTCAGCTCCAGGGCCGCGAACAGCCCCGCGCCGCCGGCTCCCACGATCACCGCGTCGTACTCGTGCACCGGCATGCTCCCCCTCCTCTCAGCGCCGGGCGAAGGCGGAGGGGTCGAAGGAGAACAGCACCAGGGCGCCCAGAAGGGTGAACACGAGGCCCACGGTCCACAGCCCCACGTTCCACACCAGGCGCCACCCGCCGCCCGGCCGCGTGTAGTCGTTCACGATCCCGCGCAGCCCGTTCAGGCCGTGGGAGAGGGCCAGGACCAGGATGAGCAGGTCGTAGACGCGCCAGAAGGGCGTCGCGAACCGCTGTGCGACGAAGGCAAAGTCGATGGTGGCGGTGCTGTTGATCACGTGCATGATGTACAGGTGGCCCAGCACAAGTCCCAGCAGCAGTACCGCGGACACCCGCATGTACAGCCAGGACAACCACTCCCATCCGTTGGGCCGTACGCGCGTCGCCTGCACCGTCCTCCCTCCCTCCTTAGGGGGCGAACAGGGGCCGCAGCATGATCACCGCCACGGGCACCATGACCACCACGTACGCCGCCGCGCCCACCCAGAACAGAGTCCGGTACCAGCGGGTGGCACGGGGGAACAGGTCCAAGACCAGGACCACGAGGCCGTTGCCCGCGTGGTACACCACCGCGGCCACCAGCAGGAACTCCAGGGGCTTGAACCACGGCTGCTTGTACAGGGCCAGGGCGTGGTCGTACGCCTGCGGCCCGTACAGGAGCATACTGGTCTCCACGATGTGCAGCAGCAGGAACACCAGCACCGCCACGCCGGTGATCCGGTGCAACACCCACGCCAGCATTCCGGGCCCGCCTCGGTACATGGCACCTCCTCGTCGCTCAGGTGGATCGCTCCACGTCCTCCCGCATGTCCTCCATGTGTCGGTGCAAAACACCGCGGGCCAGGGGTTCGTTGCGCATGCGGATGGCCTCCACGATGGCCTGGTGGAACTCCTGGGCCTTGTGGGGACTCGTGGGAGCCCGACCCGTGGCCTCGCGGCTGCGCAACCACATCTCGCACAGGGACCGCACCAGGGAGACGAGGACGGGGTTGCGGGTAGCCTCGGCCACCAGCTGGTGGAACTGGAGGTCGGTCTCCAGGTCGTGCTTGCCTGCGGCCAGCTCCCGTTCCCGGCGGTTGAGCAGGTCCTGCATCTGGTCGATGTCGTCCTGGGTGGCCCGGTGGACGGCCAGTGCGACCACCTCCTCCTCGACCAGCCGGCGGGCTTCCAGCAGGTCGAGGAGGAACTCCCGCTCCCGCAGCAGGCCCCACACCGCAGGGTCCACGGGGGCGGAAGCCTGCCGGACGAAGGTGCCGTCGCCGGAGCGCACTTCCACGAGCCCCATGGCGCTGAGCACCCGCAGGGCCTCCCGGACCGAGGCGCGGCTCACGCTCAGCAGCTCCGCCAGCTCCCGCTCGGAGGGCAGGCGGTCTCCGGGCTGCAGCTGGCGCTCAGCGATCAGGCCCTGGATCTGGCGGACGATGTCCTCGTAGATCCGCCGGGGCCGGACAGGTTGAAAGATAGACGGGTGCGCCATTGGCGGCCCGATGGCCTAGTGGCCTGACCACCCCCACGATACACGTTCGGGTGGCCCCTGTAAAGGTGAGTTGGCCATCCAGGGGTTTCGGGGTACACTTGGGGTGGGCTCGCCTGGGTCCTGTCGAGCGGGTCCTTCGAAAAACCCAACCCCGATCACGTTCAGAGGAGCGGCACGATGCTGACCCTGGAGAGGCTTTCCGTCCCCAAGGAGGGCCACCGGATCGAGGTAAAGGACGGCCGGTTGGTGGTCCCGGACGACCCCATCATTCCTTTCATCGAGGGCGACGGCACCGGCCCGGACATCTGGAGGGCCACCCGGCGGATCTTGGACGCGGCGGTCCAGGCCGCCTACGGGGGCAAGCGGCGGATCGTGTGGTTCGAGGTGTACGCGGGGGAGAAGGCCAACCGCGAGTTCGGGGACTGGCTGCCGGCCGACACCCTGCGGGCGTTTGAGCACTTCTACGTGGGCATCAAGGGCCCCCTGACCACCCCGGTGGGCGGGGGGTTCCGGTCCCTGAACGTGGCCCTGCGCCAGCTTTTGGACCTGTACGCGTGCATCCGGCCGATCCGATGGTTCGAGGGGGTCCCGTCCCCCGTTCGCCACCCGGAGAAGGTGGACATGGTGGTGTTCCGGGAGAACACGGAGGACATCTACAAAGGGATCGAGTGGCCTGCGGGATCCCCTGAGGCCAAGCGCGTGATCGAGTGGCTGCGCAGTGAGTTCGGGGTGGAGCTGCGCCCGGACTCGGGGATCGGGATCAAGCCCATGAGCGAGTTCGGCACTAAGCGCCTGGTGCGGAAGGCCATCCGGTACGCCCTGGATCGCAAGCGCCGGAACGTCACCCTGGTGCACAAGGGGAACATCATGAAGTACACGGAGGGGGCCTTCCGGGAGTGGGGCTACCAGGTGGCCCGGGAGGAGTTCGGCGACGTCACGGTCACCTGGGACGAGGTACAGGAGAAGTACGGGGGCAAGGTCCCGCCGGGCAAGCTGCTGATCCAGGACTACATCGCGGATGTGACCTTCCAGCACGTGCTCACCCGTCCCCAGGACATCGACGTGATCGCCACGGGCAACCTGAACGGGGACTACCTCTCCGACGCTTTGGCCGCGCAGGTGGGCGGTATCGGGATGGCTCCGGGCGCCAACGTGGGGGACTTCCACGCGGTGTTCGAGGCCACCCACGGCACGGCGCCCAAATACGCCAACCTGGACAAGGTGAACCCCAGCTCCCTCACCCTGTCTGGCGTGATGATGCTGGAGTACCTGGGATGGGATGAGGCGGCCCAGCGGATCATCCGGGGCATGGAGGCGTGCTTCCGGGAGAAGATCGTCACCTACGACCTGGCGCGCCTGATGGACGGCGCCCGGGAGGTGCGGACCAGCGAGTTCGCCACCGCGGTCATCGAGCGCATGGGCTAGACGCGAGAGGAGGCTCGGGATGCCGAGGGGTCGCGCGAAGATCACCATCGTGGGCGCGGGCACCGTGGGCACGGCGGCCGCCCACTGGATCGCCTCCCGCCAGCTGGGCGACGTGGTGCTGGTGGACATCGTGGAGGGGCTCCCACAGGGCAAGGCCCTGGATCTGCAGCAGGCCGGTCCCATCGCCGGGTTCGACGTTCGGGTGATGGGAACGAACGACTATGGGGACACAGCGGGCTCGGACGTGGTCATCGTCACGGCAGGGGTCCCGCGGAAGCCGGGCATGACCCGCGAGGAACTGGTGGGCACCAACGCCGGGATCGTGCGCAGCGTCATGGAGCAGGTGGTGCCCCGGTCCCCCGATGCGGTGTTCATCGTGGTCACCAACCCTCTGGACGCCATGACCTACCTGGCCCACCGGGTGTCGGGCCTGCCCCGGGAGCGGCTGTTCGGCCTCAGCGGGGCCCTGGACAGCACCCGGTTCCGCACCTTCCTCGCCCTGGAGCTGGGGGTGTCCCTGCAGGACGTGCAGGCCATGGTGATCGGCGCCCACACGGACAAGGACATGGTTCCCCTGGCGTCCTCCGCGAATGTGCGGGGGGTGCCCGTCAGCCGTCTGCTGCCGCCCGACCGCCTGCAGGCGGTGGTGGCACGCACCCGCCGGGCGGGCGCGGAGATCACGGAGCTCATGAAGGCCAGCGCCTTCACCGCCCCCGGCGCCGCGCTGTGCGCCATGACCGAGGCGGTCCTGCTGGACCTGAAGCGGGTGATCCCGTGCTGCGTGTACCTGGACGGCGAGTACGGCGAGCGGGACGTGTGCGTGGGCGTCCCCGTGGTCCTGGGGTCCCGCGGCGTGGAGCGCATTCTGGAGGTGCCCCTGTCGGAGGAGGAGGAGCGGGCCTTCCGGGCCTCGGTCGCCGCCGTCCGAGAGCTGCTGGCTGCCCTCCCCCTCTAGCCCATGCGGCTGCACGAGTACCAGGCCAAGGAGCTGTTCGCCGCCTACGGCATCCCGGTCCAGCGGGGCGTGGTGGTGGATCGGGCGGAGGATGTCCTCACCCTGGACCTGCGCTACCCGGTGGTGTTGAAGGCGCAGGTGCTGGTGGGCGGGCGCGGCAAGGCTGGGGGCGTCCAGCTGGCGGCCACACCGGAGGAGGCCCGCGAGAAGGCCGCCCGAATCCTGGGGATGGAGATCCGCGGGGAGCGCGTACGGCGGCTGCTGGTGGTAGAGGCCGCCCGGATCGACCGGGAGTACTACCTGGCTTTCGTCGTGGACCGATCCAGCCGGCGCCTGACCCTGGTGGCGTCTGCGGAGGGCGGTGTGGACATCGAGGAGGTGGCGCGGCGCACGCCGGAGCGCATCGTCAAACTCGCCGTGGATCCCGCCCTGGGTTTCCACCCCTTCCACGGCCGGTGGGTGGCCCGTCGCCTGGGGCTTTCGGGCCCGCTGCTCGGGCAGTTCGCGGAGATCAGCTGCAGCCTGTACCGGCTCGCGTGCGAGCGGGACGCGGAACTGGCGGAGATCAACCCCCTGGCTCTGTGCGAGGGCCAGTGGCTGGCGGTGGACGCGAAGCTGGTGGTGGACGACAACGCCCGTCCCCGGCAGCCGGACCTGCCCGCGGACGAGGAGACCACCGAGCTGGAACGGATGGCGCGCGAGTACGACCTCTCGTATGTGGAGCTGGATGGCGACATCGCCATCATCGGCAACGGCGCGGGCCTCGTCATGTCCACGCTGGACATGGTGGCGCACTTCGGCGGCCGTCCGGCCAACTTCCTCGACGTGGGGGGAGGGGCCTCTACGGAGGCCATGCGTCGGGCTCTGGACATCGTCCTGCGCAAGCCGGGCGTCCGGGCGCTGTTCATCAACATCTTCGGCGGCATCACGCGGTGTGACGACGTGGCCAGGGCCATCGCGTCCGCGCCCCCGCCGGTGCCCACCAGCATCCGCCTCACGGGGACCAACGAGGAGGAGGGCCGGCGGATCCTCGAGCAGGCGGGGATCTTCGCCTTCACGGACCCGGAGGAGGCCGCCCGGCGGGCGGTGGCCCTGGCGCGAGGGCAGTAGGGGGCGGGGCTCCGGTGGACTGCGTGTTCTGCAAGATCCGCGACGGCGTGCTGCCGGCCACGAAGGTCTACGAGGACGACCGGGTGCTGGCCGTCCTGGACATCCACCCTCTGAATGACGGCCACACCCTGGTGCTCACAAAGGCCCACGCGGAGACCCTGTGGGAGGCCGACCCGGAGGACTTAGCTGCAGCGGTGCGGGCCGCGCAGGTGGTGGCGCGGGCGATCCGGGAGGCGTTGAAACCGGACGGTCTGAACGTGCTGCAGGCCAACGGCCGCGCCGCCTTCCAGTCGGTCCCACACTTCCACCTGCACCTGGTGCCCAGGTGGGAAGGGGACGGCCGGGGGCTGAACTGGGAACTGGTGCCGGGGCAAGCGGATCGCATCCGGACGGTGGGTGAGCAGATCCGGGCGCACCTGCAGTCCGGGCAGGAGTGAGTGGGAGGACACGATGGCGATCCTGGTCGGCGAGCACACCCGCGTCCTGGTGCAGGGGATCACCGGCTACCAGGGAGAGTTCCATACCGCCCGCATGCTGGAGTTCGGAACCCGGGTGGTGGCGGGGGTCACGCCCGGCAAGGGCGGGACGCAGGTCCACGGGGTGCCGGTGTTCGACACCGTGGAGGAGGCGGTAGAGGAAACGGGCGCCAACGCCTCGTGCGTCTTCGTCCCCGCCCGGTTCGCCAAAGACGCGGCCCTGGAGGCCATCGCGGCGGGGCTGGACCCCGTGGTGGTGATCACCGAGCACATCCCCGTCCACGACGCCATCGCCATCGTGGACTTCGCCCGCCGGCGGGGGGTCCACGTGATCGGTCCCAACTGTCCGGGCATCACCGCCCCGGAGCGGTGCAAGATCGGCATCATGCCCTCCCACCTGTTCCGACGCGGGCCGGTAGGCCTCCTGTCCCGCTCCGGCACCCTCACGTACGAGATCGTGGCAGGGCTCAGCCGGGCCGGCATCGGGCAGTCCACCGCTGTGGGCATGGGCGGGGACCCCATCATCGGCATGAGCTTCGTGGAGCTGCTGGAGCTGTTCGAGCGGGACGGCGAGACGGAGGCCATTGTGCTGGTGGGGGAGATCGGCGGAGCGGCAGAGGAGGAGGCGGCCCGCTACATCCGGGAGCACGTCCGCAAACCTGTGGTGGCGTACGTGGCCGGGCGCACCGCGCCGCCGGGGAAGCGCATGGGTCACGCGGGCGCGGTGATCTCGGGGACGGAGGGCACCGCGCAGGCTAAAGTCGAAGCGCTCCAGCAGGTCGGCGTGGCCGTGGCAGAGCTGCCGACCCAGGTCCCGGAACTGGTGGCCCGGGCGCTGGGTCGCTAGGACCGTGGCCTTCTTGGCACGGCTCGGGGTGACCGCGGCGGCCCTGTGGCTGGCCACCGCGTTGTACCCCCAGGCGCTGCAGGTGCGCAGTCCGCGGACGCTCCTGCTCGCCGGCCTCGCCCTGGGCGTGGTCAACGCGGTGGTGCGGCCTGTCATCCTGCTCCTGACCCTGCCCCTTAACCTACTGACCCTGGGGCTGTTCACCCTGGTGGTCAATACGTTCCTGCTCTACCTGGTAGCGTGGTGGCTGGGGATCCCCCACGGTGGCTTCGCAAGCGTGTTCGTGCTGGCGGTCCTGGTGAGCCTCGCCAGCGTAGCCCTGTCCAGGCTGGTGGCCGTCTGACGGAGCTGGACCGCTGCCGCGGCCGGCGGTACCCTGGGCCTGCAGGCTGCGGGAGGAGTGATGTCGGCCAGCAGGACCTTGCGGGAAGGGGAAGCCTTGGCCGCCCGGCCGGACGAGTTCGGGCGAGTCCACTTCGTCCTGGTCACGGGCCTTTCGGGGGCCGGCAAGTCCCAGGCGGCCCACGTGCTGGAGGACCTGGGGTTCTTCTGCGTGGACAACCTCCCTCCAGCCCTGCTCCCGAGGTTCGCGGAACTGTTGTTGCACGCGCGGGGCAGGGTTCCGCGGGCCGCGGCGGTGGTGGACATCCGCAGTGGCGAGTTCTTCGAAGCCCTCAGCGAGGCCCTGCAGCACCTGGACGCCCTCGGCCTGCGCTACCGCATCCTGTTCCTGGACGCTTCTGACGAGGTCCTCGTCCGGCGGTTCAAGGAGACCCGGCGTAAGCACCCCCTGGCCGCCACGGGCTCCGTCCTGGAAGGCATCCGCGAGGAGCGGCGGCGCCTGGAGCCGGTGCGGGAGCGGGCCCACCGTGTCCTGGACACCAGCGACATGACCCCCGCGCAGCTGCGATCGGAGCTGCGAGCCGCCTTCGGACCTGGCACGGGCGTGGGGCTGGCGGTGACGGTGGTGTCCTTCGGGTACAAGCACGGCCTGCCCCTGGATGCCGACCTGGTGTTCGACACGCGGTTTCTGCCCAACCCCCACTACGTGGACTCCCTTCGGGATCGATCCGGGCTGGATCCCGAGGTACGTTCCTACGTGCTGGACTCTCCGCAGGGGCAGGCCTTCTGGCGCAGGATGGTGGATCTGGTCTCGTTCCTGCTCCCCGAGTTCGAGCGGGAGGGGAAGACGGACGTGACGGTGGCGGTGGGTTGCACGGGAGGCCGGCACCGGTCCGTGGCGGTGGCCGAGGAGCTGGTGCGGGTGCTGCGGGAGCGGGGCTACGAAGTCCGGGCGCGTCACCGCGACCTGCACCGGGAGTGAGTCCTGTGTTGGGCGCCCGTCTCCTGGAACGCGTCCTGCGCCGGGTCCGTCAGTTCGCTAAGTGGCTGGTACCCGGGATCCGGGTGAAGCGTTACGTAGCCCTGGTGTTCCTGGGGGTGTTCTGGGTGGCCCTGGGAGCCGTGCTGCTGGCGGACGTGGTGTCGGTGGGGATCCTCCGGGTCCTGTACGGGGTCGTATGGTTGAGCTCGTGGATCTCCGGCGGCGAGCCCTGGGGGTTGCTGGTCACCGGGGCGGGGCTGGTGGTGGGGGGCCTGTACTGCGTGTTCCTGGGCGTGCGCGCTACGGTGCGGTCGGTGGCTACGGTGTTCCTACCGCGGGGTGACCACCGGCTGGCGGAGCTCATGGTGCAGCGGCGGGCTCTCGGGAGGGGCCCGCGGATCGTGGCGGTGGGCGGCGGCACGGGCCTGTCTACCCTGCTGCGGGGACTCAAGCGGTACGGGGTCTCTGTGACCGCGGTGGTCACGGTGTTCGACGACGGCGGCAGCTCCGGCCGACTGCGCCGCGAGCTGGGGGTGCTCCCACCGGGCGACATCAACGACTGCCTGGTGGCCCTGGCGGAAGCGGAGCCCCTCATGACGCGGCTGTTCGAGTACCGGTTCGACCGAGGGGACTTGCAGGGGCACTCCTTCGGCAACCTGTTCCTCGCCAGCATGACGGGGGTGGCCGGCGACCTCGTGTCCGCGGTCCGGCTGGCCAGCCGGGTCCTGGCCATCCGGGGCCAGGTGCTCCCCGCCACCACCGACAACATCGTCCTGTGCGCGGAGTTCCTGGACGGCAGCCACGCGGAGGGGGAGTCGGCGATCCCGGCGGCCCGCAAGGCCATCCGCCGGGTGTATCTGAAACCCCCCAACGCCCGGCCGCTCCGGGAAGTGTTGGAAGCCATCGCCCACGCGGACCTCATCCTCCTGGGCCCGGGCAGCCTGTACACCTCCGTGCTCCCCAACCTCCTGGTGCCGGGCGTGGCGGACGCACTGCGTCGGGCTCCCGCACCCGTGGTACACGTGGTGAACGTGATGACCCAGCCGGGCGAGACCGACGGTTACCGGGCCTCCGACCACGTGCGGGCGGTGGTGGATCACGCGGGGCCGGTGGTCTCCGCGGCGGTGGTGAACACGCAGATGCCGCGTAACGAGCTGCTCCTGGCTCGGTACCGGGCGGAGGGTGCGATCCCCGTGGAGCCTGACCTGGACCGCATCCGCCTCATGGGCGTGCAGCCCTTCGGGTTCCCCCTGATCAGCGAGGCGGAGCTGGTGCGCCACGACCCGGCCCGGCTGGCGGAGGCGGTGCTGGAGGTGCTGGACCGGCTGGCGGGCGTCCGTCACCGGGTGGGGCGCGTGAGTGTGATCAATCCCTAGCCACCATACGTCGAGACCCGGAGCCGGGCAGGAGGCCTGCCCTCTCCATCGAAGCTGTCGGTGTCCATGGAGTCTCCCGCGGAGGTACGCCAGCAGATCCGGGCCGGCCGGTGGCGCAGGCCCACCGCGGGGCGGGCGCCGGGCTACGCGCAGGCCAACCTGGTGGTCCTGCCCCAGGTCTACGCGTACGACTTCCTCCTGTTCTGCCAGCGAAACCCGAAGGCGTGCCCGGTGCTGGACGTCACCGACCCCGGGGACCCCGTGCCGCGCTATGCGGCGCCCGACGCGGACCTGAGGACCGACCTGCCGCGTTACCGGGTCTACCGGAACGGCGAGCTGGCGGAAGAGGTGGATCACCTCCAGGGGTTGTGGCGGGACGACCTGGTGGCCTTCCTGCTGGGCTGCTCGTTTACCTTCGAGGCGGCCCTGCAACGGGCGGGGATCCCGGTGCGCCATCTGGAGTGCGGATGCAACGTGCCCATGTACGTGACGAACCGTCCGTGCAGGGCCGCGGGGCCCTTCGCGGGGCCGCTCGTGGTCAGCATGCGTCCGGTACCGACGGACCAGCTTCCTCGGGTGTTCCAGATCTGCTCCCGTTACCCACTAGCCCACGGGGCCCCGGTGCACGTGGGAGACCCCCAGCGGCTGGGAATCCGGGACCTCGATCGTCCGGACTACGGGGACCCTGTCCCCGTGCGGGAGGGAGAGGTCCCGGTGTTCTGGGCCTGCGGGGTCACCCCTCAGGCGGTGGCCCAGCGGGCGCGCATCCCCCTGATGATCACCCACAGCCCCGGGCACATGTTCATCACCGACTTGCGGGACGAGGAGCTGGTGTGGGAATGATGGAAGTGGTTTTGAGACTCCCGGGTTGAAAGGGGGGAAACGCGGTGGGGCGCGTGACCCGCAGGCAGTTCTTGCGGTCCACGGGGGCGGCGGTGGCCTCCGTGGCCCTGGGCGACCGGCTGGTGGACTGGGCGTTCGCGCAGGAGGCGCCGGTGACGGTGGGCGCGGTGTATCCCCTCACGGGCGCTCTGGCCCGCATCGGCGCGGCGATCCGGAACGCCATCGAACTGGCGGTGGACATCGTGAACAATCCGTACCCGGACCTGAACCTGCCTCTGGCGCGGACCGCGGGACTGCCGCGCCTAGGCGGCCGGCGGCTGCGGGTGGTGTGGGGCGACACGCGAGGAGACCCAGCCACGGGCCGCGCGGAGGCGGACCGGCTTGTGGAGCGGGAGGGTGCGGTGGCCCTCATCGGCTCCTACCAGAGCGCGGTCACCGCCACCGCCAGCCTGGCCGCGGAGGCACGGGGGATCCCCTTCCTGAACCCGGAGTCATCCTCCCCGCGGCTCACGGAGCGGGGCTTCAAGTGGTTCTTCCGCACCGGCCCCCACGACATCACCTTCACCCGCATCATGTTCGACATGGTGGAGGACCTGAAGCGCCGTGGAGCGCGGATCTCGCGGGTAGCCATCCTGGCGGAGGATTCGGAGTTCGGGGCGACCGCGGCGGGCATCGCCAAGGGGTTCGCCCAGTCCCGCGGCTACACCGTCACGGCCATGGAGCTGTACACCTCTCCGCCCAGCAGTCTCACCGCGGAGCTGTTGCGGATCCGCGCCAGCAATCCCGACTTCGTGATCGGAGCCAACTACCTGGTCGACGCGGTGCTCATCACCCGGACCCTCAAGGAGATGCGGTGGTTCCCGCAGGGGTTCATGGTGCACGCGGGGTTCACCACCGTGCCTGACTACCTGAACGCGGTGGGCCGGGACGGGTACTACTTCCTGGCGCGCGCGCCCTGGGCCCTGGGGATCGCGCGGAGGAAGCCCTTGGTGGCCCGGGTCAACGAGCTGTACCGACGCAAGCACGGCGCGGACATGGACGAGGTGGCCGCCCGGGCGTTCACCGGCATGCTGACCCTGGCGGACGCCATCAACCGGGCAGGCTCCACCGCCCCCGCGGCGATCCAGAAGGCCCTGCGGGAGACCAACATCCCGGGTGCACAGCTCATCATGCCGTGGAAGGGGATCCAGTTCGACGAGAAGGGGCAGAACCGCCACGCCACGGGCGTGATGGTGCAGATTCTGGACGGGGAGTACAAGGTGGTCTGGCCCTTCGATGTGGCGGAGGCGGAGCTGGTGTGGCCCGCGCCGCCGTGGGATCGTCGCTGAGAGCCGACCGGAAGGCCGTCTTTCCGCACCCATGACAGAGCTCGTGTGGCAGGCCGCGGTGAGCGGCGTGGTGCTGGGGCTGGTGTACGCCCTGGTCGCGTTGGGGCTGTCGCTGATCTGGGGGGTCATGGACGTGGTGAACCTGGCCCACGCGGAGTACCTCATGCTGGCCATGTACGCCACGTACTGGCTGTGGGCCCTGGGGAGGGTAGACCCGGCGCTCGCGGTCCCCGTGGTGGTGCCGGTGTTCTTCGGCCTCGGTTGGCTGACCTACCAGGCCCTGGTCCGCCGCATCGTAAGGGCGCCGCTGGCGGCGCAGATCTTCGCCACCTTCGGACTGTTGTTCATTCTTCGCTACGGGGCCTTTGCCGCCTTCGGGCCCAACGTGTACGGGGTCTGGCGGCCAGGGGAAGGGACGGTGCTGGTCCTGGGGGTCCCCGTGGCCGCTTCCAAGGTCACCGCCGGGTTGGTCTCCCTGGCTGCCTTCGGCCTGCTGGCAGCCTTTCTGCGCTACACGAAGACCGGGAAGGCCCTGCAGGCGGCAGCGCAGAACCGGGAGGTGGCGCTGGCGCTGGGCATCCCCGTGGACCGCATGTACGCACTGAGCTGGGGGCTCGGCATCGCCACCGCGGCCCTGGCCGGGGTCTTCCTGATCCCGTTCTATCAGGTGTCCCCCACCATCGGGGACGCGTTCCTGCTGTTGGCGTTCGCCAGCGTGGTGCTGGGAGGGTTCGGGCGGGTGGACGGGGCTCTGGTGGGCGGGTTGTGCATCGGCCTGCTGGAGAACCTGCTCGGGACGCTGGTCTCTCCCACCTTCAAGTTCCTGTTCGTGTTCGCGGCATTTGTGGCCATGCTCCTGGTCCGTCCCCAGGGCCTGCTGGGGGACGTGGGAAGGTGAACCGGCCCCGGACCCTCGCCGCGCTCGTGCTGGGAGGCCTGGTCCTGTTGCCCGCGGCGGTCCAGGACAGCTTTTTCCTCAACGCCATGGTGCACGTGTTCCTGTTCGGAGCCGCGGCGCAGGCCTGGAACCTGGTGGGCGGGTACGCGGGGCAGATCTCCTTCGGCCATGCGGCGTTCTTCGGGATCGGCGCGTACACCACCGCCTGGTTGTTGAGCCGCCACGGGCTCAGCCCCTGGTTAGGGATCTGGGTAGGGGCCGCCGTGGCCGCTGCGGTCTCCCTCGCGGTGGGTTACCCGACCTTCCGCCTGCGGCGCCACTTCTTCGCCCTGGCAACCCTGGCCCTAGCGGAGATCGCGCGCATCTCGTTTTTGAACTGGGAGGCGGTGGGGGCGGCTATCGGGCTGTACCTTCCCCTGCAGTACAGGAACCGCCTCGCTTACCTCATGTGGGACAGCAAGCCACCGTACTACTGGACAGCCCTCGGGGTCCTCGCCCTGGCCACCGGGGTGGTGTGGGGGGTGGACCGCCACCGGGCGGGCCGGTACCTGCGGGCGGTGGAGCAGGACGAGGACGCCGCGGAGATGCTGGGGATCCCCACCCGCCGCTGGAAGCTTTTCGCCATGGGGCTCAGCGCGGCGCTAACGGCGGTGGCCGGGGCGGTGTATGCCCTGTACGTGCTGTACATCGACCCGTACAACGTAATGGCCAGCCGTATCTCCTTGCTGGTGGTGGTCGTGGCCCTCATCGGAGGGCGGGGGACGGTGTGGGGGCCGGTCCTCGGGGCGCCGTTCGTGGTGCTCCTGAACGAGTACACGCGGGCGTGGCTGGGAGGCAGGGGCACGGGTGCGGACTTCATCCTGTTCGGCCTGGCGGTGGTGCTGGTGTCGTTATACCAACCGCGGGGCCTGATCGGCCTTCTGGCAAGATCTTCCCCGCGGCCGCTACCGGCGGTGGTCGGCGCCGAGCGGGACCCGGAGGACGTACCGCCCGCGGGCGCGGGGGGGCCGCCGGTGTTGCAGGTCAGGGGGATGGAAAAGGCCTTCGGTGGGGTACGAGCCGTCCACGGAGTGGACCTGGAGGTCCGGCGGGGAGAGATCCTGGGACTGGTGGGTCCCAACGGAGCGGGCAAGTCCACCCTGTTCGACTGCCTCACGGGGTTCGTGCGGCCGGACGCGGGACAGGCAGCCGTGGACGGCACCCACGTCGTGGGGCTTCCGCCGCACCGGGTGGCGTGGGCAGGCGTGGCGCGTACCTTTCAGAACGTGCGCGTCTTCCCCGACCTGTCCGTGTGGGACAACCTCCTGTGCGGGACAGAGCACCGCGGGGAGGGGCTGTGGGAGGCCACCCTCCGCGAGGTCCCGCCCGCCCTCCAGGAAGAGGCGGGCCGGCTCCTGCGCTCCTTCAACCTGTGGGAGCACCGCCACCGGCCCGCGGGCGAGCTGTCGTACGGGCAGCAGAAGCTCCTCTCCCTGGCCATGGCGGTCCTGCGCCGCCCGAGGGTGGTGCTGCTGGACGAACCCGCGGCGGGGGTCAACCCGGTCCTGGTGGACGAGATCGGCCGGTTGATCCGGGCGCTGAACGCTTCCGGGCTCACCTTCGTGGTGATCGAGCACAACATGGAGTTCGTGATGCGCATCTGCCACCGGGTCGCGTTCATGGCGGAGGGCCGGGTGGTGACCGTGGGGAGACCGGAGGAGGTCCAGCGGGACCCGCGGGTCCTGGAGCTGTACTACGGGCGGTGAGCGTGCTGCTGGAGGTCTCTGACCTGCACGCGGGCTACGACCGGCGCGAGGTCCTGCGCGGGGTGGACCTGTTCGTGCGGCGGGCGGAGATCGTGGTGATGATCGGGCCCAACGGCGCCGGCAAGTCCACCCTGCTGCGTACGGTGTTCGGGTTCCTGCGCCCGCAGCGCGGCGAGGTCCGGCTGGACGGAGAACCGCTCGGGGGGCTGTCCCCGCCGGAGGTCCTGCGGCGCGGGGTGTGCTACGTGATGCAGGGCTACAGCGTCCTCCCGAACCTGAGCGTGTACGACAACCTCCTGCTGGGTGCGTACGTCCGCCGCGACCGACGGGTGCGGGAGGACGTGGAGCGGGTCCTGGAACGGTTCCCTATCCTGCGAGAGCGCCGCCGGGAGAAGGCGCGGGTGCTCAGTGGCGGCGAGCGGCGCATGCTGGAGCTGGCGCGCGTGCTCCTGCTCTCGCCGAAGCTAGTGCTGCTGGACGAGCCGACCCTGGGCCTGGCCCCCGCGGTGGTGGACCAGGTCTACGGGATGGTGCACGACCTCCGGGCCCAGGGGATCGCCTTCTTCGTGGTCGAGCAGAACGCCCGCACCGCGCTTCGGAACGCGGACCGCGCTTACGTCCTGGAGCAGGGAAGGGTGCGCTTCGAGGGCCGCGGGGAGGAGATCCTCCACCACCCGGAGGTCCAGCGGGCGTACCTGGGCGGGTCGGTCACCCTTCCAGGGGCGCCAGGCGGGACACCTCCTCCACCTCCTCCGGAGTGAGCACCCAGTCCGCGGCGCGGGCGTTGGCCTGCACCTGCTCGGGGGTGGTGGCGCCGGCGATCACCGTGCACACCGCCGGCCGGGCCAGCAGCCACGCGATGGCCAGCTCTGCGAGGGTGTGATCCCGCTCCCGCACCCATGCTTCCAGGCGCCGCACGACCTCGAAGTTCCGGGGCGTGGCGAAGCGGTTGCGCATGTGCTCCAGCTGCGCGAACCGCGTGCCGGGCGGCGGGGGCTCCTGCTCCCGGTACTTCCCGGTGAGCAGGCCCCCGGCGAGGGGGAAGTACGGGATGACGCCGATCCCGAAGGCCTGACAGGCGGGGAGCAGCTCCCGTTCCACCTCGCGGTGCAGAAGGCTGTACTCCGGCTGGACGGTGACAAAGCTCGTCCACCCGCGGCGGTCGCACAGCCACAGGGACCAGACCAGCTGCCAGGCGGCGAAGTTGGAGCACCCGACGTAGCGGGCCTTACCCTGCCGCACCACGTCGTTCAAGGCTTCCAGGGTCTCCTCCAGCGGGGTGTTGGGGTCCCAGCGGTGGATCTGGTACAGGTCCACGTAGTCCGTGCCGAGCTTCCGAAGGCTGGACTCGATGCCCGCAAGGATGCGGGCCCGGGAGGCTCCCCGCTGGTTGGGACCTGGGCCGAGCTCCCAGCCGACCTTGGTGGCGATCACCGCCTCGTGGCGGCGTCCCCGCAGGGCGCGCCCTAGGTACTCTTCCGACCGCCCCTGCCCGTAGCTGTCCGCGGTGTCGAAGAAGTTGATCCCGCAGTCCAGGGCGGTTCGCACCACGCGTTCGGTGCCCTCCGCGTCCAAGGCGCGGCCGAAGTTGTTGCACCCCATCCCCACCACCGAAACCTCCAGTCCCGATCGTCCCAAACGTCGGTACCTCACGACCTCCTCCCTTCCCGCAGGAATCCGTCCGGCGCCGGCGAACTACAGGCCGGTGCCGGACGAGGTGCTGTTGGTGCTGCCGGACACGCGGCTGCGGGCTTTCGTGTTGGCCCACCTACAGGAGGAAGGATACCAGGTGGTCGCCGTGCCGGACTTCGGCGCAGCCCGCCGGCTGCTGGCCCGGGGGCTGCGGCCGAGGGTGGTGGTGGCTGACCTGGCCGCGGCTTCAGACCCGGAGCTCCAGGGCCTGGCCCAGAGTGGGGTAGCGGTGCTGGCGGTGAGTGGCCAGCTGGATCGCGACCGGGCCGCCCGGCTGGGCCTGCCCTACGTGGTGCGGCCCTTCACGGTGGGCCAGCTGGTGGAGCGCGTCCGCAGCCTGGGAGCGCGCCCGAAGGCGCCGCCGAGGCCGTAAGCCGGAGGCGTGATGCCGAACTTCGCCCCCAACCTCAGCCTGCTGTTCGGCGAGTACGGGTTTCTGGACCGGTTCGACGCCGCGGCGCGCGCAGGCTTTGCGTGGGTGGAGTTCCAGTTCCCGCAGGCGGCCCCCGAGGAAGTGGCCCGGGCGCTGCGGGAGACGGGGCTGCGCCTGGTGCTGTTCAACCTCCCCGCGGGTGACTGGGAGGCGGGTGACCGCGGCATCGCCGCGGATCCCGCCCGCAGGGAGGCGTTCCGCCAGGGCGTGCAGGAGGCCGCAGACCTGGCGCGCCTGTGGGGCTGCCCGAAGCTCAACGCTCTGGCCGGACGGAGGCGGGAGGGCGTGTCCGAGCAGGAACAGTGGCGGTGCTTGGTGGACAACCTGCGCTTCGCCGCGGGGGTACTCGCTAGGGCCGGGCTCACCCTCCTGGTGGAGCCGGTGAACCCCCACGACGTACCCGGGTTCCTGGTGCCCACCACCGCGGAAGGGGAGCGGCTCCTGGACGCGGTGGGGATGCCCAACGTGCGCCTGCAGTGCGACCTCTACCACATGCAGCGGGCCGAGGGGAACTTGGTCCCCACCCTGCGCCGGGTGCTGCCCCGGTTGGGGCACGTGCAGATCGCGGACGCGCCGGACCGACACGAGCCGGGCACGGGAGAGATCCACTACCCCTACGTGCTGCGGGAGCTCGACCGGGCGGGGTACGGGGGCTTCGTGGGCCTCGAGTACCGGCCCGCGGGCAGGACGGAGGAGGGCCTGCGCTGGATCGAGGAGATGGGGTTCCGCCGACGTTGACACCGCCCCATGACGCGGCGGAGCCGTGAGAGGAGGGAGAGCGTGCGGGTCGGCTTCGTGGGGTTGGGCATTATGGGCAAGCCCATGGCCCGGAACCTGTTGCGAGCGGGATACCCGGTCACGGTTCACAACCGCAGCCGGCCTCCGGTGGACGAGCTGGTGGCGGAGGGTGCCGCGGACGGGGGTTCGCCGCGGGGCGTGGCGGAGCAGTCCGAGGTGGTCATCACCATGCTGCCCGACACGCCGGACGTGGAGCAGGTGACCTTCGGGCCTCAGGGGCTGGTGGAGGGGCTTCGCCCGGGTTCCGTGTTGGTGGACATGAGCACCATCTCCCCCGTGGCCACCCGCGCCATCGCGGCGCGGCTACGGGAGCGGGGGGTTGAGATGCTGGACGCGCCCGTCAGCGGGGGACAGCGGGGCGCGGAGGAGGGGACCCTCTCCATCATGGTGGGCGGCGATCCGCAGACCTTCGAACGCGTCCGGCCGCTGTTCCAGGCGCTCGGGAAGAGCGTGGTGCACGTGGGTCCCGTGGGGGCCGGGCAGGTATGCAAGGCGTGCAACCAGGTGGTGGTGGCCCTGACCCTCCAGGCGGTGGCGGAGGCGCTGGTGCTGGCAGAGCGCAACGGCGTCGACCCCGCCCGGGTGCGGCAGGCGTTGCTGGGCGGGTTCGCGGGCAGCCGGATCCTGGAGGTCCACGGGCAGCGCATGCTGGAGGGGAACTACCAGCCGGGGTTCCGGGCGCGGCTGCACCATAAGGACCTGCGGATCGCCCTGGAGACCGGACGCAGCGCAGGGGTCCCGATGCTGGGTACGGCCCTCGTCCACGAGCTGTTGGGCGCCGTGGTGGCCCGGGGCTGGGGGGACCTGGACCACTCCGCCCTCGTGCGTCTGGTCGGCGAGCTGGCGCGGAGCGCGGGTTAGACCGGGGCGCCCGTACAGCGGCCGGGGCGCGTCGTTGTGGGTTCGGGAGCCGCGTGGTAGAGTACCTGCCGAGTGCTCCAGGCGAGGAGGCCCTATGGACAAGCGAGAGGTCTTGGAGAAGGCGGAGGCGCTCAACGTCCGGTTCGTCCGGCTGCAGTTCACGGACATCTTCGGCACCCTGAAGAACGTGGAGATCCCCGCAGAGATGCTGGAGAAGGCCCTCGAGGAGGGCATCATGTTCGACGGGTCGTCCATCGAGGGCTTCGTCCGGATCGAGGAGTCGGACATGGTCCTCATTCCGGACCCCGACACCTTCGCCCTGTTCCCGTGGAAGGACGCGCAGGCGGTCACCGCGCGGCTGATCTGCGACGTGTACACGGCGGACGGGGACCCCTTCCCGGGCGACCCGCGGTACGTGCTCAAGCGGATGGTCCAGCGGGCGGCGCAGCAAGGCTACACCATGATGGCAGGACCGGAGTGCGAGTTCTTCCTGTTCCCCACGGACGCCGAGGGCCAGCCGGTCCTCACCACCCACGACCAGGCGGGCTACTTCGACCTCGCCCCCATCGACCGGGGGGAGGAGGCGCGGGCCGACATGATCACCGCCCTCAGCGCCATGGGGTTCGAGGTGGAGGCGGGCCACCACGAGGTGGCGCACGGGCAGCACGAGATCGACTTCAAGTACGCGGACGTCCTGCGCACCGCGGACAACGTGGTGACCTTCCGGTTCGTGGTCCGCACCATCGCGCGCCACCACGGCCTGCACGCGACCTTCATGCCCAAGCCGATCGCGGGGATCAACGGGTCCGGGATGCACACCCACCAGTCCCTGTTCCGGGACGGCCGGAACGCCTTCGACGACCCCTCGGGCCCTTACGGCCTGAGCTCCGTGTGCCTGCACTACATCGGGGGCCTGCTGGAGCACGCCCGGGGCATGGCCCTGGTCACCAATCCCCTGGTGAACTCCTACAAGCGGCTCGTGCCGGGGTACGAGGCCCCCGTGTACATCGCGTGGGCGGAGCGCAACCGGTCGCCCCTGGTGCGCATCCCTGCGGCCCGCGGGCAGGCCACGCGGGTGGAACTGCGGATGCCGGACCCTTCCTGCAACCCGTACCTGGCGTTCGCGGTAATGCTAGCCGCCGGCCTGGACGGGATCGACCGGAAGCTGGACCCCGGTCCGCCCCTGAACCGGAATATCTATGCCATGACCGAAGACGAACTGGAGGCCCTGGACATCCGGGTGCTGCCCCGCAACCTGGGAGAGGCCATGGAAGCCTTCAAGGCAGACGAGGTGGTCTGTGAGGCCCTGGGGTCTCACGTCGTCACGGACCTGTTGAAGGCCAAGCGACAGGAGTGGCGGGAGTATATCGCGCAGGTCCACAGCTGGGAGGTGGATCGGTACCTGACGCGGTACTGAAGTTGGACCCGTCGCAGCGTCGAGCATGGGGGGGAGGGTAGTGAGACGGCTCGGGAGCGTTCTGGCCGTACTGGTGGTGTTGACAGGGGCCCTGCCGGGATTCGGGCAGGGGGACCCGCGTGTCCCCGTCGCCCGGCGGGAGGGGCGGGTGGTGGTGTACGGCACCATGCCCGCGGACAACTTCGAGGTCCTGGCCAAGATCTACGAGGGGCGGTACGGGGTCCCGGTGGAATACTGGCGGGCTCCGCCCGACCGTCTGGTAGACCGGGCGCTGGCGGAGTTCCGGGCGGGTCGGGCCCTGTTCGACGTGGTCATCGCGCCCAGCCCCGTGATGCGCATCCTCAAACAGCAGGGCCTCTTCGCGCCGTACACCTCGCCCGCGTACGAGCCCTTTCCCGCAGCCGCCCGGGATCGGGACGGCGTCCTGTCCCCGCCGTACCGTCTGAACCTGTACACCGCACTGTACAACCCGCGGCTGGTGCGTGCTTCGGAAGCCCCCCGGACGTACGCGGACCTGTTGGACCCGCGGTGGCGGGGCCGTCTGGTCCTCGCGGACCCCACCCTGAACCTGGGCAGCGCTCAGTGGCTGCTCAACCTGCGTCGGGTGCTGCGGGCCGAGTGGAGGGGGTTCGTGGAGCGGCTGGCGGCCCAGGCGGGCGGTCTGGAGGAGTCCATCCTCACCATCCCCAGCAAGGTGGTGGCGGGCGAGTACGCCCTGGGCATCGCTCTCCTGTCGTACGTCCACCTCTTTGGCCGACAGGGTGCCCCCGTCGACTACGTGCGTCTGGACCCCATGCTGGCGGAGGCGCACCACGCGGCCGTAGGGACCCGCGCCCCGCACCCCCAGGCCGCTCGCCTGTTCGTGGACACCCTCATGTCCCGGGCGGCGCTCCTGGCCCTGGCCCAGGCCGGGGAGTTCGTGCTCCTGCCGGGCATCTACCCGCCCATCCGCGACGCAGACCGGCTGCGGGTGACGGTCATGGAGGACTACGACGAGGAGACCTACCGACGGGCTCGGGAGGAGTGGGCCCCGGTGTTCCGGCGCCGCTGAGCCGTTGGGAAGCCCGAGGCGCGCGGCGGCGTTGTGTAGAATACGGACATGGGAGACCGGAGCGTGTCGCGCCCCACCCTGGGTGACGTCGAGCAGATCCTGGCGGCGCTCGCGCAGGAAGGCTACATCGCGGACCGGGAGATTGCCACCGCCATCTACCTGTCCATCGAGCTGCACAAGCCCCTCCTGGTGGAGGGTGCCGCCGGCGTGGGCAAGACGGAGATCGCCAAGGTCATGGCCCGCGCCCTGGACACGGACCTCATCCGGCTGCAGTGCTACGAGGGGCTGGATGTCAACACAGCCCTGTACGAGTGGAACTACCAGAAGCAGATGCTCCGGATCCGCCTGGAGGAGGGGAGTGGCCGGACTCCGGAGGAAAAGGAGCAGACCATCTTCTCCGAGCCGTTCCTCCTGCGGCGTCCCCTCCTGCAGGCGATCACGCACCCACGGGCGCCGGTCCTCCTGGTGGACGAGATCGACCGAGTGGACGAGGAGTTTGAGGCGTTCCTCCTGGAGTTGCTGAGCGACTGGCAGATTACCATCCCCGAGATCGGGACCATCCGCGCCCAGCACGTTCCCTACGTGGTCCTGACCAGCAACCGGACCCGGGAGCTCTCCGACGCCCTGCGCCGGCGCTGCCTGTACCTGTGGATCGACTATCCCAGCTTCGAGAAGGAGCTGGCCATCGTGCTCCGCAAGGTCCCGGGGATCTCGCGGCAGCTGGCGGAGCAGATCGCGGCGTTCCTGCACGCGGTGCGGGCGCTGGACCTGCAGAAGGTGCCCGGGGTGGCGGAGACGTTGGACTGGAGTGCGGCTCTCCTCCGTCTGCACCGGGACCACCTGGACCGGGAAGCGGTGGAGCGCACCCTGGGATGCCTGTTCAAACACCACGAGGACCAGCGGGTGGCCCGGGGCCCGTGGCTGGATCGGGTGCTGGCCGTCATCGCAGACGCGCAACGGGACGGTCAGTCCCTGCAGGCTGCCCTGGACCGTTTGGAGCGGCTGGCGAGGGGGTAAGCGGGCCGGGGGCCGATGCGGCCGGACTTCGGAAGCCTTACGGAACACGTGGTGGAGTTCAGCCGCCGGCTGCGGGCCCGGGGGGTTCTCTGCGGGCCCGCGGAGACCGCGGACGCCCTGCGGGCTCTGCGGGCGGTCAACGTCCTGGACCGGGAAGCCTTCCGCCTGGCCCTGCGCACCACCCTACCGCACCGCCGGGAAGACCTAGGGGTGTTCGACGCCCTGTTCGACGCGTACTGGCAGACAGGGTTGGCTCAACGGTCCGAGGGGCAGGAGGACCGGCCGGAGCCGCAGGCCCTGGCCGAGGCCGCCGGCCCGGGCACTCCCTCGTTGCGGCGCTGGGCCGAGGAGGCTGCGGAGGGGGAGCAGGAGCTGCCCGGCTACAGCCCGGTGGAGGTGCTGAGCCGCAAGGACTTCTCCAGCTTCCGGGAGGACGAGCTGGACGTGATCGCCCGTCTGGTGGTGGCCATCGCGCGGCGCATCGCAACGCGGTGGAGTCGGCGCCGGCGCCGGGCGCGGCGCAGTCACCTGCTGGACATGCGCCGGACCCTCCGGCTGCACCTGCGCTGGGGCGGGGAGTTCCCCGGGCTCGCCTTCCAACGCCGGAAGGTCCGCAAGCACCGGGTGGTCCTGCTGTGCGACGTGTCCGGGTCCATGGACGTCTACAGCCGGTTCCTCATCCAGTTCGTGTACGCCCTGCAGGACGCCCTGGGGCGGGTGGAGTCCTTCGTGTTCAGTACGTCCCTGACCCGGGTCACCGAGGAGCTGCGAACCCGCTCTCTACGAGCTGCCCTGGACCGGCTTAGCCAAAGGGTGCCCAACTGGTCTGGGGGGACCAAGATCGGCAGCAGCCTGCGGCAGTTCTTGGACCGCTACGGGGGACTCCTGGACCGGCACACCGTGGTGCTCATCGTCAGTGACGGGTGGGACACGGGAGAGGTAGAGGTCCTGCGCAGGGCCATGCAGGAGATCCGCTCGCGGGCGGCTCGGGTCATCTGGCTCAACCCGCTGCTGGGCAGCCCCGGCTACCAGCCCCTCACCCGCGGGATGCAGGCTGCGCTGCCGTACGTCCACGTGTTCGCCTCGGCCCACAACGCGGACAGCCTGCGGGAGCTGGAGCGGGTGCTGGCCCGGGGGAGGGTGGGGCGGCCGAGGAGGTAGGCGTATGCGGGAGCTGTTGGACATTCTGGCGGGTCTGCGGGATGCCCGCACCCGTGACGAGGAGGCGGCACTTGCCACGGTGGTGGGGGTGCGGGGCTCCACCTACCGCCGTGAGGGTGCACGTCTGCTGATCCTGGCCTCCGGCCGCACCGTGGGGTCGGTGTCCGGCGGCTGTCTGGAAGGTGACATCCAGGTGGTGGCGGAGGAGGTGTTGCGGGACGGGCGGGCCCGGCTGCTGCACTACGACCTTACCGCCGACGACGAGGCGGTGTGGGGTCTTGGGCTCGGGTGCAACGGGGTCATCGACGTGCTGCTGGAGAAGGTGGGGGTTGTGCAGCCGTCCCCCGAGACTTACCTGGCGCGCGCGGTGGAGCAGGAGGTACCGTTGGCGGTGGTCAGCGTGGTGGGGCCCGAGGCGGCAGATCTGCTCGGCCGGCGGCTGGTGGTGGAGGAGTCCGGACGGGTGACCGGAAGCCTGGGCCGGCCAGACCTGGACGCGGCCGCGCTGGAACTCGGGCAGCGGGCCCTGTCCTCCGAGCGTCCGTGTCGGGCGGCCGCGGACGCCTACGAGCTGTTCGCGGAGCCCATCCTGCCCCCGCCGCGGCTAGTGGTGTGCGGCGCCGGGCACGATGCCATCCCCGTGGTGCACTTCGCTGCAGAGCTGGGCTTCCGTCCGGTCGTGGTGGACCGGCGGGAGAAGTTCCTCACCCGGGAGCGGTTCCCGCAGGCGCACGGATTCTTGCACACCGAATTCCCCCTCGCCGCAGAGGCGGTCCGGCCAGACGGCCGGACGTTCGTGGTCATCATGACCCACAACTACCTCCACGACCGGGACCTCCTGCGGTCCTTCCTGACGTACCACAGTTTCCCTGCGTACGTGGGCGTGCTGGGCCCCCGGCAGCGCACGCAGAAGATCCTGCAGGAGCTGGCGGAGTCCGGGGTGGTGCCGTCGGCGGACCAGCGGCAGCGGCTGTTCACCCCCGTGGGCCTAGATATCGGGGCCGAGGGACCCGAGCAGATCGCGCTGGCCATTCTCGCGGAGATCCTAGCGGCACGGAACGGGCGCGCGGGCGGGTTCCTGCGGGATCGGCCCGCCAGGATCCACGAGGCGGTGCCGGCGTCCGGTTGACGGGGACCCCGTGGCGGAGCCTGATCCCGCGGTGGCCGGAGTGGTGCTGGCGGCGGGCGCCAGCCGGCGCATGGGCCAGGCCAAGTTGCTTCTCCGGTGGGGCGGGGTGAGTCTATTGCGCCGGGCGGCGGAGGCGGCGGCGGCCGCCTGTCGCCGGGTGGTCGTAGTGGTGGGGCCTGATCCGGACCGCATGCGGGCGGAGCTGGGTGGCCTGCCCGTGGAGGTGGTGGCAAACCCGGACTACGCCGAAGGGATCGCCAGCTCTCTCCGTTGTGGCCTGCGGGCGGTGCGGGACGCTCCAGCGGTCCTCGTGGTCCTCGCGGACCAGCCCGCGGTCACCGCGGAACACCTGTGCAGGCTCCTGCAGGCCTACCGGAGGACGGGCGCACCCGTGGTGGCCGCGTCGTACGCGGGGACGGTCGGGGTCCCCGCGGTGTTCAGCCGCCAGTTGTTCCCGGAGCTGCTGGCCCTCACAGGAGACGTGGGCGCCAGGGGAGTGATCGACCGGCACCGGGACGAGGCGGTCCTCGTCCCGGTGCCGGAGGCGGCGGTGGACGTGGACACGCCCGAGGACTGGGCGCGGGTCACGGGCGCGCGTGGAAGTGATACCTGACCCGCGCCTCCGCCTTGGTGCCACCAGGCGGCGTCCCGTGCGTGGCGCGGGACGGCGGTCGGCCTACCGCCGCCAACGGGGGCCGAAGCCCGGCCGTACGAAGCAGCGCATGAGGGCCTCGCGCCGGTCCGCGGGCAGCGCCTCCCGCAGGTCCCAGAGGAACGCTGCCCGAGCGCGCGCCAGCGCCGCGAGCGCCTCGCCCAGCCTCCCCGCCTGCGCGTCCACCTGGGCCCGGGTCGCCTGGGCGGAGGTGAGGAGTCGGCGCAACGCGTACCGTTCGTCCTCCACGCGGTTGCGGGCGTTCCGTAAGGCGATGCGGTGGCGGTCGTACACCGCCTCGAACTGCGCCCGCACCGCGGGGTCCCAGCAGGCCCAGCGCTCCGGCATGGCCGGGGCGGCCTGCACCGATGCGGGGACGACCCCTGCCAGGGCGGCCCCCAGCGCCACGGCTGCCAGCAACGTGACGAGCTTGCCTGTCACCGTCCCACCTCCTCTGGCGTGTCAGGTTTGTTCCGTGAAGGATGGACGGCCGAAGCGGGTTGAGGGTTGATCGGGTACGGTCGGGAACGGATCCCGCCGTGCGTGCGACAGGTGCTAGCCTGAGAAAGGGCGTTGCGGAGGAGGGACGCACATGGCTCAGCCGGCGGTCACCATTTCGGACCCGTGGGAGATGGCCCTGGAGCAGTTCCACCGGGCGGCGCGCTACGTGCCGCTCAAGCGAGGCATCCGGGAGTTCCTCGCGTACCCCAAACGCGAGCTCACCGTGAACTTCCCGGTCAAGATGGACGACGGCTCGGTCCAAATTTTCACGGGCTACCGGGTGCACCACAGCACCGTCTTGGGACCCACCAAGGGCGGTATCCGGTACCACCCGAGCGTCACCCTGAACGAGGTGCGGGCGCTGGCCATGTGGATGACGTGGAAGTGCGCCATCGCGGGCCTGCCCTATGGAGGGGCCAAGGGCGGGGTGGTGTGCGACCCCAAGCAGCTGTCCCCGGGCGAGCTGGAGCGGCTCACGCGTCGGTACGCCACGGAGATCAGCGTGTTGATGGGGCCCGAGAGCGACATCCCCGCCCCGGACGTGGGCACCAACCCGCAGGTGATGGCGTGGATCATGGACACCTACAGCATGCACCGGGGGTACTCCGTGCCCGCGGTGGTGACCGGCAAGCCCGTGTCCGTGGGCGGGTCCGTAGGCCGGGAAGAGGCAACCGGTCTGGGCTGTGCCCTGGTGGCGCGGGAGGCGGCCCGGACCCTGGGATTTCCCCTGGAGGGTGCGCGGGTGGCAGTCCAGGGGTTCGGGAACGTGGGCTCCGTGGCGGCCCTCACCCTGCACCGTATGGGCGCGGTGGTGGTGGCCGTGAGCGACTCGCGGGGCGGGGTGCACGACCCCCGGGGGCTGGACCCCCAGGCGCTGTTGCAGCACAAGCGGGCTACGGGGACGGTGGCCGACTTCCCGCAGGGAGCCCGGATCTCCGGCAAGGAGATTCTGGAGTTGCCGTGCGACATCCTGGTTCCTGCCGCCCTGGAGGGACAGATCACCGCGGAGAACGCTGACCGGGTTCAGGCGAAGCTGGTCATCGAGGGTGCGAACGGTCCCACCACCCCGGAGGCGGACGATCGCCTCCACCGTCGCGGCGTCCTGGTGGTGCCCGACATCGTGGCGAACTCCGGCGGGGTCATCGTCTCGTACTTCGAGTGGGTGCAGGACCTGCAGGCCTTCTTCTGGACGGAGGAGGAAGTGCGCGAGCGGCTGGAACGGCTACTGGTCCGCAGCTTCCGGGACGTGTGGCGCACGGCCCAGGAGCGCGGGGTGGATCTGCGGACGGCCGCCCTGGTCCGTGCCATCGAGCGAGTGTCGGACGCCCTCTACACCCGCGGGATCTACCCGTAGGGATGCCGCGGAGCGGGCTGGCGTGCGGGAGGAACCGCTCGGCCGGATCGCGAAACAGCGGGCAGAACCGGAAAGGGGGGTCGAGCATGCGGACGGTGTGGGTCGTCTTGGTCGGGGTCGGTCTGCTGTTCGGGGCCTCCTGGAGTGCCGCGGGCCCGGCCGCCTGTGCTCTTGGCGTGCCCGCCATCAAGCTCGGGGTGCAGGGTGTGGCGTCCGGTCCCCACGCGGACTACGGGCGCCAGATCGAGATGGGGGCCCAGTTGGCGGTGGAGGAGATCAACGCCGCGGGAGGGATCCTCGGCTGCCGGCTGGAGATGCGATTCATGGACGACGAGAACCGGCCGGCGGTCGGTGTGCGGAACGCCCGGTTTCTGGTGACGGAGTGGGGCGCGCACTTCCTCTACGGGACCGACAGCAGCGGGGTGGCCATGGCGCTAGGCCCGGTGCTGCGGGAGCTCGACCGGATCCAGTTCTTCACGCACGCGGCCACCCACCGCCTGACGGAGGAGCTGGTGGCCCAGCAGAAGATCAAGCAGATCGTGCGGGTGAGCGCGCCCGTCTACCAGGACGCAGTAGCCGCGTGGCTGTTCCGCGACCGCCGGGACATCCGCCGGTGGGCGACCATCGGGGCCGACTACGAGTACGGCTACGCGACCTGGGCCATCTTCCGGGAACAGATGCGGCGGCTGCGGCCCGACGTGGAGTTCGTGGGCGCCGCGTGGGCGCCGTTCCTGACCACGGACTTCTCGCCCCACATCGCAGCGGTGATGGCCACGAACCCGGACGGCATCATCGCCACGCCGTGGGCGGGTGAAGCGGTCACCCTGCTGCGGCAGGCGTTGCTGCAGGGAGTGTTCGACCGGATCAAGGTGTGGTTCCAGGCGATGGGCGGGTCGGTGGACGTGCTGGAGGGGATCTCCCAGGAGGTGCGGGAGGGCCGGTTTCAGGGCAAGCTGTACGCCACCGCCCGGTACATCCACAACTGGCCCAACACGGAGACGAACCGGTCGTTCGTGAGCCGCTTCGCAAAGCGGTGGAACCGCATGCCCAACTACTCCGCGGAGACCACCTACTCCGCCGTGTACATCACCAAGGCGGCGGTGGAGAAAGCCCGCAGCCTGCAGACGGACCGGGTGATAGCGGCCCTGCAGGGGATGCGGATTGAGACCCCCGCGGGCCTGCGGGTGTTCCGGTCAGAGGACCACCAGTTCGTTTACGCGGTGCCCGCGGGGAAGGTGGTGTGGGACCCGCGCTACCCCATCGCGGTGCTGGGGGAACTGAAGGTGTTCGACCCCAAGGACTACTGGCGGTGGCCGCCCTTCCGGCCCCTGGAGCTGAGCAAGTAGCCGCCGCCCCAGGTGGGGCATGGAGGTCTTCGCCTACCAGGGCCTGATCGGGCTGAGCTCCGCCATGTACCTGTGGCTGGTCTCCGCCGGCCTCACCATCATCTTCGGGGTCCTGGGCGTGCTGAACTTCGCCCACGGCAGCCTGTTCATGCTGGGCGCCTACCTGGGCTACACCCTGTACGGCCTCGTGGGGGTGCCCTTCGGGCTGGCGGTGCTGGGCAGCATGGCGGTGGTGGCGCTCGTGGGGGCCGGGGTGGAGCGGGGCTTACTGCGACCCCTGTACGGGCTAGACCCCAGCTACCAGCTTCTCCTGACTTTTGGGCTGGTGCTGTTCCTGGACGACCTCGCGAAGCTGGTGTGGGGCGGGGTGTTCCGAATCCCGCCCATCCCCGGGTGGCTGCAGGGGAGCGTGACCCTCTTCGGCCGGCCGTACCCCTTTTACAACCTCTTCCTGATCGCGGTGGGGTTGTCGGTGGGCGTGGGGCTCTGGTGGTTGTTCGACCGTACCTGGTGGGGTCGGGCGGTGCGGGCCACGGCCTCCGACCGGGAGATGGCCGCGGCCCTGGGGATCCGGACCCCCACCGTGTTCTCCTCGGTCTTCATGCTGGGCTCGGCCCTCGCGGCCCTGGGTGGGGCTCTTTCCACCCCGGTGCGACCGGTAGCTCCTGGGATCGGCGCCGCCATGATCGTGCAGGCCTTCATCATCACCGTGATCGGCGGACTGGGCAACCTGCGGGGCGCGTTTGCCGGCTCCCTGCTGGTCGGGGTGCTGTCTAGCTACGGCACCCTGTGGTTCCCGGAGTTCGAGCTGTTCTTCATCTTCGCCATCATGGCCGCCGTCCTGTTGGTGCGGCCTCAGGGGCTGTTCGCCCGATGAACGACCTCGCCCGACGCTGGGCCGCCGCAGGCCTCCTGCTGGCACTGGTGTTGCTCCCTGCGGTGGCGAGCCGGTACGTGACCTACCTGGTCATCCACATCCTGCTGCTGGCGTTGAACGCGGTGGGGTTCAACCTGCTGTTCGGGCAGACGGGGCTCCTCTCCTTCGGGCAGGCGGGGTTCTACGCCGTGGGCGCGTACACCTGCGCCCGGATTCTCCTGGCCTGGCCCTCCCTGCTGCCCGGCGTCCTGGGCGGGACCGCGGCCGCCGCAGTGGCGGCGTTGCTCCTGGGGTCCCTGTCGGTCCGCCACACCCGCATTTACTTCGCCATGCTGACCCTGGCGTTCGGGATGATGATCTTCTCGCTGGCGTGGAAGTGGCGGGCGGTCACGGGCGGGGACGACGGCCTGGTGGGCATCCCGCGGGCGCCCCTGGAGCTGTTCGGGCTGGTGGTGGCCCTGCCCACTGTGGAACGCTACTACTACGTCGTCCTGGTGGCCGCGGTGCTGGCGGTGGCGCTGATGCACCGGGTGGTCCATTCCCCCCTGGGGCTGGCCCTGCGGGCGGTGCGGGACAGCGAGGTCCGGGCCGAGCACGTGGGGCTCAACGTCCGCCGGTTGCGCCTCGTGGCCTTCACGGTAGCCGGCGCGTACGCGGGCCTGGCGGGGTCCCTGCTGCCGCCTCTGGAGAACACCGTCACCCCGCCTATCGCCCACTGGACCGCCTCCGCGGAGCCCGTGCTGGCCACGCTGCTGGGCGGCATCCGGCACTTCGCAGGGCCCCTGGTGGGTGCCTTCGTCCTGGTGGTGGCCAAGGACGTCATCGTGCGGTTCACCGTGCACTGGTCCCTGGTGCTGGGCGCGGTGGTGGTGGCCCTGGTGCTGGGCTTCCGGGGAGGGCTGGCGGGGGCGCTGGAGGCCCTGACCCTCCGCGGATCGCGGGTGCGTCCGGTCTCCGCCGCCGCGGGGGAGGAGGCGCGGTGACGGTGCTTCTGGTAGCGCGGGGGCTGCGAAAGCGCTTCGGGGACCTGGCTGCAGTGGACGGGCTGGACCTGCAGGTGGAGGAGGGAGAGTGCGTGGCCCTCATCGGGCCCAATGGCGCGGGCAAGACCACGGCCCTGAACCTCCTCAGCGGGCACCTGCTTCCGGACGAGGGCCACATTACCTTCCGGGGCGAGGACATCACGCGGCTTCCGCCACACGCGCGGGTCCATCGGGGTCTGGCCCGGTCGTTCCAGGTCATGACCGTGTTCCCGGAGCTCACAGCCCGCGAGAACCTCCTCGTGCCCATCCTGGCGCGCCAGGGGGCGGCCCGCGATGCCCTGCGGCCGGTGCGTGCTTACCGGGAAGCGGAGGAGGAAGCGAACTCCCTGCTGGGGGACCTGGGGCTTCGGGAGGCGGCGGAGGCGCCTGCGGGATCCCTGCCCCACGGCGACCAACGGCGGCTCGAGCTAGGGATCGCGGTGGCGAGCCGGCCTCGCCTGTGTTTGCTGGACGAGCCGTCCTCAGGTCTGAACCCCCTGGAGCGGGCCGGGCTCATGCAGCTGGTGCGCCGCCTGGCGGACCACAGGGGCGTGACGTTCGTGGTGGTGGAGCACGACATGGACGTGGTGTTCGGGCTGGCGAACCGGGTGGTGGTGATGAACCGGGGGCGGGTGCTGGCGGAAGGCCCTCCCGAGGACATCCGGAACAACCGGGAGGTGCGGGAGACCTACCTGGGGGAGGAGGAGGACGTCTCTTGCTGACGGCGGAGGGGCTGGTGGCCGGCTACGGGGGCTCTGTAGTCCTCCACGGCGTCGGCTTTTCCGTGCAGCGGGGCGAGGTGGTGGCGCTGTTGGGTCGCAACGGGGCGGGCAAGACCACCACCCTGCGGGCGGTGGTGGGCCTGGTCCACGTTCACCGGGGGAGCGTACGGTTCCGGGACGTGGAGCTGGTAGGGCGGCCGCCCTTTGAGGTCGCGCGGCTGGGGATCGCGTACGTGCCCGACGACCGGCGGATCTTCCCCGACCTCACGGTGGAGGAGAACCTCCTGCTGGCGCGGTACGCTTCGGGCCGGGAGGGGCCGTGGGACCTGCAGCGCGTTTACGGCCTGTTCCCCGCGCTGCGGGAGCTCCGTCACCTGCGCGGCACGCAGCTTTCGGGCGGGCAGCAGAAGATGCTGGCGCTGGGTCGTGCCCTGATGAGCAACCCGGAACTGTTGCTGCTGGACGAGCCGGTGGAGGGGCTCGCGCCCCTGGTGGTGCGACAGTTGGAGCAGACCCTGCGCGAGATCCGGCAAGCCGGGGTGACCATCCTTCTCGCGGACCAGAACCTCCGCTTCTGCAGGCGGATCGCGGATCGCGGCTACGTGTTGGACAAGGGGACGGTGCGCTTGGGCGGGACGTTGCAGGCCATCACCTCGGACGAGCAGACGGTGCGTCAGTACCTGGCCGTGTGAGGGGGTGACACCCGTGCGGGCACCGCTTTCGCCGCTGCAGTTCGTACGACGGGCGGTGGGCGTCTACGCGGACCGCGTGGCGGTGGTGGACGGGCCGGGGAGGTTCACCTACGCGGAGTTCGGGGACCGGTGCGGGCGCCTGGCGCTGGCCCTTCGGGAGCTGGGGCTAGGGCGTGGAGACCGGGTGGCGATCCTTTCGCCCAACACGTGGCGGGCCCTGGAGGTGTACACCGCGGCCCCGCTCGCGGGGTGTGTCCTGGTGCCCCTCAACACCCGGCTGCGGGAGGCAGACTACGAGTACATCCTGCGCCACTCGGGGACGCGCCTGCTCCTGGTGGACCCGGGCTTCGGGGAGGTGGCCCGCGCCCTAGCCGACCGCATAGACGGGGTGCAAGTGGTGGAGCTGACGGAGGAGGGGTCGGAGGCCTTGCTGGACCGGATCCCCTCCGCCGCGGCGGCACGGATCTGGCACGAGGTGGACGACCTGGACGAGGCGTCGGCCATCACCCTGAACTACACCAGCGGGACCACCGCGAACCCGAAGGGGGTCATCCTCACCCACCGCAACACCGCCCTCAACGTGCTGAACCTGGTGGTGCACGGCCGGCTGCGGCTGGACGACGTGTACCTGCACGTGTTGCCCATGTTCCACGTGAACGGCTGGGGCGCGGTGTGGGCGGTGAGTGCTGCGGGCGCGCGGCACGTGTGCCTGGCGAAGGTGGATCCTCCGGAGGTGTTCCGCCTTATCGACCAGCAGGGGGTCACCGTGGCGTTCTCCGCGCCCACGGTGCTGGTGATGCTCCTGAACGACCCCGCGGCGCGGGGCTGGAGGCCGCGCCAGGAGCTGCGCTGGTACGTGGGCGGGGCGCCGCCGCCGGCAGCCCTCATCGCCCGGGCGGAGGACGAGCTGGGGATTGAAGTGGTGCACGTGTACGGGCTCACCGAGACGGGACCCTGGCTGACGGTGTGCGAGTGGCGCCGCGAGTGGGACGCTCTCCCTCTAGAGGAGCGGGCAGCCCGCAAGGCCCGACAGGGCGTGGGGCAGCTCCTGTGCGGAGAGGTGGCGGTGGTGCGGGAGGACCTGTCCCCCGTGGCGCGGGACGGCCGGGAGGTGGGAGAGATCGTGGTGCGCGGGCCCACCGTCATGGACGGGTACTACCGGGATCCGGAGGCCACCGCGGAGGCGTTCGCGGGCGGGTGGTTTCACACCGGGGACCTGGCGGTGGTGCACCCGGACGGCTACCTCCAGATCGTCGATCGGAAGAAGGACATCATCATCAGCGGCGGCGAGAACATCTCCTCGGTGGAGGTGGAGGCGGTGCTGTACCGCCATCCCGCGGTCATGGAGGCCGCGGTGGTGGGCGTGCCGGACCCCAAGTGGGGCGAGGTGCCGAAGGCGTACGTGGTGCTGAGGCCCGGTGCCCAGGCCACCCCGGAGGAGCTCATCGCCTTCTGCCGCGAGCAGCTGGCGCACTTCAAGGCCCCGAAGGCGGTGGAGTTCCTGCAGGAGCTCCCGAAGACCGCAACCGGGAAGATCCAGAAGTTCCTGCTACGGTCGGCGGCCAGGGCGGAACCGACGTAGCCTCCTTCCCGGTGACCTCGATCCCGTCCTCGTAGCGCACCCCCCAACGTACACCTTGGCCAGCAGCTCCGGAGCATTCAGCCGCCGGAACCTCGTCTGGCCACCCTCAGCATCTTCCAGAGGCGACGGCCCACAGCTTTGCCGCCCCGCGCCCGCGACTGCCGCAGCGTCACGGTCCCCACAGGAGTCAGCAGCTTCCGCGGCCAACCAGCTCCGTCACGTCTGCCGCCAAGGCCGCCTGGAGAAGCTTCTGGATCGCCTCCAGCAACCACTCGTGCACCCCTCCCAGGTGGGGCCTGACGTCAGGGTCCCTGGCATTTCTACACCCTTCGAGGGCACCCCGGTGCCGGGTGCGGTCCTGGCTTGACAGAGAAGCTGGATGAACTAAGCTAGACTTAGTCAAAAAGCGGAGGACGCCCATGCGCACGGTGAATATCCACGAAGCCAAGACCCACCTGTCCCGCTTGGTCGACCAGGTGGCTTCTGGAGAGGAGATCGTGCTGGCTAAGGCCGGCAAGCCGGTGGCGCGTTTGGTGCCTTTGGTCCCGCCGCGCCAGCCCCGGAAGCTGGGAGTGTTGGCGGGCCGGTTCAGGGTCCCGGACGACTTCGATGCGCCGCTGCCCGAGGAGGTGGTCGGTAGTTTTGAGGTCGGCGGCTGATGCGGCTCTTGCTAGACACCCACGTGCTGTTGTGGGCTCTGGTTTCACCGGAGCGCATTCCGGCTCGAATCCGCAGGCGCTTGGAGTCCCCGGAGCACGAAGTTTTCTTCAGTGTGGCCAGCATCTGGGAGATCGCCATCAAAGTGCAGATTGGCCGGATGGTGCTGCCGATGCCGGTGGAGGAGGTGGCGACTGCAGCGGTCCAGAGCGGGTTCGAGGAGCTACCGATCCACGCTGGCCATGCCGCGGCGACCGTTCACCTCCCCCTGCACCACCGGGATCCGTTTGACCGGCTTCTGATCGCGCAGGCCCTGTACGAGCCGGCCCGGCTGTTGACGGCGGATCGCAGGCTGGCTCCCTATTCCCACTTGGTCGAAGTAGTGGGCTGACCTCGGTGTGGGTGGAGCTGCGGGGCGGCAGGAGGCTGCGGGCGGCGAAGCGCTCGCAGAGCTGGTCGGGCAGGCAGAGCAGGAACCGCTGGCACGCCTGGGTGTAGGCCTCGGGCAGGGCATCGCCGGGTCGGCGGTACAGGTCGAGTTCCGCGCGGGCGTGGAGCAGGTGCCGGCGCCGCTGGAGCAGCGCCGCGAAGCGGTTGCTCGGTGCGGGTGCATGACCGCGGGAGCGTGCCGTAGCGTCCGTCCAGCGGACGAAGGCGTCGGCCACACCGTCGTCGAGCACGGGTGACTCCAGGGTGAGGAGGTAGTCCACGGTGGTCACCGCGCCACAGGATGTGAACCTCGCCAGGGGCGCGCACGACGATACACATCGCCGACAGCGGCAGGTCGGGTACCTCGTGGAGCTGGAAGTCCGCCGCGGCCAGGTCGACGCCGAGCCGCAGGTACCCCTGGCGCACGCGCCCGAGCGCGTCCGGGAGGTCCGGGGCGGGCAGCGGGCCTCCCGGGGTGGCGAGATAGTCGAGGTCCCACGGCCGGGGCGCCCCTATCCCGCGGCGCTCAGCCGGCTCGGCCAGCAACCGCGATACGGCTCGCGGGTCTGCTGCTCCAGCGCCTCCAGGCACGCCTCGAGCCATGCCAGCTCGGGCCCGCCTGTTCGGCGGCGCGCGCCTCGCGGCGCGCGACAAGCTCGCAAAGCACCCAGTAAGACGACGGCCGAGCGGCGCGTCCGCGTACCAGGCCGCCCGCCGGAGCGGGGGTCGGCGGCCCTGAGCAGCCGGGCGAGATCCGCCCGGGTGCACTCGCGATCATTCACCCGCGGGAGGAACACGCCGATCTCGTGCTCCGCGCACCGTGCCAGCTCCGCGACCCCAGCGTGGTTCTCAACGAGCAGGCAGTGAATCTCGCGTTGGTTGCAAGAGGTCGCGCTTGCGTGCTGCCACCGGGTCGGCGGGGTGGCCGTCGAGGGCGCGTCGCAGCCGCTGCCGGCCCAGGACGTCGCGCCCCCACCGGCTGGGCTGCGCTTGAGGAGGGTGCGCGGCCCAGCAGCCGGTGCAGCCGGGCAAGCGCGGTCTGCTCGTGGGCTTGGCGCATGAGCTGTTCCTGGCGGGTCAGCGCGTCGGTGGTCACTCGGCGAGGAGCCCTTCTCAAGCCGCTGCCCGCGGAGCGCGCTCGGCGTCCCTGCGTGAGAGGCTGCGCAGCCCCGCTACCGACGCCACGAGGATCGGCGGGGCGAAGACCGCCGCCACGATGATCCACAGCATCGGGTAGCGCCCGCTCGCGGGTCCGGCCAGCTCCAGCGCGGCCGCCGAGACGAGCGAGCCAAGCCCCATGCCGACCGCCTGTGCCAGGCCAACCGCGCCAAACGCCCGGCCATGCCGGTAGCCGGGGACAAGCTGGGCGATGAGCGGCCCGATGGCGGGGACCGAGAGCGCTTCCGAGGCGGTGACGAGGACGATCAGCAGACCGACCGCGAGCACGGCCGCCGTGGGCGGCACCGCCGCGAGCGCGACGAACGCGGCCGGCAGCAGCGCGGTGCCGACCGCGTAGGACAGAAACTTGTCCCGCAGGCTCCACGTGGTCATGAGCCCTGCCGCCGCGGGCACGACGAGCAGTGCCACCAGTGCCTGGCCGGTGAAGAAGGCGGCGGCGGCGCTTGAGGAGCCGAACCGGTCCTCGGCGTAGGGGGACAGTCCGAGGGTGAGTTGCTGGAGCAGCCCCCAAGTGGCCACGAACAGCACGAACACGCAGCCTACCAGCAGGCGTGGCTGGGGCCCGGCCGGCTCCCCTCCCGGGGCGTGCTGCCCGGGGAGGGGGGCGGGGAGTGCCTGCACGCGCCGCTGCGCGAGGAGGGCCAGCAGGCTGGTCAGCGCGAAGAACACGCTGGCGGCGATCATGGTCGCGCCGTAGGCGCGGCGCGCGAGGAACACCGCGGACACCGCAGGGCCGGCGACGGCGCCAGTGTTGAACATCGCTCCCATCAGCGCGAAGGCAACCGGCAGCCGTGCCTCCTCGGTAAATCGCGGTATTACAGCATTAAACGCCACATACTGCGCAGCCGCCCCGATGCTGTAAATCCCGAGACCGGCGACGGCGACCGCCGGCTCCGCGGACAGGCCGAGGAGCAGGAGAGCCACGGCCGCCAGGAAGGCGGAGCCGGTGATGACCTGGAGGTGACCGACCCGGTCGACCAGGACGCCGGCCGGCATGGCCAGGACGCGGGCGGCGACGGTGAGCGCGCCCACCAGGAGCGTGGCGGTGCTCACCGGGAATCCGACATCCTCGGAGAGCCGGAGGACGAGGAAGGGGACGCTGCCAAAGAACGCGATGGCCGTGCAGAGGCGACAAGCGAGCAAGGCCGCGAGCGGCCCGCGCGCGACGGCGACGTACGCGTGCCAGCGCGAGGCGGACGCCTGCGACGCGTTCCGGTGATCAGGCATAACCCGCGCCCCTTGCCGCTGCCTCCCGACGCCGCGCGAGCCCGTCCAGCGAGCGCTCCGCCCACTCCGCCAGAGGCAGCCGCCGGATCCGCTTGGCCAGGGAGGCGAGGCGCCGGAGCGGTGAGATGCTGAGCGGGTCGGCGGTATGGGTGGCGAGATAGCAGTCGCACGCCCGCAGCGGGTCTTCCAGATGCTCGTAGCACTGGCCGGCCATGAACCAGGCGATCGCCGTGCCCCGTGGCCCCAGGTGCGCGGCTGACACGTACACTTCGGCGGCCTCGGCCATCTTGCCGCGCTTGATCAGCACCTCGCCGAGCTCGATCCGCGCCCTTGGGTCGTACGGATCGAAGTCCTCGACGAGTTCCCGCGCCCGCGCCTCGGCCAGCTCCAGCTCGTCCAGCCGGAACGCCTCCTTGACCCGGCTCTCCAGCAGCGGGTGCAAGTTCTCTAGCTTGAGCACCTGCTCCCGCTCGTTGGTGGGCTCCAGGGAACCGGCCAAGCGCTCAGCGATGTCCATCTGCTCACGTACCCGCGCGCGGTCCCCGGCGAGCTGCGGGGCGAAGGAGACTGCCCGGTAGTAGCGGCTGAGCGGCAGGTCGTAGCCGAACTTCGGCAGCACGAGTAGTACCGGTCTCTTGCTCGACACCCCGACCATCCCCCCAAGCCTCACCAGACCACTTAAGAGGAACATGATGTTTGGGGGATCAGCGCTGTCAAGCGTTTTGCGGCCCTACCGAGCCCCCCCCCAGACCCGATGGGTCCGTGCCCGACAAGCCGGGCATCAAGCCTCCTTCCGAGGCTTGCCTACGAACACCTCGATAGCCCCCCGGAGGTCGATCTGGGGGGCCACCCGCCGCAGGACTGCTCGGCGGAGCACCCCGACCCCCACCCCCAGGTGGGGCGCCGTGCTCCGGAAGCTGCGCCCAGCCAGCTCCCGGAGGAGGGCCTGCTCGGCCTGCTCCGTGCACCGTCCCCACGGCCGGATCCCCGCAAACCGTTCTGCGAACACCTTCCGGCACTGGCCGCACCGGAACCGTCGGGGCGCATCGCTTGGCTCAATGAGCAAGGGAATCCGGTGTGGCGGCGGAAGGTGGCCTGCTGGCGATGGCCCCTCAGCGCCGGCGCTTCGTGGGAGGCAGAAGGGACGTACGAGTTCCTGGACCGGGCTCCTGGATCAGGCGGCGTACAAAGGCGTTCATCCAGGTAGGGGAGTGGAAGAGATCAGAACACCGGCGGGCTCGTTTCGGGCCTACCGTCTCCACAGCATCTGGCGGTGGTTCAGTGATGCCGGTGGGGCGCTCGGCCACTCGGAGCAGGAGGACTGGCTCTCAGCGCAGGTACGGTTTTACGTCATGGGGCGATGGAAGGAGGGGGCCGACAGCGGGGATTACGAGCTCGTGGAGTACACCCTGGCGCCCTGAGTGCTCGACGCGCCGGGCCTTGGCTTCAGCAAGGAACGGCGGCCGGTAGGTGTGCCGGGGAGCGCAAGGTCGTTGCTCCTCGCCCAGTCGCCTGTCTTCCAGCGGGCAGTAGGTGGTGTCGGAGTGACGGGCTTTCCACGAAACCCCCGCAGGCCGCGGGTGAGGTGCCCACCCGCGCTTCAACGCTTACCGTCCGGTTCAGGGCGATGGCGATCGTCCACCTCCACCCGTGAGGTAGCTCGCGCGCCACACAGCGGCGCCCGTGGCCTCGTCGAGCACCCCGGCGGTCAGGCCGTCGTGGGTGTGGCCGGGAGGCCCCTGCTGCACCTCCCGAAAGGTTACCTCCCCCGTGACCGCCGTCGTCCCGCGGGTACAAGACCACCCCTGCGCTGCTGGGGACGTGCCGCAAACCGGGCACGGTCGCTGTTAGGCGAGCCGCTCACCCCTCACAGGCGAACCGCGTGCACCCCGTCCCACCGCGAGGGCCGCGCGGCTCGTCCCCACAGCCTGGCCTTCACCATGTCGGGCGAAAGCCCCGTACTCAGCAACACCGCCACCACGCCGGTGACCAGGCCTGCCGCGAAGGAGGTGCCCGACCAACGGACATAGCGGGACCCCGCCAGCACCGCCCCGCAGTCCAGGAGGAGGTCCTCCCCCGGGGCTCCGAAGTGCGCTTCGTTGCTGAACCACGCGTAACGGTCTGGTTGCGCAGCACTGGTGGCCGCCACCGGGATCACCTGCGTCTGGGTGGCCAGGGTGTCTCCGAAGTGGCCGTAGGCGGCAGGCTCCAGGCAGTTTTCGGGCCGGCCCTGGGACAGGTTGCCGCTAGCCGCTACCAGCACCGCGCGCTGGCGCGCCAGCTCGTCCACCACCGCCAGGAGCGCGCAGGACTGCACCGTCTCCGGCTGGGACCGGTCCACCCCCAGGCTCAGGTTGTACACGAGCGGGAGGGTCACCAGCGGCGTCCGGGTGTCGGGGTGCCGCACGGGAGCGCTTGCGAGCTCGTAAGCCCATCGGAGGACCTCCGCCAGCTCGTAGGTGGCGGTCGCGAGCTCGCGGTTCAGCAGCGCCACCAGGACCACGCGGGCACCAGGGGCCACGCGGCGGACCAGCGACGCCACCATGGCCCCGTGGTGGGCGCGGTAGCCTTGCATCTGCTCTTCGGTGGCCAGTAGCGGCGACCAGGCCCTGGCCCGCCATCGCTCCGCCAGCCCGCAGGGAGGGTCCTCCGGGTCCATCAGGGGCGCCCAGGCCGCGAAGTTCTCTGGCACGCGTTGCGGCCAGTCCACGTACACATCCACGCAGCCGGGGTCCAGGCGTGGCAGGCCGTCGGGCCCGAGCCCGGGGCCGCTGTCCAGGATGACCACGGTCACACCCTCCCCTCGGGGCCGGAACTTTGCCCGCTCGTACTGCGAAAGCCCGATCTGCTCGAAGGCCGGCTGGCTGGCGAAGTCCACTTCGTCGGCGTCGGGAACCCGGATGGCGGACTCCGGGGTCGGGCTGCCGTGGGCCACCTCCGCCTGCCCGCGGACTTGGAAGTCCAAGGACGCGTGGGCGGACGGCGCGGCCTCGGATAGGCGCCGGGCCACCTTTCGTTCCGGTTCGTCGGTTTCCACGACGAACCGCCGCACCGCCCGAAACCACGGAGGGCTCCTCCGGACGGGCGGCAGAGGGAGCGCTTCCCACCGCCACGCCGCACCGGGCCGCCGGGAGACGAACACCGTTTGCGGCCTAGGGGGAGGCAGGAGGCACCGGACGGAGTGGGAGCTCTCCAGGGAGTCCAAAAGGGCTTCCGGGCAGGCCACCACCAGGTGGCCGCGCAGACGGTTCCACCCTTCGTCCATGTTTCACCCTCCTCGAAAGCTTCCGTCCAGTGAACGCCCGCAGCCCGTGTTTTCGACCAGCCGGGCCTGGGGATCCCCAACCACGACGAACCCGGCCCAGTGCCAGGGGTGCTCCCACCGGGCGCGCAGCTGGAGGCCGGCGCTTCGCAGCGCATCCGGGATCCGGGCGCCACGAGCTAAGTGGTCGTACAGCTGCCGCATGAACTGGGCGGTGGACCCGTCGTGCACCGGCCACAAGGACACCACCACCGCCCGGGCACCGGCGTGGAGCCACGCGCGTGTGAAGCCCACCAGCTCGTCCCCGGGCAATACCCTGGAGGACGCGGTCTCGCAGCCGCTCAGGACCACGATCCCACAGCCAGCCTCGGCTGCCAGGACGTCCGCCGCGGTGACCGGGCCCGCGGCGAGGTGGATGGCGGACAGCAGCGGCGCCTCGGGCCGGAAACGGCAGTGGGCGGCCACGTGCACCAGCTTCGCGTCCCGCACGGCGGCCAAGAGCTGGCCCGGACTGGGGCTCTCGTACAGGCGGCCCCCAAGTCGCCGGGCCACCCAGCGGGCCTCTGCCATGGCCTCGGGCAGCTGGCCCCGCAGGCCGTCGGCCACGCACACTGCGGGTCCGCGGGCTGTAGGCCGCTTCTGAAGTAGGGGAAGCAGTGACCCTGCGGGCACATACCCCACTTCCCACCGGTCCCACACGTGCGCGTGCCCGTCATCGAAAGCGTGGAAGGGCAGGCCGTGCAGCAGCCCGAAGGGCGCCACCACGAGGCGGCGGTAGGGGCGGAGCCGTGGCTCCACCGGGGCCACCAGGAGTAAGTGCAGGTCCTGGAGGACGCGACGGGCCTGACGTACCGCCTGCCGGGTGGAGAGCTGTCCGGTGGCGTGCGCGCGGAGGCCGTTAGCCCACAGGGCGGCCACCCGCGCCACTTCCCGCGTTCCGCAGGCCCGGTGGCAAAGCACGTGTCCGTGGGGCTCCAGGACGAAGACCAGCACGTGGTCGCCGGCCACGAAGTACTCCAGCAGGGCCGTGTCGCTGTCCAGATCCGGGAGAGCTGGCCTGAGCGTGCGCATCAGGAAGGGGGCCTCGGAAGCGTATGCGGGGTCCTGCAACTGGAGCCGCCACAGCAGGTCCCGCACCCGGGCTTCCAGGTCCGCTTCGGCCGGTTGTCCGCGGAAGTGTGGCTCGCCAGGATCTAGCTCTCCAAAAACCCCACGGCGGTGGGCCTCCAGAAGGTGGTTCAGCTCCTGTACCAGGTGGGTGCTTGCGGGATCCCGGGGCCGCACCCGGAGCCCGTGGGAGGCCAGGAGCCAGGCCATACCCCTCGACTTGGCAGACTGGACCACCTCCCACGCCCGTACCCACCGCCCCCGCGCCCAGAGGTCCAGCACCGAGGCTGCGTACAGCTCGCCGAGCTCCGCGAACACTCCCGAACGCAAGTCCGCGGGAAGCCAGGCCAGCATGCGGTCGGCCCACCGGACACCGCTGAGCAAGTGCCCGCTGCGCTTTGGTGGCCGCAGGACGCTGAGCCGGCGGTGGGCCGCAGCGCAAAGCCAGGCCATGCGGTGCTGCTGCCCCAGGCGGAGAGCCTCCCGCGCGGCCTGGAGGGCAGTGGTGGTGTCCTGCAGCAGGAGGTAGGCGTCGGAGCGCACCAGCAGGGCCCGCCCCGCGCCCGCAGGGCTGCCGACCTTGGCCCAGCTCCGGTAGGCCTGGTCCGCGAGGGCCACAGCCTCAGACGTGTTCCCTTCGCGCAACCGGACGGCGGCCAGCTCGCAGGCGGCGGCGGCCCTCCACGGCTGGCGCCCGGTCCTGTCGAGGGCCGCTAGGGCTTGCTGGAGGAGGGCGCCCGCGGCGTGGAGGTCTCCTCGCTGCCGGCACGCCACAGCAGCCAGGTAGCGGGCGCGGGCCGCTTCGGCTACAAACCCCGCCGCGTCCAGCTCGTGCGCCAAGTGGCGCCCTTCGCGGGTCACGCGGTCCGCCTGTCCCAGGTACAGGCGACACTCCAGAGCGAAGAGCCGGTAGGCGGCTGCCGCGGCAGGGACGCCAGCCTCCCGGTAGCGGTCTGCCACCTCCTCCAGGGCCTGAAGGGCGTGCGCGTACCGGCCCTGAGCCACGTCCGACCAGGCGGTGGCCGCAGCCGACCGCAGGGCCAGGAGGGAGCTGCCAGCCGCTTCCGCACGCCTGGTGGCCTCCTGCAGGGCTTGAGCCGCTTCCGCGTGGCGGCCGAGCTGCGCCAGCAGCAGCCCCGCGTTGTGCTGCACCACTGCCAGGTCCAGGTTGGCGGACTCCCCCAGGGTCCGGAACTGGTCCGCCGCTTGGCCGTACGCCAGGAGGGCTGCCTCGGTGTCCCCTAGGTACTGGAGGAGGGTGGCGCGCTGTGCCCGCACGCGGGCCGCGAACAGGCAGGTCCCCGGGTCCGCGGCGAGCACCGGCTCGATGAGGTCTGCCAGCTCCAGCGCCTCACGGTAGCGGCCCTGCCGGAACAGCACGCCCATGCGGCCTACCCCGCACCGTGCGGCCAGGTTGGGCTGGCCGTGCGTGTCGGCCAGCCGCCGAGCGGCCTCGTAGGCTTCGTGGGCTTCCTCCAGCCGCTCGCACCAGAGAAGCGCGTTGGCCACCGCCAGGCGCGCCACCACCCGGACGGTTGGATCCGCTCCGGCTTCCGCGTAGTCTGCCAGTTCCCGGGCCCGCTGCAAGGCCTGCTGGGGTTGGTGGTGGGCCAGGCGGTCCACCAGGTCCTTGAGGTGTTCGGCTACCTCCACGCAGGGGTCTCCGAAGCGCTCCCGCAGGAAGCGCACGGGATCTCCACGGGAAGCGGCTTCGGCCCACGCGGCCAGCAGGCTGTCGCCTTCGGGGGTCACGGCGGCGGTGTTCTTGGACGGCCTGTCCGGTTCCTGCTATGGTGGACGCGAGCTGCAGCCTGGAGGAGGGCATGATCGGACAACGGCAGGCTCTGGACACACTGTGCGTGAACACCCTGCGGGCGCTGGCCATGGACGCGGTGGAGCGCGCCCGGTCAGGTCACCCGGGTGCGCCCATGGGGTTCGCCGGGCCGGCTTACGTCCTGTGGACCCGCTTCCTCCGCCACAACCCCCGCAACCCGCACTGGCCCGACCGGGACCGGTTTGTCCTGTCGGCGGGGCACGCGTCCATGTTGCTGTACGCCCTCCTGTACCTCACGGGTTACGACCTCACCCTGGACGACCTGAAGAGCTTCCGCCAGTGGGGAAGCCGGACGCCCGGCCACCCGGAGTTCCGCGCCACGCCCGGGGTGGAGTGCACCACGGGCCCTCTGGGCCAGGGGTTTGCCAACGCAGTGGGCATGGCCATCGCGGAGCGGCACCTGGCCAGCGTGTTCAACCGCCCGGGATACGAGATCGTGGACCACTGGACCTACGTGGTGGCCTCCGACGGCGACTTGATGGAGGGCGTGGCGCACGAGGCAGCTTCGTTGGCGGGGCACCTGCAGCTGGGCAAGCTCGTGTGCCTGTACGACGCCAACGGGGTGTCCCTGGCGGGGAGCACGGAGCTCACCTTCACGGAGGACGTGGCTGGCCGGTTCGAGGCCCTGGGCTGGCACGTCCAGGAGGTGGCGGACGGTAACGATCTGGCCGCGGTGGAGGCGGCCCTGACGCAGGCCCGTGCAGACCTGAGTCGACCCTCCCTGATCGTGGTACGGACCCAGATCGCTTACGGGAGCCCCGGCAAGCAGGGCCGCCACGAGGCGCACGGCGCGCCCCTCGGTGAGGAGGAGGTGCTGCGGGCCAAGCGGAACCTGGGCTGGCCCTACGCGGAGCCCTTCGTGGTCCCGGAGGAAGCGCTGGCGGAGTTCCGGAAGGCGGTGGAAAGGGGCCAGCAACTGGAGGCGGAGTGGAGTCGGAGGTTCGAGGCGTACGCCCGGCTGTATCCGGACCTAGCGGACCTGTGGGAGCGGGCGCAGCGGGGTGAGCTCCCGCCGGGCTGGGACCAGGACCTGCCCACCTTTGCCGCGGGGGACCGGGTGGCCACCCGCAGCGCCTCGGGGAAGGTGCTGAACGTGCTGGCCTCCCGGATCCCGTGGCTGGTGGGCGGCTCCGCGGACCTGAACCCGTCCACCCAGACCGCGTTGCTGGGCCTGGGCGACTTTCAGAGTCCTCTGCGCGCGGTGCGCGACCCGCAGGGCGCCTGCGGGGGCCCCATGGACTACCGCGGCCGCAACCTTCACTTCGGGGTGCGGGAGCACGCCATGGGCGCGGTGGCCAACGGGATCGCTTACCACGGTGGCCTGAGGCCGTTCGTGGCCACGTTCCTGGTGTTCTCGGACTACGAACGGCCTGCCATCCGTCTGGCCGCGCTGGCGGAGCTGCCGGTGGTGCACGTGTTCACCCACGACTCCGTCCTGGTGGGCGAGGACGGACCCACCCACCAGCCTGTGGAGCACCTGCCGTCTCTGCGGAGTATCCCCAACCTGTTGGTGATCCGGCCCGCGGACGCGGCGGAGACCGTGGAGGCGTGGCGGGTGGCCCTGGAGCACAGGGAGGGGCCTGTGGCGCTGGTCCTGACCCGCCAGGCGGTGCCGGTCCTGGATCGCAACCGGTATGCGCCCGCCTCCGGCCTGCGGCGCGGGGGCTACGTGCTGGCGGACTGCGACGGGCCGCCGGAGTTGATCCTGATCGGTACGGGTTCGGAGGTCTGGTTGTGCGTGGAGGCGTACGAGCGGCTGCGGGTAGAGGGCGTGCGAGTCCGGGTGGTGAGCCTGCCGTCCTGGGAGCTGTTCGAGCGCCAGCCTCCCTCGTACCGGGAGGAGGTCCTACCCGCCCACGCGCGCCGCCGGCTGGCGGTGGAGGCGGCCCGGCCCTTCGGTTGGGAGCGGTACGTGGGCTGCGAAGGCCGAGTGCTGGGAGTCGACCGGTTCGGGGCGTCCGCTCCCTACGCGGTCGTGGCGGAGAAGCTCGGGCTCACGCCGGAGCGGGTCTACCAGGCCGCCCGCGAGCTGCTGGAGAAGCCCACGTGAGGGCCCGGGACCCGGCCCCCTAGGCTTCGGTCAGCCGCAGCCACGACGCCACGAGCCCCCCGTGGAGCACGTGGGCCCCGAGCGCTAGCCACGGCATCCCTCCTCCGGCCAGCTGGGAGCCGAGGATGCCCGCGCCTGCCAGGGGGAACGCCACGAACAACGTCAGGGGCCAGACCAGCAGGGCGTACAGAGCCCCGCACAGCCAGGGACGCTCCCGCAAAGCCGCGGCCCGGTACAGGACGGGCGCCACCGCCACCCCGTAGACGTACCCGTAGCCTGGCCCGGTCAGCAGAAGGAGCAGGAGACTTGCGGCGAAAGCCCACCGGGTGCGGTCCACCACGAGGTTGTCCCACAGCGCCACGAACCAGCGCTGGACCGTCCCGGCACCTTCCGGATGCCACACCGCCCGGCCCAGTCCCCACAGCAACACGCCCAGGCAGGCCAGGGCCGTGACCAGGGTTGCGGCCACCGCGACCCGGAAGGCGTGCCGCCCGGGGTAGCCAGTCCACGTGTCCGTGTTCAGCACCCGTGACCTCCGCGTGCGCCCTAATGGAGGCGCGTCGTACAATAGCCCCGGACGCGCCCGCTCTGTAGTTTGTCGGAAAGCCGCGCGGCGCGCAACTCGGACCCGGTGGATCGTTTCCGTCGCTTCTCCGCGGCCCTGCTGGCCCTGAGCCTAGCCCTGGTGGTGCTGGGCGGTGTCGTGCGCACCACGGGAGCAGGTGACGCCTGCCCCGACTGGCCTCTGTGCCACGGCCGTTGGATCCCGCCCCCAGACCCCCTGGTCCTGTTGGAGTGGAGCCACCGGCTGGTGGCCGCGGTGGTGGGCCTCTGGGTGGTTACCCTGGTGGTCTGGACTTACCGCCTGGGGGCCGCCGGCCATGAGCTCCGGAAGCCCGCGTGGGCGGCCCTGGGGCTCGTGGTGGTGCAGGCCCTTCTGGGGGGCGCGACGGTGCTAGGGGGGCTCGCAGCCTGGCTGGTGGTGCTGCACCTGGGGACCGCCCTGCTGTTCGTGGCTTCGGCGGTGGTGCTGTGGCAGCGTGCGTCGGGATACCGGTCGGGTGGCGCAGACTCCCGGAGCCGCAGCTTCCGCGGCTCCGTGCTGACCGCCCTGGCAGGCCTATACGTGCTGGTGCTGCTGGGCGGGTACGTGGGCGCCTCCGGAGCCGGGCTCGCGTGTCCGGACTGGCCTCTGTGCCGGGGCGCGGTGCTGCCGCCTGCGGAGCCGGGGGTGCTGGAGCACTTTGCCCACCGGCTGTGGGCGGTGCTGGTGGCGGTGCTCCTGGGTTCCGTGGTGGTCCGGGCCCGCCAGGACCGGCCGGACCTTCGACGGCTGGCTCACGTGGCGGCCGCCCTGTACGGCGTGCAGATCTTCGTGGGGTGGCTGAACCTGCTGAGCGGCCTGCACTTCGCGGTGGTGAGCGCGCACCTGGGGCTGGCGGCGGTGGTGTGGGCGGTGTTGGTGGCGCTGTGGGTGCGTGCCGCGGCGGAGGCCCGTCCGGTTCCCGCGGTCTCCGAGCCGCGAGCCGTGCCGGCGTGGCGGGCTGCGGTGTCCGACTACGTGGCCCTGACCAAGCCGCGGATCGTCGTGCTGTTGCTGGTCACCACCGCCTGCACCCTGGTGCTGGCCACGCGGGGCCAGCCATCAGCCGTGGTGGTGCTGGCCACCCTGGTGGGCGGCGCCCTGACTGCGGGCGCGGCCAACGCGCTGAACTGCGTGCTGGACCGGGACGTGGACGCGATGATGGAACGCACGCGGGAGAAGCGTCCGGTGGCAGCAGGTCGGCTGCCGGCGGCCCGCGCGGTGGCCTTCGCCGCCGTCCTCGGCGTGGGAGGTTTCTGGATCCTGTGGCGGGGCGCCAACCTCCTGGCCGCGGCCCTCACCCTCGCGGGGCTGGCGTTTTACGTGCTGGTGTACACCGCTTGGCTGAAGCGCACCACGCCGCAGAACATCGTGATCGGCGGCGCCGCGGGCGCGGTGCCTCCCCTGGTGGCGTGGGCGGCGGTCACGGGTCGGGTGGAGCTGCCAGCGGTGCTGCTGTTCGCGGTGGTCTTCCTCTGGACCCCTCCTCACTTCTGGGCCCTGAGCCTGAACCTGAAGGACGACTACGCGGCGGCAGGCATCCCCATGCTCCCCGTGGTCCGGGGCGAGGCGGAGACGCACCGGCAGGTGTTCCTGTACACGCTGGCCACGGTGCTCGTGACCCTGCTGCTGGTGCCGGCCGCAGGCCTTAGCTGGCTGTACACCGTGGCGGCCGCGGTCCTGGGAGCGGGGTTCGTCCGACGCGCGTGGCGACTGTGGCGTGGGCGGGGCGAGACCGCGTGGACCGTGTACCGCTACTCCCTCGTGTACCTGGCCCTGCTGTTCGGGGCCATGGCGGCGGACCGGTTCGTGTTGGGCGTGTGACGGGACGGCGCGGAACCGCCGCCCGCGGGACCGGGGCGGCCTTCCCCGCACGCAGGCGGATGCTACGCGGCGAGATCGGCGACCACGGGTTGGGCCAGCCGCTCAAAGTCCTTGTAAGCGATCCGCATGGTCTCGCGGTGCGAGCCGCAGCGGAACACGATCTCCGGGTCCTCCGACAGGCGTCGGTCCACGTAGACGGGGATCCCGTACAGGTTGCCGAAGGGCGGCTGAGCCCCCACCTCACAGTCGGGGAACAAGGGTGCGAACTCCGACTCCTCCGCCAGCCGGCAGGGTTTGCCCACCAGCTTCTCCAGCTTGGCCAGGTCCAGGCGCTGGGGTGCCGCCAGGACGGCCATGACGAATCCCTCCCCACACCGGACGATCACCGGCTTGGCCACCAGGTACCCGGACACGTGTTCAGAAGCGGCAACTTCCTGCGCGGTGTACGCTAGAGGGTGCCAGTCCACCCGGAAGGGCACCGCGTTCTCCCGGAAGTAGGACTCGAGGCGCTCGCGGCAGGTCACGGGACTCACCCCCGAGCCGATTGTACCCGGCCAGGGGCGGAGGAGGGCAGCGTCGAAACCGTACGGACGAGGAGCGGGTGATGGCGGCGAACCGAGGGCTTCTGGCGGCGGACAAGCGGTACCTGGCGGGCGTGATCCACCAGGTGTGGCGAGCCTGCCAGGGCTTCGTCTCGGTGGTGATGGAGCGGGGGCCGGAGGACGCGTTCTTCGTGCTGGACGAGCTGGACGAGTGGGCAGCGGCGCAGCGGCGCCGCCTGTCGGGCAGGACGGCCCGACGGCCTGCGGGGCTCTCCGCACAGGGGCTGCGGGTGGCGCGGGAGCTGCTGGACGACGTGAGCACCTTCTGCTCCGCCATCGGGGACATGGTGGCCCGTCTCCGCGCCAGCCCCCTGGGCCCGGACGAGGTGGAGGAGGAGTGCCTAATGATCGTGGACGGCTTCGTCGCGTGGACCCACCGTATGGCAACGCAACTGGGCCTTTCCCGCAACCTCCGGCCCCAGGTCATCTGGCCGTTGCGCTAGTGGGTCCCGCGGACCTCCTGGGCGGGGCGGGTGGCCCGCTGGATCTGCTCGTCCGCGCGGTCCAGGAACTCCCGGCAGGCGGCCCGCACGGGCGGCGCGCCGTCGCAGGCGACCTTGCGCACGAGCCAGCTCAGGTGGTCGTAGAGGTGCCACGCCTCGTCGTCCCGCAGCCGCGACTCACGGGTCGCGAAGTCCAGGAAGCCCTGGACCGCGGCGAGCACCGCCCGGGCGTACTCCGCCGGGTCCAGCACGTACCGGCTGCCGTCCCGCGGGTCCTCCAGGTACACCCGTCCCTGCCGGTGCAGAACGGTCAGGTCGTGGTAGCCACAGCAGTCCATCCCGCAGTCCGCCAGGAACAGGGGCGAAGCGTAGGGATCGCTGGGGTCGGTGACCGCGTGGTGGTCAGCCAGGAGGGTGAGCAGCAGGCCCTGCACGCCCTCGAACAGCGCGTAGGCGGAGTAGGAGGCGTCGTGGGACGGGATGCCCAGGGCGCGGGCGCTCTCGCCGAGCAAAAGGAGAGGACGGCCGTCCACCTCCAGCGAGAACAGGCACGGGACAGCCTCCACGTCCTCGCCCGTGTCGGTGATCTCCAGCCGCGCCCGGATCCGGTTCATCCCTTTCTAAATCTTACGCCCCTCCGGAGGGCCAGGGACGGTCAGGAACCCGCGGAAACCTCGGGAGCCTCCTGAGCGGCCTCCTTGGGCGCGGGGATGAGCACGGAGGCCAGCACGCTGACGGCAAGGATCGCCGCCACCACGGCCAGGGAGACGCCGATCGGGACCTTGTAGAAGTCCGCTGCCAGCATCTTCAGGCCGATGAACACCAGCACGAGCGAGAGGCCGTACTTCAGGTAGCGGAACATGTCCATGATGCCCGCCAGCACGAAGAACAGGGCCCGCAGTCCCAGGATGGCGAAGATGTTCGACGTATAGGCGGTGAACATGTGGTGGGTGATCGCCAGCACCGCGGGGATGGAGTCGATGGCGAACATCAGGTCGGTACTTTCGACCACCACCAGCACCAGCAACAGCGGGGTCACCCAGAGCCGGCCCTCCCGCCGGAGGAAAAAGCGGCCTCCCACGTACGTCTCCGTCACGGGGAACCGCCGCCGCACCGCCCGGAGTACCGGGTTCTGTGACGGGTCCACGGTCTCTTCCCGGTGCCGGAACAGCTTCCAGCCCGTGTACACGAGGAGCGCGCCGAAGAGGTACAGCACCCAGTGGAAGAGCTTGACCAGGGTGACGCCCACCAGGATGAGGCTGGCCCGCATGACCACGGCGCCCAGGACCCCCCACAGGAGGACGCGGGGCTGCAGGTGGTCCGGGACGGCGAAGTATGAGAAGATGACGAGGAAGACAAAGAGGTTGTCCACGCTCAGGGCTTTCTCCACGAGGTACGCGGTGAGCCACTCCAGCCCGACCTGGGGGCCCTCCAGGGCCCAGACCCCCGCGTTGAACAGAAGCGCCGCGGCGATCCACACCACGCTCCAGATGGTGGCTTCCCGCATGGACAGCTTGTGGGGTGTGCGCTGGAAAACTCCGAGGTCGACGGCCAGCATGGCGCCCACCACCACGTGGAAGACGATCCACAGCAGCACCTCGACGTTCATCCGCCTCCCCCGCGTTCCCTGTCAAAACGAAAGACCTCCGGTGCCCGCCGGAGGTCTCACCGTGAGGCATCGCCACAGGCCCGACCGGGCGGACCGCCTGCCGGCGTCCGCCGGACTGACGACCGGGCCGCGGCCGCGCGTGCACTACTCACGGCCGCCAGTTACTCCCCTCAGCCCCGCGCCCTGCGGGGCCACCAACACCATACGGACGCCCCCGCCAGGGGTCAAGTCCGCGCAGGGCTGGGGAGGTGACCGGTGAGAGCCCACCGGACGGTGGCGGCGGTCCTGCTGGCCGCGGGAGAAGGCCGGCGGATGCGGTCCCGCCTGCCCAAGGTCCTGCACCCGGTGGGCGGCCGGCCCATGGTGCTCCGGGTCCTCGACGCGCTGCGGCCGGTGGCGGACGGGCCCGTGGTGGTGGTGGTGGGCCACGGGGGAGACGCGGTGTGTCAGGTTCTTCCCCCAGGGGTGCAGGTGGCCTGGCAGGAGGCGCCCAGGGGAACCGGGGACGCGGTGCGCTGCGCCCTGCAGCACCTGGAAGGTCACCGCGGTCCCGTGCTGGTGGCCTACGGGGACACCCCGCTGGTGAGCGAGGAGACCTTCCGCCGCCTGGTAGGGGCCCACGTGGAGGGCGGGTTCGCGGCGACGCTGCTCACGGCGGTGCTGGATGCTCCCCACGGGCTGGGGAGGGTGGTGCGGGCGGTGGACGGGTCGTTCCTGCGGGTGGTGGAGGAGGCGGACTGCACGCCCGAGGAGCGTCAGCTCCGCGAGGTGAACACGGGGCTGTGCTGCTTCGAAGTGCAGGACCTACGGGAGGCCCTGGCGCACCTCACGCCGCAGAACGCGCAGGGCGAGTACTACCTCACGGACGCCTTCGGCTGGCTGCAGGCCCGAGGGCGAAAGGTGGGAACGGTCCGGGCCAGGGAGGTGACGGAGGTGATGGGGGTGAACTCGCGGAGGGAGCTGGCGGCCGCGGAGGAGGAGCTGCGCCGGAGGACCCTGCAACGGCTGATGGACTCCGGCGTCACCGTGCTGGACCCGCACACCACCTACGTGGCGCCCGACGTGCAGGTGGGCAGCGACACCGTCCTGCTGCCCTTCACGGTGCTGGAGGCGGGCACGGTGGTGGGCTGCGGGTGTACGGTGGGACCTGGGGCGCACGTGCGCGGCTCCCGCATCGGAGACCGGGTCCGCATCCTGTGGTCGGTGGTGGAGGAGAGCGAGGTGGCCGAGGAGTGCCGGATCGGCCCGTACGCACACCTGCGGCCCGGCACGCGCTTGGCCCCCCGGGTGGTGGTGGGGAACTTCGCGGAGATCAAGAACTCCACCGTGGGCGAGGGCACCAAGGTCCAGCACGTGTCCTATCTCGGTGACGCCACGGTGGGCCGGGACGTGAACATCGGCGCGGGGACCATCACGTGCAACTTCAAGTACGGGGTCCCCGGGAAGCACCCCACCGTGATCGAGGACGGAGCGTTCATCGGCAGCGACACTCTGCTGAACGCACCCGTGCGGGTGGGCGCGGGCGCGGTGACGGGGGCGGGCTCGGTGGTCACCAAGGACATCCCACCCGGGATGGTGGCCGTGGGCGTGCCCGCGCGGGTGATCCGGCGGGCGAAGCAGGAGGCCGACCCGTGAGGGACCTCGCCCTGATCAGCGGCACCGCCAACCCGGCTCTGGCCCGACGGGTGGCCACGTACCTGGACGTCCCGCTGCTGGAGGCGGTGGTGGCCCGCTACCCGGACGGGGAGATCGAGGTGCGGCTGGAGGAAAGCGTGCGCGGTCGGGACTGCTTCATCCTTCAGCCCACCTGCCCACCGGTGCACGACCACCTGCTGGAGCTGCTGGTGCTGGCCGACGCCCTGCGCCGGGCCTCCGCAGCCCGGGTGACGGCGGTGGTCCCGTACTTCGGCTACGCCCGTCAGGATCGCAAGACCGGCGCCCGGGAGCCGGTGACCGCGAAGCTGGTGGCCAACCTCATGGTGCGAGCCGGGGTCCAGCACCTCCTGGCCCTGGATCTGCACGCGGGGCAGATCTCCGGCTTCTTCGACATCCCCCTGGACCACCTGGGCGCGCGCATGCTGCTGGCGGACTACTTCCTGCACAAGGGGTTGCGGAACGTGGTGGTGGTCTCCCCCGACGTGGGAGGCGTCCGGCGGGCTCGGGAGTTCGCACAGGTCCTGGGAGCGCCCCTGGCCATCATCGACAAGCGCAGGGACCGGCCCAACCAGGTGGCGGAGGTGGTGCACGTGATCGGGAAGGTGTACCGGCGCACCGCCATCCTGGTGGACGACATCGTGGACACCGCGGGGACCCTGGTTCGCGCGGCGGAGACCCTGGTGCGGCGCGGGGTGACGGAGGTGTACGCGTGCTGCACCCACCCCGTCCTCTCGGGACCTGCAGTCGAGCGCATCGCCTCCTCGCCCATCCGCGAGCTGGTGGTGACGGACTCCATCCCGCTGCCGGCTGACAAGCGGTTGGACCAGATCCGGGTGGTCTCTGTGGCCCGGCTGCTGGCGGACGCCATCACCCGCGTCCACCTGCGCAGCTCCGTGAGCGAGCTGGCGGAGGAAAGACTGGCGGCGGAACTGGTCTAGGCCCGGCCCCCACGGCTACCCCCGCTGCCCTATACTGTGCCCGGAGCCCATGTTCGTTCCGCCCTACGCGGTCGCGGCGTTGCTGGCGTGGTTCGTCACGTACTGGACCACGCCCACGGCCCGTTGGCTCGCCCGCCGGGTGGGTGCCGTGGACTACCCTGGCGGGCGGCGCATCAACCGGCGACCCCTGCCCCGCCTCGGCGGGGTGGCCATCGCCCTCGGGGTGCTCCTGGGTGCGGCGGTGGCCCTGCAGATGCCGGGCCCGGTGGCAGTGGTACGGGAGCCTCGGCACCTGGTGCTGGCAGTCCCCTACGGCGCAGCCCCCCGGGAGTTCTGGGGGATCCTGCTGGGCGGGATGGCCGTGGCACTGGTGGGGCTGTACGACGACCTCCGGCAGGTGTCCGGGCGGGTGAAGTTCCCCCTCATCTATCTCTGCGCAACGTTGCCCGTCCTGTTCGGGCTCACCACGCCCTTCGTTACCAACCCCGTGACGGGCCAGCTGGTGGCCCTGGGCCTGTGGGGGCAGGTGTTCACCGCGGTGTGGGTGGGGTCCGCGGCCATCGCCATGAACTCCATCGACGGCGTGGACGGGCTGGCCGCGGGCATTGCGGCCATCGTGGCGGGGACCTTCTTCGTGGCGGGGATGCTGCGGGGCGCAGGGCTGCCGACTCTGGTGCTGTGCGCGGCGGTGGCCGGCAGCGCGGTGGGCTTTCTGCGCTACAACTTCAACCCGGCGCGGGTGATCATGGGCGATAGCGGTGCCCTGTTTCTCGGCTACCTGCTGGGAGCCCTGTCTGTGGCCGGGCTGTTCAAGACGCTGACGGCGCTGTCGCTGGCGGTGCCGCTACTGGCGATGGGCGTCCCCATCTTCGACACCGCCTTCGCGATCCTCCGGCGGCTGCGCCGCCGGGTCTCGGTGTTCCAGCCGGACCGCGGCCACGTGCACCACCGGCTTCTGGACCGGGGCCTTTCGCAGCGGCAGGCGGTGCTGCTGCTGTACGGGACCACGGCCCTTCTCTCCAGCCTCAGTCTGGCTCTGTCGGGCTGGCTGGACCGGTGGATCCCGCTGTCCGTGGCCGCGTTGCTGGGTGGCGCTCTGTGGGTGGTGGCCCGCCGGCTCGGGCTGCTGGCGCGGACGCCGTGAGGGGGCCGGTTCCCGTCCTTGCGGTGGTGGGCACTCGCCCGGACGCCGTGAAGATGGCGCCCGTGGTCAAGGCCCTGCAGCAGGACCCGGACTTCCGCCCCGTGTTGGTGGCCACCGCCCAGCACCGGGAGATGCTGGACCAGGTCCTGCGCCTGTTTGACCTGAAACCGGACGTGGACCTGGACGTCATGCGGCCGCGCCAGACCCTGGCGGAGGTCACCACCCGGACCCTGGAGGGGCTGGACCGGGTGCTGGCACGCACCCGTCCCGCCCTGGTGCTGGTGCAGGGCGACGCCGCGCCCTGCTTCTGCGGAGCCCTGGCCGCCTACTACCACCGGATCCCCGTGGGCCACGTGGAAGCCGGGCTGCGCACCCGGGACAAGTACCGCCCCTTTCCGGAGGAGCTGTACCGGCGGATGACTGCCGCGCTGGCGGACCTGCACTTCGCCCCGACCCCGTGGGCCCGGGACAACCTCCTCCGGGAGGGGTGCGATCCATCCTCCATCTACGTCACCGGCAACACCGTGATCGACGCTCTGCATGCCATCGGACCCCGGGTCCGGCCGGATGGTCTTCCGGAGCTGGATCCCCGCAAGCGGCTGTTGCTGGTCACTGCGCACCGCCGGGAGAACTGGGGTGAACCGCTGCGGAACGTGTGCGAGGCGATCCGGGATCTGGTGTTGCGCTTCCCGGACGTGGAGGTGGTGTTCCCCGTGCACCGCAACCCTGCGGTGCGGGAAGTGGTCATCCCGGCGTTGGAGGGTGTCCCGCGGGTGCACCTGCTGGACCCGCCTGACTACGGTCCGTTCGTGTACCTGGAACGCAGGGCCTACCTCATCCTCACGGACTCCGGGGGGGTTCAGGAAGAAGCGCCGGGGTTGGGTACGCCGGTGCTGGTGCTGCGGGACACCACCGAACGGCCGGAAGGGGTGGCCGCAGGGGTCGTCCGGCTGGTGGGCACGGACCGCAAGCGGGTGGTGGCGGAGGCCGCGCGGCTCCTGGAGGACCCCGAGGCATACCGGTCCATGGCTGCGGCCACCAACCCGTACGGTGACGGCCGCGCCGCCTGGCGCATCGTGCAGATCCTGCGGGTGTACTTTGGACTGTCGGACGAGCTGCCGGAGCCGTTCCAGCCCGCGAACCCGCAAGCCCCGGTCCGCGTAGACGGGTTGGGATGAGGGCGAGGATGCGTGCCGTCGCGGTTCTGGTGGCGAGTCTGCTGCTCCTCGCGGCGGTCAGCGAGCCGGAGGTGGTCCGCGCGACCGTGGGCGGCGTGGTGGTGGAGACAGTGCGCACGGGCGACGCGGTGGAGGAAGGGGCTCCCCTGGTGTGGGTGCGGACTGCCACCAAGCCCCGGGAAGTGGCTGCCCGGGCGCCGCGGAGCGGCACGGTGGTGGAGGTGCTGGTCCAGGTGGGCGCCAGGATCCGGGTAGGAGACCCCGTGGTGCGGCTGGGACCCTGACCGGCCGGGCCATCCGCCCGACTCCCCACGCTTACACCCCCGCAGCCGGGTAGCAGCCTTGGGGCTCTCTGATAGGATGGGTCGTAGACTCGTACCGAGGTGTACCGCATGCGAAGGTGGGTCGTCGGGGCCGTAGTGCTTGCCGTAGCGGCCGCCACCCTCCCCGGGCTGCAGTCGTGGGCTCAGGAAGACGCGGAGGTCTTCCCCTTGAGCCGGATCCGGCCCGGGATGCGCGGCGTGGGCCGGACCGTGGTGCAGGGGACCCGGGTGGAGGAGTTCCAGTTCGAAGTGCTGGGGTTGACGGAGGGCCCGCCGGGGCGTCTGGTGCTGTTCCGTGCCTCGGGTCCGGCCATCCGGCGCAGCGGCGGCACCGCCTCGGGCATGAGCGGAAGCCCCATGTACATCGACGGCCGGTTCGCGGGGGCGCTGTCCTACGGCTACCGCTCCGCCGGTCCGGACAGCGACCTGGGGCTGTTCACGCCCGCGGAGGCCATGCTGGCCCTGCTGCGGGAGGACCGCGCGCAGCGACCCGCCAGCGGGGTGTTGGCGCTGCCGCAGCCCCTGTGGATCGGGGGCCGCTGGGTCCGGGCGGTGGAGATCTCCGACCGAGCAGGGGGATCCGAGGCGCAGAAGGGCCCCGTGGCCACCTTCGTCCCCGCGGCAAGCCCCCTGCTGGTCTCCGGGATCAGCGACCGGGCTTTCCGCCTCCTGCAGCGCACGCTCCGTTACGCGGACGTGGTACCGGTGCAGAGTTATGGCGGCGTGGGGCGTTTCCCCACGCCACCCCTGGTCCCCGGCAGCGCGGTGGGCGTGGTGCTGGTCCGTGGGGACGTGAACGTGTGGAGCATCGGGACCCTGTCGTACCGTAAGGGCAACCGGTTCCTGGCTTTCGGCCACCGGCTGTTCGGGTTCGGCGCGGTGGACTTCCTGCTCACCAGCGCCTACGTGCACACGGTGGTGCGCAGTACCGAGTTCCCCTTCAAGGAGGGGGAAGTAGGCGAGCCCGTGGGGACCGTGACCCAGGATCGAGTGGCCGGGATCGCCGGGACCCTGGACCGGCTCCCGCGGGTGTTCAACGTGACGGTGACCGTCACCGACCGGGAGCGCGGGCGCACGGTACGCCGCGGAGCGCAGATGGTGCGCAGGGCCGACCTGGCCCAGACCCTGATCCCGCAGGTGGTGCTGGCAGCGGTGGAGCAAGCGTGGGACGGGTCCGGGGCCGGGACCGCGGAGGTGCGGATCACCGCCCGCGGGGGAGGGTTGCCGCGGCCTGTGGAACGCACCAACGTCTTCTACAGCGCGCAGGACGTGGCGACGGCGGCGGTGCTGGACGTCCCCGACGCGGTGCGCTTCCTGTTCGGTAACGAGTTTGGTCCCGTGGACCCCGTGGACCTGCACGTGGACGTCCGGTTGAGCCGGGAGCGCCGTACCGTGTCCCTGGTGGAGGCAGAGGTGGCCAGCCGGACCGTCACCCAGGGCGGCCGCCTGCGTGTGCGCCTGCAGATGCGCCCGTTCCAGGGAGGCGAACCGGTGTCGCGGGTGGTGGAGATCGAGATCCCGAGGAACTTCCCACGGGGGCCCGCCCTGCTGGTGGTGGGCAGCGCGGGGATCCAGCGGGACAACGTCCCCCCCGCGGCCCTGCTGGCGGACAAGCTCGCGGGCGAACCACCCGCCTCCACCTTCCGGGACCTGCGGGAGGCTCTGGAGTTCTTCGAGGACTTCGGCCGCAACACCGACGTGCTGCTGCAGCTGGTGCCCGTGGGCGTCCCACCCAGCGACGACCCGCAGAAGCGGTTCATCTACTTTGACGAGTTCGCCGGACGGCTGGTGCGGACGCAGTGGGTGGTCAAGGGCGAGCAGGTCGTCCCCATCGTAGTGGAGTAGTCCCGCGGACCGGCTTCGAGGCTTTCCGGCGCGTGGAGGAAGGTGGCCTCCCGTGATGCCGCGGCTGTGGGGTGGGCTCGCGGCGTTGCTGGTGGCGCTTCTGGCCCTGGGGGTGGGTGGCCTGGCGGCGGTGCGGTCGCCGGCCTTCGAGCGCTACAGCGCGGAGGTGGCTTCCCGGTGGCTCGCAGAGCAACTCGGAAGGCCGGTTTCGCTGGCGCGGGTGCAGGTGCGCGCCGGCCAGGTCACCTTCTCCCAGGTGCGGGTCGCAGGCTTCCTGCGGGCGGATGAGGTGCGGGTGGAGTGGGATCCGATCCTGCTGGTGCGGGAACGCCTAGCGGGTCGTAGCGGGGTTCAGGCGTTCCGGCGCGTCGGGTTGGTGAAGCCGGTCCTGGTGGTGGTGCGGGGCCCACAGGGCCGGTGGAACATCGAGCAGCTCGTCCGCCCTCCCGCGCGCGAAGCGGCCCCGGCGGAGCGGGCGCGCGCGGAAGTGCACATCGCCGGGGGCTCGGTGCAGCTGCTGGACCTGGCCGCGGGCGGTTTCCGCGGCACCCTGACCGGGATCGAGGGGAGCGTGCGCCTAGTTGATCTGCCCCTGGTGCGGGTCCGGCTCTCCGCGGGAGTCGCTCCGGGGGTGCCGGGTCGGATCGAGGTCTCGGGGTGGGTGGACGGGCAGCAGGGGATGCTCGACCTAGCGCTCCGTTTCGAAGGGCTTCCTGCGACCGCCTGGGCCAACTACCTCGTCGCCGACCCGCGGTGGCGGTGGGAGGCGGGGGTGCTGGGCGGACGCGCACGGATCTACGGGAGCGCCTACAGCCCTCAGGTGGCGGGGGATGTGCGGGTGGAGCGGGCCGCGGTCGCGGTATTCCTGCCCCAGCAGCGGCTGAAAGTCCAGGACGTCACCGGGGAGGTTCGTGTGGCGGGCTCCTGGGTCACCCTCCGCTCCGTCCGGCTACGTCTGGGGTCCGCCACGGTGCAGGTGTCCGGTGAGCTCCGGCTGGCCGGGGAGGGTGCGGTGGATCTGGACCTGCGTTTCCGAGGTGCGGACCCCTTCCGGTTGCGCCAGCTGGCGGGTTCCACCTTCCCCCTTCGGGGACCGGTGACAGGACGCGCGCGGGTGGAAGGTCCGCTGGCGGCGGTGCGGGTGCGGGCCCAGCTCGCGGCGCCACGCGTCCTGGTGGGACAGGAGCCCGTCCAGGACGTGACCGCGCAGGTGGACTACCGGCCCGGGACGCTGTCCGTGGCGTCTGCTTCCGGCCGCCTGCGCGGCGGCAGGGTGCGTGCGGACGCAGTGGTGGCGCTGGACGAGCCGTACCGGTTGGTGGCCTCCGCCCGCTTGGAGGGCGTGGATGGATCCACGGCCGGACTCGTGGGGGTTGCGCTGCCGGTGCAGGGGCCACTCACAGGCGCGGTGGTGGTGGCGGGCCCGGTGCGCGATCCGGTCGTGGCCGGGCTGTTGCAGGGCGGGCCCGGCCAGCTCTTCGGGCAGCGGGTGGACAGCTGGGCTTCCGCTTTCGAGTACGGGGACGGCCGGCTCACGCTGCACGCGGCCCGCGCGCGGCGGGCCGGCGCGGAGGTGTCCGTGTGGGGCCACGTGACGCAAGACGCCCTGGACTTACAAGTTGCCACAGCAGGCCTTCGTCTGGAGGACGTGGGACGTGCGGCGGGTGTCGCGGTAGCCACCTCCGGTACGGTGGACGCCGTAGGCCACCTCACCGGCTCCCCGCGCGCTCCCCGCCTTTCCGCCACCGCGCGGCTGCAGCAGGGGTCGGCGGGACCCCTGCGGTGGGACGAGGCGGTGCTGCAGGTGGACGCGTCGCGGGACGTCCTGTGGGTGAGGGACCTGCGCTGGCAGGATCGCCAAGACACCTATCGGGCCTCGGGCCGAGTGGGCCTGCGAGACACGAGCCTGAGGTTTCAGCTGCACACCCCCGGGGCCCGCGTGGAGCGCCTGCTGCAGCTGGCAGAGGTCTCGCTGCCCCTGAGCGGCGAGCTGCGTGGGTCGGTGGAGGGGGCGGGGACGGTACGGGAACCCGTGCTTCAGGGAGTCCTGCAGCTGTGGGACCTGCGCACGCCAGAGGTGGTGTTCCAACGGGCAGGCGGCCGTTTCCACTGGCAGGCCGGTGTGCTGTCCGTGCAGGAGGCCGAGCTGCACTCTGCGGCCTTTGACGCCCGGCTGCGGGGAGCGGTGACCGCGTCCGGCGACCTGCGGCTGAGCTTCTCCGCGGACGCAGTCCGGCTGGAAGCACTCCGGCAGCTGCAGAACCCGATCCTGCACCTCCAGGGCGCGGTTCGCGTTCGGGGCGAGGTCACGGGGAGGTCCTACGAGCCGGTGGTCCACGCGGAGGTGACCGGCACCCGGTTGAGGGTAAACGGCGAGGTCTTCGACGGCGTGGAAGGAGTCGTGCGGTGGGCCAGCGGGACCCTGGAGGCGGCGCCGCTGCGCTTGCGCCGCCGCCTGGCCACCTACGTCCTGGAAGGCCGGCTGCAGCTCGCGGACGACCCGGTGGCCGACCTGGCGCTGGACGTCCGGGACGCAGACCTCCTCACCCTGTTAGGAGTGGCGGGGGTGTCGGTGGACGCAGACGGCAGGCTGTCGGGCCGTCTGGTCCTGTCGGGCCCGCTGTCGCGTCCCAGGGCCGAGCTGGACGTGCAGCTAGTGGCTGGGGCTTTCCGAGGTTACCGGTTTTCTGCGGGGACCGGCCGGGTAGTGCTGGAGGACGGGCGGGTGTCGCTAGAGGACGTGGAGCTGGTGGCAGGCCGCGGGCGGTTGCGGGCGGAGGGTTACGTGAGCCTGCGCGGGCCGAGCGAGGTGGAGGTGGCCGGCCTCGGTCTGGAAGCGGCTGCGGTGTCCACCCTGGCGCGTCTGCGGACGCCCCTGGTGGGCACCCTGGACTTTACCCTGCAGCTGTCGGGGACCCTGGAGAGCCCCACCGCGGGTCTGGCCCTGGAGGCCCGGGACGTGGGTGCCGCAGGCGCGCAGGCGGACCGGCTCACGGCCCAGGCCATCTACCGCGACGGGTTCCTCGAACTGGAGCAGCTGCTGCTGGAAGAGGACGGGCAACGGGTCCGGGCCCGGGGCCGGTTGCCGCTCCGGCTGCGGGAGCTGGCAGCAGACCCTCAGGGGCCCGTGGACTTCGTGGCCAGCACGGAGCGCGCGGATTTGGGGATCCTGCGCCTGTTGCCGTTCGTGGAATCCGCGGACGGGCCCCTGGAGGCCAGCCTCAGGATCGCGGGCACGGTGACCTCCCCGCAGCTGGAAGGTTTCGTCCGGGCGCGGGGCGGGCGGGTGAAGCTGGTGGGCGTGAACCCCGCCTTGGAGGACCTGCAGGTGGAGGTGGGTTTCGACCAGGCGGCCGCGACGCTGCGGCAGCTGCGGGCGGGGCTGGGAGGAGGGGTGGTGGAGGCCACCGGGGATGCCGGATTCGAAGGCCTGCGGTTGCAGCGATACCGGCTGACGGCCTCCGCCCGGTCGGCCCGGGTGGAGATCCCGCCGTACTTCCGCGGGGTTGTGGACGGCACGGGGGAGGTCACGGGGACGCTGCAGCGGGCGCGGCTGAGCGGCCGCCTGACGCTGTCGGCAGGGGAGCTGGTGGTGGCGGCGTCGCCGGGGGCTGGGGGCGGCACTGCCATTCCCGTGGACCTGGACCTCGAGCTGGTGGCGGGCCAGGGACTGTCCGTGGTGGCCGGCCCGGTGCGGCTGCAGGTCGGTGGAGGGCTTCACGTGGGGGGAAGCCTGAGTAGCCCCGCGCTTTCGGGGACCGTCACGGGCCGCGGCGGCGAGTATCGGGCTTTCGGCACCACCTTCGTGGTGGAGGAGGGTGTGGCGGTGTTCCAGGAATTCCGGGGCACGGAGCCGGTACTGAGCGCGCGGGCCAGGACCCGCGTGGGCGATGTCACCGTGTTCGTGCACCTGTCCGGCACACCCGGGCAGATGCAGGTGCGGCTTGCTAGCGACCCGGAACTGCCCCACGACCGGATCGTGCAGTTGCTCGCGGCGCAAGCGGGCATCGAGCGGGCTCTGGGCGGGGAGGTGGAGGCGGCGCTGCGACAGCAGCTGGCGCGCTTTTTGCTGGGCGAGTTCGAGCAGCGCGTGCGTCAGCTGCTGGGGCTGGCGGAGCTGCGGATCGAGTACGACTTCGAAAAGCCTCTGCGGCTCCGGCTCGGCCGGTTCCTGCTACAAGACCTGTACCTGACCCTGACCACGGTGTTTGACACCGAGACCCGGTTCCTGTGGGCGCTGGAGTACCGGTTCGCCCGGCACTACGCGCTGGCGTTCAGCCACGACACCGCGGGGATCTGGATGATCCTGCTGCGGGCAAACTTCACCTGGTGAGGAGGTTGCGGTGTTCGACGAGTACGTCCGGGAGCTGCGACGCGTACGGACCCTCACGCCCGGTGAGGAGCGGGAGCTGTGGGAGCGGTACAAGGGCAGGCGGGACAGCCAGGCGCGCTCACGCCTGATCGAGGCGTACCAGCCCCTCGTCTTCAAGGTGGTGATGGGGATGAGGCTGCCGGAGGCCCACCTCATGGACATGATCCAGGAGGGGACCGTGGGCCTCATCGACGCGGTGGAGCGGTTCGAGCCGGCCCGGGGCTTCCGGTTTTCCACCTACGCCACCTACCGGATCCGTGGGGCCGTGTTGAACGCCCTGCGGAGGGAGCGGGCGCGGGCGAACTCCCTGGAGGCCCCCGAGGCGCCGGGTGCCAGTCTGGGCCGTCTGGAGGACGCCGCGGCGGAGGAGGCCCTGGATGCGGTGGAGGATGCCGTGCTGGCAGGACAGCTGACCGAGGGCCTGCAGCGGCTGCCTCCTCGGGAGCGGGCGGTGGTGGAGGTCTTCTACTTCCGTCCGCGCAGCCCCGCGGCTGCGGCTCGGGAGCTCGGCGTGAGCGTGTCCCACCTGTACCGACTGCACCACAGGGCCCTGGAGGCGCTGCGGCGGTGGTTGGCCCCCGCGGAGGGGCCCGAGCACGGAGTCCGCGGCCGCGGTCCAGCACCCGCATCCGCGCGGGTGATGGGCGCAGGGATCCGCGGATACTAAGGTGGGAAGGGTCCGGGAGGCCGGTGTGGGTCGGGTCACGGTGCACATCGAGGGAGCCCGGGGCTGGCTGGAAAGGGCGGCGCGAGCGTGGGAGACGGGATCCCGCGGGCGGGCGGTGCTGGACCTGTCCCTGGCGGAGGCGGAGGTGCGCCTGGCGCGGCAGCTCGCGCTCAGCGAGCCGCTGCCGGTTGCGCGCAGGCGCCCGGCGGCGCTGGTAGCGGTGGCGGCCGCGGCGGTGGCGGTGGCGCTGGCCGGCGGGCTCCGGTGGCCGGCTGCGACGGTGCCCGAGAAGGCCACGGCCCACGCCGCCGGCCGCGCGGTGTCTTTGGGCTACGTGCCCGGTAGCGTGCTGGCGCTGGTGTCCCCTTCGAGTCAGCACTTGGTGGCACGGCCGTGGACGGTCCCGTCCGGGGAGGAGGACCCCCTTTGGATCCGGGACCTCCTGCGCGAAGCGGGACTGGACACCGAGGGATTCCCCGTAGAGCCGGTGTCCCTGCGGTGAAGGGCGGGTTCAAGGAAGCGCACAAGCGCACGGTCGCGTGAGCCGAGGAGGTGACTGTGCAGGTCCTGCGGACGGCGGCTTGGTTCGCGGTGCTGCTCTGTGTGGCGTGGGCGTGGTCGGGCCCGGGCCGCGCCCAGGTGGCTCCAGCCCCGTCGCCCAGCCCGACCCCCACACCCTCGCCGAGCCCGCGGCCCGCGCGGATCGTGGACATCGTGGTGCTGGGCACGCAGAACGTCTCACCGGAGGTGGTGTACGGGGCCATCGGCTCGCGGGCGGGCGAGCTGCTGGACCAGGACCGGGTACGCCAGGACGTGGAGCAGATCCTGGCCACGGGGCTGTTCGCGGACGTGGTGGTCCGGCTGCAGAGCACCGAGGACGGCGTGCAGCTGATCTTCGTGGTCGTGGAAAACCCGGTGGTGCGGCGGGTAGAGATCACCGGGAACACCGTAATCCCCACGGAGGAACTGCGTGCGGCTCTGGGCGTGCGGGAGGGGGCCGTGCTGAACACCGTGGACCTGCGTGCGGGCGCCCGGGCCGTGGAGAAGCTGTACCAGGACCGGGGCTACCTGCTGGTGCGGGTGGCGGACGTGGAGGTCACTGAGGACGGGACCCTGCGGGTGGTGGTGCGGGAGGGGACGGTGGAACGGGTGGAGCTACGGGGCCTGGTCCGGACGCGGCCGGCCTTCGTGCAGCGGCTCCTGACCGTCCGCGAGGGGGAGGTGTTCAACCTCCAGCGGGTCAACCGGGATCTGCAGCAGGTCTTCGACACGGGCCTGTTCGAGAACGTGCGGGCCCAGCCGCAGCCAGGCAGCGACCCGGACAGGGTCCTGCTGGTGATCGAGCTGCAGGAGCGCAGCAGCCGGGAGTTCGGGTTCGGGCTGGGCTACAGCCCCCAGCAGGGCATCCTGGGCAGTGCCCAGTTCGCAGAGCGCAACCTGCACGGGATGGGCCGGACCCTGGTACTGTCCTACCAGCGCAACGTGAGCTCTCTGGTGGGCGGCATTACGGACAGCCTGCTGAGCGGGCAGCCCACGGAGAACATCGTCCTCCAGTACCGAGACCCCTGGTTCGGGCAGCAGGGTCAGTCCCTGGCCCTGGAGCTGCACGACACCAACCAGCTGGTGAACGACACCACGTTGAACCTGCAGTACTTCATGCTCCTGGAGGGAGGCTCCGCGACCCTGTCCCGCCGGCTGTCCAACGAGCTCAGCGGGAGCCTCACGCTCCGCACCGAGCGCACGAACTTCACCGTGGTCCAGGGCAGCTCACCGGTCCCCCTGACGCCGGGCCTGGTACACGCCCTGCGGGCGGAGGCGTCCTACGACCTGCGGGACGACCCCCGCAACCCCCGTCGCGGGGCCCGCACCTCCGCGTCCGTGGACTACGCTTTCCGGTTCTTCGGCGCGGACTTCGAGTTCCTCAAGTACCAGGCGGAGTACGTGCACTACTGGCCCCTGTGGGAAGGGACCCTGGTCGGCCGGGTGCGCGCCTCCGCGTCGTCCGGGGTCCTGCCGATCCAGGAACAGTACACGCTGGGCGGCCAGGCCAGTGTGCGGGGCCTGCCGGTCCTGTCGGATCGGGGGAACAGCGGGCTCGTGGCGAGCGTGGAGTTCCGGTTGCCGCTGGTGGCCCTGTTCCCGGACCTGCGGGATATCGCCGCGGTGGTGTTCGCGGACGCGGGCGGGGTGTCCCAGTCGGGGTTCGGGTTCGTGGACAACTGGCAGTTCAGCTACGGCCTGGGGGTGCTGGTGAACTCGCCCATCGGACCTATCCGGATCGATTACGCCATCGGGCCCGACGGGCGCGCGCAGACGTGGCTGTACTTCGGGCACCCGTTCTGATCCTGTGGTAGCATGCCCTGGACGCGCGGGAGCCGGCCGCGCGGGCCAGAGGGGAGGGAGGCGCCGTGGACGTCAAGACGAAACGGTTGCTGGGAGTTGTGGCGGCGTTGGTGGCGCTGGCGGTGGTGGTGGCCGCAGTGACCACCGCGGGCGGGGGGCCTGTGGGGGCGACCCTGGTGGTGGGCTACGTGGACATGCAGCGAGCCCTCGACGCGCACCCGAAGAAGGCGAGCTCGGAGGAAGCCCTCAACCAGTTCGCCCGGGCCAAGGCCGCGGAGCTGCGGCGACTGGCCCAGAACAAGTCGCCCGCAGAACAGGCCAACCTGGCCCGGAGGACGCAGGAGGAGATCCTCAAGCGACGGGCGGAGCTACTGGCGGCCCTGGACAAGGACATCCGCGCCGCGGTGGAGCGTGTGGCCAAGCGAGCCGGGGTGAGCGTGGTCCTGGATCGGACCGTGGTGCTGTACGGGGGCGTGGACCTGACGGACCAGGTGGTCCAGGAGCTCCAGGGACGCTAGCCCTGTGTCCGTGGGCATCCCTTGCTGCCGCGGCGGACCGAACGCGTCATGGTGAGCCGAGGGGTCGGGCTGCTGGCGTGCGTGGTGGCGTTGTGGGTGCTCGCTGGGTGCACCCGTCCGGCCGCACGCGCGCCCTCCCCGCCTCCGCCACCCGCCGCCCCGAAGCCGTACCGGGTAGCGGTGGTGGACCTGGACCGCATCGCGAAGGAGCATCCGCAGGCCCGGGAGCTGGCGGAGCTGCGGCGGCGCATCGCGCAGACCGAGGCGGCCCTCATGGTCCCGCCTCCCCCGCCGCCCCTCCCCGTCCCCTCCGTGTCGCCGGTCACGCGCCGCGTCCAGGAGGAGGCCCAGCGCGAGCTGGCCCGGTACGCGCAGGAGCTCCGGGCAGTCTACCGCCGGGAGCTGGAGGCTCGGGAACGGCAGGCGAGGGCGGAGCTGGAGCGGTACGCCCAGCAGCTGAAGGCAGACGCGGAGGAGCGGCTGAAGGCGCGGCAGCAGCAGGTGCAGGAGGACCTGCAGCGCAGGGTGGAGGCCCAAAAGCAGCAGGTGCAGGCGCGGGTGCGGGCTTACGAGGAACAGGTGGCCCGGGAGTACCGCCTGCCCCTGCTGAACCTGCGGCTGAAGCTGGAGACCGTCCAGCACGCGGACCGGCAGCAGTACGACCGGCTGCTCCAGGAGTACGAGCGGCTCCAGAAGGAGCGGGACGGAAAGATCCAGGCATTCGCGGAGGCTCAGCAGAGGGAACTCCAGGAGTTCGCCCGGGTGGAGGAGCAGAGGGCGCGGGAGGAGCTGGAGGCGTACCGGAAGGAGCTGGAGGAGCAGACGAGGTCGCATCTGGCAGAGCGGGAGGCTCAGCTGCGGGCGGAGCTGCAGCAGCAGGCGCAGGATCGGGAGCGAGAGTTCCAGCGGCAGTTGCGGGAGCGGCAGCGGGCCCTGGAGCAGCAGGCCAGCGCCCAGGCCCGAGGCGCCGCACGGCGCGCCCAGGAAGAGTTCCGAAAAGTGGCGGAGGCGGCACAGCGAAGGTATGAGGAGGAACAACGAGTCCGTCAGGAGCAGCTGCGCCGGGAGCTGGAAGCCCTGAGGGCCCAGCAGGCCAGCCTGGAGGCCACCATCCTGGCGGAGGTGCGAGTGGAGGTGGCGCAGGTAGCCGTGGAGCAGGGACTGGACCTGGTCCTGGTGCGGTACGTGTCGCACCGGAACGCCACGGACATCACCGACCTGGTGCTGCGGAGGTTGCGGGGCAAGCGATGAGGACGCGAAGGTGGTTCGTGGTGGTGCTGTCGACGTTCCTGCTGGCAGGCTGTGGCCGGCCCGCGGTGGGCGTGGTGGACACCCAGCGGGTGTTGAACGAAAGCGTCCTGGCCCTCTCCTACCAGAAGCAGCTGAACGACCGCGAGAAGCTCATGGCCGCGGAGCTGTCCATCGCCGCGCAGCGGCTGGATCGCAGGGCGCTGGAACAGCAGAGGCTGGCCTATCTCCGGGAGCTCCAGCAGCTCCGGGCGGAGCTGGAGGAGCGCCTGAACCGCCGCCTGCGGGAGGTGGTGGAGGAGGTGGCTCGCAAGGAGCGGGTGCGGGTGGTGCTGGTCAAGAGCGCCGCGGTGGTGGGCGGAAAGGACCTCACAGACCAGGTACTGGAGAAGCTACGGTAGCGTGCGCGTGCAGACTGCGCGGCCGCCCGACCGGGTGGCCGGGGGAGACCGTGCATGACGCTGGAGGAGCTGGCGCGAGCTCTGGGGGGGCGCCTGGAAGGCGACGGCGGCGTGGAGGTGCTGCGGGTCGCCAGCCCGGAGTCTGCGGGCCCGGGTGCGGTGTGCGTGTGCACGTCCCCGCAGGCCGTGCGGGCCGCTACAGAGCGGGGTGCCGCCGCGGTGGTGGTGCCGGAAGGGCTCCCCTCGCCCGCGCCTGCGATCCGGGTCCAGGACGGACGGCTGGCCCTGGCGGTGCTGCTGGAGCTGTTGGGCCCGAAGCCTCACCACCCGCGCGGAGTGCACCCTGCGGCGGTGATCCACCCGCAGGCCCGTCTCGGGCCGGAGGTAGCGGTGGGGGCCTTCGCGGTGGTGGAAGAGGGAGCGAGCGTGGGCGCGCGCAGCGTCCTCTACCCGTTCGCCTACGTGGGTCCCTACGCCTCCGTGGGTGAGGACTGCGTCTTGTACCCGCACGCGGTCGTGGGAGAGCGGGTCCGCGTGGGCAACCGTGTGGTCCTGCACGCGGGGTGTGTGCTGGGCTCCGACGGGTTCGGGTTCGTGCCGGGTCCACAGGCGCACCGCAAGATCCCGCAGGTGGGGACCGTGGTGGTAGAAGACGACGTGGAGATCGGGGCGGGTACCACCGTGGACCGGGCCACCCTGGACGCGACCTGGATCGGCGCGGGCACGAAGATCGACAACCTGGTGCAGGTGGCCCACAACGTGCAGATCGGCCGGCGGTGCCTGGTGGCCGCACAGTGCGGGATCGCGGGCAGCGCGGTGCTGGAGGACGGGGTGGTCCTGGCGGGGCAGGTGGGTGTGGCGGATCACGTGCGGATCGGTGCCGGCGCGGTGGTGCTGGCCCAGAGCGGGGTGACCAAGGACGTGCCGCCGGGCGCCACCGTGTACGGCCACCCTGCGCAGCCCCGGCACGACGAGCTGCGGGAGCAGGCGGCCCGTCGGCAGCTGCCACGGTTGCTGCAGCGGGTCCGGCGGCTCGAGCGGTTCCTGACCGGAGAGGAGGGCGCCGGCGGGGGCGGCGAAGCCTAACTGCGTCCGATGCGCGTCCGAACCCTGGTCGCTGCAGCGATGCTGGTCGCGCTGTTGGGAGGGACCCCGGGGCCTGCGGCCTCCGGACCGGCAGTGGAGGTCACCGCGGAAGGCCCCGCATGGGCGGTGTGGGTGAACGGGCGGCTGGTTCTCCGACTCCGCGGCCCCGGCGCTCCGGCGAGGGCCCGGCAGGTGGCGGACCGGCTACGCGCCCTCCCTGCGGAGGCCCGGACTGTAGAAATCGTCCCGGCCAGCGGATCCGCGGACGTGTACGTCTCGGGCCGGAGGGTGGTGTCCGCGGACGCGGACGAGGCCCGGGCCAACCGGACGTCCCCGTTCGCGCTGGCTTCCCAGTGGGCACAGCGTCTCCAGGCGGCCCTCTCAGTCCGGCGGTTGACCGTGGCCAGCCCGACCCTCGTCCTTCCCGTGGGCGGGAGCGGGCTGGTAGAGGTCCGCACAATCCCGCCCGGCCGGCCTGAGGTGGGGCCCTACGACCCGCGGGTGGTGGAGTTGCAGTGGGCCGGGCCGCAGCATCTGCGGGTTGTGGGACGGACAGCGGGGACGGTACGGGTCCCGCTGCGCTACGGGCCAAGCCAGCGGGAACTGCGGGTGTGGGTCCGCCCCCTGAGCGGGCAGCTCCCGGAGCAAGTGGAGGCGGTGGTCACGGGGGAGGTGGCGCCCGCGGACGTGGTGCGGGAGGCGGCACTGCGATCCCTGGAACGCGCAGCGCGGACCGAACCCGGCGCCTTCCTGGAGGTGGGTGCGTTCGAACCGCCTCCCCTCCGGGCCGGCGAGGTGTGGCGGGGCGGGGTCCCGGTGCGCATCCGCAGTCCGTTCGCCCTACCGGTGGAGGGGCGAGTCCCGGTGACGATTCGGAACCAGGTGATGGAACTGGCGCCACCCTCGCGGCTGCTGGTCAGCAACAACCCGGAGCGGATCGTCGCGGACGGGGTCCTCTTCCGGGAAGTGGTGGGCTCCGGGGAGTCGGTGCGAATGCTGTACCACCACAGCAACGGAGCGAGCCGGGACAAGGTGGTAACCGTGTGGCTGCGCAACCCCAGCAGCCGCCCTGCCAGGGTCCACCTGCAGCTGGCGGCACCCGGTGCGTGGCACGACACCATGGGCGTGGGGCACGCGGCGGCGCGCCGGTTCCTGGAACTCCTTGGCCGCGGGGCCGGGTACGTGCTGGAGATCCCCGCCTGGGGTGAGCACCGGTTCACCACCCAGCGGACTCCCCCCGGGTACGTGGTCTCCGGGCTGCTGCAGGTGCAGGTCCTCGAGGGAGGTCCCCTCGAGGTCTCCGTGAGCGTGCGGACGGTTTACGTGCTGGACCGGGCCGTACGTTGGGAGGTCGAACCGGACGACAAGGCTCACCCGCGCGGGGTGTTTGGCCCTCCCCTGGTGGAGGTGGAGGCCACGCTGGTGGTGGGGGAAGAGTGGCAGACGGAGATCGGCCGGAGTCGGCAGCTGCGGGATCTCCGGACCGGTACCCTGCTGGAGGGCGACTACGGGGTGACCTACCGGCTGCGCCTGCTCCTGCACAACCCCACGGACCGGCCGGCGGACGTGGAGCTGGTGCTGGTGGCCTCCTCCGGTCCCGCCTACGCCACTTTCCTCGTGGACGGGCAGCTGGTGGACCTGAAGTTCGTGGCCGCCGGCCGGAACGCTCAGGTCCTAGCCGCAACCCTCGCGCCGCGCGAGGTGCGCGCGGTGGAGCTCGTGACCGTGCCCGAGGCGGCCTCCTGGTACCCGGTGCGGCTGGTGTGGAGGGCTCGTTGAAGCACCGGACCCTGGTCCGGCCCGTGGAGCTGCAGGGTGTCGGGATCCACACCGGCAAACCGTGCCGGGTCCAGATCCTGCCGCGGGAGCTTCCAGGGTTGGTCCTGCGCACTGGACAGGCTACCGTGGTGCTGGGGGTGGAGGCGGTAGACTCGACGGAGCGGCGGACGCAGGTGGCCGGGGTGTTGACCGTGGAGCACCTGCTGGCGGCGCTGTGGGTGGCCGGGGTCACCGCCGGCGAGCTGGTGGTGGAGGGAGGGGAGGTACCGGCTGGCGACGGCAGCGCCCTGCCTTTCTGGAACGCGGTGCGGCGGGCGGGCACCCGGGACCTGGAGGCGGAACGCCCCGTCGTGGCGGTCCGGGAACCGGTCTGGGTCAAAGACGGAGACCGGTTGTGCGCGGCGCTCCCGTCTGCCGGGCTGCGGGTGACGTACGTGGTGCCGCTGCGGGACCGACCGGCGCAGGCGGTGGACGTACAGGTGGACGAGGATTCCTTCGAACGGGAACTGGCGCCCGCCCGCACGTGGGGCTATGCGGAGGAGGCGAGCGCCCTCCGGGCCCGGGGGCTGGCCCTCGGGGCGTCGGAGTCCAACACCCTGGTGCTGGAAGCCGGCGGCTACCGCAACCGCCCCAGGTTTGCGGACGAGCCGGCCCGGCACAAGGTCGTGGACCTGCTCGGAGACCTGGCGCTGCTGGGGGCGGAGCTGCGGGCGCACGTGGTGGCGGTGGGAGCCGGTCACGGGATGCACGTGGCGCTGGCCCGGGCGCTGGCCGGCTTGAGCGGGTGAGCGCGTGCGCGGACAGGAGGTGCCGATGAGCGTACAGATCCGGGAGATCCTCGACTACCTGCCGCACCGCTACCCCTTCCTGATGGTGGACCGTGTCCTGGAGCTGGACGCGGAGGCGGGCCGGATCGTGGCCCTCAAGAACGTCACCATCAACGAGGAGTTCTTCGTGGGGCACCTGCCGGGCAACCCGGTGATGCCGGGCGTCCTGATCGTGGAAGCCCTGGCGCAGGCCGCGGGCGTGCTGGTGCTGTACAAGATGCGGTTGCCAGGCCGGCTGGCATACTTCGCCGCGGCGGACGGGGTTCGCTTCCGCAGGCCGGTGGTGCCGGGTGACCAGCTACGGCTCGAGGTGCAGCTGGAGTGGATCCGGGGCCGGCTCGTCCGGGTCCAGGGCCGGGCCACCGTCGACGGACAGGTGGCCGCGGAGGGCACCCTGACCTTCTCCCTCAGCGACCACGGAGACAAGGTGCGATGAGTACCGAGCCGCGGATCCACCCCACCGCGGTGGTGCACCCCGACGCGCGGCTGCACCCCACCGTGCGGGTGGGCCCGTACGCGGTGATCGGGCCCCACGTGGAGGTGGGCGAGGACACGGTGATCGGGCCGCACGTGGTGCTGGAGGGGTACGTGCGCATCGGGCGGCGCAACCGCATCCACGCGGGGGTGGTGATTGGGGGCGAGCCGCAGGACCGGTCCTTCCGCGGGGAGCGCAGCTACGTGATCGTGGGCGACGAGAACGTGTTCCGGGAATACGTGCAGATCCACCGCGCCACGGGGGACGGTGAGGCCACGGTGGTGGGGGACCGGAACTACATCATGTCCATGGTGCACGTGGCCCACAACTGTCGGCTCGGTTCGGACATCGTGATCGTCACGGGTTCGGGCCTGGCGGGCCACGTGCGGGTGGACGACGGGGCGCAGATCGGGGGCATGGCGGGGGTGCACCAGTTTGTGCGCATCGGACGGCTGGGGATGGTGGGCGGCATGGCCAAGCTCACCACGGACGTGCCGCCCTTCGTGCTGGTGGACGGCGTGCCCGCCCGCGCGCGGGGGCTGAACCGGGTGGGGCTGCAGCGAGCGGGGGTCCCGCGGGAGGAGGTGGCCCGGCTGCACCGTGCGTTCCGCATGCTGTACCGGGAAGGACTGTCCGTCCCGCACGCCCTGGACCGCATCGTGGCCGAGCTGGGGGAAGAGGGGCTGGTGGGCGAGCTGGTAGCGTTCCTGCGGGAGCAGCGGGGCTCCCGCCGCGGGCTGGTGCGGGCAGAGCGGGAGCCGTGACTCCACCGGTGGGCCTCGTGGCGGGCGCGGGAGCCCTGCCCCGCGAACTGGCACGGCGCTTGCGCGCGGGTGGACGTCGGGTGGTGTGCGTTCAGCTCGAGGGAGATCCCGCGCAGCTGGAGGGGCTGTGTGACCGTCACGAGTCGGTGCCCGTGGCGAGGGCTCTGGACGCTCTCAAGGTGTTCGAGGAGGAGGGCGTTCGAGAGCTGGTGATGGCGGGGAAGGTGGACAAGCTGCAGGCGTTGCGCGGCGCGGCCGCGGTCAAGGAGCTGGCGGGCCGGCGGGACGGCCGCGACCCCGAGCTGTGGCGGGCAGTGCGGCGTCTGCTGGAGGACCGGGGCTTTTCCGTGTTGGCGCCCGCGGCGTTGGTCCCGGACCTGGTGGCTCCGGAGGGACCGGTGGCGGGCCGTGCGCCCACAGAGCGGGAACGGGACGACCTGGCGCTGGGCTTCCGGGTGGCCAGGTTGGTGGCTGCGGCGGGTGTGGGGCAAGCGGTGGCAGTGCGCGACGGCGTGGTGCTGGCAGCAGAGGCCGCCGAGGGCACGGACGCGATGGTCCGGCGGTGCTCGGCCTTCGGGCCCGGCGCGGTGGTGGTGAAGGTGGCGTGGCCACAGGGCGACCCCGGGTTCGACCCTCCCGTGGTGGGGCCCGAGACCCTGGCCGCCATGCGTGAGGCAGGCGCCACCGCCCTGGGCGTCGAGGCGGGGGCCACCCTGCTGCTGGACCTACCCGCGCTCCGCGCTGCGGCCCGGCAGCTGGACCTTGCTGTGGTCGGGTTGACCCCGTGACCGTTCAAGGGCAGTCTGTGGCTGCCGCCCGGGGGGAAAGCCGCACAGGCCGGGTTTTCCTGCTGGCGGGGGAAGCGTCCGGGGACGTCCAGGCCGCGCACCTAGCCGAGGCCCTGGGGCGGCTTTTGCCCGAAGTGGAGCTGGTGGGAGCCGGGGGCCCGCGGATGGCGGAAGCGGGCGTGCGGCTGGTGCTGGACACTTCGGACTGGGGGGTGGTGGGGTACGTAGAGGCGTACGTCCGCATTCCCGTGTTCGCCCTCCGGTTCCGCCGGGTCCTGGGCCTGCTGCGGGAGCTGAGGCCGGACGTGCTGGTTCTGGTGGACTTCCCGGGTTTCAACGTGCGGGTGGCCAAAGCCGCCTGCCGGTCGGTACCGACCGTGTACTACTTCCCGCCCATGACCTACGGCCGGAAGGGTCAGCGAGCCAGGGTTCTGGCAGGCCTGCCCGTGAAGGTGCTGGCTACCTTCCCTTTCGAGTACGAGGCTTACCGCGCCGCGGGCGCGGACGTGGTGTTCGTGGGCCACCCCGCGGCGGACCTGGTGGGACCCACCGTCCCGCGCGACCGTCTGTGGGAGCAGCTGGGGCTGCAGCCTGGAGTGCCCCTGCTCGCCTTGCTTCCGGGAAGCCGGCTGCAGGAAGTGCGCAGCCTGCTCCCGGTGCAGCTGGCTGCCTACCGCCTGCTGCGCGCGCGGGGTCTCGCTGTGCAGGCAGCGGTGGCGGTGGCCTCAGAACGTTTGGGCCCGGTGGTGAGGGAGATCCTTTGGCGCTGTGGGGTGGAGGTGCCGGCGCCGGTGGGCCGGACCCACGACCTCCTCGCGCACGCACAGGCTGCGGCCGTGGCCTCCGGGACCGCCACCCTGGAAGCCGCGGTGCTCGGGGCGCCTGCGGTGGTGGTGTACCGGGTGTCCAGGCCCACGGAGTGGATCGCGCGGCGCGTGGCCACCGTGCCCTGGGTGAGCCTGCCAAACCTCCTGGCTGGGCGTCCCGTGCTCCGGGAGCTGTTGCAGGGGGACTGCCGGCCGGAGCCGCTGGCCGACGCGTTGCAGGAGCTACTGAGCGACCCTGCGAGGGCGGAGGAGGTGCGCCGGCAGCTGCGGACGGTGGCGCAGGCCCTGGGCCCTCCGGGAGCGACCGACCGCGCGGCCCAGGAGGTGGCGCGGGTGCTGGCATTTGGTGGCTGCAGGACTCATGGCGTACCATGACAGGCGCGTCCGGCTGGCGGCCGCGGCGGCCGTGGCCTGGCTTCTGACGGGTTGCAGCCGGCCTGCGGCGCCGCCCCCTTCGGCGGCGTCGGCGCCACCGCGGGACGCTTTCCTGGAGGTGGAGGGCACGCGCTTGCTTGGCACGGACGCCCGCGGCCGCGTGCGGTGGGAGCTGCGTGCACCCTCCGTGCTGGTGGACCGGCAGCGGAGGGTGACCGCGCGACAGCCCCGCGGCTATCTGATCGCCGAGGACGGCACGCGGGTGCAGGTGGAGGCCGGGAGGGTCACCTACCACCGGGGCGACAACCGCGTGGAGCTGGAACGCGAAGTCCGGGTGGTGGCGGGCGAGGGCCGGTGGATGGTGGCGGAGCGGGTCACGTACGAGCCGGCGGAGGATCTGCTGGTGGCCACGGGCGGCGTGCGCCTGCGCTGGGATGGGTGGACAGTGTCCGCCGGTTGGCTGGAGTCAGAGCCGGCCCTGCGCCGCGCGCGGCTACACGGCGGCGTGCGCGTGAGCGCGGGGGACGGACGGTGAGGCCTGCCCGGTGGCTGATGTGGGGGGCCGCGGCGGTGCTGCTGGCAGCCTGGCCGTGGTCGGCGTGGGCGCAGGCGGTGGAGGTGGAGGACGCGCTGCGGGCCACCTACGAGGCGGCGTCCGATACCTGGTGGTTGGAGGGCGATCCGGTGCGGATCCGGAGGGGCGACCTGGTGGTGGAGGCCCGTACGGTCCGGTACCGGGCCCGGCAGGGGGACTTCGAGGCCACCGGAGGCGTGCGGGTGCGGCGCGGGGCGGAGCTGGAGGTGCGGGCGGACCGGGCAGAGGGTTCCGTGCGGGAGGGGCGGGTGCTGCTGGACGGTGGCGTACACGCCACCTACCTCACGGGTCAGGGCACGGTGCGCCTGGCTGCGCCGAGGGCCCACGTGGACTTCGGGCGGCGCACGGCTCGGGCGTCGGGCGGGGCGCGGGTGAGCTGGGCAGAGGCGGGGCTGGAGGCGCAGGAGGTCCTGGTGGACGGTGAGGCGGAGGTGGCCGTGGCCTTGGGAGACCCCGTGGTCAGGTGGCGCGAAGTCCGGCTGCTGGCAGGTGCGATGCGGGCGGACCTCCGGGCGCAGGTGTTGAGGGCCGAGGGCGGGGTGCGCCTTGAACACCCGGAGGGTATGGCCCACGGGCACGAGGCAGAAGTGCTGTGGCGGGAGCGTGTGGCTATCCTCCGGGGCCAGGTGGTGGCCCGGCGGGGTACGGACGAGTTGCGGGCGGACGAGGTGCGCTACGCCTGGGAGCGCGGGGTTCTGGCGGCTACCGGGAGGTCTCGGGTTGTCGTCCACCCTTGAGCTGACCGACGGCGTGCTCCGTGCGGAGGGGCTCGTGAAGCGGTACGGCCGCCGCGCGGTGGTGGACGGGGTGACCCTCACCCTGCGGCCTGGGGAAGTGGTTGGCCTGCTGGGGCCCAACGGCGCGGGAAAGACCACGTCCTTCTACATGATCGTGGGCCTGGTCCGGCCCAACGCGGGCGAGGTGTACCTGGGCGGCCGGCGGATCACCCACCTCCCGGTGCACCTGCGGGCCCGGGCGGGCATTCACTACCTGGCCCAGGAGCCCTCGGTGTTCCGCAAGCTCACGGTGGCGGAGAACCTGGAGCTGATCCTGGAGCAGCAGGGCCTCGGGAAAGCGGACCGGGAGGAGCGGGTGCGGGCGCTGCTGGAGGAGTTTCGCCTTTCGCACCTCCGGGACCAGCCCGCCTACACCCTCTCCGGCGGCGAACGGCGGAGGGTGGAGATCGCACGGGCCCTGGCCATCCGCCCGCGCTTCCTCCTCCTGGACGAACCCTTTACCGGTGTGGATCCCAAGTCCATCGAGGACATCCAGGACATGATCGCCTACCTGCGGGCCCAGGGGATCGGGATCCTGGTCTCCGACCACAACGTGCGGGACACCCTGACCATCACCGACCGCGCCCTGATCCTGTACGAGGGCCGGGTGCTGCTGGAGGGAACCTCCGAGGACCTGCTCCGCAGCGAGGAGGCCCGGCGTTTCTACCTGGGCGAGCGGTTCCGGATGTGAGATGGACAGCCGTCCGAGATCCCTGGACGCCGCGGTGACCGCGTCAGGTACCGCCCGGTGGAAGCCGTGGCCCACCCTTCTGGACCGCTACGTGGGCGCGGAACTGCTGGCCGCGGTGGGCTTTGGCCTGGCGGTGTTCGGGGCACTGCTGGTGGGCAACGAGTTCTTCTACCTGGGCCGCCTGCTCATGGACCGGGGCGTCCCCGCGGGGGTGCTGCTGGAGCTGCTCGCCTACCGCACCCCCTACGTCCTGTTCTTCTGCGTGCCCATGGCCACCCTGCTGGGCACGATCCTGGCGTACGGCCGCCTGCGGGAGGCCCGGGAGCTGGAGGCCATGCAGACCGGGGGCGTGAGCCTGGCCCGCATCGCGGTGCCGGCGGTGGTGCTGGGCGCAGCCGCCACCGTGGTCACCTTCTGGGTGGGAGAGGTGCTGGTCCCCGCGGCCGCCCAGCGGTACATCGACGTCCTGCCGCGGGTGGGGGCGTCGGCGGTGCGCAGCTCCGTCCGCCACGGAATCCTGTTCCGGGAGCGGACGCCCGAGGGCGCGGTGCTGGTGGTGGCCGCGGACCGGCTGGACCTGGAGGCCGGTACCCTGGAGGGCGTGACGGTCCAGGAGCAGCGGGACGGGCGGGTGGTGCGGGTGGTGGAGGCCGAGCGCGCTCGCTGGACCGAGCAGGGCTGGTCCTTCGAGCGGGGCCGCATGGTGTCCGTGGAGGAGGGCGCTGTGCTGAGTGAGTTCCAGCGCATGCTCCTGCGCATCCCCAGGACGCCCGCGGAGATCGCCCCGCCGGCGCGCAGTTCAGGGGAGATGAGCACGGGAGAGATCAAGGCAGAGGTGGAGCGGCGCCGCAGGTCCGGGCAGCCCACGCGCGGGCTGGAGGTGGACTGGCACGGCAAGTTCGCGCTGCCCGCGGCCGCGCTGGCCTTCTCCGTCCTCGGGGTGGGGCTGGCGGTGGCGCGACGGGAAGCGGGCCGGCGGGGCATGGGCTTCGGACTGGCCGTCGTGGCCATCCTCACCTACTACGTGCTCATCACCGCCACCACCCTGCTGGGGCAGGCGGGACGGATGCCGCCGTGGTTGGCTGCATGGACACCTAACCTGCTGGCCACGGCCTGCGGTGCGTGGATCGTTTGGCGGCACCGGTAGACCGCAGCCTCTCGCGGCCGGTCGTGCCTGCGCCGCGGGGCCGGGTCGCGTCTCGCTGGCGGTCCCGCTCTGCTGTGTGGAACCGTCTCCGGGAGTGGTGGCCGTACCTTGCAGTGGTGGCCGGCACCCTGGCGCTGAACCTGGCCGGGCTGGGCGCGTCTCCCCTGTGGGACCAGGACGAGACCAAGTACGCGCAGGTGGCCCGGGAGATCCTGTGGACGGGCGACTGGCTGACCCTGCACTGGAACGGTGACCCGTGGTTCGTCCACCCGCCCCTGTACTTCTGGCTGGTCGCGGCCACTGCACGGGTTTTCGGCCTGACGGAATTCACCGCGCGGGTGTGGTCCGCGGTCTTCGGCGCGGGCGCGGTGGCGCTGACCGCCCTGCTGGGCCGCGCGTGGTTCTCGCCGCGGGCGGGCTGGCTGGCCGGGTTGGTGGTGGCCACGACGTTGCAGTGGTTCGCGCAGTCCCGCCTCGCGGTGTTCGACAGCGTCCTCGTCTTCTGGATGCTGGGGACGCTGCTGGGTTTCTGGGCCGGCTACCGGGGCAGGCGGACTGGTTACCTGGCGGCGTTCGTCTGCGCGGGCCTGGGCACCCTGACCAAGGGTCCGGTGGCCGCCGTCCTGCCCGGTCTTGCGGCTCTGGCGTACCTGGCGTGGCGGCGCGAGCTGCGGAGGCTGCGGGAGATCCCCTGGGCCGCGGGCCTTGCGCTGTACGGGCTCGTGGGCCTGAGCTGGTACGCAGCAGGCTACCTGCGGCACGGCGCGCCGTTTCTGAGGTCGGTGCTGGGCTACTACACGGTGCACCGGTTCGTGGGGGTGGTGGAGAACCAGGCGGGGCCGGTCTGGTACTACGTGCCCGTCCTCCTGCTGGGCGGGCTCCCGTGGAACGCCTTGTGGCTTGCGTGGGCCCACCTGTTCCGGAGGGGTGGCGAGCCGATGCCGCTGGTGTGGTGCGCGGTGGTCTTCGGCTTCTTCAGCGCTGCGGGCACCAAGCTCCCTAACTACGTGCTGGCTTTCTACCCCCTGGCCGCGGTGGCCACGGGCGCGGCGCTGGACGCGTTCTGGGACCGGCCCGGGAAGCTCCGGTGGGGGTTTGCGGGCCTCGCGGGGCTGTGGGTGCTTTTCTGCGCCGCGGTGGTGGCGTACGGCCTGTGGCTGTACCCGGCGGAGTCCCGGACTGTGTTCCCCGTAGTGGCTGTTCCCCTGCTGGTCTTGGGTGCGAGCGTGTTGGGCGCGGCCGCCTTTGGCCTGCGGGGCGACACCGGGGCCGCGGTGGCGGTCCTGGCTTCAGGAGCTGTCGCGTTCTTCCTGCTGCTCACCTGGCGGGTGATCCCGGAGGTGGACCGCCACCGGCCGCACCGGGAGGTCGCTCGCGCCGCGGCGGCGTGGACGCGGGGAGACGAGGTACGGGTGGCGTACTGGGTCCCCAACAGCCTGGTCTTCTACTCAGGCCGTACCTGGCGGGCGTACCTGGACCCCGAGCGGGCGCGGCGGGAGGTGTGCTCCGCGGGAGCCCGGCGGGTGGTGCTGGTGGCGCCCCAGGCGCGCTGGCAGGAGCTGCGTCCGGCGGTGGACGGGTTCAGGACGCTCCAGGAACTCCGGGGCTGGAAGATCCTGGAGAAACCCGAGGGGCGGGTGGTGCAGTGTCCGTAGAGGTTTCCATCGTAGTTCCTACCTACAACGAGCGCGAAACGCTGTCCGAGCTCGTCGGCCGGCTGCACCGGGCGCTGGGCGGCGGTTACGAGGTCGTCGTGGTGGACGACAGCTCGCCCGACGGGACCGCGGATCTGGCGCGGCAGCTCGGCCGGCAGTACCCGGTCCGGGTGCTCCAGCGGGCCGGAAAACTGGGGTTGGGCAGCGCGGTGCTGGAGGGCTCCCGGGCGGCGTCCGGGCGGTGGGTGGTGGTGATGGACGCGGACCTGTCGCACCCGCCGGAGGTGGTGCCGCAGCTGGTGGACACCCTCCGCTCGGGCGCGGAGCTGGCGGTGGGGTCGCGGTACGTCGTCGGTGGTGGGGTGCGGGACTGGCCGTGGCGGCGCCGCCTGATGAGCCGGGTGGCCGTGGCCCTGGCGCGGTTGTGGCTCCGCGAGCGCGTGAAGGATCCGGTTTCGGGCTTCTTCGCAGCCCGCCGGGAGCTGCTCCTGGACCCGACCCTGGAGGGGATCGGGTACAAGATCCTCCTTGAGGTGCTCGTTCGCAACCGGGGGCGGTCCGTGGTGGAAGTGCCTTACGTGTTCACCGACCGCCGGGGCGGGCGCAGCAAGCTGGGTGCGGGCGAGGTGTGGAACTACCTGTGGCTGCTGTGGCGCCTGCGCTCCGTACGGCGCTGAGTGGGCGCGGCGGCCGAGCCCCTGTATCCTGAGGTGGACGGCGGCCGGGCCGTAGCCCGGCCGGCGCGGACTTGGGCGCGCAGGCGGACGGGGTGGACGTCGGTTTCCTGCTGATCCCGGTGCTGGTGGTGGCCAGCGGGCTCATCGCGTGGGCCGGAAACGCGGTGGGCCGGCGCGTGGGCAAGAACCGACTGAGCCTGTTCGGCCTCCGGCCACGGACCACCGCCCAGATCGTCAGCGTCGTCACGGGTGTCCTGATCAACCTGGTGACCGTGGGCGCGGTGCTGGCGTTTTCGCGGGACGCGCGGGTGGCGCTGTTCGAGCTGCGGGAGACCCTCCGGTCCCTGGAGGCCAGGGCGGAGCTGCTGCGGGCAGAGATCCGGGCACTGGAGCAGGGCGACATCGCGGTGCTGCGGGGTCAGGAAGTGGCCCGGGGCCTGCTGGACGGCCGGCGGGGCCTGGACGAGGTGCGGCGGGGGTTCTTCCGGATCCGCCAGGAGGCGGTGGAGTTCGTCACCGCCCAGGGCGCCGGGCGCGACCCGTCGGGTAACGTGCTCCTTCCAGACCCTCCGGGCCTGTCGTGGGAGGCCATCGAGCGCATCGTGGTCCAGCGGCGGCGGGAGGTGGTGGTGCGGCTGGTGAGTACCAAGAACGTCCTGGCAGGCTCGCCGGTCCCGGTCACCGTACAGGTGGTGAACAACGACCTGGTCTTCCGCCGCGGCCAGGTGCTCGCGGAGGCGGTCCTGCGCCCCGGGCCCCGCGAGGCGATCCGGGAGGCCCTGCTGGCCCTGGCGGGAGAAGCGATCCGCACGGCGCAGGGGAAGGTACTCTCCGCACCAGGCCAGCGGGTGGCCGGCCCGGCGTTCGTGGTCCTGGACCTGGACTCCGCGCGCCGCGCCACCGACCGCGTGGAGCGTTCCGGCGCTGCGGGGCTCCGGGTCCGCGCGGTGGCCCTGCAGGACGCGTACACTGTGGGGCCGTTGCTGGTGGGGTTCGACGTCCAGTAGACCGTGCCGGCGAGTTTTCGTGCGAGCAGTGCGACCGCGGCGGTACCCCGCCACCACCTCGCCGCCCTCGGCACTTTGGTGGCGACGGTTACGCTGTCGGGGGTCTGGGCCAGCAGTCTCCAGGGGTGTGACGAGGCGTACTATGCGCACATGGCCCGCGGGATGCTCGAAAGCGGCGATTTCCTGGTCCCCCGGTACGACGGCGCCGCGCCGCTCGATAAGCCGCCGCTGCTGATGTGGCTGGTGGCGGCCTCCTTCCGGGTTTTCGGCGTGGGCGACGTGCAGGCCCGCCTGCCGGTGCTGCTGGTGGGCGCGGCGGTGCCCTTCGCGGTGTGGTGGGGAATACCGCAGACAGCCGCGTTCCGCTTCGTAGCGGCGTCCACGCTGGCCACCACGCTCCTGTACGCCCAGCTACAGCACATGGTGATGACGGACCTCGTGGCCTTCGTGGGGCTCGTGGGAGTGGCGGTGGGCCTGCTGCGGGCGGCGGAAGGGCAGGGTTGGGGCTGGGTCGCAGGCTTGGGCCTGGGCGTGGCAGCCCTGGCCAAGGGCCCGCTGGCGGCGCTGTTCGTGCTGGCCTCGCTTCCGTACGCGGTGCGGCACCGGGAAGAACTGCTGCGGTCAGGCTTCCTCGCGCGGGCAATCCCCGGCATCCTGCCTGCCGCCGCGTGGTACGCGCTCGTCTGGCGGGAGTTCGGACGGGAGTTTGTCGACGTCCACTTCGGGGTGTTCCTGTTCCGCCTGGCCGCGCAAGGGATCGCGGCCGAAAGCCCCCTGGGTCCGGCGTTCTACCTGGTGAGCGCCCTGTGGCGCTTCTTGCCCTGGTGGCCTCTCCTCCCCGCAGCCCTGGTGGCGGGCTGGGGCGCGGCGCGGGCGGAAGACCGGACCGCGGAGTGGTCGGTGGGGTTTACCGCGGTGTACTTCACCGCCATCACCGCCATGCGCACCAAGACGGACCACTACGCGCTCCCCCTGGTCCTGCCCGCAGCGCTGCTCGTGGCGGGGTGGGTCACGGGCGGGGGTGGTTCCCGTGCCGCGGAGAGCCTGAGCTCGGTGCTGTGCCGCTTCCTCGGCGGCTTGCTGGCAGTCGGGGGGACGGCGGCCGCCGCAGGACTCCTCGCAGCGCCGCTGCAGCTGCGCCTGCCCGCAGCGGCCCTCGGCCTCCTGGTGGCCTGGGCTATCGTGCGCTGCGGGAACCTGGTACGTCGTGGGGAACGTGAGGCGGCGTGGTCTGCCGTGCTCTGGCCGGTGGTCCTGGCGTACGCGGTGGCGGGCGTGGCGTTGCGTCCGTGGGATGCGGAGCCGGGCCTGCGGACGGTGGCCAAGGCGCTGCCGGCGGGCGAACCGGTGGTGTACGTGGCCGGGCAGCCTCTCAGCCAGAACTCCTGCCCGTACTTAGCCCTGCGCTTCCGCGTGGACCGTCCTCCGCGGGTGATCTCGCCTGCAGAGTTCCCGTCTGCGCCACCGGGCTGGTACGTGGGGCGGGCAGGCGATCTGGTGCCGAGGGCTCAGGACCGCGTGGTGGTGCGGTCCGACTGGGTACTGGTGCACCGCCCGTAGCCCGCCCAAAATCGCGGGCTGGAGGGAGACGGGTTGTTGGACACTGCCGACCGCTGCCCGTATAATCACGGCGTGCGGGCCAAGGGAAGTCCGGTGCAGCCCGAAGTCCGGGCGAGTCCGGCGCGGTTCCCGCCGCTGTAACGGAGAGCCTGACCCACGGGCGCCAACCGGCGCCACCCACTGGGCCGTACAGGTGCAAGCCGGCGGCCTGGGAAGGGCGGGAAGGGCGAGGACCCGGAGCCAGAAGACCTGCCCGCACGCGATCCCACACCCTTCGGGTGCAAAGCGGAGGTGGGAAGATGAGCCCTTCCGTGCGGGCCCGCGTCCTGCGGGCTTTCCTGGCCTTCTGGGTCGTCCTGACGATTCCCCTTGCTGCGCGGGCGCAGGAAATCCCGACCTTCGAGGGAGAAGAGGTGGTGGTTTCCGGCCGCCGCCCCGAACCTGTCCGCTCCAGCCCCGCGTACGTCACCGTGCTCTCGGGCGAACAGCTGCGCAGGCTGGGGCTGCGCACCGTGGGGGAGGCGCTGCGCTACCTCGCGGAGGTATACGTGCGCGAAAGCTATAGTGGCCCCGGGGGGCTGTTGCAGCCTTCGGTGCGCGGCAGCAGCCCGCAGCAGGTGCTGGTGCTGCTCGACGGCGTCCCGCTCAACGCCACGGCGCAGCTGGGGGTGAACCTCGCCACGCTGTCCCTGGCGGAGGTGGACCGGGTGGAGGTGCTGCGGGGCCCGTACTCGGCCCTCTGGGGGAGCGGAGCTCTGGGCGGCGTGGTGCACGTGGTGACGCGGCCGACCAACCGGTTGCGCCTGCGGGCGGGCTACGGGGGCGCCGCCGACTCCGTGGCAGCGCTGAGCGTGGGCGCACAGGCCCGAGGCACGTGGTACGCGGTAGGGGTCGAGCACCTCGGCAGCGGCGGCTACCAGCCCAACGGCGACGCCTCGCGGTGGACCGGAACGTTGCACCTCGGCGTGGAGCCGCAGCGGGGCTCGCGCTGGACGTTTCAGGTGCACCACACGGAGGCCGGCTACGGCGTGCCCGGCGCCACCAACAGCTTCTGTTACCCCTGCCCGGACCGACAGTCCGACCGCAGGACGGTGCTGCAGCTGGCGTGGGACCGGACGGCGGCAGACGGAGGGGGGCAGCGGCTGCGGCTGTGGTGGTACGGGGACTCCCTGGACTACCGCGCCTCAGGCTACAGCTCGTCCGCCTCGGGCCAGGCGTACGGCGCGGAGTGGCAGCACGTGCGCAGGCTGCCGGGTGCCGGCGTACTCACCGTGGGCGGGGAGTGGCAACAGGCCGCGTACGGTTTCAGGAGCACGTTTGGCGGCTTCGACGGGAACGCACAGGTGGGCACGGCGTTCGCGCAGTACGACGTGCCCGTATCTGGCCGGACCCTGCTCGGCGTGGGCGTGCGGCTTGACTTGCACTCCGCGTACGGCGGCCAGCTGAACCCCCGCGTCGGGTTCGTTCACTTCGTCACGGACACCCTACGGGTGAGGGGTGCTGTGGGCCGGACGTTCCGCGGGCCCACGTTCGCGGAGCTGTACTTCCCCGGTTGCAGCAACCCGAACCTGCTGCCCGAGTCCGCCTGGTCCGCGGACCTGGGCCTGGAGTACGCGCCCCAGCCGGCCCTCGTGGCACGGGTCAACGCCTTCTACACCGACGCCCACAACCTGATCGTGGGTGGGTGCAACCCGCAGAATGTTGGCTCCGCGCGGGTTTCCGGAGCGTCGCTGGAACTCAGCGGCACACCGGCGGACGGCTGGCACGTCCTGGCCAACCTGACGTGGACCGACGGGGTGGACCGGACCACGGGGCTGGCGCTGCTCCGGCTTCCCCGGTGGAGCGCGAACGTGGTGCTGCGGCGGGAGCTGGGAGGCGAGAGCGCGCTGGCGGTGCTGGCCAGGTACGTCGGCGAGCGCGAGGACCTGGACTTCTCCAGCTTCCCCGCGACCCGCGTGACCCTCCCGGGGTATGTCACGGTGGGGCTGCGCTACGAGCTGGCAGCCTCCGACGTGCTCATCAGCGTCGGCGTGGACAACCTCCTGGACGCCCGCTACGAGACCCTGCGCGGCTACCCCGCACCTGGCCGGACGTTGTTCGTCCAGGTCACCAACCGGAGGTAGCCGTGCGGCGGGAGGCCCTGGCCGTCGGGTTGGTAGTCGCCGGGGTGGCCCTGGCCCTTACGAACACGTGGCGCGCACCGGCGCCGCGACAGTACCCTCCGGAGGAGGCGCGTCACGTGCGGCCGCCCACCGCGGAGGAGGAAGGCGGGGCGTTACAGCGGGCAACTCAGCCGCCCACACGGCTCGCTGCAGCGAAGGCCCCTCCGTATCGGCGCCCGCGTAAGCATCCGGCGTCGGCGGGCCCGGCCAAACCGCTGCCCCCGCAACAGGGCGTTCAGCACCGTCATCGGTCTTCCGAAGCCCGCGCCCCTGATCCGCGCCATGAGCCTCCCAGGCCCCAGCCGTCCGGCGGTGTGGCGGGGGTGGCAACCCCGGAGCGGCCACCCGAGGCCTCCCCGAGCCCGCGGGCACTCGGGGGGCGGTCGGCCCGGTCCGCGCTGCCAGAGGTTCCCGGCGTTGCTAGCCCGGCTGCAGACGACCGGGAAGTGCCGGCCCGGTCGGAGAGCCCTGTAGCTTCCCTGCAGGAGCTCTCGCAGGAACCCGCCGGAGCCGGGGCCGCCGTGGTGGAGCCGCCTCCGAAGCCGGCCCCGCAGGTGACGCCGCCGAAGCCCGTGTACGCACCGGCCCCGGAGTACCCGGGCTTCCGCTTGGCCGTGGAACCCGCAGCGGGGGCGGCTTCCGGGCTTCCCGTCAGGCCGGTAGGCCGGCTCAGACTGCGGCTGCTGGTTCGGGCGGACGGGACCGTGGGCGCGGTGGAGCTCCTCGTCTCCTCAGGGGACGCGGAACTGGACCGGGCCGCGGTCGCCGCTCTCAGCGGCTGGCACTTCGAGCCCGCCCGCCGGGACGGGCGGCCCGTGGACAGCTACTACGTGGTTTGGGTGACCTTCCGCGCCGTACAGCCGTAGTCGGGGCTATTTACTCCCCGAAGACCGGCGCCAGGTCCAGTTCGAAGCCGGCGAGCTCGGGGTCGAGGCGGACGCGCTGCACGTCCCGGTACACCTGTGGCTCGCTGCCGGGCCGGTACACCTCCACGGAGGCGGCGTAGGGGTCGACCAGCACCGCGACGCGTGCGCCGTTGCGCAGGTAGGCACGCATCTTTTCCCGCAGCTCCTGCGGGCGCTGCGTCCTGGACCGGATCTCGAACACGGCATCCGGGCACACGGGGACGAAGCCCTCCCGTTCGTCTTCGGACAGCGCCTCCCACCGCTCCCTCCGCATCCACGAGGCGTCGGGAGACAGCACCGACCCGTCGGGAAGCAGGAAGCCCGTGGAGGAGTCGAAGACCACGCCGGTCCTGCTTTGCTGGCTCCACTGGCGCAGCTGGTGGGCCACCTCCGCGCTGCGCCGCCCCCTTTCCCCTCCCGTGGGACTCACCACCAGCCTCCCGTCCGCGGTGCGCTCGAACTGGTAGCCCGGGTTGCGCTCGGAGAGCCGCAGCAGCTCCTCGTCGGTGACCGGGTGCAGCAGGTCGAGCTGGATCGCCACCGTGACCTCCCCGTGAGGCAATTCTACGGGAGCCTGCGGGAGTTCTGCACCACCGGCCTGCCGGAGGCCACACCGCGGGCGGGATGTCCCGCCCTACCTGCAGAAGAAGGCGAACAGGATGCCCGGGAGGACGCCGATCTGGGCCACCCAGAACACGAACGTCCGCCGGATCAGGTCCGCCCGCACGTCGGAGATCTGGGTCCGCAGGCGGGCTGCTTCCTCGGTGATTCTGCGGTCCAGCCTGGCCGCCTCCTCCGTCACCCGCGTGCCGAACTTTGACGGCTCCCGATAGGCGTCGCTGCACTTCTCCTCCCGGGAGGGAGAGGGTGGCGGCCTGCGTCCGGTAGGTGGCGGCGTTGAGGAGGTCCACCAGGGCCTGGGTGGCTTCCTCCCCCAAGCCGGCCCCGCAGCGCCTTGGGCACGTTGACGATCCGCACGAAGCTTCCCCGGACCTCGGCACGATCCTGCGGCCGGCGGCCTGGCCGGGGCCGGCGAGGGACGGTCGGCCATCCGCGCCGTGCTACAATGCCCGCGGGATGGCTACCGACGCCCTGGAAGTCCGCATGGCCCGTCTGGAGGGCAGCTACGAGCAACTGGACAAGCGGCTGGGGGACCTGAGCGCGGACCCGCAGGCCCTGCGGGCGGAGTTCCGGACGGAGATCCAGGCGGTGCGGGCCGAGCTCCAGAACCTGAGGACGGAGTTCCGGTCCGAGCTGCAGAACCTGCGGGCGGAGTTCCGCTCCGACATCCACGGGGTGAGGGGGGAGATCCAGGCCGTTCGCGGGGAGATCCAGGCCGTGCGGGCGGAGATGGGGCGGCTGTTTTACTGGCTGATGGGGACCTTCCTGACGGTGCTGGTGGGGACTGGAGGCACCCTCGTCACCGTCCTGCTGCGGACCCGGTAGCGTGGCCAGAAGGCCAGGGGCCTGAGCTTCCGGAGAAGTGACGGTTCTCGCCATAGACCCGGGGAGGGACAAGTGCGGGCTCGCGGTGGTGCAGCCGGGGCGGGTCCTGCACCGGGAGGTGGTCGCGCGGGACCGGCTGGCCGGGCGGGTCGCGGAGCTAGTCGGCGAGTACGCCGCACACGTGATCGTGATCGGAGACGCCACCGGGTCTCAGGGAGTGCTCAGGGAGGTGTCCGGCCTGGGCAGGCCGGTGGAAGTGGTGCCAGAGCAGGGGACCAGTCTGGAGGCGAGGCGCCGGTATTTCCGAGATCACCCGCCCAGGGGGCTCGCGCGGCTGGTCCCGGAAGGGCTGCGCGTGCCACCCCGGCCCGTGGACGACTACGTGGCCGTGATCCTCGCCGAGCGGTTCCTGGAAAAAGCCCGGTTGGTTTGACAGGAGTTCGGCCGGGTCCATAGAATTGGGTCTACCAGAGCGAAAACAGAGGACTGACGAAAAGGCGTGGCGGGCGGCAGCCCACCAGGCTGAAGGCGCGGGAAGGAGGTGGTGGAAGGCGGCAGGGCGGCCCGCCGCCCGGCGGGTCGGAAGCGCCAGCAGGCACGGGCGACTGTCCCGCGCGGACCGGCCGCTCTCAGGTGGTGGTGTGGAGACAACAAGGTGACTCCACGAAAGAAATTCCCCCTGAGGAGGCCGGAAAACCTAAATCAGCACAGGGGGGAAACCCAGCATGAAGACGAGGAAGTTGGTACTCTCCCTGGCAGCAGTCCTCGTCCTCGCCCTCGTGGCCCCCGTGGTCGGCCAGCCTTTCGCGGACGTGCCCACCAACCACTGGGCGTACGACGCGATCGCCGAACTGGCGGCCAAGGGCCTGGTCGAGGGCTTCCCGGACGGGACGTTCAAGGGCAACCAGCCCCTGACGCGTTACGAGATGGCGATGATCGTGGCCCGCATCATCGCCCGCATCGAGGCTATCCCCACCCCGCCGCCTCCGGAGGTCCGCCGTGCGGACCTGGACGCGGTGCGGCGTGACCTGACCGCGGCCACGGGCCGGATCACAGCCAGCGAGCGCACCATCGCCACCCTGCAGCGGCTGGTGAACGAGTTCCGGGCCGAGCTGCAGGCCCTGGGCGTGCGGGTGACGGCCCTGGAGGAGGAGCTCAGCGCCCTGCGGGCGCGCCTGGACAACACCCGGATCACCGGGGACTTCAGCTGGTGGTACACCATGCCGGGAGGAGCCATCGACACCCCCCAAGAGGCGTTTGGTGACGCCCCTGGCGGAGGGGTAGCGGTTAGGTTCAGAGGGGGGTTCCCGCTGAACGACCTGACCCGGGTGCGGCTCACGTACACCGGGACGGTAGCTCCCGATGTAAGCGTAACTCTACGGGTCCGGCACTTGACCGCCTCCGGGATCGGAATGGTGCGGTGCAGGAACGCGTTCGACCACACGTCCTGCACAAGCGGCGGTCAACCGGACCGTAGCCAGTCGGAGGTCCTCGACTGGGACCGCCTGTTCCTGGACTGGCGTAACGCGCTGGGCGTGGACGGGCTCACGCTGCGGATCGGCCGGCAGGTCATCACGCTGGGGCCGGTGGGCCTGCTGCTGGACGAGTTCGTGCACGGGCAGCGGCGGGACGGCGTGTCTTTGACCTGGAGGCTTGGCGGGGTCAGCATCCTCGCAGGCGCCCAGTGGAAGAACGCCTTCCAGAACACCTCCGAGACTCTGTACTCGGGCCGGCTGTCGTTCGACCTGATCCCCGGCTGGACCCTGGGTCTGAACGTGCGCGTGGACCACGACCCGTGGGTGGCGGCGAACCAGGGCTCGGGCTTCAGCGGCGACCTGAGCACGGAGCTGATCGCGGGGCTGAAGCTCACCGCGGAGTACGCGACGTACAACGCGCCCAGCGCGAGCCCCTCGACCCGCAACTTCTTCCTCGGGCGGCTCGACCTGGACTTCAACAAGCTCAGCGGCAGCGAGATCGCGCTGGCCCCGCGGCTGGCCGTCTGGTACAAGAACCTTGACAGCCTGCTTGGTACGCCCCTGGCGGGGTTCCCGGGCGGCCAGTACTTCTCGTTCCAGGACGTGTACTTCGGGAACAACTTCTTGGACATCATCGTGAGCGACCTTCAGGGCTGGGGCGCTCGGCTGGACCTCCAGCTGCTGGAGAACCTGAGTGCGTTCGTGACCTACGAGACGTACGACGGGAAGTCCGCGGGCGCGGGGAACCTGAACCTGTGGTCCGCGGGCGCTGCCTGGACCATCGCGCCGCGTACGACGGTCAACTTCTTCTACTCCACCATCAACCACACCACCGGAGGAAGCGCGCAGGCAGGCGGCGTGTACGTGCTGACGAGCTGGTAGGCCTTTAGCCTGCTGGCAGGAGTTGGCTGCGCCCCCGGGCAGCTGCCCGGGGGCGCAGCTTTTTGCGAGGATGCAAGCCCCGGGGCCTGTCGGAATTCCCGACCGAACCGTCGACTAGATAATGCGGGTCTCAGAAATGCGCCGCAGCAAGCTGATCCCGGGCCGGAGGTCCCGGAGTTTCGCCTCGACCCGGTCCGGCCTTCGCAGACTGAGGCCCGTTGACTCACGTGCGGACCCGTGCTAGCGTAAGCGGCGAAAGGCACCTTTAAGTCGGTCCAGCGAGGCCGGCAAGGGTAAAAAGAGATCTACGAGGCCTTCCTTGCCGGCGGCGAGGAAGGCTTTTTCGTACCCTGCTCGCCCGCTTGAGCCGACCCGGGGAGGTGGTAGGGTGAGCGTGCTGCGTGGACACCTCCTGGGTCTGGAGCCTCTTTCGCCCACCCAGATCCTGGCGCTGCTGGACCTCGCGGAAGAAGCGGCCGCAGGCCGCCTGGACCCGCGGTCCCTCGAGGGCCGGGTGGTGGCCAACGTGTTCTACGAGCCCAGCACCCGGACCCGCACGTCCTTCGAGCTGGCGGCCCGCAGGCTGGGTGCCCGTGTGGTGAACTTCGACCCCGAACGCAGCTCGGTGCAGAAGGGCGAGTCGCTGATCGACACCGCCCTGACCCTGGAGGCCATGGGGACGGACGCCATCGTGCTGCGGCACCCCTGCTCCGGAGCCGGGCAGCTGGTGGCCCGCCACGTGCGCTGCAGCGTGGTCAACGCGGGCGACGGGATGCACGAGCACCCGACCCAGGGCCTGCTGGACCTCCTGACCGTGCGCCAGGCCTTCGGCCGGATCGCGGGCCTGCGGGTGGTGGTGGTGGGCGACGTCCTGCACAGCCGGGTCGCGCGCTCCGCGGCCTGGGGGTTCTCCAAGCTGGGAGCCGAGGTGGTGCTGTGCGGGCCCCCGACCCTCGTGCCTCGCCAGCTCGAGCAGGCGGGAGTCCGGGTCTGCCACCGCCTGGAGGAAGCCCTGGAAGGCGCAGACGTGGTGATGGCCCTGCGGGTGCAGGTAGAACGGCAGGCGGCGGGGTTCCTGCCGTCTGCGGGCGAGTACCACCGGCTGTACGCCGTCACCCCCGAGCGGCTGCGCCTGGCCAAGCCGGGGGCGCTGTTCATGCACCCGGGCCCTATGAACCTGGGTGTGGAGGTCACCCCTGAAGTGGCCTACGGGGCTCGGTCGCTGGTGTTGCGCCAGGTAGCTAACGGCGTGGCCGTGCGCATGGCAGTCCTGTACGACCTGCTGGCTCAGCAGCGGGCGGCAGCCGAGGTGCGCCCCGTGGAGCGCACCGAGCTCGCCCTGGCGGGGAGGGTGTGATGGCAGGCGGGGCCCCGGGCTTCCCTGCCGCACCCCCGGGAGCGGACCGGGCGGCCCGTCTGGTGCTCAAGAACGCCCGCGTGGTGGACCCGGCCTCGGGCCTGGACGCGGTGGCAGACGTGGTGGTGGCAGAAGACCGCGTCCGCGCCATCCTGCCGCGCGGCGGGTCTGGGCCCTCGGACCTGGGACCCGCTGAGATTATTGACCTGTCCGGTCTCGTGGTCGCACCGGGCCTCGTGGACGTCCACGTGCACCTGAGGCAGCCCGGGCAGACCCACAAGGAGGACATCCAGTCCGGCACCCGGGCCGCCGCCCGCGGAGGGGTCACCACGGTGGTGTGCATGGCCAACACCACTCCGCCGGTGGACGACCCCACCGTGGTGGCGGCCATCCGGGAGTGGTCCAGGTCCGCCAGCGTCCGCGTCTACCCCGTGGGCGCGATTACCAAGGGGCTGGAAGGCCGAGAGCTCAGCCCCATCGGGTCTCTGGTGGCCGCGGGCGTGGTGGCCCTTTCCGACGACGGACGGTGGGTGCAGGACGCGGGCCTGCTGCGCCGGGCCATGGTGTACGCCAGGAACTTCGGTCTGCCGGTGCTGCAGCACTGCGAGGACCCCAGCCTCTCCGCCGGCGGCGTGATGCACGAGGGAGAGGTGAGCGCGCGCCTGGGGCTGAGGGGGAGCCCGCGCAGCGCTGAAGAGGCGGCGTTGGCCCGCGACCTGGTGCTCGCGGAGGAGACGGGCTGCCACCTGCACGTGCAGCACGTAAGCACTGCCGGCTCCGTACGGTTGATCCGGCAGGCCAAGGAGCGGGGCGTTCCCGTGACCGCGGAGGTCACCCCGCACCACTTGGTGCTCACCCACGAGGCGGTGGAGGGCTACGACCCGAACTTCAAGATGAACCCGCCCCTGCGGGAGGCGGACGACGTGGAAGCGCTCCTCGAGGGGCTGCAGGACGGCACCATCGACTGCGTGGCCACGGACCATGCGCCGCACGCACCCTGGGAGAAGATGGTGGAGTTCGACCGGGCGCCCTTCGGGGTCGTGGGGCTGGAGACGCTGCTGGCCGTGGTGTTGACGCGGCTGGTGCACCAGCGGGGCTGGAGCCTGCGGGACGCCCTGGCCAGGGTCACGTGCGTGCCGGCACGGATCCTGGGCCTGGACGCGGGCAGGCTGTACGAGGGCGGTCCCGCGGACCTGGTGGTGTTGGACCCCGAGGCGGAGTGGGTGGTGAGGCCGGAGGAGTTCGCCTCGAAGTCCCGCAACACGCCGTTTGCGGGGTGGACCCTGCGCGGGAAGGTGCTGGGGACCCTGGTGGCGGGCCGGTGGGTGCACGCGGACGAGGCTCTGTTGCGGCGCCGGCTGGCGGAGGTGCCCTCTTGAGCCAGGTGCCCGTGTCCGGAGTCGCCGCTCCCGAACGGACAGAAGCTGTGGACCTGTCCGTGGAGCTGGCAGGTTTGCGGCTGAAGAACCCGGTCCTCTGTGCTTCGGGCCCTCTCGGGCACGGCCGGGAAGTCGCCCAGGCCTACGACCTGTCGGCCTTCGGCGCCTTCGTCACCAAGTCCATCACCCTGGAGCCCCGCGAGGGGAACCCGCGGCCTCCCCTGGTGGAGACGGACGGAGGGTGGCTCAACTCCGTGGGCCTGCGCAACCCCGGGCTGGCCGCGTTCCTCACGAAGGACCTGCCGTTTCTGCGCACCCTGGGGATCCCCATCGTGGCCAGTGTGGCCGGCCACTCCGTGGACGAGTTCTGCACCCTGGCCCGGTGGCTGGACGAGGCCGACGGTGTGGCCGCGGTGGAGCTGAACGTGTCGTGTCCCAACGTGGCAGACGGCCTGCTGTTCGGAGCGGACCCCGGGCGCACCCGGACCCTGGTGGCAGCCGTCCGCGGGGTCACGCGGCGGCCGCTGTTCGTCAAGCTGGCTCCCCACGTGCTGGACCCGGTGGCCGCGGCACGGGCCGCGGTCGAAGCGGGCGCGGACGCGCTTGTGGTGACCAACACCGTCCCCGCCATGGCCGTGGACGTGCACACCCGCCGGCCGAAGCTGGGGGGTGTTACCGGGGGGCTTTCCGGGCCTGCCATCCGGCCCGTGGCGGTGCGGATGGTGTGGGAGATCTCCCGCGCACTACCGGTGCCCGTGGTGGGTGTCGGGGGGATCTGCACGTGGGAGCACGCGGTGGAGTTCTTCCTGGCGGGAGCCCGGGCGGTGGGGATCGCCTCTGCTCTCCTGCAGGACCCGCAGGCGCACGTGAAGGTCGTCCAGGGCCTTCGCGACTACCTGGCTGCCCAGGGGTTTGCCTCGGTGGCGTCCCTGGTGGGTCGGCTGGAGCTTCCGGAGCCGGCCGACCGTGGCTGAGCTCATCGTCGCCCTCGACGTGCCGGACCTGGACTCCGCCCGGCGGCTGCTGGACCGGCTTTGCCCCGTGGTCCGGTCTTTCAAGGTAGGCTCCCAGCTGTTCACCGCGGCAGGTCCGCAGGCCGTGCGGGAGGTGCACGACCGGGGCGGACGGGTGTTTTTGGACCTGAAGTTCTGCGACATCCCCAACACCGTGGAGCAGGCCGCGTCAGCGGCGGCCAGGCTGGGCGTGTGGATGTTCAACGTGCACGCCTGCGGGGGGACGGAGATGATGCGGCGGGCGGCGGCAGGGGCGCGGCGGGAGTCCGCCCGTCCCCCCCTGGTGCTGGGGGTGACCGCCCTCACCAGCGCTGACCTCGCGACCCTGCGGGAGGTGGGTGTGGCAGAGGACCCCACGAGCTACGCCCTGCGGCTGGCGGACCTGGCGCGACGGGCGGGGCTGGACGGCGTGGTGTGCTCGGTTCACGAGGTGGCGACCGTCAAGGAGCGCTGCGGCCGCGAGTTCCTCGCTGTGGTGCCGGGGGTCCGGCCTCGGGAGGTCCAGGACGACGACCAGGCCAGGACCGGAAGCCTCCGGGAGGCGGTGCGGGCGGGTGCGGACTACGTGGTGGTGGGCCGGCCCATCCTCCTGGCACCTGACCCCGCGGCGGTGGCGCGGGCTACGGTGGAAGTCCTGGACGTGTTAGCCTCGAAAGGGACGCTCTGAAGCTGCTGCGCGGCGGCGCCGCTGCTAGTCGGCTCCGCCTCGAAAGGACGGTTCGAGGTGGCCACCCTCCTTTCGGAAGCCGAGGTGCTGGACCTTTTGCGGGAGCACGGGGCCCTGCAGCAGGGTCACTTTCTGCTGAGCTCCGGCATGCACAGCTCCCACTACATCCAGTGTGCCTTGCTGCTTCAGTACCCCGACCTGACGGCCAGGGTGTGTGCTGCCCTAGCAGAGCCGTTCCGGTCCGAGGAAGTGCAGGCGGTGGTCGGTCCAGCGATCGGGGCCGTGGTGCTGGCGTACGAGACCGCCCGGCAGCTCCGCGCGCGGGCCCTGTGGGCGGAGCGGTCCGAGGGGCGCATGACCCTGCGGCGTAGCTTCACCCTCTCGCCAGGGGAGCGGGTCCTGGTGGTGGAGGACGTGGTCACCACGGGAGGGTCCGCGAAGGAGGTGGCAGCCCTGGCGGAGCGCGCGGGTGCTGCGGTGGTGGGGGTGGCGGCCATCGTGGACCGGTCCGCGGGCGGGCACGGGCTGCGGTGGCGGTTTGAGCCCCTGGTGCGGCTGGACGTGGAGGCGTACCTGCCGCCTCTGTGCCCCCTGTGCCGGGAGGGGGTACCTGTAGTCAAGCCGGGCAGCCGCTGAGCGCGTTCGGTTTTTCAGACATACGGAGAGCTATGCAGCACCCAGTATTTCGTAATTAGCGAACGATCGGCCAGCTCGGTCGCCCGTTTGACAGGAATTTCCGGGTTTCCCTATAATCCGCCCAAACCCCCGGGAGGCGCAGGTTTGTCGCTGGCGGACGACGTGGAAGAGGTCCTCATCCCCGAGGAGGTCCTCCGGGCCCGGGTGCAGGAGCTCGGGCGCCAGATCTCCTCGGACTACGAGGGCAAGCAGCCCCTGTTGGTCGGGATCCTGACAGGGGCTGTGTTCTTCGTGTCCGACCTCATGCGCGCCATCACCATCCCGTGCCACCTGGACTTCATGGCCACCAGTGCCTACGGCACGGGGACGGAGAACACCGGAGTCGTGCGGATCCTCAAGGACCTCAACGAGAGCATCGAGGGCCGCCACGTGCTGGTGGTGGACGACATCGTGGACACGGGCCTGACCATGGACTACCTCCTGACCACCCTCAAGGCCCGGTACCCCGCTAGCCTGGCGGTGTGCGTGCTGCTGGACAAGGCAGAACGGCGCCGGCGGGAGGTCCCCCTGCGGTACGTGGGGTTCCGGATCCCCGACAGGTTCGTGGTGGGCTACGGGATGGACTACGCGGGGCTGTACCGCAACCTGCCCTATCTGTGCGTGCTGAAGCCGGAGGTGTACCGATGAGCGCCAGGACGGCGAACTGGGAGTCCCTGACGGCCGACCTCCCGCCCGCGGTGTCGGAAGCGGACACCGTGCTGCTGGGGCTGGGCCGCCGCGCCCGTAGAGCCTACGGGTACGACGACATCGCGCTGGTACCTGCGGCGGCTACCGTGGACCCGGAGGACGTGGACGTCTCGTGGGAGGTGGGCGGCCACCGGTTGCGGATCCCCATCCTGGCGGCGGCCATGGACAGCGTGACGGACGTGCGGACCGCGATCCTCATGGGGGAGCTGGGAGGGGCCGGGGTCCTCAACCTGGAGGGCCTGCAGACGCGGTACGAGGACCCCTCGGGAGCTTTCGAGCGCATCGCCTCGGCGCCGCCGGAGCAGTGCGTGCGGGTCCTTCAGGAGCTGTACCGGGCGCCTGTGCGGGAGGATCTGGTCGCCCGCCGCATCCAGGAGATCAAGCGGGGGGGCGCCCTGGCCTTCGGATCCACCACCCCGGCCTCGGCCTCGTGGCTGGCTCCGGTGGCGGAGGAGGCCGGGCTGGACGTGCTGGTGCTGCAGTCCACGGTGATCACCGAACGGCACTTCTCCTCCCGGGGGCGCGCGCTGTCCGTCCGCCAGGTGGTGAAAAGCGCGCGGATCCCCGTGATGGCGGGTAACTGCGTTTCCTACCAGGCTGCCATGGAGCTCCTGGAGGCCGGGGTGGCCGGGCTGTTCGTGGGCGTGGGACCCGGCGCAGCGTGCACGAGCCGGAAGGTCCTGGGAGTGGGGGTCCCGCAGGTTACCGCCCTGTGCGACGTGGCTGCGGCGCGGGACGCGTTCCGGGAGAGGACCGGCCGGCACGTGCCCGTCGTGGCGGATGGGGGGATCCGGGTCGGCGGGGAGGTGGCCAAGTCCATCGCGTGCGGTGCCGACGCGGTGATGCTGGGTTCGGCCCTGGCGTGCGCCGCGGAAGCCCCCGGCCGGGGCTACCACTGGGGGATGGCCACCCCCCACGCGGCGCTGCCGCGGGGCACCCGGATCTGGGTGGGCACCACGGGGACCCTGCGACAGATCCTTTTCGGGCCCGCGCAGGTGGACGACGGCAGCCAGAACCTGGTGGAGGCGCTGCGCACCGCCATGGCCATGTGCGGCGCGCGGACGCTGAGGGAGATGCACCGGGTGGAGATCGTCCTGGCGCCGGCCCTGCTGACGGAGGGGAAGGCCGCGCAGTTCGCGCAGCGGGTGGGGCAGGGAAGGTAGGGGAGCTCCGGAGCGCGGATGGTGGACGCGGGCGTCCGGGACGGTCCCACAAGGCCAGCCGACTCCCCAGGGCCAACGGCAGACCTCATCCTCGTCCTGGACTTCGGCGCCCAGTACGCTCAGCTGATCGCGCGGCGGATCCGGGAGCTGCGGGTCTACAGCCGCATCGTGCCGTACGACACGCCGGCCGAGCAGGTGCGCGCCCTGCGGCCCAAGGGCATCGTCCTGTCCGGGGGCCCGGCCAGCGTGTACGAGGACGGAGCCCCTCAAGCGGATCCGGCCATCCTGCAGCTGGGCGTGCCGGTGCTGGGCATCTGCTACGGCATGCAGTGGATGGCCCACGTGCTGGGTGGCCGTACGGGGCCGGCCCCGGTCCGGGAGTACGGACGCACGCGCCTGTGGGTGGAGCGAGACAGCGCGCTGTTTGACGGGCTGGAGCGACGCCTGCTCTGCTGGATGAGCCACGGGGACGCGGTCCTGGACCTCCCGCCCGGGTTCGAGACCGTCGCCCGTACCGACCACTCTCCCCACGCGGCCATCCAGGACCGCCGGCGCCGCCTGTACGGGGTCCAGTTCCACCCCGAGGTCTCTCACACCCCGTGGGGGGTGGACGTGCTCCGCAATTTCGTCTTTGAAGTGTGCGGGTGCGCGCCCACCTGGACCATGCGGTCCTTCGTGGAAGAGGCCACAGAGCGGGTCCGCGAGCAGGTGGGAGGCGGCAGGGTCCTGTGCGCGCTGTCCGGGGGGGTGGACTCCTCCGCGGCCGCAGCCCTCGTGCACCGTGCGGTAGGCGATCAGCTGACGTGCGTGTTCGTGGATCACGGGTTCCTGCGCAAAGGGGAAGCCGAGCAGGTGGTACGCACCTTCCGGGACCACTTCCGGGTGCCGCTGGTGCACGTGGACGCCCGGCGGCGGTTCCTGGAACGGCTGCGGGGGGTCACAGACCCCGAGGAGAAGCGACGCCGCATCGGGGAAGAGTTCATCCGGGTGTTTGAGGAGGTGGCAGCCCGAATGGGCCCTGTGGACTTCCTGGTCCAGGGCACCCTGTACCCGGACGTGATCGAGTCCGGCACGCGCACCGCGGCCCGCATCAAAACCCACCACAACGTGGGCGGCCTGCCGGAGGGGATGCGCTTCCAGCTGGTGGAGCCGTTCCGGGAGCTTTTCAAGGACGAGGTCCGGGAGGTGGCCCGGCAGCTCGGCTTGCCGGACGAGCTGGTCTGGCGGCACCCGTTCCCGGGCCCGGGTCTGGCCATCCGGGTGCTGGGGGAGGTGACGGAGGAGCGCCTGGAGATCCTGCGGGAGGCGGACAGCATCCTCCTGGAGGAGGTCCGGCGGGCTGGCCTGTGGCGGGAACTGTGGCAGGTGTTCTGCGTGCTCCTGCCGGTCCGGACCGTGGGCGTGGCCGGCGACAGCCGGACCTACGGCTACGCCTGCGCCGTCCGGGCGGTCACCAGCGAGGACGGCATGACTGCGGACTGGGCGCGGCTGCCCCACGAGCTGCTGGAGACGGTGGCGGCCCGGATCACCCGGGAAGTCCCCGCCATCACCCGGGTGGTGTACGACGTCACCAGCAAGCCGCCTGCTACCATCGAGTGGGAGTGAGGCAGCAGCTGGACGAGCTGGTGGAGCGGTTGCGGGCCTACTTCGCGCAGCGGGGACCGGCGTCGGTAATGGCCGCGTTCCTGTTCGGGGGCCACGCGGCCGGACGGGCGGGCCGCGAGAGCGACGTGGACGTGGCGGTGGTCCTGGAGCCCGGTCCACGCGGGAGCAGGCTTTTGACCTGCGGGTGCGGGTCGCGAGCGACCTGGTGGGCGTGCTGCACTGCAACGACGTGGACGTGTTGATCCTGAATGAAGCGCCGCCTTTGCTGGCCGCCCGCGTCCTCCGGGAGGGGGTCCCCGTGTACCGACGGGACGAGGAAGCCCTGCGGGCCTTCACGGTGGATTGCCTGCTGCGGGCGGCAGACGTGCGCCCTTTCCTGGAGCGTCACGAGAAGGCCCTGCTCCGCTCCCTGGTCCGATGAGCCGGCTGGCGCAACGCCTGAGCGAGCTCCGGCGGTACCTGGATCACCTCGGCCAACTGCGGGCCCGTCCGATCCCCCGGAGGCCCTGCGCAGCGACCTGTCCCTGCGGAACGACGTGGTGCACTCCCTCCTGATGGTGGCCCAGATGGTGATCGACATCGCGGGCGAGCTCTCGGCATCCCACGCCCTGTCGTTTTCCGACTACCGGGAGGCGGTGGAGAACCTGCGCCAGCTGGGCTTCCCCGGTTCCCTCGTGGACCACCTGGCGCGGTTGCCTGGCTTTCTCAGCGTGGTGCTGCACCGATACCTGAGGCTGGACGAGGAGCGGGTGTTGGGGGCCCTGGGGGAGCTGGAGCCCGTGGAGGAGTTTCTGAGTCTGGTGGCGGGAAGGCTGCAGGGGTGAGGCCGGAAGAGTTCCTCCGTCAGCTCAACCCCCAGCAGCGGGAGGCGGTCCTGCACCGCGGGGGCCCGGCCCTGGTCCTGGCCGGGGCGGGGTCCGGCAAGACCCGGGTGCTGGCGTACCGGCTCGCCTACCTGGTGCGGGTGCTGGGCGTGCCGCCCGACCGGATCCTGGCGGTCACCTTCACCAACAAGGCCGCGGAGGAGATGCGGCAGCGGGTGGCGGGCCTGGTGGGCGAACGGGTGGCGCGGGTAGTGTGGATGGGGACGTTCCACCGCACGTGCGCCCGGATCCTGCGGGCCCACGGCGACCGCATCGGCCTGCCAAAGCACTTCACCGTGTACGACGAGGACGACCAGCGTCAGGTGATGCGGGAGGCCCTGCGGAACCTGGGGGTGGACGAGCGGCGCTACCCGCCCGCGGCCGTGCTCGGGGTGGTGTCCGCGGTCAAGAACGACGGAGTGGCGTTGAGCGCATACGAAGGCCGCGCCACCTCTCCCTTCGAACGGGTGGTGGCTTCCTGCTGGCGCGAGTACCAGCGGTTGATGACCCAGCGATCCGCCCTGGACTTCGACGACCTGTTGCTGGAGACCCTGCGGCTGCTGGAGGACGTGCCCGAAATCCGGGAGCTGTACCAGGATCGCTTCCAGCACGTGCTGGTGGACGAGTACCAGGACACCAACCCCGTTCAGTTCCGGATCCTGGCGCGCTTGACGGAGCGCCACCGCAACCTGTTCGTGGTGGGCGACGTGGACCAGGCCATCTACGGGTGGCGTGGGGCGGACATCCGGAACATCCTGGAGTTCGAGCGGGATTTCCCGGAAGCCAGGGTCCTGCCCCTGGAGCAGAACTACCGGTCTACCCAGAAGATCCTCAAGGCCGCGGAGCACCTCATCCAGCAGAACCCCCGGCGCTACCCGAAGCGCCTGTGGACGGAGAACCCTCCGGGCGAGCCCGTGGTGGTGTACGCGGCCGCGGACGAGCACGACGAGGCGCGCTTTGTAGTGGAGCGGCTGCGCCGGCTGCAGGAGGAGGGTTTCCGGCTGCGGGAGTGCGCGGTGCTGTACCGGATCAACGCCATGTCCCGGCAGTTCGAGGAAGCGTTCCTCCGGGCGGGGATCCCCTACCAGGTGGTGGGGGCGGTGCGGTTCTACGAGCGGAAGGAGGTCAAGGATCTGCTGAGCTACTTGCGGGTCCTGGTAAACCCGGACGACGACTTGAGCCTGCTGCGGGCTCTGTCAACGCCCCGCCGGGGAATCGGAGAGACCACCGTGCAGCGGCTGCGGGCATTTGCCGCAGAGCGGGGCTGGAGCCTGTGGGAGGCACTCCGGAGGGCGGAAGAGATCCCGGGTCTGCCCGCGGCCGCGCGACGGGGGTTGCGGGCCTTCGTAGCCTTGGTGGAGGACCTGCGTGCTCGGGCCCCGGCCGCCCGAGCGGCGGAGCTGGTGGAGGAGGTTCTGGAGCGCAGCGGCTACCGGGCCAGCCTGGAAGAGGAGGGGACGGAGGACGCGCAGGCGCGGCTGGAGAACGTGCGGGAGCTGGTGACGGTGGCGCAAGAGTACGAGGCTTCTACGGGCGACTCGAGTCTGGCAAGCTTCCTCGAGCACCTGTCCCTGGTGACGGACGTGGACACGTACGACGACCGCGCCGACCGGGTGGCTCTGATGACCCTGCACGCGGCCAAGGGGCTGGAATTCCGGGCGGTCTTCCTGTGCGGGCTGGAAGAGGGGATCTTCCCGCACGTACGTTCGCTGGACGACCCGCGACAGCTCGAGGAGGAGCGGCGTTTGGCGTATGTGGGGATCACGCGGGCCCGGGAGCGACTCTACCTGAGCTACGGCCAGCTGCGGAGCCTGTTCGGCCGGACCACGGCGAACGTGCCTTCGCGATTTCTGGACGAGCTTCCGGAAGACGTGCTGGAGCGCGCGGAACCCGGACCCAAACCGTGGGAGGCCCAGGTTCCCGCGGCGGCGCCCCGGGCCGTGCCGCGGCTGTCCCCAGGCGACGTGGTCCGGCACCGACACTTCGGGACCGGCCGGGTCCTGGAGGTGGAGGGGGAGGGGGAGTTGGCGGTGGCCACCGTAAACTTCCAGGGTGTGGGCACCAAGCGGCTGGCGCTGGGGTATGCGCCCCTGGAGCGGGTGGACTGAAGCCAGCCCGCAGGGTCTGTTTCGGCGCCGTCGTAGTTTTTATGGAGGTAACCCGCGGCGGAGCGAAGGGGGGTGGTCCGGCGGTCGGAGGCGCTTGTGCGGGTGGCGCACTTCGGTACGTGAGGAGGGATCAGGGATGAGGAGCCGGTGGGTCACGCTGGTACTGGTAGCGTCGCTGGCCGTGCCGACGTTGGCGCTCGCGGCGCCCGCGCCGGTGGCGGGGCCGGACACGGTGGTGATCGGGACCCAGCAGGAACCTGCGGTGATCGCGCTGGCGATCTGCGACGCCTGCAACATGTTCGTGGCCACCATGGTTTCGCAGCCCATCATGCTGCCCACGGTGGAGATGACGGACGAGTGGAAGTTCCAGCCCGTGGCGGTGGAGAAGCTGCCGAGCCTCAAGGACGGCGACTGGAAGCTGCTGCCGGGCAACAAGATGCAGGTCACCTGGCGGATCCGTCGGGGGCTCCGGTGGCACGACGGGCGCAGCCTCACCGCGGAGGACTGGATCTTCGCGTGGCGGGTGAACATGAACCCGCGCTTCCCCTCCGCGGGGCGGGACGTGTCCGAGCGGGTGGAGAACATCCTGGCACCCAACCCGTACACCATGGTGGTGCAGTGGAAGAAGAAGTACGCGTTTGCGGACCTCAACGTGAACGGGGCGGGCTACCTGCCGCGGCACATCCTGGCGGCCGCGTACCAGCGGGACCCCTCCAAGCTGCCCCAGCAGCCGTGGGGGACCTCGGAGCAGACGGTCGGCACCGGGCCGTACCGCATCGTGCAGTGGCAGCGGGGCTCGTCCATCACCCTGGAGCGTTGGGACCAGTTCCCCTACGAGGCCGTGGGCGGGTCGTACCGGACCCGGGCGCAGATCCGCCGCATCGTGTTCCGGTTCGTGCCGGACACCAACACCCAGATCGCCAACGTGCTGGCCGGGTCGGTGGACGCCTTCGACGAGACGGCCATCCCCTTCGTGCAGGGTCTGGAGCTGGAGAAGCGCCTGCAGCGGGAGGGCCGGCGGGACTGGGTCCTCAAGGCGGAGCCGGGCCTGGTCTGGGAGCACATCGACCTGAACCTGGACAACGTGCACCTAAGGGACAAGCGGGTCCGGCAGGCCCTGATCTACGGGATCAACCGGGAACAGATGGTGCAGGCGCTTTTTGAGGGCAAGCAGCCGGTGGCCCACCAGGTGTTCCCGCCGAAGCACTACGGCCACAACCCGCAGGTCCGCCGGTACACCTACGACCCCGCGCGGGCGCGCCAGCTGCTGCAGGAGGCCGGCTACACCCCGGGCCCGGACGGGATCCTGCAGAAGGGGGGCCAGCGGCTGAGCCTGACCTTCATGACCACTGCGGGCAACCGGGTGCGGGAGCAGGTGCAGCAGATCATCCAGCAGCAGCTGCGGGAGATCGGGGTGGAGATCCGCATCCAGAACCAGCCGGCGCGGGTGTACTTCGGGCAGACACTGCCCAGCCGGCAGTTCGAGATGGCGATGTACGCGTGGGTGTTCGGCCCCACGGCGGACTGCGAGGGCCTGTACACAGGCGACACGCTCCCGCCCAACGGGCAGAACTACCCGGGCTGGAAGAACGACGAGGTCACCCGGATCTGCCACGCGGTGCCGGAGGAGCTGGACCAGAACCGGCGGGCCCAGATGCTGCGGCGGTTCGCGGAGATCTTCGTGGACGAAGTCCCCGTGATCCCTCTCTACTACCGGGCGGACTACACCGGGCACAAGGCCACCCTGCAGAACTGGAAGCCCACGGGGGCGGACACCCCGGTGACGTGGAACGCCACCCAGTGGCGGTGGGCCCGCTAGTTGGCCGGCGCGGAGGAGCCGGGAGGGCTGCCCGCGCAGCCTCCCGGCTCCTGCCGTGACGGACGGGCGGTGAGGGGAGTCCGCGGATGGGCGGGTACCTGGCGCGCCGCCTCCTGCAGATGATCCCCCTGGTGTTCGGGATCTCCGTCATCGTGTTCATGGTCCTGGTGATGGCGCCGGGGGACCCCGTGGACCTGCTGCTGGCCGGCAACCCCAAGGTGCGGGCGGAGGACATCCAGGCTCTGCGGAAGATCTACGGCCTGGACGACCCCCTGCACGTGCGCTACGTGAAGTGGCTCGTGAACGCTCTACGGGGCGACTTCGGCTACTCCCGAACGTACAAGGTGCCCGTGTTGCAGCTGGTGTGGGACCGGATCGGCAACTCCATGTGGCTCACCATCCCCTCGTTTCTGCTCGCGCTGGCGGTGGCGGTCCCCGTGGGGGTGATCTCGGCTTTGCGGCAGTACTCGGCCCTGGACTACGCGGCCACCTTCTTCACCTTCTTCGGAGTGTCCATCCCCGCTTTCTGGTTCGGCATCATGATGATCTACATCTTCGCGGTGGTGCTGCGGGTGCTGCCACCCGGGGGGTTCGCCACTCCGGGCGTGCCACCGGGCTGGCCGACCGTGGTGGACCGGCTGCAGTACACGGTCCTCCCGGTGGTGGTCCTGAGCCTCCTGCAGATGGCGGCGCTGACCCGGTATACCCGCAGCAGCATGCTGGAGGTGATCCGACAGGACTACGTGCGGACGGCCCGGGCGAAGGGACTCGCGGAGCGGGTGGTCATCGGCAAGCACGCCCTGCGCAACGCCATGATCCCCATCGTGACCATCCTGGCCCTGGGGATCCCCAACCTGTTCGCGGGAGCACCCCTCACGGAGACCGTGTTCGCCTGGCCCGGAATCGGTCGGCTCATCGTGGAGTCGGTGGGTGGGGGAGACTACGCCACCGCGCAGGTGGCGTTGCTGTTCCTGGCGGTCCTGGTCCTGGTGTTTAACCTGCTGGCGGACGTGGCGTACGCGCTCCTGGACCCCAGGATCCGGTACGACTGAGGCGGCCGTGCGGGGGCAGGTGTCCACGGGAAAGGCGCGCGCGGCCGTACGCCGGCCTGCGGCTGAGGAGCCGGCCCTGCGGCCCGCGGTGGGCCAGGGCTACTGGCAGATCGCGTGGAGGCGGCTGCGCCGGCACCGGCTGGCGATGGCGGGGGCGGGCGTGGTGTTCGTCCTCCTGGTGGCGGCCCTTCTGAGTCCCTGGATCGCGCCGTACCCGCCCACCCACATCGACCTGGCTAACCGCATGAGCCCGCCCTCGTGGAAGCACCCCCTGGGCACGGACGAGCTGGGCCACGATGTGCTCACGCGCCTGCTGTACGCAGGCCGCGTGTCCCTGACGGTGGGGTTCAGCGCGGCCGTGGCCTCGGCCCTTCTGGGGACCGTGGTGGGGCTGGTCTCCGGGTTCTACGGGGGCTGGCTGGACAACCTCCTGATGCGGTTTGTGGACATCATGCTCTCGGTCCCGGACCTGCCCATCCTCATCATCCTGGCACGCTACTTCGGCGGCAGCCTGGTGGGGATCGTGGCGGTGATCACCGCCTTCGGTTGGATGGGCACCGCCCGCCTGGTGAGGGGGGAGGTCCTGAGGCTGAAGCGGACGGACTTCGTGGAGGCCGCCCGGGCCCTGGGGGCTTCCAACGCCCGGATCATGTGGCGCCACCTGGTCCCCAACGCCCTGGCGCCCGTGATCGTGGCGGCGACCCTGGCGGTGGGGGGCGCCATCCTCACGGAGGCGGCCCTCTCCTACCTGGGGTTCGGGATCCAGCCGCCCACGCCGTCGTGGGGCAACATGCTGCAGAACGCCCAGGACTTTATCTGGCGGACGCCCTTGCTGGCCTTCTGGCCCGGCCTCATGATCTTCTTGACCGTGCTGTGCTTCAACTTCTTCGGGGACGGGCTGCGGGACGCTTTGGACCCGCGCCTCAGGACCTAGGAGGTGAGGGAGGGTTGTCGGAGCCGCTGCTACAGGTGCGCAACCTCCGGACGTACTTCTACACCGATGAGGGCGTGGTCAAGGCGGTGGACGGGCTGAGCTACGACCTGCGCCGGGGGGAGACCCTGGGGATCGTGGGAGAGAGCGGCAGCGGCAAGAGCGTCCACGCCCTGTCCATCATGCGGCTGATCCCCAGCCCTCCGGGCAAGATCGTGGACGGCCAGATCCTGTTCGAGGGCCAGGACCTCCTGCAGCTTTCGGAGGAGCAGATGCGGCACATCCGGGGCAACCGGATCGCCATGATCTTCCAGGAACCCATGACCTCCCTGAACCCCGTCCTGACTGTGGGCGAGCAGATCGCGGAGGCGGTGATGCTCCACCAGGGGCTGGACCGGCGCGCCGCATGGGAGCGGGCGGTGGAGATGCTGGAGCGGGTCCGCATCCCCTCCGCCCGGGAGCGGGCCCGGGACTACCCGCACCAGTTCAGCGGCGGGATGCGGCAGCGGGTGATGATCGCCATGGCCCTGTCCTGCAACCCCGCCGTCCTCATCGCGGACGAGCCCACCACGGCCCTGGACGTGACCATCCAGGCCCAGATCCTGGACCTGATGCGGGAGCTGCAGCGGGAGTTCGGCACCGCCATCATCCTCATCACCCACAACCTCGGGGTGGTAGCGGAGATGTGCGACCAGGTGGTGGTGATGTACGCAGGGCGGCCGGTGGAGCGCAGCGACGTCGTCCGGGCCTTCAAGGAGCCCAAACACCCCTACACGTGGGGGTTGCTGCACTCGGTCCCGAAGCTGTACGAGCGGGCCGAGCGGCTCATCCCCATCGAAGGGCAGCCCCCAAGCCTGATCGACCTGCCGCCGGGCTGTGCCTTCGCGCCCCGGTGCCCGTTCGCCATGGAGGTCTGCACGACCGTAGACCCCCCCGAATACCCCGTGGGGCCGGACCACACCGCGCGGTGCTACCTGTACAGCGAGCACGCCACCCCCGAGGACCGGCGCGCGGCGGAGCAGGCGGGCCTGCTCGCGAGCGCCCGGGGACTGTAGGAGGGAGGTTATGGCGGGGGACGTGATCCTCGAGGTCAGGGACCTGGTCAAGCACTTCCCCGTGACCAAAGGCTTCCTGTTCCAGCGCTCGGTGGGCGCGGTGCGGGCGGTGGACGGGGTCTCCTTCACCGTGCGGGAGGGCGAGACGTTGGGGCTGGTGGGGGAGAGCGGGTGCGGCAAGACCACCACCGGCCGGCTCATCCTGCGGCTCATGGAACCGACCTCCGGGGAGGTGATCTTCCAGGGCCACAACGTGTTCCGGCTCAACAAGGAGGAGCTCCGCCGCCTCCGGCGAGACATGCAGATCATCTTCCAGGATCCCTACTCGTCCCTGAACCCGCGCATGACGGTGGGGGACATTGTGGGCGAGCCCCTGGAGATCCACCGCCTGGCCCGGGGGCGGGAGAAGATCCGCCGGGTGCAGGAGCTCCTGGAGATTGTGGGGCTCTCCCCCTACCACGTGAACCGGTACCCGCACGAGTTCAGCGGCGGCCAGCGACAGCGCATCGGGATCGCGCGGGCCCTGGCGGTGAACCCGAAGCTGGTGATCTGCGACGAGCCCGTCTCCGCCCTGGACGTGTCCATCCAGGCTCAGGTGATCAACCTGCTGGAGGAGCTGCAGCGGGAGTTCAAGCTGACCTACATCTTCATCGCCCACGACCTGTCCGTGGTCAAGCACATCTCGGACCGCATCGCGGTGATGTACCTGGGCAAGATCGTGGAGCTGGCGCCCGCGGACGAGCTGTTCGAGAACCCCCAGCACCCCTACACGGAGGCCCTTTTGTCCGCGGTCCCCATCCCGGACCCGGAGGTGAAGCGGGAGCGCATCATCCTGCCGGGGGACGTGCCGAGCCCGGTGAACCCGCCCTCGGGCTGCCGCTTTCACACCCGTTGCATGTACGCGGTGGAGAGCTGCCGGAGGGAGGAGCCGCCTTTCGAGGAGGTGTTCCCGGGACACTGGGTGGCCTGCCCGGTGCTGCCCTTCCGTCACCAGCGCAGCCGCGCGGCGGTGGTGGCGAAGAACCGGACGGGCCAGCCGTCCGCGGGCCTCAGCGGGGCGGGGGGCTGAGGGCCGGGCACCGGACGAACACGAAGGTCCGCAGGGGCCGTTCGGAGCTCGGGTAGACCAGGTCAGGCAGCTGTTGGGGCCGGTGGCACCACCAGTCGTAGCGCTGGGCAGGGGCCGAGGCCGCGTCGTGTACGAGCAGGGCTGGCCGGCCCACGTAGGCCCGGAGCGGGCTCCACTGGTCGAAGGTGTGGGGGCCGGGCAACACCGCCACCGGGTAGCGCTCCCGCAGCGCGTAGCTGAGCTGGCCTGCGTTCTGGTAGGTGGTGGTGACCACCACGGCGCCTGCCGGCGCGCGCCGGACCACCTCCGCGGCTACACGGTCCCACCCCCGCTGGTCCGCGAGGATCCCAGGGTCCCAGAGCGTGACCACCGCCAGCGCCACCACCGCGGCAGACTGCAGCGCGCCCACCGCGGAGGCCACCGATCTCCACCGAGCCGCCCGAGGTCCTTCCCAGGCGGCGAGAGCGGGCACCCCCAGGAGGGCCACGGGCGCGATGTAGTGGGGTTTGAACTTGCCCAGCACGGCGGCGGCCAGGGCCGCCAGCAGGGTGGGCAGGCACAGGGTCCGGAGGAAACGGTCCGCGGGGCCGGTGTTGCGCCAGGGCGCGACCAGCACCAGCACGCCCAGGACAGGCGACAGGTACAGCAGCACAGCGCCCAGGGATAGGAGGAGGTTCACCGCGGGTGGTGCCTGGACCCAGGCCCCGCGTTCCCACACGAACCGGAACGCGCTCCAGCCGTTCTGCGCGTTCCACAGCAGGTTGGGCAGGAACACCAAAAAGGCCAGGGCCGCGGCCCCGTAGGGCTCGGGCCGACCGCGCACGGTGCGGTCCCCGGCCACCAGGGCGGCCAGCGCGGGAAGCAGGAAGGCCATGCTGTACTTGCTCTGGAGCCCCAGCCCCACGGAAACCCCGAGCAGCCACCATGCCCTCTGCTGGCCGCGCAGGGCGCGCCACGCAGCCCATGCGGACAGCGCCCACAAGAACGTGAAGGGCGCGTCCGGCGAGACCAAAAACCCTCCTGCCACGAACACCGGGATGCTGTGGAACAGCTGCTGGCTGCGGTGTGCCGCCCCAGCGCCGTACAGCTCACGGGTCAGCCGGAACACCACCCACGCGGTGGCGGCCGCCAGCAGGAAGCTCGGGACCCGCATCGCCCACGGTGCGTCTCCCAGAGGCCCCGTGGCGCTCGCCACCAGCAGCGCCACCGCGGGCGGGTGGTCCAGGTAGCCCCACTGCAGGTGGCGGGACCAGGTCCAGTAGTAGGCCTCGTCGTCCAGGACCGGGAGGCTCAGCATCACCACCAGGCGCGCGACGGAGGCGACGCCCAGCCAGGGCCACGGGAAGCTGGGGGGATCCCTCCGATCCCGGCAGGACGGGTTTGTCAAGATTGTGTCGCCCACAACCCGCGAGTATAATGCACGCGACCCGGAACGTGCCTGCCGGGCGCGGCGCCGGGGACGACGGACAGGGCGGTCTGGACAGGCCACCCGAGGCGGGGATGGAGCCAGAGGTCACCCGGGAATCGGTGCAAGCGCTGCCCAAGGCAGAGCTGCACGTCCACCTGGAGACGTCCCTGCGGCTGCGGCGGCTGGCGGAGGAGCTGCAGGCGCCCAGCCTCGTGGAGCCCTACCTCGTGAGCGACCCCAAACGTCACGTGGGCTACGACCGTCTGCGACGGTTGCGGTACCTGGGGCGCGCGGGGAAGATCCCTGACAGCCTGTACACGCATCGGAACGTGGCCCGCATCACCTACGAGCTGCTCCGGGAGGCGGCCCAGGACAACGTCCGGTACGTGGAGATCCGGGTGGGTGGCCGCCGGGGCTTCGCCCTCCTGGGGATCCGGGGCATGCTGGAGGCCATGGCCGAGGGCCGGGCCCGGGCGCAAGAGGAGTTCGGGATCCGCTGTGGGTTCCTGGTGACCCTGGTGCGGGAGCGGGGCCCGGAGCACGCCCTGGAGGTGGCGGAGATCGCCGCCTCCTGCGTGGAGTGCGGCGTCGTGGGGCTGGACCTGGCCGGGGACGAGGCCAACTTCCCGCCCGCCCTGTTTTCCCGGGCGTGCGAGGTGGCGCGGGAGGCGGGGCTGGGGATCACGGTGCACGCGGGCGAGTTCTCCGGGCCCGCCTCCGTGTGGACCGCCATCTACCAGCTGGGTGCCACCCGGATCGGCCACGGCTTCCGGGCGGTGGAGGATCCCGAGCTGCTGGCGTACCTGCGGGAGCACCGGATCACCCTGGAGATCTGCCCGACCAGCAACATCCGGCTGGGGCTGGTGCCCAGCTGGAAGGAGCACCCGCTGCGGGCGCTGTACGACGCGGGGGTTCGGGTCACCCTCAACAGTGACGACCCCCTGTTGCTGCGCACCAACCTGACCACGGAAATGTACTGCGCCGCCAGGGAGCTGCACTTCACCCTGGACGACCTGCGCACCATGGTCCGCTACGCGGCGGAAGGCGCCTTCGACGCGCGGGCTGCCGCCGACGCGCTGGCGGTGGCCGCAGGCTGATCCCCACGGCCCTTATAGAGGCTTTGCGACAGCTGCCGCTCTGCCTATAATGATGACTGACCAGTCGGTCACTGAGGCCAGAGGTAAGGCTGTGGCTGGGAGCCCGCAAGCTGCGGAGGCTACCGCGGTCCGGTCCAGGGAAGTCCGGAAGGAGCACACACGGGCGCGCATCCTGGAGGCCGCCCGAAGGGCCTTTGCAGCCCGCGGTTACCACGGGACCCTGATGGACGACGTGGCGCGTGAGGCGGGCCTGTCCAAGGGGGCCCTGTACGTGCACTTCTCCAGCAAGGAGGACCTTTTCCTGGCGCTGCTGGATGAGGCCGCCGCCACCCTGGTGGAACGCCTGACCGAGGCCATCGCGAGGGCCCACGGGGGTAGGGCGAAGGTGGCCGCGGCTCTGGAGGCGGCGCTTGTAGCGTTTGAGGACAACGAGGACCTGACCCGGCTGTTCCTGGTGGAGTCCGCGGGCGCGGGCCCGCGCGTGGACGACCGCCGCTGGCAGCTGCGGACGGCTTTGACGGGGATGGTGCGTGCCCACCTGGACCAGGCGGTGGCGGACGGAGACCTTCCGCCGCAGGACACAGGGCTTGCCGCGGCCGTCTGGATGGGGGCGGTGAGCGAGGTGGTGATGGGTTGGCTCCACGACCGGTCCCGTTCCCTGCGGGAAGTGGTCCCGGAGCTCGCGGCGCTGCTGCTCCGATCCGTGGGGTTCCGCGATGCCTAGACACGCCAGCGTTGCCGCGGACCTGTCCTGCAGGCTGGTGCAGCTGGCGCAGAGAGCCCGCGGCCTAGCCCGGCGTTGGGGGTCTCCGGTGCTGGTGTGGACGGGTGAGGCCCGCCAGTCTCCGGGGAGGCAGTGGTCGTTGCAGCCCGGCGGTTGGGTCTGGCGAAAGCCCGAACTCGGGGTTTCCGCCTGGGCTGCTGGCGCGGCTTGGGCGTACCCGTTGGTGGGACCGTCGCGGTGGCAGGACGCCGCGGACGCGTGGAGGCGCTTCGCCCCGCGGGTTTTGGCCGAAGGGCCCACGAGGCCGGTGGCCTTTGCGGGCTTTGCCTTCGACGAGGGGGGAAGTCCAGGGCCGTGGGTAGGTTTCCCGGACGGCGTGCTGGTGGTCCCGAGAGTGTTGCGCGTAAGCGTCCGCGGGGCGGAGTACGTGGCCCTCAGCTGCCTCGTGACGCCGGAGGGTGGGGAGGAACAGGTAGACCGGACGATCCACGCACTGGAGTCCGTCCGGGAGGTGTCCGGGGGCACTAGCGGGCGGGGCGAGGTCGTCCGGGCTCTCCCAGGTGAGCAGGACTGGAAGACCCAGGTACTGGAGGCGGAAGCTGCCTGTCGCTCGGGCGAGCTGCAGAAGGTGGTCCTGGCCCGGTGCGTGGAGGTGGCCACCTCGGTAACGCCCGACGGGGTCCTGCAGGTGCTTTCCGAGCGCTACCCCACCTGCACGGTGTTCGCCGTAGCCCGCGAGGGTGCGGTGTTCCTGGGCGCCACACCGGAGACTCTGGTGCGCGTGAAGCGGGGCCGGGTGTGGACCCAGGCCCTGGCAGGCACGGCGCCGCGGGGAAATGACCCTGACGAGGACGCGGTGCTTCGAAGGCAGCTCGCCTCCAGCTCCAAGGAGGCGCGGGAGCACGAGCTGGTGGTGGCCCACGTCCGCGAGGCGCTCTCTTCCGTGTGTGCGCGGGTGGTGCAGGGCCCGCGGGAGGTGGTGACGCTGCCCAACGTGCACCACCTGCGGACGCGCTTTTCTGGCCGGCTCGCGGCCGACTCGACGGTGCTGGAAGTGGCCGGGCGTCTGCACCCCACGCCCGCGGTGGCGGGCCTTCCGGTGGGGAGAGCCCGTGAGTGGATCCGCACTCGCGAGTCGGTGCCCCGGGGCTGGTACGCCGGAGTCGTCGGGTGGGTGGACGCTTCGGGCGACGGAGAGCTGGCGGTGGCCATCCGCTGCGGGTTGCTGCGGGGCGGATGGGCCTGGGTGTTCTCCGGCTGCGGGGTGGTGGCCGGCGCGGACCCGGAGCGCGAGTACCGGGAGTCCCAGCTCAAGCTGCGGCCCGTGATGGAGGCCTTCGGGGTCCGGGAGCCGTGAGGGAACCCGAGAACGCCAGCTACGCCTTCTGCGGGGCCCTGGTGGACGAGCTCTGGCGGTGCGGGGTGCGAGAGCTGTGTCTTTGCCCGGGCTCCCGGTCCGCTCCTCTGGCCCTCAGCGCCTTCCGGCACCCCGGCCTGCGCACGTGGACGTTGCTGGACGAACGCGGGGCCGGCTACTTCGCCGCGGGCGCCGCGCGGGCCTCGCGGCGCCCGGTGGCGGTGCTGACGACGTCGGGGACGGCCGCGGCGAACCTGCTGCCCGCGGTGGTGGAGGCGTACTTCTCGGGCCTGCCCCTGGTGGTGCTGACTGCGGACCGGCCCCACGAGCTGCGGGATTTCGGCGCCCTGCAGACGGTGGACCAGGTCCGCCTGTTCGGCAGGCACGTGAAGTGGTCCGTGGACCTGCCCCTGCCGGAGGCGGACGAACGGGGCCTGCGGTTCGCCCGCAGTCTCGCCTGCCGGGCCGTGTGGGAGGCGTGCACGCCGCCATCGGGCCCCGTGCACCTCAACGTCCCCCTGAGGGAGCCCCTGGTGCCCGTGCCGGGCGAGAGGCCGCGGACGTCCCCGGAGGCCCTGCGGGGCCGTCCTTCCGCCGCGCCCTACACCGCGTGGACGGCCTCCGCCCCAGAGCCCTGCGAGGAACACGTGGGCGAGCTGGTGGAGCGACTGGCCACGTGCGAGCGGGGCCTGGTGGTGTGTGGGCCCCTGGACTGCCCGGGCTTCCCGCAAGCGGTGGCGGAGCTGGCCCGCGCGCTGGCTTACCCGGTGCTCGCGGACGCCCTCTCGCAGCTGCGGGCCGGCCCCCACGACCGGTCGCAGGTAGTGGACTGCTACGAGGCCCTGCTGCGCGTGCCGGGTCTAGTCTGGGAGCTGAAGCCGGACGTGGTGGTGCGGTTCGGTGCCACCCCCACCTCGCGCTTCCTGCAGGCCTACCTGGCGGCACACCCCGACGCGTTTCACGTGCTTGTGCACGGCGGCGGGGCGTGGCCGGACCCGGACCACCTGGCGCACCGGGTGGTGGCCGCGGACCCTGCAGCCCTGTGCCGTCGCCTGCGGGAGCGCGTGCGACCCCGAACTCCCGCAGACTGGTGGTGGACCTGGCACCGGCTCCGGGAGGTGGCGCGGGAAGCGCTACAGCGTTTCCTCGCCACCGTGGAGGAGCCCTTCGAAGGCCGGGTGTTCTTCGAGCTGGAGAAGCTCGTGCCGGACCCCTGCGTGGTGTTCGTGGGCAACAGCATGCCCGTCCGCGACCTGGAGGCGTTCTTCCCGTCCACTCCCAAGCACGTGTGGATGCTGGCCAACCGGGGGGCCAGCGGCATCGACGGAGTGGTAAGCAGCGCCCTGGGGGTGGCGGCGGTAAGCGGGCGTCCGGTGGTCTTGGTGCTGGGAGACCTGTCCCTGTACCACGACCTCAACGGGCTGCTGGCGGCTCGTCGGTTTGGTCTGGACCTGCTGGTGGTGCTGCTGAACAACGACGGCGGGGGGATCTTCTCCTTCCTGCCCCAGGCGGAGCACGGGGAGGGGTTCGAGGAGCTGTTCGGAACGCCCCACGGCCTGGACTTCCGGCCCGCGGTGGAGATGTTCGGGGGGCACTACCGGCGGGCGGCCGACTGGGAGGAGTTCCGGGCCGCGGTGCGGGAGGGGCTGCGGGCCGGCGGGTTGCAGGTGGTGGAGGTGCGGACGGACCGGCGCCGCAACGTGGAGCTGCACCACCTGGCATGGGCTGCGGTCCGGGCGGCGGTGGAAGGAGCTGAAAGCGAACGCCAGCGGAGGTGAGAGCGTGCGCATCGTCTGGCACCGGGTGCGGGACTACACGGACATCGTGTACGAACACGGGGCGGAGGACGCGGCGGGGATCGCGAAGATCACCATCAACCGTCCGGAGGTGCGCAACGCCTTCCGGCCGGAAACGGTCATGGAGATGATCGACGCCTTCAGCCACGCGCGGGACGACGCCTCCGTGGGCGTGGTGCTGCTCACGGGGGCCGGCCGGGAGGCGTTCTGCTCCGGCGGGGACCAGCGGGTGCGGGGCCACGGGGGTTACGTGGGGCAGGATCGCATCCCGCGGCTCAACGTGCTGGATCTGCAGCGCCTGATCCGCGTCCTGCCCAAGCCCGTGATCGCCCTGGTGGCCGGGTACGCCATCGGGGGCGGTAACGTGCTGGCCACGGTGTGCGACCTTACCATCGCCGCGGACAACGCCATCTTCGGCCAGACGGGTCCCAAGGTGGGCAGTTTCGACGCCGGGTACGGGTCCACGTACCTGGCTCGCATCGTGGGCCACAAGAAGGCTCGGGAGATCTGGTACCTGTGCCGGCAGTACACGGCCCAGCAGGCGCTGGAGATGGGGCTGGTGAACGCGGTGGTGCCGGTGGACCAGCTGGAGGAGGAGGGCGTGCGCTGGGCCCGGGAGATCCTGGAGAAAAGCCCCCTCGCCATCCGGTTGCTGAAGGCGGCCTTCAACGCGGATACGGACGGCCTCGCAGGGCTCCAGCAGCTGGGCGGGGACGCCACGTTGCTGTACTACCTCACGGACGAGGCCAAGGAGGGCCGGAATGCCTTCCTGGAGAAGCGCAAACCCGACTTCTCCAAGTTCCCCCGCTTCCCCTGAGGCGCGGCGTCCCCTCGCGGGCTGGCGGGTCTGGTGGCTGGCAGCCCGGCCCGCCACCCTGCCTGCCGCCGTGGCCCCCGTGGTGGTGGGAAGCGCCACCGCGGCAAGCGCGGCGAGCTTCTATCTGCCCGCGGCCGCGGCCTCCCTCGCGGTGGCCCTGCTGGTTCAGGTGGGTACCAACCTGGCCAATGACGCCCACGACTACCTGCACGGAGCCGACCGGCTGCCGCGGCGGGGGCCGGTCCGGGTGACCGCGGAGGGGCTGCTCACGCCGGGACAGGTGCTGCGGGGCGCCGCGGTGGCCTTCGGCCTGGCGTGTGTGGCGGGTCTGTACCTGGTGTGGTTGCGGGGCTGGCACCTGGTGCCGGTGGGCCTGAGCTGCGTGGTCGCGGGGCTGGCCTACACCTGGGGACCCCGTTTCGGCTACCGGGGGCTCGGAGACCTTTTCGTGTTCGTGTTCTTCGGGCTGGTGGCGGTGGCGGGGACCGACTACGTGCAGACCGGCACGTGGCGGGCGCAGGCCGTGTGGGCGGCAGTGCCGGTGGGGCTCACATGCACGTCCATCCTCGTGGTGAACAACCTGCGGGACATCCCTACAGACCGGGCCGCGGGCAAGCGCACCCTGGCCGTGCGGCTGGGGCCGGTGGGCAGCCGGGTGGAGTACAGCCTGTGCTGGCTGGCGGCGCTGGCGTGGCCGCTGGTGGTGCGGGGCCAGCTGGGGAGCGGCTTCTGGCTCCCCTGGCTCATTGCACCCTCCGCCGCGCGCACGGTGCGGTGGGTGTGGGTCCACGACGACGGTCCGTCCCTCAACCGCGCGCTGCGGGACACCGCACGGCTGCACCTCCTGTACGGCGTCCTGCTGGCTGCAGCCTACCTGGTATGAAGGTCCCGGACCCGGTGGCGTACTGGGCCGGTTCGGAGCCGGGGCGGCCCGCGGTGCGCTGGGCCGGGGGGGTTCTGAGCTATGGCGAGCTCGATCGCCGGCAGCGGGCGGTGGCGTGCAGGCTGGCCGGGCTGGGGGTGACCAAGGGCGCGCGGGTGGCCCTGCTGCTGCGCAATGGTGTCCCGTTCGTGGTCCTGGTGGGCGCCCTGGCGCGGCTCGGGGCGGTGTGCGTGCCGCTCCACGTGCGGCTTGCGGGCCCGGAGCTGCGCTGGCGCCTGGAGGACTGCGCGCCCCAGCTGATGGTCACGGAGCCGGAGTTGCAGGACCTGGCGGCAGAGGCCGGCTGGAAGCAGACCGTCTGCGTGGATCCCGAGCACCCCGAACTCCTCCCAGATGCCCGTCCTGAGCCCGTCCGGCTGCAGGACCGCTACCCTGGGGCCGCGGTCCAGGGCATCCTGTACACCTCCGCCACCACCGGCGAACCGAAGGGAGCCCAGCTCACCTTCGCCAACCACTTCTGGAACGCGGTGGCCAGCAACCTGCACCTGGGCTGCGGCCCGGAAGCAGGATGGCTGCTGGTCCTGCCCCTGTACCACGTGGGCGGGCTCGCGGTGCTGTGGCGGGCCGCGCTTTCGGGCTCGGTGGTGGTGCTGCACGACCGCTTCGACCCGGACGCCTTCAACCACGAGGTGGATCTCGGGGTAGCGTACACCTCCCTGGTCCCCACCATGCTGGAGCGGGTCCTCCAATCACGGGCAGCCAGGCCGGTGCCCGGCACCCTGCGCGCGGTGCTGCTGGGAGGCGGGCCCGTGCCGCCAGAGCTGGTGGTGCAGGCAGCGCGCCGCGGCTGGCCCGTGGCGCCCACTTACGGCCTTACGGAGGCCGCGTCACAGGTGGCGACCCTGCATCCGGCCGTGGCGCTGCACCGGCCCGACTCGGCGGGCCGTCCCCTTCTGGGCCTGGAGGTGCGGGCGGGCCGATCCGCCCAGGAGCCAGGGGAAATCCTGGTGCGGGGACCCACGGTCATGAAGGGCTACTTCCGCAGGCCCGAGGCCACCGCGAGGACGCTCCGGGGAGGATGGCTGCACACGGGGGATGTCGGCTACGTGGACCCAGAGGGCCACCTCCACGTGTTGGACCGGCGGGAGGACCTGATCGTGACGGGAGGGGAGAACGTGTACCCCGCGGAGGTGGAGGCAGTGCTGCGCGCCCACCCCGCGGTGGCAGAAGCCGCGGTGGTGGGGGTGCCGGACCCCCGGTGGGGGCAGCAGGTGGTGGGCTTCGTGAGCGTCAGGCCAGGGATGGCGGCCGAGCCCCAGGAGCTCGTGAGCTTCTGCCGGGCGCGCCTGGCCGGTTTCAAAGTCCCGCGCCGGGTGTGGATCATCGACCGGCTGCCTCGGGCGGGACTGGACAAGGTGAGCCGCAGGCGCCTGCGGGAGCTCGCAGCGCAGCTGCTGGCGGACGAGAGGGCTTGCTGCTGACCGTGGTAAACTGGCCCCGTACGTCCTGCTTCGCAAAAGAGACCCCGAAAGGAGCGATAGCCATGCCGGAGATCACGCGCACGGCGAGCGCCGTCTGGACCGGGGACCTCCGCGCGGGGACGGGGCAGGTTTCCACGCCCAGCGGAGCCCTCCGGGACACCCCGGTCACGTACGTGTCCCGGTTTGAGTCAGGCGAGGGGAGCAACCCCGAAGAACTCATCGCCGCGGCCCATGCGGCCTGCTTCAGCATGGCGCTGGCCGGCCGCCTGACCCGGGAAGGTACCCCGCCGGAGCGCGTGGAGACCCGTGCCACGGTGACCCTGCAGCTGGGGGAGGCAGGCGCCAGGATCACGAAAGTGCACCTCGAGACCCGAGCGCGGGTCCCCGGCATCGACGAGGCCAGGTTCCGAGAGGTGGCGGAGGGTGCCAAGGACGGCTGCCCCGTCTCCCAGCTCCTCAAGCCGGGGCTGGAGGCCCTGACCCTGGACGCACAACTGACCCCGTAACTGGGGCGTTTGACGGGCCCAGCAGGCGGCCCTAGAATGGGTTGTGGTTGTTGAGTGAAAACGTCAAGAATTTTAGGACCACCGAAAACGACGGAGGGAGCATGAACGAGCGCGCGCCGGACCTGGTGATCCGGAACCTGCGGGCCAAGGTGGAGGACCTGGACCGGGAGATCCTCAAGGGGGTCAACCTGGAGGTCCGAAAGGGAGAGATCCACGCCATCATGGGCCCCAACGGGTCAGGCAAGTCCACCCTGGCCAATGTCCTCATGGGGAACCCCTTCTACGTGATCACAGGAGGCGAAGTCCTGTACAAGGGTCGGGACCTCCTGGAGATGAGCCCCGACGAGCGGGCGAGGGAAGGCCTGTTCATCGCCTTCCAGTACCCGGTGGCCATCCCCGGGGTCAACTTCGCCTCCTTCCTGCGGACGGCCCTTTCCGCCCGGCGGGGCTACCAGAACGAGCTCATCCCGGTGGCGGAGTTCCAGAAGATCCTCCGGGAGAAGCTGGACCTGCTGAAGCTGGACCCCAGCATCGTGACCCGCTACGTGAACGAGGGCTTCAGCGGCGGGGAGAAGAAGCGGGCGGAGATCTTGCAGATGGCCGTGCTGGAGCCGGAGATGGCCATCCTGGACGAGACGGACTCGGGGCTTGACATCGACGCGGTGAAGGTGGTGGCGGAGAACGTCAACCAGCTGTTCGACAAGGCGGCAGGCAACCTGGGTATCGTCCTCATTACCCACTACTCTCGAATCCTGCAGTACATCCGCCCGCACCACGTGCACGTGATGCTGGACGGGCGGATCGTGATCTCGGGCGGCCCGGAGCTGGCGGAGGAGCTGGAGCAGACCGGCTACGAGGGTCTGCAGGCCCAGTTCGCGGAGGTGGCGGCCGCGACTCCGGGCGACCAGCCGGTCCGGCGCGCGGGCAAGGTGTTCTGGGTGGCGCACTGACTGAAGGGAGGTGGACGATGGCGACCGCCAATCCCCTGGGCATCGACCTGGACCAGTACCAGTGGGGCTTCCGCATGCCCGAGAACTACGTGTTCAAGTCCCGCAAGGGCTTGAGCCGGGAGGTGGTGGAGGAGATCTCTTACCTGAAGGGCGAGCCGGACTGGATGCGGGCGTTCCGGCTGCACAGCCTGGAAGTGTTCTTCAAGAAGCCCCTGCCCACCTGGGGCCCGGACCTGTCCGTCATCGACTTCGATGACATCTACTACTACATCAAGCCCACGGACCGCCAAGCGCGCAGCTGGGACGAGCTCCCCCAGGAGATCCGGGACACCTACGAGCGGCTGGGGATCCCGGAGGCGGAGCGGAAGTTTCTGGCCGGGGTGGGTGCCCAGTACGAGAGCGAGGTCGTTTACCACAGCCTGAAGGAGGAGTGGGAGAAGCTCGGGGTCATCTTCGTGGACACGGACACCGCGGTGAAGCAGTACCCGGACTTGGTCCGGGAGTACTTCGGCACCGTGGTCCCGCCCGAGGACAACAAGTTCGCCGCCCTGAACTCCGCGGTGTGGTCTGGGGGGTCCTTCATCTACGTGCCCGAGGGGGTCAAGGTGGAGATCCCCCTCCAGGCGTACTTCCGGATCAACGCGGAGAACGTGGGCCAGTTCGAGCGGACCCTCATCATCGTGGAGCCCGGCGCCTACGTGCACTACGTGGAAGGCTGCACGGCGCCCATCTACACCACCGACTCCCTCCACAGCGCGGTGGTGGAGATCATCGTGAAGGAGGGCGCCCGCTGCCGGTACACCACCATCCAGAACTGGTCGAAGAACGTGTACAACCTGGTCACCAAGCGCGCGGTGGCTTACCGGGACGCCACCATGGAGTGGGTGGACGGCAATCTGGGCTCCAAGATCACGATGAAGTACCCGAGCGTGTACCTGGTGGAGCCGGGGGCGAAGGCAGAGATCCTGTCGGTGGCCTTCGCGGGCGCCGGACAGCACCAGGACCCGGGCGGGAAGGTCATCCACGCGGCCCCCTACACCCAGTCGTCCATCGTGAGCAAGTCCATCAGCAAGGACGGCGGCCGGGCCGGGTACCGGGGTCTGGTGAAGGTGTACAAGGGCGCCCGGGGGAGCAAGTGCGCGGTGCGGTGCGACGCTCTGATCCTGGACGACCGCTCCCGGTCGGACACCTACCCCACCATGGAGATCGACGAGGAGGACGTACAGATCACCCACGAGGCGACGGTGTCCAAGGTGAGCGACGAGCAGCTCTTTTACCTGATGAGCCGGGGGATCCAGGAGGACGAGGCGATGAACATGATCGTGCGGGGGTTCATCGAACCCATCGCCAAGGAGCTGCCCCTGGAGTACGCGGTGGAACTGAACCGGTTGATCGCCCTCGAGATGGAGGGGTCCGTAGGCTAGCAGGAGGCTGAGCGGAGGACGCGGAGGTGCGGGAGGCATTCGACCGAGCGACAGTCGACCGGCTGGCGGAGCTGTGGCAGGGCCCGGAGTGGCTGCGGCAGCGGCGGCAGCAGGCGTGGGAGCTGTTCCGATCCCTGCCGCTCCCCCCAAGCACCCACGAAGCGTGGCGGCGGACTCCCCCGGAACGGCTGGCCTGGGACGGTCTCGGGCCGGTGTTGCAGGAACGGGGCGACGAGGTGGCCCAGCAGGGCCTGGAGGGCCTGCGGGGGGACGGGCCGGCCCTGGCCCTGCACAACGGAGCTGTCGCGGGGTCCTGGGGTGCGGAACGGCTGCGGCAGGCGGGCGTGGTGTTCTGCGACCTGCGCACCGCGGCCCGGGAGTGGCCGGATCTTTTGGAACCGTTCCTCTTCCGGGCGGGCCTGCGGGCGGAGGAGAACGCCTTCACCGCGCAGCACGTGGCGTTTGCCACCGGGGGGGTGTTCCTGTACGTCCCTGCGGGGGTGGAGCTGGAGGAACCGCTGGTGGTGGCGGACTGGGTGGACGGGGAGGGTCTGGTGGCTCCCCACACCCTGGTGGTCCTGGAGCCCCGCAGCCGGGCGACCCTGGTCCAGCGCCGGACGGGCCCGGGCACCGGACTGGTAAATCTGGGCGTGGAGCTGGTGGTGCGGGACGGAGCCCAACTGGGCTACGCGCAGCTGCAGGACCTACGCGGGCCGGTGCGCGAGTTCGGGGTGGTCCGGGCCCGGGTGGGCCGGGACGCCACCGTCCGGACCCTGGTGGCGTCGTTCGGCGCGTCCGTGGAGAAGCTGTTCGTGGAGTCGGTTCTGGACTCCCCCGGGGGGTCCTCGGAGATGCTGGGGGCGTTTTTCGCGGACGACGCCCAGCACTACGACGTCCACACCCTGCAGGAGCACCAGGCGCCCCACACCGCCAGCGACCTGCTGTACAAGGTCGCCCTGCTGGGCTCCGCGCGGTCGGTGTTCGCGGGGCTCATCCGGGTCCACCCGGGCGCGCAGAAGACCAACGCCTTCCAGTCCAACCGGAACCTGTTGCTGTCCCCGGACGCCCGGGCGGACAGCAAGCCGGAGCTGGAGATTATGGCCAACGACCTGCGGTGCACCCACGGGTCCGCGGTCAGCCGGCTGGAGGAACCCCACCTGTTCTACCTGCAGACCCGAGGGCTCACGCGGCAGCAGGCGGTGCACATGATCGTGGAGGGTTTCTTCTCGGAGGTACTGGATCGCCTGCCGGTGGAGCGCGTACGGTGGTGGCTGGAGCAGAAGGTGGCGGAGAAGATGGGCGCGGAAGCTCCCCTGGGTCGGGTGGCGGCCCTGCGGGGGCTGCTGGAGGAGGTGGCCCAGAGGCGGTGAGCGGGTTCGTGGCGGTGGCCAGGGTAGAGGACATCCCGGAGCGCAGGGGCCGGGCGTTCGACGTGGCGGGCAGGCGGATCGCGGTGTTCAACCTGGGGGGTCGGTTCTACGCCATCGACGACACGTGCACCCACGAGGAGGCGTCGCTTTCAGACGGACCGGTCATGGGGGAGATGGCCGTCTGCCCCCGCCACGGGTCGCGGTTCCACATCCCCACGGGGCAGGTGCGTTCGCTGCCCGCAGTGCACAACGTGGCGACGTACGCAGTGAAGGTGGAGGACGGCGTGGTCTACGTGGACCCCACGCCCAGGGTCCACGCGGGCCGGATCCACGGCGGGGCCTGACCGGGCCAGGGAGGAGGGGACGGTGCCCATTCCCTTGGACGTCCGAGCGGACTTCCCCCTCCTCCAGCGATCCGTGGACGGAAAGCCCCTCGTCTACCTGGACAGCGCGGCCACCTCCCAGAAGCCCCGGGCAGTCCTGGAGGCCCTGCAGCGGTACTACGAGGAGTACAACGCCAACGTGCACCGGGGCCTGTACCGTATCGCGGAGCGGGCCACCCTGGCCTACGAGGAGGCACGGGCCAAGGTGGCGGCCTTTGTGGGAGCCCGACCGGAGGAACTGGTCTTCACCCGGGGGACCACGGAGGCCATCAACCTAGTGGCCTACGCCTGGGGGGACGCGTTCGTCCGGGCGGGGGACGAGGTGCTGGTCACGGAGATGGAGCACCACAGCAACCTGGTGCCCTGGCAGTTGCTGGCCCAGCGGCGTGGAGCCCGGCTGCGGGTCCTGAGGGTCAGGCCGGAGGACGGAACCCTGGACCTGGACGCCCTGGACCGTCTGCTCACGGAACGCACCCGCATCGTAGCTGTGGCGCACCAGTCCAACGTGGTGGGGACCATCAACCCGGTCCGCTACATCTCGGAGCGCGCCCACGCCGTGGGGGCGGTGGTGGTGGTGGACGGCGCCCAGAGCGTGCCCCACATGCCCGTGCGGGTGGGCGAGCTGGGCTGTGACTTCCTGGCCTTCTCCGGACACAAGATGTGCGGTCCGACAGGCATCGGGGCCCTCTGGGGCCGCCGAGAGCTGCTGGAGGCCATGCCCCCCTTCCACGGGGGCGGGGAGATGATCGAGCGGGTGGAGTTGGAGCACTCCACCTACAAGGACCCCCCTCACCGGTTCGAGGCGGGCACCCCCAACATCGCGGACGCCATCGCCCTGGGCGTGGCGGTGGAATACTTGCGGGCGCTCGGAATGGAGGCGGTGCGGGAGCACGAGAAGGCCTTGGTCCGCTACGCCATGGCCCAGCTGGCGGAAGTCCGCGGCGTCCGGCTGTACGGGCCGAAGGACCCGGAGCTGCGCGGCGGCGCGCTGGCCTTCACCCTGGAGGGGGTCCACCCCCACGACGTGGCGCAGGTGCTGGACGAACAGGGAGTGTGTGTGCGGGCCGGACACCACTGCGCCCAGCCCCTGCACCGCGCCCTGGGCCTGACCGCCACCGCACGGGCCAGCGTGTACCTGTACAATACCCCTGAGGACATCGACGCCCTGGTGCGGGGCCTGGAACGCGTGCGGGCCTTCTTCGGGCTGTCCGGCTGAGTCCCGGAGCGTCGGATGCTGCAGGACCTTTACCGCGAGATCATCCTGGACCACTACGCCCACCCCAGGAACCGCGGGAAGCTGGAGGGAGCGGACATCGCGGTGGAGGGGGTCAACCCCTCCTGCGGGGACGAGATCAGCCTGTACGCCCGGGTCCGGGACGGTCGGCTGGAGGAGGTGCGCTTCGAGGGCCGCGGGTGCTCCATCAGCCAAGCGTCCGCCTCCATGATGACGGAGGCGGTGAAGGGCAAGAGCCTGGACGCCGCCCACGAGCTGGCGGAGGAGTTCAAGGCCATGATGCACGGGCAGGTGCCCGACGAGGGGCGCCTGGGCGACCTGGTGGCCCTGCAGGGCGTCCGCCGGTTCCCCGTGCGGATCAAGTGCGCCACCCTGGCGTGGGTGGCGCTCCAGCAGGGATTGCGGGAGTACGCGGCCGGCCGTCCGGCGCGGGTTGTGGCCTCCAGCGAGGACGAGCTGTAACCTCGCGGCTCCGCGCTCCGCTACACTGGAGGCACTGTGGTTCGCCGTTTGCCCTGGCTGGTGCTGGCGGGGCTGTTGGTGGTGCTGGCCGGACTGGCCCTGCGGCCCCGCGAGGGCCCCGTGGCGGGCAAAGCTCCTGCGGGCAGGCTCCCCACAGCTCCCAGCTTCATCCTGGACACCCTGGACGGTGAGAAACTCGACCTTGCGCAGCTGCGGGGCAAGCCGGTGGTCCTGAACTTCTGGGCCTCGTGGTGCGCGCCCTGCCGTTCCGAGATGCCGGTGCTGGTGCGGTCCTGGCAGCACCACGGACAGGCCGTGCACTTCGTCGGGGTGAACGTGCTGGATGACCCGGACGAGGCGCGGCGGTTCGTGCGGGAGTTGCGGATCCCCTTCCCGTCCGTGCACGACCCTAACGGCGACACCCTCCGGTGGTTCCGGGTGCTGGGCCTACCCACGACGGTGTTCGTGAGCCGCCAGGGTGGGATGGCCGGCGTGCACGCGGGGCCCTTCCTGGGGCCGGAGGGGGAGCGGGCGCTGGAGCGGGCGGTCCGGGAGGTGCTGGCGCGGTGAGGGTGCTCCGTCTGGTGCCGACGGACGCCCCGGCGCGGGGCGGCCGCGCCCGGTCCGTGGCGGCCCTTCAGATCGCCGCCGTCGTGCTGCTCGCGCTCATGGGGTTTCTGCTGGTGACGCAGGTGCGCGCCACCCGCCACTTCCGGGAGCAGCCTGAAGTCCGGACGCGCAACCTGTACGCCCTGGCCGCCATGCTGCGGCAGGAGCGGGAGGCGCGTCGACAGCTGGAGGCGCAGCTGGTGGAACTGCAGGGCCGCGTGCGGGAGTTCGAGCAGGCCGCGGCCAGCGGCCGAACCGCGCTGGAGGCGCTGCGCCACCAGGTGGAGGAGTACCGGCTGGCGCTCGGTCTAGTCCCCGTGGAGGGTCCCGGGGTGGCGGTGCACGTGGCGGAGCCACGGGCGCCGCGGTCCCGGGGTCCCGCGGCGGTGCAATACCAGGATCTGGTGGCGGTGACCAACGAACTGTGGGCTGCGGGGGCGGAGGCCGTGGCGGTGAACGGGCAGCGGGTGGTGGCTACGAGCGGCTTCAGCCAGGTAGGCGGCACCATCCTCGTGAACCTGCGGCGGCTGTCCCCTCCCTTCCTGGTGGAGGCCATCGGGGACCCTGCGACGCTCGAAGGCGCCCTGAACATCCGGGGAGGGGTGGTGGAGGGGCTGCGGGGACTGGGCCTGGACGTCCGCGTGGAGCGGCGCGACCGGATTCGCCTGCCCGCCTACCAGGGTGGGTTCCAGTTCGAGCACGCCCGTCCGACGCCGTGACGTACGACGTGGTGGTAGCGGGGGCCTCGTTTGCGGGCCTCGCGGTCGCCCAGGCCGTCCGCGGCCGCCTGCTGGTCGTGGATCCCCAGCCCCTGGGAGAGGGCCAGACGTCCGCGTGCGGGGCGCCCCTGTCCGTGGTGGAGCGGGCCGGTGCTGCCGGGGCGGTCCAGCAGGTGCACCGCAGCCTCGTGGTGCACACGCCTCGCCGCGCCTTCGTGTGGGACCTCCAGGGCGAGCCCTTCTGCACCTTCGACTACCGCCGGTTCTGTGAGCTGGCGTGGCAGCGGGTGCAGGGGGAGCTGGTGCAGGCGGCAGCGTGGTCCTTCGACGGCTCCTGGGTGCACACCTCGTCGGGCCGGTTTCGCGCGGAATTGGCGGTGGACTGCACCGGTTGGAGGGCCGTGCTGGCACGGTCCTGCGGCGGGCCCTCTGGGGCGGGACCGCGGTGGAAGTGGTTCGGGCTAGAGACGGAAGTCCCCACGGCCTCCGAGCCCGGACTGCACTTCTACTTCTGGCCCGAGGTCGCACCCGACGGGTACGCGTGGGCGTTCCCGTGCGGCGACCGCGTGCGGTTCGGGGTCCTGTCCTACCGAGGCCGCACCCGGCTGCGGAGTCAGCTGGAAGCGTTCCTGGCCCGCTTCCATCTGCGGCCGCGGGGTTACCACGGCGGGTTCCTGGGCGTGGGACCGGCCTGCCCGGGTGCGGGCCGCCTGTTCGCGGTGGGCGACAGTGCCGGCCACTGCCTCCCGCTGACGGGAGAGGGCATCCGCTGCGCCCTCCACGCGGGGTGGCTGGTGGGATCCCTCGCGAGCGGGGTGCTGGCGGGCCACTTCACACTGGAGGCGGCGCACCGGCGCTACGGCGAATACCTGAGGGCGCAGCGGGGTAGGGTGGCGTTTCTCTCCGCGGCCACGGAGTGCGCGGTGCGCTGGCCCCCCGCCCTGCGGGAACTGGCCCTGGCCGCGTGGTCCCACCCGGTCCTGCGCCGGACCTTCCTCCGGCACTACCTCGGGACTTTCCCCGCCGCGGACGCGGTAGACTGAAAAGCGGCCCTGCCCCCAGGGATCCTTTGCGTCGGGTGTTAGGCTGTTCGTGGAGGCCGGAGTGGCGGAACTGGCAGACGCGCCGGACTCAAAATCCGGTGGGCGCAAGCCCGTGTGGGTTCGACTCCCACCTCCGGCACCAGGGCGGATAGCTCAGCGGGAGAGCACGTCCCTTACAAGGACGGGGTCGCAGGTTCGAACCCTGCTCCGCCCACCACATCCATCCCTCGGCGGTGGAGCTACCCACCGGTTGAGGGGGCACGGGAGGGCGTTCCGTGCAGGTGACGTTGCCGGTGGAGGTGCGGTACGCGGAGACCGACCAGATGGGCGTGGTGCACCACGCGGTGTACGTGGTGTGGATGGAGGCCGCACGCGTGGAGTTCCTCAAGCGCTTGGGGATCCCCTACCACGAGCTGGAGCGCTCCGGAATTCGGCTTCCGGTGGTGGAGCTGGGCGTCACCTACCGCGCCTCGGCCAGCTTCGGCCAAGTGGTGGCAGTGAGCTGCCGGCTGAGCGGGGTAGCTAGCCGGGCCGCCTCCTTCCGGTATGCGGTGGAGCGGAACGGGCGTCTGCTGGCGGAGGGGTATACCCGTCACGTGTGCTGCGACCTGGATGGACGGGTGGTTCCATTCCCGGAGGACCTACGGAAGCTGCTGGAGGGGGTCCGGTCGCCGCAGTCGGGCCGCCACAGGGAACTGCCACTGCTGGGAGCGTCGGGGACGGTAGAATAGGGGTCGCAGGGCCTCGAACGCCAAAAACCGCGGGCGACGAGGAGGTGGTGACCGGTGGCCGTACGCACAGCCGTTCGAGACGCTGCGCTGAACTGCTACCGTGAGTTGGTGCGGATCCAGAAAGAGCTACAGGGGCTCGGCGAGTATCCCAGCACCAAGGACGTGGTCAAGCAGGTACAGGCTCTGGTGGAGGCGCTGCAGCGGTTCATGCGCGAGGCCGGGGACTGAAGTCTGAGGCCCGCCGGCACCCAGGCCCCGGCGGCGCGGGGGGCGGCTACCGCCCGCGGCCGTCGGGGCTTTTGGGGCAGACGGTCACAGACCACAGCTCGCGGCAGCCCGATCCCACCAAGTCCGTCCTCGGTTCACGGACTTCCAAAGCTGCGCGGAAGGCGGCCCAGAGCAGGCTGGCGGCCTGGCCGCGGGTCAGGGCGCGGTTTCCCGTAGGCTGAGACCCCGGAAGTCCCAGCGCACGTAGGAGCGCGACGGCAGAGGACGCCGGCAGCGGGTAGCCCAGGGTGGGGAAGGAGGCTAGGCGGACCGCCTGGATGGTGTCCAGGGCCGAGTCGGGGCCCCTGGCCCTGAAGAAGTGTTCCAGGTTGTCCAGCCATTCGCGCACCGAGATGGGGCGCCGCAGGTGCATCCCGCCGCGGAGCCAGTAACTTCCGTTGAACAGACCCCGGCGCAGCAGCTCCACCGCGTCGGGGTACCCAGGATCCAGCGCGTCGTCCACGGCCGCGCGCCCGGGCGCGTGCAACCGCACCCCCGCCAGCCGCAAGGCGGTGCGGAGCTGCTGGAGGGCTGACGGGTTTTCTGCGAACACCGACGGCGGCCTTCCGAGCGAGTGCGCGACCGCGGCCGCGATGCCCGCGGCCTCTCCCAGCGCCATCTGCAACGGCACGACCCGGGTCGAGAAAGCCGCTACCGAGTCGAAGGACGCGGCCTGGGAGACCACCAGGAGGTTGTCGATCCGCTCGGGCAAGAGCGAGCGGAGCGGCACCCCGTACGGAGCGGGCACGCCGGGCAGGTACGGAGGCTCGCCCGCGTAGTAGGCCTGCCCGTCCAGGGGGTAGCCGCCCACGGCCACCGTGTCGGGGAAGTCGCGGCCGTACAGCACGTCGTCTGCCCGGAGCCGGTACCGGCCCACCATGTGGCGACTTTCCCGCACGTACAGCGCCGGGGCCGTGGCCACCAGCTCCGCGGTGCCGAACAGGTGCGGGGCCGCGAGCCGGAGGTACCTCACCGCCCTCAGGGCCTCTGCCTGCGCCTGGCGGTGCGCGAGGGCTAGGGAGTCCGGGTCGGTGGCGTCCACCCCGAAGACCTGTAAGCCCTTGACGAGCACGCTCCCGTCGCCCTGGAGGGCCAGCTCCAGTCCCCTCAGGGTGAAACGCGAGGGGTCGCTGGGGACATAGCGGGTCAGCAGGCCGTTGAAGCCCCACACCAGGTACGGCCGGCGGCCGCTGCCGTCCGGACACGGCCGGCTAGGGCAGGCAGCCTCGGAGACCTGCGTCCAGGACAGGCCGCGCAGCCGCAGGACCAGACCTGCGGCCATGGAGCGGCGGTCCAGGCCCGTGTCCTCGCGGCCCACGGTGAAGCGCACGCCCGCGGCTGCGGCCAGCTGAGCTACGTCCGTGGCGTCCACGACAGCCTCCGCGGAGATCCTCACGCGGCCCTCCGGGGTCGCCACGACAACCGCGGTCACCCGATTCTGGCTGACCTCGACGTCCTCAAGCCGCCAACCCAGCTTGAGCTGTACACCGGAGGTGTGGAGCAACTCGCGGAGGATCCGCTCCGCGCGGCGGACGTCCACCCCGTCGAAGGAGCCCAGCCGGCGTACGAACTCCTGTACGAGGCTACCGTACAAGGGAGCGCCGGAGGAGTCCCAGGACAGGTCCAGGGTATTGAGCCAGCTCTGAGCGAAAGCACCGCCCACGAAAGGCGTCGGATCGGCCAGCACCACTCGAAGGCCCCGGAAGGCTGCGGCGGCCGATGCGGTGACTCCCTGGGGGGTCGCGCCGTAGACGAACAGGTCCACGGACACCTGCCGGGGCGGCGGGGACTGGGCGTGGGTGGCCGGAGCCGCCGCCAGGAGGGCCACTGCAACCCCGCACAACAACCCCCAGGACCTTTTCCGCTCCACGGGACCTCCCTCTGGATCGCCCACCAAATACGCAACCGCGGTGTCGGGTTCCTGCTGGTCCTTGACCGGACGTCGGCCCAGCAGGCTACAATCGCCACACAGGCGACGAAGGGGACCAGTAGCGCCGCAGGCGGGTCCCGAAGCGAGCCGCGGTGGTGGGAGGCGGCGGGCCGCGCGGCGTGAACATCGCCCCGGAGCTTCCCGGCGAAACGCCAAGGGGAGTAGCCGAGGACGGAGCCTCCACCGTGATCCGGAGGGCGGAATCGGAGGCGACGGACGCCTCCCGTTCCGGCAGAGGGCAGGCGAGCTTGCCTGAAGCGGGGTGGTACCGCGGGCCGAGGCCCGTCCCGGTGGGACGGGCCTCGGCTTTTTCCAGGAGGACGGGATGGGATTTTCACCAGCTTCGCCCCGGGTGAACTTCCCGGAGCTGGAAGAGCGGATCCTGCGCTTCTGGACCGAGCAGGACGTCTTCCGCAAGACCCTGGAGGCGCGGCAGGGCTGCCCGCAGTTCACCTTCTACGAGGGGCCGCCCACGGCCAACGGGCTGCCGGGTGTGCACCACGTCCTGGCCCGGGCCTACAAGGACGCCATCCCGCGCTACCGCACCATGCGCGGCTACTTTGTCCCCCGCAAGGCGGGTTGGGACACCCACGGCCTGCCCGTGGAGATCGAGGTGGAAAAGGAGCTCGGGATCAACAGCAAACGGGAGATCGAGGCCTACGGGGTTGCGGAGTTCAACCGCCGCTGTAAGGAGTCGGTGTTCCGCTACGAGCGGGAGTGGGTGCGCCTGAGCGAGCGCATCGGCTTCTGGCTGGACTACGAGCACCCCTACGTGACGTACTCCAACGAGTACATCGAGTCCGTGTGGTGGATCCTCCGGCAGCTCTGGGACCGGGGGCTGCTCTACCAGGGTTACAAGGTGGTGCCCTACTGCCCCCGGTGCGGGACCCCGCTCAGCAGCCACGAGGTGGCTTTGGGCTACCGGGAGACGGACGACCCCTCGGTGATCGTGCGGCTCCGGCTGACCGACCAGCCGGGGACGTCGCTGCTGGTGTGGACCACCACGCCCTGGACCCTCCCCGCCAACGTGGCGTGCGCGGTGCACCCGCAGGTCGCCTACGTGAAGGCCCGCCAGGGAGACGAGGTGTTGGTGGTGGCGAAAGACCTGGCGGACGCGGTCCTGCAAGGCTCCTACGAGGTCCTGGAGGAGGTTCGGGGGGAGTCCCTGGTGGGCCTGAAGTACGAGCCCCTCTTCCGCTTCTACCCAGAGGGCGACCGGTTGTGGCGGGTCTGGGCCGCGGAGTTCGTCACCACCGAGGAGGGGACCGGGGTGGTGCACATGGCGCCGGCCTACGGGGAGGAGGACATGGAGCTGGCGCGCCGGCACGGCCTCCCGGTGTTCCACCCGGTGGGCCCCGACGGCCGGTACACGGAGGAGGTCCCCCCGTGGGCGGGGCGGTTCGTGAAGGACGCGGACCCGGAGATCGTGGAGGACCTGCGCCAGCGGGGCCTGTTGTACCGCGCGGGCACCTACCGCCACACCTACCCCTTCTGCTGGCGGTGCGATAGCCCCCTCCTGTACTACGCCCGCACCAGCTGGCACGTGGCGGTCACCCGGTGTAAGGAGCAGCTCCTGCGGGCCAACGAGCAGATCCGGTGGGTGCCCGAGCACATCCAGCGCGGCCGGTTCGGGAACTGGCTGGAGAACGTGGTGGACTGGGCCCTGTCCCGGGAGCGGTACTGGGGCACGCCCCTCCCGATCTGGGTGTGCGAGGCGTGCGGCCTGCAACACTGCGTGGGCAGCCTCGCGGAGCTCCGGGAGATGGCCGCGGAGCCGCTGCCGCAGCCTCTGGACCTGCACCGGCCGTACGTGGACGAAGTCCGGCTGCGCTGCCCGCGGTGTGGCGGGACCCTGCGCCGGGTCCCCGACCTCATCGACGTGTGGTTTGATTCGGGGGCCATGCCCGTGGCCCAGTGGCACTACCCCTTCGAGAACCGGGAGTGGTTCGAACGTTCCTTCCCCGCGGACTACATCTGCGAGGGGATCGACCAGACCCGCGGGTGGTTCTACAGCCTCCACGCCATCTCCGTGCTGCTGTTTGACCGGCCGGCGTACCGGAACTGCGTGTGCCTGGAACTGGTGCTGGACGAGCACGGGGAGAAGATGAGCAAGAGCCGAGGGAACGTGCTGGACCCGTGGAGCCTCATCCAGCGGTTCGGCGCGGACGCCCTGCGATGGTTCTTCTTCTCCGTCAGCCCCCCGGGGATGCCCAAACGGCTCGGCCCTGCCGCGGTGGAGGAAGTCGTCCGGCGGTTCTTCCTCACCCTGTGGAACACCTATGTGTTCTTCACGACCTACGCCAGCCTGGATCGCTTCGACCCCCTGGGGTGGCCCGCGCCGCCCGTGAAGGAGCGACCCGCCCTGGACCGCTGGCTGCTGTCGCGGCTGGCCGGGCTGGTGGGGGAAGCCACCGAGGCCATGGAGGCGTATAACCCCACCGACGCGGCCCGTGCGGTGGAGCGGTTCGTGGAGGACCTGTCCACCTGGTACGTGCGTCGGGGACGGCGTCGGTACTGGAAGGCCAGGGACGTGCAGGATCAGCGCAGCGCGTACCACACCCTCTACGAAGCCCTGGTCACCACCGCCAAGGTCATGGCTCCGCTGGCCCCCTTCCTGTCGGAGGAGCTGTACCAGGGGCTCGTGCGGGCGGTGGACGACGGCGCGCCGGTGAGCGTGCACCTCACGGACTGGCCAGAGGCCAGGGAGCAGGATCGGGACGTCGAGCTGGAACGGGCCATGGAGGAGGCGCGGTGGGTAGTGAGCCTGGGCCGCGCCGCGCGGTCCCGGGCCCGCATCCGGGTCCGCCAGCCGCTAGCTTCGGCGGTGGTGGTGGCCCCCCAGTCCCTGCTGCACCGGTACCCGGAGCTGGTGGAGCACGTGTCGGAGGAGCTCAACTGCAAGCGGGTGGAGCTGGTCGGGCAGGACAGCGCACGGGTGGAGTACGAGGTGAGGCCGCGGTTCGATGTGCTGGGGCCCCGGTACGGGCCCAAGGTACAGGAGCTCGCCGCGGCTTTGGACCGCCTGAGCCCCGAGGAGGCGCGGCGGGTCGCCTTGGAAGGCCGGGCGGTGGTGGAGCTGGCAGGCGAGCGGGTGGAGCTGGGTCCGGAGGAGCTGGACGTGCGCGTCCGGCAGCGGGAGGGCTTCGTGGCCGAGGCGGGGCGCGGGTTCGTGGTGGTGCTGGATACCCGCATCACCCCGGAGCTACGGCGGGAAGGGCTGGTGCGGGAGCTGGTCCACCACGTGCAGCAGGCGCGGCGGGAGGCGAACCTCCGGGTGGACCAGCGGATCGTGCTGTCGGTGGCCGGGCCGGCGGAGGTGGTGGAGGCGGTGAGGGAGCACCGCGCGGCGGTGGCGGAGGAGGTGCTGGCGGATCGCGTGGAGGTGGCGCGCGAACTGGAGGGATTCCGGAGGGAGGTGTCGATCCTCGGCGAGCCCGTGACGCTGGTGCTGCAGCCGCTGCCGTGACGGAACGCCCCTGGGGCCGGCTTGCAGGTTTGTGCTAAGATGAAGCGCCAGGGCCGGCGGGTGCCCTCCGGCAGCCCGCAGACGGCCAGCACCGGTCGGGAGGGACGGATGGCGCGCACGGTGGGGGTCCTCGGCGGCATGGGGCCGCGGGCCACCGCAGACTTCTTCCAGAAGCTCATCGATCGCACCCCCGCAGCGCGGGATCAGGATCACCTGAGGGTGATCATCGACAGCAACCCGCAGATCCCGGACCGGTCGCGGTGCATCCTGGAGGGGGGAGAGGATCCCACCCCGGCCCTGGTGGCCACCGCCCGGAACCTGGAGCGAGCGGGCGCGGACTTCCTGGTCATCCCCTGCAACACCGCACACCACTTCCTCGAGGCGATCCGCCGCGCGGTCCGCATCCCGGTGCTCGACATCACGGAGGCGGTGGCGCGGCGGGCGGAGGGGTTCTCTGCCGTGGGGCTGCTAGCGACCCGCGCCACCGTCGCCGCAGGCCTGTACCAGAAGGCCCTGGGGCGGCGCGGCTGCCGGGTTGTGGTGCCGTCCCCCAAGGCGCAGGAGCTGGTGGACCGGGCCATCTTCGCCGTCAAGGCGGGCGACCTGGGATCGCAGGTGCGCGGATGGGTGAGGGAAGCGGCCCGGGAGCTGCTGGCTGAAGGCGCGCAGGCCCTGGTCCTGGGCTGCACGGAGATCCCCTTAGTGGTGGACCCGCAGGAGTGGTCGGTCCCCGTGCTGGACTCCACCGCGTTGCTGGCGGAGGCCGCTGTGGAGGAGGCCCTGCGGGAGGAGCGGACGGCGGGAATGGGGGCGGCGGCGGCAGCGTTCGGCGACTAGGACAGCAAGCCAAGGGCGAAGACGGGACTAGGGCTCCAGGGGCTGGGCGCGTGCGGGTCAACACCTGGCGTGCCGGCCGGGACGTACGCAGCGACCGGTGGGGCCTTCAAGTTCCGAGCTGGGGGCGAGGATGGCCAAGAAGAAGGTGTCCGAGGCTAGGAAGAAGGTGTCCGAGGCCAGGAAGACGGAGAGGAAGCGGGCGCGAAAGCCTGCTCCCCCGAAGCCGGCAAAGCCGGCGCGCAAGCGCAGCACCGCGGCCTCGCGAAGCCAGGGGGAGGCCAAGCGAACTCCCGGGACTCAGCGGGCACCTGCCCAGGTGACCTCCTTCAGCCGGTCCTCAACCGGGGCGCCTGCCGGGTCGGTGCTCCTGCGGCCGCCGCGAGTGGACCTGCCCTCGCCCACGGCAGCCCGGTCCACACCGAGGCCCGGTCCGGTGGCAGGCCCGGTAGGCGGGCAGGTGCAGCCCGTGACGCAGGCGGACTACCCCGAGTTCCGACGGCTGCTGCTGGCGGAGCGGGAGCGGCTGCTGCAGGAGCTGGCGACCCTCGGGGAGCGCCTGCAGCAGGTGGAGGAGATCGGCCTGGTGGAAGCCGCCAACGAGGACGATTACGGGGACGTGGCCTCGGAGGCGTTCGAGCGGGAGAAGGGCTTCGCCCTGGAGACCTCCGTGCAGGGCATGCTGCGGATGGTGGAGGATGCCCTGCGCAAGCTGGAGGCGGGCACCTACGGCACGTGTGAGAGGTGCGGAGGGCCTATCGACGTGGAGCGTCTGCGGGCTCTTCCCTTCGCGAGCCTATGCATCCAGTGCAAGGCCGAGCAGGAGCGCGAGAGCGGTTCCGGCAACGGCTGGTCCAGCTGACCTGGGAGGTCCCGCGGGGCCTGCGTCCAGAGTTCGTGGGGACGGCCCTGCTGGTGGCGGCGGTGGACCAGGCTTCTAAGGCCGCGGTCCTGAGCCGGCTGCAGTTCGGTGAGTCCGTGCCGTTGCTCGCTCCCCTCCTGAGGCTCACGCTGTGGCGCAACACTGGGATCGCCTTCGGCCTGCTCAGCGGCGCCAGCGAGTGGGTGGGCGTGGCGGCGGTCCTCGCTGCAGCCTGGCTGGTCCTGCACCACCGGCACCGGTGGCACGACTCCCCGCTCATCCGGGTCGGTATGGGGATGGTGCTGGGGGGCGCCGCGGGGAATCTGGTGGATCGGGTGCGGTACGGCTACGTGGTGGACTTCGTGCAGCTGCCGTACTGGCCGATCTTCAACGTGGCAGACGCCTGCATCGTGGTCGGGGGTGTGTTGCTGGCCCTGGGCAGCGTGCGGGCCGGAAGGCCCGTGTAGTCAGGGAGGCACGGCGGACGGTGGAGGGCACCCTCTTCCGGGTCGGAGGCCTGGGCGTCTCCGTCTACGGGCTGTTCCTGCTGGCTGGCTTCGGTGCCGGGCTGCTTCGGCTCGTCCGCAGTGCGGGGCGGGCCGGCCTGACGCAGGCCGAGGCGCTGGACCTCGGCCTGTACCTGCTGCTGGCGGGGCTGGTGGGAGCTCGTCTGGGCCACGTCCTGGCGCACGCGGGAGCTTACCTGGCGGATCCCCTGCGAGCGGTGCTCATCTGGCAGGACGGGGGGCTGGCCTTCTACGGGGGCGTGGCGGCGTGCGTGGTGGCCTGCCGGACGGTGCGGCCGGACCGTTGGCTGGCGGTCCTGGACGCGGTGGCCCCACCGGCGGCAGCTGGCTACGCCTTGGGCGTGCTCGGGGCTCTGTGGGGCGGGCTCTTCCTGGGACGGCCCACGGACCTGCCGTGGGCCGTGGACGTGGCCGGAGCGCTGCGCCACCCTGTTGCGGCGTACCTGGCGCTGGCCTCGCTGGGGGCCTACCGGGTCCTGGAGGCCATGGCCCGCGCGGAACACCCGCCCGGCCAGCTGACCCTGACCTACCTGGTGCTCCACGGGACCGCCCGGACCGCCGCGGACCTGTTCGTGGACCCCAACGCCACGTTCGCAGTGGTGGGGCCGTTGACCCTCGGCCAGTTGAGCGCCGGGGTGGTGGCGGCAGCCGCGGGGGCAGGCCTGTGGGCGTTGGGAAGGGCCCGTGCAGGACAAAGCGAGGGCGGACCTCCGCCCCAGTGAGTTCACCCTGTCGGTAGCGCCACACGCCGCCGGGCAGCGGCTGGACGCCTACGTGGCCGGCGCGGTGGGCGTCAGCCGGTCCAAGGCCAAGCAGCTGGTCCTCTCGAGACACGTCACCCTGGACGGAAAGCCCGCAAAGCCAGCGCAGGTGGTGCGGGCGGGCCAGGTGGTGCGGGTCACCCTCCCCCCGCCGGAAGAACCTCCGGAGCCGGTCCCCGAGGACCTGCCCGTGTCGGTGGTGTATGAGGACGACGACTTGGCCGTGGTGGACAAGCCCGCGGGGCTGGCGGTGCACCCGGGCGCCGGGCGCCCGCGGGGCACCCTGGTGAACGCGCTGCTGGCCCGGTTGGGCAGGCTGTCGCGGATGGACCCCACCCGGCCGGGGATCGTGCACCGTCTGGACAAGGACACCTCCGGGCTGCTGGTGGTGGCGAAGACGGAGGAGGCCCACCGCGCGCTCAGCTCCCAGATCGCCCGGCGGGCCGCGCAGCGCTGGTACCTGGCCCTGCTGCGGGGCCAGGTCCCGTGGGAGGAACGAACCGTTAGCGCCCCCATCGCCCGCCACCCGGTCCACCGGCAACGGATGGCCGTGGTGCCCGGCGGCCGCGAGGCCACCACCCACTTCCGCGTGCTGGAGCATCTGGCCGGCTACACCCTGGTGGAGTGCCGGCTCCTTACCGGCAGGACGCACCAGATCCGCGTGCACGCCCGGTTCGTGGGCCATCCCGTGGCCGGGGACCCGGTGTACGGGCGGCGCGGGGAGCTGGGCCTCGCTCGGCAGTTCCTGCACGCGTGGCGGCTGCAGTTCACCCACCCGCGCACCGGACAGGTGATGGACTTCACCTCGCCCCTACCCCCTGACCTGCAGGAGGTTCTCGAATCACTGCGGCGAAAGCGTGCAACGGGTTCCGAGAAGGAGAGGCGGTGATGCGTCCCAAGGCCAGGGTGATGGACGCGCAGGCTATTGCGCGCGCGGTGGTGCGGATCGCCCACGAGATCCTGGAACGCAACCGGGGCACGGCCAACCTCGCGGTGGTGGGGATCCGCACCCGCGGGGACGTCCTAGCCCGGCGGCTGGCCACGGCCATTGAGCGCATCGAGGGGGCCGCGGTGCCCGTGGGGGTGTTGGACATCACCCTGTACCGGGACGACCTGGACCGCCTCCCGGACCGGCCCACGGTGGCCCGCACGGAGGTCCCCTTCGACGTGGAAGGCAAGACGGTGGTCCTGGTGGACGACGTCCTGTACACGGGCCGGACCGTGCGCGCCGCCCTGGACGCCATCATGGACCTCGGCCGGCCCGCGGCCATCCAGCTGGCGGTGCTGGTGGACCGCGGCCACCGGGAGCTGCCCATCCGGCCTGACTACGTGGGCAAGAACCTACCCACCTCGTCGCGGGAGCGGGTGGCGGTGCGCCTGGTGGAAACCGACGGCGTGGACGAGGTGGTCATCGAGGAACCCGAGGCGGGCTCCGTCTGATCCTGTGTCACGCGCCCTCCGGGGGTGCCGGGCTGACCCGCAGGGTCCGCTCCTCCCGGTAGGTCACGCGGCCCGGCAGGCCGCCGGGGACGCGCCGCACGAACCGCCGCTCCGTGTAGTCCACGTCTACCGCGGGTGAGGTACGGGCGCCGCTGTAGTAGGCGGCCACGGCGGCCACCCGGCGCAGGGTGTCCTCCGCGGGCACGCGGCCTCCCGTCTTCAACACCACGTGGGCGCCCGGAACGCCTCGGGCGTGGAACCACAGGTCCCGGGGGCCGGCCAGCTGGAAGGTCACCCGGTCGTTGTCTCGGTTCGACCGTCCCACCAGGACCTGGAAGCCGTCCACCGTGAACGCGCGGGGGGCAGAGCGGGCCGGCCGTCCGCGGCGGGGGCGCGCGCCCGGCAGCTCTGCGGCCACCTCCTCCAGCTCCTGGTGGGTGGTGGCACACTCCGCGTGCACCCGCAGGCCGTCGAGGAAGTCCACCTCCTGTGCGAGGGCCACGGCTCGCTGCGGGAGGGCTCGGAGCGCGGCCCGCAGTTTTGCGTGCCGGCGGAAGTACTCCCGGGCGTTCTCCACCGCGGTACGGGCGGGGTCCAGGGGGATGTCCACCGGCTCGCCCTGGTAGCCGGGGAGCCGCACGGAGCTGGCGCCCTTCGGGACCTGGGCGCTGTAGGCCAGGAGCAACGTTCCCCATTCCCGCAGTCGGTCGGCCTTCTGGGCTTCCTCCAGCTCCAGCCGCACCTGCTGCAGGGCCGCGGTCTTGCGCGCCGCCAGCGCGCGGATGCGCGACAGCAGCGCCTGCCGGTGCGCCTCCAGGCGTGCTGTCCGGGCCCGGACGTCCACCACCCGCTCCAGCGCCTCGCTCATGCGGACCCGGCGGGCCGGCAGGTCTTCCAGACAGCCGTAGGCGAAGGGGGCAAACGCGACGGGCGCGGGGTCGGGACCGTACAGGTGCGGGTCGAAACGGCCTGAGGTGACGCGGTCCCGGAGCTCCTCCAGCAACTCGGCCAGGGCGCGGGCCCGCGCGGGCTCGCAGGCAGTGACCTCGGGGTCTCCGGTGCGCCAGGCCAGCTCGTAGGCCAGAAGCGGCCCGACTCCCGTCACGCAGCGCAGCAGGGCCTGCCAGAGGGGCTGTGGGACCTGACGCAAGCAGTCAAAAAGGGCGGCACCGTCCAGCTCTCCAGGCTTTGGCCTCGGGTCCGGGGGCGGCGGCCGGTAGGGGAGCCCTGGCAGCAGCGGCCGCACGCGGGACCGCTCCGGGGGGACAGGCCGGGCCACACCCACCACGGTGCCTTCCCGCACCAGCACCAGGTTGGCGTGCTTGCCCATAGGCTCTGCCACGAGGCGGTAGGGTCCGTCCGCGGCCTGCACGTGGAAGTCCACCACCCGCTCAAAGGGAGGCTGCTCCGCCGCCACCACCCTGCCCCCTGCCAGGCGGGCGCGCAACAGGTCGACGAAGTTCCCGGAGACAGAGTCAGGGGAGCGACGCTGGACGAAGTGGACCCGCGGCCACGCGGGGTCGGCACTCAGCAGCAGAGGCTCCCGGTCCGTGCGCAGGACCACGTCGTGGGGGCCGCCCGGTTCGACCCGCAGTACCCGCAGGGGCAGGCACTGGCGTACCTCGTGGACCACCGCGGCCAGCACCACGCTGTCGAAGGTGGGAGCGGGGGCATTTGGCATCCGGGGCTTATCATAACTAGTGCCGGCGCCGGTGCGCCGGAGGAGGCCCGGTGGTCCGCAGCATGACGGGGTACGGCGCCGCGGAGCCCTCCGCGGACGGAGGACGGTGGTGGGTGGAGGTGCGCTCCACCAACCACCGGTTCCTGGAGGTGGTGGTGCGCCTGCCGCGGGAGCTCGGCGCCCTGGAAGACCGGGTGCGTGCCGCGGTGGCGGAGCGCGTGCGGCGGGGCCGCGTGGAGGTGCTGGTGCGGGAGGACTCCGGCCTGCGGCCGCGGGAGGCGGTAGTGGACACGGAGCTGGCCCGGCGGTACGCGGACGCCCTGGAGCGGTTGCGGCGGGAGCTGGGGCTGGCTGAGCCGGTGACCCTGGGGGCGCTTCTGGCTCTGCCGGAGGTGGTGCGCTTGGAGGAGGTGCGCCCGGATCCGGAGGCCACGTGGGAGGCCCTGCAGCCGGTGCTGCAGCGAGCCCTGGAGCGGCTGGTGGACATGCGGACGAAGGAGGGCGGTCGGCTGGCGGCGGACCTGCGGGAGCGGCTCGGCCGGCTGGAGGGGTGGGTGGAACGCGTGGCGCAGCGAGCGGAGGAGCTGCCTCGGGCGTACGCGCAGCGTCTCCGGCAGCGGGTGGCGGAGCTGCTGCGCTCCCTCGAGGTGGACCAGCCGCCCGACGAGGCGCGCCTGGCCCTGGAGGTGGCGGCCTTCGCGGACCGGTGCGACGTGAGGGAGGAGCTGGTCCGGCTGCGCAGCCACCTGGAGGAGGCTCGGGCGCTATTGGAAGGACCGGACGGGCCCGTGGGCCGCAAGCTGGAGTTCCTCCTGCAGGAGATGCAGCGGGAGGTGAACACCGTGGGGTCCAAAGCCGCGGACCTGGAGGTGACCCGGGCGGTGGTGGAGATGAAGTCGGAGCTGGAGGCGATTCGGGAGCAGGTGCAGAACGTGGAGTGAGGCCGTGGAACCCAGACTCATCCACATCGGGTTCGGCAACGTGGTGGCCGCCCACCGGATCGTGGCCATCGTGAGCCCCGACAGCGCGCCCATCAAGCGCATCATCCAGGAGGCGCGGGAGAACGGGTCGCTCATCGACGCCACGTACGGTCGGCGGACGCGGGCGGTGGTGATCACCGACAGCGGCCACGTGGTGCTCTCCGCGGTGCAACCGGAGACCGTGGCGCACCGCTTCCTGTCCCGGGAGCCGGCGGAGGAGGCGGAGGAGGCGTAGCGGTCCCGGAGGCGCAGGTGATCGTCACCGTCAGCGGGCTCATCGCCAGCGGCAAGACCACGCAGGCCAGGGCCCTGGCCGAGCGGCTGGGACTGCGGTACCTGTCCGCCGGCGAGGTCATGCGCCGGTGGGCGCGGGAGCGGGGTGTGAACCTCCTGCGCTTCTCCGAGATGGCCGAGCAGGACCACACCATCGACCGGGAGCTGGACCGCCTGCAGGTGGAGATGGCCCGGGAGGGCAACGCGGTGGTGGACTCCCGTCTGAGCGGCTGGTTCGTTCCCGCCACCATGAAGGTGTGGCTGCGGGCTCCCCTGGAGGTCCGGGCCCAGCGGGTGGCGCAGCGGGAAGGGGTGGAGTTCCAGGTGGCGCTGGAGGAGCTGCAGCGGCGGGAGGCCAGCGAGCGCCGGCGCTACCGGGCCATCTACGGCATCGACCTGGACGACCTGTCTCCGTACCACGTGGTGGTGGACACCCACCGGTGGGAGCGGGACGAGGTCACGCGGGCCCTGGTGGACCTGGCGCAGGCCCTGATGGAGCGGGTGCGGTGAAGGGCCACACGGTGGTGGTGGGGGTGTGCGGGAGCGTGGCGGCCTTCAAAGCCGCGGCGCTGGTGAGCGCGCTGCGTCGGGAGGGCGCGTCCGTGTGGGTGGCCCTCACCCGGTCCGGGAGGAAGTTCGTGGGGGAGGCCACCCTTCGGGCCCTGTCCGACCACCCGGTCCTGGTGAACCTGTGGGACCCTCAAGGCCCGGAGGCCGAGCCGCACGTGGCGTTGGGCGAACGGGCAGAGCTGGTGGTGGTGGCGCCCGCCACCGCGCACACCCTGGCCAAGCTGGCCGTGGGGCTCGCGGACGACCCGGTGAGCGCGGTGGTTTTGAGCACACGGGCGCCGGTGCTTTTGGCGCCCGCCATGGCGGAAGCCATGTGGTTGCACCCCGTCACCCAGCGCAACGTGCAGACGCTGCGGGACATGGGGTACCGATTCGTGGGCCCCCACTACGGCCGGCTGGCGTCGGGCCGCGAGGGGTGGGGCAGGATGGCCGAGCCCGAGGAGATCCTGGAAGCCGCTCGGGCCTTGCTGCAGCCACAGCCCCAGGGCTAGAGCCATATCCGCCGGGGCCCGGCGCTGAAACGGAGCCAGCAAGCCGTGTACGTCCTGGTTCTGCCGGACACCCCCGCGCCCCTGACAGGTCCCCTTCACTACTCGTTGCCCGCCGAACTGGGTCCCGTGCCCGTGGGCTCGCGGGTGCTGGTCCCGCTGGCAGGCCGCACCGTCCCCGGTTTCGTGGTGGGCTTCGACCCGCAGGCTCCCGTACGGCAGGTGCTGCCGGTACGCGGGGTGCTGTCCCGTACGCCGCTGTTCGGGGACGAGGCCTGGGAGCTGGCCTGCTGGGTAGCGGACCGGTATCTCGCTCACCCCAGGGACGCGCTGCGGGCAGCCTTCCCCTCCGAGGCCCTGTCCCGCGTGGTGCGCCAGGTGCGCCTGGTTCGGGAACCCGAGGGCCGTCTCGGGGCCGACCCCGCGACGGCCTCGTTGCTGGATCGGCTGCGCTCCGGGCCGGTCCCGGAGCCAGAACTCGTTGCGACTCCGGAGCTGCGGCGCGCGCTGGCCCGCCTGCGCCGGGCAGGGTGCGTGGAACAGGAGCTCGCGGCCCTGCCCCCGGTGGCGCGGCCCGCGAGGGAATCCGTAGTTCGGCTGGCAGTCCCGCCCGAGCGCGCCTGGGATCTCGTGGGCCTCTGGCGGCGGCGGGCGCCCCGCAGGGCCGCGGCCCTGGAGAGGCTGCTGCGGTCGGTGGAGGTACCGAAGTCGGAGCTGTCGCGGGCGGTGGGGCCGGGGACGGTCCGGGGGCTGGTGGAGGCCGGCGTGGCCACAGAGCAGGTGGTGGAGGTGGTGCGGGACCCCCTGCGGGAGGCGTTCCGCGAGGGAGGGCCGGCGCAGGAGCTCACCAGCGAGCAGCTGGCCGCGTGTCACGCCGTCCAGCAGGCCCTGCGGGCTGGGCAGCACCGGGTGTTCCTGCTCCACGGGGTTACGGGGAGCGGGAAGACCGAGGTCTACCTGCGGTGCGCGGCCGAGGCGGTGGCGGGCGGAGGTCAGGTGCTGGTCCTGGTCCCGGAGATCGTTCTGGCACCGCAGACGGTGGCGCGGTTTCTGGGACGTTTCGGGGATCGCGTGGCGGTGCTGCACAGCCAGCTCACCGCGGGCGAGCGGTTCGACACGTGGCGGCGCCTGCACGCGGGGCAGTTCGACGTGGTGGTGGGCACGCGCTCGGCGGCGTTCGCACCGCTGTCCCGGCTGCGGCTGGTGGTGGTGGACGAAGAGCACGAGACCGCCTACAAGCAGCCGCAGTCCCCCCGCTACCACGCCCGCGAGGTCGCTGTGGAACGGGCACGCCGGTCCGGGGCGCCGGTCATCCTGGGCAGTGCCACGCCCGCGGTGGAGTCCCTGTGGCGGGCGCGGTGCGGGGTGTGGGAGTACCTGCGGCTCAGTCGGCGGGTACTGGACCGACCCCTCCCGGAAGTGCAGGTGGTGGACATGCGCGCACAGGGCGGGCGGTCGGTGTTCAGCCGGCCCCTGGTGGAGGCCCTGCGCGCGCACCTGGACCGGGGAGATCAGGTCCTGCTGTACGTGAACCGTCGGGGCTACGCGGCGTGCCTGGTGTGCCGGGAGTGCGGGTTCGTGCCCCGCTGCCACCGGTGTGCGGTGTCGCTGACCTTCCACCTGGCCAACCGCACCCTGCGGTGCCATTACTGCGGCCGGGTCCTGCCCGCACCCAGCACCTGTCCGTCGTGCGGCGGAGTGGAGCTGCGGCCCTACGGCCCCGGAACGCAGCGGGTGGAGGAGGCGATACGGAGCCTGTTCCCTGGAGTAGCGGTCGCCCGGGCCGACCGCGACACCCTGTCGGGCCGGGGCGCGCACGCGAGGCTGGTGGAGCGGCTCAGGCGCAAAGAGATACGGGTGCTGGTGGGCACGCAGGTGGTGGCCAAGGGCCTCGACCTCCCGGAGGTCGGGCTGGTGGGCGTGGTGGCCGCGGACGTGGCGCTGTCCCTACCCGACTTCCGGGCCGGCGAGCGGACGCTGCAACAGCTGGTGCAGGTGGCGGGGCGGGCCGGGCGCGGCGATCGTCCGGGTCGCGTGGTGGTGCAGACCTACCAGCCGGAGCACCCCGCCATCCGTGCCGCCGCAGAGCACGACGTGCTGGGCTTCTACCACGGGGAGTGGGAGGACCGGCGCCGCACGGGCTACCCGCCGTTTGCCAGCCTGGTGCATGTGGTGTTCAGCTCCCGCAACGAGGCCCGCGCCGCAGAGGCCAGCCGGAGGGTTGCAGAGCGGGTACGGGGAGCGGAAGTTCTGGGTCCCTCGCCCGCGCCCCTGAGTCCCCTGCGCGGCTGGTTCCGGTGGCGCCTGGTGGTCCGGGCTGCGGATGACCACGCGGCCCGGGAGGCGGTGCGGGAGGCGCTCGCGAGCTGGCGCAGGCCCGGGGACGTGCGGGTGGCGGTGGACGTGGATCCGCTGGAGATGCTGTAGACTCGGATTCGGAATGCGCATCGTGACCCTGGACGGTCCCGGAGGTGCGATCCTGCGGAGGCGGGCACGGCCCGTGGGCCGCCTGACCCCGGAGGTCGTGCGCCTGATGGACGAGATGGTGGAGGTGATGCGCCGGGCACCGGGCGTGGGCCTGGCCGCTCCGCAGGTGGGGTACAGTCTCCGCGTCATCGTGGTGGAGTACGACGGGCAGTTGTACCAGCTGGCGGACCCCGAGATCACGTCCCGGGAGGGGGAGGAGGTCGCACAGGAGGGCTGTCTGTCGCTGCCGGGGATCCTGTGCGACGTGCGGCGGAACACCCGGGTCGTGGTGCGCGGGAAGAACCGACGCGGCAGGACCGTGACCGTGCGCGCGGACGGCTGGCTGGCCCGTATCTTCCAGCACGAGGTGGACCACCTGGACGGGATCCTGATCACCGACCGGGTCGAAAGCCCGGCCGACATCCACTACGTGGACCGGGAGCGGGCGGTGGGCGAGGTGGTGGGCTGAGGCCGCGATGCGGGTGCTGTTCTTCGGCACGCCCCGCTTCGCGGTCCCCTGCCTGGAAGCCTGCGCGAGGGCGCACCGGGTGGTGGCGGTGGTCACGCAGCCTGACCGCCCGGCGGGTCGCGGCCGGCGCGTGACCTCCCCCCCGGTGGCGGTCCGGGCGCGGGAACTGGGCTTGGTGGTACTTCAGCCGGAGCGCCTGCGGGAGGCCCGCGAAGCGTTGGAGGCCTCGGCTCCGGACGTGGGGGTGGTGGTGGCGTATGGCCGCATCCTCCCATCGTGGCTGGTCAGGCTCCCCCGCTTGGGCTGCGTGAACGTGCACCCGTCCCTGCTGCCCAAGTACCGCGGCGCCTCGCCCGTCCAGGCTGCCATCCGGAACGGCGACCCGACCGCGGGCGTCTCCGTGCTGTGGGTCACGGAGGAGCTGGACGCGGGCGACATCCTTGGCCAGAAGGAGGTTCCCGTGTCACCGGACGACACCGCGGGCACGCTGGAGGCAAAGCTGGCGGAGGAGGGCGCCCGTCTGCTCCTCGAGGTCCTCGACGCGCTGGAGCGAGGCCAGCTGCGGCCGCGTCCGCAGGACCCTGCTCAGGCCACCTACTGCGGCAAGCTGTCCAAGGAGGACGGCCTCATCCGGTGGGACGAGCCGGCGGAGGTGGTGGAGCGGCACGTGCGGGCTATGGATCCCTGGCCCGTCGCCCACACCCTGCACCGCGGGCGGCTGCTCAGGATCTGGCGGGTGCGGCCAGTGGAAGGACGCGGGCAGCCCGGTGAGGTCCTCCGCGTGACCCCGGAGGGGTTCGTGGTGGCGACCGGTTCTGGCGCGGTGGAGGTGGTGGAAGTGCAACCGCCGTCCGGCCGCAGGATGACGGGCGCGGAGTACGCCCGCGGGTACCGCCTGCAGCCCGGAGACCGGCTGGGCTGAAACGCCCCGGAAGGACGGAGGGAAATCTGGACCGCCCTCCGTTAGAATAGGGCGGGAGGTGTTGCGATGCTGTTCTACGGAGGCCCACTGTTCTGGCTGGCGGTTCTGGCCTTCGGCTTCGCCCTGTGGGCGCAGTACAAGGTCATGAGCGCCTTCCGGCGCTACAGCCGGGTGCCCGCGGGCGTGGGGCTTTCGGGGGCGGAGGTGGCGGCCCGGATCCTGCAGGCCGCGGGCCTCTATGACGTGCGGGTGGAGCCCGTGCGGGGCATGCTGTCCGACCACTACGACCCGCGCACCCGTACCCTGCGGCTGTCGCCGGAGGTGTACGGGACACCGTCTGTGGCGGCGCTGGGGGTGGCGGCGCACGAGGCGGGACACGCGTTGCAGCACCGGGAGAACTACGCGCCCCTGGCCCTGCGGAACGCCATCGTCCCGGTGGCGGGGATCGGGTCTCAGCTGGGCATCTGGCTGTTTGTGATCGGGATGTTCCTGGGGCAGGCGGGCGGACTCCTGATGGACCTAGGTATCGTGCTGTTCCTGGGCGTGGTGGCCTTCACCCTGGTGACTCTGCCGGTGGAGTTCGACGCCAGCCGGCGGGCGGTGGCCGCGCTGCAGGCGCACGGCCTGGTGACCCCGCGGGAGCTGGACGGGGTCAAGGCGGTGCTGGGGGCGGCGGCCCTGACGTACGTGGCGGCCGCGGCCGGCGCCATCGTGGAGCTGTTGCGGCTGGTGGCCATCCGCAACATGTCGCGGGAGTGAGGTTAGGCCGTCCCGCGAGCCGTCTCCGAGCCCCCTCAGTCCGGACGCGAGCTGGCGCTTAGGGTCCTCCAGCGGGTGGAGCTGGAGGGAGCCTTCAGCAACCTGGCGCTGCGGGCGGCCCTGTCCCGTTGGCCTCTGCCGCAGGGGGAGCGGGACCTGGCCACGGAGCTCGTGCTGGGGGTTCTCCGCTGGAGGGCACGCCTGGACTGGACCCTACAGGCCAAATCCGACCGGCAACTGCTGGAGTTACCCCCTGCGATACGGCAGATCCTGCGTCTGGGCGCCTACCAGCTCCTGTTCCTGCAACGGGTCCCGCACGGGGTGGCGGTGAGCTCCAGCGTGGAGCTGGCCAAGCGCTATGGGCACGCAGGAACCGCAGCTTTTACCAACGCGGTGCTGCGGCGGGTGGCCCGCGAGGGCGAAGCCCCTCCCCCGCAGGCACCCGACGAGCGCCTGTCGGTGCTCGGCAGCCACCCCCTTTGGCTGGTGCGGCGGTGGCTGGAGCGCTGGCCCGCCCAGGAGGTGGAGAAGCTGTGCGAGGCCAACAACACGGCCCCGCCGGCCCACCTTCGGGTGAACACCCTGAAGGCTGTGCCCCAGGAGGTGGTGCGCAGGCTGACCGAAGCCGGGCTAGAGGTCCGGCCGGGATCGCTGCCGGAGTCCCTCCACGTCCGGGGCCCTCTTCCGGCGCGCCTCGCGCTGGCGGAGGAAGGCCTGGTGGTGGCGCAGGACGAGGCGGCCCTGGTAGTGGCGTACGCGGTGGACCCCCGGCCTGGCGAGCTGGTGGTGGACGCCTGCGCGGCTCCGGGGGGCAAAGCCACGCACCTCGCGGCGCTCATGGGCAACCGGGGGAGGGTGGTGGCGTGCGACGTCCACCCCCGGAAGGTGGAAGCCCTGGCCCGGCGGGCTCAGGCGTTGGGCGCGACCTCCGTGGAGGCGCGGCGGTGTGATGCGCGGGCCCTGGACGTGCGGGGTGCGGACCGTGTGCTGGTGGACGCTCCTTGCACCGGGCTCGGGGTCCTGCGGCGCAGGCCGGAAATCCGGTGGCGCGTGGCGCCGGAGGACCTCCCGCGGGCGGCGGATCTGCAGCGCGCCATTCTGAAGGGCGCGAGCGACGCGGTGCGCAGCGGCGGTGTGTTGGTCTACAGCGTGTGCAGCACCGAGCCGGAGGAGGGGGAGGCCGTCGTAGAATGGTTGCTGGCCTCGGGCGGGTTCGTCCCCGACCCGTTCGCGGTGCCCTGGGGGGACGGCAGCCTGCGGGCGGAGGGGGGGACGTTGCGCCTGTGGCCGCACCACCACGGCACGGACGGGTACTTCATAGCGAGGTTCCGCAGGACATGAGCGAGCGCCCCGACCTCCGGTCCCTGTACGAGGAGGAGCTGGTGTCCTGGGTCGCGGGACTCAACGAGCCCCCGTACCGCGGTCGGCAGCTGGCCCGCTGGGTCCACCGCCGTGGCGCCCGCAGCTTCGAAGCCATGACGGACCTGCCCGCGTCCCTGCGGCGGCGGCTGGCGGAGGAAGCACGCCTTGCGACGTTGCGGGTGTTGCGCCGGACCACTTCCGCGGACGGGTCCACCACCAAGTACCTGCTGGCCTGCGAGGACGGCAGCACCGTGGAGAGCGTGTGGATGCGGTACGCGGACGGCCGGCGCAGCGCGTGCGTGTCCACGCAGGTGGGCTGCGGCATGGGCTGCACCTTCTGCGCCACGGGCCTGAGCGGGCTCGGCCGCAACCTCACCGCGGGCGAGATCACCGACCAGGTGCACGTGATGCAGCACGACCAGGGGGAGCGGGTCACCCACGTGGTCTTCATGGGGATGGGGGAGCCGCTGGCCAACCTGGACGCCTCGGTGCGTGCCGTGCGCCTTCTGAACGCGCCGTACGGGCTTCGGGTGGGCATCCGGCGCATCACCGTCTCCACCGTGGGGCTGGTCCCGCAGATCCGCCGGCTGGCCCAATTGCGGCTGGGTTGCACCCTGGCGGTGTCCCTGCACGCGCCTGACGACGAGCTGCGGAGCCAGCTGGTGCCCATCAACCGGCGGTACCCCATCCGGGCCCTGCTGGAAGCGTGCCAGGAGTACACGGCGCTCACCGGCCGGCGGGTGACCTTCGAGTACGTGCTCCTGGAGGGGGTGAACGATACCCCGGACCACGCGCGCCGGCTGGCCGAGCGGCTGCAGGGGCTGCTGGCGCACGTGAACCTCATCCCGTGGAACCCCGTCCCGTCGCTGCCTTACCGGCGCCCGGGGCCCGAGCGCGTGCGCCAGTTCGCCCGGATCGTGAGGGCGCAGGGGGTGCCGGTGACGGTGCGGGTAGAGCGCGGCGTGGACATCCTGGCGGCGTGCGGCCAGCTGCGGGAGGCCCACACGCCGGGCAGAAAGTCGGTGCGGCTGGCCCCGCACGTGCTGCCCGCGGCGGCGCCGTAGAGGGGAGGGTGGCGTGGATCAAGACACCCGGGTTTACCACGTCGGCACGCTGCCGGTCCTGAGGGTGCTGAGCGGACCAGGGGAGGGCGCGGTCCTGGTGTTGCGCGGATGCCACACCGTAGGGCGCTCGCAGACCTGCGACCTAGTCCTGGCGGACCCGGGCGTGTCGAGGGAGCACGCGCGTGTGGAGCGGGGGCCGGGCGGGGTGGAGGTGGTGGACCTGGGCTCCACCAACGGGACGTTCGTGAACGGGCGCAAGGTCACCCGGTGCCGTTTGCGCCACGGCGACCGCCTGCAGCTCGGCGGGGTAGTGCTGGAATACCGGGAGGCCCCGTGAACGAGGCACTGCGGTATGTCCTCCTGGCAGCCCTGTTCCTCTTCCTCTACCGGGTGGTGAGGGTGGTGGGGGATGACCTGCGTGCGGCGGGCCGGGAGCTGGACCGGCCCTGGGCGGTGCTGCTGGTGGAAGAGGGGCCGGGGATGAGCCCGGGCGAGGCGTTTGCCGTGCGGGGCGAGGCGCTGGTGGGCCGGGGGACGGGCAACGACGTGACGTTGCCGGACCCAGAGGCCGGCCTCAGGCACGCCCGCCTCGTGGCCTCCGGGGACAGCTTCTGGCTGGAGGATCTGGGATCTCCGGCGGGCACGTACCTGAACGGCCGGAGGCTGGAGGCGCCCGCCCCCGTCCGCCACGGGGACCGTGTGCGTGTGGGCTCCACGGTGTTCCGTTTCCTCCAGCCCCGCGGCCCGCGGGCGGCCGGCGGCTGAGCCCACATGCACCCGCCCGACACCGTTTCCACGAAGAGGGCTTGGTGGAGGGGGGCGGAGCTTTACGCGTTGGCCCTGGCCGTGGGCCTAGCTGGCGCGGCCCTCGTGCACGGGAACAAGCACCCCCAGGATCCTCCGCTGGCGCTGCTGTACGTAGCCGTGGCCCTGCTGGCCTTCCCCGCTGTCGACCGGGTGCTCCAGACCGGAGAAGGCGTTCTGCTGCCCGTTACCGCGCTGCTGGTGGCGGTGGGCCTGGTCACCACCTACCGGCTACAGCCCCACCTGGTGGCCTACCAGGCCGCGTGGGTGTGCGCGGGGCTGGCGCTGTCCGTGGCCTCCTTCCGGATGGCACACCGGCCCTTGAACCCCCAGCGGCTGGCAACTCCGTTGGCCGCCCTGCTGGTGACGGTGTCGCTGTTCCCGTGGGGGTGGGCGTGGGTAGAGCGCGGACTGCCGATCCGGACGCCGGCCGAGGCGGCGGTGGTGGAGGTCGCCTCCGAGCTGGCGAAGCTGCTCGCGTTGGTGCTGGGCGTGGCAGAGCTGACACGGGGGAAGGTGAGGGGCTACGTGGTCGCCGCGTGGGCTGCGTCCGCAACCCTGTGGCTGCTGCGTGGGGACGTGGGGACCGCGGCGGTGATGGTCTGGGTGGCCCTGGCCCTCGCGTACTGCGCTGCCGCGTCCCTGGGGCCCGTGCTTGCCGGGGCCGGCGGCTTCCTGGTGATGGCGGGTCTGGCGTACGCCACGGTCCCGCAGCTCACAGAGCGTCTGCGGGGGTGGGTGAACCCGTGGGCGGACCGCCTGGGCGCCGGATACCCCCTGGTCCAGAGCCTGTTCGCGGTGGCCGCGGGCGGCCTGGCCGGTGCAGGCCCGGGTGCGGGGTACCCCGAACTCGTTCCGCAGTCCCACGCGGGGTTTGTTTTGGCCGCGGTGGCGGAGGAGTGGGGGTTTGCGGGTGTGACGGCGCTGGTGGCGGGGTACGCGGTGTGGACGGGACGGGCGGTGCGTGCCGCCGGACAAGCGGGCGCGCCCTGGGTGCGGTTACTGGCTGCGGGTGCGGCGGCTTTGGTGGCTAGCCAGGCGTTCCTGGCGGCCGCAGGAGCCGTGGGAGTGGTGCCCCCCGCGGACGTACCGATGCCCTTCGTGAGCGCCGGCGGGGTGTCGGCGGCAGCGCAGTTGGCGCTGCTGGGGGCGGTGCTGGCCGCGCCGCGGGTGCGGGAGGAGCTGCGGTGAGGGACCGGCTGAGGAGGCTGGCAGCGCTGCATATAGGGCTTTTCGCGGTGGTGGCGGCGTGGGTCGGTTACTGGCAGGTGGTCCGCGGGCCGGACCTGGCCCACCACTCGGAAAACCCGCGCCTGCTGCTGGCTGAGGACCGGGTCCAGCGGGGACGGATTCTGGACCGGCGGCTGGAGGTTCTGGCACACAGCGTCCGCCGAGGCGGCCGGACGGTGCGGGTGTATCCCAAGAAGGAGGTGTTCGCCCACCCGGTAGGCTACCGCAGCCTCCTGCTGGGCAAGGCCGGGCTTGAGGCGTCCGCGGACGCGGAGCTGCTGGGCATGGCGGAGGCCGACTCCTGGCGGGCGTTGCGCGCGCGGGCGGGCCGGCCGCGTCGCGGGCTGGACGTGGTCACCACCCTGGACGCCAGGCTGCAACGGGAGGTGTGGTTCGCACTCGGCCCCAGGGCCGGCGCTGCGGTCGTGGTGGAACTGGGCGGCGGCGTCTTGGCCAGTGCCAGCCGTCCCGGCTTTGACCCCAACCACCTGGAGGAGACCTGGGCGGAGCTGCGGTGGTCGCCCACCATGCCGCTGGTCGACCGCGCGCTGAGCGGCCTGTACCCTCCGGGCAGACCCTTCGGGATCGTCGTGCTGAGCGCGGCTCTCAGCCGCGGGTTGGTCACCCTTCACAGCCCGGTGGACTGCGGGGGTTCCGGCACCCAGCGCATCCGCCTGGTGCGGGACGTCCTGACCGGAGACTGTGACCGGGCGCTGATCCAGCTGGGCGTGGCCCTCGGAGGGCGGGTGCTGCGGGAGATGGCTGAGGCCCTCGGGCTGGGCCAGCTGCCGGCCACGGACGTGCCCGCGGCCGCAGGCGGGCTCCCGGAGCTGGACGAACGGGATCGGGACGCGCTGGCCCGCGTGGCGTCCGGGGAGGGCGGCGTGCTGGTGTCTCCCCTGCAAATGGCGGCTGTGGCCGCCACCGTGGCGCGGGGAGGCGAGCGGGTGAGCCCGTACTTCGTGACGGCCCTGCGGGGCGAACTGGGGATCGTGCACAGGGCCCCGGCGCGACCCGCCATGCGTATCCTGGCCCCGGAGGTGGCGCACGCAGTGCTGGAGGCCATGAGGGTGTCCGGAAAAGGCGGAGTGCCGGCAGTTACCGGCGTCGTGCGGGCCGCGAAAGAATCCGTGGGTTGGTTCGTCGGGGTCGCGCCCGCCCAGCAGCCGCGCCTGGCGGTTGCGGTCCTGTTGGAGGGGGCAAGTGAGGAGGTGGCGAACCGCGTGGCCCAGAAGGTCGTGGAAGCGGCCCTGAGGGTGGTGCGGTAGGCGCGAAGGTCTCGGAGGCGTGCACGTGGCGGTGGGTTCTGGGTCGGTGCTGGCAGGCCGGTACGAGCTTCTGGAGACCGTGGGCCACGGCGGGATGGCCACCGTGTACCGGGCCCGGCGGCTGTCCGACGGCAAGGTGGTGGCGGTGAAGGTCCTCCGGGAGCCGTACTGCCACGACCGGGAGTTCGTGGAGCGCTTCGAGCGGGAGGCGCAGGCGGCTGCTTCCCTGGCGCACCCCCACGTGGTGCCTGTGCTGGATAGCGGGGAGGACCGCGGGGTGCGGTTCCTGGTCATGGAGTACGTGGAGGGGGAGGACCTGAAGTCCCTGCTGCGCCGCTCGGGCCCCCTGTCCCCCGCGCGTGCCGCAGCCGTCGCGGCGGCGGTGTGCGACGCCCTGCAGTACGCCCACGCCCGCGGGATCGTCCACCGGGACGTCAAGCCCCAGAACATCCTGCTCACGCCCACCGGGCAGGTGAAGGTCACCGACTTCGGGATCGCCCGGGCCCTCACCTCCGCCACCATCACCGAAACGGGAACGGTGCTGGGCTCGGTGCACTACCTATCCCCCGAGCAAGCGAAGGGCGAGCCCGCCACCGCTGCCTCCGACCTGTACGCCCTGGGCGTGGTGCTGTACGAGATGCTCACGGGCCAGCTGCCCTTCGACGGGGAGTCTCCCATCGCCGTGGTCCTGAAGCACCTGTACGAGGAGCCTCCGTCCCTGCGGCACGCCAACCCTGAGGTCCCCGAGTGGCTGGACGGTGTGGTGCGACGGGCCCTCGCTAAGCGGCCTGAGGACCGTTACCCGTCCGCCGCCCACATGCGGGCCGACCTCGAGGGCCGGGCACAGTACTGGCGCGAAGGTCCCACGGTGGTCCTGGAGCGTCCGGCCGGGGTCCCGCGGCGGCGGTGGAGGCCGTCCGCTGCCGCGGTGGCCGCAGTGCTGCTGGTAGCCCTGGCCTCCGGTATGGTGGCGGGTTGGCGGGCCCTACAGGCGTACGTGAACGTGGCGGAGGTGACGGTGCCCGACTTCCGGGGCCGGTCCCTGACGGAGGCGCAGGCTGCGGCCGCAGAGCTGCGGTTGCAGCTCACGGTGGCGGGGCGGCAGTACCACGACCGCTACCCCTCGGGCGTGGTCGTGGACCAGGACCCTCCGGCCGGCCAAAAGGTCCGGGAAGGCCGGTGGGTGTCCGTGATCCTCAGCCAGGGCCCCGAGCGGGTCCTGGTGCCCGACGTAACCCGTAGGCCGCTGGCGGAGGCCACCCTGCTCCTGGAACAGGCCCGGCTCCGGGTGGGCAGGGTGAGGGAGGACTTCGACGACCAGGCGCCGCGGGGGGTGGTGGTCTCCCAGGAGCCGGCCCCGGGGTCAGAGGTGGGCCGGGGCCGGACGGTGGACCTGGTGGTGAGCAAGGGGCCCGAGCTGGTGACCGTACCGGGGCTGGTGGGTCTGACCCTGGAGCAGGCACGGGACGTCCTGCACCGGGCCGGGCTCAACCTGGATCGAGTTGGCTACCTGGCTCGGACGGACGTGCCGCCAGGGATCGTGGTGGAGCAGAGCCCGGCTGCGGGGAGCCGCATCCGCCGCACCCAGCGGCTCGCGGTGGTGGTGGCGGTCCGGCCCCAGGTGCAGCCCACCGCCGCGCCGGCCCTCCCCACGGCGCCCGAGACACCCGAGGTGGGCGGTCCCCTGCCCCCGTTGCCGACCCCGCCCGCGGTACAGGCCACCGCCGAGCCCGCGGCGGGGATGGTGCGGAGGGTGCGGCTGGAGCTTACGTTGCCGCCCGGGGAGCCTGAGGAGGTCCGCATCGTGGTGATCGACAGCCGCGGCGTGCGGGTGGCGTACCGGCAGGTGCACGAACCCGGCGAGCGCGTGGTGCGCACGGTGGAGGTAGAAGGCTACGCCATCGTGCAGGTGTACTTCGGCGGGCGCTTCGTCCAGGAGGTGCGGCCGTGATCCGGCTGGCGCCCTCTTTGCTGTCCGCGGACTTCGCGCGCCTGGGCGAGCAGGTGGTGGAGGCCGAGGCTGCAGGGGCAGACTGGATCCACGTGGACGTGATGGACGGGCACTTCGTGCCGAACCTCACGGTGGGGCCGCTGGTGGTAGATGCCGTACGCCGGTGCACCCGACTGCCCCTGGACGTGCACCTGATGGTGGAGGCCCCGGACCGGTTGCTGGAGGCGTTCCGCGCCGCGGGCGCGGACCGCATCTCGGTGCACGTGGAGGCCTGCCGCCACCTGCACCGGACCCTGTCCCGCATCCGGGAGCTGGGCGCCGCCCCGGGGGTGGCCCTCAACCCGCACACCCCGCCCGAGGCGGTGGAGTGGGTCCTGGAGGACGTGGACACGGTGGTGGTGATGACGGTGGATCCGGGCTTCGGCGGCCAGGAGTTCCTCCCCCGGATGCTCCGGAAGGTGTCTCACCTGGCGCGCGTGCGGGACGAGCGAGCCCTGCACTTCGAGCTCGAGGTAGACGGCGGGATCGATCCCACCACCGGCGCCCGGGCCGTGGAGGCGGGGGCTACCGTCCTGGTGGCCGGGCACTACGTGTACCGCCACCCTGAGGGCGTGGCCGCGGCCGTGCGAGCGCTGCGCCAAGCTACCTCTGCGAAGCCGGCCCGCACGTGAGTGGTCTCCTCCTGCACCATCCGGACTGCCTGCTGCACGTCCCGCCGCGGCCGCACCCCGAGAAGCCGGAGCGGCTGCAGGCCGTGCGGGAGGCGCTGGAGAGGGCGGAGCTGTGGGACCGACTCCCCCGCGAGGAGCCCGAGCCCGCCGGCTCGGAGTTGCTGGAGCTCGTGCACCCACGGGGCTACCTAGACCAGGTACGGCGGGCCAGCCGGGCACCGGGTGTGTGGCTGGACCCGGACACCTATGCGGTGGAGGGGACCTGGCGCGCGGTCGCGGCCGCCTCGGGGGCTGCGGTGCGGGCAGTGGACGCGGTGGTGCGGGGACAGGCCTCCTGGGCTTTCGCCCTGATACGGCCGCCGGGCCACCACGCGGGGTTCGGGCGCGCCATGGGGTTCTGCCTCGTCAACCACGTGGCGGTGGCCACCCGTTACGCGCAGGAACGTCTGGGGGTTCGGAAAGTCCTGGTGCTGGACTGGGACGTGCACCACGGGAACGGCACGCAGGAGGTGTTCTACCGCGACGGTGGGGTCCTGTTCGCGTCGGTGCACCAGGAAGGCTGGTACCCGGGGACCGGCGCCATGGAGGAGACGGGCGAGGGGGACGGGGAGGGGCTGACGGTGAACATCCCGCTGCCGGCGGGGGTAGGCGACGAGGGCTACCGAACGGTCTTCGAGGAGGTGCTCATCCCCCTGGGGGATGCGTGGAGGCCGGAGCTGGTGGTGGTGTCGGCGGGCTTCGACGCGCACCACACCGACCCCTTGGGCCGGATGCAGCTCACGGAGGCGGGCTTCGGCCGTCTGACCTCCCTGCTGCAGGAAGCCGCGGGGCGGTGGTGTGGCGGAAGGGTGGTCCTGGTGTTGGAGGGCGGCTACGACCCCAGGGGCCTGCCGCGGTGCGTGGAGGCCACGCTGCGGGTGCTGGCAGGACTGGGCGGACCGGCACCCGCCGGGCACCCGGAGGTGCCGTACGCGGTGGTGCGGGAGCGGGTGCGGCAGGTCCGGCGGGTGCTGTCCACGTACTGGTCCCTGTAGGCCGGTGTGCCGTCGCCTTGCTCCGCCCGCGGGGCCGCGGGTATAATGGCGGAGCACCCGGGCGGAAACGCCCTTTTTTCGCGTGTAGGCTCGCGCAGGAGGCTGTATGTCCGAGGAGAGCCGGACCCCCGCCGAAGACGTCAGCATGGAGAGTGCGTTCCCGGAGCTGCAGGAACGCCAGATCGTCCGCGGCACCGTGGTGCGCGTGGACAGTGAGGGCGTGCTGGTGGACGTGGGCGCCAAGTCCGAAGGGCTCATTCCCTTGCGGGAGTTCCGACCCGGAGAGTCGCCCGCGGACCTGCGGGTGGGCGAGCAGATCGACGTGTACGTCATGCGGGTGGAGCAGGAGGAAGGGAGCATCCTGCTCAGCAAGCGCCGCGCGGACGTGCAGAGGGCCTGGGAGCGTCTGGAGGCGGCGCTGCGGGACGGGCAGATCCTGCACGCCATGGTGGTGGACCGGGTCAAGGGCGGGGTGGTGGTGGACGTGGGCCTGCGGGGCTTCGTGCCCGGCTCCCACATCGACCTGACCCGGGTGAAGGGCAGGCGGTTCGAGAACCTTGTGGGGGAGAGTGTCCCCCTCAAGGTCATCGAGATCGACCGCGAGCGCAACCGGGTCATCCTGTCCCACAAGCAGGCGGTGGAGGAAGAGCGCGCCCGGCGCCGGGAGGAGCTGTTCAACACCCTGCGGGAAGGGGACGAGGTGGAGGGCGTGGTCCGCCGGATCACGGACTTCGGTGCGTTCGTGGACCTGGGCGGGGTGGACGCCCTGCTCCCCATCAGCGAGATGGCGTGGACGTACATCAAGCACCCGTCGGAGGTGGTGCGGCGGGGCCAGACCCTTCGCCTGCGGGTGATCCGGGTGGACCCCGCGGCAGGGAAGATCAGCCTGAGCCTCAAGCAGGTGCTGCCGGACCCGTGGGTGGACATCCGCTCCCGCTACCGGGAAGGGGACGTGGTGCGGGGCAAGGTGGTGCGCCTTGCACCGTCGGGCGCCTTCGTGAGGTTGAAGGACGTGGACGCGTTCCTGCCCCTGAGCGAGCTGGCGGAGCGGAGGGGGCAGAAGGTGGAGGAGCTGGTACAGGTGGGGACCACCGTGGAGGCGGTGGTCACCGAGATCAAGCCGGAGGGCCGCCGCATGGTGGTGAGCGTCCGTCGGCTGCGCCAGCAGCGGGAGCGGGAGGAGCTGAATCAGTACCAGCAGGCTCAGGAACGGAGCGGGTTCACCATCGGCGCGGTGGCCGGTGAGGTGCTGCGGCAGGCGGTGCAGGGGACCGGCTCCCAGGCTGCGGAGCCGACCCCAGAGGGAGAAAAGCAGAGCTAGGGTTGTGGTACGCTTTTAGGGTGCGGGGCGTGGCGCAGCTTGGCTAGCGCGCAGCGTTCGGGACGCTGAGGTCGGCGGTTCAAATCCGCCCGCCCCGACCAAGGTCTAAAGGAAGCCTGCGTAGCGAGTTTCCCCGGCTGGACATGGGAGTGGGAACCGCCGACCTCGGCCGGGGTCCCCAGCCAGTCGACCAGCGGTAGGCTGCAAGCGAACGGGAGTCTTGGACTGGCTGGGGTGGCATCGGCGGTTGACACGGCTGCCTCGTGCCCCGACGATGGGGATGGAAGCGCACGGGGTGGTCGGCGGAAAGGCCGGCCTGAGAGAGACCCGTCGAACCTGATCCGGGTAATGCCGGCGGAGGGAATGCGCGGCACGTGTCCACACAGGTCCCCCGCATCAGCGCACTGCCCATGAGCTACCGCCCCGCGGGCTCTCTGCGGGAGTCCGGGCTCGGGGATTGTCCGGGTCGGGTTGGCCTCGGAGGAAGGCCGTGGTGACCGCGGACGTGGCGGTGGTGGGCGGCGGGGTGATCGGTCTCGCGGTCGCGGAGGAACTCGCCAGGGCGGGTCACGGGGTGGTGGTGCTGGAGCGCGACCGCGTGGGCGAAACGTGCGCCGCCGCCGCGGCTGCGGGCATGCTGGCACCGGCCGCGGAGGCGGACACAACCCCGGAGGTCACGACTCAGCTGGCGCTGCAGAGCCACCGCATGTACGCGGAGTGGGTGGCCCGCCTGGAAGCCAGCTCGGGCGTGCAGGTGGGCCTGGACCGCTCCGGCACTCTGGTGGTGGCGCTGGATGCGGACGACCTGCGGGAGCTGGTCCACCTGGAACAGGCCCAGCGGCGGTTCGGGCTTCGGACCCAGAGGCTGTCGGGTGCTGAGGCTCGGGAGATGCAGCCGTCCCTGGGGCCGTCGGTGATCGGCGGGCTGCTGTTGGCGGACGACTGGCAGGTGGACCCGCGGCGCCTGTTGCAGGCGCTGCGCCGCAGCGTGGAACTGGCCGGCGGTCGGGTCCTGGAAGGCGTAGAGGTGCAAGCCCTGCGCCGGCAGGACGGATCGTGGCGTGTGGGCGTGCGGGGTGGGGACGACCTGGCCGCGCGCAGGGTGGTGGTGGCCGCGGGTGCCTGGACGCCGTCCCTGTTGCCCGCGGACGTCCCTCGTCCCCCGGTGCGGCCGGTGCGGGGTGTGGTCCTGCGCCTGAGCTCCGGGCTGGAGTCCAGCCACGTGGTGCGGACTCCCCGGGTGTACGTGGTGCCCCGAAGGTGGGGCGAGACGGTGGTGGGGGCCACGGTGGAGGAGCGGGGCTGGGCCCGGGAGGCCCTGGCGGGCGGAGTGTACGAGCTGTTGCGGGAGAGCCGACGCGCGCTCCCGTGCGTGGACGAGATGCCGCTGCAGGAGGTGGCGGTGGGATTCCGGCCTGCCATCCGAGACAACGTGCCGGCCATCGGTGCGGTGGACGAGGAGGGAACCCTGTTCGTCGCCACCGGGCACTACCGGAAGGGGGTCGAGCTGGCCCCCCTCACGGCGACGATGCTAAGAGAGCTGCTGGAGGGAGGCCGCCACCCCATGGCCGACGCTGTGGATCCCCGGCGCTTCGCGGTGGTGGAATGAGTCCACGGGTGGTGCAGGTCTGGCTGAACGGCCAACCACGACAGGTGCCGGAGGGGAGTACCCTGGCGGATCTTCTGGGCGAGCCGGTACCGGGAGTGGCGGCCGCGGTGAACGGCCAGGTGGTGCCCAGGCAAAGGTGGCAGGTTCACCGGCTGCAGGAGGGAGACCGGGTGGAGTTCGTTCGGGCCGTCCAGGGAGGCTGACATGGACCGTGTGGAGGCGCTGTGGGAGGGTGACCGGTGGGAGCTGGCAGGGCGCACGTTCCACTCCCGCCTGATCCTCGGTACCGCCCGCTACCCGAGCCACCAGGTGTTGCTGGAGGCGCTGAAGGCCGCGGGCGTGGAGATGGTGACGGTAGCATTGCGCCGCGTCCGCCCCGGGGTGGAGGGCGAGGACCTGTACGGGCTGCTGCGCGCCCACGGGTTTGAGGTCCTCCCCAACACCGCGGGGTGCTTCACCGCGAGGGAGGCGGTGATGGTGGCGGAGCTGGCCCGGGAGGCTCTGGGGACCAACTGGATCAAGCTGGAGGTGATCGCGGACGAGGACACCCTCCTGCCCGAGCCCACAGAGCTCGTAGCCGCGGCCCGGGAACTGGTGGCCCGCGGCTTCGTGGTCCTGCCGTACACCAACGACGACCCCGTGCTGGCGAAGAAGCTGGAGGACCTGGGCTGTGCCGCGGTCATGCCCCTGGGCGCGCCCATCGGCAGCGGTCTGGGCATCCGCAACCCTCACAACATCGCCCTCATCGTGGCCCGCGCGAGGGTGCCGGTGATCGTGGACGCGGGCGTGGGAACCGCTTCCGACGTGACCATCGCCATGGAGCTGGGCTGCCACGCGGTGCTCCTCAACACCGCGGTGGCGCGGGCCCACGACCCCGTCACCATGGCGCGCGCCATGCGCCACGCGGCCATCGCAGGCCGCGCCGCCTACCTGGCCGGCCGCATGCCCAAGCGCTTTTGGGCGGAGCCCTCCACGCCGACGGAGGGGCGCGTGGAGGTGCCCGCGTGGCCGTAGCCGGTGGTGCGGGGCGGCGAGGACGAATTCCTGCCTGAGGGCCGCGTCCCCCGTCTGGTGGTGGTGGCGGACGTGGACGCCGCGGGAGGAGAGGCACCGTGGACAGAGCTACTGCGCCGCATCGCACAGATTCCCGCGGGCCTGCCCGTGGCGGTGCAGGTGAGGGCCAAGGGTCGCTCCGTTCACGCGCTCCGGGAGCTCGCGGCCCGGGCGAGGGAGGTGCTGGCGGGCCGGCTCCCCGTGGTCCTGAACGGCCCCGCGGCCGTGGCGCAAGAACTCCGCCTGGCAGGGGTGCACTGGCCGGAGGTGGAGATCCCCCGGTTTGTCCCGCCCGAAGCCAGGAAGCTTCTGCGGTCTGCCAGCGTGCACGGCGAGGCGGCCGCGGGGCGGGCGGAGCGGGTGGCGCACTACCTGGTGTTCGGCCCGGTGTTCCCTCCGGGATCTAAGGAGGCGTCTGCGGTGGGGCTGGAGGCGCTGCGGCGCGTCTGTGCTCTAAGCCGCCGGCCCGTGCTGGCGGTCGGTGGGATCACCGCGGAGCGCGTGGGCGCGTGCCTGGCTGCCGGGGCCGCGGGGGTGGCGGTGGTGTCTGCGGTGGTGCACGCCCCGGATCCCGCCTGGGCCGTGGCGCGTCTGGTGGACGCGCTCGAAGGACGTTAGACCTGGGGGTCGGCAGGGGTCCGGTGGCGCGGCGGGGAACACCATGGCGATGGACCCTCGGGAGGCCCTGTGGAGCCTTCACCTGCTGGACGCGGCCATCGCGGAGCGGCAGGCGGCCGCGGACGCGCTGGCTGACGACGGCGGGACCGCGGCGCGCCTGGCGGAGCTGCGGGAGCGACTGGAGTCCCTGCGGTCACGTGCCCGGCAGGTACGGTCCGCCCAACGGGCTGCGGAGCTCCAGCTGGAATCCCTGCGGGAGAAGCGACAGCGGCTGGAGCGAGAACTCTACAGCGGCCGGCTGAACCCCAAAGAGCTGGTGAACCTGCAGCGGGAGCTGGACAGTCTGGCCCGCCAGCACGCGGAGCTGGAGACGTGGGTCCTCGAACAGATGGAAGAGGCGGAGTCCGTGGAGCGCGAGCTGGAGGAGCTGGACGGCGAACTGCGGAACCTGGAGGCGGCGTACCGCGCCGCCGTGGAGGATCGCGCGGCGCGGTCCAGGGCCCTGGAGGCCGAGCTGGAGGCCCTGCGGCAGCGCAGGCACGCGCAGGTTTCCCTCATGGACCCCGAGCTGGTGGAGCGGTACGAGCGCCTGCGCCAGCGGCTGCAGCCGCCTGTGGTGAGGCTGGTGGGTGAGGCCTGCGGCGGCTGCCACGTGAGCCTGGCCGCTGCATTCCGCGAGCGGTTGAGGTCGGGCGAGGACGGGCAGCCGCTAACCTGCCCCGCGTGTGGACGGCTCCTGGTGCCGTGAAAGTGGTGGTGCGCCCCGACGGCGCCTGCCGCGGCAACCCCGGTCCTGCGGCGGTCGGGGTGGTGGTGGAAGACAGCACCGGTCGCGTGCTGCGGGAGGTGTCGGAGCCCATCGGTCCGGCCACCAACAACGTGGCCGAGTACCGGGCGCTCCTGCGGGGCCTGGAGGAAGCCCGCAAGTTGGGTGCCCGGGAGGTGGAGGTCCGCACCGACAGCGAGCTGGTCGCCAGACAGCTCCTGGGCCAGTACCGGGTGCGGGATCCGGACCTGCAGGCCCTGTTCGAGACGGTGCGGCGGCGGATGGGGGAGTTTGACCGGGTGACGGTACGCTCCGTGCCCCGGTCCGAGAACGCCAGGGCCGACTGGCTGGCACGCCGCGCCCTCGCGGGCCCCCTGGAGCCAGCCGAAGCGGTGGTGCAGGCGGCGGTGCAGGGCAGGGTGGAGGAGGCGCTGGCGGAGCTGCGACGCCTGCCGCCCCAAGCCGTGCGGAAGGTGGCGGAGCGGCTGGTGGCCGAGCTGGCGGGCCGACCCCTTCCCAGGCGTGGGAAAATGAATACGGGAGCGGGCCGGGCGGCCGCGCCGCCAGCAGGCGGTGAGGAAAGTCCGGGCTCCACAGGGCAGGGTGGTGGGTAACGCCCACCCGGGGTGACCCGAGGGAAAGTGCCACAGAAACATACCGCCGGCCAGTCGGCCGGTAAGGGTGAAAAGGTGCGGTAAGAGCGCACCGGCGGCGTGGTGACACGCCGGCCAGGCAAACCCCACCCGGAGCAAGGCCGAGTAGGGGGAGATGAGGTGGCCCGCCGATCCCCGGGTAGGCCGCTAGAGGCCTCCGGCAACGGAGGTCCCAGAGAGATGGCCGCCGCACCGAGGGATGCCTCGGTGTACAGAACCCGGCTTACAGGCCCGCTCCCGTCCGGTCAGGAGGCGGAGGACGGAAAGGCTTCTGGGTGCCAGGGATGACCTGTCCGTACTGCAACAGCGAGAACGTGGTCTGCAACGTGACCATCCGGTGGAACCAGGTGCGGGGTGTGTTCGTCCCGCGCCGGGGCCACTACTGCACCACCTGCGGCAAGTCCTTCGAGCCCACGCCGGAGGACGGGCTCAGCCTGTCCGCGGTGGTCCTGGAGGAGATCACCCCGGCCATCCGCAAACTGCAGGAGAGCGGGGACGTGATCGTGGTCCGGCACCGGGAAGGGGTCCACGAGGTCATCTACTGAGGCGCCCCCGCTAGCCCGCCCGCCGAGGCGCTGGCAGCACCCAGCAGGCGAACGTCCATACGGTCCGGGTTCCATTGCGAGATTTTCTTGCAACTCGGCAGGATTCGTGTTCTCTTGAGCGTAAGGTGGGGATCAGTGGGAAAGTTGGGGCGAGATTCCCAGATCGTGGGGAGACATGCTCAAGGGGGAATACGAGTACACCCTGGACGACCGGGGCCGCTTGGTGATGCCGCCCAGGTTCAGGGGGCCTATGGGAGAGCGGTTCGTGGCCACCCGGGGTTTCGACGGGTGCGTGGTGCTGTATCCCTTGCTGGAGTGGCAGCGGGTCGAGGCCAAGCTGGCCGCAGAACCCCTGGAGAACCGTCGGCTGGTGCGCTACCTGTTGGGCTCCGCGGTGGAGTGCGAACTGGACCGGCAGGGCCGGTTCCTCCTCCCGCAACCCCTCCGGGACCACGCGGGCATCCACCGGGACGCCGTGGTGGTGGGCCTGGTGAACAAGGTGGAGGTGTGGAGCAAGGAACGGTGGCACGCCTACCTCCAGAGCACCGCCGAGGACGAGGCGGCCCTGCTGGAGGGGCTTCGCGGACTGAACCTGTAGCGGGTAGATCGTGGGAGGCCAAGCACGCGCGGAGAGACCGGGGCCCGGGTTGCATCGCGACGCAGCGACGACGCCGCGCGCACACACCGTCGCTCGCTCCAACCCCCCTGCTCTATGCCCAGCCGACGCAGCGCGGACGCACCGACCCCGGGCCCCGATCCCTCCGCGTGCGGTACCGTGAGGCTTCCCCCGGCCGGCATCCGGAACACGTCCCGGTCCTGGTGGACGCGGTACTGGAGTGGCTGCGACCCCACCCGGGCGGGCTGTACGTGGACGCCACGGTGGGAGCTGGGGGGCACGCGGAGCGGATCCTGGAAGCCTGCGGGCCCGACGGGCAGCTGGTCGGAATCGACCGGGACCCGGACGCGCTGGAGGCCGCCGGGCGACGCCTGTCCCGTTTTACCGGCTGGGTACGCCTGGTAAGCGGGGACTTCAGGCATCTGCGGAACCTGCTGCAGGAGGCAGGCGTGCGGGAGGCGGACGGGATCCTTTTCGACCTCGGGGTTTCGAGCCTGCAGCTGGAGAGGGCGGAGCGGGGCTTCAGCTTTCAGCTCCCCGGCCCCCTGGATATGCGCATGGACCCGCGCCAGCCGCAGACTGCCGCCGACCTGGTGAACCGGCTACCGGAAAACCAGCTGGCGGAGCTGCTCCTGCGGTACGGAGAGGAGCCGTTCGCCCGGCGGATCGCCCGGTCCATCGTCCGCCGCAGGCCCCTGCGTACCACCACGGACCTGGTGGAGGCCGTCCAGGCCGCGGTGCCGCGGAGCCGCTGGCCCAGGCGGACCCACGTGGCGACCCGGACCTTCCAGGCCCTCCGGATCGCCACCAACCAGGAGCTGGAAGCCCTCGAGGCCGCGCTGGGGCAGGTGCCAGACGTCCTGCGACCCGGGGCCCGCGTGGTGGTGATCTCCTTCCACTCCCTGGAGGACCGCCTGGTCAAGCAGGCCTTCCGATCCGACCCGAGGCTGCGGCCGCTGACCCTCAAGCCGGTTCGGCCTGGGCCGGAGGAACTCCGGCAGAACCCCCGGGCCCGCAGCGCGCGCCTGAGGGCTGCGGAGCGGGTGGAGGGAGTGCGATGACCTCGGCCCAGCGCAAGCACCGCACCTACCCGGTCCTGCTGCCGAAGGAAGCGGGCCTCGCCCGGCCGCAGGCCCGCAGGCGCCCCCCCAATCCGGTGGCCAGGGGCCTAGCGATTCTGGTCCTTCTTGGCGCACCGTTGCTGGGCCACGTGTGGCTGGAGAGCCAGGCGGCACAGGCAGGCTACCGGCTGAGGGCTCTGCGGCAGGAGGTGGCACAGCTGGAGAGGGAGCGGCAGGCCCTGCGCAGCCGGGAAGCCGCCCTGCGGGCCCCCGACCGTTTGGAGCGTGTGGCGGCGCGGTTGGGGCTGAGGCCGCCGTCGCCAGAGCAGCTGGCGGCGGCCGTGATCCCGGCGGATCTCGCTACCCGGCCGGCCGCGGCCCCTGCGCAGACCTGGTGGCAGCGTATCGCCCGGGTCTTCCGGGACGCCGCAGCCTCGGCGGCAGAACCCGAGCGTCCATGAAGCACCACCCGTCTTCTGCGAGGGGGCCCCGGACGGGGTCCCCGCAGGTCCTGGCCCTTTCCCGCCGCCGGCTGAAGCTGCTGGCGGTGGTGTGGCTGTTGTCCCTGGCGGGCGTGGCCGGCCGCGTGGCCTACCTGCAAACCCCGAAGTTCGACAACCTGAGGCAGCTGGGGCGGAGGCAGCAGGTGGACACGGTCACCCTGCCTGCCTCCCGGGGACGCATCTACGACCGGGCCGGCCGCGAGCTGGCTTCCAACGTCGTGCGGGACTCCGTGTACGCGGTACCCCGCGCCATCCGGGATCCCGAGGGCTTCGCGCGCCGGGTGGGGCCGCTGCTCGGGATGGACCCGGCCGCGGTGGTGGATCGCGTGCGGCGGGGCGGCTACTTCGTCTGGCTGGCGCGCCAGATTCCCCCGGAGACCGCCGCGCGTCTTCGGGAGCTGGATCTGGAGCAGGAGCTGGGCTTCGAACCCGAGGAAAGACGGGTGTACCCTGCGGGGTCCCTGGCCGCGCACGTCCTGGGCTTCACGGGAGTGGACAACCAGGGGCTTGCGGGCCTGGAGCTGCAGTACGAGGAACTCCTCCGGGGACGCCCCGGCCGCGCGGTGCGGGTGCGGGACGGTCTGGGACGCGAGATCCTGGAAGGCCGGCAGGTGCTCTCCCCCGGCCGACGAGGCTCTGACCTGGTGCTGGCGCTAGACAGCGTGATCCAGCACGTCGCGGAGCGGGAGCTGGAGCGGACCGTGACGCAGTACCGGGCGCGGGGCGGCGCGGCCGTGGCCATGGACGTGCACACGGGCGAGGTGCTGGCCCTGGCCAGCATCCCGGGCTTCGACCCTAACCGGCTCCCGGAAAACGAGCAGGCGTGGCGCAACCGTGCCTTGGAGAGTTACGAGCCGGGCTCCACGCTGAAGCTGGCGACCCTGGCGGCAGCCCTGGAGGAGGGCGTGGTGGGGGTGCGGTCACGGTTTACGTGCCCTGGCTTCCTCCGGATCCCGGGGGGTTATGTCATCCGCGAGGCGAACGGCCAAGCCCACGGCCGGGTCGACCTGGCCGGAGTGGTGCGCCTGTCGTGCAACGTGGCGGCGGCCCAGGTGGGCTCGATGCTGGGAGCACAGCGGCTGCACCACTTCCTCACCCGCTTCGGCTTCGGTCAGACCACCGGGGTGGACCTGCCCGGGGAGTCCGCGGGCATCCTCCGACCGGCCCCTCAGTGGTCCGGGACAGACCCCTACGTGGTCGCCATCGGCCAGGGCGTGGCGGTCACGCCCCTGCAGCTGCTGCGCTTCGTGGCGGCGGTGGCCAACGGGGGCTACCTGGTCCGGCCGCACCTGGCGGTGGCGGTCCGGGATCCGGAGGGCGGCTTGCGGCGACTGGACGCGGGCGAGCGGGTCCGCGTGCTGTCGCCGGCCGTGGCACACGCGCTTCTGCGCATGATGGAGGGCACGGTGACGGACGGCACCGGGACTGCGGCGGCGGTCCGGGGCTACCGGGTGGCAGGCAAGACCGGCACCGCCCAGAAACCTTCCCCGCACGGCGGGTACGAACCCGGCCGGTATGTGGCGTCCTTCGTGGGAGTCGTGCCCGCGGACAGGCCGCAGCTGGCCATCGTGGTGCTGGTGGACGAGCCCCGGGGTGCTTACTTCGGAGGCGTGGTGGCCGCGCCGGTCTTCAGCCGGATCGCCTCACAGGCGCTGTGGGTGCTCGGTGTCCCCCCGAGCGAGTCCACCCCCCAGGTCGTGCGACACCGGGGAGGCGATTGAGGTCGGACCACCGAGCCATCGGGGGTCGGGGGGTGGCGGGGAGTCGGCCTATAAGTCGCCTTATAATTTGGGAGGTCCGCGAGGAATCCGCCTTGCGTCTTCGAGAGCTGATCTCCAACCTGCGCAGCTGCCAGCTGCGGGGTCCGGACTCCGTGGAGGTGCGCGGGATCGCCTACGACTCGCGGCGCGTGCGCCCGGGAGACCTGTTCTGCGCGGTCCCGGGCCAGCGCCACGACGGCCACCGGTTCGTGGACGAGGCCTGCAGCCGAGGTGCGGTGGCAGTCCTCGTGGAGCGGCCGGTGGAGGTGGCCGTCCCGCAGGTGGTGGTCCCTTCCGTGCGGGAGGCCATGGGCCCGCTGGCGTCCGCGTTCTGGGGCCACCCGTCCCACCGACTGGAGGTGGTAGGGGTCACCGGGACCAACGGCAAGGGCGCGGTGACGTTTTTGGTCCGCGCGGTCCTGGAGGCCGCGGGGGTTCCCTGCGGGATCGTGGGGACGCTGGGCGCCTGGGTGGGCAGCGGCTGGGAGGCGTTGGAGCGGACCACCCCAGAGGCGCCGGACCTGCACGCCCTGCTGAGCCGCATGGTCGGTGCAGGGCTGCGGGCGGCCGCGGTGGAGGTGGCCTCCCATGCCCTGGCCCAGGAGAGGGTGGGCGGGGTGCGCTTTCGGGTGGCCGCCTTCACCAACCTCACCCAGGACCACCTGGACTTCCACGGCACGTGGGAAGCCTACCGGGACGCCAAGGCGAAGCTGTTCCAGCGGGTCGATCCGGACGGGCTGAGCGTGGTGAACCGCGACGATCCCCACGGCGCGTACATGGCGTCCTGCAGCCGGGCCCCGGTGCTCACCTACGGCCTCAGCAGCCGCGCGGCGGTACGGGCGGAGGACGTGCGGGTAGGCCGGGACGGGTGTACCTTCGAAGCGGTCACACCCGCAGGCCGCGTGCGCGTCCGCCTGCGCCTGGTGGGTCGGTTCAACGTGTACAACGCCCTGTGTGCGCTGGCGGTGGGGGTGCACCGGGGCGTGTCGCTGGAAGCCGCGGCCCGGGCCCTGGAGTCCGTACGGGCCATCCCCGGCCGGTTCGAACGGATCGAGGCGGGCCAGCCTTTCTCGGTGGTGGTGGACTACGCGCACACGCCGGACGGCCTGGCCAACGTGTTGGCCGCAGCCCGGGAGATCACACCGGGACGGGTGATCGTGGTGTTCGGGTGCGGCGGGGATCGGGACCGTGGTAAGCGGCCCCTCATGGGGCAGGTGGCCGCCCGGATGGCAGACCACGTGGTGGTGACCAGCGACAACCCCCGCAGCGAGGACCCCCTGGCCATCGTGGAGGAGATCCTGCGGGGCCTGCGCAGCGCGGAAGGGGCGGGGGCTACGTACGACGTGGAGCCGGACCGGCGCGAGGCCATCCGGAAGGCCCTCCGCCTGGCGGCGCCGGAAGACGCAGTACTCATCTGCGGCAAAGGCCACGAGACCGTACAGGTCTTTCGCGACCGCACCGTGCCCTTCGACGACCGAGAGGAAGCCCGGCGCGCCCTGCGCGAGCTGGGTTGGGAGGCGTCGGAAGCGTGACGGGAGGGTTCGGCGTCCTGACGGTGGAGGAGGTGGCCCGGGCCACGGGCGGCCGCCTGATCCGGGGCGACCCGCACACCCCTTTGCAGTCGGTCCGTACCGACAGCCGGAGCTGCGGGCCCGGGGCGCTGTTCGTCGCCCTTCGGGGACCGCAGAGGGACGGGCACGAGTTCGTCGGTGACGCGGCACAGCGCGGGGCCGCGGCCGCGCTGCTGAGCCGGCCCGCGGAGGCGGCCCTGGCCCAGGTCCACGTCCCCGACACCCGTCAGGCCCTGCTGCCCCTGGCGGCGGCTTGGCGTGCGCGGTTCGCGGTGACGGTGGTGGGGGTGACGGGCAGCGTGGGCAAGTCCACCACGGTCCAGATGGTGGCCGCGGTGCTGGGGAGGCGTTTTTCCGTACACGCCTCCCAGCCCGAGTGGAACGCGGAGCTGGGCGTGCCGCTCACGGTGTTCGGACTGCGGCCGGAGCACCGCTACGCGGTGGTGGAGCTGGCGATGCGGGGCATGGGGCAGATCGCGGAGCTGTGCCGCGTGGTCCAGCCCCAGGTAGGCATCGTGACCCGCGTGGGCGCGGCCCACACGGAGCAGCTGGGCTCCGTGGAGCGCGTGGCCCAGGCCAAGGCGGAGCTGGTGCAGGCCCTACCCCGAGACGGCGTGGCGATCCTCAACGGGGACGACCCCCTCGTCCGGGGGATGGCAGGCCGGACCGCCGCGAGGGTGGTGCTGTGCGGCACCGCGGACGACTGCGACGTGCGGGCGGACCGGGTGGAAGTGGCAGGGGACGGCGTGCGGTTTCTGGTTCGGACAGGGAGGGGTTCCGTGCAGGGCTTCCTGCCTGTTCCGTCGCCTCACTTCGTGAATAACGCCCTGGCGGCGGTGGCGGCGGGCCTGCAGGCGGGCGTGCCGCTCGAGCAAGCGGTGGAAGCCCTGCGGGAGTTCCGGCCGCCACGCATGCGGCTGGAGGTGGTGCGGGCACCCGGCGACGTGCTGGTGTTGAACGACGCGTACAACGCCAGCCCCCTTTCGGTGGAGGCGGCCCTGGAGGCCGCGCGTGCGCTTCGGACGGGACGGCGGCTGGTGGCCGTGCTGGGGGAGATGCGGGAGCTGGGGGAGCTAGAGGTACCGGCGCACCGGGAGGTGGGCCGGCGGTGTGCGGTAGAGGGCGTGGACCTGCTGGTGGCGGTGGGCCAGGCCAGCCGGGAGCTGGCGCAAGCGGCGGTCCAGGCGGGTCTGGCGCGCGACCGGGTGGTGTGGGTCCCCGACGCTCAGGCGGCGGCCCTGGAGTTGAGCGGGCGGCTGCGCGCAGGGGACGTGGTGCTGGTGAAGGGCTCCCGGGCTGTGGGCCTGGAGCGGGTGGTGGAGGCGCTGCGGCAGCGGTGACGCAGTGGGTGCTGTGGGGCGCGGTGGTCTCCGCCGCGGCCAGCGCGGCCCTGGCGGGGGCGCTGCTGCCCTGGCTGCGCCGGGTGGCGCAGCAGCCCATCCGGGAAGACGCGCCCGCCCGCCACCAGCAGAAGGCAGGCACTCCCACCCTGGGCGGCCTGGCCATTCTCGGCGGGACGGCTGCGGGGTTGGCGGCAGCAGGTACGTGGGCTCCCACGGTGGCCGTGGCGGCGGCGGCCGTGGCCCTGTACGGCGCGGTGGGGCTGGTGGACGACTGGCTGAGCCTGCGGCGCGGCCGGAACCTGGGGCTGCGGGCCCGCGAGAAGCTGGCCCTGCAGGTGCCGGTGGCGTTGGCGGTCGGCTGGTACGCGGTCCGGAACCTGTCTCACGGCACTGGGCTGTGGCTCCCGTGGGGCGGGACGTGGGACCTGGGGTGGGCCTATGTGCCGTTCGCGGCCGTGTTCATGGTGGGGTTCGCCAACGGGGCCAACCTGACCGACGGGCTGGACGGGCTGGCCGCGGGTTGCGCGGCCGTGGCGCTGGGCACCTATGCGGTGGTCGCCCTGCGGACGGGTCAGCCGGAGCTGGCGGGTCTTGCGGCCTCCCTGGCGGGAGGCTGCCTGGGCTTCCTGTGGTTCAACGCTTACCCGGCCCAGGTCATCATGGGCGACGTGGGCTCCCAGGCTTTGGGAGCCGCGCTGAGCACCCTGGCGATCCTCACCCGCAGGGAGCTGTTGCTGTTCGTGGTGGGGGCGGTGTTCGTAGTGGAGGCGGCGTCCGTGGTGATCCAGGTGACTTACTTCAAGCTCACCAGAGGCCGGCGGGTGTTCCGCAGCTCGCCCCTGCACCACCACTTCGAGCTGGCGGGCTGGGAGGAGCCCAAGATCGTCACCCGCTTCTGGGTGCTGGCGGGCCTCGCCGCGCTGGCGGGCCTGGTCCTGGTGTAGCCGTGGCGGGGCCGGGAAAGGCACTGCGAGCGCGTCCCGTCCACCATCCGGCGTTGGAGGCGCTGCGTGGGAAGCGGGTACACGTGCTGGGCATCAGCGGCACCGAAGGCTCCGCGGTGGCGGAGTTCCTCCTGGCGCAGGGCATCGAGCCCGTCTGCCACGACCTGCAGACCCCCGAGGACTTCCCCGAGACCTTCCACCGGACGCACGAGTGGATGGAACCGGCCGAGCGGGAGGACCGCGTGCGGTGGTGGCTCGAGCAGCCCGTGCGCTGGCGCGCCCGCTACCTGGAGGGCATCGAGGACGCGGAGGTGGTGTTCCTGCCCCAGGCGTGGTTCCGCAGGCCCGAGAACGCGCGCGTAAGGGAGCTACTGGCCCGTGGCCTGCGGGCGCACAGCCTGACCCAGCTGGTCCTGGAGCTGGCACCCTGTCCGGTGGTGGGGGTCACGGGCACCAACGGGAAGTTCACCGTGGTCACGCTGATCGAGCGGATCCTGAACGCTTCCGGACTGCGAGCCTACGCCAGCGGCAACGACCGCACCCACGTGCCCGCGGTGTACTTCCTGCACGAGCTCGGTCCGGACGATCGCCTGGTGCTGGAGCTGAGCAACCGACAGCTCCTGGGCATCTGGCGCAGTCCCGCGGTGGCGGTGATCACCAACGTGAGCGTCCACCACCTGGACGACCACGGGAGCTTCGAGGCGTACGCGGAGTGCAAGGCCCGCATCTTTCAGTACCAGGGTCCTCAGGACGTCCTGGTGGCGAACCTGGACGACCCCGTGACGTGGTCTTTGGCCCAAAAGGCACCCTCCCGGGTGGTGCCGTTCGGAGTGCACGCCCGGGACGGAGCGTGGCTGGAGGGCGACTGGATCTGCTGGCGGGACCGCCGGGTGCTGCCACGGTCGGACCTGGTGGCGCCGGGCCGGCACGCGGCCTCCAACGCCCTGGCCGCGTGCGCGGCGGCCGCGGTGGCGGGAGGGACCGTGGAGGCCATGGCCGCGGTGCTGCGGGAGTTCCGGGGGTTGCCACACCGGCTGTGGCTGGTGGATGAGATCGGAGGCGTGCGGTACTACGAGGACTCCCTGGCCACCAACCCTGCGGCCGCGGCCGCCGCGGTGGCGGCCATGGAGCGCCCCTTCGTCCTCATCGCGGGCGGACGGCGGCCGCAGGCCACGCGGGAGGAGTTCGAGCCGCTGCGCCAGGCGCTGCGCACGAGCCCCGTCCGGGCCGTGTACCTCATCGGGGAGAGCGCGCCGGTCCTGCGAGAGGCCCTGCGGGGCCTGGCAGCGGAGGTGCTGGAGGTGCGCACCCTCCCGCAGGCCTTCCGGCGCGCGGTGCAGCTGGCAAGGCCCGGGGAGGCAGTACTGCTGTCGCCGGGCTGCGAGTCCTTCGACCAGTTCGCCGACTACCGCGAGCGGGCCGAACTGTTCGCCGCGCTCGTGGCGCAGGAGAGGAGGAAACGGGCGGGTTGACCCATCCAGGCCCGCGGCAGGAGATCCGTCGCGGCCCCCCGGACGGGTGGCTGGTGGCCAGCGTGCTGGGCCTGTGCGGCGTGGGGCTGGTGATGGTGTACAGCTCCAGCTCCGTGGTGGCCTTCGAGCGGTTCGGGGACGCCGCCTACTTCCTCAAGCGCCAGCTGGTGTGGTTCGTCCTGGGCTGCGCCTGCATGACCCTCACCTCCCGGGTGCACTACACGGCGTGGCGCGGCCTGGCAGCGCCCCTGCTGGCGGCCTCCCTGGGCCTTCTGGGCGCGGTCCTCGTTCCCGGGGTGGGCGAGGTGGCGGGCGGTGCCCGCCGGTGGATCGCGGTGGGGCCGGTGAGCTTCCAGCCCGTGGAGCTGGCGAAGTTCAGCCTGGTGGTGTACCTGGCCCACTTCCTCGCCAACCGACGGGACCAGGTGCGCTACCTGGTCCGGGGACTGCTGCCGCCGCTGGCGTTCACAGCCGTCATGGCCGCGCTGGTGCTGCGACAGCCGGATATGGGCAGCGCCGTGGTGCTGGCGGCCATCGCGGGTGCGGTGCTGTTCTGCGGCGGTGCCAGGCTGCACCACCTGGCGGCTGTGGCGCTGGTGGCGACGCCCGTGGCCGTGTGGGCCGCCCTGGCGGAGGCGTACCGCCGGCAGCGGATCCTGGCGTTTCTGGATCCCTGGCGCGACACCCTGGGGAGCGGCTTCCACATCATCCAGTCCCTGGTGGCGGTGGCGTCCGGCGGGGTTGCGGGGGTGGGCCTGGGCCAGAGCCGCCAGAAGTTCTTCTACCTTCCGGAGCGCCACACGGACTTCATCTTCGCCATCCTGGCGGAGGAGCTGGGGATCGTGGGCGTGGTGCTGGTGGTGGGTCTGTACGCGGTGTTCGTCGCGCGGACCTACCGCGCGGCCCTGCGGGCCCCGGACCGCTACGGTGCGTTGCTGGCCGCGGGGTTCGGCGCGTGGGTGGCCGCACAGGCGGTGTTGAACATGGGGGTGGTGACCGGAATGCTGCCGGTCACGGGGGTTCCGCTCCCGTTCGTGAGCTTCGGCGGCTCGTCCCTGGTGGCCCTGATGGCGGCTTCGGGGGTCTGCCTCAACCTCTCGCAGTACGCGCGGGCTCCTCGGGAAGCGGACGTGTTCGCCGGCTGGCCCGCTTCGCCCGCGCCCGGGGGCGCAGGGTGACCCCGCGCGTGGTGCTGGCGGGAGGTGGGACGGGCGGTCACGTCTACCCGCTGCTGGCGGTGGCGGAGGCCGCGGCCGGTGAGGCGGTGTTCCAGTTCGTGGGCGGAGACGGCCTGGAGAGAGAGGTGGTACCGCAGGCCGGAATCCCCTTTCACCAGGTGCCCTGCGGCGGCGTGGTGGGAAAAGGGCCGCTGGTGGCCGCGCGTAACCTGGCCCGCATCGCCAGGGGCGTGCTGCGGGCGCGCCGGCTGCTGCGGGCGCTGCGGCCGCACGCGGTGGTGTCCACCGCAGGCTACGCGGGGTATCCCACCGCCCGGGCCGCCGCGGACCTGGGGGTTCCCCTGGTCCTGGTGGAACCCAACAGGGTTCCGGGTACTGCCAGCCGGCTTCTGGCGGCCCGGGCGCGGAGGGTGTGCGTGGCGTTTGCGGCCACTGCGGCCGCCTTCGGCGAGCGAGCGGTGTGGACCGGAGCGCCCGTGCGGCGCGCGGCCCTTCCGGGAGAAGCGGAGCGCGCCCGGGCCTGCTACGGGCTGGCACGGGATCGCACCACGGTGCTGGTGCTGGGCGGCAGCCAGGGCTCACGGGTTCTGAACCGCGTCGTCCAAGAGGCGGTCAGGTTGTTGAGCCACCGCACCGACCTCCAGGTCCTGCACGCCACGGGCCGCGCCCGGGCCGGGCTCGGAGGGGAGATGCCGCCGGGTGGGGTTCTCTACCGCACCGTGGACTACCTGGACCCCATCGGGGACGCCTACGCCGCCAGCCACTTGGTGGTGGCGCGGGCCGGGGCGGTCACGTGCGCGGAGCTGCTGGCCGCGGGCCTGCCCTCGGTCCTGGTCCCCCTGCGCCTGGCTTCGGGCCACCAGCTGCACAACGCCCGGGCCCTGGAGGAAGCCGGCGCCGCGGTGGTGCTCCACGAGGAGGCGCTTTCGGCTGTGCGGCTGGCGGAGCTTCTGGAGGAGCTGCTGGAAGACCGCCTGCGGCTGGAGCGTATGGCCCGGGCCGCGCGAGCCCTGGGCCGGCCGGATGCGGCGAGGGCGGTGTGGGAGCAGGTCGTTCTCGCGGCACGGGAGGCGCACCGTGGGTGACCTGCACTTCGTGGGCGCGGGCGGGGCCGGCATGAGCCCGCTGGCGGAGGTGTACGCGCGGCGCGGGGTGCAGGTCTCCGGATGCGACCTCCGGGACAGCGCCGCGGTCCGCCGGCTCCGGACCCTGGGGGTGGACGTCCGGCTGGGGCACGACCCGGACCACCTACAGACCGCGGAACGTGTGGTGGTGTCGCGGGCGGTCCCACCTACCGAGCCGGAGGTAGCCGCGGCCCGGGCGAGGGGGCTTCCGGTGCTGCACCGAGCTCAACTGCTGGGCCAGCTGCTGGCCCGGGAAGCCGACTCCGTAGGCGTGGTGGGGACTCACGGAAAGACCACCACCACGGCCCTGTTGACCGTGGCCCTGGAAGCCGCGGGGCTGGACCCCACGGCCCTCGTGGGTGGCGAGGTGCACCAGTTCGGAGGCGGGGCCCGGGTGGGGAGCGGCGTGGCGGTGGCGGAGGTGGATGAGAGCGACGGATCTCTGGTGTGGGTGCGGGTCCGGGGTGCGGTGGTCACGAGCCTGGACCTCACGGACCACGCGGACCACTACCGGGACCTGGACTCTCTTCTCCGCACCTTCGCACGTTTCGTGGCGTCGACGGATCCTCAGGGGATGGTGGCGCTGTGCGCGGACTGCCCCAACGCGCGCCGCCTTGCAGCTCACGCTCCGGGCCGCGTGGTGACCTACGGCGTGGAAGCGGGGACCTACCGCGGCCGGATCCTCCGGGTGCAGGGGCGGTGGTCGCACTTCGTGCTGCTGCGGGAGGGCCGGGAGGTGGGCGAGGTGCGCCTCGGCCTGCCCGGCCGCCACAACGTGGCCAACGCCACCGCGGCGCTTGCGGTGGGGCTGGAGCGCGGCGCGTCGTTTGACGTCCTGCGGGAGGCCCTGGCGGGTTTCCAGGGAGTCCGCCGGCGGTTCGAGGTGTACTGCGAGTCCCCCCTGGTGGTGGACGACTACGCCCACAACCCCGTCAAGGTGCGGTCGTTGTTGCGGGCGGTGCGCGAGGCGTGGCCCGGCCGCAGGGTGGTGGCGGTGTTCCAGCCCCACCGCTACTCCCGGACCCGCACCACCTACGCCCAGTACGCGGACGCCTTTGCGGACGCGGACGAGGTGGTGATCACGGAGCTGTACCCTGCGGACGAGCCGCCCGAGCCCGGTGTGAGCGGCAAGCTGATCGCGGACCACCTGCGCCACCCGTGCGTCCGATGGATCCCGGAGCTGGAGGACGTGGTGCCCCTGCTGCGGAGGACCGTGGGACCGGAGGACGTGGTGGTCACCGTGGGGGCCGGGGACGTATGGCGGGTGGCGCAGACGCTGGCCCGGGAGGCAGGGCGGTGAGGGCCGTGGATCCGGCCCGTACCGAGCGCCTGGCCCGGGTCCTGCGCGGGCTGTGCCGCGACGTGCGGTGCGCCGAACCCCTGCGCCGCCACACCACGTTCCGCATCGGCGGGCCCGCGGACGTGCTCGTGGTGCCCCGGACCGTGGACGAGCTTCGCGCGGTGGTGACGTGGCTGTACGCCTCCGCGGAGCCGTTCGTGGTGTTGGGACGCGGGTCGAACGTGCTGGTCTCCGACCGGGGCGTGAGGGGCGTGGTGGTGAAGGTGGGCGGAGGACTGGACCGGGTTCGCTGGGACGGCTCGCGCGTGGTGGCGGAGGCCGGCTCAGGCCTTCCCCGGCTGAGCTTCCGCGCGGCCCGCCGGGGGCTGTCGGGCCTGGAGTTCGCCGCGGGGATCCCGGGGTCGGTGGGCGGGGGCGTGGTGATGAACGCGGGCGCGCACGGCCACAGCCTGCAGGAGGTGGTGCGGGCGGTGCGCGTGGTGGGGCCGTGGGGGGAGGCCACGTGGCCCGCGCAGGCGCTGGAGTTCGGCTACCGCACGAGCCGGCTGCAGCGCACCTCCGCGGTGGTGGTGGAGGTCGAGCTGGAGCTCCGCCCCGCCCCTGTGGAGGAGGTGCTGGAGCGCACCCAGCGCTGGTTGCAGCAGCGGGGCGCGACCCAGCCCGTCCGGTTGCCCTCCTCCGGGTGCATCTTCCGCAACCCGCCGGGCGACGCCGCAGGGCGGCTGGTGGAGCTCTGTGGCGCCAAGGGGATGCGGGAGGGCGGGGTGGAGGTGTCCACCCTGCACGCCAACTACGTGGTGAACACCGGAGGCGGCCGCGCGGAGGACGTGCTGCGGCTGGTGGAGCGGGTGCGGGAGCGGGTCCGTCGGACCTTCGGGGTGGAGCTGGAGCTGGAAGTGCAGCTGCTGGGGGAGTTCTAGGTGCAGGCGCCGGAGCGGCCGCAGGCTCCCGCGGAGGTGTGGATGCGGCTGCTGCGGCTGTGGGCGGCTACCGCGGCCGCCTGCGCCGTGGTGAGCTTCCCGACGTCGTCGGTGTTCTCCCTGCGGCAGGTGGAAGTCCACGGTGCCGTCACCCTGGACCCTCAGGCCCTAGTCCGGGCGGCGGGTCTAGATCCCGGTTCGCCCTTGGCGTCCGTGGATCCCGAGCGTGCCCGCCGCGGGCTCCTGCGGCTGCCGCGGGTCAGACAAGCGCGGGTGGAGGTCCAGTGGCCGTCGCGGGTGGTGGTGTGGGTGCAGGAGCGCCAGCCCGTGGCAGCCCTCCGGCTTCCGGACGGGACCCAGGCCGTGGTGGACGCAGAGGGCGTGGTCCTGGATCGCGGCGAGCAGGCGGAAGGGCTGCCCGTGGTCCTCGTCCCCGCGGTGCCCTGGCTGCGGCCCGGTGAAGTGGTCCCCGCAGCACCGGTAGTCGGGCTGGTGGTGGAGCTGGCGGCGTTGCCGGAAGAGGACCGCAGACAGGTGAGGTGGGTGCGCTGGCTTGGCACCGGGGACTACGTGGTGGGAGGGTGGGACGGGGTGGTGGCACGGGTCGCCGCGCGACAGCTGCAGCAGGGCCTGCGAAGGGCGCAGAGGGTTGCCGAAGCCCTGCGGGCGCGCGGGGTGCGGCCTGCGGTGGTGGACGTGCGGTTCGGCGAGCGCGCCGTCGTGGAGCCCGCCCCCTGAGGCTGCCCGAACGGTGACGGGAACGTCCGGGCCTCCGGTACGTTCCGGCAGGAGTCAGGGCTCGATCGCAGAAGACTTCGGAAAAGCAAAGGCCATTTCCTTGCGCGAAGTTGCACGGAGGAGGTCGGCGGTGCCGAAGAAGGGTTCCCTGGTGGGGCTGGACATCGGCACCACGAAGGTGTGCGCCCTGGTGGGCGAGGTGGACGAGGACGGCGAGGTCCACGTGGCCGGGGTGGGAGCGGTCCCGTGCAGCGGACTGCGCCGGGGAGTGGTGACGGACCTGGAGGCTACCACGCGGGCCGTGACGGAGGCCGTGGAACGGGCGGAGCGCATGTCGGGACAGCCGATCCGGTCCGCGTACCTGTCCGTGTCCGGGGAGCACATCGCCTCCCAGAACAGCCGCGGGGTGGTGGCGGTCTCCCGCAGCGACCGGGAGATCAGCCCACAGGACGTGGAGCGGGTGGTGGAAGCCGCGCGCATGGCCGCCATCCCGGCTCCCGACCGGGAGATCATCCACCTGCTCCCCCGGGGCTTCGTGGTGGACGGGCAGGACGGGGTGCGGGATCCCGTGGGCATGTACGGGACACGGTTGGAGGTGGAGGCGCACATCGTCACCGGCACCAGCACCTTCCTGGCGAACCTCGTGAAGTGCGTGCACCGGGCCGGGCTCGAGGTGGAGGAGCTGGTGCTGGAACCCCTGGCCTCCGCGGAGGCCGTGCTGTCCCCCGCGGAGCGGGAGCTGGGCGTGGTGGTGTGCGACGTGGGAGGCGGCACCACCAGCTTGGGCGTGTTCCACGCGGGAGGCCTAGTGCACACGGTGGTACTGCCCGTGGGCGGTAACCACATCACCCACGACATCGCCTTCGGGCTGCGGACCCCCCTGCCGGAGGCGGAGAAGCTGAAGGTCCGCCACGGGGCCGCGTCCGTGCACGCGGTCCAGGAGGGGGAGCTGGTGGAGGTGGTGGGCGTGGGCGAGCGGGAGCCCCGGGTGTTGCCGCGGCGTCACCTGTGCGAGATCATCCAGCCCCGGGTGGAGGAGATCCTGAGTCTGGTAGCGTCCCACCTGCACCGCCCGGAGGTGGCGCGGCGGGTGCCCGCAGGGCTCGTACTCACGGGCGGGACGGCGCTGCTGCGGGGTTTCGCGGAACTGGCCACCGAGCGGCTGGGACTCCCTGCCAGGGTCGGCTACCCCGCCGGCGTGGTGGGGTTGGTGGACGCGGTCTATAGCCCCGCGTTCGCCACCGCAGTGGGCCTCGTCCTGTACGGAGCCCGGGGTGACCGGCGTCAGCGGGGCCGTGCGGAGCGCAACGGCGCGCTGTGGGGTCGGTTTCGGGCGTGGGTGCGCGGGGTGCTGCACGGAGAGTAGGTGGGGAAGACGCGGAGGAAAACACCGGGGTGAGAGTCAAGGAGGGGACCATGGCGCATCTAGACCGGGACCTGCGGCGGTTCGCCTCCATCAAGGTGGTGGGGGTGGGCGGGGCAGGCAGCAACGCGGTGAACCGCATGATCGCGGCGGGCCTGCGGGGGGTAGAGTTCATCGCCATCAACACGGACGTGCAGGCCCTGGCCCTTTCCCAGGCGGAGCGGAAGATCCACATCGGGGCGAAGCTCACCCGGGGGCTGGGGGCCGGCGGCAACCCGGAGGTCGGGCGTCAGGCGGCGGAGGAGACCAAGGACGAGCTGTACGACGCCCTGGAGGGCGCGGACATGGTCTTCGTTACCGCGGGCATGGGCGGCGGGACCGGGACGGGCGGGGCGCCCGTGGTGGCCCGCATCGCGAGGGAACAGGGCGCCCTGACCATCGGGGTGGTGACCAAGCCGTTCTCCTTCGAGGGGCGTCGCCGGGCCGCGGCTGCGGAGGAGGGCATCCGGAACCTCAAGGAGCAGGTGAACACCCTGATCACCATCCCCAACGACCGGTTGCTGCAGTTGGTGGACCGCAGCGTGAGCATGATCGAGGCTTTCCGGGTCGCGGACGACGTCCTCCGCCAGGGCGTGCAGGGGATCGCGGACCTCATCACCGTGCCGGGGCTGATCAACCTGGACTTCGCGGACGTCCGGACGGTGATGGCGGAGGCCGGGAGTGCCCTCATCGGGATCGGCGTGGCCTCGGGGGAGGACCGGGCTGTGCGGGCGGCCCGTACCGCCATCAGCAGCCCCCTGCTGGAGACCTCCATGGACGGCGCCCGTGGGGTCCTGTTGAACGTCACGGGCGGCCTCGACCTGGGCCTGGTGGAGGTGAACGAGGCGGCGCAGATCATCGCGGAGGCCGCAGACCCCGACGCCAACATCATCTTCGGCGCGGTCATCGATGAGGGCCTGCGGGACGAGGTGCGGATCACGGTGATCGCCACCGGGTTCGACGCGGCCCGGCCCAAGCGGGCCGAGGAAGCGGCAGGACCGGCGGCGGCTGCCGCGCCGCAGGACCGCGAAGTCCCCGTGAAGATGTTCATCGACGACCTGGACGTGCCGGCGTTCCTGCGCAAGCGCTGACCGGACGTGCGCAAGACCGTGCCGGCGTGGCGGGGCTGCCGTGCCGGAGGAGGCGTATGACCGAGCTCGGTGACCCCCTGGAGCGTGCAGTCCGGCGTCACTTCCCCGTGCTGGAGGTGCACCGGACGGACGGGGCGGTGCGGTTTGTGATCCCCGACGGGCCGCACCCCGCGGGGGCGTTCCGCAGCCTCCGGCACGAGCTCCTGGCCCTGGGCTACTCGCCGCTGCTGCGCAGGCACCGGGGGCGCGTGTGGCTGTACCTGGTGCCCCGGCCTCCGAGGGGGGCCAGCAACCGGTGGCTGGTGGTGGCCCTGTTCCTGGCCACCGTGGGCACCACCTTCGCCACGGGGTTTCTGGCCTCCCAGCGCTTCGCGCAGGTGCTGCGGGAGGTGCCCCACGCGGTGCTGCGGGCCGGGTACTGGCCGAACCCGTGGGTGGACGGACTCACCTTCAGCGCCGCCCTCATGGCCATCCTCCTGGTGCACGAGCTGGGGCACAAACTGGCAGCGCAGGCGCACGGGATCGAGGCCAGCGGTCCTTACTTCATCCCGTTCCCGCCCCTGCTGGTGGGAGGCGAGATGTCCCTGGGGACCATGGGCGCGGTGATCTTCTCCAAGGAGCCCGCGCCGGACCGAGACGGACTGTTCGACCTGGGCGCCTCCGGACCCGTGGCGGGACTGGTGGTGGCCGCCGCGGTGCTGTGGGTGGGATTGGAGCGTACCGTGCTGCTGGACCTGGCCGCCCTGTGCCCGGGGCTCCGGCCGGAGACCTGCGGCCCCCTGCTGGCGCTCCCGCGATTCCCCTTCGGGCTGCCGTGGGTGGTGGACCAAGTGGTGCGCTGGCGGTTCGGGGCCTCGCCGGAGGTGGTGGCTTACCTGGATCCTCTGCTGGACGCCGCGGTCATCGGGGTGTTCGTGACCGCGGTGAACCTCCTGCCCGCCAGCTCCCTCGACGGCGGCCACGTTACCCGGGCGCTGCTGGGCGAGCGGTGGCACCGGTGGGGATCGTACCTGGCGGTGGGGCTACTGTTCCTCATGGGCCTGTGGCTGATGGCGATCCTGCTGCTGTTCCTGCTGTCCCGGGGCCACCCCGGGCCCATGGACGACCTCACTCCCCCGTCCCCGTCCCGCCGGTGGGCCGGGGTGGGGCTGCTGGCGGTTTTCTTGGCCTCGCTGCCGTGGACCAACTTCCTGCTGGTGCTCCGGCTGCTGGGCGAGCTGGTGGGCCGCTGAGCGTGAGCGTGGAGCTGGTGGGGGTCTGTAAGCGCTACGGCCGCGCGGAGGTCCTCCGGGGTTTAAGCTTTCGGGTGGACGCCGGCGAGGCGGTCGCGCTGGTGGGACCCAACGGGGCGGGCAAGACCACCACCCTTCGGATCCTCGCCACCCTCACCCGGCCTACCGAGGGCACCGCCCGGGTGTGTGGCTGGGACGTGACCCGCCACGCAGACCGGGTGCGCCGCTGCGTGGGGATGGTGACCGAGCAGGCGGGGGTGTACGGCCGCCTGTCCGCACTGGAGACGCTGCACTACTTCGGGGCGCTGTACGGCCTGGACCGTCGGGAAGTCCAGCGGCGCGCCGAGCAGCTGGTGAGCTGGCTAGGCATGCAGGAGTTCTGCAGGAGCCCTGCCTTTACGTACTCCCGCGGCATGCGGCAGCGCGTGCAGCTGGCCCGGGCGCTGCTGCACGACCCCTCGGTCCTCCTCCTGGACGAGCCCACCTCGGGCCTAGACGCCTCCACGGCCCGCGTGGTCCGCGAGGCCGTCCGGTCCCTGGCCCGGCAAGGCCGGTGCGTGGTGCTGGCCACCCACTCTCAGGAGGAGGCCCAGCAGGTGTGTGACCGCTTGTTGCTGCTGGAAGGCGGCGTGGTCCGGGACGAACTCCCTTCGGCCTGCGTGCCGTGAGGGTGCTGTGAGCCTCGTCTGGGCCGTGGCGGCCAAGGAGCTGGTGGACCTGAGCCGCGACCGGCGGGCGCTGGTCCTGGGGTTCCTGGTGCCGGTCCTGGCGGTACCGGTGATGTCCCTCTTGGTGGACGCGAGTACCAACCGCCGCCTGCAGTCCCCCTCGCGGGTGGCGGTGGTGGGCTCACCGGAAGCGCGGGAGCTCCTGCGTTTCGGGGAAGATCTGGTGGAGGCTGTGGCGGTGGCGGACCCCAAGGAGGCCCTGCGCACCGGCCGAGTGGCCGCGGTGCTGGAGGTGTCGGCAGAGGCAGGGGAGGTAAAGGAGGTGGTGGTGCGCTACCGCGCCCGTGACCCCGACGGGCTGATCGCCAAAGAAAAGGTCGCGCAGCTGGTGGCCCGCTACGCGCTGCCCGCGGTGGACCGCACGCTGAGGGCTCACGGCCTGGACCGGGAGGCGCTCACACCGGTGCGGGTGCGGGAGGAGGTGGTTCCGGGCGGGAGTGGCTGGACGGGCCGTCTGGCTGCCCTCCTGGTGGTGGTGTGGGGCTTTGCGGGCGCCAGCTTGCTGGCTGCGGACCTCAGTGCGGGGGAGAAAGAGCGCGGCACGTGGGACGCGTTGCGATCTACCCCCGTCCACCGGATGGCTCTGGTGGGAGGCAAGTTTGTGGCGTGCTGGGTGGCGGGGGCCGTGCTGGCGGTGTTGAGCGCATCCTCCCAGCTGCTGTTTTCCGGACCCGGTCCCGTGGAGGGGGTGCAGCTCGCGGGGCTGGCGGTGGCCGCGCTGTGCGCGAGCGCCGTGGCCGGAAGTGCCGCCCTGGTGGTGGGACTGTTGAGCCGCAGCGCACGGGAGGCCAACCAGTGGGCCATACCCCTGTACCTGGCAGCCCTGGCCACCGCCGCGGGCTCCGACCTTGTCGGAGCGACGCGGGCTGCCTTCGCGGTCCCGGTGCTCAACGCGTTCCTGTTGGCGCAGCGCGCCTTGGCAGGGGGCCCCCCCGAGGGGACCCAGGTGGGCTCGACGGTGCTTTCCTCGGCAGCCGTCTGCCTGGTGCTCCTGGCAGCTGCCGCAAGGCTGGTGGATCGGGACTGACCAGGGGCGTGCGCGCACGTGCAGCGGCGAAAACGGTCGCGGGGGCGGGGAAAAGCGCGGCGCAGGAAACCCCAGGGGACTTGCACGGGCCGGGGCCCAGACCCACAATATATGGCACGGGTTCGGGCAAGCTCCCCAATATTTAGGGGTGGGCCGGGGAGGTAGTCTTCCAGACGCCATGCGGTGTCCGTATTGCGGTCACCACGACAGCCGTGTACTGGACTCCCGGCCCGCGGAGGACGGCGCGGCTATCCGGCGCCGGCGCGAGTGCCCCCGGTGTGAGAGGCGCTTCACCACTTTTGAGCGGGTGGACCCAGCACCCCTGATGGTGGTGAAGCGGGATGGCCGGCGGGAGCCCTTCGACCGGGCCAAGATCCTGGGTGGGCTGCTGAAGGCCCGGGGAAAGCGCCCGATCCCCACCGAGGTCCTGGATTCCCTGGCCGCGGAGGTGGAGCGACAGGTGCGCAACCTGGGCGAGCCGGAGGTCCCCAGCAGCCGGATCGGTGAGATGGTGATGGAGCGCCTGCGCCGGGTGGACGAAGTGGCCTTCGTGCGGTTCGCGTCTGAGTACCGGCGGTTCCAGGACGTGCAGAGCATCGTGGAGGAAGTGGAGCGCTTGCGGGTGCAGAAGGAGCGGGAGGAGCAGCTCCGGCGTCAGGTCCCCCTGCTCCCCCTGGGGGAGGGGCGGGCCAACGGCAAACACGACTCGGGAAGGTGAGCCCATGCAGACCACGCGGGAGGCAACGGACCTGTTCCAGCGGACGCTGCGGTACTTCGGCGGGGACGAGCTGCGGGCCCGGGTGTTCTTCGACAAGTACGCCCTGCGGGATTCCAGCGGCCGCGTGGTGGAGAGCGTGCCGCCGGAGATGTGGGCCCGGGTGGCCCGGGAGATCGCCTCCGCGGAGGAGACGGAGGCGAAGCGGCGGGAGTGGGAGGAGAAGTTCTACTGGCTGTTGGAGGACTTTCGGTTCGTCCCCGGAGGGCGCATCCTGTTCGGTGCCGGCAACCCGCGCCGCGCCACCCTCCTCAACTGCTACGTCATTCCGATCCGGGGCGACTCCCTGGAGGACATCTTCGAGTGGTGCAAGGAGGCGGCCCGCACCTACTCCTTCGGCGGGGGCGTGGGGACGGACATCAGCGTGCTGCGGCCCCGCGGCACCCCGGTGAACAACGCCGCCATCACCAGCTCCGGGGCGGTGTCCTTCATGGAGCTGCTGTCCACCACCACGGGCACCATCGGGCAGGCCGGCCGCCGCGGGGCCCTCATGATCACCCTCCGCAGCGACCACCCCGACGTGCTGGAGTTCACCCGCGTCAAGCGGAACCTGGACCGCGTCCGCTACGCGAACATCAGCGTGCGGGTGGACGACGCCTTCATGCGGGCGGTGGAGCAGGACGGCCCCTACACCCTCCGGTTCGCGAACGAGCGGGTCCGGACGGAGCGGACCGTGCGGGCGCGGGAGCTGTGGGAGGAGCTGGTGCGGGGAGCCCGGGACTACGCGGAGCCCGGGGTGATCTTCTGGGACACCGTGCGGCGGGGGTCCACCTCCGAGTACAACGGGATGAACGTGATCACCACGAACCCGTGCTCGCTGGTGGGCTCGACGTACGTGATCACCCCGACCGGGATCCACAGGCTGGACTCCCTGGTTCGCAACGCGGTGCTGGATCGTGCAACTCCCAAGGTCATCATTGACCGGCGCGCAGGGGATGGCAGGGGGATCGCCACGGTCCGTGCAGATGCCCTGGCCTTCACAGGGGTCAAGCGCATCTGGCGCGTGGAGACCACCAGCGGGTTCGTGATCCGGGGCACGGGGGACCACAAGGTGAAAGTCCTCAACGACGGGACATTCGACCCCCTCCACGGATCCAAGGGGTGGAAGCGCATCGACGAGCTGAAGCCGGGCGATGTCCTGGCCGTGATGGATCCCAACGACCCAGCGTTGGTGGACCAAGTGTTCGCGGAACGCTCCCCGTATCTCCATCTGGACGAAAGAGAGATCCAGCCTCGGCGGAAAGACGCCCGTGACCGTCTGATCCACGTTCCGCAGACGTGGGATGAGGATCTCGCGTATCTGCTGGGGTACGCGGTCGGGGATGGTTCCTACACAAGGCAGTCCCGCAAGTCGGGCGGAGCCAAGAGGCTGGACCTACACATGCACGTCGAAGATGCTCCTCATATCAAGCCCGTCCTGGATCGCGTGGTGGCGCGGTGCCTCCAGTACCGGCGCGTGCCGGTAGGGGTCGGGGCTGCTAGCGAAGGGTCCCCGCAGCCGCTTCCGCTTAAGACGCGGGAGGGGACGAAGCGCGCCTGGGTCTCCGTGCACTCCGCTGCGTTTTTGCGCATGCTCCAGGCCCTGGGGCTCCGGCCTGCGGTGGCCCACGAAAAAGTCGTGCCGGAGTCTGTGTTCACCGCTCCCAAGGAAGCTACCGCTGCATTTCTGCGAGGCTTGTTCGACGCCGACGGGACGGTGTCTCGGCCGCAGGAGCGACCCATGATCTCCCTGACCTCAACGTCCCGCCGGCTCATCGAACAGGTGCAGCTCCTGTTGCTGCAGTTTGGAATCTTTTCGAGCGTGGTGACGTACCGGGCGGAGGGGAAGAACCGCTCAAGGACGAGTGGGCTGACGTACGTGACCAAGACAGGGGAGCGGAGGGAGTACAAGAGCGTCCATGACTCTTACAAGCTGTGCATCAGCGGATATCCGTCCATCGAGCGGTTCGTGACGTACATCGGGAGCGGGATACCCAGGAAGCGGCGGGTGCTGGAGGCGTTGAGGGCGAACCGGAAGGGCGCGCTGCGGGAAGTGACGGACCGCACGCGGGTGAAGAGGGTTGTCGAGGAGGAGACGTACGAGGCGGTTTACGACCTGACGGTATTGGACACGAAGTCGTTCATCGCGAACGGGCTGATCGTAAGCAATTCCGAGATCCCCCTGGAGCCGTACGGGGCGTGCTGTCTCGGGAACGTGAACCTGAGCGCGTTCGTCCGGGAGCCGTTCACCGAGCGGGCGCACCTGGACTGGGAGGCCCTGGAGCGGGCGTTGCGGTACGCGGTGCGGTTTCTGGACGACGTGCTGGACTACAACGCGGACAAGCACCCGCTGCCGGAGCAGCGGGAGGCCAGCCGGCGGAGCCGGAGGATCGGCGTGGGCTTCACGGGCATGGGGGACATGCTGGTGAAGCTGCGGCTGCGGTACGACTCCGAAGAAGCCCTGGCCTTCGTGGACCGGACCTTCGAGCGGATCAAGAACGTGGTGTACGACGAGAGCGCCAACCTGGCCGCGGAGAAGGGCCCGTTCCCCGCGTTCGACCGGGAGCAGCACTTCCGCCAGCCCTTCCTGCAGACCCTGGACCCCGCGGTGCGGGAGAAGGCGTACACCCTGGGTCTGCGGAACGTGGCCCTGCTCACCGTGCCGCCCGTGGGCAGCGGGGCGGCCCTGGCGGGGACCACCAGCGGCATCGAGCCCATCTTCGACCTGTACTACCTGCGCCGGAGCGAGTCCCTGACCCAGTCGCAGTTCAAGGTGTACCACCCGCTGGTCCGGCAGTACATGGATGAGTTCGGGGTGGACGACGAGCACCTGCCGGAGTGGTTCGTCACCGCCCACCGCATCGTGCCGGAGATGCGGGTACGGATGCAGGCCACGGTGCAGAAGCACATCGACCACAGCATCAGCTCCACGGTGAACCTGCCGGAGGACGCCACCGTGGAGGACGTGGAGCGCATCTACTTCCTGGCGTGGAAGCTGGGCTGTAAGGGGATCACCGTGTACCGGGAGGGTTCCCGCGAGGGGGTCTTGATCACCGAGGCGAAGGCGCAGCAGCAGACACAGCCGGAGGCGATCCGCCTGGCCGCCGAGCCGGCGCGGGACCGCGCGGTCACGCGCCCGAGGCCGAAGGTGACGCAGGGACGGACGGAGCGGATCGAGACCCCCCGCGGGCGGGTGTACGTGACGGTGAACGAGGACGAGTACGGGCCGTGCGAGGTGTTCGTGGAGTCCCTGGACGTGGAGGCAGAGGCCACGGGCCGCCTGGTCTCCCTGTGCCTGCGCAGCGGGGTGGACCCGCGGGAGGTGATCGAGCAGCTGTGGCGGGTGCAGTCGCGGGAGGTGGCGCTGGACCGGTCCGCGGACGGCACCGTGGTCCGGGTGAGCACCATCGCGCAGGCGGTGGCCCTGGCTTTGGGCCGTGCCCTGTACGGGGACGGCTTCCGGCCGGACAAGGAGTTCCCCCGCGCGGCGGCCCTGCCCGAGCCGACGCCGCGCGCCCGGCAGGAACGCCTGAAGTTCACCGTCTCCCCGGCCCCGGAGTCGCCGCAGCCGGGGTCCCCGACGGCCAACGGAACCGGGGACCTGCGGTTTGCGGGCGTCTGCCCGGACTGCGGGGACAAGCTGGTGTACGAGAACGGCTGCGCCAGCTGCCGGTCCTGCGGTTACTCCCGCTGCTGACGCTCCTGCCCCAGGCGGGCGAGCAGCCGCCGTACCGGTGCGGGCACCGGCAGGCCCGGGTGTTGGGGCCGCACGAAGCGCCCTACCCGCGGTTCGCGGTCCGGTCGGACGTCCTGCACGCGGAAGTGCGCCCGGAAGTGGCTGAAGGCGTGCTCGAAGCTCCAGCACGTGCCGTCCGGCTGCAGCCGCACGCCTACAAGGCGCTGCAGCGCAGGGCGCGCGCGGGACCACGAGGGAGCCTCCACGTACGGCAGCGTCCACAGCCCGCCCCACACCCCCTCGGGAGACTGACGCACCAGGAGCACGCGGCCTCGGCGGTCCCGGACCAAGGCGGCCACGAACTGCCGCAGGGGCCTGGGGCGCCGTGCACGCCGGCGCGGGAGCTGGCCGGCCAAGCCCCGCGCGTGGGCCGCGCAGAAGGGCCGTACGGGGCAGACCCCGCACTTCGGGTTGCGGGGAAGACAGGTGGTGGCTCCGAGGTCCATGAGGGCCTGGTTGAACTCCCCGGCGCGGCCTGGCGGGAGGACGGCGCGCAGGGCTGCCTCTACCGACCTGCGCACCGCCGGGTCCGTGGTGGGCTTCTGCAGGCCCAGCAGCCGCACCCCGACCCGTAGCACGTTCCCGTCCAGTGCCACCACGTCCTGGCCGAAGGCGATGCTGGCCACTGCAGCCGCGGTGTACGGCCCCACTCCCGGAATGCGGCGCCACCCCGCCGCGGTGGTGGGAAGGTGGCCCGTGCGGACGATCTTGCGGGCGGCCCGCAGGAGGTTGCGGGCCCGCGCGTAGTAGCCTAATCCGGCCCACGCCTGCAGGACGTCCTGCTGGCGTGCCGAGGCCAGCGCGCGCACGTCGGGGAAGGCCTGCAGGAACCGGAGGTAGTAGGGGACCACCGTCTCCACGCGGGTCTGCTGCAGCATGACCTCCGCCACCCAAACCCGGTACGGGTCGCGGGTACGGCGCCAGGGCAGGGACCGCCGGTGCCGCGTGTACCAGCGGAGGAGGCGGCTCGCCAGCCTGGGATCCAGGGCAACCTTCCCCGACCCTCCTGACCCGGCCCGCCGCGACTTACTGTTCGGCGACACGCGGTCAGCTGGCCTCACGCGGGGGACCGGAACCGGCCCGCGTCCAACCCTGCAGGGCCAGGCGGATCAGGACCAACACGACCCCGCTGGCGGCTGTGCCGGCCAGGAGGAACGAAAACGTCGCGGGGCTCAGCAGTCGGCCCTGCAGGAGCTGGCGCAGCAGGATCCCCGCGGGGATTGCCACCACCCACGTCAGGAAGAGCGTCCTCCAGCCCGGCGCCCGGTAGGTCCCCAGCAGGGACGCCACCGCAAGCCAGGTGAGGGCAAGCGGCAGGAAGGTCCGGCCGACGAGCCCAAGGTCCACGTACGCTCCGTGGAACGCGGCGCCCACCGCGGAGAACAGCAGCAGCCCTGCGAGGTCTGCCACCAGGTAGCGCACTACTCTCCTCCCACCAGCACAGGTCCGGCCCGGCGCGCGCGAGCGGCGGGCAGGCAGGCGGCCAGCAGCGCTCCGGCCGCGGCCATGGCCGCGGCCGCCCGCAGCACCGCGGGCACTCCCCAGTTGTCCGCCACCAGTCCGAAGGGCGTGGCCAGCAGGGCGGCCACGGAGCTGGCGGCCACCTGCATGCCACCGCCCAGAGCCGTGTGGCCGGGCAGGAACTCCTGGGACAGCACCAGGGTGATGGGCAGGACTCCCTGGGAGCAGGCGCCCAGGATCAGGACGGCCGGATACGTCCACGGAGGCCGCAGGAACGGCAAGAGCAGCACGATCCCCGCCAGGACGGCCATGGTGGAGCCCAACACTCCCCGACGGCTCCAGCGGTCCGCGAGCCGGCCCAGCAGCGGTGCGGCCAGCACGCCCCCTGCCAGCAACACCGACAGGACCGCGGCCGCGGCCTCCCGGGACTGTCCCAGCCGGTCGATCAAAAAGCCGGGGTAGAACACCGTGACCCCCACGTGAACGCCCCCGCGCAGCAGCGCGATGGCCATGAGGACCCCGTACGCCACCCACAGGTCCTCGCCTTCCTGCCGCATCAGCTCGGCCCGCCGCAGCGTGCCCTCCCGCCGCTGGGACAGCGCCAGCAGCGCCGCGATGGGGAATCCCACCAGCAGCCACAGCAGGAGCCCCCGGAGCCCGAACGCTCCCGCCAGCACCGCCACCACGGTGGGGCCGAGGGCCCAGCCGACGCTGCCGCCCACGGTGAAGTAACCCATGACCGTGGCACGCCGCTCGCCTGCCGCCTGGTACGCTCTGCGCACCGCCTCCGGGTGGAACAGGGCCGGCCCCAGGGCCAGCACCGCCAGGGCCGCCACGGCGGTCCAGGGACCCGTGGCGAGGCCCGCCAGGGCCAAACCGGTGGCGGTCAGGGCCACGCCTGCAGGGACCATCCACAGGCTGGGACGGCGGTCCGCGGTCCAGCCCGCGGCCACCTGGATTACGGCTCCGCAGAGGGACGCGGCGGTGACCATGATCCCCGTGAGCGTGTAGCTCAGCCGCAGTTCCGTGCGGAGGTACTGGGCCAGCGCCGGCAGGGCTCCCGCGCCCACGTCCACCGCTGCGTGCCCGACGATGAGGAGCGCCAGGACGGCTACAGGAGAGGGGTGCACGGTTCCAGTCTAGTCCACCGCGGAAGGCCGCTCACGCCGTGCGGACTTTCGTGCCGCTCACACGCGCAGTCGGGGGTCCAGGGCGTCCCGCAGGGCGTCCCCGAGGACGTTGAAGGCCAGGACCGTCAGGGTGATGGCCAGCCCCGGGAACACCGCCATCCACGGCGCCTTCTGCACGAAGTCCACCGCGGCACCGCTCAGCATCAGGCCCCACGCGGGCGTGGGCTCCGCCACGCCCAGGCCGAGGAAACTCAGCGACGCCTCCAGCAGGATGGCCTGCCCCAGGAACGCGGTGAGCATGACCAGGTACGGGGCCAGCACGTTGGGCAGCATGTGCCGCAGGATGATCCGCCAGGGGCCTGCGCCGATGGCCCGGGCCGCCTCCACGTACGTGGTGTGGCGGACCTGGAGGGCGCTGCTGCGCACCACCAGCTCCGCCCGGGGGGCGAAGGACAGGGCGATGGCCACCACCAGGTTGGCGGTCCCGCTGCCCAGGATGGCCACCATCGCCATGGCCAGGACGATGAGGGGAAAGGACACCAGGATGTCGGTGATCCGCTGGATCACCAAGTCCACAGTCCCCCCGAAGTACGCGGACGCCACCCCCACCAAAGCGCCCACGGTGGCGCCCGCCACGGACGCCGACAGCCCCACCAGCAACGCGGTGCGGGCGCCGAAGATGAGACGGCTCAGGATGTCGCGGCCGAAGCTGTCGGTGCCCAGCCAGTGCCGGGAGCTGGGCGGGCTGAACATGCTCAGGTAGTCGTTGGCCAGGGGGTCGTAGGGCGCGATCCACGGCGCCAGCACCGCCGCAAGGACCAGCAGCACCAGAAACCCGCCCCCCGCCACCGCCAGGGGGTAGCGCCGCGCGAACCGCATGAGCCGGCCCCCGGTGCGGGGCCGGGCCGCGGACAGCCACACACGGGCAGCGAGGGCGTCGGGTCGTCCGGTCATCGCCTCAGGCGTAACGGATCCGCGGATCCAGGCGCGCGTACAGCAGGTCCAGGAGGACGTTCACCAGCACGTAGGCGGAGGCCACCAGCAGCATGAGTCCCTGGATCAGGGTGTAGTCCCGCCGCGCGATGGCGTCCACGAACAGCTTGCCGACCCCGTTCAGGTTGAACACCTGCTCGGTCACCACCAGCCCGCCGATGAGGAAGGCGAACTCCAGGCCGATCACGGTGACCACCGGCAGGAGGGCGTTCCGCAGGGCGTGGCGGAGGACCACCGCCCGCTCCGCGAGCCCCTTGGCCCACGCGGTGCGCACGTAGTCCTCCCGCAGGACCTCCAGCATCGCGGAGCGGGTCATCCGCGTGGCCACCGCGGAGTAGCGGTAGCCCACCGCCAGGGCCGGCCAGATCAGCTGGCTCAGGTTCGCCACCGGGTCCCGCCAAAGCGGCGTGAAGGTCATGGGCGGCAGCCAGCGGAACACGGACAGCAGGAACAGCAGCAGGAGGATCCCCAGCCAGAAGGAGGGGGTCGCGAGCCCCGCCACGCTGAACACCTGGACCAAGTGGTCCGCCCACGTGCCCCGGCGGACCGCGGCCCACACCCCCAGGGGGATCGCGAGGCTCACCGCCACCACGGTGGCCATGAGGGCCAGCTGCAGGCTCAGCTCCAGCCGGATGGCGATCTCCCGGGACACGGGGGCGCCGGTCCACATGGAGGTCCCCAGGTCCAGGCGCGCGAGCCCCGCGATCCAGTCCCCGTACTGGGCCCACAGGGGCTTGTCCAGCCCGAGGCGCACCCGCTCCTGCTGGATCACCTCCCGGGTGACGTACGCGCCGCCGCTCACCAGCCGCAGCTCCACGATGTCGCCCGGGATCACCCGCACGAGCAGGAAGATCAGGGTGGCCACCGCCCACAGGGTGGGCAGCACCAACACGACACGCGCCAGCACGTACCGCAGCATCCTACTCGCTCAGCCAGACCTCCTCCAGGTCCTCCAGGTAGTGCGAGGGGCCTACCTTGTACCCCTGCAGCTTCTTCCAGTGGGGGACGATCCGCTGCCACCACAGGAGGTGGTACTGGTAGGCGCGGTCACTGAGGACCCGGCGCTCGAACTGGCGGACGATCTGCAGCCGCCGCTGGAGGTTCCGCTCCCGGCTCTGCTGGCGGTACAGCCCGTCCAGCAGGCGGTCCGTGTACCGTGCGTAGTTCAGCGGGTTGCGGTCGCTGGACACGAACTTCACCAGCTGGACGTCGGGGTCGTCGAAGAAGTCACACGTGAAGTCGATCCCCACGTCGTAGTTCCCCGCCCGCAGGTCCGCCAGGTAGGGGCCGGTCTCCTGGATCACGTGCCGGGGGTTCAGGCCCACCTGCCGCCACTGGTCCACCAGGAAGATCCCCGCGGGGATGTACGGCATGGGGACGTTGCGGTTCTTCACGGTGAACTCGAACCCCTCGGGGACGCCTGCCTCCCGCAGCAGCCGGCGCGCCTCCTGACGGGCGGCGTTGATGTCCCGGCCGAAGCCCGCCAGCTTGGTGAGTTCCGCCTCGGGGGTGGCGAAGGGGCCTCCCGGGCGCATGACGCCACCCACGGGGCCCATGAAGGTGATCTGCGAGAGGGCCCGAGACCCGCCCCACCGGTCGATGGCCAGGGTGAGGGCCCGGCGGACCCGGAAGTCGTCGAAGGGCTTGCGCTGGTTGTTGGGGACCACCAGGATGTTGCACAGCCAGCCGGACTCCTGCACCGTGGCGCGATCGCCCAGGAACTGCACCACCTCGTCCCGCTGCGCGGGCGCGAACCCGCGGAACTCCACCAGGGCCTGGCCGAACTTCAGCGCCGCGGCCTGGGCCGCAGGGCTGCTGATGAACAGAGCCCGGTAGCCGTCCAGGTACGGCCGGCCCGGCTTCCAGTAGTTCTCGAACCGCACCCCCTCCCAGTGGGAGCCGCGCACGTACTCCTTGAACCGGAAGGGCCCGGTGCCCATCACGTTCCGCTCGTACCAGCGCGGGTCCCGCTCCAGGATGTCCGCCTTGTAGATCCAGTTGAAGGGCGAGGCCAGCTTCTCCAGGAAGGTGGCCGACGGCCACTTGAGCCGGATCACCACGGTGTTGGGGCTGGGGGCGCTGATGCTCTCCACCATCTCGTACATGGCCTGCCGGGCGCTGACGACCCCCTGGGGCGGGAAGATGATCTTGTCCAGGCTGGCCTTGATGTCCCGCGAGGTGAGCAGGCTGCCGTCGTGGAAGCGAACCCCGCTGCGGATGCGGAAGGTGTAGGTGAGGCCGTCCTGGGACACCGTCCAGCTCTCCGCCAGGTCCGGGACCACCTTCGGGTAGTTGAGCGGGTCGAACTTCACCAGCAGGTTGTAGTGGGGTCGGATGGGGTGGATGACCGCGAAGGTGGTCTCCCGGTGGCCGTCGAAGGACGGAGGTTCCGCCGACACGATGAAGCTCAGCGAACCGCCGCGCCTCGGCGGCGCGGGCGCGGAGCTCCCGACGGTGCCCGAGGCTGCCACCAGCACCGCCACGAGGAGCGCGGCGGCCCCGAGTTGCTGCAGCCGACGTGGAAGGTGCACTGCCTTCACCCCCTCCCGATGGCGTTGTAGTCTGCCCGGTGCATTACGCCGGACCTCGCGGGGGATCCTTCCGCGGGTGCGACCGCGGTCCGGACGCGGGCGGCCAGCAGCTCCGCCGGGTGCACCGCAGGACGGCCCGCGCCGTGCGCGATCTGCTGGCGACAGCTCACCCCCGCAGCCACCACGGGAACGTCCCGCGGGAGCTGACGGACCGCGGGCAGCAGGCGGAGCTCCGCGATGGCCATGGACAGGTCGTAGTGCTCGCGCTCGAACCCGAAGGATCCGGCCATGCCGCAGCAGCCTGCGTCTGTCTCCTGCGGCCGGAAGCCCGCGGCCTGCAGAACCCGCAGCAGGGGGCCGGTGCCCACCAGCGCCCGTTGGTGGCAGTGGGCGTGCACCAACACGGTCCCGTCTCCGTCCACGGGGGGAAGGTCGAGCGCGCCCTCCCGGTCGAGGAACTCCTCCAGCAGCAGGGTACTGACCGCCACCGCGCGGGCGGCCTCGTCCGGGACCAGGTCCGGCACCTCGTCGCGGAGGGTCAGCACGCAGCTGGGCTCCACGCCCACCACGGGCACCCCTTCCCGGCTGAACCGGCCCAGGGACGCCACCGCCCGCTGGGCCGCCCGGCGCGCGGCGTCCAGGAAACCCTTGCTGATCAGGGTCCGCCCGCAGCACACCGTGGGTGCCAGGACCACCCGGTAGCCGAGGGCTTCCAGCAGCTCCACCGCCGCGATTCCGGGCTTCGGGTCGTGGTACAGGGTGAAGGTGTCGGGGAAGAACGCCACCACGCCCCGTCCGCCGCTGCCCGAAGGAGCCCGCCGGCGCCACCAGCCCAGGAAAGTGGGGTGGGCAAAGCGCGGCAGCGGCCTGCGGCGGTCCACGCCGGCTAGGTGGAGCAAGGTGCGTGCCAGCGGGCGCTCGGCCACCCAGTTGGCCAGAGGCGCCGCCGCGGCGCCCAGGCGGCTGACCAGGCGCGTGTGCGCGAACAGCCAGTCCCGGAAGGGTGCTCCGTAAGCCCGGTGGTGGGCGTGCAGGACCTCCGCCTTGATCTTGCTCAGGTCCACGCTGGCCGGGCACTCCGCCTTGCAGGCCTTGCACTCCAGGCACAGGTCCAGGGCCTCCCGCATGCGGCGGCCCACGAGTTCGTGGGGCGGGAGCTGGCCCGACAGCGCCGCGCGGAGCAGGTTGGCGCGTCCCCGGGTACTGTGCTCCTCCTCCCGGGTGACCCTGTAGGAGGGGCACATGACTCCGTCGTGCTTTTTCCGGCACGCGCCCACCCCGCTGCACTGTTCTACCGCAGCCGCGAAGCCTCCCTCGCGGGTCCAGTGGAAGGCGGTCCGCAGGGGCACCGTGCGGTAGTCCGGGCCGTACCGCAGGGAGGCGTCCATGGCCGGGCCGTCCACGATCTTGCCGGGATTCAGAAGGTTGTCCGGGTCGAACAGCCGCTTGACCGCCCGGAAGGCACCGTAGATCTGCGAGCCGAAGTACCGCTCCACGAACCAGGACCGGACCATGCCGTCCCCGTGCTCGCCGCTCATGGCGCCGCCGAACTCCAGGACCAGCTCGCCCACCGCGTGGGCGATGCGCACCATGCGCTGCAGGTCCTCCCGGTCCTTGGGGTTCAGCAGCGGGCGTACGTGGATGCAGCCCACGCTGGCGTGGGCGTAGAAGGCAGCCTGCACGCCCTCCCGCGCCAGCACCTCGTGGAAGCGGCGCATGTAGGCGCCCAGGCGTTCCGGCGGCACCGCGGTGTCCTCCACGAACGCCAGCGGCTTGCGTTCCCCCCGGATCCCCTGCAGCAGGCCCTGCCCGGCCCTGCGGACCCTCCACACGTTGTCCTGGCCGGCAGGGTCCAGCACCCGGACGCAGGCGTACGCGGGGCCGGAGCCCACCAGCTCCCGCTCCAGGGCCGCCACGCGGTGGCCCAGCTCCTCCTGGGAGTCTGCGGAGAACTCCACCACCAGCAGCGCTCCCGGTTCGCCCTGCACGAAGGTCATCCGCCGCGCGTACTCCAGCTGCTGGCGGGTCATGTCCAGGATCATGCGGTCCACCAGCTCCACCGCGGTGGGGCCGTGCTGCAGGATGGCGGGGGTGGTGTCGAGGGCGGTGAAGACGTCGGGGAAGTGCAGGATGGCCAGTCCGGTGTGGCGGGGCCGGGGGACGAGCCGCACCCGCGCCTCCACCACCACCGCCAGGGTCCCCTCTGAACCCGCCACCAGCTGCGTGAGATCCGCAGGGTTGCGCAGCAAGCTGTCGAGGTTGTAGCCGCTCACCCGTCGGAGCAGCTTGGGGAACCGCCGCTCGATCTCGTCCGCGTGGCGGCCGACGAGGTCCCGGAGCTGCCGGTAGATCTCACCCTCGCGGCCGCGGTCCTGCAGCTTCGCCTGGTAGCTGGTGGGATCCAGAGCCCGAAGGGTCATCTCCGTACCGTCCGCCAGGAGCACCCGGAGCTCCAGCAGGTGGTCCATGGTCTTGCCGTACACCACGGACCGGGAGCCGCAGGAGTTGTTCCCGATCATCCCGCCCAGGGTGGCACGGTTGCTGGTGGAGGTGTCGGGTCCGAGGCGCAGGCCGTGGGGCTGAGCTGCCCGGTTCAGGTCATCCTGGACTACCCCGGGCTGGACCAGAGCCCAGGGGCCTCCGGGGTCGAGCCGCACGATCCGGTCCATGTACTTGGAAAAGTCCAGGACGATGGCGGCGCCGATGGACTGGCCCGCGAGGCTGGTCCCCCCTCCTCGCGGGACCACGGGGGTCTTGGTGTCCGCAGCCACCCTGAGTGTGTTGACCACGTCCTCCTCGTCCCGGGGGATCACCACCCCCACGGGCATCACCTGGTACAGGCTGGCGTCGGTGCTGTACAGGACCCGCGAGAAGGGGTCGAACCGTACCTCCCCCCGGACCACAGACCTGAGCGCGCGTTCGATGGCATGAGCGTCTCGCATACACGGTACGATTCCACGGGATGCACCATCCCCCCTGCGCCGTTCCGCGCTCGGAACACGAGTTCCCTTGTGGGCGCCATGAAACCCTGCTAGTATGGGCCGGGTGTTCCAGGATGGGAACAGGCACCGCAGCCCCAAGGGAGGACGCACGGGCGTTCGGGAACTACATCCGGACCCTGCGCCAGAACTTCTACGGCCGGGGCAAGGGGAAGAGCCTCCGCCAGGTGGCCCAGGAGGCGGGCATCCCGCCGAGTGTCCTGTCCCGGGGCGAGCGCGGGCTTTTGGACCTGCGGCGGCCCTGGTACATCGAGCGGCTGGCCCCGGCCCTGGGGGTGCCCGCCACGGTCATGAAGCGGGTCGCCCACCTGGTGACCCAGGAGGACGTGGCGTACTTCCGGACCCTTCGCGGTGGGGGAGGGCCGTGGGCCCGGCTCCAGCAGGTGGTGGATCGCATGCGGGGGGCGCCTCCGGACGTCGTGGAGGCGCTGGCGAGCTACGGGGAGTTCCTGCTGGCCCGCTGGGAGCAGCAGCGCGCGCAGCGACGCACGGGCTAGACCACACCACACGGAAAGGAGGCGCAACATGACGTACGTGATCGCAGAACCCTGCATCGGCACCAAGGACCGGGCCTGCGTGGAGGTGTGTCCGGTGGACTGCATCCACCCCCGGGCGGAGGAGGACCAGGGCGAGCTTATGCTGTACATCAACCCCGACGAGTGCATCGACTGCGGGGCGTGCGAGCCCGTCTGCCCGGTGCAGGCCATCTTCGCGGAGGGCGACGTCCCCGAGCAGTGGAAGGACTACAAGGAGATGAACGCGGACTACTACAAGCTCAGCCGCGAGGCGTTCGCGGAGAAGTGGGGCCGCGAGCCCTAGGCGCCGCGTTTTCCTCTAAAAAGCAGGCGTTCGGGTCCCTCCGGCGCGTTGCGGGCCGGCCGGAGGTGCCGTAGTGTGGACGGGAGAGGGGAGAGGGAGGGAACATGGGCGCACGGCGGTTCGCAGGGGCTGTGGTGGTCCTAGCGGTGGCGATCGTCGCCACCGCTGGAGCTGCGCAGGTACGGCGGCCCTGGGTCCTGGCGTTCGTGCCGTCCCTGGACGCCCAGCGGGTGCTGGCCACGGGACGGACCCTGGAACGGATGCTGGAGGTGGCCACGGGGCTGGAGTTCGAGTCCACGGTGCCCACCTCGTACGCGGCCACCATCGAGGCCATGTGCGCGGGCAGGGCGGACGTCGCATTCTTCGCCCCCCTGGCTTACGTCCTGGCGCACCAGCGCTGCGGGGCGGAGGTCAAGCTCATCTCCATCCGGTTCGACCGCCCGTACTACGGGGCTCAGATCCTGTTCTCCGCGGACGCGGGGATCCGCCGTCTGGCGGACCTGCGGGGCAAGCGGTTCGCGTACGTGGACCCCGCCTCCACCTCCGGGTATCTGTACCCGGCGGTGCACATCAAACGGGCTGGGTTCGACCCGAACCGGTTCTTCAGCCAGACGGTGTTCGCGGGCGGCCACGACAAGGTGGTGCTGGCCATCTACCAGGGGCAGGTGGAAGGGGGCGCCACCTTCGGCGACGAGTTCGGCAACGACGCCCGGGACCGCGTGGAGCGGCAGTTCCCGGACGTGAAGCGCAAGGTGGTGGTCCTGGAGTACGTGAAGCCCTACATCCCCAACGACACCGTGTCCTTCCGGAAGGGGCTGGAGCCGGAGCTGGTGGAGCGGGTGGTGAAGGCCCTGTTCCGGATCGCGCAGACCTCCTCGGGCCGGCAGGCCATCCACGAGCTGTACCAGCACGAGGGCTACGCCACCTACGAGGACCTGGTGACGAAGTACAAGGTGGACCGCCGGGAGTTCCCGAACCTGGACGCGTACTTCAACCCCATCCGGGAAGCCGTGCGGACCCTGGGGATCGATCTCACCCGGCTGGTGCGTTGAGCCGGGCTTCTGCCCGTACCGTCCCTCGGAGGCGGGGGCTCCCGCGGAGCCCCCGTTCGGTTTCCAGGGGGTGAAGGCGTTGGCGCGGCCGTTCCTGAAGGTGGAAGGCCTCACGAAGGTGTACCCGGGAGGCGTCCGGGCACTGCAGGACGTCTCCTTCGAGGTGGCCCGGGGCGAGTTCGTGGTGGTCATCGGGCTTTCGGGCTCGGGCAAGTCCACCCTGCTGCGGTGCATCAACCGGCTCGTGGAACCGACGGCGGGCAGGGTGTGGGTGGACGGGGTGGAGGTGACCGCCCTGGATCGGGAGGGGGTGCGACGGCTGCGGCGGGAGATCGGGATGATCTTCCAGCAGTTCAACCTCGTCCGCAGGCTCCCGGTGCTCACCAACGTGCTCACGGGCCGGCTGGGCTACGTACCCGCGTGGTGGTCCCTCGTGAACTACTGGCCCCCGGACCTGGTGCAGCGGGCCCTGGAGGCCCTGGAACGGGTCGGGATCCGGGACAAGGCGTACGTGCGGGCGGACCAGCTGTCGGGAGGGCAGCAGCAGCGGGTGGGCATCGCCCGCGCCCTCATGCAGGAACCCAAGCTGATCCTGGCGGACGAGCCCGTGGCCAGCCTGGACCCGGCCACCAGCCACTCCGTCCTGCAGTACGTGGAGGAGCTCAACCGGCGGGAGGGGATCACGGTGCTCTGCAGCCTGCACTTCCTCAGCCTGGCGAGGCGGTACGGGACCCGGGTGATCGCCCTGAAGGAAGGCCGGTTGGTGTTCGACGGCCTGCCCTCGGAGATCGACGCGGATCGCTTCCGGCAGATCTACGGGGAGGACGCGGTGGAGGTGGAGATCGCGTGACCGGCCGCGGGCTGCGGCTGGCGGCCGTCCTCCTGGCCGTGGCTGCCTTCGCGTACGGCTGGCGGGTGACCCGCATCGACCTGGGTGAGCTGGTCACCAAAGCGCACCTGGTCCGGCCGCTGGTGCGGGACCTGCTGCGGCCGGAGGTCCTGGAGCGGGTCCCGAGGACGCAGGAAGTAGCGGTCCCGGTGGCCCTGGGAGGTGCCCCGCCGCCGCTCCCGCCTGCCCGAGGCCCCCGGGTGGAAGCGAGCAGCCGGTCGGTACGGGTGGGGCAGGAGGTGGAGCTGCGCGGGGAGGACTTCGCGCCGGGCCGGCCCGGCCGCCTGGTGTGGCGGGACGCCACCGGCGCGCCCTCGCAGCTGGCGGAGTTCACCACCGACGCGCGGGGGAGTTTCCGGCTGCGGGTGCGGATTCCGGACACCCTGGGAGACCGGGGGGAGCTGGTGGCGGTGGTGGTGCTGCCGCAGACCGTGTGGCGCCCCAGCGAGACCCTGCGCCTGGTGGCCGAGCGCATGGTGGAGACCGTGTTCCTGGCCCTCATGGGCACCGCCATGGGGGTGGTGTTCGCCGTGCCCCTGAGTTTCTTAGGGGCCCGCAACCTCGCCCACGGACCCGTAGGGCTCGCGGTGTACGGCGCCAGCCGCACCGTCCTGAACGTGTTCCGGTCCGTGGAGCCCCTGATCCTCGCCACGGTGTTTGCCGTGTGGGTGGGGATCGGGCCGTTCGCGGGCGTGCTGGCGCTCGGCGTGCACTCCGTGGCGTCCCTGGGCAAGCTGTACTCGGAGGCCATCGAGGCCATCGACCCCGGCCCCATCGAGGCGGTGGAGGCCACGGGCGCAAGTCGCCTTCAGGTGATCCGGTACGCGGTGATCCCGCAGATCGTGCCGCAGTTCATCGCGTTTACCATCTACCGGTGGGACATCAACGTCCGCATGTCCACCGTGATCGGGTTCGTGGGCGGCGGGGGGATCGGGTTTCTCCTGATGCAGTACATCAACCTCCTGCTGTGGCAGAAGGCGGCCACCGCGGTGTGGGCCATTACCCTGGTGGTGGCCCTCATGGACTACCTGAGCGCGCGGGTCCGGGAACGGGTGGTGTGATGCGGGGCCCGGACGTGGGGCCAGCGTTCCGCGTGGACTGGGTGAGGGGACTGCCGGTGCTGCGGGCCCGGGTGCTGGAGGTGCCCGGGTTCCGCCACGCCTTCACCACCCGGCACTATCCCGCCCGGGATCACGAGGTGCTGCGCGATCTGGGTTTCGACCCGCAGCGGGTGGTGGAGGCGGAACAGGTGCACGGCGGCGCGGTGGTCCCGGTGGACGGGACTACCGGCGGCCGGGTGGCGGGCGCGGACGGCCTGTGGACGGACCGTCCTGGCCTGGTGCTGCGGGTGCGTTCCGCGGACTGTCTGCCGCTGCTGGTGGCGGACCCGCAGACAGGGCGCGTGGCCGCGGTGCACGCGGGGTGGCGGGGGTTGAGCGCGGGGATCCTCAGCCGTGCGGTGCGGGCGCTGTGTGAGGCGGGAAGCCGGCCGGAGGACCTGCGGTGCGCGGTGGGCCCTGCGGTGGGCCCGTGCTGTTACGAGGTGGACGAGCCGGTGCGCCGGGCGCTCGGGGACTGGCCGGGGGCGTTCCGGCCCGGCCGGCCGGGCCGCTGGCAGCTGGACCTTCGGGAGGTGGGGCGCGCGCAGCTGCTGTCGGCAGGTGTTCTGCCCGGGCACGTGGGGATGTGCACCGCGTGCACGGCTTGCCAGCCGGAGTGGTTCTACTCCTACCGCCGGGAAGGGAGGACGGGCCGGCTGTGGGCGCTCGTGAGCCGGATGTAGTCCCCTCGGGCAGGGCTCCTGAGGCGCTGGAGGAGGCGATCCGGGAGCGGCTGCGGTGTGTGCAGGACCGAATCCGGGCGGCCTGCGCCCGCGTGGGTCGCGACCCTAGCGGAGTGCGTGTCGTGGGGGTGACGAAGGGCTTCGATGCCGAACTGGCCGCCGCGGCAGCCCGCGCGGGGGTGGTGGAGCTGGGCGAGAACCGGGTCCAGGAGGCCCGGGAGAAGATCCCGTCTGTGCGGGAACTCGTGGGCGAGGACGCGGTCACCTGGCACCTGGTGGGACACCTGCAGCGCAACAAGGCCCGGTGGGCGGTACAGCTGTTCACGTGGGTGCACTCCGTGGACTCGCCGGAGCTGGCCCACGAGCTCAGCCGTCGGGCCTGCGCGGCGGGCCGGACCCTGCACGTCCTGGTGGAGGTGAACGTGGCCGGAGAGGCCACCAAGCACGGAACCACGCTGGATCAGGCGCCGGCTCTGGTGGAGCTGGTGAGCCGGCTCCCCGGGCTGCGGGTGGCCGGCCTCATGACCGTGGCCCCCCAGAGCCCCGACCCCGAGCGGGTGCGGTGGGTGTTCCGCGCGCTTCGGGAGCTGCGTGATAGAATACGCGTGGGTCACGGCCTCGAGCTGCCCGAGCTGTCCATGGGCATGACGGACGACTTCGAGGTGGCGGTGGAGGAGGGCGCCACCCTGGTGCGGCTGGGGCGGGCCCTTTTTGGGGAACGGCCCGCGGCAGGCGGAGCGGGTACGGAGCTTCCGGGAGGGATCCCGGGCCCTGCGGTGCGGGGCACGACACAGCGACGGGGGTGAACGCCGTGGGAGCCATCCAGCGGCTGATGGGGTTCCTCGGGTTTGACGACGACGCCGAGGAGGAGCCTCTCGAGGACGGGGAGGAGCGCCGGCGGGCGCCCATCCTGCGCCTGCACACCGCGCGGCAGCTGGAGATCGTGGTGCTGCAGCCGCGCACCTTCGACGACGCACGGACCGCCGCGGAGTACCTGAAGGGGCGGCGGCCCATCGTGGTGAACCTGAGGGAGGCGGACCGGGAGGTGGCGCAGCGCATCGTGGACTTCCTGTGCGGGGTGGACTACGCGCTGGACGGCCACCTGCAGCGGGTGGCGGAGGACATCTTCCTCTTCACGCCCAGCCACGTGGTGATCAGCGCCGAGCGTTCGCGCTCCTTCCACGCGGACTCCCCCACCTTTCCGGTTTCCTGACCCGCCGGCCTTCGGGCCGGGAGGCACGGGATGACCTGGCGCAGCCTGTTCTGGGAGGACGACAGCCTCCACCTCCTGGACCAGACCCAGCTGCCGCACCGCGCCCACACGTTGCGCCTTCGGGACTGGACCGAGGTCGTTCAGGCCATCCGCGAGCTGAAGGTCCGGGGGGCACCCGCCATCGGCGCCGCGGGCGCTTACGCCGTAGCCCTGGCGGCGCGGAGCTTCGTCCAGGACCCAGCCACCTTTTGGCCCCGCCTCCGGGAGGCGGCGGCGGCCATCCGGACGGCCCGGCCCACCGCGGTGAACCTGAGCTGGGCGGTGGACCGTGTCCTGCGGGCCGCGGAGGCGGCGCCCGACGCCCACGGGGCGGCCGCCCAAATTCTGGCGGAAGCCCACCGGATCGCGGAGGAGGACGAGCGGACCTGTCGGGCCCTGGCGGAAGCGGGAGCTAGGGAACTGCGGGACGGAGAGCGGGTGCTGACGCTGTGCAACACCGGCAGCCTCGCGACCCTCGGCGTGGGGACCGCCCTCGGGATTCTGCGGGTAGCCTGGGAGTCCGGCAAGCGGCTGCACGTGTACGCGTGCGAGACCCGGCCGCTGCTGCAGGGCTCCCGCCTGACCGCCTGGGAGCTGCAGCAGCTGGGGATTCCCTTTCACGTGGTGGTGGACTCAGCCGCGGGCTGGCTCATGGCCCGGGGCCTGGTGGACCGGGTGGTGGTGGGCGCGGACCGCGTGGCGGCCAACGGGGACGTGGCCAACAAGGTCGGCACTTACACCCTGGCCGTCCTGGCGCGCCGGCACGACGTGCCCTTCTGGGTGGCGGCGCCCCTGTCCACGGTGGACCTGGGCACGCCGTCGGGGGAGGCGATCCCCGTGGAGGAGCGTGCCGCCCACGAGGTCACGCACCTGGCCGGAGCGCCCGTGGCCCCGGAGGGTGCCCCGGCGCTGAACTTCGCCTTCGACATTACACCCGCGGAGCTGGTAGACGCCCTGGTCACGGAAGCGGGGCTGGTCCGGCCGCCGTTCGGGCCCGCCCTGCGTGCCCTAAAGGAAGGAGCGCGGGTGTGAAGGCGCCGCGCCCGTGGACCCTCCTGGCGCTGGTGGTGGCCCTACTGGCCTGGGCGGGAGCGGTGGCGTACACCGTCCGCAGCCGCGACCTCGTGGCCCTGCAGGTCGCCTTCGTCGTGTACTCCGCGTACGGTGCGGCCCTGCAGCTTCTGGGGGTGATGGGCGGCCGACGACCAGGCCAGCCCCAGCGGCCCTACCGGCTCCCCTTCGTGTCCGTCCTGGTGCCCGCGCGGGACGAGGCCGCGGTGATCCAGGACACCCTCCGGAGCATCGGGCAGCTCCGCTACCACGACGGGCAGGGCCGGCCGCGTTTCGAGGTGGTGGTGCTGGACGACCGGTCCCGCGACGGCACCGGCGAGCGCGCCGCGCGGGTGGACCTGCCCGTGCCCGTGCGGGTAGCACGGGTGCCGGACGGGGCGCCGCCCGGCAAGGCCGCGGTGCTCAACGTCGGGACCGAGGTCGCGCGGGGCCAGGTGCTGGCGGTCTTCGACGCGGACGCCCGCCCGGAACCGGACTTTCTGCTGCGCTCGGTCCCCCTGCTGCTGCAGCCCGGGGTGGCGGCGGTGCAGGGCCGCCGGCGGCTGTACCACCGGTCGGGCAGCGTCGTGGCCAGGGGGCAGGAGCACGAGTTCGACGTGTACCAGACCGTCATGCAGCGGGCCAGGGAGCGCTTCGGAGCCCACGTGCTGTTGGGCGGCAACGGCATGGTGGTGAACCGCTTCGCCCTGGAGGCGGTGGGCGGCTGGAACCCGGGAGCGCTCACGGAGGACATCGACCTGGCCATCCGCTTCCACGCCGCAGGCTGGCGGGTGCGGTACTGCGAGGAGGCGGTGGTGTGGGAGGAGTCGGTGCCCAGCTGGAGCGGGCTGGTCCGGCAGCGGGCCCGGTGGTGCGAGGGCGTGCTGCGCGCCCTGGTCCAGCACACCCCACGGTTGGTTCGCGGCCACATGTCCGGCCTGCAGAAGCTGGACCTGCTGTTGTTCCTCACGGGTTCGGTGGTGATCCCCGGGGCGGTGTTTGCCAGCTACGCGTACGGGATGGCGGCGTTCCTGCGGGGTGTCCTGCTCCCCTACTACCTGCTCCCCTTGCCGCGGGCGCTGCCGGAGGCGGTCACTGTGGGGGCGTTCGCCGTACTGGCGGCGGCATTGGTCCTGTCCGCGGTGGTCGAGCTGCGGGCCAGGATCTGGAAGGTGCTGGCAGGCATGGTGGCGTACGGCGCGTTCACCGTCCACCCGCTGATCTCCACGCCGCTGGCGCTGGTGAACTACACGCGCTCGGTGTTCACCGGCCGCACCTGCTGGTGGAAGACCGACCACGGCTCCGCACCCGGCACCCCGCCGCCGCAGCTGGCCTGGGAGCAGGACGGCCGCGTGGGCGAGTGGCTGGCGTTGGGCCTGTACCGGCGGGCGGTGCCGTAGCGCGGGAGCCCGGGCGGGCCGCCCTCGAGGGCGGCCCGCCGGGGTGCAAACTCCAGGCTGGTTCAGTGCGGGTTTACGGGTTCGTAGCCGGGCGACTCCCGACCCGGATGCTGCGGAGCCCTCGCGGGCTGCGGGAACTGGGCGGGGGAGGAGAACGGCCGGTCCGCGTCGGTCACGGACAGCACCAGAGCCCGTAAGTCTGCGGCGCCGCAGCTGGAGGCCTGCAGCACGGTGTCCGGGGCAGGCGTGAGGCGCGCTTGCCCAGTGGGGATGCGGGCGAGCCCCGCAGCCGTGCGGATGCACATCTCGCCGGCCAGCACGTACACCGCGGCGGTGCCGGGGTGGGTCTGCACGGGGCTTGTGCTGCCTCGCGACCCGGTCACCTCAGTGACCCGGAGCAGGTACGCGGACGCCACCACGGGGGCCAAGGGCCCCACGTCCGCGAAGCCCGCGGAAGAGCCCAGCGTCGCGGTCCAGGTGCCGCCGGCGGAGTCGGTGGCCGCCAACCCGTACGCGCCGGAGGCCTCCTGGGCCTGCGGCGCGGAGGCGAACCGCTCCAGCCGCCAGAAGAGTGCTCCTGCGGGAAGGTTTTCCACCTGTCTCTCCGCGAGAACGCGCAAGACGAGGTCAGCCCGGGGAGGGGCTGCAGGGAAGGGCATGGGCGCAGGGTCCCCTTCACGGCCCTGGGCGAGGACCGACGATCCCGGGGCGAAGGTGCTGAACAACATCCCGAACGTAGCCAGGAAAACCATCACGAGCCTTCTCACGCGAATCTCCTCGGTACTTCATTTTTGCCGGCCGGCCCCTTCAGCGTAGCCGGTGAGGAGGGCGGCCGCCTCCGGAAAAGTACGTAGGGGGAGCCGGATCCGGGGCCGGAGCCCCTCCGGGCTCGGGCAGCCCCTGGCGCACAGCCCAGGCCGCGATCTCCGTGCGCCTGCGGAAACCCAGCTTGTTGAAGATGTTCAAGACGTGGGTCTCCGCGGTGCGGGCCGAGATGGCGAGCTCGGTGGCGATCTCGCGGTTGGTCCGGCCGCCCGCCACCAACGCCGCCACCTGCCGTTCGCGGGCGGAGAGCAGGCGCGCGATCACCGCGCGGAGCTTCACGGACTCAACCTCCGCCGGGGAGACGAAGGGGCCAAGGTTTGGACCCATACGTGTCGTCCTTCCCAGTTCGGCAGCCTCTGCGCCGGCTGGACGTTGACGGAGGGAGAGAACCGGAGGGGTGGCAACGTCTAATGCTGCCCCTGGCAACGAGGGGTTGTCAAGCGAAAGCGGGCTCTACGTCAATAAGTGTGGCGGGCGGAGCAGGAAGGCCAAGGGAACGAGGGCCAGGAGCATCTTTCGGACATACATGTGGCGGTCGCGGAACCCGTAGCTGAGGCGCTTGAGGAGCTTGATCTTGGTGTGGATCCCCTCGGTGTAGGCGCTGGTGGCGCGGTGGCGGTGGTAGCTGAGTAGCTCGGCTTTCCAGGCGTGGAGGGTACGGCCCCAGCGGACCAGCTCAGCATCGTCAGCGTGCTGGAGGGACAGGAGGAGGCGGTCCAGGAGGGCCTGGGCGTGGCGGAGGCTGGGGGCGCGGTAGAAGGCTCGCAGCTGCTCTTTGGCCCAGTGGAAGTGGGCCAGGGTGGGGTATTGCCGGTAGATGGTCCTCAAGACCTCGGCCTGCTTGGGGGTGAGATCTTCCTGGTTTTTGAGCAGGGGCCAGCGGGGGATTTTACGACGGCGCACCTCCTGTTCGATCCGCCGGGCCTCGTCCAGCCTGCGGTTGGCGTCCTGGATGACGTGGAAGGGGTCGGCGACTACCTGGGCCTGGGGCAAGACGCTGCGGAGGAGCTTGCGCCAGGTGTCCTTGAGGTCCACGCACACCGCCCGGACCCGGCCCCTCACTTCCTCCGGCATCTGCCGGAAGAAGGCCTCCACGGTGCGTTTCCGGTCATCGGGTAACAGGGCCAGGACCTGTCGGCCAGGGAGAACGGCGGTGACCGTCACAGCCATGTCCTGATGCCGGAAGCTGTGTTCGTCCAGGCTCAGGGTGAGCTCCGGGAGATCTCTGACCGCTGCCTGGAGGTCGATCTGGGGAGCCACCCGCCGCAGGACCACCCGCCGCAGCACCCCGACTCCCACCTGGAGGTGGACCGCCGTGCTCCGGAAGCTGCGCCCAGCTAGCTCCCGGAGAAGGGCCTGCTCGGCCTGCTCCGTGCACCGCCCCCACGGCCGGATCCCCGCAAACCGTTCCACGAACACCTTCCGGCACTGGCCGCACCGGAACCGTCGGGGACGCACCCGCAGGTAGACCGGAAGCCCTCCACACCACGTGTGCAGCACCCGCCGCCACCCCCGAGCCCGCTCCCAAACCCGGCGGGTCCGGGCCCCACAGACCGGGCAGCAGGCCTCCTTCCGAGGCTTGCCTACGAACACCTCGATAGCCCCCTCCCCCCGCTCTACCCGGTAGATAATCCACGATTGCAGCCCCAACAGCGCAGCGATACCCTGGTGCATGGGCGGCGGCGAGCCTCCTTTCCGGGATGTTGTCTCCTAGCCATCCCTTGGCTCGTCTGCCGCCCACTCCTTCCCGAAACCACACTTTTCAGCGTAGAGCCGCGAAAGCGCTCCTCCCGCGCGGGAGGCGATGGGTGAAATCCCTTGACACCGGCCTGCCGCGGATCGATGATTGCGTGGCTACTCGCGTTCTCCCCGCGGTTGCCAGACGGCCACGGAGTCGGATCCGGGTGGACGATACCCTCCGGGGGTGGTAGATGAGGTGGTTCGCAAAAGTTGCAGCGGGTTTGGCCGTCCTGGGCCTCGTGGCCCTTCAGGCGCCCGCGTCCCAGGCTCGCACGTGGACGGTGGTGGCCGGGGGTCTGACGCGGGACGGGAGTGTGTGGTCGAACGCGTTCCACCCGAGGGGGGTGGACATCACGGTGGGGGACGTGGTGGAGTGGCAGTTCGCGGGCTTCCACAACGTGGCGTTTGCGGGCGGAGGCAAGCTCCCGCCGCTAGTGGTGACGCAGGACAAGTCCGCGTACCTCAACCCGCAGGTGGCGTTCCCCGTGGGTTCCGCGGAGTACGACGGGCAGGGCTACCGGAACTCCGGCGTCCCCCCGGAGGACCCGCGGGTCTGGGCCTCCCGGCAACACCGCTACCGCCTGCGTTTCACCAAACCCGGCACCTACGTCT